>JAABUO010000127.1_pt1 | contig 208886 bp, 224 predicted proteins | sample 5559291 | NCBI WGS metagenome assembly JAABUO01 (sample SAMN10711878, study PRJNA513372) | rock metagenome | isolation source: Antarctica rocks | place: Antarctica: Victoria Land, Finger Mt sud
CTATTAAAATTTAGATTGTTTTGTAATTTATTTGAAATTTTCAGCCTAATTGGGTTAGTATTACGTGTAGAATTAATATTTGAAAACGAAAAAGATTTTAAAAAAAACTGTTTTCAAATATTAATTCTGTACGTAATACTAACCCAATTAGGCTGAAAATTTCAAATAAATTACAAAACAATCTAAATTTTAATAGACAATTTAAATTACCCTAATAGGCTAGCGCGAGGTGTCACGAGACTCTCTTGGGCCGATGTCGACTCAGTGGAGCCATTGTGCCACAGGGGCCGCTTCCCCGAATTGCCGATGTATAATAAAAAGATGTTTTTGCGTATTGCAAATATAGAGCGTTATTGTTGCTTTCTAAGTTCTAGATATTGTTTTAAAAAGCAAGTAATTTAGTTTTTGCTTACCAGCAACTTCTCTAAATTAAGTATAAAATTTGCAATAACAATAATAAATTTTGAGATCAAGTAAAGATTTATTTTGTTGTTTTATTTGATATAGATAACAATTGCTTGCTTTTGTATTTTCGTAAGTTGTTTATTAGATGCAAAACAAGTAGATTTCGAAAGTTGTCTCTTTCATTGATCGATTAGAGTTCTTTGTTTGACGTTGTGTTTTCTTGCGTATTCTGCAACATTAATATATTCTCTTTTGTTTAAGATATCGATAGTCTGTTTAATATGTTCTTCGCGTACTAGATAGGCGGCGAAAGATATGGTTGATAATCTATTAAAATAGTTAGATGGATAATGATATTTTGAAAACTTAGGCGAATAAGGGGTGGAGGCGGGTGAGGTGTGACCCATCTAAAAGCGCCTGCCGTTTTTTGGTGGGGGACCGACGGTTAAGCTAACTTCGTTGGATTCACCGATGCCAAGCCCGCCTCGAATGCCGACCGAGCCCAAGTCCAAGCAGCTTGAGCTCTTTACTTCAAAGTACTCCTACCGCTGCTTCTCTCGACTACTCACTGCAGCTTACTGCGCTTAGAGCCTCCCTACCAGGTCCAGCTGGGTGACCAGCTTCTCCTCCACCAATCCTTTCGAAAAGCACCTCCAATCCACCAATTTCACCACCCATCATGCGCCCCACCCTCTCCCTTCTCCAAATGGCCTCGTCACCTTACAAACCCCTCATAAAATTCCTCGGCAAACGCACATATCCGAGTCCGCCTCTCTCTCCTCCCATCGTGCCCCACCGCTAACCCTCCCTGCTACAGAAGCCCCCGACCCAACCCCCCACGTCCACCCGGCTTCCCCCGCATCCTCCCTCCCCGACTCCTTCGCTTCCTACCGCTCCAAAGCTCAGCAGCATGGACCTTTAGCTGGTCATGCGCGCACTTCTACGGCACCGCCTATGAATGATGTACAGAGGACTGGCATCGCGTATGGGGATATAGGTGGGCATACGGGGCACGAGCTGGGGAAGGTGGAGGCGGGGAAGGGGCTATATTTTGATCGGAGTGAGCTGCCAGAGAGGTTTCGCAGGATGAGCTGGACTGAGGGGGAGATTGAGGCGGTGGGTAGTGGAGGGGCGAGTGTTTGGTGAATGGAGGGGTGGGGAAATCGGGGTAGTAGTAAGGACTGGAATTAAGGACCATGGTGGGGATAGAAGGGACTGAGAGAGGGCTGTATATAGGGAAAGTCTCAGGCTGAGGGCCCAACGAATTGCTAATGACCTCCTGGATTGAGAAATGGCGGGTCAGCTATCGTGATTAACACGTGATGTCAATTTCCATCGTTTGAGAGATTCGAACAAAGTTTCGAGCTGCTTCAGTGCCGTGGCGAGTCAACGGGCCGGGGATTTGTGGGTGTCCAGGCTTGTCGATCATGGAGTAGCATAGTGCATCGATGGTACACGGTATTGCACGATTAGAGGGCACAGTCCCCAAGTGACCACCAGGTCTTATCCCACTATCTGATTAGATATGGCTCAACATCTCCTGTCCTCACCGAAGACCCTATCCACTCAATTGACCTAACTTTAAGCCCAGCGTTTGGATATATTGGATGCAATACCCATAGTAAGGCTGCAAGGCGGTAGCCTAGGGCCTCGACGGGAGCCAGCAGGCCCACATCGACACCGCTCATCGCTGTTTGGGTAGTGTACATCCTGAAGAGCGACATAGCATTTCAGCCACCAGCGCGGGTAGAGCACCCTTCCGAGGAAATCAACTCTAGTAAGTTGTCCCAGATGCCGATGATTACAGACGTATGACATATGGAAAGACGCCTTGAAGGAATGAAAAGACTAAACATCAGAGTAGCCCTCCCATGAGAAACGTTGTATCTGACCAAATGAATTGATGAGCAATGTGCAGGTATCGAAGGATACGTGTGCTATCGAAAACAGCTTCAGGAGAGTATTAGGGGCCTACCTTAGGCACATCCTTCGGACATACTGTGAGTAGTGCTTCTCGCCAAGGTTGGGCTTGACAACGAGCCAGAGCAATCGTTCCTGAATAGGGAATCTACAAATTAGTTCACCATCCCCCTCTCAACTCAAGAGCAGAGCGATACTGGGTGACCAGGGCCTTCTTCAAACCCCCATCCGATAACGTCGGCAAACTGCGGGAGCTCCCTGCGATGTTCTGTCTCCAACACCAAAGAGCCAGGGTTTTGCATTTGGTCGAGAAGAAGTATGACAGCTGGAAAGGGGCAGCGACACAGGAGACATTTACTCAACAATGGACTTGCAGCCAGCATCTAGGCTGCAGGAGATCGAAGCCTCCGCTCATTAAGGTCCCTTAGTGTTACTTAGGTGGAAGTGTGTCTTCGCATTGAGAGATGGGTGTCGCGGTATTGAGGGTAGCTCGATTCAAGTTACGGAGTGTGTCGACATCAGGCAGTATAGAGCGATGATCTGGAAGTCATATGGCAACTCTTCTGGCACGGCCCTAGAAACCCTATCTGTCTGTAGGTAATTAGTCTGGTGAGCCTAGACCAGGTAACGAGAATTTACCATGTTGAAAGGTTTAGGTTGTTGTGCGTGAGATGAGCGGAAAAAGAAAAGCTGCGAGACATTGAACAATTGAGAGAATTTTGTATCATTCTCACAGGCAGGCTTTCGTCTTCACAAGAAAGAATTCATGTCATTCAACAGCAATCAGCCAGAGACAGCTCCTGAGCTGCCCCGAGCAGTTCACTGACTGATGTTGGGGACTAACAAAGGGTTGCACCCTGCCAATGATTCCATACGGAAAGACTCAATCATCAAGATTGGGGCAGACGCCCGGAAGTAGCTGAATATGTGCTACCCTCCTCTGATCTGACCTTAGGGATGGAGATTCTCAGGCTTGGACCTTGTCCAATCCCCAGGCTTCAACCTATCCACCAACTTGAATTCGCGGGGCTTGATGAACATAGGCTCGGTTTTCGCGAAATATGGCTTGTAGTACTCCTTGGTGATCTGATGCTGTGCGCAGCGAATTCAACCGTGTCAGTCTCTCAGCCTTTCGAAAGGGATGTAGCGAGTACTCGGTCGCAGAACCACAGTGCATTTAAGGAACCATCATACCTGCATAAACCATTCTTTCGTTTGGGTATAGTTCTCAATCCAATGGAATACACCTGGCTCATCCTTGGAGTGGAAAACCTCGAAGTATGTACACTCAGGCTCCGCGGCAACGAGTTCGTATACCGGCTTCAAGGCTGCCAAGAATGCTTCGCTGTCCTTCGGGGAGACGTGCACGGTGACGTGTAGGGAGAACCCGTAGTTCTCGTTCGACATGGCTGAAAAGGCTAGGCCAAAGGAGTTGTAGTCGGTCGTAGTAGTGGTGATAGTGGGAGAGTACTGGTAAGGTAGTGGTAGTGCCCGGCAGTAGTAGTAGTTCAATTACTTTGAGGGTCCCACCCCGGAGGCCAAATGCCCCACTACTCGGCTGTACCTCGGGCAGCATACGATTTGGGTTAGATCAGCCTGATCCCTTAGAAAAGACCATTTCGACACCAACTCACTAGGTAATAATCCTTCTACACGGAGGCTCTCACCAGGGTGATTAGCTTGCCAGAATTCCAGAAAGCAATGTCTGGCATGTGTGGCAACCCATAGCGGTCACACTGCCTTAAGCAACGCAGCGAAGCACGCAAGCAAACAACGCTCCTAATAGTACCTCATGTACGTTTGATGCCTCAGATGTCCCTCCTGTGGCGAAGTAACCCGAAAGATAGTACCTCAGTGAGACGATGTGATCGCCTGATTTGCACACAACCCGATAGGTTCCTAGCATGCCAGTGGCCGTCTATTTCGATGTGAGCAAGTGCAGCATTAGTCTTTATTCTGAATTTTTCTCGACAAATCTCTGTTATGTGTCTGATTTCAGATGCTGGTAGATCTTCTTGTTATCCCTTATTACGATTCAGCTGACTCTCGGTCGGGACACAGCTGCTGGCACAATCAATAAAAGGAATATCGCACCTGAATCGTGCAACACCTTTATCCGGTCCACTTGATTCTCTGCTCTGACGAAATAGCGCTGAGAGACCAGATGCGAAGCCAAACACAGCTGATAAGTCGAGGTCAGCAAATGCGGGTAAAGAATCGCAGTCCCGCAACATCGGTGGATACACTGAACCTGGAACGGACCGTGGCACATGTTTTTAGTCGCGATCGGGCCAGCCAGATTTCAGGCATCAGCTGCTGCTAATGTAGTGTCTGCTCGACCGCAAGAAGTACTGCCCCGCGATGGCTGGATCGATGGAGCACGGCGCCGCCAAGTATCCTGGACGCGCTCTGCGAGATGAACGCTTGGACGATATTGCGACTGGCTGCTAGATCAAGACACGTCGGTTCTACAGTAGTGTCCCCAAGCTCCGCCATCGCAGCGAGACTTGATAGCGCCCCAAGCGGCGTTGGTGTATTCCATGCACCCTGCACTAGACTCTGGGAGATATAATAGTAAAGCACCCTTCGCCTTAGAGTGGAAACAGGAATTAGTGCTATTGCTCGGAGGTAGCAAGAAGTTATATGAGAGAAATCTTTATCGGCCAATCACAGGTCTTGAATTACCTCACAGCATTAGCTGTGCATGCCCATACGGGGTAAAGGGTTCTATATGCATGCAACTGCTCGATTGTAGTTGGCCTGAGTTTGGTACGAGCCACCAAAGATCACTCCCTTTAGCCTGAACCAACCGAGCAAGTCCGTGTTATTTCTCACCAAATGGTCGCATATATACCGAAGTTTAATCCAAAGGTCATATGATAAGAGGGTTGACCTCAAGTATATCCATCATCGTCCTGAGCGATCTGAGATCAGTTGTCTCAACACCTTGGAAGTTCAATACTGCCTGGCCATTACTACACAATTCACTGCGCAAACAATTCGAGTCAATCTTAGAATTCTTTCCTGACTCCAACAGTTCATTTAGTACGGCCCAAAGACCCCAAAAGGGTTCTGCTGGCTGATCCAGAATGTTGTAGCCGTTGCAATGTCAAACCGTCAAGTTGGAATCGTCAAATGGTTCAACGATGAGAAAGGATTTGGGTTCGTTACCCCACAAGGAGATGGCGACGATCTATTTGTAAGTGGGAAGATAGCCATTGTCGACCAGCAATGCTCATGACGGCCAAGGTCCACTTTAAATCGATTGAAAGCGATGGCTTTAAGACTCTCAAGTAAGGGCAGACAGTGTCGTTCGTCGCAGAGCGAGGACAAAGGTGTATGCAGGCTGAACAAGTCAGACCTGGGTGATTCCGTCAGGCATTACCAGAGCAGGCGGGTTGAATCATGCACAGCGAGCAGCCATGGCCTATTTACTTCGTAAAACCTGACAGGATTCGCAAGATGCATGACCCTAAGATCCCGATCTCCAGAGGCTAAACCCCGTCGTAACTTAAGAACACAATTTACTCGATGTATAATTTGTTCTATCCAGACGACATACCTTAGCTTCTGATGGAGCTTGGGGTTGGTAACGCATGGTTGCCAGGTGTGATGTCGGAATCTGCTGCCGATCACCGAGCATCTCCAGATCCGACAATGACGGTTGCAACCTCGAGCCGCTCCGCGCATTCCGCAGCTGCTATGTGCCATAAATGAGGCTTTCTAACTACCAACCAGCTCCTGCCACGTGAGGCAGACTCCCAAGTCTTGTGGCAACTGCAGCGGAAAGGTAGTATATGCACGATTCTGTCTGGCACCTTCCTCGTGATCTGCTCCATGAGGCCAACGATCCTCGAAGAACCGAGCTTGGGCGTCCAGACCCCTAGCCTACTATTTATGTAGTGCGACCCCAAGCTGGAATCTTCCAGCACAACAGTCACTTTTTATCCTCACCAAGATATCCAGAATACCCAGAATACCATCTCGCCACCACAAGGATAATACCAATATGTCAAACGCGCGGTAGACAGGCACGGTCAGATCGACCTGGGAGTCTAACGGCGGGTTCTGCAATATCATCCCAGACGATGGCCTAGAAGCTCACCTCGCGAGCTTTGCGGATATCGACGACAGCGGTATCACAGACTTGAAGGCCGGCCAGAAGGTCTCGTATGTGGCGGTAGATACACCAGCAGGAATCGTGGCTAGAGATCTGAAGGTGGAGTCGGACAGCTGAAGGGTATGGTCTTAGTCTTTTTCGGCCAATAAATTCCAACTTCTGACCCACTTGTGCAGGCAGTGAGACAGCAGGGGCTTGAGAGCATTGGTATTAGCGACTGTGAGCACTAGACGGTCTTGGAGATGGTTCGCCAGATATACAAGAGCAGCCGGTGACCTGTATCTAGTCTAGCACGCAGAGAGTCGCCTTGAAGTCAAAGCGGGTTCCTGCTACCTAATTTGTGCTCAGTGTGTTGCAGAAGCTTGCTCGGCGGGACATATATCGTGCGGAGCAGGTTTCTGTGCCGCAGCCGAGAAAGTGAAAAACGATTTGGCCTGCGAAACACATCTAAATTTTCACTTTGCAGGTCTATCACCAACGCAATTGATGGTATCACGATGTCAAAATTCTACTGCTAATACAACTTGATATGCTCTACAACCTGTGCATAATTTTGAGATATGTAGATGTGTGTTGACGCAAGTTGTAAAAATGCTTTTGTTTCGTTTGAAACTTTTTCGAATTTTAGAGTTGTTATCGTGTCAAGTCGGTTTTTGTGTCGCTAGACAGTTTGAGCGAGATTTTAAAAAATTTTAGACTCTCGATTCTACAACGCACGCTTGAAGTTTATGTCTCAAAATTATGCAGAGGTTGTAGAGCATATCAAGTTGTATTAGCAGTAGAATTTTGACATCGTGATATCATCAATTGCGTTGATAATAGACTTGCAAAGTGAAATTTTAGATGTGTTTCGCAGGCCAAATCGTTTTTCACTTTCTCGACTGCGGCACAGAAACCTGCTCCGCACGATAAGATTGAGGTGGCGACAGGTTACTTTGTGAAATGACTCGTTCATTACGCCTCTTGTCAACTACCTTAATCCTCACTCAAAGGTTGGAAAGTCCATCTCCATTTCCGAGATCGCGTGTCTCTCAAAGGCTTTAGTTGTTAGCATAAGGCATAGCATGCGCTAGTGGTTATTCCGATCCCCATTGTTATAGTCGTCGTGCGCATATTGCAATTAGTCCCTCGAGACATTTAGAGAATCCATTATTCCTTCCAGCTGACTTGGTATGTGTGCTCATACTGTTTTGGCTTTCTCGCCAATTTTGAGGTCACTCTACTCTATCAAAATGCCATTCTTCTTGTATTACTGTCGTCTAAGGCATGAGAGTAATGATAGAGGAGTAGACAGGTTGCGCAGCTCTATTCAATACGATTATTCAATTGAACATTGCCCGATTTAGTTAGCGTGATCCCAAAAGGGCAAGTAGATTTGGCAATTTGACAGTCTCAATTGAATTTGTATTCAATTATTGAATATCCATTTAATTGACTCACCATCTTATTCAATTGCTTCAATTACTCGTCTAGACGTAGCTTGTAAAGGTTATAATCATCTCCTCTATCGTTGTCGTCGTCGTCGTCGTCGTTATGTCTAGAGATGTATTTAAAAGTCATTTTCACGTTCTTGATTTGAGCACTTCTTCGCGACAATTGAAGTCTTTGCAATCATTGCTATCTTTGCGACTCTCGTAGTAATTGTTATCTTTGTAGGTCTCGCAATCTTCGAAGAACACACAATGATCGCTTCGTAAACGAAAAAAGACGATTTAATTCGAATCAAAGTTGTTTTAACGATCGCCAAGAAAGAGAAAAAGATAAATTGATAAAAAACATCAAAAAACAATTATATAGAAATTGAAAAAAAAGAATGTCAAGTTAAATACAAATAACAATATTGATTTCAACTTTTATACTTAAAACATCGTTAATTGACGTCGTACTTTTGGCACTTCTAGTGCTTTTTCGTCGTCAAAAATCTCTATTTCTCTTGTCTCTTACAAGCGAAAAAAAGATTAACAACTAAATTAAAAGCTCAATTACGATTAACGATTTACAAAGAAAAACGATGTTATTCTTGCCAATATGTGCGTGACTAGATTTGCGAAATACGACATTAAAACTATGTAACGTTTCTAAAATAAAATTAGAAAGAGATTCGAGACAACAATAGATCGTAAATATGTCGACGTTAGTAAACGAATAAAACACTTAATAAGTAAAAGAAAAGCAAACATTAAAGTCTTACACAAATCTAGTTATGTAGTACGAGACAACAATTAAACTCAAGTTATTGATAAATAAATGTCTACATTCGCAACATATTAAAAAGCGAAAAATTAAAAAAGCTCTTTGCGAAAAAAAAAGATAAAAGAGAATGCAAAATACAAAAAGAGAAGAGACAAACTTAGTTAACGACTAAAGAATAAATCGAATTACGAAGTTTTCTTCTTTTTCTTTTTTTTTTCTTCGTTGTCTTCGTTAGTAATAAGAAGAGCTTCAAAAATTAAAGCAATTTCGAAGATAATAGCTCTAGTATATTCTTTAACGCAAAGAAGAATGCAAAGAAATCGAAACTCGTAATAGAAACAAACTCTCTATCTAATAATTATGCAATAATGACAAAAAATTTAGATTACGAAGAAAACATAAATAATAATTAACGTGCAAGAATATAAGTTTTATCTAAAGATAACAACGATTATTTGTTTATACTCTTTGAATCTTTATTAAATGAATCTACATTGTTAAAGTTTATAAAACGTTAAAAAAGCAAGATTGTAAAGCAATCTTAAAGTGACAAAAAGATTTCGAAGAGATTTAAACGAATGTGTGTTAACGTAATAAACAACAAAGACTTAGATGTTTTGCAAGACACATTAATCGATTACTTCAAAAATCGAACGTCATCGACGAGAAATTTATTAAGACAAGAATCTTTGTTAAAGAAGATAAAGAATACGTTTAAAAGATATCTAACAAAGCATATTGCGAAAGTCTCGAAACTTAGACGTTATTTTAAGAAATCGTTGCATAAATATTGTAAAAAACATGTTTATTTTTGATAAAATAATTTATTTGAAGATTTGACTAAACTTAGCAAAAATATAAAGAAACTAAAACAATTATATAAAAGTAGTAGAGAGAAATTCGTAATAAGTAATGCGAGAAAAAAAGAATTCGCGACAAATAATGCGAACGACAAAAAAATCAAAACAAATAATGCGAACAATAAGAAGATCGTAACAAACGATAAAAGAAACAAAAAAAGAAAAATAACAAATAATTTAAATCTAAGAGAGTAAATCGTGACATTAGATGCGAAAAGAAGACGTTTTTGCGAAAATATCTATAATTTGAGACAAGAAACACTATTATCGCATTTTTTTTTCAAAGCTTCGCAAACTTCATTTAAGAAGAAAAGAGATAATAAGATGTTTAGTTACTAGACTTTTGTATACAATATTGTTTCTTTTAAGAGTGTTAAATATATATTAAAGAAATGTGATGCGTGAGTTGCAATACAAACGAATGTAAACTACACTTATTTTGTCGACGATTCGAAATTTTATCTTTGAACAAAAAAAATAATGATTCAACGTTTAATCGCATTTGCGTTGATAATATTTTTAAAAAATTCTTGAATTAAGCAAATAAAATTTAGATCGAAAAGTGTTTACATTGACGACATCATTTATAATCACAATTCTTTGTTAAATTAATAAAGAATTTTTAATTATTAAAGATATATAAATAATTATGTTATCGCGATAATTTAATGCGATAATAATAAAAAATGACGAAAAAAAAGAAAGAAAACGAAAATCGTCTTTGAAAGTTTAATTTAAGATTCTTCTCTATGTTTTAACAATTAAACAACAATAACAAAATTTAGAACAACAAACATTAAAGATTAGCACTAGAAAACTTCATCGAAACTAGATATATATACAAACATAAGAGAAAAAATCTAGTACTTTTATAATGTAGAGCTTTCGAAATCGCTAAAGACTTTATTAACTTACAAATATTTTAAAAGACTAGAAGGTCGCATTGTAAAGCGAGATTCTATTTGATTATCTCGTAGACACGTATAGCAATTAGTTAGAAGAATTGTTGCTAAATAGAGATTTTTAATCGATTGTAATTCGATTTTTATTTGCGTCTTAAAAGCATTAAATATTTACAAAGTTTAAGTTAAATTAAAGAAGTTTTCGACGACAATGCGAGTTCTAAACATTCGTTTGTTAAAAAAGATTTATTTTTCATTTATATAATTTAAATAGAAAAACATGATATACAATTAATAAATATAGATTTTATCGTTATACAATTAAAGTTTTCTTCGATCTTTAAGAAGAGTTTTTAATTAATTTTGCAATTCGAACTTTTGTAGTATCGTAATGTTGTTTATCTTGTTTTCACAAGAATTGTAAATAGATTCTATTAAATCGTTCAAATAAATAATAATTAGTTAAACTATTTCGTGTGATTTTTTGTAGCTAAAGTAATAGAATTTTTGTTTCACATTTGGCTTGCAAAACTTTTAAAAAATTTTATCAATAAACTTTCATATAATGCTTTTGTCTTTAATTTTTTCTACTCTTTTTATTGCTTTGACGTATCTTCTAATGCGTGTATAGATAAGCGTTAAATGTTATCGAAGCATATTGTCATATTAAATTTCGAGATGTTTAAGAAAATCGTTAAGAATGCGAGAGAGATAAAAGAAGAAACAATTAAATCGTTTTATCAATTTAAATAGCTAACGAGAATAAAATAATTTGTATAAAAGATAGCAAAGAGCGAGTTCGAAGAATGATTTAATACGATTGCTTCATTTGATAACATCAATAACAAAGTAATTAACAAACAATCGAATTTCCTTCTTATTAAATCGCATTATACGACGAAGACGTTTAGAGAAAATTTAATCTAGATCGAATTCAAACCTTTTATACTTCACTAATTTAATGTATGAATGTCGAGAATCGCTAACGAGGTGTTGACTCAAAATAACGACAATGACAAGGGCAAGAGCGATAGCTGTACGTATGTCTTGGTCGTCGTCGATCAATTGGGTCAATTGAGTCAATTGAGGCATGCTAGGTAGGATGAAAGAGGTTGAGGATGCACATTATTGATGGGAGGGAACGAAAATCGATCAAATACGATAATCATTAGGTTGCGATCCATATTACCCGATCTGGTATAGCGCGGGCGGGCTAGCGGTCCTAGACCCCACTAGCCCCCGCAAACCAATTGAATAATCGTATTGAATAAAGCTGCGCAACCTGTCTAGTGTTGGTTGACCAAAACGGGGCCTTATGACAGCGCATCACCGCAGATATTACTTTTCATAGGTCATCGCGTTTTGCTTCTCCCCGTTACTTCCAGTAATCTGATTTTTGGATCCATCCTAATAATACACCAGGGCTATAAGTACAGGCGCTGCAACTTACTGTTCTTGTGCAATCTTGGGTCTGGCGACAGGTTGATGCTCCCGCTTCGATACGACAACGAAATGTTTCCTCGCCTTGCGAAGCTCGGATTCGCCGTGGAGAGCGAAGGATGGGCTCTTTGTTTCGGCAGCGACCGGGCGTAAACGCAGTCTGTTTCCTTGAAATGCTGCCTTATCCTAACAGAAAAATTGGCGGCGACTCTAGCGAGCTTCAGCAGAGAAGGGAAGAGTAGATCACCCAAAAACGCTATATCTTTCCTCAACAAAGAATCGTGGACGGGAACCTACGCCGTCCACCGCGGAAAGGAAATTCCTCATAGTGCGGAGGGAAGGCAAGGGATTGGAGCAGAACAGAGAGAAGCAAATACCCAGCACGTTGAATTGGGGATCAGGGGCGCATACACCTTGCAGCACCAATGGGATACCACAGGCAGGGTGTGATTTTTGTCATGTAAAATTAGATCTGTTCGGCTCCGACAACACGAAGCTTCATTTACCGTCGTTGGGACCTCGAAAGACATAGGAATATACTAAAGTCTAGAGTGACACAAACGATAAATCGATCATTTGTCGTGAACACAAGCACAATAACTTGTGTTTGAGGGCGTGAGATAGAAGAACGATAACACAGTATAACGACACAACAAAAGTGCAAGTGACGTATCTGCATTCTACACACTGCTCCTCAGCACAAGACATGAAATTCCAAAGGAGGTACTTAAGACCTCCAACCCAGGCTCTCTTCTTGTAGATCTGGACCCAGGCTCTAGACTCTCCAGGAACTCACAAGAATTGTCTAACCCCATCTTCCATCTACCAACAACAAATCGCATTCGTCGTCAGCGAACCCAGTCATCATCTTTCACGGACGGTAATGCCTCCAAGGCGGCTGTTCGCTAATCACGTACTCTCCGGTATAACCACAATCGCGCAAGAAACCCTAAGGTAGCCTAGATTAAGCCCTAGATACTAATCACGTGTTACAGCTCACACAATACGAAATTATAACATTTTAAGCAAGATCTTCAGTGTTGCAAGTCCTATGGCGCAGTGGTAGCGTAAGTTGTGTTGTAAAAATTGATTATGGAATTCCTTAACATTTTCACAGGCGTCGTTCTTATATTGATGACTTCGGTGTCGATATGATATACATCATTCTGTAATGCGAATGTCGTGGGTTCGAACCCCTCTAGGACTAAAATTATAATTTTGCTCATTACCTCCGGTATTACTATTGCCTAAGACTCGGTGGAAAATGACGAGGAAGGGGACTCTGACTTGTTCTACGTTGTTGAGGATCAGCATTTGATAGCCGAACAAACGCGCAGACAGTCACATGTTGAGTGACGGATGTCTTCCCTTCCTGATTCCTGCAGCAATCAAGTACCAGACTGGCGTATCTCATTCTCCCCTACCGCCTTCGCTGCCTTAGCCCGCTGCCTTGCCTCATACATCTCCCTGCTCTTCATAATCCTTTGCACGATCTCGCCGGCATTGACGTGCTGGAACTCGTGCTCTGCAACTTCTTGGTATATCCCGAGCTCTTTTGCTGCCGTATATGGATCGTACGTGAGCGGTATGAACGATGTGGGTCCGTGATAGACGGCCGAAGGAAGACCGACGGGGAGGGACTTGAGGTAAGGAGCGCTGGGCGTGAAGGGTGCGCCGAAGACGACGCTTGAGACGTACTAGGCGAAGGTGTCAGTATCGATATTGATGAGGTCCAAAGGGACCGATCTTGAGAAGTCACGGCGTTGGTAGGGGAGAAATAAGTAGGACTGATAACACGAAGATTAAAGATTCAAAAACTTGGATGCTCGGAAGGCAAGAATGATTGAGCAAAGGCTGGCCAGATCGCTCGCATGTGGTTCTTGACTTCCTCTGCGGTTTGTTGCAACAAGGAAGGGCTCGATGTCACGTAGTAACGGGTCGGAAGTACTCACTTTGCACTGAAGGACGCAGAGTCCTCGCTCGAAGATATTCATTATCGGATAATTGACTCCTTTCCAATGATTGATGACCTCGTCATCGTGCAGGCCGGCCACGATGAATGCAGGCCCATAGTCCTCGCCGGCCTCGCCGATCCTTCTCCGTTCCGAATCATCGCTGTACCAGCCACGTTCGCTGCCGATAGCCTTCTCTCTGACAACGACTTGACGAAGAAACTCAATGTGGCCAGATGAGAAGAGATCAAAGCCTCCATCGACGTAGATGAGGCGTTGGCCAGGCCTCGGCGGCCTTCCTTCAACAAGGGTAGAATAGATCCCAGCTTCTGCCTGAGCATCGTCATTTTTCGCAGATTTGGAGGCATTCCAGGCCCATACACTAGGTCCTGGTCGCAGACCAGACTCATCGGTAGAGTAGTCCTTGATCCGCTGGGTCATATCCTTGCCATGCTTGCGCCGTTCTTCCGTACTGCCTGAGCCCTCCTCTCCAGCAAGCACATCGTGCAATGATTTGATGAAATGGTTCCGCGTACACAACAGCATACGCCCAACAAGATCCGTCGTCGAGATTCCAGGAGTACGCTTGACCACCAAGAACCGGCCCGCTGCCTTCACATATCTATAGCAGTCCTCTCCACTACTATCTGAAGTGATATCGTCACCATGCACAACATAATAACAGCCATAATGCGAGATCCACGGCAAGGAAGTCACATAAGGCGCGTAAGGCACGGACGCCGTAGCCCATCGACAAGCATCAACAGCAGCAACGCTGCCATTGCATATCAGTGAGTCGTCCATTCAAGCTTCGAAAAGCTCGCAACCGACCGTTCCTTGAGTGTCATGACCGTGGGCCCCTTATTGTCCATAATGTCTTGATCTGAGTGAATACCAACAATGAGCTCCTTGCCCAGACGGCGGGCTTGCAGCATTGCTCCTGCGTGGCCTAAGAGAGCCACTTAGCAAGGTCCTGGAGCTGTCAAGGTAGCAGGCATACCGTGGTGGCTGAAGTCGAAGCATCCGTCAACCCATATTCGGTCTTCCGATATTGGAACGTCCTCTTGAGGGTCTACTGGCCAATGGCCGTTCTCGGGTATATCTGTCGGCCGTCCGGCCATGATCTGAGATTCGAAGAGCACAAGCCACTATATGTGAAAACGGGTCTTAAGATAAACAACGAAACAGTAAGAATACGACTTCATGGATCCATGAAATGCACAAAATATTCGAAGCTAAGAGGACAGTGATATAAATCTCCTGATATCTGGCGCCTTACGTGCACCAATTGGCCGTAGGTTGATATCCTGGTGGACTGAACGCGGATTGCATGCGGTAGCCAGTTCAATATCGACCATGCGCTCTAGATATGAAATCTCTTATTGCGTTCTCCCGACTTCCACTCCGCACGTGGGGTCGTATGATGACCTGCATAAGCGACAACCTTATTTCATGAGGCTCGGGCATGCCGCAAAAGCGATTAGAAGCGCGCAGTACGTCTGCTTCTACCTTAGTTTCGCATTGAGACGTTCTATAATGGGCCTATACTTGACGCTGTCCATGTCTTCCGTGGCCACGATGATGATAACCCCTAACCCAGTCACCCTCCAGTGGCGATAGGATACCGCTGCCGAAGCTAAAGCGAACGGCCGCCCCTGCACGGGCAGCACGGTGCCGACTTCCCCTGAGTGGCACCCCCTGGCACGCACTAAGTCAGTTTAGTGGGCCTATATCGACAAGCAGGCATGGCGCCGAGTGCAGACAATCATGCTCGATCCTCTGTAGCTTTCGTCTCTTCCATCAAGTCCTCCGCCAAACGTCTGACCAGCACCATCTCTCCGGTCAAGGACGGAGCCAAGGAGAGCAGACTTTACTCTCTGACAGACACCGAATACCAGCCTAGCTTCAGCACTGACCGCTCCTCCACCTCCTCTCGCTCCTCGAATCGCACCGCCTACCGCCGTAAGGCGGCCTCCGCAAGCACAGCATCGCTCCCATACTTGCAAGATAAGCCTCCCGGTCTTGTAAGCCCTCCGAAGTACAAAGGGACTTCGCCCATCTCGGTACCGAAAAGAAAGCCAGTCCCCTCACCACAGAAACTTGGGGAGGCACCCTTGAATAGGGCGGTCACTGCTTCGGCGGCACTTACTCGTGCCGGGGCTAAGCACAACATGACTGGATCGGGCACAATGACAATGGCTCCCTTCGCGCCGACATTACGACCTGGATCCGACACCTCCAAACCTCCCAGTACGGCACATTCCAATGCCAGCTTCCAAACAACGAACACCATGCCCGTGCCTCCGCCGAATCTTCCGGCTGGTCCCGGTGCCTACAACCCTACCACTGTATTCCAGCATATTCAAGACATGTCTTCGAAAAGGATATCAACTCTAGACTATCTACGGAAGAGGTGAGACCTAGTCCAAGCAGTAGCGCCTCTAGAGACCCCCTTTCATATGAATTATACTGAAGCATTCTAGTCACCAAGGCCGAATGTATTGGTACAATACTCTACTATTCAGCAAGCCTGATCTCGCAAAGATGGCCTACTTCGATCCTAAGAAACTTGCTCGCCGAGCCACAAACTACCTCCTTCTAGGTCTTTCATTACCCGCAATTCTCGACCTGAGTACTTCTAGCGCAATGGACTACCTTCGTGCTCTAAACGCCCTACTCGCAGAATTCGAATCTTACCAGCAAGTCCATCCTCCAGAGGGATCTTCTGCCTCCTCTCTATCCCGAGCCCGGATCCCCCAAATGTTTAAACGCGCCACCCACGCAACGGGATCGAAAGGCCGCCGTGCCAGCTCAGCTCACGATATCGGCCTACCCATGACGTCCAGCGATCCTGCAGACTTGAAGTCAATGGTCAACGGCGGACCTTCGACTAGTTCATCAACCGCCTCCTCGTTTCCAATCAGTGAGCAGGATCTGCTTCCAGGTGAGGAGTATACGCACCTTCTCACACCCTCTCTGCCTTTCGATCCGGACTACTTCGAGACGTTTGCGACCTTGTGCGATGTACTTATCGACTGCTACACACGTATTATGAGTTTGATAGCCTCGCCCTCGCAGTGTGCGCCAGGAATTAGCGAGATCTTCACGAAAGCAGATGCGAGGCTGCGGAAGATTATCGTTTCTGGTCTCGTCAAGGAATTCCAAGAGGCTAGCCGGAACGGTGCAAAGGCTGAAATAGCCGGCGTCGGCAAAGTGGTCTTGGGAGGGCTGATGTAGTGACCAACTAATAATGATGAGGCACCCAGTTCAACGACTGATAAGTTACACGAAACGCATAATGATGTTGGGATTCAGCCACTCCTCACGCGATATGAAAGAAGCGTAGCAAAGGCTTTATCGGTCCATGGCAAGCCAGCTGCAAGGGAGATCAAAGTCTTGACGTATCGCAGCTCACGAAGCACCCTTGGATGGCTTCCATTCACGTATAGAAACTACACAAAAGTCTCTACGGAGAATAGCGCAAATCTACGGCCTACACCACCCAGGTCTACCAGGTCTATCACGTTTCAAGACGTCCAATGAATCGTCTTCCAAGAAGACGAAATTCGCAAGAGCTTGGTCATTCCTCTCTATTGCCACATCCAACATGAGCCCCCATTCGAGGGAGATACGCCCATTTCAAAGCGCCCCTCTGCGCCGGTTTTCCAAGCCGGATCTGGCGTGGTGAGAGCTGCTAAGAATGACATCACAAGAGGTCATCGATGCTCTGAGAACGGGAGCCTAAGCGTTGCAGAGATGTCGCGTAACGGATGGCAAAATTTTCCCCAAGAGGCTGGTGCAGAACGAAGAGATCACAGCAGGATGAATGGGATGATCTAGGCACGCAAACCTAGCTAGTGTGGCCGGATTAGCGTGTGCACCGAACCAGGAGCATCGATAGCTACGCCAGAGTATCGAGCAGCGACGCGATGCCTGGAGATGGAAGTAGGCAAGTTGAAAGTTGAAAGTTGGGGAGCGGTGGCAGTATGGGGAACGATTGAGTGACGTTGGTGGGAAAGGAAATGCTGTGATGGGTAACGCCCTGAATGGAGGGCTAGCTTTCGGGTCTGCGCTCAGAGTCTGCGCTTTGCCTTGTTGATAACAATTCCGCGAGTTGGTCGCTTAACAGTTGGAGAAGTCTCGCTTTTTCGATAATCTGGGCGCCCGATGAAGCCCAACATTGAGAACCACGGGTCTTTGCACGCTTGTACGTCAGTTGACAGAATGTCTTTTGGTGATATATTTACGTTCTTCATCTATCTACAATTTATACGCACCACCCCCTTTTCCAGCTCCCCTCACCTCAACCGCCCTCCCCTCCACATCTCTCACCTCGCCTTTCTTCCCAATAACCCTCACACCCCCCTTCTTCAACTGCCCCAGCACCTCCTTCTCCTCCCCTTTCCTCGTCTTCCCCCCCACCCCTTCCCCACCCACCTTGCTCTTCTGGACCCCAGCCCCGTCCACCCCCTCTCCCCTCTTCCTAATCCTCTCCTTCTCCCGCCTCCTTCTCCTCTTTCTTTCCTCCCTACTCATCTCCTCCCTCCCCACCGTCTCCCCACCCTTCGTCACCACCTCCCTTTTCTTATCCACTCCCTCCCCAGCTCTATACACCTCCTGCGGCGCCAGCCTGCTTGTCCCCACCTCCCCCCCAACCGTCGGCTGCGCATCCTCCATACTTACCGTCGGCACGTCCGCCACAACATTGATGCTCGCACTCGGTGGTCTAGGCCGATAATGCCAGCTGCTCAGCGCATCGAGCTTGGCGCTCACCTCCGCCCAGAGCGCCGAGATGGCTTCCTCCTCCTTCTTCAGCTTCGCGTCGCTTTTACTCGTGTAGCCCGTGGGGTCTGCAGAGGCGAGATGCTCGGCCTCGTAGATCTCCGCGAGGCTCTGCTGGGGCTTGCTGTCGTCGAGCTCGAAGCGGCCGCGACGCACGTCTTTGGCACCAGTGACGAGATTCCCGGGGCGGCGGCGGATCACCTCGTCGAATTCGCGGGCTAGGATGCGGCGCTTGATGAGGGCTTCGATATCCTCGCTTACTTCGGTCGTGATCACGGGGACCGGCTTGCCGACGCGCTCGAAGTCGAGATCTGATTCGAGGAGGGAGTTGAGCGGGCGGTCTGCGGCGCGCGCTTCGCCTGTGAGCGTCCAGTCGCGTTTTGCGACGGCGGCGGCTTCGAGACGGCGGATTTCGGAGGCGAGGGCGGCGGTGCGTTTTTGGTGCGAGGAGCGGCGGTCTTGGGGATGTTCAAGGGGTCCGTCTTCGTCCGAGGAGTGAGGGGAGGTGTCGGAGAAGAGGTCGCGGCGGACTGAGGAGATGGTGCGCTGGAGGTCGTTTTCGGGTGAGGGTTCGCGGGCTAGAGATGAGGTGGGAGGGGGCTGGGTTTTGGGCAGGCGGGCGGAGCGTTTGGAGGCAGGACGTGGCGGTGGGAGGAAGAAGTCGGCGTACAAGATTGAGTTGGTGTTTCCTTCGATGCCGTCGTCTAGAGCGGATACAGCGGAGGCGTCGTCGTCAGAAACGTCGGCGGCGTGGAGGTCGGCGTTGCCGAATGTTGGGCCATCATCATCGTCGGATTCTGGGTTGATTGCTTGATCTTGGGGCGGGAGGGCGAGGGCGGCAGGGTTGGCGTCCCAGTCGATGTCTTCTTCGTCACTGGCGGCGCCAGCGTTGGGATCGCCGCGTGCGTCTTGCTGTTCGAGAAACTCAGATTGGCGGTTGAACTCGTCGATGGAGAAGAAGCCATCATTGAGGCCGTTTCTGTCGGGGATGAACGTATCTGATTGCTTCCCACTGAACGCATCTGCGTCTTCGTCTACATCGTCCGCAAGGTCTTCTTCTTCCTCGGTATCTTCACCATCCAGCATGCCCGCTTCCGTGTCCTCAGCGTCCAGCTTCGCCGTTGTTGCTTGTTCATCTAATTCGTCATATTCATCGTCCATCTCGTCGACCTCTGATGATCTAGCTTCGGAAAACCCTTCTTCATTTAATCGCACGCTCTTCGCTGCAGCTCTGTGAGGAATATGACCATTGCTAAGTTCTAGGGACCTTTCAAGGGCCCCTCCGTCTGGTAGTCTATCAGGCAAAGACCGCTCAACCTCTAATTGGCTAGCATCCAGAACTCTCCGCGCTTGTTTCCAGATTTGCTCAATGCCAAACCCTTCGGTATGTACTCGCTTCAGCCGCAGCACGCCTTGAGCGTCATGTCCATCCACCTCGCCCCGCTTTCGCTTCTTCCTAGCATTTTCTAGCCTTTGCGTCTGGGCTTCGCTCGTGGATGTGGCGAGTGAATCGAGGTAACGCTTTGCGAGGACCAAGGATGCTGCATAGAGGCTTGGTGGCGGTTGCAGGAATGTGTATGGAGAGGTTGAGAGGGTCGATGAGAGGATTTGATCGGATGCGGGGTGTAAATCTGCTGGTGCTGGGTGTGTGTGCGGTCTAGAGGGACTGGATGTGATTGCTGGCATTTTCTAGAACATAAGGGAAGGGTAGATCAATAAACACATTGTTTTTTTTATGATCGACTCATCGAGAGTGACCATAGCAAGTGCGACGTTGGTTGATTGAAATGTTCGATATCATCCACAAAATCCAAAGAGGTATTCTTCCAGAAGGCCTGCGGAATGCCTTCCTGATTGGGATTAGAGTAGAGGCTTGGCACCTCTCTCCTCTGGCAATAATGTTGCTGAACAATTGATCGTGGTCAATGGCAAGAAATTCTTTGATAATTGTGAAAGTCTAAGAACACTGTGGGGGAAGAGGATCACCTGTACGTGGTGTCGGCTTCAAACCCGTTGCTTGTCAACAGAGCCAAGCATTCTCACGAGTCACCATTCAATTTCTTACACGAAGCCAACGATTGTCGAGAAATCGAAGAACAATCCTCCCGTACACTATTGTTACACTGACACAGCTTTAAACTCCTATTCGACATCTCTATACGACGCTAGTCTACATTTCCCTACAATAACACGAGGATATACCGACTAGACAATAATTACTCGCTTTCTTCAGTTCGATATCACATGACGAGAAGGCTTCTATAGAAGGCTCGCGATAGCACGTGAAAACATCGCCAGCATAAATATTCAATATACATAGAACCGAAATTATGTTTACAATGTGATGGACGCGAGAGGTCAGTGGAGACGGCACTTTCATATTGCTTTTCAAATCTCCATCCGATGATGGGAGAAAGGATAACCAGTCGAGGGTGATCGACGACTACTCTCTAGGGTGATTACTCTGTAAAGAGGCCGAAAATTTCTCAGGGGACGATATACATGAGGAGTGTAGATGAATTCTGTACATCTCCGCTGCCTCTTCTTTGACCCCCAAACCTAGTGCCGGTGGGGAATCTAAATACAAAAATAGAATCCAGCCCAGAAAGACTACCTTGCGTACCGATACCATCAGTCATCACTCCCAAGCCTTGAGGCGTTCCAAGTGGAACGCCTGAAGGACCTGATTGGGCTTCAGAGGCTTGGCATCGACCTATATCTCTACTCTGGCGCGCCTCAAACCTTAGTGAACAGGTGACCGTGGACGATGGCAAGAGTATCTTCAGCAACAAGGGTGAAAGTTTGAAAAGGTCCAACTGTTACACGACTCCAATTCGGGTACCTTGACCAACGCACGCCCATGGGCAAGTTGTTGTTTCATCCTTTTGCTTCAATAGGGTATTTATATTCGAAATCCGCCTGGAAATTGAGCTTATTAGCAGTCGATCTTAATAAGCCTAGTCAGCCTGGCTTACCGTGGAACCTCTAAGCAATCGGGGCCGAACCTTCCAAGCAATCAGCGAACAGGAATGCCACCGATTGAGCCAGTCTGACAAGCCTGATAAGCCACAATGGGTTTCAAATGACTCGATAGGATCTGGAGCTTATAAGCCTGATGAGGGTGGTAGTCCATGCGCGGGGGTGAACTGCTTACAAGTTTAAGAACTCTACCTTAAAGATCTCCTCGAACTTCTGGGTTCAATACCCTATGAATGGAGCATAGGACCATGGTGTTCGAATTCGCCGGTCTGTGTATTCGAGAGCAATTGATCTTACTCCCCATCACTAGCACCATCTTCGCATCTGTGAACGTTGAAGCCAACCCCAAAATGGCCTCCACCAAAGATACCTCCAACTTCTTCAAGCGCGCCGACTACAACAAGGATTATTGGGACAATTATCTCGCAGCCCGCCCGCATTACGACGAGCCATTCTACCAGTCTATATACGACTACCACAAATCGCATGATGGCCTGACCGAGATGGCGCACGATGTGGGTACAGGACCTGGCCAAGTGGCGACGGAACTGGCAAGCCACTTCAGCCGTGTTGTCGCCAGCGATATCAACACCACCCATCTTGCCGTCGCCGAGCACCGTCTCGGCTCGCTCATCTCTTCGCATAAGGTGAACCTGGTGCAGTGCTCCGCCGAAGAGATCGCCAGTTCTCATCCGGCATGCTCAACGGACTTGATCGTCGCCGCCGAGTGCCTCCCGCTCATCGACGCAAGCAGGGCCATTCACGCCTTCTCGACTATACTGAAACCGAATGGCACGCTCGCGATCTGGTTCTATGGCCGGCCAATATTCGCGGAGCCAGAGTTTGTAAGCGAATGCCAGCCGCTGCTCGAGTCAATACTCGACTTGACGTTTTCCAAGGTTATCAAGGGGGGCGGACTCCAGGAGAAAGCAGCGTGGAAGCGCGCGACGGACCGAATGACAAGCTTCCTAGATGATGTGGAACTCACAAGCGACGTGTGGAGAGATGTGGAGCGGCGAAAATGGAATGCCAAGCACGCGACGCCATTCTACGGACCAGAGGCATGCGATTTCGAGATCACGCGGTCGTCGGCGATCAAGGAGGCGGAAAAGGTGGTGGAGAAGCAGGAGGCGGGCTTTTGGGAGAGACGGTGGAATCTAGCAGGTGTGAAGCGGTTCGTACTCGCGCACATGCCGACATTCGACAAGGATCAGCAGGATGAGAGAGTGGAGAGCAAGTACCAAGAGTTGGCGCAGGCAATGGGTGGAGAGACTGCGATAAGGAGCATCGCGTGGCCTGTGGTACTCATGCTGGCGAGCCAAATATAAGGTGCTTCTAGCCTTGTATTCAAAGCGTCGATAGCCAGTGTCAGCAAAGTCGTGAGCCACCATCTGCGGCTCCGACCAGATGCATGACATGCAAACGTAAAGTATACTTTACTTCGTCTGTCATGGCAGCCCACTATTCACTTTGTCTTCGACCCCGCTTCGTTGCCCCGCAGACATCATCGCCAGAGTGCAAGGGCCACCCCTACATTGCATAATCCGTTGACGTTTACTTTCTGTCGAGCATTCATCAAGCGCCAGACTCGAGATGTACGTAGCAAGAATCAGATTGTTGTTCATCTCCGTTAATGATATTGTGCGACACCGTCGCCAGGAGGCCAAACACTTATCCCGCAGGCACATCCGCCACCGAGGCCCGGCGTGCTTAGCTAGCTCTTGCTCCTGATCAGAGCTTCATTGACTTTTGGCAGTCGCGATACCCTGGTTGTCGCTGCCGCTAAGCAAACGCCGGTCTCTTGGCTTCCATGCCGTCTTCCATGCAGGCAAATCGACATTCTGATTGAAGTATGCCATGTGCCCGCAGATCCCCAAAGATGTATCGACGGAATGGCGTTGGACGGATCGACCAGTGACAGCCCATAGCTAAAGAGGCAAACAGTCAATGTATATTGGGGAACCCATAGGCAAACCGTCGGGGAAGGAACGTTTCACTCGTTTTCTTGGCCTTGCTAATTCATAGTGCACCCATTGTTGCTGGCGCATGAGATATCAGCATAACGGGAGCTATCTGCATCTATCAGCCAAACGTTCAGCTCTATTTTACCCACACGACTGCATATGTACATACTTTATGCACGAGCAGCATTACATCAGGCCATATTCTGTCCGACGCAATTCTTATTCGCCTGATCCTCTCCTCTCTCTTGTGGGGCACGCGATCACTTTCTTTTAGTAGATGCACTGCCGTTTCTTCCCGTTATTCCTAACAGCATGCAATAATAGCAAAGCAACAGGAAGGGTGCAGGCTCGCAGGAATGAAGTTTGGAGATACCCTTCGTGAAAGCTCAATACCACAATGGGCGTACCGTGAGTCCAGACTCTGTATACACTAAGGGAAGGCCATGGTCGACTGACAACTTTCTGAACTCAGAGAACGTCGACTACGATGACATCAAACAAGCAATCAAGGCCTATACTACTGGCGCAAACGGTCAGCCGGTGTTTATTCCAGGCCAGGGGGGCGAGGCCAAGGCGCACAAAGAGTTCGAGGATGGATTATATGGCCAATTGCTGCAACAGCACGCGAGGGTCGTAAGTAGATTTCGGAGCATCGATTACCCCTTTCTGAGATTTTCAAGAAGCGTGAAACACGTCTTAGCTGTGTCCGCTCCCAATACATGCAGTTTTGTTCATCGCAATGACGGAAAGGAGGAATGCTGACTCCGAGATCTACTCAGGACCAGTTCGTACGGAGCAAAGCCGGAGAACTGACGAGAAGACTCGGTAAGTGCCGTCTTCGTCAGCCTGGTAGGCCGGTGTCAACTGGCAATCTGAGCTGACACTGGTAGCTCACTTCGACAAGGTACTAGCCGAGCTGGACCACCAATTCCCTCCTTCGAGTGACATTAAGACATCAGTGAGACGCATGGAACGATACTCAAAGCTGGAGGATACTATCCTTCAGTGAGTACACCCTCGATTGCCGTCCGATCTCAACTGCCGCTAATTCCTTCACACAGTGTCAGACAAGGGCTAGAGGACATTGACCGCTTCGTGAGCGTCAACCGGCAGGCCTTCCACAAGCTATTGAAAAAGCATAAAAAGTGGACAAAATCTCCGGGTTTAAGTCAACGTTTTAACGAGAATGTGCTTTCACGTCCTACCAGTTTTGCAACGAGGGACTTCGTCTCGGCACTGGCCCACGGCAACGAGATCTTAGCGGCGAGCAGAGAAGCCAAGTCCAGGATACAGAAGACGACACCACAATCTCGTAGTCCACGGCCAAAATCGACTTCAACTACGTCGACCGATGGCCCTACCGATAGTGGGTTTTCCGTTAGACTCGAGTCATCCGAAACCTCGGCTCCGGACACGGTACAAAAACAACAATACCCCTTTCTCCCCAGGAAGAAAAGGAAGCTACGCCGCCAATCGCTTCGCAGAAAGATCCAAGATCCCTCGCAGCGAAAGAACATCCGCTACTGGAACGAATTCGACGACGGTCAGAGCCCGGATGACAACGCCTATACGATCTATATTGACCCCAACGCAAGCGTCTTCCCAGGCGCCGCAACGGTTTCACGCTTTGCCGAAGCCACAACCACCAAAATCAAATCCCTACTTCGTCACGACAAACCACCAGCAGCAGATCTGGAACGGCAGCCACTCCTAGATGACCGCGCCTCGGCCACCAGTGACGAAGACTCCGATCTCGAAGACGGTTCAACCTTATCCCCATACCGTACCAACCCCCATCTCCCCACGGCATCCTACTCCAGCCGCAGGAACCCACCCCCAAACGCCGGCGGCAAATGGCTAACGCGTGCTTGCATTGCCTGTGGCATCCTTCTCCTCGTTCTCATAGCATTGGGCGCTATTATCTTTTGGAGCTAGAGCGTCGTACATACTACCATCACGACCCATAACGAATGCGGGACAGGGGCGGAGGGATACCCTCGCGCGCCTTCTGCATGCTTACATAGAATACGGGAATGAGTGGAGCTCGAGCTTCACGCGCTGGTAGGGAATGTTGCACCTGTTTTCTGCACTTCTTGGAAGAGACGATTTGGTGAGACGAATGATGGATTGAGTTATCAGCGGTGGCCCAGGGCGAAAAGCCGGAAAGCGCGGCTCGACTAGAGAAATCCTATGTACATGCCGCCTGGACGAGACAATGCACGAATGAGGTATGATCTAGTGAGTTGCAGCAGTCAATCAATTGTATCCCTGCAAGTACAGCCTGCCCGCCTGTGCATGTGACACATGGAGGAATGGAATTTTGTATGTGGAAATAGGTATCGAGTAAGCGAACAAGCAACATGACCAGCTCACTAGGTTCTCATTCCGCAACGGCCCCTCTCAAGAGCAAATTCCTCTGACACAAAAAGCCATCACGCACCTTCATTCATTCATTCATCATATACAGTATCTACCAGCAAGCAATCCTAAAACCAAGCTCCCCGCTCTAAGCGCTGTCCGCCCTTTTCCTCTAACCCTCCTCCCTCCCTCTATGCTTCTGCTTTTGTGACTTTCAGGCCGTGGATCCAAAGCTCTTCTCCTCAACGACGACGCCCCATTCATGCTGCACGTCGCCGTAGATGATCTCGCGCAGCCAGTGCTTCAGCTTCTTGGCGTAGGGGCCGCTCTCGCCTGCGGAGAGGGGGATGGCGAGGTCTTTGCCGCGGGAGTGGATGAGGGAGACGGGGGCGATGAAATACTGGGAGAGAAAATTAGCTACGGCCGCGACGAGGGAGGAAGGGTAGAAATGAAGGATGAGGGGTCGAGATGTAGAGAATGAAGGCAAAGAAAAGAAGCGCGTACAGCCGTTCCGACCACGAATGCCTCCAGCATCCTCCCCTCCTCGACCGCCTCCTCAACCTCCGTGATCCCGTATTTCCGCTCCACAACATCCAGCTCCTCTGCCAGCCTCTCCCGCGCCAGCTCCAGCACGCTCCTCCGCGTGATCCCCTCTAGGATGAGCTTATCCCCCAGCGGCGCTGTTATCAACTCCTTCTTCCCCTCCCTCGTCTTCCAGACCACAATGAAATTACTCGCCCCGGCCTCCGTGACCTCGCTATCGGCGCCGAACAGCCACAGGATCTGATTGAACCCCCTCGCCTTGGCCTCCACCTGCGCCACCATCGACGGTCCGTAATTCGCGCCCACCTTCGCATACCCAAAGCCCCCAGGCCACGCACGCACCGTGTCCTCCTTGCTCGCCAGCAGCTTCAGCCCGGGCTCTGGTTTCGGCTGCCCGGGCTTCGGGACCGGATCGTCGAACGAGGGGAAGAACGTGGAGACGATGACGAGCAGAGCTTCCTCCGGCACGCGAGGCGAGAGACTCGGATCCGTGGCGATCAGTGCGGGGCGCAGGTAGAGGAAAGCACCGGGCCGGCTCCTGGGCAGCCATTTCTCGCCGTCGGTGGCGACGAGGGCGGTTATGAGTTGCAGGAGCTGGGTGGGGAGGAAGGCGGGCAGGGAGATGCGGACGGCGGATTTGAGCATGCGGTGGCAGTTGAGGAGGGGGCGGAAGAGGCGGAGCCGGCTGTCGTGGCCGCGGTAGAATTTTAGGCCTTCGAAGCATTGGGTTGCGTAGTGGAGGGAGGAGGCCGTGGGGGCGAGGGAGAGGGGGCCGTGGGGGAGGAGGGTGGGGGGGGACCAGCCGGTGGGGAGGCTCCAGGCGCAAGTTATCATGTGGTCTGTGCAGCTGGGAGGGAGCGTTAGTATGTTAGGGAAGGGTTGGGATTGAGGTGAGAGTTGTCGAAAAGTTGCGTAGGGAATGGAAGGTTACGTACGCCGCCATTGAGGCTTCCTCTGCGCTGCCCAGCTCGGGGACGGGCTTGGGGTTCGGGTTGCGTGTGAAAGTGAGCTTCGAGGCGTCCAGCTCTTTGACGTCGGAGGTGCCATTGCTGGAAACGATCGAAGGAGCAGTCGTTTGGATTATGTGGTTCACGCCGGACTTTGTGAGCTCGTCACCGGTCTGTGGAAGATCTGATTGGGAGATAGTTGAGGGTGACATTCTGGTTGGATAGATATCAAGACACTAAGATAGAGGGAATGAAGCTGCAAATGCCGGTGCTTTGCAGTGGGCAACTGCGAATTGCGAGTGTCGTAGGTTTATGAGAGACTTGAGTACCTTGAGCTCTCGGTGCTGTGGTCAGCTTGGTGAGGAATTGCGGTGAATCGTTGATCCTTTGAACTCTGGTACCCCAGGCTAGCATGATACTCAGGAATCACTTGTAGTCAAAATCGTAAGCCTTCTCAAGGAATCTTGAAAGCACGTTCTTATTAAACTATCATACTGTGAGCAATTGACAGCTCCGACATCGCACTAACTTTATGCACTCGACCTAGCCGACAGAAGCCGCTGGAAACCGCGAGGTCTACAGAGCACAAGCATAGCACAATGCCTGACCGCAAGCCTACTTCTGGGTGAGAAATTCACGTAGAACAATGTGATCGCTAGGTCTTGATCCAATGTGTAGATGTGACATGACGATTTCGCATGATTGCCGAAAGAGATAGTCGCGATTCGGATGTATGCCTTATATACGTGATATCTGCTTTTAATCTGGAAATGCTTCTAGCTCTCGTGACTTGAAAGAGGACTTTAGAAGAGATGCTATGTAGTCAGACCCCGCTGCCCCTTATTCTTTGCTAGTCGAACGGGCAAGACAGCTTGCACTCTTCTGTCTCTGTGGTGGACCGACCGGAACCATGAATTGGGACCCTGTAAGTACAGTAACGCTACCGTCCACCCCAAAAACAGTGCACAACGCGCCCCCGCCTAGCGAAATATACGACACACTCAGTGGATTTGCTACTAAAAGTTAGTTGTGTTTGAATGCCAGGACAACCTCGACTCCGATCCTTTGCGAGGCTTCCATGCGTAAAAAATGCGGATCTATGAATCAATAGAATAGCAGCTCACTGATCGTGACCAAAGACCCATCAGGAGGCGTCGAAATGCCGAATGAATCTTCGTAGCGGGCACCATGAAATACTAGCTGGGGTCTGAATTGTTGGCGAGAGTCCAGGGATGGTACAGGCGCAGATATTGCGCCAACGGAGAAGGCAAGGGAGGCCAGGAGAATAGAATGAGTTTGCATCGTGATAATAAAAGATTTTACCTCGAGTGAGGACTGACAAACAGAGAAAGTTTTCGTGGAGGATATGGAAGTCGATGAAGCAGGAGGTAGAGATTCATGAGGCAATGTCAAGGCTTAGAGAAGACGGAGAGTCTATCGGAGACATCATGCTTTTATATTTTCCTACCTAGGTCCAGGCCACAGCCACAGCATTGTACAGCAGATAGTCCATTTGCAAATTCGCTTGACAGATACGTTTCCGGGTTGGCGAGGTAGGACTAGGTGACACTATTCCAGCTCATCCAATAACGAACCCCGAAACGGAAGGTGTGGGGTAAGCTTATACGAGGAAGCTCTCCGGCACCGTTGCACGTGGTCACGGAACAGTGTGACTTGTGTACCAATACAGCGTTAACGAACCCAGCATCCCATGGCTTTTTTCTACACGCGTACTCGTGATATACTCGAGTGTGAGCGAATTTACCATTTCGACGAGCTCAGAGGTGCCACTGCCGCAATGCCAAGAGTTCTCGCGGCAACGGCGGCAAACCCGCGTCTAAAATTGGACTGCAAATCAACGATTATCGCAGTCCCAGATAGCAGAGATCACTCTTCTTCTCTAATTCGAGTCCTAGGAGCAATGTAACCTGTTGGCTAAGCATGAGTCATCGAGTTTGTCCTTCACCCTCTCTTACAGAATCAGCGGTCAGAAGAATGCTATTACATGAAGTTGAGCCAATGTCAAGGGTGGCTCCTGTTTGATCAAGTCCATCCTGTTCCCTATCTTGTTCTTCATAGCAATTTGCAGTCAGAAGACTTGAAGAAGAGCTTGTGATATGGAGCGCAATTGAAGAGTGATCGTCTCAGAAAACGCTTACGCTGGAACGGAAGCACGCTGTGGTAGCACGAATGTGCTTGCGAGAAGTAAGCCAGTGACGGCGCATATCGAGCAGTGTAGAGAAAGCCAGTAGCAAAGCACTACCATGAGAAATCCAATGTGAGGGATCTGATGGCGGTTCCACGAGTCACCTTTGACAATAGTACGGACTTCCTCGGTGACATTAGGGTCTTGACAACCAACGGACAATATCGGAAGAGGTAGGGAAGCCACAGTGTACACAGGAAGATCCTTGTCATTGCCGATAGTACATTTTTTTTGTGATTATGATTCCTTAGAAAGAAATGGTTTTCAATTAACCGTCTACGTAGTACAATATGCGCATTCGAACCGTTACCACTTTGGGAGACCCAAGTTTGAATCTCAAGCTTGTGGACCCAAAGGGTAATCGGGCCAAGGTTCGAATCCAGCCGAGTGCATTTCCTTCAGTCTGGCCCACTGAAGACCACGGATATGGGGACCCCGAACGCATCGAGCGACCGGCCGCCATGGTAATTCGGGACTTGGTAATCCAAGTACCGTGTCGAGCTCCCCCATATAAGGTATGTTCTCCCTCTTCGTTTGTTTTTTTGTTTTTTTTTCCATCAGTGGTGGTAACTTGCGTCCCGTGACTTGGGTGGGCATTAGTCCTTGCCGTTCAAAACTACAATAGCTCAAAGTACTCCACAGTCAAGAAAGGCTTCGCATGTCTCGCTTCACAGCTTCGTCGAAGGTTCCCTTAGCAAACCTTTGGTCGCCTTCATGTTGCCCGTATTTTCAGCTACTTGTAGATCGGGCGATCCGTCTTTAGGTCTACACGGTATCAAAAAATCTTATAAATCTAGAATCCCAGCTTTATAATTCATAATTGCTATGTGATGAATCGTGGCTGTAGGATCGCAATGCTCTAGAGCCAACTTTAGAGTGTAGATCTCTGCTGGGAGCGATAGAGACTTGGATGTTCCTAAGGCTGCATATGAACCTATATCCCACAAATCATCGCGAGAGTACAGCAGTGCAATGTCGAGAGGGATCCAATGCGACGGGGCATCCTGGGGTAAGAGCCGGTGAAGAGCTGGAGAATGGTGTGGGAAGGCCTAAGCCGTCGCATTGTTCTCCACGTAAGAAGGGGCGGGTCAGGCGAAGAATCATAAATATTCAGCTGACCTTGGTGCAAAGAAGTTTGGTGAGACGTTCAATTCAGTGGAGTAAGATAGTTTATTGCCTAAATGCATCGCGAGCTGGCTCTATGTAGCGCTTGATCATAATTTGAGAAGGAGATGGTGCCATAATCGTTTAAGCTAACGCCAGATCGTTGTTTAAATAGTACCTATTAGAAGAGTAGCAATAGCAGATTGAAACGGTGCGTGACTGCCGCGACGCTCTCGCCTTTAAGCTCAGTCGTCGTCCTTCATCATGGCTATGATCCTCTGCCTGTCCTTCGCATGGCGGGCTTTGAACGCCTTACCATATTCATTGTTAGCTCGATGGGATACAAACCTGCAAAAACTTACCTTTTCGCTAGCCTTCATCTCCTCCAGATGCTTCTCGCTTGCGCCATCGATCAACTCCTCGAGATGGCTCCGCATCTCCTGCATACCATCTTCCGTCTCTTTCTCCTCTCCACTAATCACCCCACCAGCCTTGCCGAACGGCGCACACCCAACGATCTTCGCCCAGTCCGGCCCAAGCGCGGCCTCTGCATCTTCAGCTATCTCCTGGTCAACCTGCGCAAGTTGCTCGAACAAGATCTTGAGCTTCTCTTCCTCCTCTGCGACGGTCTTCTTGAACTTCTTCACACGCGCAGAGAGCGGGGCCGAGCCGGCTTGGCTGCCGTCCTTTTTGGTGTACTGGATCTCCTCGTTCCCGAGCGGCTTGACTAAATTCTCATCGGCTTCGTCATCGGCTTCGAGCTGTTTGGACAGGCTATCATGACTCTTGCGAAGGCTTTCGGAGAGGTGATTGGTGGTGCTTTGGACTAATTGGGCGGAGTCCTTCTCGATAACTTCGCGGGAAGTCTCGGTGGAGTCTGCGCTGCTTGTTAATGGGTGACATGATGATGGCCATAGGGCATGCCGACCGTTGAAGGCAGCGGCTAAAAAGTGCTCTGGAGTGACTTTGCGTTTATGCTTGGTTTGGGGTTTGATCTCCTGCAAAGGCTGCCTGTTCGCTGTTCTGCGTTTGGCCTTCGGTGAAGCGTGTTTCTTAGTGTTTTTGAAGATCCGAGAGGTCGAAGCCACCTTCTTGGACTTGGTATCGTGTTTTCCATCAGGTTTGGAGTCCTGCTTTGCTTTTGCCATTTTTCAGACAGCAAAGGGTTTGAATGCGAGTACCCTCCAGAGAATGAAAGGGCAATACGTGTGAGGAGAGGAGGTTGCGTCCATATTGGCTTTGTCTTGGCAAAACTTCTAACGTCATATACGCTAGGCAGACCTACCTTGTCTCAAATTTGGAATGTAGAAAGACAGTTTGAAGAAGGTTTGGCTACGATCGAACTGTACAAGATCAGGAGAGAAGGAGAGCAATCTCGCTAAGCGCCTTTCCCCATGCGTTACGCTATTCGCACATTCGTACAAAAGAAACCGAGGCACATCGCATGGATCCCTACAAAGACACCCAACACGAGATACAAGAAAGGGAATGAAGAGATCATGACTTCCCAGGCGTTCCCTTCTCGGCCAGCGTCTCCTCATCAGCGGTTGTCTCAGCAGCCGTTGCCTCCACAGCTGGCGTCTCTTCCACTGATGGTGCCTCATTCCCTTCGGCAGCTAGAAGCACCTCCTTGTTCGCGAACAAATTCGCCAATTCCCCATTTTGGTGCATCGACATCAGTATGTCGCATCCGCCGACGAATTCCTTTTTCACGTAAAGTTGCGGTATCGTGGGCCAATCTGAATATTCCTTGATACCTGCGAACACCCGGGTTTAGCATGTCTGATAGCATGAAAGTGGAGTAAGCTTACATACCAGCTCTTAGAGAGTCGTCTTCCAGGACGTTGAATGCTGAGAACTTCTGCGGATCCACACCCTGCAAACCAAGGATCTGAATACAGGCCCTCGAAAACCCACACTGTGGCGTTTCTGGTGTGCCTTTCATGAACAGGACCACTGGATTCGAATTGATGGCTTGATCGATAGCCGTTGAGACCTCGGTCGATAATGATCTGACTTGTGGGAGTGTGAGGCGTGTAACGAGAGGTTTCGAGATAGTTGCCGCGAGTGATTGGGGAGCTCTTATTGCTCTCCGAAGAGCCTAGAGAAAGATCAGTCATGAAAATAACCCACTACCACTCGCAGCTAACTTACCGGCGAGATAAAAAGCCTTGAAGACATGATAGATAATTGTTCTTCTAGCAGTAAAGAAGCCGAGATTATCGAGCTCGACCGAAGCACTGCGAGTGACGTCCACGGGCCGGTTCCGCTTTTCCAGAAACTCGCCTCGACCTGCCTTTGCGAAGGCTCACCTCCGATCATTGGTATATCCCCCAGCTTGAATACCGGAGAGGTTTAGGGAGGGATCCCATTTGCTTCTCATAGACATCCACTTCAATCTCAACATGGCTAGCAACGGTCTCCCATTGCCTGGCCGACATTCGAGCGCATCGATGCCTTTCGTAGCAGCAGACCATGCATTCGACGGCAAGAAGCATCTTCTACTTGCTGCAAGTGGCAGTGTAGCAACAATCAAGCTTCCAAACATAGCACGGGCGCTTTCTGTACATCAGAGCTTATCGATCCGTATCATTGTCACCAAATCCGCCGAAAAGTTCTTAGTAGGTCAAAGTGCTGAGCAGCCAATCTTGGAGTCCCTTCTCGAACTCCCAAACGTAGAGGCTATCTATCAAGACGAAGACGAGTGGACTAAACCTTGGGTACGTGGCGATAGCATTTTGCACATAGAACTCCGAAGATGGGCCCTTCTAATGGTCATCGCACCGCTGTCAGCGAACACCATGGCTAAAATGACCAACGGTATTGCGGACAATCTCCTATCCTCCGTCGTAAGAGCATGGGATACCACGGGGGAGATCGATGGCCAAGTAGGTAAGAAAAGAATCATTGTTGCTGCTGCCATGAATACCGCTATGTGGAGGCATCCTATTACGAAAAAGCAAATTAAAATCTTGGAAGAAGAATGGGGAGTTGATGGGGCACAGGATGGCTGGGTGGAGGTACTCAGGCCTATTGAAAAGACCTTGGCCTGTGGTGACGCGGGTGATGGGGCGATGCGAGAATGGAATGAGATTGTGTCTGTCATAGAGGCACGCTTGAGCCTCAAGCCATGAACCGCTGTGTGAGCAAGACATATTTGGCTATGGATCAATAGTCATTGCAAATGAAGCTTTGAATACCAGTCATGACGCATCAGACATCTCAACAGCCTATATATTTCCTGTTCTGTTCCTCTTGGATCCGTTCTCTAGATCCTATCTGCCCACTTACGATCGTCTGGGTCGTCGTCTCCTTCAAAGCGTAACTGCCACCAAATCAAGACACGCTGAACATGGTTAAAGAAGTCTCTGTACGTTGAGTCCCCGCCTTATCCTCGAGCATGCATTTTCTGACCTTGATACCAGATCGATCCCACAGCCACCGTCATGGGTAATACCAAGGCTCCGAAGATAGTGCCACCGCCAAAGACTAAGGGCCGCCTCGGCTGGTTAGTGACGTATAGAGGTCTCTTCACATGTATAATATCCCATTAACGGTTGGAAGGGAATTCTTTGATTCCATCGTCGACGTCAAAGTTGGTCGAGAAGAGGAAGAGAAGATCTTTCAGGTCCACAAAGGAGTCTTGAGAAATTGCTCCTCGATTATCAAGACGCTACTCGATGATGGCGAAAACGACAAATGGAACGGCCCAGTCATCGAGATTCAAGAAGAAAACCCCAGGGTCTTTGCATATTTCCAACGATGGCTATACACCGACAACATTGCGGAGACAGGTAAAGCAAAGTATGTCTTATCTTGCAGTCCTTCATTTCTGCCTGTCAAAGAGGTATCCACTGGGTCATGATCTGCCCATGGTTGCTATTCAGGCTGAGGCTGTCTTCTATGGCTAACGGAGGCTATGTCTCTAGAGATGTCCACTGGTCCGCCTTGATCGGCATATGGCTCTTCGGAGATGACTACAGCATCCCAGAATTCCAGGATGCAGCGATGAATGCCATGCTCGACAAGCGTGACATATTCTTCCGCACAGACAAATTGAAGTATATCTACCAGAACACCGAGCCCGGCTCTTTGTTGCGGAAATTCTTTTGCGACAAATTTGCGCTCACGATCGATCTCGGCGATAAAGTGTGGTTCGGCAAGCACAGGAGCGAATATCCCTCCGATTTCTTGATCGATATCATACAACAGCTGCATTGCCAGCTATCTGACTTCGATCCCTGGTTGTATGATGACAATTACATGGCTCACCATCGTAATCGTTATCTTCTGAAGAAAGCCAAGACTCCGAAGTCGTAACCGACCAAACGTCGGAAGAGTTTGCGGGTCTTGAGAATATTCGTCCACTGGTCTTTACACAGTCCTAGGATCTAGCTGGGCTATGCCGGATTTGTACGGAATATGGTTGCAGGCCCTGGACATGTTGGTCTGGGATTGCACTTCTCCGTCTTCTAGCCTCTAAATCGATGAGGCGTTCAACCTTGATTTGTTTGAGCTAGCAGATAGCACCCAGACAAAATCAGCTCCATTTTCTTGCACCAGATGATTTTCGATACTCGTGACAACCAGGGGTATCATCCACGCAACGCCACCAGTCCCACGCCATCGCTATGCCCATGCCCCAACATAGGAGATCCCAACCCTCACCCACCACCTCCCATCACTCTACTCCCCCTCCTCCCCCTTCCTCTCCCTCTTCTTCCCTCCCCTCTCCAGCCCCACCTTCCCCTCCGCAGCATCAAACTGCTTCCTCGCCTCCTTCAGCTCCCGATCCATCTTCAGCAGCTCCTGCACCCTCCCCAGCATCTCCGGGCTCTTCCGGATCGCAAACAGGAAATCATCGACCTTCACCTTCTGGCGCCCAGAGTAGTGCGCCGCGTGCGCAGCGACGTGGCACGTCTCGATGATGAAGTCGGTGACGATCTCGTCGAGGACGCGGACGGTTTCGGGGAGGGGGGCCTCGTCGTCGCCGAAGGCGTAGAGGAAGGATTCCACTGTGATGAAGGCATATTAGCACAGGTCGAGGGTAGGGGTGTAGATCGGGGAGTGTTGAACGTACTATCGCCCGGGAAGTTGAGCTGTCCCTTATGACGGGCAGCGCGCGCACGAGGTTCGGTCATTTTGCGCTTGCTAGTGCTTGCATCCGCCTCTTCGACTTCGAATGCTGGTTCGTAGCCTAGGGCAGCATAGTCGGTTTTCTCAGAGCGGTTTTCCATCGCTTCGGCTTTATGCGGAGTTTATAATCTTGGCACTTTTGGGGGAGACTGTCTCCACGATTAGTCATCCGGAACTCATTCTGAGTGTACGATTACTAATCCGTATTTCTGTGCGGATCGTCCTCACTTTATGAACAAGTGGACACGTGATCAGGAAGTTGTGTTAGGCTTCAGGACAAACAAGTTAAGGTACGAGTTTGGTGGTGACAAATAGAAATGGTAGGTCAAACAAATGCGAACAAGTCAGGATCCGCACAGGTCCTGGTGATACCAGCTAGGTTGAGATGCTGATTGTCTATGCAAGTCTGCGCTTTTCAATTTCCAGTCGCTGCTCCTTGCACTGCTGCTCCTGATATGCACAAGCGCATATGCCCACTATGTCTTCCCGGGAATCATGGATAGGAATAGAGATGGGTAGGCTCCTTTCTCGGTCGACTCGACTGGGGAGACTGCGCGATTATTGACGATGGGCAGGGTATTTGGCATCTTCTGGAAGTGCGCGAGGATAGGGGAACGGCTGAGTCCGTATGTTTCTTTGTGTTGTATCATCATGGCTGTAAGTGTCATCTAGGCGTTGACGGGATGGAAGACTTATGATGGTTGTGTAGGCTTCCTTGATGGCGAGATCTTGAAACGGGCCAGGCAGATACGATGTGCAGCATAGCGGGCATGGCATGGCGTTGGGGGGCTATTTTGATGCTCAGTGGTTCGCTGCTCTGAGCGCTGGTGTTGTTGGTTTGCGCAAATATAAAAGGAATTCAGCAGACGACATCAAAGAACTATGTTTGCTAGCTAAAGTAGGCCACCGGGCAGCATCACTGTATCTGCCTAGCCCCATGCCCTGAGCAAGTCGACTTGCACATGTGGCTCGCTAATGTACTCGATCCTTCTGTTCGCGCACAGATTGTGTAAGTCCCAAGCTTTTTGCTATCTGCTTCCACTGGTCGTTTAGTCCACTGTCTTTCCGTCAGTCGTTATCTCATAGGTGCACATCTCTCCTTCTACCCGACAAGCTGACCCCATCAACTCCCAGACACTTCACACGTGCATGTATCTGGCGTGCGCACCTCTAAGGTGACCGATCCCAGGTTCCTTGGAGCCTTTGTGATCAAACTCTGCGAGCATCACGTCGACAAGATATTCCTTGGGAAAATGTCGCAAAAATAGTCCTTCGGTATCGACTGGCTCATCCATCTCCCATGAGCGTGTCCGGCGGTGAACAGCCAGGTCAATGAGTAATTGCCGAAGCGGAGCTTTTGGAGACGTCACGCTGTAGACTTTGTTAAATACAAGCCAAGGTATTTCCCAAGAATCTTGTATCACGTAGCTGAGCACGATGTCCATAACTGAGTTTTTGAGAGCAGGTAAGTCGTAAGGCTCCGCAAAACCGTACAGATCTATCAATGTGGACCAAGCAGACTCGTCGAGGGTTTCGGCGTCAAAATCGAGGATTCCAGAATACAGCCATAATTGGAATATCTTGGTGATCTTGGGATCCTCTTCTGGCCATTCAATCGTCTGATCTTGTGCTTCTTTGAACCCGCCTTGTAGAGCAGCACGGAAATAAGGGCTTGTTTCGCACAAAAGCCCTTTGTGAACTCGAATCTCTTCCTTCTCCAACCCAACTTTGAGGACGACGATAGTGTCTAGCATATCCCTTTCCTTGCGTTAATAAAAACTTGTAGTCCGTTAAAGACCGATACATACAAAGTGAGACGGGGTTTTCTCTTCATACGAGAGTTCGGAATTTGTGCTGTTATAGATAACATGATAATTGGGCAATCGATCGACGTATTCTGTTGTGAAGAATTGTACAACGTTGTTCTCGAGTTCTCGAGTTGATAGACTCCAATCCAATTGAAAATTTGGGGGCTTTCCTAATGATTGATTTTGTAACAAATTGCATCAAGCGAATCTGTTGATCGTGTTGAGCTAAACTTGTGTCTAGAAGAAGTGCGTGTAGTGATTACTGAATGGAAACGTCTTTCGCATCAGGCTGCTCAGTTCATGGGAGAGGATTGTTGAGTTAAAAACTAAACACTGCTTCCTTGCGAAAAGAGTGATATAGATCACAAGGAAATGTTGATCTTGCGGTTCCATCACATCACCTTCCAGTCTCTCCCTTGTTCTAACAGTAACGAACCTCAGATCAAGTAGGACATATGCACAAGAGGACACTTTCACTGCTAGGCTAACAGAAGACATCGTAGCAAAGGAAATGTTGAAGTATTCAGAGCTCTCGGTTCTCCTCTAAGCTGAATCAAACAGACATAGACTGTACCAAGGAAGACTTGGCCTGCGAAAAGAATGCACATTGACCTTGATGGCCGCGGCAAACCGGTGTTCAGGGTTCTCCTTTGGCATCAACATCTCAGGTTTGCTTCCCATGTAAACCTCTAGTCCGTGCAGCCTTCGGGTGACCCATGGTCCAATTCTCTTCTGCATCCATCAGTAAGACTACACGTTTCGAGCCTCGAAATCTTATGGATATTATCAGGCAGCATATTTTGCCTAGTTCTGCGGAGATTGCCTTGCATAACGCTTTGCTTTTTTATTATTACTGAACATTATGGCGTCTATCGAAACGACTTGGACTCGGCGTCGTAAAGACTTCATCCAGAAGAATCTGCGTCTAAACGAGCTGACACATATGATAAAAGTTCCCCAGTACCAGACACGAAATATTGAGGAAACAGAGTTACTGGGATATCTTATTTGCATGCAGTTGCATCATGTGTACTATCTGACAAGCCGATTTCGAAATCCTGATTGCTACCGTCCCATCGCACTCACTGGAAACTCGGATAACCATTGACCAGTGTCGACGATGTTTAGTCTGTTGACGTATGCGAGTATTTGGCGCGTGCAGCCTTGTAATCCTTCAGCGCCCATTTCCGAGATGTGTCGTGGTCATGCAGTTCAAGTACAACGTCGGCCAGATACTGCTTTGGATAAAGTCCTAGGAGCTCTTCTCGGAAAATAGATTCTTTCTCAAACACCAGTTGTGAACAGCAAAGTCCACGAGAAATTTTTGCAGCGACTTAGCGGACGGTGTCTCGTAGAGCTTATCCAGGACACGGATATTGACGATCGGTCCTTGATATTGGAGTTCGATGAGACCATCGATGACTGAATCTTTCAAGACAGGCAGATCGTAAGCGTCGGCGAAAATGTATGTGTTCACTAACTTCTCCCACGCTGAAATGCTGTTCCCCATGCCAATACCCATGGACCATAGTAGAGCCACAATTGAAAGATTCTGACGGTCTCGAGTTCCTCTTCTGGCCACTCGATGATCTGGGTTTCTGCTTCCTTGAAGCCGCGTTCTAGGGCAGCTCGAAAGTAGGGGCTGGCCTTGCAGAGGAGCCCCTTGTGGATTTGAAGATGTGTCTTTTTGTTGGTTGCGCCCACTCTGAGAGTTACGATAGTGTCTAGCATCTCTCTATCCATCGAGTCAGTGAAAGCGTAATCCGAATGATTTAGGTATGACGTACGAGGTGAGAGCGGGCATTTCGCTGAGACGAGAATCAGAAGCTTGTGCTGTCATAGATGACATGATGGATTGGCAAGCTGGCGCTTTTAATTCGAGCAATGACTAATATCAATTTGTTCAGAATTGCGCTATCCGATTAGATAACTTGAAGGTTTGCCGACTGTGGTGCCAGGTGAGGAAAAGGAGAGGGCTGCCAAGCTGCTGCAATCTTAATAAGCTAATTGTTGGGCTTTGAACGCTGATTATCTACACATACAAAAGTGCCGTGAACAGAAATTGACATGGAGAGTGGTAAGTGCAGAAGTATTGAGTTTGTGTACTAATAAACCACTACAGCTCATCTCATTTGGAGAGTTGTCATTCTTAAAGTGACAATAGAGCTAATAGAAGTGCAGAGGCTCTATCACTTCTAACAAGAGGACCGCATTGTTCCATATGTCATTAAACGTTCCAGTTACTCATCACCGCTGCTCCCTATACATCTGAGAGTTGTCTACTCCAGTGAGAGGGGTTTGGTAGATCTTGAAGCGACAAGTGAGGACTTCAAGGTGGGTATATATCCACTTGAATGCTCGGTCTAGCTCAACTCATGAGTAGCTTCTTTAGTTCACATTCCCCGTCCGCACCATTGGCAATCAACCAAGGCTTTCGTGTCTTTTTGGAAAGGAACCATATCAGATCAACTGCTAAAAGAACTCTGAATTCCTGGCGAGCGATGCCCTGTGCTTCTTGAATAAAGCCAAGATGACTCAGTCGAAGAGCGACGCTTCTACTGCTACGCCAACGACGAAGACTACAGCGACAAAACCAAACATAAGGTAAATAGAGCTTCAATGGTTATAGAAACAACAGAAGAGTTTGCTAACCGTTTGCCAGATCGCTATATGACTCGATCGTCTACGTCGAGGTTGGCCCCGAGGCCGTCCGTTTCGGAGTCCACAAGGGGCTTTTGTGCTACCAGTCTGAATACTTCAGATGCTGCTTCACCGGCATATTCAAGGAAGCATCCGAAGGAGTTGTAACCCTTGACGATGAAGATCCCGAAGTCTTCGAGCGTTTCATTGCTTGGCTTTACACTGGCGAGCTTTTGCTAGATTAAGAGAAAGTCGAAGACTTAGAGTACGCCGAGCTGTTTGACATCTACATCTTCGCCGAGAAGAGATTGATGCCTCGCCTCAAAAATGCAAGCATCGACGCTGTGATCTCTAAGGCTTGCGAAAGCGACGATCTCCCAACGTCTGAAGATGTACGCGGTTTGTGGGATAAAGCTTCGGATTCATCACCGATGCGAAAGCTGCTAGCAGATTTATTTGCCCGCACCGCGGATATACCACTCAACTTCGCAAAGAGAATTTTCCAGACGTTTAGCAGTGACTTTTTAGCCTCCATCATTTGTGCTATGGACACAGCAATAAAGGATGGATCAACTGGGTCTCGGGATTTCTGGGAAATTCGTTGCCAATATCATTCACACGAAGATAGCAGCACAAACTGTGCATGATTCTGCAGATGTCAAGAGTCAGACGACGGTTTTCTGGAGGTTGGACAACTTTTCTCTCACCATGATAGTCCCTAGACTGACTGTGAGCTCAGGTATCGCAATGGGCTCTTCACATAGCTGAATGAGAGGCTTCGACGAAGCAGCTCGTTATCTTCCTAACACCTCGATAAACCTCTGCAAGAATACCGCGGCCGATCATTCCTATCGCCATGCGCATCTCCATCTTCCACCCTCAAAGGCCTGATACATGTCATCAGGACAGCCCTTTCAAATGGCGGACTTTTGGCGCGAATCGACGCCAGCCAAACCAAGACCTGCCGACGCTTCATCAGACTAAGCATAGTTCAATCTTTAATAGATTAATCAGTCTGAGAGAAGACGGAAATGCTTACAGACTTCATCTGTTGTGGAAATTCTATGCCCTCTCCCAGCCAGTGACCGTAGCTTTTCGCTACTTAGACCGCGAAACCATAAGATCACGAAGTCACCGACCCCGTGTCCAAACTCTCACTCCCACTCGACCAAATACTCCTACTCTCCCTCTCCACCTCCCCCATCGCCCCCGCCACCACCTCCAACCTCCCCACCACATCCCCCACCCCCTCCTGCACCCTCTTAAAAAACCTCTCATTCGCCTCCCTCCTCTTCCTCGCCACCTTAATATCCGCCTCTTCATCCCCCTCCCCTTCCTCCTTCCCCCCTTCCTCCTCCTCCACCTCCTCCACCTCCTCAACCTCAACCTCCTCCCCCCTCCCCCACGCCCTCGCCAACTCCACCTGCGCAACCCTCAGCCCCTCCAGCGCCGCCGCATGCTTCTCCCCAAACACATGCGTGCTGCTGAACGCGCCCTGGAGCTCGACTTCCGCAAGGGTGGCCTGCATCTCGGCCCAGAGCGCGTCGGTGCGGTCGCCTTCGCTTTGCACGGGGATGGGGGCTGCGGCGTGGGGAGCGCGGGAGCGGATGAAGGAGGGTTTGGATTCCAGAGCTGGAGCGCGGGTGGAGCGGGTGCGTAGGGGATCGCGGGCGGTGGTTGTTGGAGGGGAGGTGAGGGAGATGGCGGAGGTGTTGCGGGAAGGGGGGCCGAGGAAGAGGGACGGTGGAGGGGCGCGGTCGGGGTGTTTGGTTGCGGAGGAAGGGGAGAGGGTCGACATGGTGGATAGGCACACCGGAACGAGTTTCAGGGATTTGAGGACATCATTGTCGTGTGATCCAGAGCTAAATTATGGGTCGTTCGATACAGGGGTCTCCCTGCGACGCTAATCCCACTAGTGCGCACACCTCTCGCTTAGCACGACCATCAAACCTCAAGTCCTACCGTGCACCACCGACAACCCACACTCACCTTGCGATCCCTCACACATCGGTACATCTCCCCCCCTTCCCTCTTCCTCCTCTGCACCATCAGCTAACGACCTCCCCCCCCAGTAACCATGGGCAAAGGAAAACCCCGCGGCCTGAACGCCGCCCGCAAGCTGCGCACCCACCGCCGCGAAGGCAAATGGGCCGACCTGCACTACAAGAAGCGCCTCCTCGGCACCGCCTACAAGTCCTCGCCGTTCGGGGGTTCCTCGCACGCCAAGGGCATCGTGCTCGAGAAGGTGGGCGTGGAGGCCAAGCAGCCGAATAGTGCGATCAGGAAGTGTGTGCGGGTGCAGTTGATTAAGAATGGGAAGAAGGTCACTGCTTTCGGTACGTATAGGTCATCTACGTCAATAGGGAAGACGGAGAGTGGATTTGCTGGAGAGGGTTTCTAGGGAGGGTCTGTGGCGGAAGGGTTCGGTTGAAGGAGTTTGGCATGAGAGATGGGGATGGCTTGGATAGGTTTGATGGCTGACTGAGGGTTTCACAGTGCCGAATGACGGTTGCTTGAACTTCGTGGATGAGAATGACGAGGTGCTGCTGGCTGGGTTCGGGCGGAAGGGCAAGGCGAAGGGTGATATCCCCGGTGTGCGGTTCAAGGTTGTCAAAGTCTCGGGGGTAGGGTTGTCGGCGCTGTGGAAGGAGAAGAAGGAGAAGCCGAGATCGTAGAGAGGCTTGAAGGGGGCTGGGGAGCATAACGGGTGCATGATAGTATTGCGACTAGCATCGAGATACATACATTGCTAGCTAAGCAATGTCGTTGTGCTCGAGTACTCGGGATTGATCTGTATCTACATCATTTGCGTGCATAATCAAGTATGATGGCGTGGAGATAACGAGTAACTACGGCAGACGTGCTTTAATGATGCTAGAGGACTTTCGGGGTGTCCCGAGAGCTAATGCTTAGGATTACAAAGACGCATAGCATAGGTCAAGTGCCAGGGGTAGTCGCAAGCCAAACAAGTCGTTCTCATTGGCACCAACAATTTCCATGCACTCACGCAACGACGCGGAGACGAGCTCCCTAGACCTTCGTGTCCATCATCTCCGTCGACTCGGATTCGGTATGCTGGCCGGACCTTCCCCTTGATGGAATGTTTTCCGGTTTGGGGCTCTTAGGGTCAGAGCTATCGTCGCTACTGTCTGGACTGCCCGGCTGACTTGCACGTAACGATACTCGGCTGCGAGTCATCTAGAGAAAATCAGAAGTTGTTGTAGAGATACCTTAGTGGGGAGCACATACCCATGATCTTACACCTCCGATCAAACCCAGACTGTACCCGGTGGCAAAATCGCTACTTGCGCCCCCATGTAGTCCGGGGCTTTCAGGCCTGGGAATGTCAAGGTGCCCGAGATGTGCCAGGGCAGCAGGACTTGTCTGGTTCCCTCGGCCAGGATCAACCCCGGTTCTTGCTGGGCTGGCGGGTCTGCTGGCCCAATATTGCCTCAGCTCCTTTGTAAGCTCATTGCCGGTTGTCGACCAGTTGTTGCGGACACTATCGCGAAGCTCCATGACATGGCGCTTAAGGTCGAGCTCGTTCTTCTTTAGCCAGGACACATTGAGCTCTTTGCGTGACGTTCCGCGTTTGAGTTGGCGGGCAATGTACTTCTCGTAGTCTCGCACGATCCTAAGAAGGCAGTAAGTCTTTCGAGATACCGTTCCCAAGGTACCGAAGGAGGCTTACTTGGTGATGATGCCCGTCGTACTGACACCCTCCGTTCTTTGAGTCACGAGAAACTTGCCTTCTCTTTTGATAGGCGTATAGATATCGTCGCCCTCGTCCGCACCGTACGGCAGATCGTCGTGAGCCACATAGTCTATCTTATGTTTCTCCAGGAAGTCGGGTGTTACGATCCACGGGCAATTAGGTATGACTTCGTCGACCCACTTACAATGCCGTAGAGTCTCGGCTCGCTCCGCACCAGTGAGGACGGTCAAACCTTTACGTTTATGGGTCTCGGCATCTCCGGTCACGCCAACCAAGAGATATACGTCTGGGAAGGCGGTCTTGGCTTGCTCGAGCTGGCGCATGTGCCTGTCTACATATCAGCATTGCTCATCATTCATGGGTATCCTAATTTGGTTTACCCTAGGTGGAAAAGGTCAAAGACTCCGTCGGCGTATATGCGCACAGGGCGGCCTGTAGGTGGAGGATTGGTATGAAAGCCTACTGGGTCTTGCAGGCCGCCTTTTGCAGGCGGAGGCATTGCCTTGCTATCTTCATCCTCTCCATCGACTTGCTCCTTGGCAGTCGTACTTTTCGTCCTGCGCCTGGAACGCCCGCCTGTCTCAGCACTGGAGCCTTCATCCTCCTCGCCTATGGCGGTGCCATTGCTCGCCGAGTTGTCGGCGGCAGCGGCATTGGATCTTGTCCGCGGCCGCTTCGCTGGCGGATTGCCGGTCTCTGCATGCACCGTCGCCTTCTTGTGTCTGTTAGTCGTTATCTCGTGGGAAGCTGAGTCGGCAGCGTCTTCGCCCGAGGCATCACGAGAGGAGGCTTGGAGGAGATCGGCGGTAGAGGATTGTTTGATCGAGGAGGGTGCCGGATTGCGCTTGCGCTTGCCAGAGCCTGAAGAGGATGGAGAAGACATTCCTTGCCTGAATGTGGGCACGACTCGAGAGAATCTCCTCTGAAAGGTAATGAGTCCGAGTTCTCACAATGATAGGGAGGTGCAGGACCGCGTGTGCACTTTCCAAGATTTATCACGTTGACGGAGGGTTCCTGCGCACAATCGTCATCGGTGCTCGGTATAACTCGTGGACCAATCACAATGCACCAATGGCATGTGTTCATCAAGACAAGCTTGAAGCTGGAGAGGTAAAAGGGGCTCGAGCGCTATGAATGTCAACTCACCCTAAGTCCTCGCCATAATGCTTTGTGCAAACTTCACGGCCATCGTCATCACTAGCCCAATGTTATTATCGCAATAGAATATAGATACGAACGAATTGGTTGGTTTTCTAGAGACAGAAACAGCATATTCGTAGCCTGGGTCGCTGCACAATACACGACAGTTCTTGACTCTCTACAGAGGAAGAACAGAGATGAAGTACTGCTACACATGGAGCTAGAGCATGTCTCTGAGCCGGTCGATGGAAGACCGCCGGTGTTGATGCATACATGATGGTAGGTGCGGCTTGAGAACTGCTATGAGATATCCGTGCGGCTTCCTGATACATTCATCCACCCAACGCCCACAGCTGAATGTAAGTCATAGCACGCATGCAACCACCCCCATAGAGTCGGTTCTAAGTCGGTCCTGAGATGATGTGCGCTTTTTAGGAAAAGATGCCGTGCATGCTGTTGGTCGATGGAATACTGTGAAAATCAGAGCCAGCTCAAAGAGCTACAACAAGTTTTCGTCGTAGCTGATAAGTGGGTTCCGGGGCCAGTGATAGTAGCCGCTTCAGTCCCCAGGATTCAGAGGGAGCAGCGTAGCACTCGGTGGCCGCAGTGCTATGTCTTCGCTGGCGAGACCAACTTCTCCGGTATCGCACTCTCAGAGATTCGTTTTGCTTCTGTTCTGTCGTTGTCGGTAGAGGTGATATGTCCAGAGAGGCTCAATGCAGATTCGTCTGAAGAGTCTTCCTTCTTTATCGATTCTTGAGGCTGGGGTGCCGGGGTCTCTTCGCGCTCCCTCTTCTGTGTCGATTTGCCAAAATACTCCTCCATCTTGTAAGTTTCCTGTTTCTGTTGCGCTAGTTTGATCTCTGCTTGGTGGCCGTAATATAGTTCAGGGTGGGCAGCGAGATGCTCCTGGTCGATCTCAGCTTCCTCGGAAAGATATGTTTTACCATCACCAAGCACGATAACGCGGCCAGGAGTGGGACTGCTGGCCCTCCCATCATCAGAATCCATCTCAGAGTCATCCCCAGCCTCCCCTTCCCGCCCAAATCTCTGGAAATTGGCACCTCGAAATTCCGCTGCCGAAAGTAGTCTTAGTACGTTTGCTAAGGCAATGCACTCAAGGAAGCGTTACCGTAATCTGGCCCGGTACATGGTCCATCTCCTCGAGCCACTCTGTCGGCGATTTCCTTGTACCACTCATCTTTAGTCTTGCCTTTGAGCAAAGCCACAATGATCATGGTCATGTTATCGCAGCCAACACCACCGGTCTCGCTACTCGGAGCAAGGCAACTATCCATCATGTTCTCGCAGATCTTGGAAAGCTCTTGCTTCTCAACAATGCCCCGGCGCACAAATTCGACAACAGTTTGCGAAGACTGACAATCCCAGATGCCTAGAAAAACGCCTTCAGCAAAGACCTTGACTGACGATATGACGATCCTGTTACGTACCGTCACATGCAATGACAAGAAATTCATCGTCGTCCGTGATGGTGTGAGCTACAACATCGGGGAAAGCCGTGACTATTTGTTGTTCTGGAGAGAGCTCCGCGCTCTTCTTGAACTCGAAATCTCCGATAGCACGCGACAGGGCTAGGTTGCCATTTACTCTGCCAAAATCAACGAAACCACCGGCAGCACATATTCGTGCCTTTTCGCCTTCCCTGAAGTCAGCGATGCATTGGACGGCGCGCTCTCTGTTGTGCCTCACCTTCATTTTGAGGCTTGTGATCGAAAGACAATGGTTTCGCTCGGCCTTTGACACCAAGTACAGATCGAGAATCACCAGCGTTCGCCTGTGTATATTAGCTGTGTTTGAGAAACAGTCTCGCTTGCAACTTACTACGAAGATCTGTGTATTCGTTATCAGGCCAACTGAGGCGGTGCAACCGGAGACTTCTTCTTCGTACTTGGGATCTGCGCACACTCAGTTACCTGGATGTGATTTCTGGCTCAGCATCTGACCGTTCAATATTGCCCGATCCGTAGCCAAAAACCCATCCTTGAGTGCCTGTTCGTAATCCCCTGACTTGAACGCGTCTTGTTTTGTGACAATCTTGTGTATATTTTCGCCGGCGAACAATGCGACTTTATCGCCACCGTGCCCATCGTACACTCCGAAGAAGCTCAAACGAACATCCGCTCCTGCAGCTTTGAAATCTTTCTTGGGATCCTCAATCTGCAAGTCCAAGATCGTGGCATGGGCATCTTCCATACTGATACGCCATCCCTGCATTGCGGACACCCCGAATGCGATCCGATCATCTTGATCATCGCTAGAAGTCTAGAAAAGCAACGCATTAGCATCAGCTTAACAGTCAAGGAGTTGTGTGAGTCGAATGCTCAGAATCCCAGTGGCTGACACGCTCTGCTCACAGTTCGCGACAAGAACAGGACACACCTTTTCCACGACCGGCTCTGATAAGGTTTGTCCCATGATTGCCCTAAAGAGGACACAGTAGATATCACCGCTCTAGGTATCTCATAGATGTTCCTGGAAGAAGAATGGAGAAATGGCTATCTCAGTAGTCGGACAACAGCTGCAAATCTTTCACGGGCAGTAAAATGACGTAGGAAGTTGGTACTTGGGAATTGTCCGAGGTTTCGCAACAAAGGATGTGAGATCTAAAGCGTGATCAGGAACAAGGCCAAGGGTAGAAAGAAATAGGTCAGGGCGGCGGGAATCACTGGTGGTCGTGTGTTGAGTAAGGTACAGGGTTCTAATGATGCGAGAAAAGGCAACACCTTATCCGGCATAGCGTGATCGTCAGTCTGGTCACCCTTTATCAATCCTTAAAGTACAAACTACACGGAATGCCCGTTCTCCCTTGTAACAACAAATCAACTTCAGTTGTCTTGTTCACGGGAGACGTTTCAAAGAAATTTCTTGGAGAATAGTGAGGTGGTGTGAAGTTGGCTGTGCATCTTATCCCAGCATTCTGCCACAAATATTGTACGGAACAGGTTATCAATCTCTTTCTTTTTCACCGCGATCGCGGTTGAATTTTTCTTTGCAGCTCTACCAACATCGCACAGCAATTCTATGACTTACAGGAGTCGTGACGGATATATGAAACTTGGTAATCTCTTACATTGGCGACCAACATTGAACTAATCTAAGAGACACAACTCAAAAACAATTGATTGCAAGTTGTACAGACTGTCTATATATATGTTTGGAAATTCGTTTGTATCATAAAAATTGGGTGCGTTGGTGGAAGGCTGTGGAAGATCTTGTAGGCGCGGTCAAAGAGAATGATATCCTCAAATACAGCACAGGAATCTGCTCCGCATGAAATTGCTGCCTGCTCATTGTCATTCAGCTTCAGGTAGGCTACACCTGAGCCGCAGCTTTAAATCCTGGTTTTGTTTCTCGAGACTCTCGATGCGCTCTTCAAGCGAAGCCATCTGCTCCTCTGCACCCGCACTTAGTTCTTCAGTGATCTTGAAAACACTATACAGGCCCCCAATCAGTCTCCTTCATCCATGATCAAAATCCGGTAAAACGTAGTATATTGTTGGATTCCAGGATGAGGGACATGCCTCGAAGCGTCGTGGGAGGGCGAACAGAGAACGGAATCCGAAAAGGAACAACATACCGCCAAAGGCGAAGCACTATCACAATAGAGCCAGCTTCTTCCAAGACATTCTTCAAGCACACGTCAATGACAAAACCCGCAAGAATCACAATAGCGTCGAAGCAGTGGAACCAGGACTTGAAGAATCTGACATAACCATCAGCAACTGCTTTCCGCTTTAGATTTTTGTTCTTGATCATGACTCCACCTTGGTCCAAAGCTCCAGACGCTCGCAAGCAATTCAGCCATGAACAGGCAGCTGAAGACAAGGCTGACGATGCCAAGCGCCTCCTGAGCATCCTCCAGTCCTGCCCCCTCATTTGCGCCAGATTTACAGGTCTTCTCACATACGAATAGACTGATCAGGATGTCCGCGAAAATGCAGCCGACATCGAGCGAAACCAGGATGAGTACTGCATAGTGTCCCGCTTTTGAGGTAAGGAAATGCTGGACTCTATGTCGAGCAGGGTTGAAATAAGCATTTTCGTGCGGCAGGCGATCCCAGACTGTACGACTGAAAGCATGGTTGTTGAGTAGGTGGTGCTCAATCAATGGTTGGCTCTCGTCGCTGGTCATTTGGGTCAAGATGGAACGGGTATTTTCGAGCGTAGCACGTATCTACTTAGCGCAGACGTTGAAGCGGCAAGAAGTTACTCCCAAGAAATTATGTTTCAATCGGAACGTTAGGATGATTATTCTACGGAACGCAACCCGAGGCTCAGACGTTCAATGTATGGACGGTGATAATGTGGACAATCCAACCGCATAATGATTGCGTTGCCGGGTGCTGGACACAGGCTAGGGTTGATGAGCCAACGAGCCAGTGCAAACCCTGACCTTAAGCTCCCTTTTGATTGCGTGGACTCCTCCATTCACCAAGTCAGATCATGCTTTCCTGGTCTAGACATTTAGTGAGAAGACCGAAGATCTCACAACCATGGATCTCCTGCAGGGTGTACTCTGAGCGAAAATATCCGGAGCCTTTACGCATTCTGTTTTGTGGCTCTGACGGTGTTAGCGTTGCATCTTTGAAGGCCCTTGACAAGGAGCACAAGCAAGATCCAAACGTGATACAATCCATTGACGTCGTTTGCAAAGCACCAAGACCTGTAGGCAGAGGGTTGAAAAGATTTCGCCACGGTATGCCAGGGACATACATTTAATTTATGTGGGCTAAGTAGTTGAAGTGCCCATCGCCGCTGTAGCATCACAACTCTCCCTTCCGTTGCACGAGATCGATACGTTCACTGGATGGGAGGTAGGGTTCTCTGTCATCCGAGACTGCTTTCCATGTGTGACTTACATTCCGCAGCCACCGAAGCCCCACGGCCTGCCAATCAACCTAATCATCGCTGTTTCGTTTGGTCTGAAGGTTCCGCCTAGGATACTCAACTCAGCCAAATATGGGGGTCTTAATGTCCATCCGTCGATGCTCCCAGAGTAAGAGTGGCACGAAATCTCATCACGTTGATCTACTATGACGCTGAATGTCGACCAGCTTCCGAGGCTCAGCTCCTCTACACCACACGCTACTTTCCAACACGATGATGACGGGTGTCAGCCTGCAAACATTGCATCCGACCAGGTTTGACCATGGGACGGTGCTTGCACAGACACCTTACCCAGGCATCGAACATGATTCGACTACTGTCCCAGAGCTGGAGGCGCTACTCGCACCTTTGGGCGCAGACATGCTAGTCCTAGGTATCAAGGATCGAGTCTATGTTCCTCCGTATCCAGATATTACACAACCATTGAGTACCGAAGAGAGCGAAAACCTTAGGCTTGCACCGAAGATAACCAGCGATGATCGCCATATTCAGTGGCAGGCTTGGAGTGCCGAAGAAATCATGCGTAGGCATAGAGTCATTGGGCCTCTTTGGAGCCTTGTGACTTGTAAAATTTCGGGCAAACTAGCACAGAAACGAATTATCTGGACGAGCGGCTTTCGTCTAGGTAAGTTGAATGGAGGAGAAGCCACCGAGGTGGGTCGTCCGGTTGTGCCCGGGCTCCTTTCAGAAACTCGGAATGTCTTTATCAAGACATACGACGGCCATATCTTGCAAGCTGATGAAGTCAAAATCGAGGGTGGAGAAATAACCGGGTTCTCACACGCTGCTGAACGAGCTCATATGATGGAATTATCTACCTATCATGGCCGCCCACCTGGAGACTTCGCTGTGTTTCGCGACATGCTACGGTAGGCTCACAGATACTAAGCTTCAGAGTTGCGAAAGGGCTCGGATGCCAACAACCAACAGTCCGCATGATGAGATGATGCACATATAAAGCCATCGTCTAGCCTTCCTACTTCACCGGTACCCTGAATCTGCGACTGATCAGCACATGAAATCGAGTTGAACTCAAGTCCGCTTTACCTATCTGGATATTCTGCCCTGTCATAGAGCTATTCTTTGCGGCTGCGACAAAGGCATCGGCACAATCCTCGAGATCGGTCTGGTAAATATTCAGTATGGCCTATAGTGGCGGGTAGAAGAAGGCGGACCTCTTTCTTGAGTAATGCTCTATCTTTGGCAGTTTGTATCTTCTCCGGAGTAAAGTTCTGGCCCTGCAACGATATTGGTGTCACTCATTTCGCCCCAAGCTCATTCGGTAATTACCCATTCTGTCAATAAAAGGCCTGGAAGGACAGCATTGACTCGGATCTTAGGACCCTGCGTTGCTGCAAGGCACTTCATCAAGTGTATAGCTGTGAGTCCGTATCAGCAACATATCTCCCCAACAACCGCCGGTCAGGTTGTCAAACCTGCAGCTTTCGAAACGGAATAGGCCATCGAACTGCCGGTTGGCTATAAGATTTCGGAGTTAGCATTACTTCTTAGAGTGAGCGGATAGAGACTAAAAGCTTGTCTTTCGAGCGAATGCTCGCTAAACATGTTTCAAGGCTCTGGAAACGCTCGAAAAGGGTAAAAGTGGCTCGGAAAGGGTAACCTACACCCACGCCAGCCACGGACGCTGTCAGCAGAAAAACACCACCATCAGAGTTGGCGTTGAATGTTGGTAACGCTTTGCGCAGAAGATGTAGGTTCGCTTTGCAGTTCACCGCAAACATCTAAAAAGCAAGTCAAACTTTCGTGAAGCGGCTACTTCAAAGCGATCGTAGCTACCTTGTCCCACTCTTCCTCGCTGACATAGAGTTAGTATATGCGAGGCTATCGCATCCAGACGAAATTTGAGGTGCATACCTGCAAGCATCCAGGTCTCCGAATGCCGTGAACCTCGTCCAGCCCTTGCCCCGGATCAGCTGCCAAAGTTGTGGGAAATTCATTTGCAACACCCAAGCGGCCCAAAGCAGACATCGAAAATTTGAGTTTTCGATGAGCCTCTAGAAATTTCACCCTAAAAAGTGTATGCGAGAACGGGCTCCGGCTAAGGCAACTCACAGCGTTGGAGATTATGACATCTAATCCCCCGAGGCCATCCTTCGCCTCGGTGACGATACGCTCGCAATCCTGCAATGTACCTACATCCTGGCCAAAGTCTTCAGTCAAGGACTGTAAGACGTTCGTGGAGCAATGTCCTACTCACGCCTCTGACAACGAGCGACTTGACCTGGTATTCTTTCTCCACTTTCCGTGCCACTTGGTTTGCTCGCTCTTGACTTGCATTGTAGTTGATGGCGACATTGCAGCCTTCTGTGGCAAACTTTTCGGCCACAAGAGCTCCCAGGCCTCTGCATTTGGAACAATGTCAACTATGGTCTGCTAAGGGTATGGCTGTAATGGCTCCACTGACCTCGAGCCTCCGGTGATCAGGACATTACGTCCTTTGAGACTGTATGGCATTATATGGAATTGACAAGAGTGCAATTGAGGAGAGCAAGGTTAGAAAGCATAGAGGGATCTGATTAGGTGGCACTATCTGTACAAGGTAGTTGACAGGTCAGGGCGGACATGGGCATGCCCCTTAACCCGGGGTAGCTCTCTCTGGTCACCTCTTAATATCGAGAGGGGGTTCAGACGAAGCAATGTCCGATATGATCACTCGTCTGCTATTTAGGGTAATGCAAAAAGTTGGGCAACGGCTTGCTAGAAGTAGTGGCTTTGAACGAATGCACTCGACCATTGATGATATTGGATCACGGACTCCCAGGACGAGGCTCGGTCAACATCTGGAAGTGTTCTAGAGCACTGCGGGGACAAGCCCAAAGTGCTGCGCCGTGGCTGCCGCCAAGGATTGTCAGCCCGAAACTCCCGCAAATCTCGAAGAATGTTTTCCACGGTATCACAGTAATCGTCCCGTCGGGCCAGGAACATCTGGAAATGAATATAGCGAGTGAGTTGGAGAGGTTATCATATCGTTTAATCATCGGTTCAATTTATACGGCCGTGTCCCTAACAATGCAATGAATCAATCGCGGTGTTGATATCTGTGTACTTTCTTTCGAAATGCGATTTTCTGATTGGTGGAGGAGGGCGAAAGGCTGATGGAAGCGAGGCATCAACTAGCGTAGCGCAGAGTACCTTAGCGTTCTCTGTGCCCTGCACTCAGCGGTCAACCTCGCATTGCTGTCGACACCTCACTCCGCCGTACTTTTCTTTGACAGCTGGAACACCTATTCGCAAGCTCAATCACGGTTTAAGCCCCATATTTCGGCCTCATACCATCTTTCGTTGCATAGATTTGGGAATCCCAACTGTTACAGCGCCGGGCGGGAAGCCGCATCTCTTACCGTAGACCGCAGTAACGATACCAGGGTTAGACCTCTGCGCGACTATCAAAGTCTACCACATTCATATCATGCGACATAGAATCAACTAGCTATCTTTTGCAGTATTTGGGTCTGTGCCTAGGCTGGTGGCACTGGGTGGGACTGATCCTTAGAGCTTGAGCCAACGGGTACGTAACAGGCAGACGAAGATTGACCATCTCCATCCTCGGCATTGGTCAAGGGCACGATTACTTTGTCTTTCTCTATGGTCTTCCGAAAGCTGATAACCATGATAGCTTACACCTTCTCTACGGCTGCATTCATCTATTGCTTCCTTCGACAAAGGTTGATCTGGTACACCGCAAATGTTCCTTGGTCAGCCATAGAAAATCTACGACATTACATGGTATTGGGGGAAGATGGCATCTTCGTCGTCAAATGTGGTGGGGGTGCATTACAGAGTTGGGAAGAAGATCGGAGAAGGGTCGTTTGGTGTGATATTCGAAGGCACAAACCTCTTGAACAACCAGCAGGTCGCAATCAAATTTGTATGTCTAGCAATTGCGCGCATGTAACCGGACTAAACGTGGCAGGAACCTCGAAAAAGCGATGCCCCTCAATTGCGAGACGAATATCGAACCTACAAAATATTAGTCGGATGCCGTAAGTCAGCCCATGTCCTCTTCACAACAATCACCGGCTAACTCACTTCAGCCGGCATACCGAATGTCTACTACTTTGGTCAAGAAGGCCTACATAACATTCTTGTCATCGATCTCCTCGGACCCTCGTTAGAAGACCTGTTCGATCATTGCAACCGGAGGTTCTCGGCGAAGACGGTTGTCATGGTCGCAAAGCAAATGGTAGGCAGTGAAGGGAGAGTTCTCACGAAGCTAGTGTCAGGCTAATCGCTTTTGTAGCTCTCGAGAGTGCAGACCATACACGAGAAGAACCTGATCTACCGAGACATCAAGCCTGACAATTTCCTTATCGGCAGGCCGGGCTCCAAGGCGGCGAATGTCATCCATGTAGTTGATTTTGGCATGGCCAAGCAGTACAGGGACCCGAAGACAAAACAGCACATTCCATACAGAGAGCGAAAGTCGTTATCAGGGACGGCACGGTACATGAGTATCAACACGCATCTGGGACGTGAGCAGTCACGGCGAGATGATCTGGAGGCGCTAGGTCACGTTTTCATGTATTTCCTCCGTGGTGGTCTTCCATGGCAAGGCCTTAAGGCTGCCACCAACAAGCAGAAATATGAGAAAATCGGTGAAAAGAAGCAGACCACGGCGATAAAGGATCTTTGCGACGGCTTTCCTGGTATGTCTCTCCCGACAGTTGCTGAGTAGGCGATATTAAACTGATCCTAGTGGCAGACGAATTCAACAAGTACCTGAGCTACGTCCGAAACCTTGGCTTCGAAGATACGCCCGACTACGACTACCTAAGGGAGCTTTTTACCCAAGCTCTAAAGAACACCGGAGAGGTCGAGGATGGCGAATATGATTGGATGAAGCTGAACAACGGTAAGGGTTGGGAGGCCATGAAGCAACACCCATCACAGCACCTCCACGCAGCCAATGCCCTACCCAACCCATCCAACAGAGCGCTAGTAGGAGGGACTGACACGCCCACTGGTCGTGGACCAGGAACACCAGCGATTCCCCCGGGCCGTTTAAACGCCCCACAGCCCCTGGCCCCTTCTCCGCAGAAACCGGGAGCGGGCAAGACGCGACCGCCAGGCGTCTCGGGGGCAGCACCTATCAAGCGTCAAAGCGGAGTGGCGGGAGGCCTCACAGATATGGGAACACCGGCAGCGTCGACCCAGGCGCAATTCACGCAGTCGAACGCGAACCTACCGCACCGGATGAGCCATCTCAACCCCAATTCAAGTCAGCCGACGGACGCACAGCAGCCCCCAAGGCAGCAGAATGCGGAACCGGAGCGCTCGACCTTCCAGAAGATAATGAAGGTCATATGTTGCGGTAAGCGATCATTTCTTTGTTTGTGTCTATGCATTCAGCATATCTGCTTCACCAGGTTAGTTGCTGACTGTCCGCAGGGTAATTGGGCGGAAAAGAGGATACGAAGATTCGACTCACTCATCCCTTGTTGATCGTCGACGACGTGACAAAGTTACTTCTTCCCGTTTCGACACCCGCCCTCTCTAACATCTCCTGCGTCCGAGACCCGGAATTTTCTTCAAAGCGTTCGAGCTGTAAGAGACGGCTTTTAGACTTCTGGCCCCTCGTGAGCAGCGCTCTACCAAGGCTCTGTTGGATCTTTACGCCTATGCACTTTGCATATCTGAGCAAAAGCAGTGGCATGGCACCTTACCTTCACCCACTTTCCACCGTCTTCCGCCTTCTCATGAGAAGGCCAACCCGACCACGAATGCACGGGCACAACTTATCTAATCTACTGCGAGGAGGCGAGTCACGACTGCATCTTTCTCCTTTGTTTTTCACTTCTTCTGCCAGCGTAGGAGCAACCGGAAATTGGCGAATGGGGCCAATGGAAGCCAACAGCAGTCAGACGTAGATTAATCAACTAAAAGAAATACTGTGCATTGGCCTTGCACCGTGACCGTCTGAGTTCTCCGGAATTTCCAACAGTTATGCCCTCGCTGACTTACTTCCTTATCCCCGTGGTCGACCTCTGGTGTCATAACACAGAACATGTCCTTCCAGGTTCTCGCTCGGCTGCCTTTTTATGTCCAGCTATCATTCGTCAAGTTCAAGCATTTGTTGATCTTTGTCCTATTACTCTTTCATCGCTTCTTCCCCTCCTACCTACAGCATTAAATCTCTGCTTTACCATACAGCACAACTCCTTCACCCCTTCTTTCTATCTGCCATGTCTTCCCGCACTCTTATCACCCTCCTTCGCCCCACCTTCGTCCCGCCTCCACCAATCCCAAACCTCTCGCTCTCATCCATCCGAACCCCCTTCCTCCTCGCCTCTTCATCCACTATCCACCACCATTCCTTCCTACTTCCTGCTTTCCTCCCTTCTCGCCTTTCACCCCACACCTTCGTCAGTTATCCACCACTATTTCCACCCCCAAAAAACCTACTCATATCCAACCTCAAAATCACTCCCACCCATCCTCCCTCTCATCCATTTCCACACGCCCCATCCAGTCCCAACCCCCCTCCTCACATCCCACACATCGATCGCACGTCTCCGTAAATAGATGCGTCGAACTAATACATTGCATGCGAGGAGAGACAATGCACTATATCTAGACGCAAAATCGGAATTTCCTTAGTAAGAATAGAGGTTGAGTTCCCCGCCGTTGGGCACGGAAAGGGAAGACGAAGGGAGATGGGATGCAGAACGAAGCGAACACAGGGGCGGAGGTATCAAAGCCAGCTTCATACATTATCAGTGTAGAGGGTTTCCTGGCTCGTGGGTCGCGCGTGGGTTACTGCTCTGCTTCAGTTGACGCTGCTTTTTCGACGGGTTGAGAGACACGGTCAGGGCATCACTTGGAGTCGAAAGTAGTGGGTACAGGCGCCTGCAGGGTCTGGATATCCCTTAGGTCGTTGCCGGGGAAGATGCCATCGTATCTCGCGCTCATGGTAAGAGTTGTTCTCCGTCACATAGGAAAGCCATCGTCGGTCAGCCTTCCGGGTAAGTTATGGTTCTGGAGTGCGTAATTCATTGCTCAATCGAAGGTAATGCTTTAATTCTTGGTATTGTATGATATGTACATTCCGTAATGATTCTTGGACTTGCCGCGCACCCAGGCATGGGTTTGTCAAAAGCACGTGAGCTCAGCCTACCGTCACGTTGCGGGATGTACTGTGTAGGCTTAGACAGCATGTGGAGGTCTTGAAATTTGATATAGAAGAGAGGGCAAGTCAGGTTATCGCCTTGTAGACAGGGTAGCGCGGCCGAGATGATATGTCCACGACCCAGAATCTCGAGCCTTCATCTACCCACCCCCCCCATCCCATTCATCTCACCATTCGCACCCCGGCCCTCCCTCTCCATCCTCCTGCTCATCCTCTCCATCCTCTCCTCCGCATCGCCCTTCAGACTCTCCCGCACATCCTCAACGATGCCATGCCATCGATCCTCCAGTCGTCCCTTCTCGATGCTTTCTTGCAGCGCTGTCGACTCAAGCCGCATGTCCTTTGCGAGGCGCGAGAGGTCGGCGTCGGAGTGGGTGGCGTAGCGAGCGGAGCGGCGGAGGGAGGAGATGGTTGTGCCGGGGTCGAGGCAGGAGGAAGGGGCTGGAGGTGAGGGAGCGGAGGAGGGGGAGATGGGGTCTGTGGGGTGGGAGGTCAGCCTGCTAGATGGGGTAGGGGTTCAAGGTGTAGGAAGATCGATTGGGGGTCATGTTTGATGAGGAGAGTGGGGAAGGGGGAGGCGAGGAACTCACTATTCGCTAGAACCTCCCTCAATGTCTTGAAGTACGCTGTGTCCGCGATCTCAGCTTCTACCTGTTCATCGTCCTTGTTTTCCGTCTGGTTGATGGCAGCCCAGTCATCCTGTATAATGCATCTCCGCCAGATGATCTGCTCTAGCAGCTCGTGCCGAGCGGGCTCGTTCCTCTGGTAGTCTGAATGCTTCAGGACTTGTAAAGCGAGGGAAAAGCGGCGATCGATGAGGTATCGACGTTGTTCGAAGTCTTCGTCGTTCTCATCTTCATTCGCAGCTTCTTCTATGAGTGTGAGCGTGTCGATGAGATCTTCAGACTCCAGGACATCTCTGGAGACTAAGCGCTTGACGTCTCGTTTTGCGCAGTCCAGGAGATAAGGTTGACGCTTCACGAGACCTCCGAAGTGCGTTTCGTGCGCGAGATCGGCTGCTGCATCAGCGTCGAGGGCTGCCTGAAGGGCTGGACGGATGTAGTCGTAGAGCTCCTCTTGGATGGCTACGATAGCTGCGCTGCTATCCACCTGCTTGATGCGCTCTTTAACATCTTCATCTTTCAGCTGCGTCTGTTGAGAGGCAGCTAGCAGGGCTAATTTGTGCATGCTGAGCTCGATCTTTCTGTACCACAAGATGTTTTCGTGTTGTTGGCTACGCTGGAGGCTATCCGCTGCTGCAAGGTAATTCCGCTCGGCACATACTTCGTTGATCCACCGTATCTTTGCATGCTCGGGATGTCGGCGCAGGAATGTGGTCAGCGATTGTTGGTAGTTGGCACTCTGTTCGAAAACTTTGTGGACTTCTTTGTTGCCGAGATGTTTCTTGAAGTAGACATCCGACCAATGAATGCCATATTTGGTGAAGTACGATAGAATTTGCCCTTCAAGTGCCTCTAGACCAGCCTTAAGTAAGTCCCTCTCGGCCCTGGAAGTCCCTGGATCATTCAGCTCGCGCAAGCCTATCAGCCGTTCAAGATCTTTGATGTCGACTAGGGCAGCCATGTCTGCGTACTTCTCGGCCAAATGTGTAGCAGCAGGACCGTCGTCAGCGACCTCACACAAGGCTAGAAAGAACCTTTTTCTCATGTCGAAGTAATCGCGTTGCAGCCGTTCCCCTTCTGCAACGGATTCTTGATCAGATCGTGACTTAAGCCATCGGAACTGTTCGATATGAATTTGGTTCCAGATTTCGATCTGTCGTGGAAGGTCTTCCTGGAGTTTCTGTAGAACGAGAACGAGTTCTTCATCCAATTCTTCGCCCATCTCTCTATCGAGCTTCTTCTCGTTGTTCTTCTCATCTTCATAGGTCTTCAAGGTGTCTACAACTTGTTTCTCCACTCTACTTGCAAACTCTTTGTTAGCTGTCCATGGCTCAGGAAGCTCCTCGAATCCACGCTGTAAGACGCCGTCGACCATGGGTTCATTGGCAACGCCATAAAGATCAGCGTTCGCCTGGCGAAATTGGAAAGCTGTCTCGAATGCAGCAAGTAGAAGGCCATTGGCATCGGTCATCCACCTCGCGTGCATTGTGGGAGTGACCTCACCGTCTTTTGGCGGGGCTGCCTTAAAGTCCTCCGCCAGGATTGTCACAGTATGCTGTATGTAAGGTAACAAGTATTCTATCCTCCAAATATCGTGATCAAACCAATGCCTCACAATGTCAGTCTCGTGACGCTCTGGGCTATTCTCGAGTTTAAGATCCTCATCACAGGATTGAATGGCTTCGAAAAGGATATCTTGCTTTTCACCCAGGTGTTCCTCCTTGCTGGCTTGGTAGGTACGCCACATTGACCTTGCTGCGGCCAACTTCTCTGCATGCCATAGCAACTGCCATCTTGTTAGTCGGCTCAACGGTTCGCGTCGCTGCTTAAGGTGCTTCATAAGGTCAGCAAGAGCTGACGCACGTCGCTGGAGCTGATGCTCGAGCGAAGGCATTATCCTTGGTATGTATGGCGAGGTGTTCTTGATGATTGAAAGGCTAATTTCATTGGCTGCCGATTCTATCTGTTCCTGAGAGAAGCTAATTTCGAGTCGACCAGAAAAGTCTAATAGATTTTGGGGCAGATGCCCATAGAAAACGGCTTGTTCAATCTTAGTCCTTGCAGTGACCGTGATGCGGTCGCGCGCCGATTCAACTTCTGGCATTGGCATAGCGAGCACACGGATCATACCAAAGCCATGCACTAGAACGACACACGATGCAGGGGATTCTTTAGACTCAGCTGACTCCGCCGAGCATGCCACGCTGCGGTAATCCTTCGTTTTATAGAAGTCAAGCACATCCTGGAACGGGTCTTGATACATGTTGGCGTCCAGATATATTTGATTTTCTGCAGTTTGTCTGATTTCGCTCAAAGACACTAGCACTATACTCTTCTCGAAGACCACGAATGCTGTTCTGCCAGGCTCTGGCACGACAATCTGTGGTTTGAGATTTGCATTGGGTGGTAGAGGAGATTTGTAGCAGGATATGGGATGGACGACGTTGACTGTAAGCGAGCCATTGGCAATTGTTAGTCCCAGTAGGTTGTACTTGGATTGATCTTGACCATGGAGTACAGTCAGGACATGCAGATCACAGTCTCCCTTGCCTCGTGTACGGGATACCGCGTCGCTACCTAGCTCTTGTGGTTTGAACGTGAAATCTAAGACCTCAAAATGGTGATCGTAGCGGTCATGAAATATATCGCCTCCTTCGGCTAGAGCTTTGAGAAAATGCCCCTTGCCGTCAATCTCGTACACCATCGAGTGGGTGCCTTTCCAGTCCAGATCCCAAATCTGGAAGACTCCTTTGGTAGTTGCTACGACTAATTGCCTCTGACCCCGATGCAAGGATAGACCAGGGCGGACAACGGCAATGTCTTTCTTCCAGCCAGCTGTGCTGAATACGCTTTTCAAGCTCCCAAACAAACCGCCGGTCTGTGCAGCATCACTTCGTAGGAGCCGAGTGGTGATTGACGGTTTTCCTTGCGCATCACTGATCGTCATGTGGGCCACCCGACCAGAATTGAGGGTGAGGACAAAGCCGTGGGGCTCGCCCTCCGCAATGCTCCTGATTATCTCTCCAGACATCATCCCATCAACCGTGCCTTGCAGACATTGTTGCTTATGTCGGTCAGAAGCAGGGCTCGCTGCTATGGAGAGGGTCTCCCAGTAAGTGACCTTGCCGCTAGTCGGCATAACGATGAGAAGACCAGGTTCTCCGGTGGAAGGGATGAGAAGACCAAGTGGTAAGGGTTGACGGGAATTGACCGAAGGATGTAGAAGCTTGATCTTCAACGGCTTCGGAGAAGAGCTGAAATCTCGTTCTTCCGAATAGCGCCATACTATGACATAGTCATGCGTTGTTGCAAGACCGTATTCTAGTCTGCTGAAGATCTCGCCTCGCCAATTCGCTATGCTCGTGTCAGACAGACCTGACTACACTCGGAATTTGCTCACCAGAGCTCTGATGATCCTGTAATAGGTCCGGGGTCGTGGAAAGCTGCGTGACAATGTAATTGTCACTCTTGGTCTTCATAGTCCTCAAATTAGCATCTATGACGGATATCTCTCAGCTTGCCGTAGCTCACCAGCTGCTTGCCACCATCGTTTCGGTTGCTTCGCCTCTCCTTCTCTGAAGTTCTTCCGCTCCGTGACCGGACAGGGAGGTTCGCCGTGTCAACAGCAACATCTCGCTGGGTCCCCGCATCTGCGTGGCCATTGACCATATGATGGTCTTGCGGAGGCTTGACATGGCCATTCGCCTGCTGAGAAGGAGGTGCCGCAAAGGTTTGTGAGGTAAGACCCGATCGCCGCAGCCGTTTGGGATTGGGTGGAAAAGCGGTAGAGTCCTCTGAACCGTTGCGCTGTCTCCGCCTTGGATTTCGCGAAGCAACGCTCGAAGGCGCAACTACGTTCGGAGAGAACATCGTAGCAAAGCTCACATCATCAGCTCTATGGTGAGATGGAGCGCAAGAGACTAGGCCAGAATGATCGAGAAAACAAGAGGTTGATGTTGTTACTCGAAGAAGGATAGGCGCTAGTGTTGTTTGACAGCTCGCGCGCCAAAAAGTTTTTGGCTTGCGTCGATCATCTTCACGCAGGCACGGACCAGCGTTCCGAGTCTCATCTGCCTTTCATGCGAACACTTGCGCGCATATTCTAGCCAGAATTACTGGAATTGCTGTGCTATATTTCGCAACTCTGTTGATGGCGGTGCTTTCAAATCATAGTTGTTCCAAGAGCCGCTACAATGGTCCCAGAGGCGATTGAACCACAGCATAGTGAGTCTGAGGCACGAGTCGAGTGATTCATTATTAGTATCACATCATCATTCCATATTGCTAAGTAAAAGACCACCTCCCCCTCGAGCAAAAACCGCTTCGCCTTTGCATAGTATCATCAAGACATCATCAATTCCCCAGCTCAAACCAACGGAAACCAGCACCTCGGTCGAGTATGTTCGCTGCAAGATCATTTAGACCTTCTTGGCTATCTCCTCCTCCTCAACGCTGGCACCGCTAGCGCTATCGAGGCTGTCCGCTTTGTCGAGGCTCATGGTCTCATCTTCCATGTCAGCCTTAGCTCCGTGATATTCCTCTTCAAAGACCACATCCGGCTCGACGGTCTCGAACTTGGTCTTGAAGTCGCCGATAGCATGGCTATGGGTGCTGCTATTGGAGCGACGACGAGCATTGGTGAAGGTGTAGCCATAGTCGTCCTGTTCTTCGCCTGGACGGCCCCTACAGGTTGATCAGTCATGCTTTCCTCTTGCATCGAGCGGGACTGTCTACCAATTGCTCTTGCCGCTCCCTTCTTTCTTCACTTTCTTCGGATCGGCGTCGACGTGACCAGACTTGGCGAAGTAGCGAGGGAGATGCTCCTCGGCCGCAGCACTACCGTCGGCGAGTCCGACATGATCACGGTCGTTGAACTTGTGGGAGCGAGTCACTAGGTCAACAACGGTCAGCAAAGTGCATTGTATGCCAGTGTGAATCCTTGGTCAAGCAATGCTGAGACGTTGGATGGACTGCAACCTCGAAGCGGAAGCTAGGGAATTGCTTACTCTCGTGTGATATGGATAGTAGTTCGTTGGAAGGTTTGTGCAATGGTTGTTGAAGAACGCGTAGTTATTCTGACGTCTTTCTGAAGAAAATTGGGTGATTAGTATCAGTCAAGGGAGAGATTGTTTATCTGGTGACGACAGAGCATGCCATACAGCTCCACTTGCGGAACAGATAGAGCTAAAATGGCGTACCGGTTCGTTATCAGTTGAGATGACCTCACTGCGATGATGGAAGTCTTTTTGATGATCAATTGGCCTCAAATTGATCCTGAGTTCATGATGTGAGGTCCAAGTAGGAGTGCAGAGCTACCTCAGGTATGCAAGACCATTGGGGAGGGTGTTGGATGGAAAGCAGCAGAAGGATCACGCGACTCCACACCTACCCCGGACTGCTAGTCTGAAGTAGTGCGGGGGATCTACCTAACCCCTGCTGCCCCGCTTCTCTAAGCCGTTAGACCAACAGAGCTTCTTTCAGGAACATATCACCTCGAGCTATGCCGTTGGTCTGACTAAAACCACGACTAAGGTGAGGTAGACCTGTATTACCGGGCAGATCCCAAACTTCCATGCAAGCGTGAGTTGACTTCCTCTACTGCATCAATGTGGTGTCCTAGATACTTCACGGTCAGGAGATGCGGAGCAAGATCCGCGCAGCAGTCAAGCAACATGTTCTTTCGTGCTTAAGAAATACATCTTGCGTCTTAGAGGTCTTTCATAGTCTCCAAATGCAGCTCCTGCAATAGGCTGAGAGAAGGTGGTTATGGGGGAACCGGGATTTGACCTTGATCTAGTATCGTCGATCTTCATGGGTGGTGGGCGCAAGTCATGCGAAAGGTTACTGGACTTGTCTCAGGAGAGAGTCGAAAATCCTTAATCGAACATTCAGGGTTTTGATAGATTGAAACCGTCACACGTGCTACCGCCATCAGAATGTGGCTGCGATCATGGCCATGGTACTTCTACAATATCAAAGCATAGCCTACACGGACATAGCAGGCTGAATAAAGTATGTAGGCGGTGCTGGACGGCTCAAAGGAATCCGAGGGTCTGAAAGACACCAGAATCAATTTGTTTCACGCGTACTTTCTAAATCAATTCTGTTCAGCTTATCTAAAGTACCAAGCATTATTGATGAGATAAGCACGTTTCTCGAAAGACGTCTCGAATGACGGCAGTGGCATGGCCTAAAGACCCAGAATCAAATGATGCTCAAGACCGCCCCTTGGATATCCTGGTGTGCGCTCCCAGACTCTTCGAAGATTCAAAAAGAGTGAATGTACTGGCCGGGTCACGTCTTGCAAGTCAAAGTGCATTGCAAAATTACAAAGAGTCTAGCAATACCGATGTCGTTCTACAGCAATTGCTGGGAAGGCTCGGGGTTCGTGTCATCCCCAGGTTGCAAACAATATGTGCCTGGCGTGTCGAATGGTAAAAGCCACTTACGGACCGAATTATTTTCGGAAAGTCTATAGACTCCCACACAATTGACTAAACTCTACAATCAACCACGTGTTTCCAAACTTCCGCCTCCTAGACAGACTTTACTATTGCACGTATTAGCATACTGTATCACATAAGTATAGCCGTCTTTGAGACTGTAAGCCAAAGCCTCCGCGATCCCCAGAATGTTATCAAGCAAGCCACCGCAGATTGGCCACATTCTGCAAAAATTCTTCGGTCTTTCAGGACAGTCTGGAGGGCACGAGCGAGGTCGTCCTCCCAGTGAATCAAATACTTTAAGGAGGCAGGTATACAATGGAGCTTACATACTGATTGCCCTCGCCCATCAAATCGCTACAGCACAGGCAACGTTTTCAGGCCAATATGCCATACCACATCCACATCTTTTAGGGCAGATGAGGTCATGCAGAACAGGCTTAGATATAGAGCCACTATTTGATCTGTTGCTGGCCTAATAGCAGAGTTACGCAGCCTATCCTCTTTAGATTTGTGGCTTGGTGCTTGGATATATGCATGGTCAGTTGTAATTGTGTTCTAGATGACCCCAAGCTTTTATCATAATCTGGAAGCAATCAAAGCAGTACAAACAAGGTACAGCAATAAGGTAGTCTCCCATACCCAAGCCGTAGCTAAAATTATTTCAGATACCCAACAGGCCAACGCAATCACGCATTGACGTGTAGTCGATCTTACAACCAAGGCAGGCGATGATTGGCGATAAACGTACATGCGAGAACTCTTATCGAAAGAAGTCATCATGCAAGAGAGGTATATTAAGTTTGGATTTGATGGCATTTTATAGTCGATAGATGTACATTTGCTAATTGCGTGTCCTCGGGCAATGCCGTCAATACGTGATTGCGTTGGCTTGTTGGGTATTCGAGATGATTTCAGCTGCAGCTGGGGTATGAGAGACTATTGCCGAACAAGGTAAGTGGTATACTAGCCTGGCAATAGAATGTAGAAAATGAGCGTGAGTGAATGTTTCAAAAAACCGTGAAAGTGAATGGAGTGGTCTTAGATTTAAGTATAAAAACTTTTGGACGCGACACCATTTATCAGCACGCTAAACTATATACAAAAACCCACCAATATGACGCACATCGTGAAGCCCATTCCGACATTCATGAACACTTCCGATCGCCCATATCAATCCTTGACTCCCAAGCCTTATACCCGACATGGCACCAGCTCTGACTCTTGACAACTCCTCTGACTTCAATCTGTCAGCTACCACCAATAACAGCAGCAAAGCAACCATGCCTCGAACCCTCCTCCTCTCACCTCCATCGCTCTCCTCCCATCCCGAGCGACTCGAGGAGATCCGTGCTGCTCATGACCGCGATGCTACGGATATCCAGATGCTCGACCGCATGTCTATGAACCTCGTATCTCTTCCGGACGAGACATACGACATTATCCTTATTCTCACCGACGCCGACAACACGAGGCGCGAGTCCCAGAGCCTCCTAGCAAGTCAGCTCCTCACTACACTTGTCAAGTCACTCAAAGCCGGTGGTCGCCTCCGAAGTCAAGACAACAGCTTTGCTGCAACCGAAAACTCCCCTGAACGTCGTGAAGCGATCCTCGCTGGACTGATTGTTCAAGATGGTCAGATGGTAAAGCCACACTATGCATCCACGGCGTCAGTCCCTCTCCGCCTCGCCAAGAAAGGTTCCTCGGCAACGACAAACGCAGCAGGCACCGGCGCCGTCTCACTCAACCTCACAGGCAAACGCAAGAATGGCCCACTGGACGCCACTCAACCAGCAGGCGTTGGCTTCGTCGATTTTAGCGATGACTTCGACGCACCAGTGGAGGAAGATGACGACGATGAATTGATTGATGAAGACACCCTACTCTCGGACGAAGACCTCGCGAGGCCAGTAGTGCAGCGTAAGGCCCTTATCTCATCTCACTCCCAACATCAAGTTAGACCTTCCAGCTGACTTTTTCCTTTGACAGCACCAGAATGCCGCCCGAAGACCGGCAAACGTCGCCGTGCCTGCAAAGACTGCACCTGCGGCCTCGCCGCCCGCCTAGATGCTGAAGACGCCGCCAAGCGTGCCACCGCCGATGCGGCCCTCGATAAGCTCCATCCATCCACGTCCACCACCACCCCCTCCACCTCAACCGCCGCCACCACCGCCTCAGCAGCGAAGCTCCACGCGGACGAGCTCGCCGAAGTAGATTTCACGGTGCAAGGAAAGGTCGGTAGCTGTGGAAATTGCTCTTTGGGGGATGCGTTCCGGTGTGATGGGTGCCCTTACATTGGGCTGCCGGCATTCAAGCCGGGGGAGGAGGTGAGGCTGGTCAACGAGGATGTGCAGCTGTGAGTGGGTTGGCTCACGATTGGGGGCACGGTATGGGAGGCAATGACGAATGGCATGCATAGATAGTGTTTGGGAGGCGGGGGCGTTATATGGGCGAGGAAGGGCGGACAGCACCTGGCATCAATAGCACAGAAGGGAGGCATGCATGGCTATAAGCTCCATCATAGCTTGCAGATACGTATTCAGCTTCCTACTCAACAACTTCTAAGGACTGGCACAGGTCTATAGTCCAAGGTCGTTATCATCTACTGCGACATCGTGAAAGTGCCGAGACCCTCAGAGAGGATTCAGGCCGCTTTTCCGGGCTTGCACACCTTCGCAATAGGTGATTAGTTATGAACAAAGACAAGTTGTCTGCCTCTAAAAATTGAGATTTGAGAAAATTTAACGTTAATCGCGTGACAAGTTCAGATACTTTGGCCAATGCAGACCGATAAGCAAAGCGCCTTTGAGTCTTGGTTGAGCGTGGAGGTTGATGTTGCGATTGAGATTCGTGACTGTTCCTGAGAAGCTGCAGTTTCCAATCGCAACATCGACTTCCACACATGAATCGACGATCCGATTGGACGGACCGGAAACCCAATCTCACCACCACCAAGCCTGCTCGTCTGTATCCTACTTCTAGCGCGGTCAATTGTGGCATGTTCCGACCGGAGTCCTAAGAGTTTGTGCACCTAGACCTAAACTACTCAGTGCAATGTTGGACTTCCCTCGTCTTGTCCCTCGGGGCCCTTTCTCTCCTGAGTTTGTCGAAGGCTCGCATGGCTTCTACACCACATGGTGCCGGTGAAGGCACACATGGGGCTCACCACCATTCCGGCAGAAGATTGAGGCAGCTTCTACATCCTAGCGGCAAGCGAATCCATATTGCCGCTTACCCAGAAGAGCACGAACGGTTCAAGCTGAGGCTGACTTCCTCCGAGCCGGACGAAGATTTCGATATCCTGGCCTGTCTACCTCTTGCGGATGGATTGGGCTCGCTACAACTGATTTCGACAACTACAGGGCTCATAGTGTTCACCTTGATGATTGAGGTCTGGGGCCAGACTCCGAAAGAGGACTGCTTCTGGAAAGATCGGCGGAAATGCAAATACTCTGCCGAGTGTCGTGTGAAACGAAAAGTAATAGACGATGCTTTGAAGGCGGGCGTCACGGTTGACGTAGCGGAGTTGGCGAGGGACGGTCGAGAGAAACCTGAGAAGAGACTGTATGAGCCCGTATAGTACATGCTTTGGGGCAAATGTCCGAATGCTACAATAGAAGGCACAAAAACAATATTCGTCTTTCCCTAGACGGAAAAATGCTTTACAGTCCAAATGCACGTGACCTTACCTTTTACCTTGAGCGCTTACCTTAAACCTGATTTGTATGATTGCCACCAGCGGAACAGCATCCATCTAATGAAATCCCAGCTCAGACCTTGGAAAGAACCGCACCACACTGTCACCAGACGATGCAATGGCAGCGATATCAATATTATCACTCGATTCATGGTCGCAACTGTCCGTCTCTAGAACCGGCCTCCTGGAGCAAGTCAAGCGAGCTGAGCGGAGAAGATTTCCTCGCAATGAGGCTCTCGACTTCGATGCGGAGCTTTCCAAACGCAACGTGCACTTGACGATTGTTGCCGAAGATGTGACCGCACCAGGCCCAGCGGGATTGGTTGCTTACTTGTTCTGACGCGGACAAAAAGCACTGCTATCGTCCACAAGTTGTGTGTTCTTGAACAGTATAGACGTCGTGGCATAGCCAGTCAATTATTGCGCTTTCAATGCGAGCAAGCGAAGAGATCTGGGTGTACAAGGAACCAGCTCTGGGTCGATGGGGAGAGGACAGCCGCAAAAAGTCTTTACTCTGAGGTAGGTTTCGACGAGGTTGAGCGGGTGGACGACTACTGTGCTCCTGGGCGTACCGGAATTCAGATGGTGCTTCGATTATGGGAGCTGACCAGCCTCGTGGAATGCATCGAAACAGGAATGGCAGTTGTGCCCTTGCAGCCCATTGTATTGTAAGGAAAAGCTTCTCTTATTGGTCACTGCTATAGTGCTCGCATGTGGGAACGCGATCTACATTCTACAGATGATGGAGAGCTGGGGGACGCGTAGAGCTTCGAAGACTCGCCATTCTGCTCGGTTTCCCTCTACCATCTCGTACTCCAATTCCTCCGGCGCAATTCTCTCTCTGCTTCGCTTTTCGTATCTGATATTCATGATTTTCCAGAACGGACACAGCGCTGTCTGATCAATCCTTGCCCCTTGCGGGAATCGTTCGCCTTGAAACGCTCGAGAAGCAGGAGTCTAATGCAGAAGCATGGTGGGCTGGCTCTTGGTCTTTGGTACACTGAGTACTGTTACAGCTGCACCTAGCATAGTCTTCCCGGTCAACTCACAGGTTCCACCGGTGGCCAGGGCATCCAAAGCGTTTCAATTCACCTTCGCGCAATCGACGTTCTCTTCGGACGCGGCAAGCATCAATTACGCCTTATCAGGCGCACCAGAATGGCTCCAGCTCGACAGTGCGAGCCGTTCCATGCACGGAACCCCAGGACCCCAAGATGCCGGCCCAGTTGTATTCAACTTGGTCGCTTCCGATGATACAGGATCGAGCGATATGCCAGTGACGCTCCTTGTATCTTCGGATCCAGGGCCGGCGCTCGGAAAACCGGTCGCAGACCAACTTTCAACATTCGGAGCATTATCGCATCCGGGAGGCTTGGTGTTACCCTACTCTAGTCCAATCGCTCTCTCTTTCTCTCCGAGCACATTCACCAATACCAACCAAGATACTGTATATTATGCGCTCTGCGCCAACAATACACCACTGCCTTCCTGGATAAATTTCGAATCGAATAGCCTATCGTTCTCGGGGACCACCCCTCAATCCACATCTCCTGTGGAGCTATCTCAAGTATATAATATACACTTCACGGCTTCGGATGTGGTTGGCTTTGCTGGAGCGATCGCATCCTTCCAACTGGTGGTCGAGAACCACATCTTTGTTTTCAGCTCCGGAATCAACAAGCTTGATGTGACCCCTGAACTCCTCGTCAACTACTCAGGACTCCAGACCAGCTTGACACTGGATCATGGCCCCGTACAACCAGCAGATCTAGGCCAAATTGAGGCCAATACGCCATCCTGGATGTCACTCGACAAGCATACTCTAGTTCTCTCGGGCATCCCGCCAGCCGAAGTATCTCCTCTAAACTTCACCATCTTAGCTACAGATAAGTATGGTGACCAAGCAAGCACAACGATTTGTTTGGTAACCTCCGGCAATGCATCCGGTTCCCTTCTCCCTAACCAGCTCAGTCCTGTGAATGCAACGATTGGGTCGACGTTCGTATATTCCTTGGCAGGCGCAATAGGTTCGGATATGAGTGCGCAATTGTCTGTAGACTTGAGTGATGCTCCGTGGTTGACTTTTGAACCAACCAGAGAAATTCTGCAGGGCAACGTTCCAAGTAGCCTCAAGCCTGGCCAGGTGCTGCTGAATGTTACTACAACGAATGATACAGGTAGTCAGTCTGCGACTCTCACAATCAATATTGTCCAGGCAGGAATTAACGTCCAGGGCCAGACCACAGGCGGCCCATCAGTGACTACAAATAATGGGTCGCCAACAGGCACGGGAGGGACACATACAGCAGCAGCAAGCTGGTCTGACAATGAACGTCAGAGAAAGGGTCGCATAGCTGCGGCCGTGGTTCTCCCTTTGCTCGCCACTCTTGCCTTCTTAGTTCTGCTGTGCTGGTGCCGGAGACGGAGGCGAGCTTCAAGGCAAGGGTATATGAAGCCGACGAAAGAGCAAATCTCTCGACCACGGCCACTGTCGTGGATTCGTAGAGTTTCTGTCCTGCCCCCCTTGACTGGAGCTCGAAAGCGGGAATCGCAAGAGCATGGGACGATAGCGGAACAGCGTTTCAGCAGACCTCGAGACTCACGACCTACAACTGAGTTGGGCACGATCTTATACGAAAAAAGAGCTTCCACAAGACCTCCTAAATTGAGCTTCCTGCGCCTTTCTCACCCCCGATGGTCCGGTCTTGGTGTACCGCAAGAAACGATCGCGGCCATGGAGCACATCGAGCCAACGCCTGTATATCAACTAGCACCCGAAGACCAAGAACGCTTATCACATGGCGCAGAGTCGACGTCGAGGAAACGACGCTCATCAAGGATGTCCGAAGAAGTAAGCATCTTCGATGACGCGGCTTTGCAACGGTGCTCAGCGAAGCGCAAGCGCCAATCCACCACAAGCATGAGCAGCGCTGGGGCGCCGTTCGGTCACCGTATAAGTGGATTTGGACATGGTCGTAGCGGTCTAAGTCAAGGCAGCAGCCTGGCTCGTGGTCGAAGCGTCGTAGGCTTCGGTCATGGCAACGGTGGGCCTCCAGGCCACGGACTGATTCGCTACTCCTGGCGAAGTGAATGGCTGAGCACGACCGGCAGCTCTTCGAGCAGATACCTCGGCAGCGAACATTCTCAGAACGTTCCCTCGAACGTACACTGGCCACGGCCTCCAACATCCACAACCCTCAACCCATTCTCCCAACCACAAACCATAAGGGAAGCATCCTCCGACGACGACCACACGCACCAATCCACCATCCGAAGGGTTCTTTCCACCTCCGAAGACCCCTGGCCCGCTCGCCAGACATACGTCGAGCGCCGTGCACGCAATCGGCACCGAGATAACGCCCTCTTCGCCGCCAAAGCCTCCTCCCGCACCACCTCTCAGCACCTACCCTCCTATTCCTTTCTAACCACCTCCCTCAACAACAACAACAAAGAAAACACAGCACCCAGCCCCACCCACTCCCGTTCCTCCTCCCTCTCCCCCTCCCCACTCTCCCCCTCCCCCATCCACCGCCACCCCCGTCGCTCCAACCTCCTAACGAGCACCATCCGCGTCCTCTCTCCCCGCCGCTTCCGCAGCAACACTTCGCTACAGAGCTCCCGCTTTGGCGACGCAGAAAGCAGCAACCCCCCCTCGCCCAGCCCGGATCTGGATCTGCGCGAGGAAGTCGACGAGCAGGGGCGCAAGCGCTGGAGGCATGTTGAGTATCCTAACCCGCTAGGGAGCAACAGCATTGGGGACGAGGGCGGAATGGCAACTGCTACAGGCGGCAGGGAGAGGGGGGAAGATGTGGAAGCGCTGTTTAGGGCTGGAGAGGGGAGTAGGACGGTTAGGTTGAGTCAGTTGGAGGAGGGGAACGAAGGGGGTGGGATGCAGAGGCGGGCGGTGCTGGGGAGTGGGAAGGCGAAGAGGCCAGTCAGTGTGCCGAATGTGGGGGCGTTGAGGGCGGCGGAAAGTTTTAGGGGAGAGGTAGGGGCGTTTATTTGATGTTTTCAGAAAGAGGGAATGTTGGACTTTTGGATCGTCTGGGTACGCTTGGGAAGTGCTTGAAGAGTTCCTGTTTCTCCAGACCTTCCATCCTTGCTAGTCGGAATTAGTAGTATGTTCCTAGTTCCACAAGCTTCACAAAGATTCGTCTGAAGATCGAGAGGGAGTTATATTGACTTACGACTCCCCAATCAGCGTTATATGGAAGATTCAACCCCGTAGCCGATCAAAAACAGTATCCACCTCTCACGACCGACTCTCATTCCTCTCCACCAGATCCCCAACCCCCAGCCCCCTCCCCACCTTAACCTTCCTCTTCTTCGGCCCCTTCCCCCCCTCCTCCTTACCCTCCCCCTTCCTTCCCACATCCCCGACCTCCTCCCCCTCATCCTCATCCACCGCATCCAGCGCCACCTGCCGTATAAAGCCCAGGTCCATCTTCATGCTGTACGCATCCTCCCCGTCGGCATAGTACTTGGGCTCGATGTTCTCGACCAGGAAGCCGAGGGTGTCGCGGTAGAGGCGCAGCGCCGCGATGTTGGACATGCGCACGTGCAGGGAGACGTACGACGCGTTGAAGGTTTCGACCATGGCTCTTTCTGCTCGTCCCCCAAAAACAAGAATCAGTTAGCGACTTCCATCCCAGTCCCCCAAAATCCACAAACCCGCAGCAAAAGTAGCCCCCAGCGCAAAGGAAGGGGTGGGGAAGGGGAAAGGGCAAACGCACGACTCTGCCGCATAAGCTTCTCCGCGAGCCCCAGCCGGCGATGCGTGCGCATGACGCTCAAGCTCGTGATGTGCCCGTGCTGCACGCCATTCACGGGCTCCTCCTCCATCTTCGCGAGGACGTAGCCGACGATCTTGGGGGGGTCGTAGGGGGTGCGCGCGGGGCGGGAGATGTCGACGGCGACGTAGGAGAGTTGTGGCCAGGAGAGGGCGTGGTAGAGGTAGTACTTCAGGAAGTAGTTCTCCGGCAGGTTGGTGATGTTGGTGGATTGCACGTGGGGGATGTCGGAGGGGAGGAGGACGCGGATGTCCATTGTTGGTGGCGGGGGAGGGGGAGGACAATAGGGGTACAATAGGATTGTTGGGGGGGAAAGGGACAATAGGACTGTGAAGGGGGGGATTGATGATAGGAAGAGCGAGTAGCTCCACCGGAGGGCGATTTGAAGGAGCAAACGCAAGGCCTGTTCCGGATTCAGGCGCAGGGTTTTACGATACCTACGGCAGCGATCTTCGCATTGGCCTTTGATAGGTAGGTGTTATGGGAAATTGAACCCTGTGTAGAGAGTCTATGATGGGGATGAGAGTGTTGCCAAAAGATTAAATTAAATCCCCTTTTGAGTTCTTATCGATAAGCGCGCTATGTCACTGATGGATGAATATGAATGAGCTGAGGAGGTGAATCTTCACAATACTAGGCGAACAACACCTTTGCCGGCTGCTACCTAATTAATCCCTTCGCTCTCCTCCATCTCCATCCTTCCTTCGCATACGTCCTTTAGCACACCGACCACTCTGCCCTTATCCACTACCACCATCATATCATCGATATCATCAATCTCATACATCCTTGAACGTAGTAGCAATCAGTCGTACCACTTTGAACCAGCTCTACCCTTTCTCCGTGCGATCCTGGGTCTCAAAGCTTCCACGATCACCGCAGATTTGCAGATCCTCGCTCACAACCCAATAACACATCTCATTCTTGACCGTACCAACACCATGTCGGCACGAGATACTAGCTCTTCAGGTTCAGCAAGCAAAGACATGGCGTCCGGGGGGCAGGCCCCCCAAGCCAGCGAGAAGTACAAATTTGGAACAACGAATTCCATTGTCAACGCTACCAAGAAAGTCCAATTTGGAGCTACGAACACCATAGGTAACCCTGCAACAGCCGTCTCGGCTCAGCCAGGCAATGCAACTGTCAACCAGGCGGCCAATGCTTTCAAAGCGAAAATCTCGAGCCGTACAAGATCAGAGCTGGAGGAAATATCTAAGAAGCGCATGACACATGTAGTTGATGATGTCCTCGGAGTCCCAGCCCAAAATATTAACGGAAAGCTCATTGCCAGTGTGGTGCAGCATCTTTGTGAACAGTACGACGGTGATGTGCGCGAGAGAGTTTATAACGAGTACGAGCCCACGGTCTCCTGTTGGAAGACCGTGACTGAATCGTCCCTGCGAGCCGAACTCAAAGACACAATCAAGCAGGAGATGCTCTCAAAGTGTCGCACAGAAGGCACCATCGAGTACAACGAAATTGCGGACGAAGTCCGAGCAGAACGCGACGCCTTGAAGGCTAGTTTGAGAGCTGAGGAATGCGAGAAGATTCAGAAGGAGCTGGACGAAGAGCGTCCAGCGATGAAAGCCGCTATGAAAGCGGAGAAAGAACAGGACATCAAGAGAGAACTGCGAGCGGAGATGGGGCCCTCGGTCCGAAAGGATTTAACGGAGAAGTTCATTAAGAGACTTACAGAAGGGGTGGACACCGAGCCCATAGACAACACCGCGAACATCCAACCTCCTGTTGCCAAGCAGGCCCAAGCGGCTCCGACCCGTCCCATGAGCATCAACGATATGCTGAACACCCAAGAAATCCAGCCTCGATCTGCTCTTGCGCACGCGGTCCCGATGCAGTTGGCTCCGCTGAACTTTGCCGAAAACCAGTCAACCCCTCTCGAGCCCCCTCAGGCTCTTGCCCAGGCCGCTCCCATGCAATCGGCCGCTGTTCTTTTGCCTTCCATAGAGACAGCTTATCCCCCGGCTGCCGCTGATCAGTCTACCAACATCCAGTCGGCTACTGCCCCGTTCTCTCGTGGACTGTCAGCGTATTCATCACAAGGGACTTCTTCTCGCGCTTCGAGCCTTGCAAGCACTTCAACAGGATCTAAACGCTCATCAGAGGAGTTCCAGGAAGACGATGAAGGCGATTCGAACAAGCGGGCTCGATACTCTCTGTTACAAGGTTTTGACGAGGTCTGGCATTCCACGATCTCCGAGCATCTGGGCGATTATCGCGTTCTGCCTCGGATTTCTTCCCCAGCAGATAGCGTACTGGATATGCCAACCTGCAAACGCGTTCGCTTCGACCGATTTCAATCCCTACCAGCGAAATTGGTCGATGAAGATGATGACCGCTCTACCAGCGAGAACGATGACGATGCTGTGCTCGGCTACACGGTGGATCTGCAGGGAGATGCCTCTCTGGTCAATGATGAACCCACCGCCGAGCATATTGCGAGTCTTCTGCAAGACGACGACCCATATGAGAACTTCTCTGGCGGAGTGGCTTCCTATGGCGCTACAGGCCTAATTCACAATGACAATGACAGCCAGCAAGGATCGGCGTTCGATGGGTATGGTGAAGAATCTGTCGACGTTGAATATGACGATGAAGACACAACCCTGGTTGGGCCTTCCGCCAGTGCGCCGTTCGAGACGAAGATCAAGACAGAGGATGAAGACGAGGACAACAAGTGGCTGGCAGAGTTGGACTCTGAGCTCTGATAGCTCCGATGACGATAGCTCCGATGATAGCAGCGATGACGAACAAGGTGACAAGGAGCCGTCGTCTCTGTCATTCTGTCACAAGCCAAGCTCTTGATCAATAGCTCAACGACGATGTCTCTTTTCCCATTCAGCAAGGTTACCCATAGCATGCAATTCCACTTTCCGGCGTTTTCAGCGAGCATTTCCAGCATACTCGAATACCCAACACGCGATCTTGATTTCCCAGCACTCTTTCTTCTTCGACTTTCACAGCATACCACCTCCATCTTGAAACGCCATATTCTCCTCTCCGCAAACGACCAATGCGCGTTGACTACCCTCGGGTTACGTTCGACATTGGTCCGCTCCTTCAGCTCTCTCTACTAACAAACACAGCGTTGACTATCTTCGGGTTACGTTCGCTGGGTATTGTCGGGTGGAGATTGAGCAGAGGGATTGGCGGAGTGGCGTGTTTTGGTGTGAGAAATGGGGTGGGTCTCTTGGGATTCCGCCTCTGTGCATGTATGCTAGGCACTTGCTGTTTTGTACTTAGTTGTCTTTTTGAAACTTTAGCATAGCATGCAATTCTTCTTTTTCCGATCTTGCGATTCTGGCTAGTGACTCGCCCTGAATTGTCCCTTCTTGACTATGCCTGAATTGCTTACTCTTCCCATCTTGCACTTCTGGCGAGTGACTCGCCCTGAATTCTCACTTCTTGACTATGCCTGAACCGTGACCAAACCCATCATCCATCGTATGCCATGCTCGTCTGTTCCCACCGACCAAGAGCAAACTACCCTGGCAACTGGAAAAACGTGTTTACGGAATGAGGATGGCTTGCTCGACCATTGACTGCCCAACGTCATTACGGCGAACCGTTGGAGAACACACAAGATGTACTCGAGAATCCCAAGCGGATAATCCGAGAGTAGCCAGATCTTCGACCCATTGGCAGTGATGGTTCTTGAAAGCTTGCCTCTCATAGGCACTGCGATTGAGGTGTCTAGAAGCTTTGGAGCTGGTATCGTGTATCAAAGGGTTTTCATTGACCGGTTGTGAAGGCTGCTGTTCGTTGTGGATTAGGGATTGGAATCGATTTGGCCGGGCAGCGTTGCTCATCTTACAATTGTACTGTGTACTCTTTCCTTACTTAATCTCTACTTTGTACTCTTTTCCCAGGGCCAGTGGCAGCCTCACTCGAGTTACAACTTTGCATCTCTTTCTCCGTAGCCAGCGAACTGAACCATATACTTTCATCCCCCAATGGTTTAACTCTTTCGTGATGAGGTTTCACTGGTTGATCCGTCCGTTGCCATTCCACCAATCCGTTGTTCAAGATAGCAGAGCGATATCCTTTTATTGGGCGACATGCTGCAACGAGCAGTTCCGCGGTGCGATACGATACGGCAACACTTCTTCTATGTGAAGATCTCGAGTTTTGAGACCCCACCTGTGATGGATTAGCCTGCGTCGCCAGAACACGGGAAATTGAGGAACACTTTCCCTTTCAAAACTTCCCCCTTCACCAGAAACGTGTACTGGCGTATTCGAGTACTTAAAGCCTCTTCCCCTCCCTACCTGGTTCACATTTCTTGCTCCAACCTTTTCTCCACTTCCCAATTTCCAAGGCAGACCACATCATCATCATCATCATCAGCTGAAGCAGCAGCAGCAGCACATTCTCTCCAACTTCCAGAGGGCGAACAGATACTCATCATTACAGCTCGTGAGGGAGGACAAGACTTCCTGCGGCAACATCAGTGTCTGGTAAACTATATATTGTCTTACTTACCTATAAACACTCCATTAACGGGCAGTGTCAGATCACATTGCCACCTACGACCTGAAAGCTTAGCTGTTCGCCTTGCTCGGCATATCGAGTCAAGCTAAGGCATCTTCATTCAGCAAGAAGCTCAGTCCACGCAGTTGTTCAGGCTTGCCCAGTTGCTCCAGTCAAGCTGGCCAGGCTAGTGTTGGGCAGATCGTAACACGTGCGATACCTCGACACTCCTCGAACACTGAACTTACTCCCTCACATCACTTCCTCGAAACCTTCTAGACCGTCGCCGCAAGGCTTCAGTTACTCTTGAATCTCTCTCTCCTCCTTCTCCACATCTGCAAAAGCGACTCCATACATCGTCTCCGTCCCACGTAGCCCAAGATGCGCCGTGTCTTCGACTCAGCGAGGAACCGATGGGTGTGGATGACCACACCATCCAACCCACTGACCAACTGGCCGCTCATACCGGCATCCCAAGGCAGTGCTTCATCAGGCTCGGCGTCTGTGCAGCCAATGAATGCCCAAGTAGCACAGCAATTCGGCCCATCAACGGCCAATACAATACCAGCAAGAACATCGATAGATAGTCTGCTGAACGCTGAGGAGATTGATCCTTCTCAGCGGATCAGAGCCGGGTCGAAGAGAAAGGCCGAGACGTACATCAGCCCCGATACAGTCGAGCAGGAAGTAAACCTGCCTCCAACGAGGGCTGTTGCCAACGCCCACATCCTTGAGCCAGAATTCAAACCGAACGCTGCCATCACTGTCACGGCCGCTCAGCTAGCCGCCCTTGACAGATCATCAGATCTCTACTATGGCGGCGAGGATAGAAAGAAGCGTATGCTGGCCAAGGGTCATGCTGAGATCCGTCAGAGCAATGCTCAAGCCGTTGCGCGTCAGGCCGCAGCTCCAGTGCTTGTCAACAACACGACCGTAACCGGCTACTTTGGATTGGCGCACAGAGCCGATCCAGTCAACCTGCTGCGAGCCGAGATGAGGACCGCGGTGCGTGCAGAGCTAAAGGCCGAGATGGCTCGCTCAGTGCGCACAGAGCTAAGAAACGAGCTGGAGCAAGAAGTCCGCGACGACCTTGTGGAAGAAATGTATGTCGGAATCTACAATCGGCAGAAGCCTCGTGTGTATGAGAGGCTGCGCGAAGAGCTTCGTAAGGAGAAGGACGTTAAGCGAAAGCAGCTTGACAAGAAACTCGAGGCGAAGCGGAAGAGAGCCTATGAACGCGTTCCAGAGGAAGTCAAGGAGGAGCTTCGACAAGAAGGTGCAGCTCGACTCATGGCGGTATTCGAGCAGGCCTATCAATCCACAACGGAATCTGGCGGTGCTTTAGACACCGCTGATGAAGGATCCGCAAGCCCCACTGCAGAACGACCGGCTGCATCAATCAATATTAGGGGCAGGAAGCGAACCCGTGAAAACGACGATGCAGAGCCTGAATTAATTTCTTCTCCTCGACAGATCAAGCGAGCTCGGGCTACTATCGGCTTCGGTGGCCAGGTTGGACATGATGTTTTTGACAGATCCCGCTCTCCATCGAGCCCTCAGACAGAACCGGCGGATTCAGATGATGAGATTGTTGAGTCGATAGAAACGGGGGAGATCGGTGATAAACGAGCAAACCGATCGCTGTTGAGCGAAATGAGCCAACTGCGCCCTAACAATTGCGGACTGACAGCGGCGTATCTCGAAGAGCCCGAGAGCAGTAACGACTTGGATTTTAACGAGGATCAATATGCGAATGATCTCTCGGATGAAGTCGACGAAGAGTTGTAGTTCTGCCCGTTGGCACTTATATCCAAAGAGTTGCATCTCCAAAATTTCCTACAGTATTTTCTTATTTAGCACGGCATTCCAGGTATCATCAGAAGGAATCGGCACACTCACTGCGAACGACGACTTCCAGCAATATCGATCATATTCATTCGAACATCATTTAATTCGGCGTTGACTACCTCCGGGTCATGTCCGCTGAGACTTAACGGTATGGTAGTATTCGGGCGGATATGATTGGCTGATGGTCAGAATATTGCAGGAGTCAGGGGAAAGGAGGGAAAGGAGGAAAGGGAGGAAAGGGAGGAAAGGGAGGGAAAGCAGGGAAAAGAAGGAAACGAAGGAAAGGAAGGAAAGGAGGGAAAGGAAGGAAAGGGAGGGAGTGCGGTCACCCGAGCCAAAGCATGAGAACGTTCAGTTGGGAGCCACCGTTTAATCCAGTGGCCTTTACAAAGGAGGATCTTCTGAACGGAGAGTGGCTTCCTATTCGCGAGAATTCTTAGCCCTAATCCGATCAGTAAGCACACTTGAACTGTGCAGCATGTAGATAGAAAACCTTACTTAGGGATAAAAGAAGAATTCGGTACCGTATTTGGGATCCAATCTGCTGCTCCCTGGGTCATGCTTTTTGTTCGACCACTAAACAATATCGCCATTGTATGCGCCATGATCATGATAAACAACGGTCTATACCCAACTCAACACTGCCACTCCTGAAACGCTCATAGCCGCTAGTAGTAGGATATTTGGAAAGGCATTAGCAGCAGCCGAAACAGCTAGACTGTGACCACAACATGGTCTGTTGTATGTAACATTATTATGCCGTGCTGCGACTTCAAATACAGAGCCTGGGTAGCTGCCGTCATTGTAATAATCTACCAGTAAGAAGTTCGGGGGGTGTCCCCAGCGATCTGTAAACATTGAAAAGCTGGTTAGACCTTTGCTTTAACACCGCCCAAGGACTCGAAGAACGAGGAGCCGCAGTCTCACCTTGACAGTCATCTGCCATAGCCCCCAAACTCCCACTTCCATTCAACCCATTCGTCTGATTGATCAAGGGTGTGCTTGGTACCAAAATACTGGTTCCTAAGACCGCAATCTCCGTGTTCAAATTGTGATTAGCCATATACATTCTTTGCTCTGCGTCTTGCTGGCTCAGCCCCGGTGGCCGTTGCTGCGTACACGGGAAAGTTGCGTTTGTGGGACTGAACGGCGTCTCCCAAAGCTGCGTAAACTCATCTAGGATCCACGGCACTTCCGTTTGATTGGCGTTGTAGTCCATGAAGATAACGACGCGCTGTTGCCTTAGGATCATGGAAGAAAGTATCGGCCAATCAGAGATACCCATTGGAATCTTTGAAGGGTGATAAGCAAATTTAGCGAGACCGGAGTTCTGCAAGGGCGCAACATAGTCGGTCACCTTCCTAAAATCACTATTACCAATGAGGAGGGTCACGACGTCAAATGGATGTGCGCGCACCCAGTTAGTGATGTTAGTGAAGTAAGATTCTGCGCTGCCAGCATTGAGCAGGTTGCAGGATGTGTGGCAGTAGTATATAGTGTCATTTACGAAGTGTGTCTGGCCCTGAAGCATACGTACGCCATCATTCAATTGAGCAATGACGCCGTAATCTTGATTCGCAGCTGCGTTGTTGGGGTTGACGAATGGAGAATTGTGGGCGGTGATGTATGTAATATTGCTATACTTCCTAGAGCAGAACTCGGGATAGTTGTTGCACGCCTGCGTATTCGTTGGTTGAGCGGACGAGGAGGTTGCACTTTTGGCTGTCGAGTTCGAGGTACCGTTGACAGCGGAGGTTGTGGAGATTGTGGAGGCGGCACCTTGGCCACCTTGGAGGACGGTCACTGAGTCTGTTGAAGAACTCGGGGAGCTGGACGAGGATGTGGACGAGGATGAGAACGATATGCTCGATGCATTGACACCAGCGATGCTGGAAGATAAGAGCTCTATGGAACCGCTCAGGCTTCCGCTAGGTACCGTGCTCGTTGCTGTGTAGGTTGCGTACGTAACCTGGGAGCCGGTTGGGACAAGGTCGCCGCCATCAAAAGGCACCGAAGATGCCGGGTTGGAACCAGACAGGATGGTTTGACTCGATTGAGCATAAGACTCGATTGCTAGTAATAGAGTAAGAGGCAAAGAGAGAAACATCCAGACCGTAGGTAGTCTTGGCTGCATGGTGAAAGAATAAGCAAGGGGAGGTGATAATGAAGCTACTATTCCGAGTCCATTGCGTGGTAGGTAAGATGAGGTTCAGCGCTCAGACGAATCAACGACTTTGCCTTCTGCCGTCGTCGTCGGCCGGTCTCCATACTACGAAGGAAATTTTGATATGGGATGACGCAGCTTCATGCCGGAGGGATCGGAGGGAAAAGCCAAGCCTTTGTGTCCCGTCTGCATTGAGCCTCAGTGGACGGCATAACTTCTTCGCCTTCTTATTAAGGATTGCGCAGCTGCAATGGAGCCACTGGGGAGCGTCATACTGCTAATAAGTGGAGGAAGAGGTTGCTGCATAAGCTTGGACGCTAAGCCGGGTAGGACTAGTACCGCACAATAAGGTTGCTCCGGTGGATGACGTTTCCTTCGGCTCTCCTCTGGCGGGAATAATGGACGGAACAATCGGCCAGTTGATAGAGATGGAGGCAGAATTCCATGGCCTTGGTATGTATTCGTACTTCGTATTCTGAACCATCAAGTGCCAATTGCATTTCTGAAGGGCAGGCCGACATTATGTCTACTTCCTCAGCGTTGCTTTCGTCTTTCTCTACTCCTTAAGCGCTCCTTTTGTTTTCCCCCCGCAGCTCAGAGCCATTGGCAAGGCTGAAGAAGCTTTCCTTCTGTGTCCTATACCTTCACTCGCATTGTCACATAGTCTGTTTGTACTGTCCGCTCCACCACCATGGCTCTCCCTAGCATCCCTCTCGCTCGCCGCCAGAAGTCTCCTCCTTCGAGCACCTCCCCAACCTCTCCCTCCGAGGGAGCCCCTCCATCCAACCACCCCCCCTCAAAGACGAATATCAGACACGCCACACGCACCCGCCTCTTTTTTGCCCTCTTCACCTCCTTCTGCTTCCTCGTCTCACTAGTCTTCCTCATACTTGTCGAGGTCGGCAACACCTCTAGCCGCACAATCGTCGGCAGCATCTGGTTCCTGAAATTGGATCTCGCCAACATAATACCCCATTCAGTACCCAACGCTGTGCTCATCAACAGTATAGCACGTTCACTAGGATTGCATGATTTCTACCAAGTCGGGCTATGGAATTTCTGCGAAGGGTACGGGGATCAGATATCATCGTGCAGCAAGACGAGGACATTGTACTGGTTCAATCCTGTCCAGATCATCATCAACGAACTGCTCTCCGGCGCTACAAGTGTGCCTTCCACGTCTTCCCATCCCTCGACGCGAGACATTCAAGCTGACACCCCGCAGTCGCCCTCCCCTCCAACATCGTCAACTTGCTCGGCCTCGTCCGCACCGTCTCCCACTGGATGTTCGCCCTGTTCCTGACCTCCGCTCCCCTCTCCTTCCTCTGCATGCTCCTCACCCCTCTCAGCATCTACTCCCGTCTGCTCACCCTTCCGATCGCCTTCCTCTCCTTCCTATGCGCGTTGACCACCACCGCCGCCTGCATCATCGCTACCGCGCTCTTCGTCGTCTTCCGCAACGGCATTACCTCACAGGGCGCCAACATAAATATTGGTGCCGAGATCGGGGTCAAGATGTTCGCCTTCATGTGGACGGCGGCGGCGGGCGCGATTGTCGGGTGCTTGGTGCAGACGGGGTTGTGTTGCTGTTGTGCGAGTCGAAGGGATGTGAAGAGGGGGAAGAAGGTGGGACGGAGGAGTGCGTATTCGGAGGGAGAAGTGCCAGTCAGAGATCAGTTGGAAGAGAAGAGGGGACGGAGGCGGAGGGGTTGGTTGGGAAAGAAGAAAGGATAGAACGTTCTAAGCATGTTGAAATGAGCAAATCTTAGACTTGGATTCAATATATAGCGTTGCTGACAATCAAGACGAATTTATGAATGGATACAGTCATATTATCTTACGCCCATCATCGTCTCTTGTGGTCGTTGCGACAGACACACCGCATGGCATCCAAACGTTCCACAGATGCCAAGTTCCCAAGACCCATGGCAGCGAGATGCATACCATTGTGCACCAAGGAGCAAGGCTCGGGGTACAGACGGAACATTAGTCACCAAGATCCGAACGACAGGCTGGCTTTGAATGGTGATGGTGGGTCGGTTGGCAGCATTGTGGTAAGGTATAGTATAATAGTACGGTACGGACAGGAAGCCACAGGCATATGCCACAACCGAAACGATCCCAAGCTAGAATCCCAAAGCCAACAAATTCCCAACCCAAAAATCCCAAGGCAGTATCCCAAGCCCCATAAACCTCAACCAAACTCCCCAAGCTAACAACACGTGCTAAAAACCGTTGGGTCCCCAAGCCCCAAAAACCACCTCAGAACCCCACGCCTCCTTCTCCCCCTGTCGCCGCTTTCCGGCCAGCCTCATTCAAACATGTCCTCATTGAGGAAATCAAAGATCCCATCCGCCATCTAGGTCTCGAGGGAATCGGTGGCGGGGGTGGCTTGCCTTTCCTGCTGCGCAGGCTGCTGCAGCGTTGTCGTTGACTGCTGAGCTGGTGCGGCGGCCATGGTGGTGACGACGGGTTGTGCTGCTTTGAGGGAGAGGGGGGGGACGGAGGCATCGTCGACGAGCTTGCCGTCGGTGACAGGGAGGAGGGCAGGCTTAGAGGGGGTGGTGACGGGGGCGTTGGCGGTGCGGAGGGTGTATGACTGCGGTGACATGTTCATGGAGTAGTCCTGGAAGGTGTCATCGTTGGCAGTGAGGTCGCTGGGGCCGGAAAGGTTGTTGTGGTGGGTGCTGACCCCGAATGAAGCTGCGGCGTAGGGATGCAATTGGCCGTTGCTAGTCATGGGGGGTGCTAGGGGGGCGACCAGAGTGTTCGCACCGTGGTTAGCGACGCTGAAGTCGTAGTCCTCGTTGAAGAAGGCGACTTGGCTGTCGGGCGACGTCTTTGGTGTGGGCTGCTGTTGGGCTGGCTGAGGTCCATGCGAGCCATGGAATTGGACCTTGCTACGAGGCGCCGGCTGATCGTTGGCCGTAAGGCCCCTGATGATCCTGTCCATGACGCATATTTTAGCGTTCTGGTTGATAATCGTCAGGCGATTGAGTCCCATTCGACGTTGTAGCTCAACGTTTGCTGCCCTTAGGATGTTGACCTCGTTGGCGAGTTGATCGTAGGTCGGTCCCTGATGAGTAGGAGCAGTTGGCTGTGATGGTGTCGGCATCTGCAGCCGTTCCTTGGGCATGGGCTTGGAGACCTGCTGGTATGGGTTACAGTAACTGGTCTGAGGCTGATTCCTCGGTGCGTTCAATTTCATGACTGGCCGCGTAATCCACTCAGGCTTGGAAACAGTAGGCTTGGGTGCACTAGACTTTCGAAGAGGAGGCATGGTGGGTACTTGGGAGTGGATGATAGAATTGAATGGGCAAATGCAGGGATGGATATGGATGGAGTGATGCACTTGGGTTCAGCAAGAGTATCGAATTTGTTCATGTGAGTTTTATGAAGAGAGAAGAGAAGAGGAAATGGAGAGGTACCTCTGCTTGTTGATATAGTATATGCCGGTTTACTGCGGATGCTATACACGCCTTCCTACTCGTTAACACATTCTTGTAAGACAGTTTGAGGGTAAAATGCTCAAAAATCTCTCCAGAGTAAACCACTTGTGACTCAAGCCAGCGCCATCGTTCTTGAAATAATCAAAAGCGCTCAGGGTTCCGAAGTTCTGATGTGCCACTTGTTCAGGCCGACGGCAAGACTGTGATTGAGGGCGAGTGTCTGAATAACGCCAGCTGATACCTTCAAGGGAGAGACTGCTTGGGAAGGCTGCAGAACCTCGATAACAGCGCCGACGAAGGTGACCTCCCGAGAGTCATGCCTGTTCTCAGATGTCTTAGCGAAGCTACAGGAGGGCGAGAGTCCCGTGATGGGCGTCGTCGACTTTCCGTACATCATCCGGTGCTCCGGCGTCGACCAGAGGGCGGCTCCTCCTAGGGGAATCCGTGACGGTCCATTCTGCCCTCATTTGATAATTCTTGCCGTTTTGGAATTAATTACCTCAGCCACAAGCTCAGCTGAAAGAGTCATCGAGCAGCATAGGTTTTGGCCACAAGGACAAGCCCAATGTCAAGCCTACATCCAGTATTGCAAGAGTCTGGTAGTGTGAGGTAATATTACGCATTGTCGATGATGCCGGCAAGTCAGGCACAACCCCTATTATTAGCGACCGTTTTGGAGCGGCCACCATTGATTGCAGATATGGCGACAGCAAACTATACTGGTACCCAGTTCCATCGATGACTCGCTCGAGGATGGTAAATCGAGATTCCGGAGCTGTCAGGAGGCGGCGCAGGGTCATTCCAGTATATCCAGTCGTGCCTGCCAGGTTGTGAGAAACCTAGAGCTTTCATGTGATTGCTCGGTACTGGGCCTGACCCAAAATAAACCTTTCTCACAGATTTCATGTGACCTTGCATTTTGCCAACTCCCCATCACTCTGACAACCGGAGTAAGTGTACGCAATGTTTCTATTCAACTTCAGACACAACATGTAAAGAGTCGTATAGTTAGTGGTCAATGACGAGAGAATAGATGACGGAGAGATGTGGGAGACGGAAGTTAGACGAGAGCAGGGTGAAAAACAACAGAGGAGATGGTTGATTCACCATGTAAGTAATAGACACCAATACGCTTCTGTTCTATTGGTGGCTGACGTTCTTCATCGATGCAGGTGTGGCTGACCCACGACGTGGTCACGAACAACTCAGCTCCGTTGCCCATCAGCAACAATGCTCGCAGAGCCAGCACAGCATGGGCTTGGACCAGTGCACTACGCCTGCAGTAACCCTGAGACCTGACAGGCCTTGTATGTAGAGACCGTCAACGAGTACAGACTATATCATTACCCGTTAGGACCAGTGAGAATCATCGGCTAGGGTCTTGAAACCAGTATGGCTTGAAACCAGTATGGCCCGAAACCAGTGATCTATAGACCGAGGTCAGCCATGAGAAAGGAACACGGTGACTAGGCCATACAACGGTGTAGACTGACAAGACCCATCCCAAGTCTATGCGAGACCCGGCGGAGCCTATCCAACGATGTGCACGGCCGTTGACATGAGAGCGCTCCATGAAGCAGGACGCTATGACATGATGCAAGCGAGGAGCAGGCATCGAGTGAACCAGTGACGTATCACGGACAAAGGCCCTTAGGATTGGCGAGTACTTAGAGCAGTTAGCAAGCGACCCCTCCCTTGGCGGCGGTTGAGAAGGTTCATATCATGTCAATGGTAATCAAACTCAATGACCTTATGCCGTTGGATTCAGACCTTCGTTCGATTTCTGCAACAAGTGACAAAGGTGTCAAGTTGGTGAGAACTTGCGGGCGAAGGCATCCAGCACATGGACCCCATGACAGCGGACAAAAGCGCCAGGGCAATGTGGAAGGTAGAGTGAGTCAAGTGTTAGCGACGTACTCTGAGCCATTTTTTACTTTCATGCCCCACAATGAGTCGGTAGCACATTCCAGTACCTGGGAGAAGTACCCGGCCATATGAAAGAGGTTTCCTACCTTCGCTGTCCTTCAACGAGAAGAGCAGGAATCAAGAGGTCACCGCTTAGCATTACCGACATTAGAACGTTGATGTGAGTGTCGCTCCTCATATCTATTTTCTGGGTCTTGGGGCAGTGGGATTTCTGTAGAATTATCGGCATACAGCTCCTGGGAACGACAATGTCGAGTGGGATTCAACATTTCATGTCGCGAAGTCTCTAGGGATTCCTGTGAGCGGACAGCCCATTAGAGCTGGTATGTAGGCGAACAACTGCAAAAGATGAGGGAAGTGGCATGTTGCTCCCCATTGTTGGCAAGTTGTCTGGTTTATGGCCTCCTCGACGTCCTCTCTTTCTTGAATATCGGTTCTCTTCTCTTGCCGAGAAGTCATGCTAGTTTGACAAAGGTTTATTGACTTTGGAGCTTTCTCCCAAAGCATCAATGGCGATAAGCGGTCTTATGAGCTTGATGTCGGTCACTACACCCCAATGCTACAAAACATCTGAAGAAGGCAAGTAAAGTAAGGGGAAGGGGTTGAAAGGACTCATATTGGTCTTGAACAGAACACATTTTTCGGACGCTTGTGCACAGGTTCTGTGATTCCAAGTTTGCTGCATTGAGGAAGTGATGTAAAATCTAGTCTATTTCTCAGCAATGTCTCTCTCCTCCGAGTAAAAAGGACATGTCGTTGAATTAGTGTGTGAAAGTTGGCTAATTAACGACAGCTCGGCTATCCGACGTTCCGAATTCCCTCTTTCGGCATCTTCTTGTTCAGCGCACCCAAGGCGCCTAAAGGTAATCCAATCCGTGCTTAACACTGGGTCTGTGTCCTTCAGACTTACGTCTTCTCCGCTCCATGCTTCGCGAAGGCGATACCGGTGCTGATTCTCCCGTCGAATGAGTATGCACGTGAGCATGGGATTTTCTTGAATCCTACTATGCAGGAAACCCATTACTAGTGAAACCTTCCTTCAATGGTTCAGATGCAGGACAAGCTTCAAACACAATCCAGACCTTGAAGCAATCAGCATGGATCTCACACGTTGTAGTACATGAATCGCAGGGGCTTTCTTGACTACAGCAAAAGACCCAGATTGTCCAAGGACCTCGAGGGCTATTCTCATCCGAAGTCCCAATTGGCAGAAGTGTGGGAGCAACAATGAGCGTAATCCTTTGCACAGGTAGGCTATGTTTGAGCAATTCATGTCCTTGCCTAAAATTTATCACAGCTGGCTACGACCACACCATCCGTTTTTGGGAAGCCCTCTCCGGCATATGCTCCCGGACTATTCAACACCCAGACTCTCAGGTCAATCGCCTCTGCATCTCACCCGACAAGCGCTACCTCGCTGCTGCCGGCAACCACAATGTCAAACTCTACGACATCCGCTCCACGAACCCCAATCCACTGCTCACTTTCGACGGTCATACTGGGAATATCACAGGCGTGGCCTTTCACTGCGAGGGCAAATGGATGGTCACGAGCTCCGAAGACTGCGCGGTCAAGATATGGGATACGAGATCGGGTAGCATACAGCGGGTTTACCATCACGACAGCCCGGTCAACGATGTGGTTATACATCCCAACCAAGGGGAGCTGATAAGCTGCGACCGCGGGGGTAATGTGCGAATATGGGATCTAGGAGAGAACAAATGCACGCACCAACTCATCCCCGAGGAAGATGTCTCCGTCTCTAGCGTCACCGTTGCCAGTGACGGAACACTACTGTGCGCAGGCAGCAACTCGGTAAGCGCGAGCTGTCAGCACTGGCTCCCTTGCCCTACCCTTGCCCTCTCCCAACCCTCTTAACAATACCAGCGCAACCGCTGACTGCGTGTAACCGCAGGGCAACGTCTACGTTTGGAAACTGATCCAAAACCGCGACGTCACCTCCCTCGTCCCCGTCTGCTCCTTCCCCGCCCACACAGCCTACATCACCCGCGTGCTCCTCTCCCCCGACGTCCGCCACCTCGCCACCTGCAGCGCCGACCACAACGCGCGAATATGGACCGTCGTCACCAACCCGACATCCTCCTCCTCCTCCACCCTCAACAGCATGCCCTCCCCACCCTCCTCCTCCGAGAACATATCCAACGGCATCGCCCACCCAACCCTCACCAACGGAAAAGCGCACATGAACGGTGGCCCAGGCGGTGGTGGAGCAGCGAGGGAGGACGAGGTGAAGAAAGCGGCTGGGTTCCCGCTAGAGGCGAGTTTGGAGAGCCATCAGCGGTGGGTGTGGGACTGTGCGTTTAGTGCTGATAGCGCGTATCTGGTCACGGCGTGCAGTGATCATTATGCGCGGCTGTGGGAGCTGGGGACGCAGGCGGTTATAAGGCAGTATAACGGGCATCATCGCGGGGCGGTTTGTGTGGCGCTGAATGATTACTCGGAGACGAGGTAGGAGGATGGTTGATGAGGATGAGAAGGGTGATGATCTGGGAGGACGGTTGCGCTATTGACTATTGGTCTGGACATATTGGCGTTGCGGAGATACCCTTGACGTACGGGCGAGGCATGGATGCGTTCGAATCGTGAGCGACAATGTAGCACGGACGGCATACTTCAATGATGGCGAGCATGTAGGGGGTAGATATTGGAACAATTCGGTCGATCGAGCTCGAGCCTTCCATGCATGCCGCTCGAAAGACATCAATCATATCAAACTCACAGCCTTCGATCACATCACCTCAATCCCAAGCGTCGCCCCAATCATCATCCCCCGCCTCGTCCTTCGGCTTCGTATTAATAACCGCAGGCTTCACCACGATCGGCTTCACAGCCGTACTCGCAACCTTTTGCACCCCCGCCCCAGAGCCCAAGCCTCCAGTCGTCGTCGTCCTAGCTATAGGAGCCCGACCATTAGCCGACACGGGACCCTTCGCCAACCCCTTAGCAAGCGGCCCTTTCGACTTCGCCTTCGCCTGCGCATTAAGCCAACCCTCAAAGTCCGGCTCGCCACCGTCGTCGAAGCTCACCAGCGGAGGAGGTGCAGGAGTCGGTTTCTGTTCCGATGGCGCGTCGACGAAGGGCTCGTCCTCCATCTCGCCCCATGCTTCGTCGACTTCGTCGTCTTGGTCCATTACCGTGTTGAAGAACTGGTCTGTAGTCGTTCGCAACATCGGCGGAGGCGCAACGGCACCCACGGCTTGGCGATGCAGGTTCGAAGCGGAAGCGGAAGAGCGGGACGGCTCGAGGGGGGCGGCAAGTTGAGGGGAGGCACGGCCGTCTGCGGATTGCGCGCGTGGGGCTGGAGCGGGTTTGGGTTGCATTTCGCCGCTGGCGGTGCCGAGCTTGTTGGTGAAGGAGGAGATGGCCCAGCCGGCCCACGAGGCGTCGTTTTGAGGGGTTGACATGCGAGGGCTTGCTCCGTTGGTGGTGGCGGGGGGTGGGAGGACGGAGTCGGGGAGGGTGTTTGCGTATTTGCGGGTTCGTTGGACGTAGACGTCGAAGCATTTGTTGGCTTGGTCGCGGACGAGTCTAGTTTTTGTTAGTGAGAGCAAGAGCAGATCTTGAATGCTCAGGAGAGCCGTACTTTTCTTTATCGATTAGAGAGGGGCATAATGCTGGTAATATCTTCGTGGCACAATCTTCATCGTTGAAAAGATCTGATGTTGTGGCAAGCGCTAGTAAAGCGGCGTTTCGAGCATGCACAAACGGGTCTCGTAACGAACGAGAGAAGGCAGCGGTGAGCACTTTTTGTCGAGTCTGCAAGGTACTTAGCAGGTTTTGCAACAGCTGAAGCTTAACGCGAACATACATTAGCACCGAGACTGCGAGCTAACTTTCCCAGACAGATCGTGGTATTAGTCCGAATCCCTGGCTGTTCATCGTTTGCCGTTTTCGCGAGATGCTTGAGCAGCTCGCCGTTGATAGTTCGGTCAGATAGCTTGGAAACAACGGTAAGGACTGCTTTTACTGTCTGCTCTCGAACAATGGGAGCTACATCAGAGAAACCTGTCACCTATGACTGTCAGCAAAGACAAGAGCACCAGGATTTTAATACCAACCATCTGTGGGAAGATTTTATCGTTCACTATTTTCTGGCTCAAGCGGTCGATCATCATGGGCAGGTTGTCAAGCAAGCAAACGCGGATTGCTCGATCTGGATTGGTAAAGAGTCTGACTATAACCGGAGTCACTCGACTATCGAATTGCTCGTCCGAGAGCTTGCTGCCAATCTTCACAACGGACGATAAGACCCTTGGGCCACCCCCCCCGAATTCCACTGATTTGAGTAGCTCTGGTAGGACTTTGGCGCTAAAGTATTCTTCTGGGAAGTCGTCGGAGACTTCATCGAGCTCGCTAGAACACAATTAGCATGAGCTAATTCTGAGAAGGCTATTCTTTGACGATACCTGAGAAATTCGTCTCGTTCATTGTTGCTTTTTAATCCTAGATGCTCTAGACCTTCGGAGAGCTTGATCAGAGGTGTTTCAAAAAAGCCACCACTTCGCCTTCCCTGATCTCGGAAGTGGGCGACGCTTAGTCTCGCTTTCGGATTGGGATTCAGGAGTCTCTTGTAGCTTTGGTGCATGCTCGGCGGTATATTCTTCGTTTGCCCTATTTGATCGCTGTTAATAGAGCCACCGTTAAAAGTTTCGAAGATGAGTATTCCGAAGCCGTGCGAGTCGACCACAGACATCGGATGACGCTTGATTGTATCCCAGCCACTTTTCGCAACTTCGGGGGAAGCATAACGTCCAGAATCGGGTACAAGACTTCCATATGTCTGCGGAGGTTGTCAACCCTTGGTCTAGCACAATGGCCGCTAGGTAACCTACATATATGATAGCATCATCTTCTTTCATTGAGCTGAGAACATCGAGGCCCCCTAATCGCCATTCTCCACTCTGGCTTATGAAGATTGATGAAGTCCGTACACTGCCATGTACTGACTGAGCCTCTTCATTGACAAATGCCAACGTGTTCTGCCGTCCCTTAGCCTTTGTATCCTGTTCTGTCATACGAGTGGCGTACAGCAATGGTAAAGAGACCCCATTTGAGCGTCTCTTCACTCAGCGCTTTCCTCCGGACGGGCCATTGTAATGGAGTCAGCCGCTCTGTGGCAACGTAAATGTACGTGTCTGTCTGCCAACTGATCAGACGGATGTATACCACGCCCACCTTTCAAGGGAAGAATACCTCAACAGTGTCCAGCACCTTTATTACTCCTGGATGTCTTAATGTTCGTAATTTTCGGACAGCATTCCGGGCTAACGGTAGCTGGGACTTGTTCTCGGAAACGTCGAACGTAAATATGCTGCAATCGGACTTATTCTCCTGTGAAGTAGCCATTAGCGAGGACCATCGTGGGTCCGTAGACATCATACCTACTCGCTTCACGCCATTGAACAATTTCCATATCGACTGGTCCAATGTTACTTGGTCGCCGAAAGTATAAGGGAAAGGAGGACCTTTGACGTTATTGACGGCGGCTACAGCAGACTTGAGAAAGTCCATCTTTGCGCCTGCGCCGAACAAATGTAGAGGCTCTGAGGACCATCTGGTGTGTTGACTATTTCGGAGAATAGGCTACTCCGTACAGCAATCGATAAGATACGGCATAGCGCCACTGTGGCGCACCCTGGAGAGTAGATATCCTCATCCACCACTTTGTCAAATGGAAATATTCTTGAACTTCTAGGAGCTCCGCTAATAGCAAGAAACAGTACTCAAGATGGAGAAAAGATACGAGGTGAGCTGATCGCCTTTTTTTCGTTGACTTTTCTCGTGTACTTCTTGCTTCTCTACTCCCCACTTATCCCGAGTGTCTATGATGAGGAATTGGTAAAAGGTCAGACTGCAATATATCTTTCCGTGGTTCTCCTTCCTCGCACTCCTCATCGACCGATTCTTGGAACTCCAGTCAAACCAGTGAAACTCGTTCCGGTCAGCATTTCGATCTAGATATCTCCTATCCTAAGCAATGAGTAGGCGGTTATCAAGCAAGGAAGTGCATATTGACAGCTTTGGCTGGCTCCACTATACGGGACTTCTCCTCTCAGCCAGCATTATGGGGGGTCGTCAATGGCAGTGGCGTAGATTGAGGCTGCAGGGGGCAAGATGACTACGGAACGGATCGTAGCTGGTGAGGCTGCGGGTTTCGCTCGGCCTGTGAGGAGGTTGTGGAGGCGGAAAGCCTGGGAGAACGCAGATTGAAGACTTACAATAAAACTGAAAAGACCTGAGACACTACCTAGAAGCATCTGCCCTGGCTTAACCAACTCTATTAATTCTATCTTGGTAGAATTCGCTGACACATCAATTTTATCTAGGGTACAAATCTGGCGGAGCCATGGCTGTCCGCAACAGCTTCCACCTAGCACAAAGTAGAAATACATCTTCATGAGAAACTTTTTGCTCTTCATGGTAGCATGGGTATCATCAATACATTTCTTTCTGTGTGAGATGAGTGTCCTCCGCACGGTAATGATCTGAAACAATACGGTACAGATACGAAGGAGCATGCCCGCCGCTAGAGTCGATATTAGCAATGCCCGGATCAGACCAAAGCGGTAGAAGCACTTACAGATTCGTAATATAGATATCGATCAGCTCAGGTGGGACATAATCATGTAACGGATTTTCTACTTCTACCTTATCCATCATTTCTCCGTCCTCGTATGGGATGACCTTGCTGGAATCTCCATATTCGATGAATGCATCGGTATTGAACGGATATATCGGACTGAGTTTGTAAACCCCAGAGAGCACCACTACAGGTGTTTTATGTATGCTTGCTGCTTTTGCAAGCATTCTTGCCCCAGCGGCAGCAATGAGGCCTCCGTTGGCAAGTACAGTATGGGTACCCAGGATGACTTTGTTGACACGTGACATGACAGCGAAAATTGCAGAGTCAGGAATCAGTATCACCGTGATTCCAGCTGCAGTAAGCGATCTATGGAGTCGATCGGGGCCTGTATCACCAGCATCGCCTTTGAGACTGCCAGACACTGTGGCGTGTACGCTCTCATGATTGTTTGGAAAACACTCAGCGTGCATCACCGTGAACTTTCTTTTGCTGGCAGCCTTCAGCAGAAACTTCTGGACCGTGACCGACGGGCCATAGATCAATATGATCTCGTTCGAATGTATATGGTCCAAAGCATAGCCAGCGATCTGATCGTCTGCTGTTTCCAGTTCCTCAATAATCTCTACGATTGCTTCACCCACTTCAGCCCCGAGGTCGGTGGCCTTGGGTTTACCATTCAGGCCCTCGTTGGGAAATGTAGGTGCACCTCTAGGCGGTTGATCACCAGGAGTCGCGGTTGGCGAAGTTGAATTCGACATCGGGTGTGACAGGAGGCTGAACATTGATTTCAGCAGTGGCTGGTCCGTGCTGGAGAGGTTGGCCATTTGCGCAGGGTGTGGTTGGCTAAACGAATTGCCCTCTCCAACGATGTTTGATAAGTCTGGACTCGACTTGGGCGTCTTCAATGGACCTAGGGCGCCTTGTCGGAGCGAACTGGGGGCGGAGTTACCCGACAATCCAACTGGCTCTTCAAGCGGTGGACTCTCATTGTGGGCCGGTGCAAATGGTGTACGTGGGGCACCATGTGTGCCTGTATGATCGGCTTCTGCATCTCGATTCTCTTCTGCCTCATCCCGTATCACGCCTAGGACCCGGCGGACAATGTTGCCCACGGCAAGCTCTTTGGGTTGAGCCAAAGTTAATTGCTGCCCAACCTCCTGAACACGCTTGATGAGACTTGCAACGTCGGTGACCTCATATTGTTCTACAACCTGGCGCATCAGCTGCGCCGTTGCAACTGCACACGACCGAGAATTGCGGATCTGCCGCCATTTGAGGAGTCTGTACCGATGAGTTTCTGTTTCAGGCGGCGTGAGAGGGAGGATACACACGCTATGAAATAAGCAATCGACTTTTCTACCGGACTTTCCTTCAGAGATGCTAGGAAAGTCTGCAAGCCAGGGGTGACCGCTTTAGTTGTAGATGGCATGATGGCAACGGGGCTTTCGAAATGGATTTCTCGAGACTGAAGGATCGGCTTTTGGGAGGGGAAACCTTGAGCGAAACATTTTGTTGGTCAGATTGCAATTCAAAGATCCAAAGACATCCTGACTTTGATCGATTGACACATGTAATTATGCTTCCTGTTGTTGTTTGGTATGCATGTAGTCATAAGTACGGAGTATCATTGTGTGAACCTTTTTGGATCACATGCGGGCAGGGAGCTTCGCGGTTGGTTCCGCCCTGGGTCAGCCTCCGCTTCTCAGGCTTCCAACATACACGACATGCGCGCAGCCCCCATGGCAGCTTTCACACAATGACACTCCATCATGAACTCCCTGAACCTCCTCTCTGCGCGCGTCATTGGCCAGAGTAGATTCGACACATCACCCAAGGGCCGGCCAAGATCCCGCAGTGAGGGCAATGCAAACACAGGAAGCACTGGCATCCAGCCACCGAAGCGGAGCGCAAGCCAGCACATTGCGGATGTTGCCCGAAGCGAAGAGAAAGAGTCCTGGTCTAGCGATGAGGAGGTCGACAAGGTCCGGGAGAGCAACGTCGTTCTCGACGAGGTGGATGAGAAGACTCCGCTCCTAGAGGAGCAGAAGCCCGCCCTGCCTTCAAATGCCAAATACAGCAAGTTCCAAATCGCAGCAAAGAGGCTAGTTGACGCTCTTACTGCCTCTCTGAACTGGGTGCTATCCGCATTGACGGCCCCCGGGATCTACGTGGTGACCTGCTTCTACAACGATAAAGGCCACTTCTCCCCCTTCGGTCCCATGCTGAAGCTCGGAAAAGTACTTCCGAAGCGTAATGGTCGGAACTCTACTACGCAAGCTATTGGACTTTCTGGTTCTGATCACTCTCCGGTTTTCAGCTTAGATGGGCGGAGCGGACGTCGACGACCAACGGTCAAAGTCAGTCGCCGAAAGACTGGTGGAACCGAGTCTATCGTTTCTGCCATCTCTTCTGGATCAGAAGCAGACTTTGATGAGAAAGAAAGTAGTGAGAAACCCGCACAACCGAGTCGACCTGAGGCTCAGTCATCTTCATCGTCAGAACCAGTGCCCGCTAGACGCTCTATTCGTATCAAGCTATACAACGACGACACTGCCCGGCGGCGCAGACAGAAAAAGTCAGAGAATGGCCCCTCCAGCGACGCCCGTGTAGCAGGTCCAGACAGTCACCCTCCCCTCACTGTGGCGACCATAAAATCCCCGACATCCCCAGCATCCTCTCTTCGATTGACAAAGTATCCCCGATCGCCAGCTCCTCCACGGCCGCTTGTTCCCCGGCGTCAACCCTCCTACTCCCGCCCAACAACCCGGTCGTCTTCTCGCCTTGCCCAGAAGACGCTCGTCATCGATCTCGATGAGACACTTATCCACTCTCTTGCGAAAGGTGGCCGCATGTCAAGCGGGCACATGGTGGAAGTCAAACTCTCTTCTACCGTTGGCTATGGCGGTACTACTCTAGGCCCCCAACACCCGATCCTCTACTACGTACACAAAAGACCTCACTGTGACGACTTTCTTCGCAAAGTGTGTAAATGGTACAATCTCGTTGTGTTCACCGCTTCTGTGCAGGAATACGCAGATCCTGTCATTGACTGGTTGGAACAAGAAAGGCAGTATTTCTCGGGTAGATATTATAGACAGCATTGCACGTTTCGGAATGGGGCCTATATCAAAGATCTAAGCTCTGTGGAGCCAGATCTGAGTAAGGTGATGATACTGGATAACAGTCCTTTGAGTTACATATTTCATGAAGGTACGTCCATGAACAGGCTTCTTGTTGGTACCGAGGTCTAAGAAACTATTGCAGACAACGCGATCCCCATAGAAGGTTGGATCAATGATCCTACCGACAACGACTTGCTGCATCTGATTCCCCTCCTCGAAGCCTTACAGTATGTGACGGATGTTCGTGCACTGCTCGCTTTACGAAGGGGTCAAACCGAGGTATCCCCTTGAAGAATAATTCATTGCATTGCGAAATGTTTTTCTGTTCGATCAGCAGCACGGCGCTCTTGTACAAAAGTTCAGTGGTAAAGAAAGGATTCCTCGGTCGCGAGCACAGCTAGGAGTGCATTTACAATTTAAAGTGTTCTCAGTCAGCAACACGACTGACGTGGAAACCTCGCTCCGATTGTGCAAGAGACGTAGAAAACCTTTTGAACTTGCGGCTGAACAAGACCGGAAAACAAAATTGGCGCCCTTGATCTCTGCCTTGGGGACAAGATAGTACAGTAAGCTATGTCTACCATGCAGTCTGTTAGCTCTCACCCTAACATTCATTCCGCGGGGAATTAAATCTAGGCGTCCGCATACCGTTTACTAAGATAAGCTATCTTGCTCGTTCTTTCGCGCTTTGTTGGTATGTATCTCGTGCCACAATGAGTGCCTCTTGGTATTCTTCCGAGTCTCTACCCGCATAGGCTTCGCTGTAGCCTAAGGCTATGTCTGCCCATAGGAGAGCATCCTCCCAATCTTCCATCTTCACGCTGAAACATACCAATTCTTGAAACCTGAAGCATGATCAGCTTCACCTGATCAAATTTGGGGTTTTGCGCGAAAGAACCTTCGAGTCATTTCCCAGCCGTCTATTCCTTCTTCTTCCAGTAGCTTCATGCTCTTTATCACGGCAGAGATGTCTTCCCTATGGTCGTTGTACACGCCATGCGCTGTAAGCCACCTCTGCGTTACCAGTTCATCGTCGATTAGAGACAGTATCTTCCGACGCATTTCGCTGGCCTCGCCGAATGCTGTGCTTGCGTCACAGGCTGCACAAATGCATTTGAAGCCCAAGCGCGCCGTCCGGTTTGCGCGGTCCAGACAAAGAGGAACGTAAGTAATTACTACTTCCTCGCCTGTTGCGATGTCCTTCATGGCATGGACTGTTACTGCGCCAATGTTCTCGTTCCATTGATGATGTGCGTTTGGTAAGCACGAATGGTTTAAGCGAGATACGTTAACGCAGACGACGGTCTTCTCCCCAGCAGTAATGAAATTGGTTCTGTGGATCGCTATAACCTTAGCCTGTAGCTCCACTGGAAACGTCAACATGTCCAAGCCCTCGATGGGCTTCTCTCTCAATGCAATTAGGCTATCCATGTCGCCAGCATTGTATTGTCGGCAGTGTACGGACAAGAACAAGCCTTGGTCGTGACGCGAGAGCTCGGAGAATGCGGTGGGAACGTCCGTTTGTGGCGGCACGGTAAGTAATGGCTGCTCAGACATTATTCTCGTCCCACGCTTGATATCCTGGTTGGCGAATACACCGAACCCTTTGCCAGCTGCGTGTTTGATATCATATAGCTTGGACAACGTATCCTGCTCTTCCTTTGCTGCGTTATCTGTATCATTGGCTGCGGGGATATTGTCACCCTTCTTGTTCTTCTTGCCACCGCGGTGGTTCTTTCTCTTCTTTCCCCCCTTTTTGGCTTCTCCACCATCTACTACGGCCACAGCTCCTTCGTCAGAACGCTTCCTCTCTGTTGTACTAGCTTCACCCGGCCCATAAGGACTGGTGTAGCCTTCACGTGAATCAGTTCCTGTGCTGTCTGCCAGGCCACCGCTCTGGGGAGGATATATGCCTGGTTGGCGAGCATCTGGAGTAAGCTGCGTCAGGTTCAGAACACCAGCAAGCTGTTCGTGGGCGTCCATGGCACTGGCTTTTCCTCTTTGAGGTTACCGAGGACCAGTGATGAAGAGGTAGGTAAAAAGTTTAACAGGGAACCCGTTATGTCGTGTGGGAGTGTTCATACTAATAGGCTACTGATTGTGTAGCCGTGCATGGCCGCCTACATAAGCATCTCGTTTCTTCCGCTTCAAACGCTTCGTTCGACATTCATGAACAAGCACAAACAATTGATCTATATCCACTTGCTATATCAGATATATCCCTTTAGCTCTATAGATATTGTTCTTGCTGTTAAGGAAGCTACCTATACAGAGAAGAAGCCATGTCTGCAAACCGTCTTTGTAGTGGCAGCCTACCACCACTGCCGGTAGCAAAGAGGCTCTATATAACCCTCGCATGGGCTTTGACTGGAGCGTACCGCTTACAAAAATTCCACACACCTGCCTCTACAAAAATTCCAACAACATACCCCTTTGCTAAAACCATACAACATCCCAGCCACTCCGCATCTACAACTCCCATGAGCTATAGCTACCACAAGCGGTCTGAACACCCTTCAAGGGACGCCACAACTTCCTTTCTACGCATGAGATCTCCTCCCCTTATCCAGCAAGACTAAATCCATCCAAATTCCTGGATTACACAGGCTCCAGAGCCCGAACCTACAAAGAAAAGCCATAAGGATCACAGTCGTAAATAGGAAATACCACTCAATGTTGGAAGTTCGTCTGCAAGCATCCCACAGTCATGATACCAACAGTGATCTCAATGGAAGCAGGGATTCGGTCTGAGCGGGCGGCAGATTTGGACTCTAGGGTATTACTTCAGGGGGCTCGCGTATATGTCGGTGATGGATTAATGGGGTGGTGGACTGGCTGAAGCGCATTGTTGGAAAGGGGGGGCGTTGAGGGGTGGGGGATGTTGGATGAGGAGGCGATAGGAAGGGAAGTTTAGGAAGGGAATCAGGGGCAGACGCAGTGGTGCTAATGTAGAGGATATTTGTGCTATCGTCAGTCAATCGGGCCCGGTGGCAATGAGGTGAAATCATTAGAATCAGCTGTTGGGTCTGCACAAGGAGAATGGAATTTAGTTCATATAGTACGACTCGGGTCAATGATGGGTATGGACTTTCGCTATTTACATTTCAAGTCTAAGTAGAGTCTGACTGCTTTACATCGATAATAGTACAAGTAAACGAATCTGCGCCGACGACGGCACCGAAGGTATCAACAAATAATCTCCTCCGCCTTTCTACCCCAACCTCTCTTCATACACTCCTTGACCATTCGCCTTGGACTACGCCTTAACATAGTTGAACCAGTCCCCCTCCTGATGCTCGCTCTCTGCCTTCCACTCATACCATCCCGCCCCGTTAACCCATTCGACGGCATCTCCACAAGCATCATCGACACCCAGTCGCCTAGCTTTTCTTTGCGCTCTCGATTCACGCAGAGCTTGGCGTTCCTGTGCTTTGCGGAGGCGCCGCTCCTTAGGAGTCCATCCAGGACCGTTAGGGTGATGTACAAGGATAGGCACGTCAAGTCTCCTAAATGTGGGCCGGGTGGATTGTTTGCGTGGCTTAGTTTGCGGGGCGATCGCTTTAGGTGCTCCCTTTGCAACCATAGCAGCAGAGGTGGTTTCGCTTGAAGTCCCTGCTCTCTCTTCCCTCGGATGAATCGAGCGATTGGATGTGCTAGGTGTTCCCAGCTTGGCTGACAGCTCCAGCGCCGCTCCCGGGTCTTCCGTTGTCGGTAGAGAATCATATAAGCTCGAGCATCTTAGCCTCTCCGGCAACACCAATGTTGGATTCGGATCATCCGACGTCCACGAGTACTCCAGAGGAGACATTGGTGATGCCTTGATTTGGTTCGTTCTAGTGTCGTTTTGTGCCATCTCATGTTCTTGCCAGTTCGCGTTTGCTCCCAACCGCATAGAAGACGAATTCTTTATCGCCAGGGAGGACCCTCGTTCGTCGCTCATCTCAGTATCGGAGCGGGCCATTGTTTTAGGGTCGACGACCTCCACGTCCTCTTGCCCTACCGCATCGGAAGAATTGCTGATCCCTGGTTTTTCCTCGGTCGAAGGCTCACGTTCCATCGCTTTCAAATAGCGCGTCTTATCGACCAAGCGACGCAGTGCTTGAATCGTGAACTCATTGTATTCAACACCGGTATCTCTCATCTTCCTCGATGCGAAAACAACGTTCTCGACGTCCTGCGTTTTGACGTAGCCGGCGATGACATTATTCCACGTACAAGCGTCAGGCTTTATATCCCGTGTTTGCATCATTGAAACAATTTTCTCTGCCGCTTCCGTTCGCCTGTGTCTTATGTAGCTACTCAGAAGAATATTCCAGGTCTGTACGGTAGGTTTCCCTGTCTGGTCAGGATTTACGTTCCTGGAGAGTTCGGACGCCAGAAGAACAGGAGTGGTTCGTGTGAGCATGTTCTTCACAACCAACGTGCAATGACTCAGACCATCGGACCTCATCCCAAATGCTTTGACAAAGGCGTTACTCACATAATCCGTACTCCCAAGCGGTCCAATGATGGGATCATTGGCTTCCACAAGATCGCGATATCGCGAGTACAGAGGTACTAGAACAGATGGGTCGCCATGCTTGCCAAACTGGCTAAGGTAGCCTAGTAGCATCAAACCGACCACTCTTGAAGACGGCATAGGAAGGTCATGACCTCGCTCAATGTCAATCAGATGCGCTTCTAGGCGTAGGCCCATGTTTCGAAGCGGTCCAAGGTCGCAGCATTGGCCATAAAAGAGGAGCATAGCATCAAACGTCCGTTCTGGACCGAGCACGAGCTTGGACCGCTCAGACAGGTAGATGGCATGTAGGACGTCAAATATCAACCAAAGGTCATTTGGAAGTACTCCTTCCTTAGCTGCCTCTTCCGTAATTCTATCGAGGGAGTCTTTGGCGTGGCCCCGCTTCGCCATCTGTAGCAGTACGCTGAACGTTATTTGACTCGGCTTCAGCCCATCCGCAACACCCATGTCGTACCACCGCCAGGCTTCTTCGTAATCACCAGCGTCGATCGCATTTTGCATGATGCAAGTCCAGAGTATGGTATTAGGCTTGATACCCATCTGAAGGATCTGGCTCAACAAATCTGATTGCATTCTGATCCAGTCGCCAGCTTCAGGGCGGGTTCTTAAAATTTTGACGCAAGAGCTTTGAACAGCGTAAGACGACATTTCTGCACCGGCGTTGACAGCACTACGGAGGATCTCCAGACCAATGAGAGCTTCGCCTTCGTCTGTAAATTTTTCTGCGAATTGTAAGAGCGTTTGACTGGAAAGCGGCATATTGTACGTGAGGAAAGTCCGAAAAAGGGATCTTCTCTGCTCAGTGCTGCAATAGTCCAAGATCTGATAGATGATGAATTGCCGAAGAGGACGGCATGTCTGAGTCCTTGAAGCGGCCTCGGCATAATCGCAGGCAAGCTGGTAGATTGCATCTACATCTTGAACTCGTGGTGGGTAAGCGAACTTCAGAAGATGCGTTGCGAGGGCAGCCAAGCAATCATCCAGAACCCGTTGCGGTGGTTGGATTGCTGGATAATGAATGGCAACGTCCAATGGCACCAAGGCTTCACGCGGAGCCTTCGTACAGGCCCAAGCCATGAGCGCGTACCAGATGCTCATGCGCCGATTTCTGTTCATGTCGAGCCAGACCTGGGCGGCCACTTCTCTTCGTTCATGTAGTTGAGCGCGGTACTGCTCCCAACTTACATACTTCATGCAAGACTTTCCCCAGGAGGACCATGATGTCCTTGTCCCTTCGGTGTGGTTCCCTTCCGGTTCGAATGAAATGTATTTGCTACCATATTTGACCAGGCGATTGAGCCCTCTCACACTCAGACCTTTATACCTCCATGTCCGCCGTCTCTGATCCCATCGCCTCTCCTGCCTAATGTATTCTAAAAGCTCTTTTTTTCCATGTTGAGCCTGGACTTCTTGGCGCAAGGGACTGGCTCTAGTATCATTGACAGGCGTAGAGTGTGACGACAGAGGGGGCGGGTGCGACGAGTTCTTGGATGTTGCTTGCAGTGGCCTTGCAAAGTGGTTCGATTTCCGGCGTGCTCTCGCTCGACCGACGTATTCCAGCGATCTTTGCCGTTCATGTTGAAGCTGAAGCTTGGGGCTCTGGGGGCCGAATGTAGCATCATCGATGGGCTCATGATTTGAGGTTGAAGGGGGGAGGTGCGATGAGTATCCCGGTGTTAGCTGCAATGACCTTGCGGATGGGATCGATTTCTGTCGTGCTACTGCTTGTAAGGGGTATCTGATCATGAGCGAGAAGAACGCTCATCAGTCCCTCACTCGAGTCATTGTCGGCTCATGCTCATGCAAGAAGGAAATTTAAATTATTAGGCTTGAAGCTTTCGCGCCAAGCCCGCAGGCTCTACGACTGCTTCGGCACTCCAAGATGCTCTATGACTTTCAGATGGGCTATCCTTTGCTGAACATAATATCAAAGCAGTCCATTGCTTGTCCTACGTTCCGGCCAAATCTCTGAAAGCAAGCACTGTTGGGCTTGGCTATCATGGCCTCCACACACACGTCCCTCGATGCAGCAGCAACAGAACGTAAAACTCGCCTCGCAAAGCTCAAGTCACTCAAGCGTAAACAACCAGATACTCACAATGAGGTCGACGAGTCGGCTACAACTAACGAGGCCTCTTCAAACGTCCTCCAAGCCAACAACGAAATCCCATCAGTGACCACGACCTATCTCTCTGGCCGCAACTACGATCCAACAACACGCGGCCCTAAGCTTGGTTTCGAACAAGCTCCTACGGAAGATTTAGAAACGCTTGAAGACCGCGCAGCTCAGATAGCGGAAGAGACCACTCAACAAGCCGAGCAAGAGGAGAAAGAAGACAAGCCAATTGATCTATTCAAGCTTCAGCCCAAGAAGCCAAATTGGGATCTGAAGCGTGATCTGGCCAAGAAAATGGAAATCTTAAATGTCAGAACAGACAATGCTATTGCACAGCTAGTCAGAGAGAGGTTTGAAGGTGCGAAGAAGAAATCCGGAGCTCAGGATGGAGACGTCGGTATGAGGGGCGAAGAGCTTGTTGAAGGCATGCATGTTCGAGAGCGAGAGGCGGAAGCAGATGAGAGAAGGGAGAAGGAAGAGGAGGAGATGCTATGAGACATGACGATTCGGATTTTTTGAGGCATATCCTACTTCGACAATCTGTTTCGCCTAGTACGGATTTACCGAAGGCTGCATCTATTCAGATATCGAGTCACAAAATGCTGGTTTACAGGTGAGTGTAGACTGTGCCACCTGAATCACCTCTTCACCAAGAGCTAACATGTTTCCAGACATAGCGCTAGAATTCAGGTCACCGAGTCCCCATGTTCATAGCTTGCGTCAAGGCCAATCGCTTACTATATGGGCTCAGGCTTCTCTCTCTCCGTGGCGGAGGAGGAGCAGGACCCTTCGCTCTAGCGTTCGTCTTTTCGTAACCTCCGTCGTTATAACAGGCTTCGTCCTCACGCCTCACCTTGGTGTGACGCTCCCCACCATCCGAATTATCCCGTGAAGGTGGACTCGCGGGTGTCATGGACCGACTGTTTCGCGCAATATGACCCCTATCTCTGCTGACGCTTCGGCTCCTCCGTCGCTTGATCTTCGTTCCTGGCAAATCTCGATCCCTTCCGCGAGTGTCTGGACTTATCGAAGAGTATCGACGCCTTACATTCCGATCACCGTGTCTTGAATGATTCCTTCGCCGCCGTCTCGATGAAGCATCTGATGAGTACGACATGGACGTGGACCTAGATCTCCTTGGGTGCTTTTGGTCTTCATGATCTGAACCTTGTCTCGACTGTATGCGTCTCTTGCGAGCACCCGGGCTGATGGACATACGTTCTTTTTGAAATCTATGAGGTTGCCTGGCACGAGCTATCGCAGAGCGCTTTGGCGAGGGCGAGCGGGACAGATTTGTGGAGATTGTGGACACCGATGTCGAGGAGAAAGACGACGAAGATCTCGAGTGCTTCCGCGCTCTTTCCGAGAAGGCCTCATCGTCTGGCTTGCGCTTGCGACCTCTCTCGGCCTCTTTCTTCGCAAGTTCCTCATCCGCGATTCCTGTTCTACTGGCTGTCAGGCGGGTCTAGCTACCAAAAGACGCGACCACTTACTTTCGAAGGAGCTTATTCGGTACATCAGTTGTCAGCTTCGGTACGAGCTTCGGATTTGCAAGCTGTTGTGTACGCGAGGGTCGGGAGACGTAGGGTCGGTCTTGCGTGGTGGATTTGCATTCGTAGCTATAGTGTCGTGGTACGTGTTAGACGGGTTTGTCTACTTCTTTACCGGGAGGACTCATCTCGCTTCAAGCATTTCTGGCACAAGGTTTGTGAAGTTGCATTTGATCGTCCACCAGCAGAAGGCCCATGGAGCGCCTTCATTATGCCAGGTGTGCCCGCTCTTCCGTCGCCAATTCTGCAATTACAATCTGCAGACCAACATAAGTTGTTGTCTGATATAGTTGCAGGTCTGGGATTGCAGTCTACCACCTCAAACGATAATGCTCGTGGAAAAGTCTTATGCTTTTGGAGATTCGTTGCGACTCTGACCGGCATGGACCGCGGCTGCCAAGCACAGAGCTTGGCATTGAATGGTGCTAAACCGACTAGCGGCGTCGGTCATATCCCCACACTATTTGCTTCATTCCAAGGCTGAGCGACTCCCTTTTCTCACGTTCAATATTCCTGAACTCTTTCTGCGGCCAGTAGAGGGCTCAGTACTACCGCATGTGCATTCGTGTTGGATGTGGTGACTTCGGAGGGGTGATACTACATCACTAGAAGAGGCCTTTTTCAACGGCGCAGAGAATTGTCACAGCTGCCAAAACCTTGGACACTTCACCCATCGCCAAATCGAGTCCGCCGGGTCCTCAACTCTCCAGAAGGGATACCCAAGAGAACAGCTGGGCAAGTCTTGATGGCGGGCCGACATGATGCTAACGGGCTCAACTTCAATGCTGTCGGGACTGTCTAGGATGTTTCCTCCTTGATCTACTATTACTTTCTTCTTATCCAACTTCTACACTCCTTTACAGCTGAGCTTCGAATTTTTTTCAGTCGCTGAGTCGACGTACACTTTTTGCGTACACATCTCACAGGCTCCGCAATGGCGGCCACTTCCCCAAAATCCGGTGGACTGAAGCCATCTTTTGCAAGTGTAAGGCTCCTCGCCACCAACGATACCCATGAAAATAATGGCTAACCCCTCTACAGGTAGCAGCAATGGCCCCTCCTAAACCGCCCAACGGTCGCAATATGTTGGCGAATGGAGCCCAAGTGGCCTCGGAGAAATCCCCAGACCGTGCTTCAGCGAAGCTGAAGAACAAGTCCTACATTGACAGCCCATCGGCACAGTTGCATCGAGAGATGCAGAACTCCATGTCGCGCTTGACTCTGGGTGAAAGGAACCATCCCCAGGCTTCGTCAGATGCGGACGTTGTTACTCGAGCTGGGCTTAGGTTTGACGACGAACTGACTCATATATCTTGCTCGTCTACCAAACAGACCAGTTCAGATAGCAGGAGCGCGACTTCTGGAGCTACATTTGCTCTTGACGAGAAAGAGTCTCTTCGGCCTGATGACAGTGCCAGCACCAAAGCTGCCGAAGATGAGGACTCGTTTTCTGGAGCCGCCTCTGGAGCACCAAGTTCACGCGTCGGGTCAGAAGCTGGAGGTAGAGCTTTTCGGGACCAATTCAACGAGATCTCCGAGAGGATTGGACCCGGCCTACACCGTCTGCAGTCTATGAATCGGCGAGGTATACCCGGTATCGTAGAAGAAGGGCCTCAACCGCCTTTGGCTTCTCACGCGCCCACATTACCCGCACCCACGACAGGGGTCGACGGTCTGGCTGCCAATGGATCATCAATCGTTATCGAATACATGGGACCAGATGAGAAATTATTCGAGGCTTTAGACTCCTCTAAAGATCGTCTTTTTCTGATAAGGCTTGAACAAGAAGTGATCTCGTTCATCAAAGACTCGAAAGACCCAATCTTAGACCTTCCACCATGCAATTCTTTCTGTCGTCTCCTCGCTCACAAGTTGGCCGACTACTACGCATTGACTCATTACGTGGACAATGCCGTAAGCTCAGTACGATTGTACCGCACGCCTTACTGCCGCATACCCACCCCTTTGAGTGTTCTAGCCAAGCAAAAGGGTCCGAAGGATATTGGTCCTATCACGCAACTTGGCATGAAGATAATGCGTAGAGAGAGTGGTCTTAGAGATGGAGCAAACCTTGGGTCTGGCGCAAATACGAATACTAGCTCAGTGGTTCCGTCGAAAGCAAACTCGGAAAATGGCGACGACAGCCAACGTGGCACCGGTTTTGCGTCACCTACAGATTCTGCCAATGCTAAGGATAGGGCTAGCATGACGCGAGAAGAGAGAGAAGCCAAGTATAAAGAGACCAGGGAGCGTATTTTCAAAGGTTTCGAGGACACCGACAGTGCTGATGCAGCCCACGCTGGTGAAGTCAACGACATCTCACGTACGAGCTCAGGTACTAGCAAGAAAAAGTCGAAGAAGGCAAGAAACCACGATGACGGTTTTGAAGCCCGATCCCAATTCAACGCCTACTATCCAGCGGTGCAATATCCAACAACGACCTACGAGCAGGCTACGAATGCCATGGCCTACTTCAGCCCATATTCGCCCCAGCAAAGTAGTATGCTCGATCAATCTGGAATGATTGATACCGCGATGTTTCAGAACTGTTACAACCAAGGCTACCAGTCGATGCATGGCGGACCAGTATATCCCATGGGGATGCAGACTCCCATGATGCCAGGGCCAGATATGGCAGGGCCGAATTCAGTTGGTCTACCATCTTACGGCGGCTATAGTCCACATTATCCGCCCCAGTATTATCAGCAAATGATGCAACAGCCGATGATGGGGCAACAATCACCCGTGATGCCATCACCCACCCTGAGTACCCATCCTCAGCTCTCGCGTCCATCATCACAGATGTCAGACCAGGCCTGGGCCCAATATGGCTATCCATACAACTACCAGCAATCCGTGCAAACGCCTCAGAGTTACTCACCACAAATGCACCATCGAAGTCCAGTCACTAGCATACCATCCGTACCATATCAATTTGGTCAGCTACCGTATCAGCCTCATACCCCGAAAGGGAAACCGCCCCATCCATTACCAGGGAGCTATAACAGGCAAGCCTTCAATCCACAGACAAGAGCATTCATTCCAACTTCAGACTTCAACCCTCAAGCATCACTTTATGGAGCCACTCCCAACGACGGTGCGATACGTAGTCCACTGAATCTACAAAGTGGCACCTCGCCTTCCTCCTATGGCAAGCAACCTATCACACCGCAGCAGAATAATTCGCATTCGAAGGCTTCTATTGCTATTCAACCTTTCAAGACGTCGTCACAGCAGAGTAACCCTCAACCGAGCTCACTTGCCAAATGGGGAACGCCAGCGAATCTACCACCGAAGCCGCCGCCACCAGAAGCGCCAGCAATGCCGGAATCACTGCCGACGAATCCCGCCAGCATATACGGACCAGCTACCGTACAGCCTATGATCCACGGACAGCCAATGCCGACGTACCAAAACGGTGTGTACGGTATGCCTACCAACAGTCAACAAGGAAACACGTAAGCCTAGGTTGAGGGAGCATACTATTCTTAGAATAGGCGGATGAGCATTATGATGATACATTCTATAGGTGCTAAAATGTAAGCATACAGAGGTTTCCGTCTAGCGCATGCATTTTCACGCTTGCGAGAGATAGAAAGGCAACGGTGACCGGCCGTTGATACGAAGGAATGGAATGCTTTTACAATTCTTGTCGCGAATTTTGAGGAAGATATCCGTGATATGAATTTTGGACATGTATGTGTCTTGTATCTTCCCAACCCGCTAAATTTACACAAGCATTTTCAGTATATACTCTACGCCAATCTGAAGACTCGCTCAAGGATTACCTTCCCTGCGCTTCTCTCTTTTTCGCCTCCGCCTCCGCCTGGTTCCCCAAGGTCCTCGCACGTGCTTCTAACCTCTTCACGGTCGCCTCCAACTCATCCATCCCACTCTCCCTGAACCTCGTCACTTTCTCCACGTTCTTTGCGGTAATCTCCCTGATCCCTCGATCTCCCTCGCTCTGCCTTTCCCTCATCAACGTCTTCGCCGTCATGGCAAACCGCATATCCTTTGGCCCATCCACCAATTCCAATATCGCCGAAGGTGCTTGATCGTTGTTCCGGTTCCGGGGCTCAATGCGCAGCACACGGGTGTAGCCCCCAGGGCGGGTGAGGTAGCGTTCGCGAATGGTAGTGAACAGTGTAGGGAGAAATTCATGTGGTTTCTATTCCCAATACATCAGCATACCCCCTGACCTAGACTTCAAGACAATTGTTGGTGACATACATAGAATACTCGCTGCGCCTGTACTCGACTCGCATTCGTGTTCTTCTTGGCCATCGTGATTACTTTCTCGGCGAGCCGCTGGGCTTCTTTGGCTTTCGGCCATGTTGTGGAGATGGATTCGTGTTCGAAGAGGGAGGAGACGAGGTTGCGGAGGAGGGCTTGTCGGTGGGAGGACTTGCGGCCGAGATGGCGGTGTTTGAGGTGGCCGCCGGCCATGGGGAGGAGGGGGGAGGGGAGGGGAGACCGGTGGAGCGGGTATACAGGCGGTTCAAGGCTGGGGAAAGCACTCGTAAGATGAATGGTAGCTCTCTCAGTTAATGTTGATCCGTATTCTATAAAGCTACCTTGCTCGAAGACCGCAGTTGATAGATTTACCTTACGGTTGGAGTTGCCTGTGCTGGCCTAGTGTTGGCCTGCCTCGGCACTCTGTCTTATTCAATTCGTACGTACATACCTACATGTATAGAATTCCCAACATCATCGCGATGCGGCGTTATGAAGCTATTTCGTAAGCATGGTCGCATAAGAGATTTGCCTGCTCGGCCAAGTGAAGACTCTGTTCATCACGCGTCGTCATGCCCAAAGCCGAGATACTGGGCAATTACCACATGATTACCCAATATCCGGATGTTGCAACCAATCATCAAGATAGCTATTACCCAACGCTCGTGTATGACCTTCAGCAAGCGGAGACTTGTCCTTGTTGAGTTTTCCTTATGCTGTGCATTTCGGTTTCTGTTGACTAGTTGTCCATATGCACGGCCTTTGCAAGTGATCGGGTTCTGTAATATTGTCTATGATTGCCTATAAGAAGCTGACCTCCCCTAAGAAAACTTTTCTAGAAGATTCTGCAGTTTACACACAGTAGGTCAGATGTCTTTCTTCTGGAAGGATTGATTTTCTACGTCCACAATCATGGTCACATCAATCGAATCTCTACCATTCGAACTCCTGTCCAATATATTAGACGAAGTCACATACCAGAATTTGAAGTTGCTCTCTACCTATACATATGGTCTCAGCCAAGCACCGGAACCAGGGCGGGATGTTCGTATGCAGCGTGTCATTAGGGGTCGTACATCACCAGACGCATTACATTGGCAAGTCATCGAAGGCGTTCAGCAAGTGAATCGTAGATGGCATAATTGGGCTTCGCTGTACGCATTCAGGAGCCTATACATATCGCGATGGAGAGGGAGCGAGAGGTACATCTTCTTTCTATATATCATCTCAGGGAGATGTGTTAGGCTTGGTTGTCTCTATTCGAACATCCACTGACTGTCATTTTTGCAGATGGCTACAATCTCGAACCCTGGATAGCCTTACCTTGAATCCCTCAAGCATTGCCGTATACCGAGATCCTTACCTCTCGCTGAGGAAAACCTCGGATCTCTTTAATAGGTATCCAGCGTCGGCCTTATGTGTGCGGAGGCTGTGGTTCAATGGATACCACGGCCTGGAAACAAATGCATTGATCTTCAGTATTCTACGATATTGCACCAACGTGGAGCATCTGACTTTGCCTTGGACTACGTTAAGGTACGGTAGTAGTGACGAATGGGCACGGCTCCTTGGAAGAAGATCGGATGCGCGCAGACCGCTGTCTCTGGAAATCTTAGCTGTGGATCTCGGGGCGACAAAGATTGGTGATGCAAGAAACCACATGAACAAGCAGCCATTGGAATCCGCCATGGTCGACTTTGGGAGAGTAGAGCGATTGAAAATATTCGGGAACACCAATTTCATGCCAATAACCGATGATGACCTCCTCGCGATCGCCAGGACCGCTAAAACTCTGCGAGAGATCCATGTCACAGGAACATCTAGTGTCAGTCTTGACGGTGTCATGGCCTTGGTGAATGCATCCAAGCACAAATTACAGGTACTGGAACATTCACCACTAGCCAAGGACGGATTTGAGCACCCGAGAACTCTATCAATGCAAAAGCATGGACACATATGCGAGCGCTTGCTCGAATGTCCACAGCTACGGAATCTCTCTATCTCCTTGCCATCCCTATGTGAGCAGCTTTTCGCGGACTCCTCGATCAATTGGATCGGCGAGGTTCAGATACGTGCAGAGAGCTTGTGCAATCACCCTACAGATAGACGCGAAGTTCGCGAGAGATTCTGGCATATCTTGGATCTTACGCGCTCCTTGATGGCAACGAAAAATCAGCATCATGGTGTCGAGCTCGACATTCAACTGTTTATCAACTACTGGATCTTCGAGCCCCGCCGGTCGCTGGTACACGGCAACATCGCATTGGGTCAGGCGCTCTCTGACAATACCTGGCCATACACCAGTGCGGTATCAAACATGGGTCCGTACGGCCAGACTGGCCTTTACGGCAAGGATGAAGGACCATATTCTTGCATCTCCGAAGAAGAGTTTAGGGAGGGCTTGAGCCGTGGATACATTTCGTTTTGATTGCTGGGTTAAGCTGCAATCTTCTTACTTAGTCACGAATGAGGAGCAATAAGCAGATATAATCTAAAGATACCTTTAGGCCTTGTATGCACTTTCAAACTAAGCGCGGAGATCTCAATCCCTCAACCCGGCTGTGCTGACCTATGATGTACAACGCTCTGTAGACGGGGCTCCACCGGTGATCTTATACCACACCCATCCGATCCTAAGCAACACCTTTCGTCGCCATCCTCCCCACCCTAAACCCTCCTCTCCCCCTCCCTCCAACCCTCAACCCTCTTCTCCAACCCTTCCCTCACCTCCCGCATATCCGTCCCCAACACCCACCTCCACACCCCCTCCACATCCCGATTCCACATATCCTTCCACCTCTCCACCACACTCCCCCTCTGCAGCCGATAACCCATGCCTCCACGCCTATACCGCCCGTATAGATCATCCGGCACGTCAGTCACTCCAGTGCCAGAGTTGTAGGAAGGATCGGTGGGAGGGTATCGACCATGCGAGGTATCGGGATCGTAGTCGGGAGAGTGGGGCGGCGGGGAGTCGACAAGGGCGTTTAGGAGGTGAGATTGTTGGCGGAGGAGGGCGGCTTGGTGGAGGCGGGCGTTTTGGTGGTGGAGGAGGGAGAGGTAGAGGATGGAGGTGGTGAGGGTGAAGGAGGAGAGGAAGGCGGTGGGGAAACCCATTGAGGGGGCGCGATGGTCTGAGTGGGAAAGGGGGGGCGGCAGCTTGCGAAGCCGAAGGGGCTTGTTGATGACGATGTACTTGAAAACTTGATGTATAGATGAAAGGGATCGAAGTATCTAGAGAAGAGAGGACAATGGATGTTGTTTCTTTACCTAAAGCCAACTTTGATAGGGCTTTGAGCTCCTTAATTGAGTCTAGCTACTCTGGGACAAGTGGGGACCCTGATCTTCCACCGGCCAGAGGGATCGAAAAGGAGATCTGCCGAGAAATGAAGTCCGTAATCGGTCACTTTTCTTTTTCCCACTCAGTCATCAACCTGCGATCACTCATTTAGATCTAAACAACGATCATCTCACTACCATCACGGTGATTCCAACCTCACTCTCTCAAGCACAGAACTGCCCACCTCCCAGCCGGCCGCATGTCACCACCCTGAATCTCTCTCCACAACCACACCAACACCCATCCTCACAACCTCCCACGAACCATGCGTGTCTTCTCCTCAACCTACACCTTCGACTACTCCTGGTCCGAAGTCTCCACCGCCAACTGGCAAAAATACTCGCCCTGGAACCAGCACTCCAGCCACGTCACCGCCGTCGACACCCTCTCCCGCCGCGTCGACCGATCCACCGGCATCCTCCGCACCGAGCGCCTCATCACTTGCACCCAGCCCATGCCGCCCTGGCTCTCCGCCCTGCTCGGAAACCCCTCGCCCACCTCCCACGTGTACGAAACCTCCTACGTCAACCCCCAGGACCAGCGCGTCACGCTCTGCAGCTCCAACCTCACGTTCGGCAGTTTTCTGAGTGTCAGGGAGACGGTGGTGTATGAGCCTGATGTGATGGAGTTGGGGCATGAGAGAACGAGGTTTAGCCAGGAGGCGAGGATCACGGCGCTGTGTGGTGGGTGGAGGAAGATTAGGGAGAAGATTGAGGAGGTGAGTGTGGAGCGCTTTGGCGATAATGCGAGGAAGGGGAGGGAGGGGTTTGAGGCTGTGCTGGAGATGAGTAGGAGGGTTTGGGGGGAGGAGAGGGAGAGGGAGCAGAGCGAGGGGGCGAAGGGGTGAGGGCGGGAGAATGAAGTCTAGGAACGATGAATGGGGATGGCAGTATTAGGCGAGGAAAAGGTGCTTGTTGAAGGCATTTAGCGGGCGTTTGGGTAGCGGCATTGGTGGACTACACGCAAGAGCATGGAATGGCGTTCTTCTTCGGGCAACAAACGAATGACTGTCCGGTCCTTCGTTAACCGGGCGTCATGTCGAGCATGGATGGTATGCGCATGAAGAGAAAAGCATGGAGATAGATGGGTTCGAGATATTGAAGTCCTCCAAGAGCCGGAGATGAAGACTAGAGCCTAGAATATAGATTCTTCTCAAGAGCCTACAAATTGTGCATACCAGTACTTTCTATTCTGCTCTCATTGTTGAATGGTAGCTCGCGAGAATTCCATATGCCTTACTTCTTTGACTAGTTCACGAGTTCACTGCTTCACTTTACTCTGCTACTTGATGGTCTCCGTCAGTACCTAATGGATCCGATCTTGAGCTTAGGAGATTCGGTCTCATCCCAAAGACAGCGGCTAAGCAGAGACGTTGTATGAGAAGCTTCCCTAGCCAAAAGGCGATCTATCTAACCTCGCGATGCATCTTGGTCCAGTCTTCTCATCTAGCATTCGCACATATCGCATATTCCAAACCCACCATGCGAACTCAAACCTCCGGCCCCACAAACGACGCCCCCCCACCCCCATTCCCCTGCACCACAATGCCCTCAGCCCACCGCCTCGCCTCCTCCTCCACGCTCTGCACCCTAACCCTCTTCTCCAACGCATCCCTCACCCCTTCCACCACCTCCCTCTCATCCATCACCTCCCCCATCACCACCTTCTCCCTCCTCCAATACTCCGCCCCCCTACCCCTCAGCCCCTCATCCCGAGCAACCACATTCTTCACAATCCCCAGCGCCGACAATTTCCCCCTCGTCTGCTCCATCGTCTTCAGCACAGCTTCCACCCTCTCCGCATTCGTGGCGCTCTGTCCAAACAATCGATTCGTACTCGAGAGATACAGCAGTCCCGCGAACAGGACGTCGAACCCCGCGATGCCGATCCCCCGCAGCGTCCGCATCGTCCAGAAGAAGTGGCCTAGCTCCTCTGGGCGCACAACCCGCGCATTAGCCTTCCAGTCGCGCGTCACGAAGGCATAGACCTCGCACACGGCCATCCCCGCGCCCATCACCGCCGCGGACGTCCGCCATCTGTTGCCGTGTTTGCCGGCTATGGCGCTGCTGGTGGCGAGGCCGAGGATGAAGAGGTGGGCGAGGTGCGGGAGGAGGAGGGTGGGGAGGGCGTAGTAGAGGTAGGTGTTTGGGTCATCGGAGGTGCAGAAGGGGCAGTCGCGGAGGGTGGAGGGCCCGTAGGTGAGGTAGAGGCAGCGGGCGTCGAGGGATGCGATGCGGGGTTTGAGGGCTTCGTCGTGGGGGGTGAGGGTGTGGTTTGGGCGGAGGGAGGCGAGGCGCGTGAAGAGGACGTCGTTGGGGGTTTGCAGGCGGGAGGAGGTGAGGGTAAGGATGTTTTCGGGGGAGAAGGGGGGAAGGGTGGAGATGAAGTAGACTAGGGCGGAGAGGAAGAGGAGGTTGAGGGACCGGCGGATGGGGGGTAGGATGGGGGTTATGGGGAGGGAGGAGGGAGCGGAGGCGGCGGTGGCGCGGCGGGTACGGTAGTAGGAGATTAATCTGGGGATGAGGAGGGGGCCGAGGGTGAAAAGGAGGGTTTGAAGGCTGGTGAGTGGTTAGTTGTGGGCAAGAGCTTTGGGGAGGGGGACCAAGTACGTTGATATGCTGACCATGCTGGCGGTCGGGACTGTAGATCACTGCAGTACCATTTTGTGAGTGGGGAGAAGTCAATTGAAGGCATTACTGTCGAGGAAGACACGTTCTTGTCGCTTGCGCATGTGGAAATCGTACCCCTGCGCCGATCGCTTGTTCCTTGGGTGTTCCAGAAATGTGCCGAGCCTTGGCATGTTTCGTGCAGTTTCTGAACAAATTTCTTCACTATTTGATAAGACGAATCAATGTTAGAGAAGGGCCCGAGACGCTTTGACGTGCCGCTGTAAATGCTCACCATATGAGTCAATGTCCTTCAATCGTAACTTGTGTTGTCGGGCCGACTGAGCCGAAGCCTACGGCTACTATATCAGACATTATTTACATGTACATTTGCCATGTCATATTCATGCAAGCAGCACGCTCGAATCATTCAGTCCAGGGTAGGTACATGATATACTGGCACTTTCGAAGCTTTGGCGACTCTTTCGATGGTCACTCAAAGTCAAAAAGTCTATGCCTAGAGAGAGCTTGTCACCTCTGCCAAGGGGTCGTCTCACTTCGTGTTGCAGTATCACAGCTTCCAAGGCCATGACAGATTGCTGCGTCAATAAGATGAGAGATATCTTCCTTCCCTCAACCCACCATCGTGCCTTTATTAGATACACATTTCATATCCACCATGCTTGACGCAATCATTGCAAACAGACGATCTAAAGCTCTTTCTTCCCCTCCCTTTCCCCTCCACCCGCTTTCGCCCCCATCTTCATCCCCTCCCTCTCCTTTCCCTCCCCCTCCCTCCTCTTCTGCACAAGCACCCACCCCGCCACCACCGCCTCCCCCACAAGCTGCACCACCGTCGCGCACGCAATGCCCCATACCTGCACACTCACACTTCCCCTCGGCGCCCTCGGGAATGCAAGCGCCCACTCTACGAACCCCGGCACCCAACCCCTCGGCAACCAGAACATGGGCTGTTTCGCGAACCAGAACTGCAGCAGGAAGCGCAGGCCGTTGGTGCCGAGGAAGCGAAGGACGGTGACGATTTGGGAGAAGGTGTTACGGAAGGATTTTAGGGAGGAGGCTGCGTGGGTTAGTGACGTTTGTTGGGGGGAAGTGTGCGTGATTGTAGCTGTAAGAAAGAAAGGCGGACTTACTCGTCTCCTCATACTGCGCAAGCGCCTTGTCATGCTGCCGCCTCAGCTTCGCCCACTTCGCAAACTCATCCTGCGAGCTCGTGGCGTTCATCTCGCGCTTCAAGCGGACGACTTCCCGGCTGCGCTCGTCCTGCGAGCGCATGGCTGAGGAGTGAGAGGAGGGGATGTTGCTGTAGAGCGTCCATAGCTGGTAACAAGGAAGTCGCTGTTAGTGTATGTGGATGAAGCAGAATGGGAAGGCAGCTTCGGGGGGGGAATTACCAGATCATTGATCGCCTGCGCACCGACGGTATTCACCAGATGGATCGCGAGCTGCAGGATGAACACTATGACCAGAATTGAAGGCATTCTCGCAGTTCTAAGTAGCTGATAACTCAGAATGAAGAATGAAGAAACCAAGCCGTGAAGTCCGCCAAGCAAAACGACTCACCCCACCCCACCCCACCATATCCGCTCTTTGTCCCACCCCCCTCCAGCCTCTCCCCATGACACCCCTTCCCCCGCCCTGCCCCTCCACCACCACAACCTACACCCACCTCCTCTTCATCCTCCACTCCCCCACCCCCTCCCCCCTCGAAATCGACATCCTCCCCTCCTCTCACAGTCCCCAAATCCTCTACGACCCCATCTCGGCCTCCCTCGGAATACCAAAAGCACTGCTCATACCTCTCTACGTCCACGCCCACCGCATCTTCTTCTCCCATCTCCCCTCCCACCGCTCCAACCACCCACCCACCCCCACCTGCAACAGCCCCCAGCCGCGCAATGAGGAAGCCTACAACGCAACCACCATCCTCCTCCTGCACGACCCCTCCCACACCACCGCGCTCAACTTCCGCAAACGCCGCTTACTTGCCCTAAAACCCCATAAATCAGGCTTCGAAAATGCAGTGCAGCAGGAACTACATTTCCTAACGAGCCTGCTCACAAGTCCATTGGTGAAACACAACAAAGCTTCGACGCTATGGGCGCATAGGCTTTGGGTGGTGCGTCTTGCGCCGGGGGGCTTGCGGGTTGGGTGTGAGGAGGGGAGAGGGGAGGGTGGTGATGGGGAAAAGGGGTTGGAGGGTAGTGAGTGGGAGGGGCCGGTGCGGAGATATTGGGACGAGGAGCTGGAGGTAGTGATGAAAGCTGGGGAGCGACATCCGAGGAATTACTACGCGTGGGGTTACGCGAGGGATCTGCTGCGGGAGTTGGCTGGGGAGGGGTTGGCGAGGGGTGGGGTGGGCAGGGTGCAGAGATGGTGTTTGCAGCATCCGAGGGATGTGTCGGGGTGGGCGTTTTTGGAGTTCTTGCTGAGGGAGGTAGGTAGCGAGGGGAGGGAGGGTGGGGAGGAGGAGGTGAGGAGGGTGGTTTGGGAGACGAGGGAGTTCGTGAGGAAGTATGAGTGGAGGGGGGAGAGCATTGAGTGGTTCTTGAAGAGCGTGCAGAGGCTGGAGGGAGGAATGGATGGAGATCCATGAGACGGAGTCGTTGCATATTGGGTGAAAATGTTTCGGAGCCAGATGCAAAGGGGAACAGCTTTGAATGGTTCTTGGAGATTGCACAGGGAATCGGACTTGACCACCATGGAGAAGGCCAAGAGATCACGGGCTCACTGCTCAGTATTGGAACCGCCTCGAGGCCAGATGCTGTTTACGAGAGGTGTCGAGCCGTCCGAAACAATGCCATGAAACGATCCACCCACTAAGTTGTTTTCTCTCGAACAAGACGCGCTCTTTGAGGGTATTTTCAATCCTGCGACATATCTCCCATAGCAATGCATTCTCATCTGGGCTCATCTAGCATCATAAATCATCTCTGTGTTCTGTTCCATCCAACTCGAGCGCGTATCCAACATCAGAGCTACCCAAATGTCGGGTATCCTGGCGAAGGGACGAATACTATAGATGCCTTTGTGTATCATGGTGGGGACTGAGCCAGCCCGTTCATTCTCCCATTGGGCCCTAGCATGCTGGGAATGGGTTTGCGAGTAGCCCTGGTGGTGTTGATCCGCGGTACGCCTTGGAACACACGAGGCTCTTTCATTAAGGTTGGGTCAAGCTTTGCAGGGACTGGTCCACAATTAGCCACGGAAGAATTTGAATGGGACTTGCGTGATAGAATACTCACTTCTGGTCACTATCGACCTATAGTCCCCTGGAATCTTTCCCTTTGGTGGCGTAGCAGATGCTGAACGCCATAGATGATCGGATACGTCTGACAGAAAGTCTGTCTTCGATTTGCCGAAGATCGAGATCCGCCCACGGTTTCTCTTAGACAGGATCACCTGATCGAAGAGCATGATGCTCGGGTCGCTAGGCGGTTTGGTTTCTCGCTCGTGGATGAATTCATTGAAGCCTATATTTCTGTTAGCATTCACAGGTGTGGTAAGCTTATACGGATTGCTTGCCCTGTGTTTGTTGCAACACCCGCACGTAGTTGGCGTTTTCATGAGGCAGACTTCGAAGAAATCCGTCCATGCTGAAGCGATAGAGCATCCCCGACTTCTTCTGCTCACCTGTAGCAGGCTGGAGAAACTTACGATAGGTGTAGAACAAGCTAGCAAAACATCGGACAAAAGCTGCTCGTACTTGCTCAGGGTGAAAAGCAGCTGGGCAAGGCAAGCAAACCTGTTGCGCACATCTGCCATGAGCGCTAATACTACAGCCATTGCATTTGTAGATACCACCATCGGCTTTCTCTTCACAGATGGAGCATGTAGACCGATCGTCCCGAGCACGCCATTGAAGGCAGTGACCCTCCATCCATTGTGTAGTCTCATTGTTCCGAACCGGTTGCATTAGCATATTAGGCATTATCGTCGAGGCAGCTAATGTCGACTGCGCGTATGTAGATGGTGCATAGTTCGATCTAGCAAAACCTTCGGTAGATATCGTCGCTACTGAAAAGCTGGAAGAGTGGTTTGAAGAATGACCGCTGAAAGGGATACTCGGTCGTCGTGCTGTAGGGTTTCTGTCCACGGCGTACGTAGAGCTCCGTTTTGAGAGGGCGTCGAAGTGGCCCGAGCGCTTTTCGCGCAGACTCGGTAAAGCGAATCCGGAATCGTTTCGAGACACTGGCGTGAGGGGTAGCGGTGGGAAAGATGTCGAGATTGGTGATTGCGTTGGCGAAGGAGGCGAGCTAGGCTTTGTGGATCTGCTCGTCGAGGGTCTCTCTATGGAGTGGTGGAAAGCTGATGGTACAAAGGCGTTGAATAAAGGTGGTTGAGAAATAGTCCCTGGACCAGCCTCTCCGAAAGACGTTGAGTTGAGACTGACATACTTCGCTAGAGATGTTGCTGGTGGAAAGCCATTGAACACTGACGGGTTCTCGGACGAGAAGGCGTCATACGGAAAAGACTCGACAGCGTAGGCAGGCGGTCCTATAGGTACACCGTATCGATTGTGGTGCGGTGCAGCAACTTGAAGCAGAGAGGTCAACTTCCTTCGTTGCTGCCTTGGCATTGGCACTGGACGCGTTGTGGACTCTATCTCATCTTGATCCAGGTCAACCAGCACGAAGTCATCTTCTGGCAGCTCGGTCTCCTCATACCGGCGTTCAATGCCAACGATATAGGGGCATGGCGCCTCTAAAGCTTGTATGAGCCGCGCCGGCAGCACCGGAATAAAAACACCGGCCCATGTCATTGGATAAAGCAGCTCAACAAGTGCTTTACTGGCCAAATGCAGCATCGAGGTATGTGAGGATAGAAGGATGATTCGTGATTCAGCTAAAGCAAACTGGATAATACGTCAGCGGGCTGTGGCACCGTAATAGGCATATGCTCACCTCTAGAAGTACAACGATGTTTGGGATGGACAATGCTCTGAACAAGGCGTATAGATCGGTCTAGCTAGCTCATCAGCACACAGTATCGAGACGAAAAAGGCGCCTCTCACGTTTCGTGAGCCAGGCAATTCGTTGACTGCCTCTTTTCTGGCAAATAGTCTCAATTCCCTAATAGCAACTTCCACTTGAGTCTTTGAAGAGATGGGACTTAGTGCCTCGGCACAGAGATTGACAACATAACGTTCCACCGGTTGCCACATCCCTACCTTGGGCGAGCTTGGAGGCACTCTCAGTATAGCGCCATCCGTCATGGGGACGATCACAGCTCGTAGCCATTCTTTCCAAAAGCCGGTGAGCGACGGATCTCGGCCAAGGATGCCGTACGACCTTGGAATCCAAAGCCCGGTTTCTCCGTTGGTCAATCCGTCGATCTTTGCTGCTGCACCGTGCCTGACAGGCCGTAAGAGGTCAGCCATAAGCCCAATTTTCTCCTCAACGGCGCTGATTTCATCCTCTAGGTTTTCTCGATCCACTGATTCAGAAGCCACAGTTGGTAAACGAGCGAGTAAGCGCGACAGCTTCACCCTGTCCAACGCAAGCCTTTCTCCCAGACTGCTAGCAAGCTCTCGCTCTTCGTCTGTCATATTATCTCGCCTCCACTCTTCACATCTCTGTTCTAATTCTCCGGAAGCTCGATGATTCAACGGCATCCATACGATGATGCATATAGCATAGAGGCGAGAGTTATCGGCGGAGGTCATCGCGAAGCCATGCCAGGTCGATCTCGGTCGCTCATCGGATGAGACGATGTTGACATCGTTAGGAAATGCGAACATTGGCACATAGTCTGGGAAAGCACCTCTTCGCTTGGTTTCCTCGACCATACTCTTGGGCGGATATCTATCCAGAAGCACAGGCTCTAATCTCCGCTTCAGAGGATGCGTGTTTACTTCGGCGTTCAGGGGTTGAGGATTGGGAATGACAGAATTGTAGTTGCTCAGTCGTTTCGAGGTACGGACCGATGCTTTGATTTCGCTCAAGTCAGTCACAGCTCTTAGTACAAGGCCGCTCCTAGAGTGCCAGGGTAGCATGCCCCAGAGGCCTATCTCGAATTTTGGAATGCTTACAGTTCCTGTTCACCGAAGATTGCCGCTTCATGCTATTCATATCTCGAAAGGATATGCGCCGTCGTATGCTCCCAACACCAGATTTGAGTCCACCAGCATCCTCGTTGACGATCCTCTGAGTTTTCGGCCGGGGCCTTGGCCTGTTTGGGACCACGACGCCAGCGCTCAACGTAAGATCGGAGAGGAAGGAGTCCCTTTCCGAGGCAAACTTCCGAAGCGCTTTATCAAAGTCCACATCGTTGAGGCCTCCTGTGCCACTAATCTGGATTCCTTTTATGGTAACGCTGCTCCTGTTGCTTTCTGTGCCCTGCTTTTCCGGTGTAGAAGCTATTGACGCAATCGACAGTCGCGCCTCGTCGGAGAGACGTGATAGACGTTGATAGGAGTTCCGCTTGGCTCTTCGAGGCGTTACTTGGGGAAAATCTTGTGGGTGCCCATCGTCCTCTGCTGCCTTATCCTCCTCGATTGTGGGCTCGCCGGGTGGGGTGATGTTGCCATCTGTAGAGTCTCCATCGCGACTCCAAGATAATTGATCGCTATCGACACCTTCACCGGAGTTTTAGCAGGAAGTCGTGTTCTGGTCGCAAGGGGGTCACCGTACCCGAAATAAAGAACCAGTCAGCTAGGGGAGCAGATGATACCTCTGATTTGGGCACGGGTGCCATTAGCTATGGTGCAGAGTAGATACTCGTGTAAGGAACGTGGGGGGTGAAGCAAGAATGAATAGGTCGAGTGCAAACGACAATCATATCAAAATGTCAGGTAGTGCAGAAATTGTTTCGCTTGTCACACATGACGAAGGGAATCTCCTATCCTCCGCGTCCGCACATGTGATACATGCAAAGTGTTAAGCGTTGCATATGCGGAAGACGCCCCCAGGTACCTGGGACGCGGACTGAGCGTGACGGTAAAAGAGAGCGCGAGCAAGCGATCAGCCGAAGTGGGAGCAAAGAGGGTAGGTCTCGTGTCTAGCGATACTGTTCTCGAGCCATATGATATTGGGTGACTGGTGGCGGCGCGGTGCCTCTGTTTGATGGCCTGCTGATCTACTACTACTACGAGTAAAGTCCAGTAAAGTAGCTGTTGTTGAAGGTGGCGCCCAGCGGTTATTGCTCGAACAAATCGATGTCCTAAAGTAGAAGTAGTCTCTCCCCCACATTTTAGGGAGGCCCCGCAGATTGGTGGCCATGGTCCCATTGGACGTCTATCTGGTCTAAGGCCACTGGCGCTGTAAAAGGGGCTCGGGTACCCGGGGGTTCCAACGGCAGAAAGTGAAGTATTCAATCACGTTGTCGGTGTTATTTCAGGTGCAAAAGAGTGCGAATTACAGCCTCAGATCGTGACCCTGGGTAGGGATCTGGATTCCTTGTCAAGGATCAGCGGCCAGAAGCAGTCTTTGCCGACAATGGACCCCTCCAACCTCCAATTGTACACCCTCGTCTATCTAAAGTTTGGAGGCTCGACTCATATATCTTGTGCGCTTACCACACATGATACAGTGACACCGAAAGGCTGAGTATGCCTGATCCATTCGACGCATCACCTACAGAGAAGACGCACAAAGGAGACTTGTACGCCAATGCTATTTTTGTCTTCGAGACGGTCCACTACCACTACCTGTTCAACTCTCCTTAGTCAGGGGTAGAACCAAAGGTAGCACCCGGAGTACTTTTACGTCCCAGAAGCGATTGACTTTGGCGGGTAAGGTTCAAAGTCAAATGCCATATCTGAACCTTCAGGACACTCCACAACGGATATCATATACGGGGTAGCACTCTGCAATTGCCATGCAAGCTGAAGAGCTGGCTTTAGAGGGGTACCCCTGTTGTGATCGCCCCATTGGATGGATCCGACGCTTTATTGTCCGCTGGCGATCTGAAGGCTTCAGCAGGCTTCTTCCGGCCTGCTGCATCTAGTCCTGCAGAATGAGCCTCTTAAGCGAATGTAAAACGCCGTTAGCTGCTCCAGCGAGGTCACGATTTGGAGTCTGTGCTCCATGGCTGTCAAGGTTATCGCTCTTGCGCTTCTGTATGTGATACCCTAATGTAGGTAGTGTCGCCTATCAATAGTCACGTGAGCTTCTAGCTTTCTGGTCTGTCCTTCACCGTTTCTTCGTCATGAGCCATCCTGTGTTCAAGAAACCCTGATCGCCAAAAGCTGTACGCCATTGCATGCTCAACTGGCCAAGTACTGTCCGTCCATCGTTAGTCTCTACTTGGGCTTCATCACCATCATCTGCCTGGTTTTCGATCAAGAAAGCAATTTGCGCGACATCCCGAGGCATGAGTACTTGTATCTCAGCCCCCATCGTGTCGGAACTTTCGAGGTCCCGGTTGAGCGACGTTGAACGGAAGGGTTGTTTGGGGCTGAACTGGATTTGTTCGAGTGTGATGGATCCTTCGGCCATGTTCTCTAATTGAGCCTCGAGAGCAAACCGGGTGATGTTGTGTACTGGCGCTGTTCCTTCCACTTTTGTGGGAGGAAAATCTGACACCTTGGTTCGGACGCTGAGGCACGGTTGGGCGACGAATCGATAAAGTTTCCTATATGTGCGTACACGGCCACTGGAAGCTGACCTGCCCTTCGACATTGTGGTCTCCGAATAGCTTAGGCTTACCGCCAAAACATAATCTCCTTCTTCTTTGAGATCGAACTTTACGATCTTCTGCAAAGACTCTCCTTGCTCCAGTCGGTCCTTGATCGTCTCATCGTCGGATGGCGTAAGATCGAGGAGCACCGTCCCGGATGGGGCCTGCATCTCTGCTGCTATTTTGACAGAAGTAATGATACGCTCAGGATCTGCTGAGATCTCATTGTTGGCGCACAACGTACACAGAAACGTTTCTCCAATGTATGCAGAGCCGAAACCTGGCGGAAAGGTGAGCTGCTGCAGGGTGAGTACATCTATCACGGCTACTCGTTCGGCTTGCGAAACCTACAAGTGGGCGTAGGAGGAAATCCTCATCGAGATGCTTGGGTGAATCGTAAGCCCGTCGGCTATCGATATCTGTTGTTGATGATTGCTGGGGTAGTGGAAACTGATGAGACAGCGACGGACGAGACAGGCTTCCTGATGGTCAGGGCGTGTGTTGTCCTCGACGTCGTTGCCAATGGCTCGACGTACCGTAGGACTAGAAGGTCGTTTAGCTAGTTACAAGCAGGTCGACTCATATTGAAACCTCAATTGTACCCTTTAAAGAAACAGAATGAGGCTCCTTGCTGGGAGCCTCCATCTTATTTGACCTGTTTGTTTACGACCGAGGAGCAGGATGAAGACGGAATTGGATTGAGGCTCATTACTGGGCCTTGCGATCGGAGACTGCGGAATATATAATAGATTAAGGTAGCCTCAACTTTTGATTACATTAGCTATCAATTCATAAGATTTATCTGCAAAAAACTCGGGAAGTGTACGCTTATCAAGGTCACATGGAAGGTTAATCCATGTACTAGTTCGCTATTCCAGGAGTTGCTCCAAGAAGTATATTATCGAGTTGAACAATTTTGTCATTGGACCTTAGGAATGGAAGGAATGGAAAGAAGAGGACTCCCACTCCCACTCGAAGTGATTGCTCTGACGGCGAAAGTCCTGTCTAGGGTCCACACTAGGGCTGGATTGACGTGAGAGCCACACGGTTCTGATTAGCCTGAGGTAGGTCGTATGATCAAGTCCTACTGTGACCTCATTCAGGAGTGGGAACATCGTTTGCTCGTGCATCGCCCCCCAATCCTTCGGATCATATAGACAGTTTTTACTCTTCCCCTTCAATAAGTTCCTCAGGCTAAGTGGGTGTCTGGACAATAGTCTAAGAGCTATTTCTACATCTCGGATGAAACTTACAGCACGTTTTGACGATGACACCTGCGGCTCTCACAGGCACATGCCTGTGCGGCGATGTCTCATACACTAGTACTTGCCTCCCTTCGAGTTTCTCCCTCTGTCACTGCAAAAGCTGCCGGCGAAATACTGGCTCTGCTTTCGGCGCATGGGCCGATCTACCCAGATGCTCCGTCAACATCAAGTCTTCCCATGCTCATCTCCTGCAAAAGTCATCATTAGCTCTCAGGTCTTCTTGCAGCCAGTGTGGGACCCCGTTATTCATGGAGTATCATGCTACAGGCGACACAATCGGCGTCGCTGCAGGGACGATCAACGAAGGCAGTGTGGTCGGAAAGCTAGCTGGCCCAAGTAGCCATATATTCGTGGCAGAGAAAGCGGCCTGGTTTCCCATTCCGGATGATGGGTTGAGGAGATATGACCGATTTCCGGATGATTTCCAAGAGGCGATAGACGCTTGGAAGGCGGGAAGAACGTAGAGATATGATAATGTACCACTGCACACCGAGAAAGCCTTCCTACTGGGGGACTCTCGGTGCCAAAACTTGGAACATCATCGCCCTCTTTAAGACAAATCTTTTTACCTCTTCCAGTTAGTCCAAGCCTGCGAGAACCCAATCTCGTCTTTCACAGCAGCGGCAGCAGTTCCTCTAGAGCCGAAGGCTGTCGAGGCTGTACATGGATCTCCATTTCTGGATGCCAAGTCGACGAGAGGGACCATACTCGGTCTCCCATGTGCGCACTGAAAAGGAAAGGCACACATAGCGAGCTTCTGGATCAGCAGTCGGCAATCGTCAACTGTCAATCCATCATTGAACATGATGGCGCTACGGCAAGACCGTGAGTTTACCATATCGATGATGCTTTGAGGGCAATCACGTATACGCGAGAGCCAGCTTATTTCCAGTGGCGAAGCATCATGTTGACCTGCATCGGTTACTGTGTCATGCGAGGAGCTAGCGATCTGCCCAGATTCTTCGCGTTTCCATACCTCATTCCTCATAAGCTCAATGACAACCTTGGGATTGAGGCGGCATCTCTCGGCTATGGCTTCTGGTAGAGTCCTAACGCTTAGCCTACACACAGAGCTGCCGAGCATCGAGGATGATTGCTGAACTAGGGTAACGCCATATAGAATGCCCCAATTGGCAAAGTGTCTCCTATGATTTGTGAATAGTCTGTGCTCCTGCCTGGGCACGTCGAAAATTATCGGCTTTTCAAGGACTGTGGTAGCAATGGTCGATTGTAAATGACTTGGATCGAGTGCGGAGTGGAGTGAACCGCTTCCCTGGGACGGAGGTGCACATAGCTCAGCTAGAAGGGCCTCAACCCGGACTCGTTCATCAGCTGCGTGCTGATCTATTAGAATGAGGACTTGATCATCAGTAGTCAAGTCTCCCAGCAGGGCGGGCCCTGAGATAGTAGCATTCATGCAGATCAGTACAAACTTTCTTTCGATCTGGGATATGATACGTGCATTTCGTAGATTATCTTTGGACAATTTAGTGGACAAAGAGGATGAAGACTCGGCGAAGGCATGCTGCATATCCGTATGCGAGCAACGATGATATGCGCCATGCAATGTTGTAGAAGCCTCCAAACTGGGGCCAATGGATGAGACCTGTGGTATTGCTCCCTCTGTCCGATTGAAGATGGGGTTCTCCCAATCTCTCAGGAAACCACTGACCCAAGAATCTTCTTTCGCCGACGCAAATGGGATCAAGGGGCTGCGACTTGGGATCCTAAGATTCAAAGACATTGTCGAGTTTCGCAACACATGAGCTGATGGCTGGTTGTACGACATCGCCACAAGCCGCTCGGTCACCGCAAGTCCTGTGCGAGCATTGATCAATACGGTAGCCTTGGAAATAGGATTGATCCACGGAATGGACTCTTCGAGCGCCACCGTTTCAGCAGCATCACTCGCCAGGCCATCGCGTGTCTCCCTAAGGGCGATCACTTCCCCGGAAGCTTCAGCAGCGCCAGCATGCCCAGCCATATCCGGGGTTCCAAGTGCACCCTCTTCCGAACCGATCAGTAAAGTATTCGAGCGATCATTTGGTACAAGCGACGATAGCGCCATGTGAGAATTGCTTCTAAATGAAGAAAGTCTGTCGGATGGGCACGATTGTGTAAGCGATTCGGAGGTAGCCATCTGCGCCGCCAGCTCGTGCGAAACATTCCTGCTGCCACTCTTGATACGACTCCAGGAGCTAAATACGTCCGTGGAGGACCATGGAGCCGCTCTTGAAAATTTTGGTATCTGTACATCATCTGCCAGGATGCCCAAGCGTGAATGCCTTGTTTTGAGTATGTTCGGCAAGGGGTCGCTCAGAGAAGACCTTCTCGATTGCAAGGGGAGTTTGGCTCGGTCGTCGAAATTTGATCTCTTCCGAGAGTGAACCTGTTCAACACGAGTTTCTGGGCGTGGAGATGCTGGAGCCGATGGAGACATCTTCACAACAACGGTTGATAGCTGTTTTGGCCTCTGGCGATTAGTGGACGGTCTCTTTCGGTTTTGGAAATGATAGTCCACTAAGAAGCCGGTTATCATGGCTGCAAGCACTTTGACTGTTATTGAAAGTGCACTTTGTGTTTTTAAGAGGTCCGGTGTAGGTTTGGACCCCTTCTCGTCATGAATGTTGATCTGAATATAGAACATCGGCCACCGATCCACCCCTTTCCCACCTCCCTTTAGCTGCCTTCCAGTATGTCCGTCTTGTTTCCAGCGACGGTCTGGTTTTATGCTATGGGTGTCTTCGATATCAGGAATATCTTCTTTGGCCCCAAACCTTGATGTGGCGAATAGATGGTTAACCTCATCATGAAGGACATTCCCAGCAACACTAGGATCGATCATATGAATGCCCAGAGAAATGAATTGAACGGACTTGGAGGGAGCAGGTTCCAATGAGATGGCGCCTTTCATTGTTATCATAGGTGTGCAAGCCGAAACCCTGACCCAATCATCCCAACTAGAGGGGTCAATGTAAGCGGCATGTGAGAGAATAGTACGGATCAATGGAAGGCTGAAAGCTGGCACAGAAATTGAAGGATTGTGCACTGAGTGGCCGAGCGTCCCCCTGCCTCTTATGCATAACTTCCGTATACCTTCAGAAGCCCTGACATTAACATCAATTGGGCTGCCCCAGGCCAGAAGCAAGCCTACGACCTCTTTGCAAGCGGTGTTCAAGAGCCTTTCATGCTCTTTCCCATCCTTGCTCTCAACACTGCGCTGTTTCAACCGTACCGGCATGTTGCCAAACAAGTCTTGAATTCCAACCTTTGTGCCATGGTCGCGGCAGGATAGCTGATGGTATGCGGGTGCCGGAACGAGTCTTGCTGCCGGCCTAGAGCGATGTAGAACGAGAGTAGCGTGAGAGCGGTTTAGATGGTGGTGCGAAGTGATTGTCAAAATGGACAAGGCCGCAACGGAAGACAGGAACGTTCCACTTTGCCCATGGACTGGATGACAAGCACTTGCCTTCGATGTATCTATAGAGGTAAGTAGGATTCCGAAGCATTGAGAACCGGCACACCCACGGTGCTGCCTCGCTAGGCCACCGTCAACGGCGAATTCTGAAGGCGCGATACCTTGGCCGTCATCCTCTACAGTGCATGCGCCGCGACCGTAATCGATATGAACATCGATTCTGCGCGCTCCGGCATCCAGTGAGTTCTTGAACAGACCCACGACCACGCTGTTCAATGATGGTATTGCGGTGGAGGAGTTGATTTGCTTCGCAACGTCCGCCGGCAAAGGCAAGATTGAGCCGCTCTTAGCGAGCATCTTTGGATGCTACACGAGACACTAGAGCGGTCGAAGGCTTTCTGGGTGTCTTGAGATACACTGTGATGAAAGCTCCGCTGCTTCGAGGTGTGTAGCAGTCCCTTAAGGTGGACGCCATTGCACATCAGGAAAACTAACCTGAGATGGCAGTCGCATCTGTGCCCTCTTCAAGCTTCTGGACTTAGGAAATGGTGACTGGAAAACTCCAGTGCGGAATGCATGTTCGCCGTCTCCAGGGTCGTTGAGGTTGGATGAACATTGAACACGCCAACCTTGAGAGTTGTGGTGATATGAAGAGGAAGTCGGTACTTAATCTTGTACCATGGGCGAATCTTAGGGTGAGCTTTTGATTGGCCAGCCCTACGACCTTTTCAATTGTTGTCTCTAGCGCATGTCTTCCCAACAGTCACCATACATTATCAACTCAGAAGTACTCTACACTCTACAGAACACGACTGACTTGCCTTCCAAACGTCACATCTCCCAACCAAAGATCAGGCTCTCTTCATTGCCAAAGGCTTTTATCTAATTCACGTTCGCACTCTTGGTGATCGCAGTAACATCGAACCCTTCAGCCAACAATACCTGTACTTCAAGGGGAATCATCGTCCTACGTCTACTCGATAGTCGATTGCGTATGTAAGAAGGGCCTCTGAGTGGTGGTTGATCATTGTGAGCCAACAGTATGGCAACTGTCGATTCAGCGCAGCGCTCCCCTGGTACGTTCAATGGAGAATCCAATGACAGCAGGGCTCGATACAGGGAAAATGTATTTCCCCCAAACATAAGTAGATAGCTTACAATCTACGTAGATAGGCACTCTCGTCGACGGCCATTCTCAAGCTGGATGAAACGTCTGGCCAACCTCAAAAGCTCATCTTCTGATTCGGCCCCTATCGGAGCCGGCAAACGCAATCAACAGACACACAGTCAGAAAACGAAGAAGGACATCCCTGTCAAGAACAGCCCTTATTCAATTTCGGGGAAACCTAATTATAATGCCTCGATTCCGAGTAATGGGCACGGCCACCTCTCGTTCTACACACCTCCATCCGGACACAGCGTTAGCAACGCCTCAGGTTCGCATAGCAAATTGTCCCTTCCTGGCTCAAGTGATGGCCATCAAGCGCCGACGATCAGTAACAAGTCGGCCGCGCCAACGCTCTCCACGAACCCGGATACAGTCAACTCGGATATCGCTCCCTCGAAAGCCGGGACTGCAGCCACGGCGGGTGGGGCGCTGAGCTCTAATAGCAGGGGAGGCGGTGAAGGGAGCACGTTTTCATCACCCGCACCATCGGTCCGGTCTCTGACCACGACACTTACCACCATACAATCTTCGGCGCCGTCCAATCTTTTAGTGGGAAATCCAACCCATACAGGAAGCCAGCCAGTAGCACCATCGTCTGTTCAGCACAATCAGAACCATTCCACGCATTTCTCTCACCAATTCCCATCTTCGCCTCCAGCTTCTGCCATTCCATCGCACGTGGTGAATCAAACGAGTGGTGGTGGTCATCCTGCGACGTATAGCACGGCTACAGCCAATAATCTACTTACCGATAACGCTTCGGTTATGACACTTGCCTCTTCATCGAAGAGACGACGGCGAAACTCCTTGGATACGAACGCTTCTATTCGAGCTTTAGCTCCTTCGTCGTTGTTTGGTGGCAGTCGAGAGTCGCTGCCACTCAGCGTGCTGAGTGCTAACGTCAGTGACCAGCCAAGTACTGGCTTACACCAAGCCCGCCACCCAGGTACCGCTCTGCCAAACACTGAACGAGCAAGTGTGTACTCGTCGTCCGGCATCGCTCCGGCGCTCAGTAGTGAACGAAACAGCTACTACGCTGGGAAACAAAGCAACACCGGGGATGGCGGAAGTATGAGGAGTGGGCTCCTCGGCCACGGGAGAAATGATAGCATTACTGGTAGCATCGGAGGACTCGCAAATACTGGTAGCCCTTTGGCTAGCCCTCGAGAAGCGCCTTCTCAAGGGAGAATCAGTAGACGGAACTCAGCCTGGGGCGAGGTAAATGAAGAGGACATCCCATCTGATGAAGAGGTTGCAAGCACTGGGAAGAAATAGCCGCGAAGGCCTAGCCTTTCAGCGCCTATGAAGTAAACTTGGATGGGAGTCCAAGCGATCATTGTCAGCACCATGTCCCAAGGACTGTGCAGGATCGCTGTTGTAAGTATTCTAGACGGCTGGTTGGCTATGCAAGGAGGTGGCCTACTTTATACCCAATTCGCTGAGATCAGTGCAATTCAATCAAGAACACTACCTTCTTGACGCGTAAACATCATTCAGGCCACCCTGTCTCTCGTAAAGATGACTGTAGAACCGTTGAACAACAATGCTTGGCATGATCATTAGACCTCGAACAAAGTGTTGACTCGCCAATGGGGAGGAATGGGATAGCTCGACTTATCACATGCCAGTGTGGTCTAGTGGCTCCAATGCCTTCGTGTTTGAATTCTCCCCATCGTTCAACACGTACAGATTTTGGTCAAGGGCACCACTGTCACAAAAGCGCTCCTATCGACCGTCTGCTCCTGTCTGACTACGACTCGAAAGACTTCGATTGATGATGTCCAAGATGGGCATGAAGAGAAGCTCCGCCTTGAAGGACGGATCTGTATCTCCTCCACGCACCAAACGAAAAGTGGGCTCTAGTACAACAAGTGAGAAGCCGAATTGATGACCATCGATTTCGATCGCTAAGCTGGCGAGTAGGTAAAGCCGTCGCCAGCTTTTTCACCCCAGTGTCGAAAAAGGAGGCCGCCCGGCTTACGTGGCGTGTCGTCAACAGTAGCCTACTTCTCGGTAGCTATAGGCCACCATCTAGAGAGCCTACACCAAAGAGACGCAAGATTGCGGCCTTTGATTTGGTATTCACTATGTAGAATAGGGGCCTGACACTGTCGCTGATAATCTCCAGGATTCCACGTTAATAAAGACTTCATCAGGCAATGTCTTCGCCAAAGATGCGACAGATTGGACGTGGTGGGATTCGTCTGTGCCTACGAAGCTCAGAGAACTCTACGAGGAAAAGTATGTATCAGTCGAGACGCTTGGCCTCGCCTCATATGGTCTCAGAGACGTTGGAACTGGGCTAATGGCACGCTCTAGTTACAGTATCGCTATACTCACCAATCAAGGCAGCGTCAGTCTGAAGAACGATCCGAGAACGATCAAAAGTGACCAGAAGAGCCTACTCATATTCAAGACTAAAGTCAACACTGTTCTGAACCACTTCGATTTTCCTGTGACTTTGCTTGCCGCTACAGCTCGTGATCAATACCGTAAACCCCGAGCGGGAATGTGGAATGAGCTGCTAGAGGAGCTAGATCTTGAAATTGGCGATGGCCCGGACATGTCCGCTTCGTTCTTCATTGGTGACGCTGGTGGACGTCCTGCCAGAAAGAATGTCAAGGCAGATCACTCATGCTCCGACAGAAACTTGGCGGACAATGTGGGAATCGAATTCAAGACCCCCGAGGAATATTTTCTTCTCGAAGAACCAAGACCCTACATCCGAGAGTTCGAACCGAGCGCCTACCTCAGAGTGGTCTCCGACGATGCCCGGAATACAAGTAAGTTGGTGGCATCGATAGATCATGCATGATCTTGTATTGATGTAAGCTAGTCCCAAGTGCGATGGGCAAGCTGAACGAGCTCGATGTTGTCATCTTTTGTGGTTCTCCCGGTGCAGGCAAATCGACCTTCTATTGGACCTTTCTGCGGCCGCTTGGGTACGAACGGGTAAACCAGGACATACTTAGAACAGTATGTTGTCTGTTTGAAACACAATTTCAGTCGCTAACACTTCCTTTTCCTTAGAGGGACAAATGTGTGACAGCCGCTTCAAGATATATCTTGGACGGGCAATCGGTGGCAGTCGGTAATTGATCCTCAGAACATCAACAGTATTCTCTGGATATTATTGCTAAAGGCTTAGCAGACAACACGAATGCAGACATCCCGACACGAGCAGTGTGGATCGAGCTCGCCAAGAAGCTCAAGATCCCCATCAGATGTGTATATTTTAGTGCTCCTGCAAAGCTGTGCGAGCATAACGACACAGTAAGAGCTTTGGCCATGGGGTCCTTCAACCCGGAGAAGCGTTCTATCCTTCCGCACTCTGCTTTTGCGGGGTTTGCTGCAAGGTTCAAAGAACCATGCATAGAAGAGGGATTTCAAGATGTTACGCGCATTGAGTTTGAGGTATGCATCTCGCTTGTATGCTTGCTGCACGCTTGACATGAGCTAATCGAAAGCCCCAAGTTCCAAGGAGATGCGACACAACGCCGACTCTGGACTCGATACTGGACGTGAGAACGGGAACGAAATAGATACTGTCCCGGCATCGACTTCGATCTTTAGCCACATAGGTGAGTCGTGGCATTCGTTGCTCCAGGGCTTCATCCGTCACGTTCACTTTTGATGACACAATGCGGTCTCAGGAAATAGCTATCGTCGTGCAGGCTAGATCAGACGGTCTGTGGAAGTCACTTCCAAATAGCACTGCATGAAACGCGCAAGTTGGTGGGCAGGCTGGTGATCGATTCTACCAATGCCGGTGCGTTGAGAACAACATCAGAGAGTGAGAAGAAGCGCCAAAGTACTATTCGCAAGTCTTCCAAAGCTAGCGCTTGTACACAGCCTTTAGTCGGTCATCACCCACAGCAGCACCTGACCCTACTGAAGTATTTCTCAGGCCATGCAAAAGTCCGTGTGCGCTTTCGTTGAAACGAAGCGAAGCACAACATCAGGAGGATATGCATCTTGGGAAGCACAAAAGAACAAAAATAGGCAATTGTGATCAAAGATCGGTTCATCGAACAGATGCAGATAATGGGATCTGACTACTTCTTTAGGTTTCTCATCGTGCTTAAACCGTCAGGCTCCACTCTTCTTTACCCTCGCCCTGGCCGTCCCTAAATCCCTACTCTGTACATCCCCACCCCATCTGTAATGTTTGATACATGTATTTAGCACACGATTTGGGACAGATTAGGTTCAACTCGGCGCTCTCGATTGGCAGTGATGTTGTTACTGAGTTAAAGCGAACATGTCGTGCGATCGCAGCTGTTTCGAGTTGGGAGAGTGTGGAGGGACGAATCTGAGCAGAGAGATCTAGAGGGACGTGGGTCCCTTGCTCTGCAGCATGTTCCCTGTCACTCGTGCAGCCACAGGGATATGGCCTGCTCTGACAGCCACAAGAACACCTGCAAGTTGCAACTGCCCGTTGGCCCGCGATGGACCCAAACTCAAACTGACAATTCTCAGTCCAAGACCGAAGTGCCGGCGATGGAGCCATACCCATTCGCTTAGGATTACGGGCTCGGCGGGCTTGCAGACGAGACGCGTCCCTTACAGCAGATGGGAACGGCAGCATCTACTTTTACGGAGGTGCGCTCCTAGTAGACGTGCATTGATGGCATCAAGCCCATGACTACATCCTGCACTGCTGCAGCTTTGGCAGAGGTCTATGCGTTGGCATGGCCTTTCCATAAAGTCGCGCGAACACACAGTGCTTGGTGCGCTTCGCCCGGCTGCTCTGATCTAACATGCTGGACTTGCTGACCAATTGCTTTCCGTCTACAGATTACAACCAGCGTCTGCGCAAGCAAAACCATCCCCTCAGTGAGTGCTCGTTTAAGCGTTCGTCGAACTGCCGTTCGAAATGACATTGGATTGTTTTTGTTGAGTTTTACTTTTCCCAAGAGACGGGCGGGTTTTGTTTGGGGCCGTTCGGCGCTCTTGGTTGAGCGATAGCAGCAAAGCTTACTGTCTCGCTACCTTGTGTACGGGATTCCCTCCGTCCCGCCGGCTGTTTGGACAAGTCAAGATTAAGAAGGGCACCAAGGGTGTGGTAGCTGTGCCTCTGACCAGGATCATACAGCCGACCAGCAGGTGGAAGGTTGACCCGGGAGCCTTGGAAGGAAGCAAATCCCAGCCACTTTTGCTTGCCATTACTAAAGTACGCTTACTCCTACGGTGAGGGATACGGTCAGAGCTGTCTGGCGCACGAGTGAAATAGCTGGCGTGCCCCCATGCCAGAAGAGTCGAAGCTTCAAGTCAGATACCCGACGGTCCGCCCTACCTCTTCTTCATTTCAATAACTTGACCTTCTCCGAGGTAAAATAGTGATTAGCAGATTCTTGTTACTGTTTCTCAGCGGAGGGAAGCCGGAGCTAGAGCAGCACCGTCGCAGTGCAAACTCAAAAAAGAAAACTCTGGCCCATCCCCGTCCGTTGTGTCTTTGATACGGCACGTTAGGCTTCTGCCACCGCCCGGCCTCAGCATCACTGGCCAGAGCGTATGCCCCACAAAACCCTGATTGAGCCCATTCGCTTTCCTTTCCGCCTTTTTGTATCACTACGACTGTCACTTCCTGTCCGAGATATATTCCACACTCCATTGCCATTGTCATCAAAGTAAGTCACACGCTTTGCATACTTCAAGTAAGCTTCCGTATTTCGCTACCGCGCTGCCGTGCCACCGGCATTGGATTTGGGCTTTTCTCCGTTGCCGTTGGTGGCAGAAAAGTCAGGTACCGCTTCTCACTGACACTTCAACACAACAGCAAGCTTCTTTCTTACAGCGCACACTCGGTTGATTCTTTGAATCACGTCTTTGTGTAATCGTCACGTCCCACTGGCTCTGATACAGCCACGTATCGCAACCACACGACATATCTCAACGAGCCAATGGCGATTGCTTTGCGCTGCTGACCGTCGCACTCGCATCTCATCACTAGTCTTCTTGTACTCACCGTCAGCATGCGCGAACTACGGCCGCTTCGACTGCCTCAATTGTTGGAAGCTCGAAGAAAAGAAGACGCAAACATGTCTCCAGAGTCTCAATGCTCGCAGGCTACAACTTCCTCCAGCCTACCGTCACCGGTGACGCCAACGTTCTCATTGCGCGGCCATGGCCGCTTTCCGAGCTCGACATCTTCGCCTGCTTCATCTCCTGTAATGCGCGATTCAATGGATGGTTTCGGCTCAGGCAAACGACCTCTGACGGAAGTCAAAGAGGAGCCTTTAGAACGGGAAGATGACTACGAAATGGTCGGCGGGCTTGAAAGCTCTGATTATGACTGTAGGTTCAAACTCGGACCGATCAACGATCATAGGAAGTTTTGTTGATTTCTGGTGATAGACGGCCTTTCGACGTCAATGTCGTACAGCGAGTCCAGAAGGGTCGCAGAAGCCCGCATGCTCTCGTCCTCGCCAGACTATGACCTGACAGACAGCGCTCTATGCGATCTGGAATTCGCCGTAGATTCACGCGCTAAGAGACAACGCGCGGGTGACTTTCCTTCCAGCGGGTTCACGTCGCGGCTCGGTACAAGGTTCCCATCGCTGTCGCAAAAATGGAGGACCAAGCGAGCGGGCAAGACAGCTTCCATTGTGGACAGCCTTCAAGATGCAAAACCATCACGCTCACGCGCGAATTCGACGCGTGCGCCTTCGCTCATAGGCTCAGAGGGCCCTGAGAATCAGTTCCAGCCGCCACCTACACCCACGCAAAGCGTACACGATGACCAACTCGAGGGCGCGCAGATTGGAGCCATTGATATCAAGAAAACCAATGGGCATGATGAGCAAGCTGAGTATGAGATGAAGGCGTCCACACCCCTGCTTCCACCCATCATGGCAAACATTTCCTTCCTCGAAGAAGTTCCCTTCCAGTCACCACTACAATCGCCAACAGTCGCCGACCAAGATTGCCCTTCTGTTGCTCACACACCGATCACCCACACGCCTGTCACTAGCCCCCAGTTCCCTAGTCTCCCCTCACCGCCCCTTTCAACTCGCCCTTCCATCTCTTCCTTCCACCGACATCCTCTTTTACCCTCTTCCGAGATACCACCCCTCCCACTCACCGCGCCCAACGATCCCTGGACCGACAGACTTGGCCATGCAAATTTTACCATTACACCCGAACCCTACCTCCCAGCCTCCTCTCTCGCAGCTTGCAAACAGCTCCGCGCAGACTGGGATCTGGCTCGATGCAATTACACTAAGCATCTCATGCGCACCGGCGAGCACTATGGTGCGACATCTAAAATCTACCGACTGACCGAAGAGAAATGGAACGAAATTGATGCGCTGTGGAAGCGTAATTCCGAAGCCTGCCACGCGGCCGTAGCCGACAATGGGCAAGAACACGCGCTGGAGCTGAGTCAGAGTTCCGTGGCTGAACCAGCGCCGTTGATAAAAATCCCAAGTCTCAACGGGCCGCGCAGCGAGGGCAAATTTCCGAAGTTGGGAGACGAGGTCATCGTGGGCCCAATGGAGCAAGTCGCGGCCCAGATGCAGACAACGAAACGCAGCTCCAAGAAGCGGTCGTTTCTGAAGTTCCTGCAGGGTATGCTGCCCAATGGATCAGGGAGGTTTGGGAGGGAAAGGAGCCTTTCGGGTTGACGCGACTCCCTGGCTTTGCTAATTGGCTTACGTTTCCTGGGTGGGCGGCTTTGTACATTTCTTGTTACAGTCACATATTACGCCCTTGACGACCTTCACGGACACCGACTTCCAAGCGGAAAGATTAGATTTTCTTACGACTCCAGTGTCTTAGAAAGCTACGCGAGCACGACTCGAAAGAAGTTTCGACCGACACTCCTTATAGAATTCAAGATTTCTTTGACTGTATAAACCTAATGGCGGAATGACGGAGAGATAGAGCGGAGCGTCACACGCGTACCGAGGGTCTGGACCTGTGTATGCAACGGACTAGGGGCATGTGGTTGTTCCTAGGTATCAAGGGAGGGCTCGGAACAGGTGGGAACAGCTTCCCAACCAGGAGAGGAAGACGCTGTGGTGGTAGACGGCGCACAAGAAGATGGCTACTAGAATGGTGTGGCATCATTTGGCTGCAGGTAGCTTCGAGTCTTGCCAGACAAGCAATACAACATTGCCACGTCACTGGGTAGTTTCCGAATATGATGCCAAACATGACAGTACAAGCGTTGGTCACTTTGTTCTATCTGTGACATGGGTTACGTGTGATGGTATTGCGTGTTGTGATCAACGATTTAAGGTTTCCCAAGATAGTGCAGCTTCTCAACAGTATTGCGTCGCCGCAGTGGCTTTGCTCAATATCTGTTGGGATAAAGTATGTTAGCTAGCTTCAACCTCCAGGCCGTACACTTTGCTGAACGGACAGCGAGCGGACCCGAGTGACTTGAGTACTTTAGATATGGAGGTAAGCACCTTACAATGTTCAGGATGAGGACGCGTCTTCGCAGGCTGTTCGCTTGTGAGTCTAAATTTAGACATCCAGTGTGGATTGAATTGGACACAGTGAAAGGTGTGTCTTCACCTGCCATCTGTGACAGGATGAACAATCGGAGGATTTGACAAAGTGCTGTGTATCCCAATAGGTATTCATAGATTCACTCTACCAAACTATGATATAAAGCGCTGAAGCATACCTTGAAACTGTCCTTGATGGTGATGATCTTATGAGTCCCCACCCTGCTGCTCAGCCGAATACTCAATGCGTACTCAACTTTCTCAACGCTTGCGTTCCCCTTCACAACCAATCTTGAGCGCCATACCTCCCTCGCCTGCCTCTCAGGAGTACTCCCGTAGTCTAGCAAACCTCGCAACCCGTATCCTGTACCGCTCGCCGCTCCCTTCTCCCCAGAATGATCTGCCGGTCTTCGTGCTCAACGCTGCGGCCTTCCCGGATGCCAAAGAGGTCGACTTTGACGCCTTGCTACCCTATGTGCTCGTCAGACTACCTGATGAAGAGGAGCTGATTGGAGGTCATGGCTACGAGATAGTCTTCTTCGCGGGTGGGAAGAGCGATGGATCTACGGCAACGAAGAAAGCAAGGCCGGGATGGGGCTGGTTTCTGCAGGCTTATCACCTTTTGACCAGAGCTACGAGGAAGCGGCTTCAGAAGTTGTATATCGTTCATGAGAAGAAATGGATCCGATTGCTTGTGGGCATGTTCTCGACAATTGTGAGTCCGAAGTTCAACAAGAAAGTGGTACATTGTAAGTTGTGGTCTCCTTTTTTCCCTCAAAACTATTACGATATTTCGACGTGCCATGGTTCTTCGATAGCCTTTCCGAATTATGTTGTAAGCCTGTGCGACTCCCAATCTGTTGCTGACCCCGCGTGACAGTATCGACATTGAGCCAGCTCGCCCTCCAGATACCAATTGAAGACCTTCTCATTCCTCCATCTGCCTATCTGACCGATCGACGGCTCTCTTCGGAGATATACGCCCCCTATTCAACCGGGAAAAGAGCTTTCGGCGTAACAGAACCGTTACCGACGTCCACCACGGGGGGTTTGAGGCTGCCGAGAATCTTGCGAGAAGCAACGAGTTTCTTGGTCACAGATCCACTTATCAAGACACCAGGTATCTTTCGGATCAATGCTCGCGCCATTGAGGTAGAGATCCTTAAAGAAGCTTACGACCGTGGGCAAAAGTTCATTGTGTGGAATGAAGGCAATATCTACCAAGCCTCAACCCATCGACGAGAGGGGTTTGGAGATGTGTGGGTCGATGATATTGAGCAGACTGAAGGTTTTGGCGTCTGTACTGCAGCTGGGCTCATCAAGCAATGGTACAGAGATCTGCGCCATCCACTTGTTCCGCAGTCCTCCTACGCTGCTCTGGAAAAGTACTACGGTAGTGCCGAATTGTCTCTTGGCCCTGCTGAAATACTTCAAATGCTTTCGCAGGAGGCCGAATGGTCGATCTTGCCGATGCTCTCTCGGCGAATAATGACAATGCATCTGCTGCCACTACTATCGAGAGTCGTAGAATTCCAAGACTGGAATCAGATGACCCCATATAATTTGTCAGTCTGCCTCGCTCCCCTGATGCTATGCGGGCCGGATCCGATGGAGGACTTCAAGATGTCTAGCATCATACGCAAGCTTCTGGAAGCTATGATCGCTTATTGGAGGCAAGACCTTGCACCGCATTTCCGCAATGGGCCCTTCGAATTCGAAGAATCATTGCGTCTGCCGGAAGCACTCGAAGACAGGGAGGATGCATTGCAAGAGATCCAGGCAACACGAGCACCTGAAGACGCGCAATCTAGTGGCATCGTGCTCCTAGATAGTGACGACAGCGAGGGAGAATCCGAAGGAAGGCCACCATTACCTCCACGGCCACGGCAAAGCAGTAGAGATCACAGTCCGACCGAGGCAGCCACTGAAGTCAGGCGAAAGCCAGCGCCACCCCTTCAGACCCCTCCGCGCTATTCCATGATCGTAGGCGACCGATATACCGCTCGGCCGGATGGGTTTACCAATACCGTGCCATTAGAGGATGAGCACGAAGACCAGCACGATCCTACAACTCTACCAGCATACGAAACGGCACCAGCCCCTTCTACTTCCTTCATGCCGAATTCGATCGCGCGAAAGCCACTTCGTAAGACGGCAGACAATCCATAGCACAAGTCGATATCATTTCCTCCTATGTATATACAAGCAACCCGCCATAAACACACAGCACCTATCTCAAACAGACTTCCCCCCCGCTTCATGCTCCTCCCCCCCTCTCCTCCCAACCGCATACACCATCCCCCCACTCACCAACTGCGCCACACAAAGCCCCATCGTCGTCCCCCGTATAATCCCCCGCGGACCCCATTTACTAACAAACGCCTGCTTCCTCCTCCTTGCCAGCAGCAAATACAACCCCGACCAAGCGGCGCTCAGTCCCGCACTGTCGACCTTGTAGTCGTAGATGTTGAGGTAGGAGCTGAAGAGGAAGATGGGCGCGAACATCAGGGGGAGGAACTGAGGCGGTCGCGCATGTTGGGCGGTCACGAGGGTTGCGAGTATGGTGGGCGGGACGGACGATTCTGGGGTGGAGGGTTAGTTATTGGGTTTTGATCGAGGGGGAAGGCGAGCTGGTGGGGCGTACCGCCCCATGTCTTGAGGTAGGATATGGCGGAGGGTTTGGTTTGGGCTGGGGCGTTTGTGGTAGGGGTGGTCATTGTGGAAGCGGCCGCGTTGATGACGACGACGGCTTTAGGGAGCTGGGTATGAAGTGATAGGCAGGCGATTGAGGTATGAGCTAAAGTATATGACAGATTCAATGAGATGTCGCGGATTGTTTGAGCTGAATGGTTGCTTTGGCGAATGACCAAGGGGACCTGATGTTCTTCCGCGAGACTGATCTGCAATGCCGAGAATGCCAAGCATCTTGGGCTCTTTTGGAGCTTCACCAAGTGTTTGACCTTCATCCTCTCGCTCAATCCAAAGCATCTAAACAAGACAAGGTACAATCACGATAGACAGTACTTTACATTCGAGACGGACCTCACGTATTCCCTACCCCGAGGACCTGGCAGCTTGATATGCCCTACCGAGCCGGGCATCTCTCCCTGAGTACTGTCTCCGAAACTTAGGTGAGTAAACATTGAAACACATAGACGGCTAAGGTATGAATTCTCTTACTTCAGCATCTCTTCTTCCAAGCTCTTGCTTCTGTCATCGTCTTCGGTCTCCATATTTTGAGTGGATATGTATTTGGAACTTGATCTACGATTACGGGCTAAATTGGGCATCTATCCCATTGTTGCCAGCGCTTCTGCATCCGCATCGCTGAACTCATCCGCGATCCTAGAGACGCAGAACACGTCTCCCCAGAAATGTAATTCCATATAGGATCCTGGGTAGCTGCTTACTCGACGATATCGCCGCCAACTCATGTGACTCACAGTGGACCGCTGGTCACTACGAGAATTGATAAAGTGGACACGGAGGGTCGATTCCAAACCGAGGCTGGTCCTTATCTAGACTTGCGAATGGGACTGCCTGAAGAGATTCTCCCCATGAGCTGGAGGTCATCTTTCAGGGGCTGGGCCAGATGGCCGATTGCTCATTATTCTTGCATCGCCTATTCTGCCGTCTTCATGTTTGGTACAATTAACCGGGTAACGGCTTGACTGCTTTGCTATGGGTCTCCCTTGGTCGATAATTTCATCGTCGCATTGCCAACACCATTTTCCACGAAATGCTATGAAATAGTGCACCATTGTTACTATGGCACCAGATGTTTCAGAAGCTGCGATGTAATATCCTGGGAGATCAAGCCGGGTGGCATTCTCTTCTTCATATCATCGATCGAGACCATCAAAGAGGTTCGGGAAATTGGTAGGTAACGATTGAATAAACTCTCCCGTGCGCTGGTAGGACACTAATACCAGGGGCTGGCTCATCAAGAACCGATCTATTTGCACCCTCAAGAAAGTTTTTACGTATTAACGATGGACTGAACGACCAATGATGGCCCATTGCTAAAGCGGAAAACCGTCAATGGATACCGATGACTTCGTTGGAGGGCCTCAAGGAAGCAGCAGAAAGGTTTTCGAGGCTTGCGAAGGGGAATAGCACTCACTGAAAACAGGTGGGCATACGGGCGGTAAAAGTTCGACAAGTCTCCTTGACTCTCTTTTCGGATCTAGTGAGCACGCTTCAATTGGCAATCTTCTGTAGCCCTTTCCATTCTCTGAATGCCAAGACCCTATCAGCCACACAAAGAGCGGATCTTCTCAAATTTACTCAAATCTACTCAACCTTACTCTGGCAATCGAAAAGAGAGTTCCACTTCTATATATGACTTGTCGCCTCAAACCTCAATGTCGATAATTTTGGTAGCTTTCAGTGCCGTCTGGTCAACAGATACGCCGTCTGCGTCCGCTTCCTCTCGACTACCTAGGTCCGACAATGGACAGCTCTACAGTACACGATAAGTTCTCAAATATCGAGGAGCCGATGACATATTTTCTATTTGCATCGTCTTCTCCGGCATCATCTAAGTAACTGTGCTGAAAAAACAACGCTTTCCCGCTTCTGTTATGGTAAAAGCTGCTCAATTGGTTCATTGCCATACATCAGAACGTTCTTCCAGTGTATGAGATACTAACTTCCTGGTAGCTCCCCCGACGTTTCCGAAGATACAAACAAATCATGGACCTACTCCTTCTTCTATGGTCGTGCCAGTGGCTCTATGTTCACGACTGCCGTGGTGTCAAAGCTGACAAGTCTGTTCCCGGGCCTCACGGTGGCCGAAGCCGCCGAGGGTGAGGACCATCCTACTGAAAAGATGGAAGCCCAGGAAGAAGCGTACAGCGATTTCTACAGCACGATCTTCAAGACTCTTCTCTGTGACATTGATGACCGCAGGGGTCTTGAGCATGGGATTACATTCAGCGCTGAGACTGATAGTCGGGATACCTGCTTCAGCCAGCGTGTGGAAACCCCCCTTGAAGAATTATATGGATGCGATCCGGGTTCCCAGATCAGGCAAATGCGCAAGCTCGGTCAAGAATATCTCGACAGCTACGAAGGGTTCGATGATTCAGGCGACGACGGGGCTCTCCATAACCTCATCAGACGCATCATCTGGGGCCAGGAAACCGACGAAGATCAGCTTGAGCAGGCGTTGCGCAACATCAACTATCGCATGCAACAAATGTCTGTCGCCGACCGCTATGTTGAAGCGATGGCTATTCCGCCCCCACTGGGCCAGCAATGCCACGAATGGGATTGCTACCACCACTATTACGAGGAGCGAAGCGGAAGCGACGAGCGCTATGCCATTAAGCGGATGATCTTCGACGACTATGAAGTCCTCTTTCCCAGCCCTGTTGAGGAACAAGGCAGACCTTTTTACAAGGGAGTGGATTATGTCGTCGCAGCACTGCAGCATGCGAATTTATCGATGTCGGAGATCCGGGCCAAGCTCAAGGAACTTGAGAAATTGGTAGATGCGGAAGTTGAAAACCTGATGCAATCTGTCATGAAGGATCCTGAGATAGTATCGAAAAGGCAAAAGCTTTTCGGGCTCTACGGTAAGGTGTTGAGAAGCGTGTCGCCCTCGAAACGAAGATCTAGGGGTCTGTCACTGACGGGCTCGGCTTGAGGCACGCGGACTCCGTGGAAGAACACATTGATGGAGTGAGATATGCTGCCTGGCTAACGGCGAACCAGAGCAAAAAGGGGAAGCTGTTAAGTGTTCACTGTGTCAAACACAGACACGGTGAGAAAGATGAACTACGGTGTCGTAGAGCGCCAGGGTAGCGTCGTCATCGAAATTGTTTTCGAACAATATATTCCTTAATGTAGCTGATGATAATATCATCCTGGGAGGAAACGCGGACTTTACTACTCATTATAATAAGTTGACGGATTAACGTTGGGTAGTTATTAGCTGAGAACGGGCCTAATAGTCTTCCCTGGGTGCGTTTCACGGTCGCACGTACGGTAGATTCAAATTAGATTCAAAGCTAGCGATTGGTGCGGCTATACTACCAGTCTACCACGTTGGCGAGTGGATACGTCTCAGATCTGGCAGTACACCATCTCCTTCGTACCTCTTATCATCCTTGACCTCGTGTGAGCGCAGTAGCTTGTTTATTAATCTAGGAAATCCAATTCAAAGGAGTCTTGATGTACTTTGACCCAGCGTCAAACCGGATATTGGAGCAGGACCTTTTCTCGCTCGCCAGGACAACTTCTCGATGACAAGATGATAAGTGATGACATGGCTCTTCAGTCCTGCTTTTCCCCATCGTTCTTGTGAGCTCCAGCGGTTGCAGCCTACAGCTATGTGGTCAAGAACATAGCAGTGGATGGAGAATGGATCCTGCTCCATTCTGTCATGCTGTCTCTCATTAATGTTAATTAGCTTTGAACAGACCTTCAGGAGTATTGATGTGAGCGGCCCGGAGCGGCTCATGTGCCGCGATGCTCATTACTCCTGTCATGATATATCTTCTGCTGGACCTGCTCGCAACTTTCACGTTCCGCATCGGAACCGTTTTCGTCCTCGAAATTTCCTCTTATCACACTCTCTTCTGCGGTTGATCACGCTCTTTTTCTTTCTTGAACCTACCCTCATTCCTTTGGGTACTTTGGTCAGCATAGCTTGCTTTTTGATCTCTCACGTGTCAAAACTAGGATTAGTTGCTATTCTATATAGTAGCACAACAGATTTCCATCGCTAGATACCTCCAACACCATCTATACTCCAAGCATCATGTTACTCTTGACCACTGGTTTGGTCACCATCGGCGGAGCATGTCCTTTAGGTGCCAGCGTGACCGAATCTTCCTCGGCCTCTGCCACTTCTCCAGCTGCTTCTCTAACAGCCGCTTTTTCCAGCGAATCTGGCTCTATCGCCACGGCTGATTCAGGTTCAACCGCTTGTTCTGGCGTCAACCGTCGGTTTCCTCCAAAACACCACCGGAGCACCGACTCTCCAAGCCCCTCAGCCCAACGACGCCGTACCTGCCGACGCCGCCATCTATCACCCTTCAGCCCCCATCATGAGCTTGACCGATTTCCGCATCTGGCACGACGACCTCAAAGACAACAACGGCGGCGGTAGCCACAAATTCATGAAAGTCGCTCCCGGCACCTACGAATTCAGCAAAGGCTCCGGCTACCCCCTGGACTGGAACAACAACATGGCTTTCAACGGCTTCACCGGCTGGACACTCAACCTCCGCGGCTGCACCTTCACCGAAACGCGCATCAACGGCGACCTCAACTATTCCGACTAGATGCTCTACATCAACAACAGCGACGACTTCACCATCCTAGGCGGCACCTTCTGGCTGAACCAAGGCATCGAGATGTTCTCCCAAGGCAAAGTCCTCTCCATGACCGGCTCCGGCTCAGGCACCGCAATCATCCAAATCGACGACGGCTACGACCACGACAGCTGGGGTGCCAACCACTCCCCGGGCGACTTCAGCTGCGTCGACACCTCCAACCCCACCCATTTCTACCACCCGCTCTGCAACTTCTGGTACCAGTCCAACGTCCAACCCCTCCCCAACCGCCGCCTCCAAGCCGACTACACCTCCCGCGCCGGCGTCGCCGTCGGCCAAACCCTGAGGATTAGTAAAAGGTAGTAATTTTAGCATTTAAGTTAAAAAACAGTCTTAATTAAAAAATTAAAAAAAAAACGCTGAGTTTATTACTAATATTACCCTCAAATCCGGCCCCAGCAGCGCCGCCGCCACGAGCATTGAATGCAACGGCGGCGTGCACTTCAAATGCATGACGTCCAACGCCGTGTACTTCAACTACGGCATCGGCCCCACATGCACCGCTCGGCCTTTGATCATCGATGACTGTTTGATCACCAGCCTGCCGGCGACGAAGGGCTACGCGGCGAGGGTGAATGGGCCGACGATGAGCTTCGGGAACTACGGCAGTGCGATCTTCGAGGCGGTGGGCATGCCGGCGATTGAGTTCCGGAATTCGTGGTGGCAGGTATACGGGCTCGCCGAGTGATGTGACGGATATGGCGAATCATCAGCCCCCGCCGCAGTTCTTTGCGGCGGCGTAGGCTTGTTAAGTGCGGAAGGGGGGGGGGTTGTCGATCAACAGAGGGGAAGGAGGATTGAGGCGACCCGTAGCTAGAGGCTACAGTCTGGTACATTTCGATTGCTGACATGTATTCATGAAAAAGCTGAATGGTAGCTCCTTCTTTATCGAACTCAAATCAAGAATCCCTACGGTATAGGCAGTTTGTCCATTCTTTCACAACAGAGCCTTGCTTGAAATTTGGTCGTGCGTGCTGTGCCACTGCATTCACCTTCGCGAGATCATTTGAATTATGGTAGGATACTTGGTCGATCAATGCAGTGGCGCTGTTACGTGTGAACACGAACGAATGCCTACCTATATGCCAGTAGAACCCGGGTACTATCAAAAGCCCAATTCGTTCCCAAGCGCCGGGTCAATGCACAATTCCTGGGGAGCGGTGCACCATTTCATAGAAATACGTTTCGACGGGATGACGGAGGGAGGGAGTTGGTAGGATTGGTGGAAGGGGAAGAGGGAGGGGGGTGTTTTGGCGGGCGTTTGATATGGAGATGCCAGGAGGGGGGATGCGATGCAGGAGATGGAGGGGGCGTGCTGGTTATGTAAGGGGTAGTTGCGAGCCCAGGAGGAGGTTGTTGGGAGGAAGAGTCGATGGGCGTGATAGTTGCGGTCAGCTACAAACCCAATGTTTCTCACCCACTTCAACGAATATCCAACGCTCGACGGTCCTTGAACATCATTTGACTTGGTTAGCCGTAGCCTCCTGCTCAAAACCAGCCTCCCAACCCACCCAGCTCTCCTCACTCATTCCCCACTCCTCCTCAGCCCCTCATACAGCCCCCAGCTCGCCCCCGCAAACGTCCCACACCCAACCATCACCGCAACTACATACACAACGACCGTCTTCGCCTCCACGCCCCACGCTCCCCCGACCCCCACCAGCGGACTGACCACCACGCTCGACAAGCCGGCCAGGAAGAAGGCCACGCTGTAGGTGAACAGCATCAGCGGGGTCTGCCACACGAAGAGCATCATTCGCTTCGGCTGGCCATGTGCTTCTGCGGTGAGCCGTCCATCATGTTTCTTCTTCCCAATGTGGCAAGTCAACCGTCGCTGGAAACCCAAGGCGTAGGCTTCACTAATGCGCGGCTCGCCGTTGGTGGTGGTGGAGGCTTGAAGGTCGGGGATCGCAATTGTCTGCTGTGCGCCTGGGACGATGGATGTGAGCGAGAGGATGATGCTCGCGTACCATAGCGCGGGGCCGCTCCAGTGGGCGTGCGTGAGGGGGGTGCTCCATGAGAGGCAGGCGATTGTGGCGCCGAAGATGAGGGCGCCCTGTTAGTTCTTGGAGACGTATTACTATCAACTTCAAGGAAGTGGAAGAAGAGGCGAGCGCGGTTGGGGTTGGTTGAAGGGGATGGTGAGGCTTACGGCAACTTGCACGTATTGCGCTTCACGGAGCTTGGTTCTGAAGAAGGCCTCGAGCTCGAGGCGGCATCTTGGGGTGTCGACAGCTGAGGCTATGCGGTAGAGGGGATTGTAGGTGTTGCGTCTGTAGAATGCGCGGTAGGGGAGCGTGAGTAGAGAGATGACGAGTGAGACAAGGTTGGTGAAGAGAGCCTGAATGAGACGGCGGTCAGCTTAATAGTGTTCGGTATGTTCTAAGGATAAGGCAATTGACATCCCATGGAGGTTGGACATACTTTCGCTCCTGAGATAAGGCTTTCCAGAGATGTAAGTGAAGGGCATATCAACGGGAAAATTGAGGACCTCGTCACACCCCAGGCATGCGCCAAGCCCGCCTCTAGCGCCAGAAACTAAGATACCACGCTTCCAGAAGAAGACAAGAATAACACATTAATCTACCAGAATACTATTGTTTAATTCGGATGAAGAAGATAGCGCACTAGCGATATTCTTAAATGCACGATAGCAGCCATCACCTATTGTCGACAACCACACCCACAAGGAAGGCCGCAATACTCCAGAGTTGCGGGCGTTCTCACGCCGAGTTATGCCCTCTGCAACCGCTTCGGGCGCCGATGCAACCCCGAACGGAAGCGCAAAGAGTAGAGACCATAATCAAGGCAACCAGGACAAGAAGTACACGATCGAACAGAAGGCGGCGGTAGTGAGGGTGCGAAAATGCTCGCATACGGCCTACTATGAAATATTGGGTTTGGAGCAGTCATGTTCCGATGCGGAGATCAAGAAGGCATACCGGAAGCTTAGCCTGTTGACGCATCCTGATAAGAATGGCTATGACGGCGCTGACGAGGCATTTAAGCGTGAGTCTCTGGGTATTCGGGTGCTCGATAAGGGCATACCTCGAATTGCGTCGTAGGACTCGGCTGATGAACCATGGACGAATTATAGTGGTCTCAAGAGCATTCCAGGTTTTGTCGGACGCGGAGAAAAAGACCAAGTTTGATCGATTTGGAGGGGACCCAGACAGCAGATTCGGGACGGGATCAGCATCGAGCGCGTCGCCGTTCAGTGGGTTTGCAAGATCGCCATCGAGTGGGAGAGGACCTACGTTCGAGGATGAAATTTCGCCAGAAGAGCTATTCAATAGATTCTTCGGGGGTGGTATGGGTGGAGGTCCGTTCGGTACGTCGTAGCCGCGTTGCCAGAGCTTGGGAGAGTGCTGATTGATGATGTTCAGGCGGCGGTGGTGGCATGTTCGATACCGGTCCACAATTTGTTTTTAACCTTGGAGGCGGCCCTGGCTTCCGAGTCCACCAGTTCGGAGGAAACCGACCACGACGAAGACCGGCGGACGCAAACGGCAACAACGAGCAGCCTCAAAGTGTCAAGTCGATGTTATCAAGTCTTCTACCATTATTGATCCTTATCGTCATCCCTCTCCTCTCATCCATCTTCTCATCGACTACGCCGTCCGGTCCTAGCTTCCGTTTCGATTCTCCCGAGCCTCCTTATACCATGCAACGCACCACTTCCCGATTAAGGATCGACTACTTCCTGAATCCCAAGGATATCGAAGATTACGGTAGTAGGAAGATGAACGACCTCGATCGAAGAGCCGAGAACAGCTACATCAACAACCTCCAATACGAGTGTCAACTGGAGAGCCGGCAGCGAACACGAATGATGGAAGATGCGCAAGGGTGGTTCTTCATTGATGAAAACAAGGCGCGGGCGGCTCGAAATTTCGACATGAGGAGTTGTAGGCGGCTTGACGAATTCGGCTTTTCACGCACGGCATATTGAGCGCTGTGTCTTCTGGCGTATTGGTCTCACGGATTACGGCTGGAGATGGAGTATCTAGAGGTCCTTATAGTAGCATTAGGCAAAGAGGAATACTCCGGGTTAACTGGTGGATCGTGTCACGGGGCTGATTGTACATACGTTTTGACTACCAAAAGGTCCTTCGCAAGACCTGCCGAATTCACGATACTGGCTTGGAGAACCCTTCTTTGCGTTCCCAGAGTGAATTACTCATCCCCTTAAGGATGACCTGTCAAGAAAGAATATTTCATCACAGTTTGCTGTAAAGTCTAGTTGAGTTAATTGCAAGTGCTTTGTCTATCAAATTTTGAGAAGTGTTTGTAGATACTATTGATTGTCTCTGAGCGCAATAATTTGCAGATTAACAGCATTAATAATAAAGACCTGGTTTTTCCTGCGATCGGACATCGAGATGAGAACAATCTTCAGAAGCTGCGAGGGGGTTAACCACATTTTGAATATCGAGGTAATTGGATTAACACAGTCCTCCCGGGGCAGCGTCCCGGCTACCCGGGCACCTATTTGTAGTGATGACTTTACCCGGAGCTTCACCCTATCAAACTGTTCGGTACATTCAGTTCACATTCGCCGACATCTAATAAAATCGTTATGTTGCGATCATCATAGGGGCATTTCGGAAACATACTGCAATATATTCCCACAACATGGCCGACTCACAATCAGACGCGGATAAGGTAAGTTTTCAGTCTGTATGAGGCAAGAGTTGAGAAGCTGACGACGTACAGATCCGCAACAAGCGTCTAGCAAAGCTGGGGTCGCAAACACCAATCTCAAGTAAGGACGAAGGCAGGAGCAGTGAAGCGACCATGACCTCGTCATCGCGGGAGAGTGCAGAACCCCTCCAAAATGGAGCTTCAACAGAGAAGGAGCAAACAAGGCCCAAAATCAACATCTTGAAAGCGCATAGCCCTGAAGATGCGTCCGAGAACCCTTTTGCTCAACTCGGTCCTAAGTCTGCAAGTAACGGAACTTCTGGAATCAATATTACTTCAGCGAGCGGTCGTGGAGTAACTCCAATGAAGAGGGACCGACCAGGCTCGTCAAGTGGGAGACCGTCCTCGAGAAATCCAGAATCTCCCGACGAGGCCGAAGACAAGGTTCTGAGAGGAATTTTCAGGTTCTCTCTGGATCCCGGAAGCAGACAGGATAACCATGGACACGCCCTACACTACATCGGTGGCGTTCGGGAAGAACTAGAAGAGCAAGGCGGATCGATCAACCTGAAGACAGCGAATCTCGATCAGGCTTTACTTGAAGCAGCATCGAACCTTGAAAGAGAAATTCCATTAGATTATCTGCTAGGCTGCTGGAAGAGGGTCTCGAGACAATTTCGAGGCTTGAAACCCGAGGATACGAGATATGAGATAATCAAAGAAGCACGGAGGTTGTGTATGAGCTACTGTATCTTCGCTGTCTCGATGCCAGACATGTTTGGGTAAGGTCAATGAGACCGTTCTGTATAGACCACCTAGCTGATCTGTACATAGCTTCGAGCCCTCTTTCACCAACGCGCTTACGCCACACCTATTGCTCGAGCCTGAAGATGACAAAGGCATTGACCGAGACTTTCTCGTCGAGGCCATTTCACGCTTCCAAGAGGACGATTCAGCTCAGGCGGCGATTGTGGGAGCCGTGGAGGAGCTCAGCCAACGGTTGTCGAGGATGATCATGAACGACGATTTCAAGGCATACGTCTTTGTGAGTTGAGCGAGACCATCGAATTATACTTCCACCAGCTAATTCCCTAGGCTTTACGAAATCTTGTACAGTACAAGCCAATCGTGAATGCCATTGTCCAATCTCCCATGTTCCTTCCTCCTGTATCTGCTAGCATGATCGAAGCATCTACCTTATTAGGTCCTTTCTTTGCGATATCTCCTCTACAAGCAGACGTCACCGCGAATTACTTCTCGAGCCCCAAAACGCGAGATCGGGCATACGTCGCCAACTCGCAGCGATCGATGCGCATGACCCTGGCCACACATCAAGCTGACCTCTTGGACATTGTTAATCATATAGTCAAAAGCGGCGAAGAGCCTAAAGGCAAGATGCTCGACTGGTTTGCCTTGTGTGTCAACCTAAACCATAAGCGACGAGCTATGCAGGTAGATCAGAAAATGGTCTCTTCCGACGGCTTCATGATCAACGTCACGACCTGTCTAGATCAGCTGTGTGAGCCTTTCATGGATGCTACGTTTTCTAAAGTTGACCGCATTGACGTCAACTACCTTAGACGGTCTCCGCGAGTCGATATCAAGGAGGAAACTAAGTTGAATGCAGATCAGAAAACATCAGATCGGTTCTACAGCAATCCGGCGGAAGGAACATCAAACTTCATTTCAGAGGTATTCTTTCTTACCCTGGCAGCGCATCACTATGGTAGCGAAGCCGCCAATGCAACTTTGAACCATCTCGAAAAGGACCTCAAGCGTTTTGAGAAGCGCATAGAAGAGATTGAGCTAGAGCGCCACAAATGGGTTAATGATCCAGTGAAGCTCAGGTTATTCGAAAATGCCGTCAACAAGTACAAAGACCAACTAGACAAAGGGTTGGCATACAAGTATGCTGTCCAGGGTGTCCTCCTGGATGATCTTGTCCAAGCTCGATCGATGCAGTTCATGCGGTATGTCATCGTATGGCTGCTGAGGCTCGTTGCTCCGGAATACCCAAAGCGGCCGTTGAAGCTACCTCTACCGGAGGAGCAGCCGGAGGTGTTCAAGTGCCTACCAGAGTACTTCCTCGAAGACGTTGTTGGTAACTTCAAATTCATCATGAAGAATATGCCACAGATTATTACCTCTACCCAAAGCGACGAGCTGGTGATGTTGTGCATTACCTTCCTCCGGAGCTCAGAGTATATCAAGAACCCATACCTCAAGTCAGGTCTCGTTACTATAATGTTTCATGGCATATTGCCAGTATACAATCGGTCTAGGGGTGTCCTTGGCGATCTGCTCAACGCTCTGCCATTCGCCACGGAACATCTGTTACACGCCTTGATGAAGTTCTATATTGAAGTGGAAAACACAGGAACTCACACCCAATTCTTTGATAAGTTCAATATCCGATATGAAATCTTCCAGATCATCAAGTGCATCTGGTCTAACACAGTTTACCGGGAACGGCTCTCCCAAGAAGCCAAAATCAATCTGGACTTCTTCATCCGGTTCGTGAACCTACTTCTAAATGATGTCACCTTCGTTCTGGATGAGTCGTTGACTGCCTTCATACAAATCCATAAGCTGTCAAACGAGCTAAGGGACACCCCAGACCTGGAGGAAAATGTCCGGACCGAGAAGGAAGAGGCTCTGTCGGCCGCTCAAGGCAGAGCTAAGTCGTACATGCAGCTTACGAATGAAACGGTAGCGATGCTGAAGCTGTTCACCGAAGCTCTGGCAGACTCATTCACGATGCCCGAAATTGTGCAGCGACTAGCGGATATGTTGGACTACAATCTCGATGCCATGGTAGGACCGAAAAGCAGTGATCTGAAAGTTGAGAATCCCAAGGAATACGACTTCAATCCCGGGGCTTTGTTAGCGGAAATCATCGATGTCTACCTGAACCTTAAGGATAAGGAGAACTTCATCTTCGCCGTCGCAAGAGATGGCAGGTCCTACAAAACTGGAAACTTCGAGAAAGCAGCCTTGATTATGAGGAGACACGTGCTGAAGTCCCCCGAGGAGCTGATGGCATGGAAGGTCCTTGGGGAGAAATTCAAGAAAGCCAAAGAGCTGGATGATCAGGCTGAGGAGGATCTTGGGGAGATTCCGGAAGAATTCCTCGGTATGTCCTACCACACCAGCGCTTGAAGATATGTCTATGCTAATACCCGGGTTCAGATCCTCTCGTATACACGCTTATGAAAGACCCGGTCATCCTTCCCACCTCGAAAACATCCATTGATCGCTCCACGATCCGCTCGCATCTACTGAGCGACTCGACGGACCCCTTCAATCGCGCTCCGTTGAAGATCGAGGAGGTGGTACCGGGTAAGCTCGAGCGCGCCAATATGCTTTGAGACATAGATGTTGACTACTTGCCACAGACACCGATCTACGTACTCGCATCGAAGCGTTCAAAGCGGAGAAGAAGGGACAGAAGATAGCAGACCTGGGCTTGATGGACACAAGCCCAGGTTGAGGAAAGCTGAAGAAGTGACGATTGCACGAGTGGACGATGGAGAACACGCATAGCACGTTTGGTGTTCATAGCAAGGCATGGGTCAGCATAAGCCGGCGCCATGGATGGCAGCGTATCAGATCTTTGATCTGTTGGTGAGGTCTCATCGAAATCATGGATGTTAGTCCGGAAGATAGAAGTCGCATGTCCATAGGATCAACAGAGTCGTTCTTCTAGTGCAGAACAGTCATTCCGTCAACAAATGCTTGGTGGAAGGATTTGCCGAGGTTTGATGCATGTCTCGCTCCCGGTTCCTTTACATGCATGCAGAGGAACATGCAGACGTGTGCAGTCTCAACGATACCTGAACCTGACCGAATGAAGCAGTGGCCAAAGTAAAAGATAGCTTAGTAATCAAGGCTTTACAAGTACTACATGTGATTGTGGGTCTGGGGCGTGGCAGATCAGGGAAGGAGTCAGGCTTTCCGGAGAGAGCGAGAGAGATTCTCAGCTGTCGGGACTGCGAGCTGGGCCACACCGTTGCCTAAAGTAGTCATGGGCCAATCAGAGGACGCTCCTGCCTCAGATAAAGCCGCTTCGCCCGATGAGACTCGCATCATCTACGAACACCGCAACTCCTACTTTGAACACTCCTCTGCCTCTCTGCCTCGGATTCAGAACAGTCTGCGAGAGAACAGAGCAGATTCACATCTCTCATTCCCGTTGTGAAGTCAATAATCTCGGAGTCGCAAGCCAAAACTGCAAAGTTGGTTGCGGCCGGGCCAAGACCGCGAACAACTCTTCTTTCTATTCGCTCCGCCGACCACAGCTCTTTATCCAACCTCAACGTATCCATCCACATACTTTATCTACGACACCACAAATCTTGGTGTCGCCAAACAATACTACCGAAGCACCTTTCGTCATCACACTGAAGCTTGCTCTTTGCCCTCACCTGCAACAACATGGCTGAGATCCGCCGCAAACTCGTCATCGTTGGAGACGGTGCCTGCGGAAAAACCTGTCTGTTGATGTAAGCATCCGCGAACCTCCCATCCTCAACCTGATCCTATATACGGTGTGCTACAGGTCGCTAACATAAAGCTTCCTTGCAGTGTCTTCTCCAAGGGCACCTTTCCTGAGGTCAGCAGTTCTCCTTTGCCCAGACGCCGCTTGCGGTCTTAAACGCTGTCGCGTGCTCTGCTACAAGCTTTTCATACCATACCAGCATGCGATGGCATGCTATACGAAAAAGAATTGTCGCTCTAACGCTTCTGCTTCTTAGGTCTATGTCCCTACCGTTTTCGAGAACTACGTTGCCGACGTCGAGGTTGATGGCAAACATGTCGAATTAGCTTTATGGGATACGGCGGGTCAAGAAGATTATGATCGTCTCCGACCTCTATCGTACCCGGACTCTCATGTCATCCTGATCTGCTTCGCTGTCGACTCTCCCGACTCCCTGGACAACGTACAGGAGAAGGTATGCTATCCTCTGTTTTTGGGGATAACAATACTGTGGTATCTAGAACGATGCGACAAAAGCTAATATACTTGGCAACAGTGGATATCTGAAGTCCTCCATTTCTGCCAAGGCCTGCCTATCATTCTCGTGGGATGCAAGAAAGATTTACGTTACGACCCCAAGACTATCGAAGAGCTACACAAGACTTCACAGAAGCCCGTGACACCAGAACAGGTAGGCCATCAACCATTCTTACTTTCACTGGCCATCTCCCTTCGATGGGTTGATGAGAAATGGCGTGTTGACACCTGGGCGGATGTTTCCTTCTCAGACGGGCATCGGCTAATATGGATTTGCACAGGGCGAGGAAGTCAAGAAGAAGATTGGAGCACGCTACTATCTCGAATGTTCGGCGAAATCCGGCGAGGGTGTCCGAGAAGTCTTCGAGCACGCGACTCGTGCGGCCCTCCTGTCAAAGAAAGGCCACGGCAGCAGTGGCTCTATTAAGAAGAAGTGTGTGATCTTGTAGCATGCCTTCTAGCCAGCAGCGTGGTGGGCGAGAAGCGACATTACAGGCAGCAGCAGAATGAAGTTTTTCCTTACCCTCTAGAGAACAGTCCTGCGGCCGGTCTACGATCATGGCTCACCTCTCGTGGCATCTGCATGCGGGAGCGATTCAGTCCCGGATTTCGTACCGAGCCCCCTCACTTTCTCTGTTTCGAAGGCTTGGAAGGGGAGTACTACCAAGATGTCATGGCTTTGGGCAGTGATGCCATGACGTCGAAGCTCGCGACTGTGGAGTTGTCGGTATCTTTCTTTCTATCTCGATGATGCTCCTCTTTGTACGCTTGCACTTCTAGTCATGGTTCGTTTGCGCATACATTGGTGTAATAGTCGTTTAGATCCTTGCGGTGTCGATTCCGAATCTACCATCCCTCCCTTAGGCTCAGCAACCATCTCGCGTCACTTTCAGAGCTAATATAACCTGCGGGATGAAGGTTGATATCTCGACTGCAGACAAGGTCGAAGAGATGCTGGTACGTGCAGGCCCTTCAAGACCTATTGTACCGACAAGCGTTCTTAATGAGCCAATTTTGGAAGGGTTTAGCTTTGACCGTAGACGTCTTCATCCCTCTGCCAAGACTGACGAGAGCTATCTTCCTTGACTCAAAGAGTGGCCACAGGTGCCAGTAGTCCCATTTATACCTGGTAAGTAGCCCAGCGCTAGTGCTGCCCAATACTCCGAAGTTTCCCCGTATGCCTCTCTCTTCTAAACTCCAAGAACGTCTCTTCATACCGCTCTCAACCTACCCTGCATCCATGCAAAAGCTTGCCCGTACCGCCCGGGCGATCTCAGCGCATCGACATGCCGAGCAGCAGGCCAAAAAGTTCGCTGCCAAGAAGGCCCGTAGAAAGGTCATCGCCGATAACAGCGAACAATCCCGTGAACGCAACTCCCTGATCCGAGCCGCCAGAGTCGCCCGCCGCGAAGACTGGCAACTGGGTCTCCTGGCGCCGCGGAGAGACGTGGGAGAGGGAGCGGAGACATATGGGACGGTGGGAAAGAAGCTGGTGGAGGGAGTGAAGAAGAGGAGGCCGGATAAGAACGATTGGGGCATCAGGACTGGTGATCGGGTTGTGGTGACGGGAACGTGGGAGAGGGAGAAGGGAAGGATTGGGGAGGTGGCGGAGGTGAAGAGCGAGAAGGGGGAGGTGGTGGTTAAGGGTTTGAATCTGGTATGCTACTGGTGATTTCTCACTGGACCCTCGTTATGCGTCTGCAATTGAGCTTGGTCTGTGAGTGCTAGACATTCGAGAGCCTTGATTAATGCTAGCGGTGAGAAATAGGTCGACGTCGCCCAAGAGCCCAATGAGCGCCTTGCAGATCCCAACAAGTCGTTCGTCAAAACCACCGAATTCCCCTTTCCCCTCTCCTCCGTACGCCTCGTCCACCCTCTGCCCCACCCTATCACCGGTGCCCTGACCGACACCATCATACAATCGCTCACCGTGAGCAACCACAAACGCTACATTACCGGCACAGACACTTCGATCCCATATCTGCCCCGTCCTCCACCCCCTGAAAGGCCAGAATTCGATGTCGATACCTTGAGAATAGACGTCGAAGAAGAAACATGGGTGCCGAGGTTATTGGCAGAACCATTTCCGGCGGGCGTGATTGATGAGCTAAGGGGGAAGTATAGCAGGTTTAGATCGAGGCATGAGGATGCGTATATGGCGAAATTGCGGGAGAAGGAGGAGGCGGTGAAGAGGAGAGAGGAGGTGGATAAGACGAGGATGATGAGTCCGATGGAGGAGTGGGCGGAGATGAGGAGGAGGGAGGCGGAGGCCCGAGAGGAGCCAGTGTTGGATGAGGGAGCGTTGGAGAAGATTGGAAGGGTGGTGGCGAAAAATCAAGGTTTGTTGGTGGAAGAAGGGAGTGCGGAGGCGCTACAGGAGGTTGGGGTATAGGGTGAGGCTGCTGAGGGACTGGATGGCAGAACCAGACTTCACTGCTGTCTCAAGCATAGAACAGAGAATGTAGTCCCCCGTGAACGACTGACAGCTTCTAAGCGCCTTCTGGGGGTTTAAAGCACTCACTCGACCCATATCACATTCACAGTCGTGGCCTACAGTGGGTTGGCCTTGAGGCATTCGGTGGTTCTTGTTGTCGTAGAATATTGCATTATGGGATTTATATCGTTACGCCCCCATCGGTCATGTTCAATACATCGCTAGCGGCATCTCTATATGTCAGATCGCTCACAGCACCACCGAAGTAAATTAATCCTCTCCTGAAACAAGAGCTGGTGGCAGGTGTCAAGTACATCTATCTTCATACCAGCAGAAGCGCAGGAAATAAATCTCTCTATTATTGTATCTTGTCGGCGCTCGATCTTCGCTTAGGGTTTATCAGGGCTTCATGTCACGTGGTTTCGCGGGACCGCCACACTCCGGTTCAACAGCTCCCCTAAGTATTCCACTCAATTTGATCACTCTCGAATGATAAGGTGGTATTGGAGCTTCGAAATGGCCGATGATCAAAGGCCTAAGACCAATCGCTATTCAGGAATAACCAGGTCTTCCAGAGCCGCCCTCAGTGCCCCAGCGTACCCCACGGAGCCGGAAGCTAAAGGCAAGATGATCGACGCCCCGGCGGAGAACGAGAAGCCAGCGAAACCGCTGTCTCGAAAGAGAAAGGAGAACGACTCCACCCCAGCGCAGCCATCTTCATTGTCGATGCAACGCCCCTCGAAACCTGAAGCGCCGTCAAAGCCTACCCGACCCAAGACACCTGGGGGGGTGAACGCAGCACCCCAACATGGTGGATACGGTCCACTCGATGCTACCCTTCCAGGCAATCCGCCCTCGAAAAAGCGGAAGACAAAGAGCGACAATGTTACCAAGCCAGAGGATGGAGAAAAGCGCCTGCGAGTCTTTCGCAAAAAGGCCCCACTTTCCTACCTTGAAAAGCTGGAGCGAGCAACGTCCCAGAGGATGTTCGTAATCGACCGCACCCGTGGAGGCACGGAGGCCGTCCCGGAGGAAACGATTGATATGGCTGGGACGACAGGCAATATCTACAGCATCACGATCTCGCAGATGCCGAAGTGTACTTGCCCAGATAACAAAAAGGGGAATCAGTGCAAGCATATCGTTTATGTATGTTGAGTCTGGGTGGCAAATGTCATTCGGGAGGATTCTTGACTGATACTCGGTCTTGTAGGTCCTCCACAACGTCCTGAAAGCGCCCGAACACCTCCAGTACCAGCTCGCCTTCATCTCTTCGGTACACATAGCCCCCTCACTTTCCTTTTCCAATCTTCTTTAGATACTAAGGACGTCATTAGGAGCTCCGCCAGATCTTCGATTATGCCCCGCTTCCCGTCTCCGAAGCAGACACCTCATCCAGCAAGAACCGCAAAGAAATCAGCGGTGACTGCCCGATCTGCTTCACAGAATTCGAGCCCGAGACAGAAGAGATCGTCTGGTGCAAGGCTGCTTGTGGGAATAATATCCACAAGGGGTGTTTCGAGCAGTGGGCGATGAGCCTGAGAGGGAAGGAGGTCAGATGTGTATACTGGTAAATCATTCCTTCCACTTTACCTTCCTACAACCCGACATCTCAAGCCCTATTTCGCCCAACTTTGCTTTTGTGAGATAGCCGTTGATTATCCTTAACAGTCGCACTCCCTGGCAAGGCGATCCCGAATCGCTTGCCCGCATAAAGACCTCGGGCAGAATGAACGGAGAAGGCTACGTCAATGTTGGCGATCAACTCGGGCTTTCGGGCGCACGCGGTGAGTATTTCCCTCTCCCCTCCCTTCCGTTTCCTACAGCGGAAGCACTAATTTAATATCTAGATTACTCTTCCTATCACCAACCGTGGGTGAGGAGACAATTCGGACGGGGCTACTAATACTTGGACTACGACAAAAGGATGGCTTGGGGGTTGCAGAGGGTTTGCCAGGCGCTGGAGTGGGCTTTGAAGGGGATGCTTTACTGAGATACCCGGCTTGCGTATGCTTGCATTACTAGGGGTGTCATTGTCAGAGGTTGCTCTATTTCAGAGGTGCTATACGAAGAATGAATGTATGCTCGGATCCTAGGAGAGATGTTCCAACGAAACACCCGTCTTGCATATGCTTGTCTTGCACGGGGCGATGGCTAAACTAAATGTGGGCCGTCCAATGAACACGACCGCCTTCAATCTGGATCTGCGTCTGCCGCAAAGTAAATCTCTGTGTAACGCTGCGTTGACTTAAAGTTGCAGAAGGATGGTAAAGTGCCGTAGTCGACCTCACGGCCTCATGGTTTGCAGATGAGTTGCAGGGATGGTTTCACCGCCTCACTTTCACCCAATAGAGATCGACATGGTCATTACTATAAAGCGACAGCGAAGCTGAACTGCGTTCTCCCATCTAGGAATATCCAGGTCTTGTTGTTGATCTGTTCTATTAGACTCGCCTTGAATCGGAGCTCGCAGTCTGCATGGTGCTATCATGATGATTATTGTCCACTGTTCTTCCGCTAATTGCTAGCTCCAAGCTTAAGCGAAACAGGATCTTCAGTTCTTGAGCTTCAACGCTTCAGGTACGAAACGAGATTGGTTTGATGAGAGATCAGCAATCAAACAGTCTCAATACCCCTGAAACGAGGCTTACAGAATCGGACGTCAGCATTGAGACACGACGCAGAGCTTTGTCGCAGGCGAACGGGTGTCTGCTTCCACTTCCATAGCCTGATCCAGGTGTCACTGATCATTACCAGTAGTGGAGACTTGCATTTCCGTGGGTTGCCCGAACGTCTTTATCGAGCTTGTGTTGCCCAGCTATATTCCGTTTGTGTTCTCTCGGACACACAACTACTCTTGGGAAAGCCAGAAAGCGCTCGTCTGATTGGGCGATTCCGTCTTTGCTCCCTGAATAGTCGCATCCTAGACGCGATCCGCCTTTGCCAGACACTTGTGTTACGCAGGATCGCCAACAGTCATGTGGATCTGTTTGGTAGCAGCAGGAAGTGTCACCCTCGCTTCCTGAAGGCCCACTAACAAAGCCAGCGACCTGCATCGACCCATTCGGCCCACGTCAGCACCACCATCACCACTACTGTGGTAACTGTTCTCCAAAGATTACTCAGAGTAACCTGATATTCGGGCAAGCAATGGGTCGGCCACAAAGTCAAGGGCAGGACTCAGTGACGACGGTGATTATTGAAGGAGCGGCAGGGTGTGCTCCACAAAGCCTCGCCGCATTCCTGCTTCGAGACGGAGTGATCCTGGTGTGCAACCGCAGGAAGGCCAAGTCTCCTTGTAATGGACCACTCTGTGCCCTTACCAATGTCATGGAACCTCACTTTTAAGCGTCCGATCCTGAATCCTTCCGTCTCCGATACTTTCGTGCTAGGGTTTCTACCGCTGTGCAGCCTCGCCTTTGCTTGATTGGTCTTCTCAATATCAATGAAGGTGACATTGAATTCGATATTTGCCGTTCGAAGTATTTCGGTATGTTCTAGTAGTTATTTATTCGTATGGCCTCCCGGCCATGTTTGCGATTTTTCGCTTCAATTACTTATCTCCAACATCCTGCTTTCTGTGCGCCGCAATTGACGCGGCAATATCAAGGTGCATTGCTTCTTGCACAGAAGGATTCGAGACTTGCATCCTGCGCTTTGTATGTGTCCTGGAGGGGTGGTGTTCCGGGCTACCACTATTCCTCAGAACAAAGACCCCAACGCTGTTTGCAGACAATCAGTTTGCTTATTGCTATGTGTAACGGTCGACTAAGATCAAATACTCACCAAGACTCACTACCGTCATTGCCGTCATTGCCGTCTCGATTCACAGAAGTGTACAGGCGATCAGTGAGTACCTCGGTCGACCGAATCCACGAGTCACGATGAGGCTTCGAACGGCAGGGGCGGCGGACACTCAGAGTGAACATAAACATCTCACAATGAACTCAACAACACAAATGCTATCTCTTTGCCAGCCAACACCGAAAACCGATCGCTCAAACCATACCAGCAAAACAGGGCCAGCAGCAGTCTCCACAGCAGGTAGCATTTGCCAAAGACCAAACTTTATCGCTACAAAAAGCAGCGCAAGCCAGGTAGACGGACCCTCGTTGGGGTTTCAGCAAGAGACTTTCAAGATGACGTGGGATCATGTGGAACAGTATCTTGCGCCCGAGGTACTACAGCGCTTTGAGATCAAGCTCCTCGACTTAGCGTACTATCAAGACGTCAACAAGCTCGACCCTCCTATTACAAGTGCCTCCCTGAGCGAACTTGACCTCGCACGGATCATCAATGACCCAAAGCTACGACATGATATCAACTTCGAGCGGGAAATATCGTTCAAGCCCAATGTTTATGGCGAGCACCTACAAGAGAAGTTGGAACAAGCACAGATGTACTGGGAAGCTCTCATCATCGAGTTTGCGTTCTATAGCCAACGACAACGTCACCTCCAGAACAAGGCATCGAAAGAGAGTGAACGTCGGGTATTCGCGCTTCCCCCTACAGACCTAGCAACACTGCGTCGTGCGGCCGTGAGACTACCTCACACGTTCGCAGCGATTCGCGAGATCCTCAAGACTCTTGTTCCCGGATCAGAGTGGGATGCAATCGATGAACGCCTCGATGTAGACTTGCTGATACAGGAACTAGAGAACGGGGTATGCGATGTCCGAGGTCTTGCTGATTGGCTTGGACAGCTGCTGCTCCGCTCCTGTTCGCCATTGCGTGATTCTCAAGTCAACGATATGGTGGCTTTGATACAGAAAGGTGCAGACAAAGATGATCCGCGTCTTCTTGCATTTGGTATGAAGGATCTTTTCGGCATTCTTGAGACAATGAGACTCGTAAGTACACTCACACTAGCCGTACGGCACTAGAGCTGACCGTTCGACAGGATGTTGCCAACCATCAGATAAGGTACCTCCGCTTGTTATTGATTGATGATACTGTTCACTTCGAGCAGAAGACGTTTCTTCAAAAGATAGCGTGTGGGTGGAGTCTTAGCAACGCACGAGCTTGGATCGACTCAGGCAGCGGACCGGAGCTAGTTGCAACAGATCGCCAGCCAGTTCTGTCGAATATCGTACGAGCTCTCGCTCATCTGGTACGCGATGACAGACCTTTACAACCCTGGCCTTCTAGCTTACTTTACGACGCCGATCGACTGATGTCGCTCAAAATCGACTTGCATGTGGCCTTATATCGCCGGGCTTGTTTCCATGCGTGTGACGCTACAGTTCGCGCCTTCGGCATCAGTACGCCTCTGACAGCTGACACTTATCAACGGCTGTGGACGCGCATCGAGGCTGTCTTAGAAATCGAGAGATCTGGCCAAACTCTATCAATCAGTAATAGAGCTCCCACCCTCGAGATTGTGCGGGAAGCTTGCAGGGTCTGCAAAATGTTCACTCTACCAGATGAAGGCTTACTGAGCTTCGCGGAATGGCACGTGTACATCTGCATGGATCCGCATTACAGAGAGTCCCAGCGACTCCGAGCTGATATCGGCGAGAAGATGACGGAAGCTGTGGACGCAGAGGTCCAACATCTTGTGGAGATGACACCGCTGCAGATGCTGAATTCTGTTAGCCAACAGCCTCCGAATGAGGAAGCTGATGAGGAAAAGCGAAGACTTTCGAGCATTGCGAGGCGCCTAGCCCACATCTCGATCCTGCATTGGAGGATATGGGCACCCATCCTTTACCATCAACCACATGGTTTATTGGCCACTTCGACTAGCATCGCAGCTTCGATGAGCGCCCTCTCACTAACAGCGCCCACCTCAGAGCACGCCATGGCCGGCTCAGAAGAAGAGGGATTATGGTCTGGCAAAGCAGTACCACTGCAGGCTATCGAAAGGGAGTCGATTGCAATTACTAGCTCGATCGATTCGCTGGAGATCTCTAATTCGGAGGATGATTCTACAAGCAATAATGAGCCGCTCGACGACCTCAATTAGAGGACATCACCAGGGGGATGAGAAGCCTGGGCACGAGTACTGGGCGATGACTACTATTACTAATCGTTAGAGGATACTGATACCCAACTGTGAATGTTCACAGGCGTACTGTCTGTTGGTTTTGGACACTGGAGTAAACCCGAATGTAAGGATAGATAATATCTCAGCAAAGTAGCTCCCAAGCTGCCAACTCCTCGCTCGCAAATCTATGATCCCATCCCCTGTAAATGCCGCTGTACGTAACAAACCCCCACAGACGAGCCTCCATCAACCAAGATATGCCCATTTGTGAACTCGCGCCATGCTCTCAAGGCAGAGCGAGCCTCATCCCTTCACTTCTTCGGCGCTTCCTCCTTCTTGGACCCCGCTAACCATCACAACCAGCATTAGCGAACTCTCATCATCACCTATCCCCGAACCACCATACCTGCATCCTGCTTCGCCCGCATGATCGCCGCCTGCGCCTCCTTGGTGCGCGCGAACTCGGTGCCGGTTTGCTGCATGCTGTTAATATCGGCCGTGACGCAGGATACTAGCTATCTAGGGAACGAACGTTATTCTTCTTCTTCTGTGAAGCTGTTAGTGCTGCTAGAGGATATTAGGAGAATGAGGAGAGAGGGATCTGGGGGGGGGGATGCGTACTTGGCCGGCAATTTCTTTTTGGTTCTTCTCGCGCGCTTTGTCGCGCTGGTTGCCGCGGGCCATGGTGGGCTTTGAAGCTGGGGAGGGGAGAGTGTGTGCCGGGTGGAGTGAGGAGGTGGAGAGGGGGGAGGGCTTGTGGGGTGAGGAGCTGGAGGTGGTGAGTGAGCTGAATGCGGAATCCTACAATCTGTAAATTATTTTTGGGTATTTAGCCGAAGATTTTCCGAACTTTCTTGGCGTTTACGGTTTACAGGATAGACTTCACAAGTCTCGGCACCCATGCTACATAATTATCTACATCTTCTCCTCTAGCATGCGGAACAAGCTCCTGGCTGTAGCAGGCTCGTGACAAGCGGGTACGGCTCTATCAATAATCTCTTCGCCCCGAACGCGTTCCCGAACTATTGTTTCGCAGCGTGTAACCGCCAGGACGAAGACCTGAAACCAAATCTGCAAGCAACCTCAACCACTGCTTCTTACATTCATGGAAGCGCCTCAACAAAAGCGTCTCGAGACAGTGACCTGCATCTGATTCGGCATGCTCACCACAAGCGCATACATATCGAAGAGACCATGACTGATACCGCTCCGTCCAATCCCATCATCCAGCTAGTCTCATCATGCCCCTTCACCAAGACGTCCTTCCAAAACCCATACCCTGGGGGTGTGAATGGTGAATGAACAATAGTGCCTTGTTCCAGACGCGTCTCTTTGTCATATTTCGTAGTCCGCCCTTTTCACAGTTCTTCTTCTTTCTTCTATTGTCGCCATTGTTCGCCGTGAGGTATCACCTCGACCACCTTCGATTCTTCACTTTCTCCGTCTTTCATTTCACCACTATTTCCCCGCCAGCGTCGTTAATAGCACCGTGTCCTTGCCTTGCCTGCTGTGCAGCATCGTCCATCTCCTTTCTCGCATCTAATACCCACGCTTTCCTTTTCTCTTCCACGACCACCATTTTAACCAGAATCACCACCATAATGGGCATCTTCAAGCGCTCCAGCAGCTCCCGCGACCCTCTGGCTGGCCCAGGGTACGTCATCCTCAACATCATCCGCGTCTTCAACATCATCACGCTCCTAGCCGTTATCGCGGGAAGCACGGTGATGCTCGTCAAGACCTTCGTAGTCTCGAAGTTCTTCTTCTTCGACGGCGTAAGCCACGTAATCACCGCATTCCTAGCCCGTGAGTCTCCCTCACTCACCCCAACCCAAAACCCCCAAAAAAAACTAACCCGCCCCCCTAGTCTTCCTCATCATCACCGAACTCCCCCTCCTCCGCACCTACATCGCCACCAACTGGCCCCTCCTCTCCCCCACCTCCGGCTTCGTCACCCTCGGCACCCTGATGCTCATCCTCGGCGTCTCCATCCTCGGCAACCTCAACAAAGAAGCCACCTCCCAAACCTCCATCGGCCCCTCCTTCTGGCGCATTGTCATCTCCTCGGGAATCCTCGCCCTTATTTTCGGCGCCCTCAACCTCTTCGCCTCCTACATCTTCCGCAACGCCGCCCTCGGCATCACCGCCCGCCAGGTCCGCGCCCACGGCGCCGTCGCGGGGCAGAAATCATCCACTACCATGCTGCACTACAGCCCGTCGTCCAGCGCTGCAGGGGGGGCCGGTAGTGCGCGGAGAAGGAGTTTCCATTTGGGGAGGAGCGATACGCTGCCGAGCTACTATACGAAGAATAGTGACCGTGCGGAGGCGAGGCAGACGCGCAATATTAGCGCGCCGGTCGTGGGGGACCATTCCCAGTTTGAGAAGTTTCAGGGGAGTGATGAGATCCAGAGGCCGGATTTGGCGAGACATCCTGCTCTTGTGGGAGGGAGGTTCTAGACTCCTCCAAACTTAGACTACCATCTCGGGCGAGAGGGAGCCTCTTCAGACGCATCTAGCAAAAACGCGTGTAAGGTGGGCAGTTACGGCAAATGAGATATCATGAGGTTTTTGGCGTCCTCTTTTGATTTTTGGTTTGCATAGCTAAGGTAGGCAGGCATGGGCGTTGTCGGGCAAGAAACGTTCTTCTATGTGGAAATTGGCGAGCGGGAACTCGATCGTCACGAGATGGGGAAGCGTACCCCAATCTTTACTAGATGGATAACATGAGCGTCTTTTCACTCGAGCGTGTCCAGCTTTGTATACTACACTGTCAGCTTATCCAATATCCATGGAATAAGCATCCAACATCTAAAGCGTTCCAAAGCTGCTAAGGCTGGGGATCCTGTGCACTGTGTAAACTATCAAACGCGATAAAGAGATTAGGGCATGTAGATCATAAACGGACAGTCTTTCACGGGTACAATCGATGAATTAGAACGTATAAATGCAACGATAGCACACCCATCATCGCATCCTCCCATGCGAACCGCCTGTCAAACGGACAGCGTCCTAGTATACAACTTCCCTTTATTCTGGCCTAACTTCGGGATTGAAAGCACCGACGTTCAACGAATTCTCTGATGAGGATGAAACGCGAAAACGTGAAAACGTGACTTGCTATAATCCACTAGCTACAGCGAATCGACCTCAATTTCGAGAGGGGCAGTAAAGTATGCTTTCAAATTCCAAACGCCATGCTAATGTGTGGGGTATCTTCCGTAGTAACAAGCCTGCCGAAATGGTGCTCGTCATCCCATATCCTGCATCTTTGCGCCGGGAAGTACTAAAGGAAATGAGATATACCACTTCGCTTCCTTGCTGCTTTCAGCAAATACCATGAGCTGTTTTCAGCAAATACCATGAGAGACCGAAGTCTGAATGAGTAGATAAAGGTTCCCCCAGCCTCAACGACGATGGACCATCGTCTGCTGCACCCTCAAGAGCTCATCCGCCCGCTGGAACACATCCCCCGCAAACGTACGATCGAACGCCGCGCTCGTCGGCACCGTCGCCTGCGCCGCCGGGCCCAGTGCCGCGCTCAGCGGCGTCGCCGGCACGTTGGTCGGATACGGCGAGTTGCCGGAGCCCGTACGGGCGCGGTGGCGATAGGAGCCATCCTGGTTCTGATAGATCGCCTGCTGATTATGGTTATGCGCCGCGGCGGCGTCGGCGTTGGAATTAGATTTGGAAGTGTTGGTGTCGCGCGTGAGGTGTTCCCAGGGGGAGGATTTGATGTAGCGGCCTGTCTCGGAGAAGGATTTCTGCAGGGGGTGGATGTTCTTGAGGAGGTCGGTGGAGATGAGCTCGAGGAGCTTGGCGTCGCGGACGCCGCTCATGAGCTTCTCGAGGGAGAGGAGGAGCTTGCTGCAGAGGCGCCAGAAGTCCTTGGAGTGGCGGACATCGGGCTCGTGGAGCTTGATGGCGGAGAGGCGCTTCTGCATCGCGGTGTTGGTCTCCAGGCTGACGTTGCAGCGGCTGATGAGGGTGGACCAGAGGAGGTGGATGCGCTGCGAGGTGAAGGACATGTGCGCTACGTCGAGGCAGCTGGTGAACTGTTGGAGGCAGACGGGGATGATTCTTTGGCTTTTTTCTACGCAGCGCGAGAGGGAGATGAAGATCTTTTCGAACAGTGCTTCGTGCTCGGGGCTTTCGGGGATCTGGGCCGCGTTCTGGACGTGCTGGCCCAAGGCGCTGTTGCTGCGGGAGCGCAACTTGGGGGTACCATGTCCGGAAAGCATGAAAGATTCCCCAGATCGTGGGGTATTGGCAACTGAGCTGGTGTTTGAAGGGATGAAAGGCCCCGTACGGCTGTTTGAGCGACTTCGTCCGTTTACGTAAAGTGGGACTGCCGTTTGCACTCCAGAGGCTGGGGAGAAAGAAATCATCGTCGCTGGCGGCTGCATAGGAATCCCAATGCGCTGGCGTCTCTCGGGATTGGGCCGCTGATTCGTGGGTGTGAGAGAACGATCGCGAGGTTGATAAGGCTCTTCGTGGATAGTATCGGTCTGCGTTCGACTAGATCTGCGTAATGATTGCTCGACAAAGGTTGAGATTAGATTCCAGATCGCGTTTCGTCCCTCGGTCACACTCCCATAAAGCAACAAGAACAACGTGCGTACGTATCTCTGATCTCCTCCGGAAACTAGTCGATTTGCGTTGCACAGGAGGTATTCACCCAATTGCTGATAAGTCATCATAAGAGCTTCACAAGCGCATAAAGCATCGGTGTTTCGCGTCTGTTTTCCGTCTCCTTCCATCTTAGTTCTGTTATCAAGCTCATGTAAAGCCGAGTCCAGGACCTTCAGTTGGTTTGACGCATATCTGTAAATCTTTTCCAAACCTGATTTGTTCTTCACTGGTTTTTCCTTGACTACTGGAATCAACGTCGCGAGGTGCGGGTGAACTAGGTGGATAGAGTACAACACCCCTTTGGCACTTTCAGCAAGGCGGTCCGGTGCTTTCGATTCACGCTTTTGTTCGGGCAAGCTCGACAGCCGCCTCACAAACAATCCTTGTTGACGATCATTTTTTAACGGGCTTGATGGGTTGACTTCATTGTTTCGAACAGTCTTGTTGTACCGATCGCTGAGAGAAGATCCATCACTTTGGCCACGTAAGTGGAAGCTGTTCCGATTTGCCCGTTCATCAAGGGTTCCGAGATCGTTTTGCTTCCTGGTAACTATGCCCATCCGTTTACTCCTATTGTTTTGCGTTGCTTGAAGGACACTCTCGCTATTACTCCTGTTCCGTTCATTGCCATTTGGCAATGGTGCAAGACCGGGTCGACGGATCGGGTTTAGAGGTCCATCTTGCAGGCCAGATGTCACTCGATAGTGGGATCGTGCCGGAATGGGTGGCTTGGCAAAGCCTGGTGACCTGATCGTAAGATTGATGTCTGATGCCGATTCTGATTCACTTGTACTAGGCTTCACGGGGAAGCGATGGCTCAATGTACGCCTCGGTGCCCGCGGTGTGCTAACGGTTTCATCGCTACTTCGCTAAGTTCAGCAATTTTGGCATGAACATGAGACGTGGATCATTACCTAGATTCTCCACCAGAATCTCTTGCTGCTGTTTCCACAGACCTCAGATACTTTTTCAATTTCCTCGTCATAATGACGTCTCTCTCGTTGTCCGGTAGAGCTGCACGAGAAGGAGAAACGGTGCCCCCTTCTACAATCTTCATCAGGTCAGGGTTTAGCGGGTTCCCTGCCAATTTGAGTATCCGGATATCCAGCGACGCAATTACGGGAGGCACATTCTCTATCATGTTGTTGCCTAATGAGAGAACGCGCAGCGCTCGCATGTTTTTGATGTCTTCTGAAATCCTAACGAGCTTGTTACGGCTTAGATCTAGTACCTCCAAACGAGGAAGCATATATAACTGCGATTTCAATAAGTCATTGCTGTTAACAATATATTTGATAGTGACTTACGGCCTTGGGGAAGTCCTTGAAGCGATTATTGCGCAGGTTAAGGTACTTCAACATGACGCATTCTTCAAACTTATAAGGGATGTGCCATATGTGGTTGTAATCCAACTTCAGGCTGCAATCAAAGTCAGCTCTCATCCCAGAAACATTCAGCCAATTTTCAAGGCTGAGAGATCTGCAGAGGACAATAAGGAGTATAGTGGACGGATTAACGTACCTCTCAACGTCCCGCTTCACGATGTCGACGACTTCATCTGGGAGATCTTCCAGCCTCTTCGATTTGAGATCTATGCTTAGCTTCAAGTTGACCGTTTCGCTGACTTCTCCGCTTCCGACAAGGTTTTGCTTGATTCCTTGACGTGCCTTTTCCACCGCCTCGGTGAATATCTCAACGGCGCCATATCCTGCCGCGGTGGATGGCAAGTCAACATATAAGTCCTGAGAGAGTCCTCCATGTCCTGTTGGGTAGTCGAAGTCACCAACATGACTGAATCTCATCAGCACTTGTTTCCAAGCTTGGAGGACTGACAGACTAAGGATAGGATGACTGCGGCAAGGCGGAAAAGCTGCCTAACGTCTCTCTCATTCCACCCCATCCCTCGTTGGGTTCGGGGAGTGGGTGGGGCATATTGCTGTGATCCGAACCTTTCCTGTGCCTGAGAAGACGTCGTGGTTGGTGAGCTGGGCTTTTTGAAAGTGGCTACGGCGGCCTCTCCCGGGTGGAAGGTACAGGCATCATCTGAGGGTAATGAGTTGACGGACAATAGCAAGGCCTTCTAGGAACAGCTAAAGTACTCAATGGAGGCCAGGGGACCGTTGAATCACGACAATGGGACGGAAGGGGTGAAGTGATCGTACGGATGTCAAAGTGCCAGTCCTGCAGACGCACTGATGCAGGTCCCATTTGGTCCGCGAACAGATAGCCGCCGCTAGCAGGGATTCAATCACTTGGCGTCATTGTGCATACAGCCAATCAACGTTTATTTAATACCCTTTTACCTAAGGCTCACATTCTGGTTGTACACCAGCCCGTTTGTTCTGGGCTACATTCGTGTTTGATGGCCTTGAAGGAGATAACCAAGAATTTCTTGTAAAGTGCCCGGATCGCAGGCAAGAGTCTCCCCCTCTAATGGCCGTACTCAGATGGCCTACAAGTTTGCACAAGAACGGAATTAGATGCAGTCTTTGGACTTGACTTTACCCTTCTATGGCTCCAGGCCTTTGTGAAGCTGGTATCACTGTGGCACCTCCTGCCGCCGACTGTCCTTGGGCCGGCACTGCATCTCCCACCTCATCAACAGCCGCTTCTTCCTCCTCTGGCGACAAGTCTGTAGACTGGCTCTCCTGGCCTGTGTACATGGCATTTCGTCGTTGCTCAGCAAGCTGGACCTCCTTGACCGCCCACGCTTTCCATTCCTCGTACTGCCTATCCTCCAGTTCCATTCCAACCTCCATGGTTGACTTGTGAAAGTATGCCCCAGTGGAGAGAGCTTCCTCCTGAGCTACTCGGCGCTGGACATCCTCTTGCAGTCTGAGCTTATAGAATTCCTTCCGGGCCTGGTCGTAAGCTGTGGCGGGACTGATGCCGGGAACGTTTTCTTGCAGCCACGTTTGCCGTTGAATCACGCTATGAGTACGTTAGCCAGCATTAAGGGAAATACCGGCGATGTCACCTTTCTCCGCTCAGTCCCCTACCAGGCTGTGACATTCTGCTCCAATCATTCTCTTCGTAATCCTTGCCATCATTCTCCAGAATCACTCGCGGCCTAGCCAATTCCCATGGGTGATCACTAAAGAAATTCCGTCGTAGCTTATCCTCCTCGTAACCAATCTTCGTAGGCTGAAAGAGTTTGCTGGCCTTCCTTGCTTTTGTTCGAGTCCTCGGCCGTTGACTATGCTGCAGTGGTTGTGTACGTACAAGAGTCTGAGCGGGAGGGATGGCGCCAATAACACCGTACCAGTTGGGGAGGCTACTTATCCTTTCGGAGGCTAGCAGCTGGTTCGCGGTCTGATGTAATCGCAGAGGCCGGAGGTCATGGCGCCCCATGGCCGGTTTTGAACAGCTACTGGTATCTGTTTGGGACGATTCTCAAAGCTGGTGCATAATCCGAGATAGATGCAGGTGTATTCATCTGTCGAAGGCGGTACAGAGATCGTCTTTTGGAGCATTCATCATGATCGATGTCGCTGGCGTCAAAACTCCCGAGGTCCCGCCGTAGCTTTCCCCAAGCTTGCCGCCCAATTCGATCAATCATCTAGATTGAACTCAATCCACAGCTCATACAATGCAATGATTAGCGGACGATATGATCATGAGGTACCGTTGGTCGCAAGTGTAGCAAAATGTTTTACGCTTCATGTCCCTACATTGCGCCCTCTTGGAACGGTCCATGAGCAGCTACAAGATTGCAACGACAGGTCATCGTCCACGAATCCCTGCCATTCTGTACCCATTGCTGCCCACGGCGGGCCCTGACTTTCCAAGATCGCGACGTCACGACGTACACTGCATTCGGCGACATTATTCGGCTGGCTCCGTTCTTCAGATGGACAATTACTTTATCAATGCCCTAGTTAAGGCGTCTACATGCTCACAACATGCCTCTTCAGCATACCCTCAAGCCTCGCTTCCGAAATCATTCTTCACATATCATAAGCCTCGTCGGAGATATCAATTGGGCACTAGTCCAACTGCTCAAGATTTCCATGAGTCCCCAGCTCTGGCTGGACGCCCTTACACCCAACACAACACATCTCGGGAAGATTACAAACATATGGTGGACTACTACAGGGAGCCCTATACAACTCAGGCAGCATTGAGGCAAATTGAGCCGCCTGGTCTTGTATTGCCACTTCCTGCGATCGAGAAGGACCAAAAAGTTACCGAAAAACCTGTCCACGAGAATTGGGCTCAGCTAGAGGAGCCCCTATCGGAAACCAGCACTTATAATCATGAATGGCAGAATACTATCGAGGCTTTAGTGCGTGCCTTAAACAACGAAGATGCTACACAAAAGGATGTCTTCGACGTGTATTCCGCCTTGCCATTTCCTGGAGTAAGCCATTTAGAAGAAGAGATCAGGAGGCTGTTGCTTCGGCGACTGTCTCTTGTAGAGACGAAGAGTCAAAGGGCCTCCATGCGATTCCTCTCCGTAATTGATGACATGAAAGCGGCAGATCTTCCCATAAACGAAGATGCATGGAATAGTGCGATTGCATTCACCGGCCGATGCTTCGTACGGGTTACGGCAGTCGAGGTGGAAGCTGCGATTCGCATGTGGAAAGAGATGGAGCAGGAAGCCGGCGTGAGAAGCGGGAAAGTGACGTTCAATGTTCTTTTTGACATAGCAACGAAAGCTGGCAAATTCGTTCTAGCAGAGATGATCTTACAAGAGATGGCAAATCGACGACTCCCGCTCAACCGATTTGCACGTACGGGCCTCATTTATTATTACGGCCTAAAAGGCGATGGTCAAGGTGTGAGAAGGGCATATCGGGAATTTGTTGATGCCGGCCATATCGTGGATACCCTGGTCATGGATTGTGTAGTGGTGTCTCTTCTGAAAGCGGGCGAATTACCAGCGGCGGAGCAGGTCTATGAGCGGATGAAGCAGATGTTCGCCCGGAAAACTGGTGCCAAGGTTCCTTCAGGAGATTGGAAGGAGACCCGGGACCTCGGTCGTGTACTTGACAGAGCGGAACGTGTGTGGAAGTCAGATCCTCACAAGCGCCAGCAACTACAAGATGAACAGCTCCTGGCACCCGGCTTGCGGACATATAGTATACTCATTGAGCACCATGTATGCGTGACCGGCGAGCTTCGACGAATCACTCGGTTGCTGGATGAGATGCAATCACTTGGACTACCGATCCATGGAAAGATATTTCTGAGGCTGTTCAAGGGTTTCGCTTATCATGGGGGTATCAGATATACATCGTGGACCAAGGTGCGATTGGAGAGCGTTTGGGCAGCATTCGGCTTAACAATGGACTCTCAAGTGGAAAATGTCCAGCTGCAGAAATGGATGGTCGTCTGGATCACGAGAGCATTCTCAAAGTGCTGCGGCCAAGGACGAACGTTAGAGGTCTGGGCAGAGATGAAAACGAGGTGGAAACCTGACGTGGAAGATTTTGATAGTGTACATCATTTACTGCGGGACATCTTAAGAGCTCCAAGAGCTCCACAGTACGAGTACGAAACCTGAGACAAACAAGAACCGCATTGCAATGTCATTCCTGGTCCATTTTTGGTTGCCAATCACTGGGCGGCTGTATAATATACACACACGCTATGAGCATCACAACTCAGGCAAGGCTTGTATGCCGTCCGTGAGGATAGTTCTCCGGTTCCTCTCCCACTGAACCCAAGCCATACCCTGGAGCAAGCAATCAGCCAAATCATCGAGTTTCCCCATCTCGACCTCGACAGATCGATCTGGAGTATCCACAATCATTTCGTCCTGCTTGACCACGACCCGCTTTGCGCCCTTCCTTTTCTCCAGGAAAGCTTGCCCGAGCTTAGCGGCTGAACCCTTTAGCTCGAACCGCTCTCCATTTTCCAGCCAGTTCGCTAGCAAATCGATCTTGGCCGCCTTCGTCTTCGAGCTTTGGGAGGTAGACTTCGTTCCGGAACCGCCCTCTGCATTTCCAAGCCAAAATTTGGAGACCTTCGCAGGTCCGACCGGATGTACTGCTCCGTTCCAGGACCCCTGTTCCGAGAATGTCTTCAAAACTGCGTACAGCATGGCCTCGAACATGTTCACGCGAAGAGTCCATTCTTGAACAGCGGATCCTCCCATCGAACGGAAACGCTGCCTCTCGATCAGGATCTGAGTGGGTTGCGACGTCGAAAGGAGCTTTTCGACAAGGAGATAAGCATGCTGAGCATACGTAGCAGGGTCAAAGGCCTCCTTCGGGGCGCTTTTTTTGGCATCATCTACTAGGCTCTCAGCATTTGCTCGCTTGGATACCACAATGCGAGCCCATTCGTGCACTATTGGTACAGTAGACTGGGCAGCGGAGGCCCAATTTGGTGGGAGGGATATTCTACAAAATGCCAGATTTCGGATTCCCATGTCAATGCTGACAATGTTGTGGCCTGTTTCAAGAATATTCTTGCCATTGGTGCTATTCGGGAGAGCGAAGCGGTCACGTTGAAGATCGTGGTGCAGGTTCGCTGCGAGAACGGCCTTGGTGCCGCCAGTGTTGGAACCTATGGCATTGGCGATAGACTTCAGTTCTGCGGTCTTGCAGATTGAGAGCCATTGCAATGAATTGGCGTACGTGCTTTGGATTGCCCTACACGGAATTCGAAAAGGGGATCCGAGGGCTTTAGTCCATTTAAGACGCGTTACGGATGTAGCCATTCATTGTCTCCGGGTGTGGCGACTCTGGAAGCTCCTGGGAAGCAGCAATGCTTCCTTGATCAATCGAATGGGGTTCATGCAGAACTGGCATGGCTGGAAACAGTAAGCCCTATACAGTGATTCCTCATCATGGCTAAGTTAAAAGTCATATCCAGAGTTAAGAAACCAGAGTTAATACGCGTTGCACTAGAGATGCCGAAGTTCTGCCAAGACGGGCAGCGGGCCGTGCTGCCGCTGCAAAGACTCGTCATCAGCGGTGCATCAATTCACATGCTACCAAGGAAACATAACGCAAGATTACTCTATCCAACCCGTCAGCTTCCTTTCTACTGGAGTCAGTATACAGGCTACTTCCGACGTATGTGTGGCAGAGTAGCCAGAGTGTCTGATAACTCCTTCGCAGAGTGACCGCTCTTATTTACTTATATTGAAGACCGAGTCCAAATCTACGCTGGTACCTTTGTCATATCAGAGCGGTATTTCTGTAGCATTCAAGCTGTCTTTCACAACTGTATTCCGTGCTTCTGGCCCCTTCAGAGCTCCTATAGCGCTTTTAAGGCTCTCTAATATCTCTCGACAATTCTCCGTCTCTTCTGCCGGCATGGCGCCCATTAGCAAAGAATGCGACTTTCTGGTCATCGGTGGCGGTAGCGGTGGCCTGGCATGTGCACGACGAGCAAGCGGGCAATGGGGTGTGAAGACGATAGCTGTGGAAAGCAACCGCCTTGGCGGCACCTGCGTCAACGTTGGGTACAGACATCGCACCTCATCCAGGAGTTAACAGCTGACTTGTCAAAGTTGTGTCCCCAAAAAGGTCACATGGAACGCCGCTGCCATCGCAGAGACACTGCAGGAAGCCAAAGCATACGGCTTCAACATTAAAGAGACTGCTCCGTTCGACTTCACAACATTCAAGCACAAACGTGACGCTTACATCCGAAGGCTGAACGGCATCTATGAGAAGAACCTTAAAATTGACAAAGTCGAATACATTCACGGTCGTGCCCACCTCCTTTCCAAAAACGAAGTCGAAGTCGTCCTCCACGATGGCAGCAAGGAGACTATCCGCGCCAAAAAGATCCTTCTCGCTACTGGCGGCCACCCCAAATTCCCATCCTTACCCGGTGCCGAACTCGGCATTTCCTCAGACGGCTTCTTCGATCTCGAGAAACTTCCCAAACGAGTCGCTCTCGTAGGCGCAGGCTATATCGCCGTTGAAATGGCCGGCATGTTCCACCACCTCGGTAGCGAAACCCATCTTTTCATCCGACATGACACTTTCCTCCGCACTTTCGACCCCATGATCCAAGAGAAAATCGTCTCCGAATACGAGCGCCAAGGCATAATCATCCACAAGAACTCCTCCCAATCCAACATCGAAAAGCTTCCCGAAGAAGGTTGGATGCGCATGCACTACAAAGACTCCTCCGGCGAAAACACTATCGACCTCGACTGCCTGCTCTGGGCTATCGGCCGCGCTCCCGAAGTCGAAGACCTGGGCCTCGACAAGGCAAGCATCAAGACCGACGAGTCAGGTCACATCATCGCAGACAATTACCAAAACACCAACATCGATAACATCTACTCCCTCGGCGACGTATGCGGCAAAGTCGAGCTCACCCCCGTCGCCATCGCCGCAGGCCGCAAACTCGCAAACCGCCTCTTCGGCGGGCCCGAATTCAAGGACGCGCATCTCAACTACGAGAACGTCCCCTCTGTCGTGTTCGCGCACCCGGAAGTCGGCAGCATTGGCCTGAGCGAGCCGGACGCGAAGAAGAAGTACGGGGAGGAGAATCTCAAGATCTACAATACGAGTTTCACGGCGATGTACTACGCGATGATGGATGCGGAGGAGAAGGGCCCGACGAGCTATAAGCTGATCTGTGCGGGCAAGGAGGAGAAGGTCGTGGGGCTGCATATTCTAGGGGCCGGGTGCGCCGAGATGTTGCAGGGTTTCGGGGTCGCGGTGAAGATGGGAGCGACGAAGGCGGATTTCGATGATTGTGTGGCCATTCATCCCACCAGTGCTGAGGAGCTGGTTACGCTGAAATGATTTGTGAAAGATAGTATGGAGATAAGCAGGATAGAAAGCCCTTCCGAGTACAGCAATTCTAAACCTACAAGATTGCATTTTTGAGTCACCTAATCTCTGGACGATCTCGTAGACTCAGACTTCCCCGAAGAAACACATAACAAAGCAACAGCAACACGCCACAAAGCCATAATAGTCTGTTATATATACCACCAACATCCCTTCCCTACCTCGCACCAAGCCCAAATACAAGAAGAAAGAAACCCCCGCCCTGCACTTCCCCCCCCTCCCCCCTTCACCCTTTCCCTCCACCCATCCACCTACTTCCCAGCCCCCATCCCCGCCCCCATCCCAACAGGCACAGCCCCTAAAACCCTCAAATCAGTAAAAATCCCAGTCCCACCCCAACATCGCCACCACCAAAGCAAAAAGAAAGATAACTAACCAGGCATCCCACCCGTCATCCCCAACCCCTGCATCGCATTCGGAAACGCCGCCGCGCCACCCAAGCAGGAACATTCGCAGGCCCCGTTCGTGGTTGTCTGGCCTGTGCCTTGTGCCATAGGGGTATTGTTCGGAGAAGAGGCGGCGGGTTGAGGTGAAGCGGGGGTTTGCGCCATGGGTGCGGGGCTCGGAGAAGAGGCGGGGGCTTGCATTTGGGGTGGCGGTTGCGACGCTTGCTGCTGGCCCATCGCCTGGTTCTGACTGCTCGCCATATTCGTTGCTGCAGTCATAGTTGCAGTTGTGGTTGTTTGCTGCATCGTCCCCGCCGCCTGCATCTGCACCCCACTGGCAGCAGCAACCCCAGCGCTCGCAGCCGCAACGCCAGCACCAGCACTAGTACTATTAGCCATCCACATCATGGCCCTTGCCTTGAACGCCGCCTGCGTCTTGTCGCCCATGCCGGGCTGGTGCGGGTTGATGCTGAAGGTCATGCCGTTACCGCTGCCGCAATGTGGTTTGGGGAGCTTTTGCCGACAGTAGAACCACATGGGCGTGCTGGGTGGGCTGGTTACTTGCAGCATCAGCATTGGGGAGGGGCCGGTGTCGGTGGTGGGCATGAAGCCGGAGTCGATGGGTGGGGTCATGGGCATGCTACCTGCAGAGGGCATCCCAGCGGCGGGCATCCCAGCGGCGGGCATGGGCATGGGTTGCATTTTCTTGCATGGTTCTTGGAAGGTGGATTGCGTGACGGTGTGGTTCTTGGACATGAAATTGAACTGGATCATGTCGTACTGGGCGGCCTGGACGCTCTCGGGGGAGTAGATGAGGCCAGAAGGGCCGCCGACAGTGACCTGGGGGATGGGTGTCAGTATGCGGTGCTTAGGAAGTAGAAGTAGAGGTAGAGAGGGCATACAGTGTGTGTCGCCTGTGGTGGCTGGACTGCGGTGTTCATCTGCTGGGTCTGAGAGTTTCCGCCGGCGTTGGTCGCGATGATGATGACGGGGTTGGCGACGTTCATCATAGTGTTGGCGCCACCGCCGTTACCATCTTTGTCTCCTTGCAAGTCCCCGTTCTTGCCTTTGGGCTCGGACATTTGCGTGCTGCCCATTTCCTGGCCGGACGATTGCGCGCCACCCATCTGCTGGCCGTTCATTTGTTGGCCTTGCTGGCCGGGCTGATATTGCTGGCTTTGCTCCATCATCTCACCAGAGACACATGAGAGTAGAGCGCTGGCAAAGCAGGCTGCGAGGAAGAGTGATCGAGCCATATTGAAGGAGGTGTCTCTGTTATTCCGGACACGGAGACTTAAGAAAGATGATTATTATGATTAGTTCCACAAAAGAGTGAGAGTATTTCCGAGATCCTGCTCGTAGAGACGTGAAGGAAGGACTGGGCAGGAAAGAATGAAAAGCACAAGGATCAGGTCCTAAGCATGCAAAATTAGGAAGGGCAAAGAGAAGAGGACGATTAGGGAATCATGTAAACTTTATCATAGCATGATGTTGCATCCTGAGCCATCGCCGGATTGGCCTTGCGACAGGTGCAGTGTCATGCGAAGGGAGCTGGTAGCGATCAATCCAAGCATTGCAGGCGCCCATACAGGAATACTAGCGCCACAGGCATTGACCATTCGACAAGGCTAGACCAGATTTATATTCATGTCTTCTAATAACGGCGTTAGAAATGATATCTGGCGGGGAGATTGTGGTTTGCATAATGATGGATTTGGGTGGTTATACATCATTCGTCTCATGTGCGCCTCGCCAAACCATTTCCGTTTCAGAAAATCTTCGCTCACCACCAGCCCTACCTAAGCGCCACGCACTTTTCGACCAAAGTAGCAATGATATTTCCAATTCTATAATCGTTCTGAGAGTCCACGCGACGGGTCAGCACGCCCGATGTAGCACTGGTGATAGATTTGAAACCCAAGCTGTCTGTTCTGGACGGCTGGCACCCGGTAGCTTGGAACCATCAGTATTGCAGGAAAGAAGTCGACTAGGCTATTCTCGCTTACGAGGCTCTGTTCTCCTTCCCATGGATAATGTTCCAGGTGAAGAGCTTGGTTTTCATCAACTGGAAACCTGGACGGGCCATACCGCAGGCATTGAATGTGGAGAATGAACAAGCGTTGCTGGAACCTCGGAAGCAGTACACAATTGTCATGGATGAAGGCTCAGCCGGTCTTCGCCGCCGCCTGGTTTTGTGCATCCATTCGTTGGCCTTCATGGAGTCCAGTATAGTACCCTGCATAATACCAGGACATCATCAGGTTTTTGAGTGCTTCGTCTTGGACTGCTATGAGTTAGTGAATTATGTACCGGGCAATCGAAAGGGCGCTCACCGTTAGAAAGCATAGAATTGGGCATTGATGATGTCCCAAGTGGTTGGCCTTGCGTACAAGTGCTTGCTGGTGGTTGTGGTTGAGCAGGCTGATCCACTGGTGATGTCTTCTAGGCTGTCAGCTCACGAAGGACAGTCTAATGGGACAATGACCCACTTCAGAGATCGCTTTCGGCATAACCTCAGCCTCAAACCCATTTTCGTGCACCTCGTCTTCTACTTCTCCCTCCTCCATGTCTTCTAGGTCGGCACTGCTGGTTTGCGCTGCGGCTGCTGAATCACTGTCCTTGAATCCGTTCGCAACCACCTCTTTGTCATCACCGCGACCTTCTGTGTCCCTAATCACGTCCTCGACACGTTCACCGCGAGCATGAATGCTGTGATAAAGCTATAGACCTCGTCAGCGAATATTCAGTGGAGTAAATTGGACAAGCCCACCTTGTACTCTTCATAGGCCTCATCCCATGATTGCTGGAGTGCGGAGTCGTCCCATATCTCGGCTTGGGTGAGCTGCCTCTTCTTCTTCGCCATAGTCAGTTAGTCACCCTCCAGTTGCCGTACGTGAAAGAGTTTCATTGGCCTGAGTCCAGCACGACCAGTGTCGAAGAAAAGGCCGCTAATGAGGCTAGTGAGTTTCGGACAGAAAATACGTCAGACCTTTTCATTACGCTCCATATCCAAACAAACCAACTTTTCTTCTCGCCTCACTTCTCCTCACTCATGCGCTCACGATTCATGTTTGGCCATTCAAGCATCGCAAAGCTACGCGTGAATATTGATTAAGGATATTCGCCTATTTAGTCACTCTCTGCAAAGTTCTCTCTCATCGCAACTATGCCACCAAAATCTAAGAAGGCGATCGATGAGCCTCCTGCACATTCAACACGAGCCAAAACCGACGGAGCTTCCGATGCGAATTCGAAACCTCGAAAGCGCGCTGCCGACGTCTTTGATGGCGAGATCGGCGATAACTCAGAAAAGGTGGTGCCACGCTCAAAGGTCCCAAAGGCCAAGACAGCCAAGCAGACCGCAGAAGTAGAGGCCAACAGCAAGCCCATACATATTGACCATACTTATGAGGAGACTGAGGAAACTCGCGCTGGTGGCGACTCTGGGGAAGCTGAGCCTACGGCGCACGCGATATCGCATGCAAAAACAAGCAAGGCTAAAATTACGAAAGGCGACACTGCGAAGTCTGGCGATGCAGGTGCTTCTCCGGAGCATGTTAAGACTAAGAAAACCATATCTACGACAGGCGACGCTGCGGAGTCTGGCGACGTAGGTGACTCGACTGAGCATGCCAAACCCAAGAGAAAGAAAGCTCCGACAGGAGAAGCTGCGGAGTCTGGCAAGGCCGATGATTCTACGGAGCATGTCAGACCCAAGAAAAACAAAGCTACGACAGGAGAAGCCGTGGAGTCAGGCAAGGCAGATGAGTCTACAAAGCCCACGAAGAGCAAGAAGGGCAAAGCTACAAAGGGCGAAGCCGCTAAGCCCAGCAAGATTGACGATCATCCGATCGCGACGGAGAAGACACATCCTGGTGGCGACTCGGTGGAGGTTGAACCTGCTGAACAAGCACAGGCTAAGAAAGGAAAAGGTGCAAAAGATGCGGGCGCCGAAACAGCGCCAGTAGAATCTACAAAGGCGAAAGGAAAACGTGGACGACCCAAGAAGGCTGACAATAAGGTCAACGCTTCGAGCGAGCCAGACGACGATGTGGAGACTGCTGGTGGCGACTCGATGGAGGTTGAACCTGCTGAACGAGCACTGGGGAAGAAAGGAAAGGCTGCGAAAGGCGCGGGCGTTGAAGCAGCGCCAGTAGAATCTACAAAGGCAAAAGGAAACCGTGGACGACCCAAGAAGGCTGACAACAAGGCCAACGCTTCGAGCGAGCTAGACGACGACGTGGAGACGGAAAAGATCCACCCTGGTGGTGACAGAGTGGTAGTCGAGCCTACTGAGCCTGCGAAGGGCGAGAAAGGCAAGACCACAAAAGGCAAAGCAGCTGATGAACCTTCAGCACAATCTGCGAAGCCCAAAGGGAAGAGTAAAGGCTCAAAGACGGATGAACGCAATGCCGACACTTCGAATTTGCAGGGTCATGTTGCCGAGCCTGCAAATAAGGAGCCCGCCAAACCCGAGAAGAAAGCTACAAAGACAGCAGAACCCAAGTCATCGAACAAAACACCAGCCAGAAAAGATACGTCAGCCAGGTCAGAGGGAAACTCAGGTTCGGCAAAGCAAGCAGCTAGTGCTGAGCCCCAGAAGAAAGGCGAGAAAACGAAGGCCCCTTCTGCAAAAACCAAGACTGATTCCAATGCTGCCGATGTCGACTCAGACATGGTCATGGACGACAGTGTTTTCGATTCCCTCCTAAGTACTACAGACATGGGCAAGCAGCCCGTTGATGAAGGTCCAACATCTACAGAGAAGTCTAAGCCCTCAAAAGCCTCCAAGAAGCCTTCTAAAGACCAACCCAAGGTGGATACCTCTGCCAAGGCCACAGCCAAGCCTGAGAAGAAGCCCAAAGATGCCCCTGAAGCACCAACCTCTAAAACCAAGAAGCGCAAAAACCCTGCCGATCTTGACGTCGACGCCGTTAAGAAGAACGTGCTGGACCCTCTAGCTGATCTCGCTTCAGCCAAGAAGAAGCAAAAGAAGTCTCAGCCCGGCGCTCTGGGAGTGGTGGGTTCCCTCCTCGGATCTACCGTCGACAGCGCCAAGAAGAAGGCTAAGGCTGTCATAGACTATGCCGGTGACATCACGGGAAGCGCGCCGAAGTCCATCATGGACGATGTGACTGGCGTCGCTGAGGGCGCTGTCGAGGAAAAGAAGAAGAGATCGAAAGGGGATAATAAACCTAGCGAGGAGCACTCGGAGGAAGCTAAAGCACAAGAAGATGGAAACGCATCCGCCGACGAGGACGACGCGTCCTTCTTCGGCGACACCGAATTTCTCCAAGGCTTCGAATCCTCCGGTGACGAGCGCGACGACGGCGAGGACGTAGACTTCATCCCCGACATCGCTGTGCCTGCCCTTTACAAAGACAAAGCACAAGCCGCCCTAGAGCGCGCCGCCTCCTCTTCCAACAACAACCCCGGCTACATCTACGTCGGCCGCGTCCCGCACGGCTTCTACGAGTCCCAGATGCGCGCCTACTTCTCCCAGTTCGGGCACATCACCAACCTGCGCCTCTCCCGCAACAAAACCACCGGCCGCTCCAAGCACTTTGCGTTTCTCGAATTCCAGTCCGAGGAGGTCGCGAAGATTGTCGCGCAGACGATGGATAGTTATTTGCTTTTCGGACATATTCTCAAGGTCCAATTTATCCCGAAGGAGCAGCTGCACCCGGATACGTTCAAGGGCGCGAATAGGCGCTTTACGGCTGTGCCGTGGGCGAAGATCCAGGGGAGGGAGCTGGCGATGCCGGTCGGGAGAGAGCACTGGGAGAAGAGGGTTGAGAAGGAGAAGGGGAAGAGAGAGAAGAAGGCGGAAAAGGCGAAGGAGATCGGGTATGAATTCGATGCGCCGCTGAAGGGAGTAGAGAGCGTACCGGTCAAGATGGGGAAGGGAAAGGACGCGGTTGAGGAGGCGTCGGTCGAGGAGGAAGAGCAGACGTTGATCACCCACGAGGACGGGGGCGATAGGTCGTTGGTCATCACACAGACTACGAAAGTCAAGAAGTCGAAGGGCAAGGGCAAGGAGGTCGAGGCTGCGGCTACCACTACGGCCATCACTACAGTCAAGAAAGGGAAGAGAAAGGCGGAGGAGGCACAGGATGCGGTTATGGATGTTGCTGATTCTTTGACTGAACCTGCTGCCAAGAAGGTGAAGAAGGGCAAGGACAAGGCTATGGACTCGGTGGCTAAGGGCAAGGAGGGTGTATCCAAAGAAGCAGCGACGGTTGCGAAGAAGACCGCTGAGAAGGCTAGGAAGGCCATGAAGTAGTAGCTTTGGCTGATAACTCTGTTCTATGCTTCTTATTGCTGAAGGTTCGACAATGAAGAGCGTTTAGATGGGACGTCGGAAGGAGGAACTTTCATTGATGAGGAAGCATGAGATACCTTGTATTTGTATCCAACATATTCTGCGAACACTTGACTTCTCTGCTCTGTGACTGGCTTGTAAGATGACATAGATGCCTAATCAAAATGAGCAGAAAATATGCGTATTCCGTACAATGAGTGCAACACTTCTTTATGAATTCTGGATACTTCGTCCTCTCTGAGAACCTAGTCTCAAACGACGACAACGCCGAAGAGAGCCAAATTTTCGATCCAACTATAGATCTCACCCTAACACCTCTAGACTCTGGTCGGCCTCCAAGTTGCACGGCTCTCTACTCAAAATTAATCGAATCCGTGCGAGTCTCTTCCAGAATCAACGACCGTGCCAAATCCCTCGGCAGCGAATGAAAATATCAAGCAACTGCCTTACTACACGGACGCAGTAAAGACAATCCTACGCTCTCCAAGGTGACCTGCAGAGATGCAAGTGTTCCACTTTGCTCGCCACTGCGGTTCGCAGCCATGAGGTAGCGTGTCTACACCGATGTTGAAGCAGGTAAGGAGCTCGAAGTTGTTGAAGCTAGGAATATCATCCCGTGCCTTCAATATTTAAAGAAGTCTCGCAAGAAGGTTGATTTCACGAGTATATAAGTCGATAGCACTCCAAGAAGGAAAAGACAAGCGGCGTTTTCGAGCCTCGCGCTTGTAATAAACCGAGTTGCGACCCCAAGATGTGTTTCAATACTCAAGGGCCCTTAGAGAAATCATGATCGAACTTTCCAGAGCCAAGGAAGTGCTCAGTCTCTGAGTGCAAGAGCAAGGTAAACGTTGCTCCAGAACGCAAAGCAGTTGGTTTCTTGGTCCCAGGAAGCTTTGAAGTTAGCACCCTGCCAGCGCAAAGGGTACTCCCGATGTCGTTCGACGGAGACAATATATAAAGTCGGCTCTCCTTCCGCAACCAGAGCACATTGACACCGAGATACCTGCCACTCCATCATCCATCTCTCCTGCGCATTCACCATAACCTTCCATAATTCCATTGACCGAAGCCAAGCTGCGAGCAATAGATCTAGACATAACTCCTCTCCAGCAAGTTGACGAATTCACTGCTTAGAGCGTCGTAGTTGGCAACAACATGAATGATTCGAAGGACTTGCTAGAAATCCACGGCTACTATATCGAGAACAAGGACGCTAGAGAGCGAAACAACGAATTTTTCGCAGGAATTCTGGTTCTTGTCAATGGCGATAGGCACTCTGCTATTAAATTATTGTTAATGGAATGTATCGAGACTTCGTACGAGAGAATCAAGGATAGGAATGAAGATGCATTCTTTCTCACTTTCCATTCAGATCTTGTAAAGATCCCGAACGTTCGACCCCCGAAAGATTACTCTACCTTATCCTTGCACCAAGAGATTGAGCATTTCCTTGGCTCTGGAAAGTTCGACCATGTCTTGGGGGTTGCAACTCGTTTAATCACAAGTACGAGGCTCGAAAAATGCTCCTCGTCTGTTTATTTTCTTGGGGTGCGAGACCAAGAACTCGCCTGTTTTGGCCCTCTGGAACAACATTTTGACAGCATGGCGATGGATAAAAGGACCAACGAAGCCAAAACGCCACAACGTCAAGGAATGTAGCCAGAGGAAGTTGCGAAAATTGGTTGTTAACTGACTACCGGAGGGGATATTGACATGTGTAATCAAAAGTACGACATTACGTTCTCCAGTACCTGGGTGCGAAGCGTCATTGTCCTAGAAGACCTTCAACTCGCCAAGAATTATATAGTAGAAGAGCAGCGATACATCAAGTCTGCCCTCTCGACCAAGAAAAACGGCAAGATACAGATTGCTCCCCGAAGCTAGACGCCCTCCTTGATCAGGGGTACTCCCCAGAATAAGGAAGCTTGGAGTCAGGAAGTGAGAAAAAACAGAAGAGAGAATAGCTATACCTCAGAGGGCAATTAGAGACCCGACCCCTTCAATAGTTTCAGACTAGGCGTGCGTGTATGCCTGCTTAACAGTCTCGGGATCTCACTCAGATTTGAACGTCTAAATTTTTCGACCTCCTCGTGTCAGCAAGCCGATCCAGGGGAGTAAGGTAGTCTCCCTGCCACAAGACAGTAGGCAAGATATAGCTACGAACTTTACCTTTCACACCCTAACATCCCATACACCGACACGAAACAATGCGCTTGATCCCTAGCATCTATGCCAACACCAAGACAGAACCTAATTGAAATGATTCACTAAAACAGACTCATAGCTGAAGAGGCCAGCCGTTAGAGCATTGCTCTTAGTCGATCGAGATACCTAAGAGCAGAGAAGGTCCTAAACTTATGTGAGATGAGGAAGTGCACCATGCCGACGTAGGGGATAGAAATATAGCTGGCTTGGTTTGTAGATGGTGAGGAGAGATTATGTAGGAGGGATGTTGATTTTGACGGATGTTTTGGGAATTGGGTGTAGCTCTTGAGGAGTTGGTGTTTGTTGTTGGGAAATTGGTGGACTGTGCTGTTGCGGACGCGCAGAGAATGTTACCGCAGCTATATCCAAGGAGCTGGGTCACCCGACTGTGCCAACTGTCTTGATGCCAGTCGAGGATTGATAATTCGTACCTTGAATAACCGAGACATCTTGTCCATCTCTTCATAAGCGACCCTGCTCAGCTCCCAGGCACCTGATTCAGCACCCCCCCATCCACCGCAATGACCTGCCCGTTAACATACATATTCCTCGCCAGGAACAACACCGCCTGCGCCATCTCCTCATCGCTCCCCGGCCGCTGCGCCGGCACATGCCCCTTCTCCTTCACCTTCTCATCCGGCAGCTCCGACTTATTATCCTCCCCACTCTCCTTCGTCGTCATCTCCGACGGGAAATACCCCGGCGCAATACTATTGACGCGGATATCGGCCTTTTCGAATTCAGAGCTCATGAGTTTGGAGAGGTGCACGGTGGCGCCCTTGGCGGCGTTGTAGGCGAACTATATGACTTCGAAGTCAGTATTCCTTCTTGAAGTTAGGGAATGGAGACATGACGCATGTCTTTCGAGGGACTGCTCGCTGGACATGTCTAAAGGCTCTTCAAGTGCTCGGAAAGGGATAAAGAAGCTCGGAAAGGATAACCTACGTGGCCTTGCGAGTTCCGCATTAGTCCAGACATGCTGGAGATGACGATGACGGAGGGGGAGCGGGGGGCGAAGTTGTGGTTGAGGGCGGCTTGAAGGAGGGGGAGGAAGGAAATCGTGGTGAAATAGACGCTGGAGACGTTGGTGTTCATGACGGAGGCCCAGCCCTCAAAGGATTCGGCTTCCCAGAGCTTTTCTTTCAGTTCTGATGCCGAGGTTGAGTCGGGTATGCCTTTTGGTCCTCCAATACCGGCGTTGTTGACTACGTGGAGGTTGGCCCGATATCTACGACAATTGAGAAGAAGGGAGGAGTACTCAGGAGGTTGATGAATTTCTCTTTGGAGGAGATGTCTTTGACGAGTCTCTCCAGATCTGTTTTCGAGGTAACGTCGCAAGGGCCCACCCTAGGAAGCCATTCTTAGTTATCGATGGTGCCATCCTTCAAGCGGAAGGGTAAAGCTCACGGTATGATTTGGCCGCCATCTTGCGGCGAATGGGACTTGGCGGCAGTCTCGAGAACTTCCATACGGCGGCCTGTGATATACACTTTTGCCTGTTCATTCCTTGAGCATTCTTTGACAAGGTAGCACATCGCCAAATGTTACTCACGCCATTAGCCGCAAGGGCCTGGGTCTGGAGAACGCATGTTTATCAGCACTACTCCACCATTGATGAACGTCGATTGGAGAGCGAATCTCAGAGCCACTCTCATAGCCCATGCTACATTTTTGAAGTGTGAGAGCTTCAACGAAGAGACTTACTGCCATCAGGCCAATGCCGGTTCCTCCACCAGTGACAACACAAACATGGCCCTTGACAGAAAAGAGGTCCTTGGCCTTGAGCTGATGGGTTGCCGCCATGTTGCTACTGTCGATTGATGAAGAAATTTGCAGTTCACGGTAGATATCAAGATGCGAAATTTCTAAAGAACAACCATCCCGCTTTTCGTGCAACAACACTTTCGTTAAAGGGTTGACGTCACATCGCGGCAGCGCGCTTATCATACTCGAGCATAGGAAATCTTAAGCGACTTCTGAGTCTCAGAACCGAAATGTGGAGCTTCTCGTTCTACGAATGCTAGAACAAGATAGGAAGGCGCAATAGAGGGCCATATGCCAGTCGTCTTGTGGAACACTGCGAGGGAGACCAGTCGAGGACACCTTACATTTGATGATGATATTATATACAGATTGATCAAGCTGCATGGATTACCATTGCAGCTTTTGGATGATATATCGATTCCAGGACCTAGTTCTGGCGCTATTCTGTACGTAAGAGCCACGAGGCCGGCCAGGGTCTCTGAGAACGTAGTGATAGCGCAGCATCGCTCACTCCTCATATGAGGACGCTGGGCATCGATTGATAAGCATCAGCACGGCGAGGAGCTATCTGTAATTGCTTATCGGTTGGGAGTTGGAAGAGCTCTTTGCTTTCCTTATTCGCGGTATAATTTCGAGACTTCATGCTCCGAGGATTGAAGTCGCTGTAAGGCTTAAATTTGGGACTCTTCGTGGGAAACTTTGTTGAGTAGTATTCCAATGTTTCGGAATCATGATCGACCGAGTCAGCTGACTTAGCTCCTTCAATCGGCCTTCCAATGCCCGGTCAGTCCGCCGTCAATATCTTCCTTTCCAAGATACAACTCCAAGGCATAGAGGGCCATGAAGCCTGCAACATTGACCCATCTCCAAAAGTTGCCGCCGGTATCTCCGCCTTGAGTCGTCCACCAGTCGCCAGGACCTCCATCACCACTTGTTGATGCGAAATGCTGCATAAGGAGGCTCGTGTAGACGGCGATCAGGATGCTGGGGCTGAACCAACTCAAGAGACCAAGGATCTGGCCAGCGCCGTCCGAATCTTCGAGGGATGCTTCTTGTGATAATGCGCGAGCACCAGACTCACGCACAGCGGGGATGATGCGGGTCGAGGCGTAAAGTACGAACAGTCGGTAGGAGAGCGATATGATGACAGAGGGTGTTATAGTGCTCAGTGCAGCAACGATAAAATTTAATGCGGCATGGATCGTGGTTGGTAGAATCGATAGAGCATGCATGAGCGTAGTGTATGAAGCCATGATGATTGGCGGGAAGGGTGGAAAGTCGGCCGGTTGAGGAGGTGGAGGTGGATCCATAGGATGAGAGGGTTGATAGTCTGTAAAGATCTGGTAGATGCAGAGGACAATGTATGCGAATATTAAAGAGCTCTCAACCGGATTGCCTTTTCCACTGCCTATACCCCATGCTCCAAGGAAGATGGCACAAGTCATTGTGATCCCGATCAATGTTGCGTCCACATTGCCTATTTCAGGGAATCTAGTGACCCTCCAAAGGAAGTACACGGAGCTGGAGATGATCGAAGCAGACATGACAAGCAAACCTATCTGTACAACGGATCAGTATGCAAAATCCCGAAATCTTCAAAAATCATACCATCCAAGTGTCGCTCCGACCACCCCTATTCACGAGCCATCTCGTAATCTGACCTGCCGCTTGAATAACCAGCAAGCTGCAGAAGCCTTCGACGAGCTGAAACACCGGTGTTGACCAGCGCAGTAACTTGTCCCAACTTCCCACTGTTGCCATTTCCACCAGTCCGTCCGGCCCAAAGATCCATTGCCCGACTGAGACATCCTGCGCCCTCTTTCCGTTGAACGTCCGTTCGACCCAACTGCTGCCATTGTCCGTATCGATGGAGAACCGATTCAAGGACCAGATCATGAGAGCCGGAAGCCATATCCATTGCGTCCACCCAATAAGTTGGATAAGAGTCCATCGAAATCGTGACTTTTCCGGCGTCGTCAATCGAAATACCGAATACGCAAAGTATACTGAGGCCAGAGAGAGGGAGAAGGCTAGACCGCACGCTCGTCCTCCCACATCGAATGCCAAGGGTATCGAAAGGATGATGGCTGACAAGAAGACCACTGACGAGCAGACCTTCAGGATCCACATCGGCGCAGCCGCCGAGTACACGTTGAGGCGCACTCTGCCTGATTTTATGCTGCCGGAGATACCCAGGTGTAGAAGCACCTCGTTATCAATATCTTATGTTGAGAAGTCCCTGCACTCCCCGCTTCGTGCTACCTTTTGAGATTGGTGGTAATGGTCTGGCGATCTTGGCCCATTCGCACCTACATTCATATGCGCGGGCGTCCCACGTTGATAGTGAGTGCGATGACGCTCCTGGCCAAGTTCTCTGCCCCGGATGACGGTATGGTGGTTGGTACCTGGTTGTCGTTGCAGAAGGCTCTGAGTCTGGTGGTATCGATTGGCTGGTGTCGCGTGCCAGCTCGTAAGACTTCAAATTTTAGCTGCCGGCGGATGCTGCAGGCAGGCAGGGGAAGTGTGCAGTCAGAGCCAGCAGACCATTGGCCTGATAAGGGTAACAGCTACCGAGCGGAAGGTACCCTCAGAGTCTGTGCTTTTGGTCTCTATCGCACTCAACCCAAATCAAAGCCGCTGAAGTAAAGATGCAATTTTCCGGCTTTTCCGATAGAAAATCCTGTAATTGCAGGAAACAAGGATGATTTTCACATGCTAAGCAGTCCCGCGCATGAGAAATGCCCAGGCGTGCTAGCGTCGCTTAGAGTAGCTCAAACGACGACCTCGAAAATTCTCGCGTGCCCGACTCGTTTCTTCCTTTCTCATCAACGTCCTCTACATACCCTTGCCCTAGAGCTTTTGCATTCATATCTAGGAGTGCATTCCCGAGCAGACGAAGAAGGATTGCATATCGCCCTTTCTAATCCCCAGCTTTCTCCGCAACCACGGCATGCTGGGGTTCGCTTTCTGGGCATACATGCTTCTTGGGGATGAACAATGCTAGTAGGAATATGGGATATGATTCAAGGCCTGAATGCGAAATAGACAGGATGTTGATTGGGATATGAAGCGACATGGCAAGCCTGCATACTATGTGGATGCCATCCCTCTCCACTTAATTGATACCGAGACCTCCTCGTTCCATAAGCCACATCGTCTTCAAGGCCTGTCCCGTCCATGCCCAGTCGTGCATAAAACTTACACAAAGGACTTTGCCCAACCGTCGAGCAGAGTCAATGATAACCTTACAGTATGATCTGTCTGCACCCGAACCAGCAAAGTTCCTACAAAATCTAAAACGTCCACTCCACGGCCTTTTGCCGTCACAATGTAATCACTTCTCGCCGCCTTCAGCCCATCCGACGCCCAATCCAGTGACTGATATATAGGCCACTTCTCGCCCAGATACATAGGATTCCCTTTCAAGTCGAATGCATAAATCGTGCGTTTGCCAGTCTGGTGGTAAGTAGCGGACTGGTCCTTAGACCACAATCGATGGCCCACTGACTGCGCCTGTATCGCTGGTATAGACTGTTTGTAGGATCTGGAGAAAAGGCGATGCCACTGAGTTGCTTTAAGATGGTCCTTAACAACGCTAACCGCGCCTGATGAGGGGTGAAAGCTATAGGTCACCCGTAGACCGGACATTGCCGTTTGGATGGGACGATGTAGTCCAGGAAACGACCCTTGGAATAGGTTGTTCCGTGGAGCCTGCGGGGGCCCGCGAAATCAGTGCCTTACATCCTCGTTGGTTTTAGAAGCGACGTTTTAGAGGATCTGCAATTGTAGACAAGGCATGGATGCTTGAATCCCTGTGTCCTTTCAAATCCTTCTCTGACTTAGTGCCTGGCGTGTAGGATTGAGACATCCTCAATACTGGACTCGCCTTTGTTAGTATGACCGTTGGTAGGTGCGGGAGAAATCGACGGTAAATCTGTCGCAGTCGAGATACTGCGACTGACTTCGCCTATCAATTTTTCGATGATCTTGACCTTGCCTTCGGCCCTCTTCAGACGATCGTCAAACTGCGAGACCGACTCCTCGTCATTCTGGGTGGAAAGGCTGCTTGGCTCTGCCAAAGCATAGAGAGTGCGGATATGCTTCTCCAGACGAACAGTAGCGGGAAGATCTGGTAGAGCTGACGATGATATTGCTTGCTTGTCATTCAATTTTGACCCTGGGGTTTCGATATCTGTGTCGCTTGGTAGCTTCGTCATGTGTTCTTCATGAGGATGTTGCCGCGCTGCTTCATCTTCTATTGGCGAAGTAGGCATTCGCCCGGCCCAGACTATCGCTTGACCGTGCAATCTGCCCATGGCGGCATATTTTTCGAAGCCTTTCTCGATCCCGAACAGACGGCCTTCAATGAGCCCTGCTCGGCTGCCATCTTTGACTCCTAGGTCGTATCCTTCACGGTAGTATTGATCCTCGAGATTGAGAAGGTCATCAAAAGGATCGTCATCCATATTCACGATATCGGTTGGTTTATGAGTTGAAAGAATTACAGGCTGAAATTCATGTACTTGTACTGCGTAGCCTACCTTACTCGGGGCAGAGCTTGGCATAAGGTACCTAGCACCCATTTAATCCAATTTTGCTAGTGCCCCAGAGTTCTTCAGGGGGTGGTGCATCTAAGGTAATGGTCACCAAAACAAGAATCAATAATGATTAGTAACCCGAGCTCGTCATCAGACGACAATTTTGAGTGAACTTCATCGCACGCGCCAACGGCAAATTTGACATGTCGAGATGCCTCCATTTACTTTGATATACTTTACTACGTATCTAGATTTCCTCCTAAAAGAACGCTCCTTCAGTCAACAGATGAAGCCTCGAGGCAATCTCAACAATCTTGTCAATTCCCTTCCTTCTCTTCCGCTTCGCCAACAAGAGCATAGACCCCTGATGGCATTGGCCGCTTGGGCATCCAGTACGGTCGACGAGTCTGTGTGCTCCGATGGGTTCTTCGCGAGGCCGTCCTCCAGGCGCAACATGAAATGAAGAGTACTCTGACGAGGGATCCAGATCAACGTGACTTGACATACGAATCTCCTAAGGGTTCGCAGGCAGAATTGACATAGCAGGTGTTGGTGTCGCGTATTGTAATTGTTGGTGCAAAGTACTCATCGAATGTAGGCTGCTGTACGTGATCGTTGAGAGTAGGGTTCCTTGTTCGCGTAGTGGAATCTTCGAACGTCGGCCAGACTTCCCCAATTGTTCCTGTCGTACATTCATGATCGTTCATACCGTCAGTGAATCTCGTGCACCCGGTTATAGAAAGCCTGATGACGCTCATAACCGGCCTCCAAGAACATCTGGCACACATACGATACAGCTGAAGAGTCTTGACAATCGGAAGGCAGACTCGGATGACGGCTGCCGTTGTATATGTATTCCATGTATTTTTGAAGTGCACGATGTTCTTCTCGCTCGTTGTCTGGTGAACATGGCCACCATTCACGGCCGTTGTGTCGTAACTGTCCTTGAAGACTAAACATCTCCCATGCGCATGACTTCACGGCTTCTACTATTCCTTCCCATCTGCCACCTAAAAGGTCGATGCGGTTGAGCCACACGCGCTCTAATTGTGGCATTTGCTTGAACAGCAAGATCAACAAGTCCAAGGCATCAATGGCCAGACCCCTCAGATGAAGCATTTTAAGGTGTGGCCATCGACCATGGCCTGGAATGACTTGCGTATAATTGAAACAAGAGTCGTCAAGTGACCGCAGAGACGATAAATTCCCGCGCTGGGTCACGCGCTCCGCTGTCTCTAATGTCAGTCTCAGACGCTTTAGGCCAGTCATCTGCTCCAACAATTGGGGTAGAAACCCTAGTCCATTCGCGGACCCCTCATTGGTCAGCTGAGATTCGCAAGGGGTGATTTGGAGCTCTAAAAGCTCGAGGCGGCAAAGTGCGGTGCTCATACAGTACGCGAAAGGATCTGTTATCTCGAAAATGCTGAACACCATAGGCGAAATGCCATTGTTAAGCAATGTTTCATACTTGAACCGCTTCACCTGTCGTCACTGCTAGTGCTTGTGTGACCTGAGAGATGTGTCGAGATGCCAAAAGCTCTGGATCATGCTCTAACCGCTTCGGACGCAGATGCCATGGGTTCCAGCCTCGAGAGAGGGGCGATCCAGACTCTATAACGCCTAGAGCATGGTAAGGGTTCAGAGCATCAAGTGGGTATCGGAGTGACATTTTGAGGGAGGTGTGCATGCGATTCCTGTCCCACATGTCATCGTCCATCTTGACCGCTTGCAGATTTGGAAGCCGACGCAGTCCTGCACATAGAGTAGTATAATAGGTTCCGTACAATGCGCTCCCCCAATGTTCACATTTTCTTCTGCTGAGAGCTCTCGCGAGAACCGGTACCCATTCTCAATCAGTTGCTCCCTGCCGTATTTGGACAACAACTCGCCCGGTTCTGACTCGTCCTGCGTAATACCATTGACAAATCGATTGATTCGACGACTGGAGCTACGAAAGGGAAAGCGTTTTTCAGGCCGCCAAGTAATCGAACTTACTTCACGACGCAGTTGATAAAAGTATTCCTCGTATGACAACTCAGGAATGGTAGAAGTGTCACATATCAATTCCTTTATCGAGCTCGCCAGAATAGGATCATGCGTGATGTTCGCGAAGATTTGAAGATCTTTGTCGTATGGTGAGACAAACACTCTGTCGAATAACGAGGGTGTGGCGGGCGCGCTCCAATCTCTAGAGACCAGTCGAACGTTCTTTAAGTCGGACTTTATGAGAAAGTCTGCCACAAGGCTTTTAATCTCTGCTGGTAGATATGGTAGATCTCTGTCAAGAAATCCAGAATTCGGTCGGGACGCCATACCATGTATTGAGAGCGCTTCAATCGTTTCCACCTGCTTGAGGAACGATCAGATGATGATATGGTCAAAATGTACCTCGACAGAGTAAAAGAACACGGCGACGCGTCACGAAAATTTTCACTCTTTGCAACCGTAAGGGGTTAGACCAAATCCTAAGGTATCTTAGAACGCTCGAGAACCCGTGATCAAAACAATCTGGAGTCAGATGGACTAATCGAGGTAGACAGGTAGAGCAGACGGGACACATTTTACAAATCGGGCGATCCTAGTCAGATTTTCACAAAAAACGGTAGATCTGGCCTCCAATCTTTCCAGACATCTTTGAAATAGGCAAAGCATCTATATAGCTGATTGAATGTATATGCTACATGTAACAAGGCACCACCGCTATGCAGGGAATGCAGTATGCCTCAAATATACACCAAGATACGCTAGCATAACAGACAGAGACAAAGAACTACTATATACGTTCCAAACATCGGTAAGTCCAGAGCCGCTGTTACAACGGCAGAGCTAGTGCTAGAAGGCGTCGATGCTGAATCGGCATGCGATGCTGGCACTGAAGTGGTCGCTGAGCTTGGTTTAGAACCTTCGGGTAGCAAGCCAGTAGGAGAGACAGAGCTTGCAGAAGCAGACCCAGGCATCGACCCCATTGTTGTGGGCTTGGGTGCGGCCGAAGTACTGTTACTTTGGGTAGATGTAGGACTCTCGCTCTTGACACCAAAGCCTAGAGATCGTCAGGAATGACGGTCAAGAGCATTCCTTAGACGGCTAAGACCTACCAATCCGATTATTGTCAAGGTCGAAAACAGTGTACACGTTCTTCAAAAAGACATCCCCAAGAAGCCATTGATTCATTGAGAAAGCTTGCTTGCCAATGATGTTACTCTCGCACAGATTTCCTCCCTTGACTGGGTTCCCGATGTAGTCCTGAGGCGTGATGTTGTAAGACACGCCGGAAATGACAATCTGTACGGGCCGCTCGGTTGAACAGGGTATGTTGTAGATTTCGCCCTGCTGCTGCGATTGTGGAATCTGAGAATGAAGCTGCTTGGAGTCATCAGGCGGAAGTAGCATGAATGTTGTTCCAGTGTCAATAACTGCGCTCTTGCCGGTGAACTTGCAAAGATTGCTGTCGAAGGCTGCATCATCCACTGGGATCTCCCACAATTTACCGTCCGAGACCGTATCTGTAAAAGATAAATCCCCATGATACTTGGTATTGTCTGGTGCACCGAAGCTCAATTCTCCATCCGTGCTGCCGTCACTGTTACGCTGCAGATTAACCCCAAACAAGTTTGCTGGCAATTTTTGTGAACCCATTATGGCCTCAATCGCAGTAGGAAATTGCATCGTATTTGACGCTGATCGGCCCAAGCCTAGTATTCCGTCCATCGGATAGTCCAAGAAGTCGTTCGATGTGGTCGACGCTGCGCCAAATGACAGAGGTATAGACATCCCAGCTATTTGAACTGTGTCGTTGACCGTGGCTCCCGATACTGAACCAGTACCATAGGTCAAATTGAATGTATCACCCGTAGCCTTGAACGTGGTCGAGTCCTGCTCCCCAAAAGTATTGTGATTTTTGCAGGCTTCCGTACTGCAACTCGAGCCCATGACCCACGTGTTGGCAGCTCCGGTGTCAACTAGCATGTACATGAGTGTGTCTCTGGAGCCGAAGGAGACAGGGGCAAAATAGCTGAAATCTGTTCCATCCTCATCAATGGGTGCGCTATTGGTCTGGATTGGCTTTGCTGCAGTAACAATGTTGAAACCGTTATTGCGCTTAACGGGTGATCCAGCTTCGGTTTCCGCGTGTCTTGGTCTGCTGCGATCAATTGCATTCCCCTCATCTCTAGCCCATCTTTCAGGGCTGAAGTTCGACTATTCATGACCGTTAGCTACTAAATAGTACAATACGCTCTTCCTGCTCACTTGGGGTGCTTTGCGCTTCATCGTTAATTTGTTGGAAATGTCCGGTCTCTTTCGCACGACTGGGGCACCATTACCGTTCGTCTGCCTCGTATTCACAACGTGCACCGTATCGCCGCCCATTTGCGAGCTCTTTGTCTGTTGATATGGGTAGAACGCGGCTGCCGGCATGGGGAGGGCAATGGCGTAGATGAGCCATGAGCGCAGATACATGCCGCAGTAGATACTCGGGATATGCAAGCTGATCCACGTGCATCAGATGTAGCCAAATTTGAGGGTTCAACGGTGAAGGTATGCTGCGCGTTGCTCTCAGCACCACCAAGGAGAAAGATCGAGCATTTGATATCCAGTTCAATTCGTACACTCGGCAATCAGATAGGTCTCAAAGAGAAGGTGAATTAATTATATGTGTCTTCCTGAGGGGTGAGAGTGCATGCAAGAGAAATCTAGTAGCTATTGACCGGGCGGTGATAGAATTCCACGTGAAATCCAAAGCCGAAAGAGGGTGTGTGCCGAAGACAGCATCAAATGAATGAGTGTCAAATTGGCAGCGGAAAAGTGGAAACGATCTACACAGATTTGAGAGAGATTGAACAGTAGTACTTGGGCCAGCAAGAACGAAGGCAACTGCGAGCAGAAAACACGACATCTCTCCAAGAGGGAGCGATCTTCACCTTGCAATCCAAAGGGAGAGGTGCCAAGCGCTCAGGGGAAATTCGGGCTTGGCGGGGAACTCTGGCCCGGTGGCCCTTCAAACACGCATCCAGCGACAGAGTTCTTTTGGACTCCAAGAGGGAATCCATGGACCATGACCTGCTGCTTGTATCGAAGCGCTCAAGCTCTAGCACCTCGTCATAGGCGATGTTCCAATGATCTGGGCCAAGCTCCTCCAAGGCTCAATCCTAGCAATGAGGCCTCGATGACTTGTCGTTGACAAGGGATATCATGAGCAAGTCGATACTCATGGCCTCGCTCGTTGACCTGTCGCCCCTTGTGAGTAGTCTGGTTGATAGTCTTACATAGTGAGTGAGAAATGTTTTGGAGACATAGAAATTTGACCTGCACTATGCGTTCATTCGAGACCTCTATCTTGTGAACAAAGTATCCCATAAATATATATGGAATCTGAGGAGGATGCCAGTTGAAGAGGACTTGTTGCAGAGTGTCTCCGGTCAGTTTCAGCTCGTAAGCTTCATTGGAAGGTTGAGACGGCTGTCTTCTATCCCATCCCCATCTCTTGATTTCTTTCTGCACCACTTAGAGATTCAAGCTACTTCTCCCTGTTGATGGTTGATGGACCTTCCGTCCTTTACATAGGATGACTGTTGCGCGAATGTCCGTGGGGTCTGCAGTGGGAGTGGCGTCCGAACCAACAATTTCGATCAATATATTGCTCATATATGCTCGCCAAGGGTCTCGGCAGAGCAATTGACATCACTCAGCATGTGCTTCTATCCTTCTCATACACGATTGCACTTGGTCATATCTACTCCTCATATAATAACTTAGCTTCTGCCGCATCCCACAATTCTTATCCATTGACTAATAAGGCTGCTAATCTACTGAAATAACACCGGCCGGCTTCATCCTCAACGTCTGTCGAGCTATAGATAAAAGCCCTTGAAATCCATCAGCAGGACACCTGTACCGGGAAGAACAGGTTCACTACTGAAGAGGGCTCCAGCCATCATGATGAATTCCCGGCTACTGAGCTTACCTCTCGAACTTCGCCGAGAGGTATGGCACCTTGTACTTCTCGCCCCTCGTCGTCTCCGGCCAATGCAGAGTTCCAAGCAAGGACTGTTGCCTAGAATTGTGAAGGTAACGGACAGCATTGCACTTCCGGGTGCGTGTCGACAAATCTACGAAGAAGCCCTTGACATTCTCTATCAGTGCAAGCTCTTTCATCTTACTCTTATGAGCTTGCCCCAACGACACTGTATAGAGAGCTCACGCTTCCACCTCATCCAACACGTCAACCTCGAATTCACCTTCAAAGACTTTACCAGATATTTTCGTGATGCCAGGCTCACTCACAGCATACGTGATAGTTGGCTCGCAGTCTCGATCTTACGCCTAGCTGCGCTATGCCCCCGACTGAAGACCTGTACCATTATATTTTCGGAACCAACCGTTAGGCGCATCGGCTCCTGTCTTGCAGCCGGGACTCAGACTGCAATGGCCATAGCTTGTCTCAACACTCGAAGTGTCTCAGAGCGACTGGAGGTCATCACTGAGCTCTCCACTCAATCTTCCCATACGACCCAGCCTATTCCAATCAACGAGTTCCTGCTTTCCATCGCGCCAGCGAGCAATTGGTCGTGTGACCTGTCTCGAAGCTACGGTGTTGTGCAAATCCAGGCACGGTGGAACCACCTTCAGCATGCCCATGAGTTGAGTCGTCCAGAAATGGTGGGCGATTCATCCAAAACTTCTGTTCACGTCGCTGATTGCTTTCCACAGCTTAGAGAGCGTTATATTGGAAAATGCAAGAGTCTTGCATCAATCGAAGGCTCGGCATTGAGGACACTCTGGCCGCATTGTCTCGAGACCTCCATGCAATTGGCCCGAGACCTCCATGCAATTGGCCCGAGACCTGAATGAGCTGGAACGGGTAGGTCGATCTGCTAATGGGTTTTGAAACGCAATAGTCAACTCCGACCAGCTTTGTGTGCTGGCTCAGTTGTCGGTCAACGTGAAAGAATGACTTGAGCGCCCTTAGCGAAGGTATAGAAAATCTTCCGAAAAAGCTGATGTCGACAAGCAGAATGCGGTTCCTAAAGCGAAGCATGCGAAGTATAGCGCTGATGTTGAGGTTTTTATGTCTAGGAGGATAGGAAGGCATAGATGGCCACGACTTTTGTAAGCTCTACTTGCGTAGGTTCCACTTGAGTCGCTTCCAAGTGCAAGCAGACAGATCTGTCGTAGCATGTCTAGCAAACTCGAAGCCTTCGATCACACAACAGAAATTATTTTACTTTGTTCACCTGTTACCGCAATCATTTACTTTCGTGATCCAATAGAAGAATGAGTTCTATACCTATAATGATATTGCTGTGCTAATGCGCACGACAAGAGGCTGGAGAGAATTTGGGTAGTGTAACACTCTATACATATGAGATAGTGGAAAGGACAGAACCTTGTTCGCAGCACAAGGGGAGCATCAAGGGGAGGTCCAGACTCGATTCAATCCAAGTAGACTAGAAAGCACAACAGCCTTTCAGGGCAAGTACACTACTCGTAACAGTAATCCTTCAATCCAACCGGGGGCCCCAATGTGTCGCACTGAACCTACATCTCAGCTGCAACACCATCTTTTTCTCCACTCTTTATCTGCTTCCCAGTCTTCTTGATCTTCTCAAGCACGGTCTCATATTTGAGGCTCTCCTCGGCGTAGATGTCTGCCGTTTGGTTCTCGAGCGAGACGTTGTAGGACTTGATGCCTTGGTACATGGTCAGTACCCAACTGCACTCTCGAAACGATAAAGCAAGCAAAAGGCGGATGCGTGACGATAGTGCATGCTCACCTTCAGTCTTCTTGAGCACCCGGTCTATGGCACCAGAGCATCCTCCGCAGCTCATTTGGATGTTGAATTTGTAGTGGTGAGGGGCTTGGGTTTCTGCCATGGCGGTCTAGTGTAGGTGTGATGATAGGGTGTCTTGCGCGGTATTGGTTTGTGGGCTGAATGAATACTGACCGAATTCTGTTGCGATTGAAGGCTTTGTAAGGAGGGTGAGGAAGCGGGGCGTCAGGGAAGCTCTTTGTTAGTTATAATGTAGGAAAACCTAAGCGCCGACACCACTTGAGCCTATGACGTGATAATCGAGGAAGATGTGGTGCTTTTGTGTAATGTTCTGCTTTCTTAGACTGATTCGTGGCGGTCATAGTAAAACAGAGCAAGTCTTACAAGTGAGCATAAAAACCGCACCGAGCAACAATGCTTGGCATCAGCGCGGTGTTACTCATCAGTAACTCCGGTCAGCTCCAAGACCTTTGAACATCCCACTTTCGTGACTCCTAAATTCGCGTCCTGAAACATTCTCCGCAATCTCGGCCTCTAGATATCGTCTGTCTCTACAACATGGGTTCGAAAGACAAGATCCTCCCCCAGAAGGGGAAGAGAAACATTTTGATCACAAGTGCTTTACCATATGTGCGCTCTTTCCCCATGCAAAACCTTATACAACAACGTTAACACGGTCAGGTCAATAATGTTCCACATCTGGGCAATATTATAGGCTCAGTACTCTCTGCAGACTGCTTTTCTAGGTACTGTCATCTCCTGTTCATTTGCATTTGTATAGCTAAATACCATTATAGATACTGTAAAGCGAGAGGGTATCCTACGCTCTTTGTCTGTGGAACCGACGAATACGGTACGGCGACGGAGACCAAGGCATTAGAAGAAGGTGTTACACCCCGACAACTATGCGACAAATACAACAAGCTTCATGCAGAAATCTATGACTGGTTTGAGATCGGCTTCGATATCTTTGGCCGGACGTCGACCGAGCAACAAAAGGAGATAACGCAGGATATTTTCAGACGACTGTATGAGAATGACTGCTTGGTTGAGAGGACGTCGCGGCAACCCTATTGCGAGAAACACAAGTCATTCCTTGCGGACCGCTTCATCGAGGGTACCTGTCCGAAGTGTGGCTACGACGATGCACGGGGAGACCAATGCGATTCGTGTGGATCCGTCGACTATGAGCCCCTGGACTTGAAGAACCCGCGATGTAAGGTTGATCCAGACACTACCCCAGTCGCGCGCGACACAAGGCATATCCATCTCAAGCTTGACAAGCTACAGCCACAAATAGAAGAATGGTTTGAGAAGTCTTCGAAAGAGGGCGGCTGGTCTAGAAACGGCAGATTCATCACCGAGTCCTGGCTAAGACAGGGTCTGCGCGATCGGGGTATCACCCGAGACCTCAAATGGGGTACCCCAATACCACTCGACGTATTTGCCAACGAAGAGGACAGAGAAATTTATAAGCATAAAGTGTTCTATGTATGGTTTGATGCATGCATCGGGTACCCTTCGATCACGGCAAAATATACCAAAGAATGGGAAAAGTGGTGGAGAGATCCTGAGAATGTGCAGCTGTACCAATTTATGGGCAAAGGTACTAGTGATGTTGACTTCGATCCCAAGGCTACCCGCTGACCACTGCGCAGATAACGTACCTTTTCATGCGGTCATCTTCCCCGGATCTCAGATCGGTACAGGGGAGAAGTGGACCATGGTGCATCATCTTTCAACCACGGAGTACCTCAACTATGAGAATGGCAAATTCTCAAAGTCGAGAGGCATTGGTGTTTTTGGCACAAGCGCAAAAGACACAGGGGTACCCCCGGATGTGTGGCGCTATTATCTATTGAAGAACAGGCCCGAGACTGGAGATACACAGTTTGAGTGGAAGTACTTTATCGTAAGTTAGTGATCTGTTACAGGAACCGCGCCATTTGCTGATAATTGTAGATTCAAAATAACTCAGAGCTGCTCGCCAATCTGGGCAACTTTGTCAACCGCGTTATCAAGCTAATTAACAGCAAAATCTACAACTCGACGATCCCAAACTACACAGCAATGCACTCAGATCCCATGTTCGACGGAATCAAAGCCGAGATCAACCAGCTTCTGGACAACTACCTCGAGAACATGGAAGCAGTGAGTCTTCGGGAGGGCCTCGCTGCAGCCATGCACATCGCCGCGGCAGGCAACAATTTCCTTCAAAGCAATCGCTTTGACAACAAGCTAGCGGCCAACGAGCCTGACAAGGCGGCTGCTGTGGCTGGCATCGCCATTAACCTAATCTATCTGTGCGCCAGTATCTTCGAACCTTATCTGCCAGCAACATCCAAATCGATCCTTGAGCAATTGCAAATGCCGTTCCTACACATTCCGGATGAGTGGACGGCTGATGACATCAAGCCGGGCCACAAAATTGGCAAAGCACAGTACCTCTTCACTCTGATCGACCCAAAGAAGGAAGACGAATGGCGAGAGATGTTTGGGGGCACACAAGCGGAAAGAGCGAAGAGAGAAGAAGAAGCGGCCACGAAGGCAGCGAAGAAGGCGGACGCAGCAGCGAAGAAGGCAGCGAAGAGAGCAGCGAGCAAGACGAAGGAGGTCAATGGAGTTCCACCAGCAGCAAGCCAGCACAGTAGCGTCGAGTCCACAGCCACGAGCGGAGCCAAATCCATGGACGTCGGAAAGGAGCCCGTCGACGCGGTGACGGATGGCGTTCAGCAAGTGACGCTGCCGACGTCGTGATAAGGTCTTCCAATAAGATTCCAGGATGGTTCAAGGATAAAGTCGGATAGAGGATGCAGACAAGGGGCCCTTTTGCATAAAGTATGCACCTCTCGGCGGATTACACCTCGAGGACTGATGAGCGCAGGCCAATTTTGAGTACGTACTCCGTACCTTCTGTCTTCTCCCCTTTGCAGTCCTTTGGAAGGAATGCTCCTAGCGTTCTCCTCTCGTTGGGCCCATGAACTCTCTATTTCATGGAACGATTCTGATAGCAACATCAAGGCCAACAAAGAGGAGGAGCTCTCACCGCCAGACCGGGTCAATCCCTGTCAATCAACGCGGGCTCGGAAGCTTGGACCAACGGGAAGTGGAGAATCCGCAACGACCCGAGAACGCGGCGTGGTTCGGTTGAGAAATGGTTCGGAGCTTGAGCACGTTGCCCCACTTTTGGCTGTCGCAGCTTCCACGGCTTCAGCATCGCGACCCCTGCTACGAGTACACTCCAAGCCAACTTAGAAGCGCTTGGTGATCGCGTCGCATTAACCCGGCAAGAGCCAAGAGGTCATGCTCGCCATTAATCGGATAAGCCAAGACGTCTCCTCTTCGTTATCATAATGCCAGCGTTCCCAAGTATCCCCTCCATCTTTCTTTAAGCTGTCCGTTTAACCTCTCCGTCTGAACAGTCCATCTGTTGTTCTTCAGTTCATATTGTACATACCTTCCAACTCTATTACTAATCCTACCCTTCACCACCGAACCATGGCTTCCCCCCAACCCCTCGCTGCTCGCACCATATCCCATTTGACCAAAACCACCCCCCGCCGCCGTCTCTGCGGCCCATCCCTCCCTTCCTCCCCTGTCCGCACCTACCACCGTCTCCTCCAAGACAAGTGAGCCCACCCATTACCCTCCACCTGCCCATGCCCCCAACCAACCCCTCCTAACATGCCCACCCTCGCAGCACCCACCCCCAGCGCCTAATGCAAGGCTTCAACACCTCCACCTCCTCCCACTCCCACTTCCACACCTCCCCCCCGGCCCCCTCCCCCCACATCGACGCCTACATCTTCCCCCAATCCGACCTCTCCGCCGCCTCTCCCTCCGAAATATTCCGCATGCCCATCCTACCCACCAACTCCTCTACCACTCACGCTGAAGCCGCCGGCGAAGCGGTCATCAAGCCCGAGATCCATACCGTCAGCGCAGACAGCACGCATATCGCGACGCCGAGCGCGATGCACGAAGTCACGGATGCGGGGTTTGAGGGGTTTGATCTCAGTGGGAAGGTCGCGGTGATGGGGGAGAAGGTGATGGAGGTGGGGGAGGGGGCGAGGAAGGAGGCGGGGGTTGTGAGGGAGTTGTGGGAGGGGTTGTTGGATGATGTTTTGGGGAAGAAGAAGGTGGGGGGTGCTTAGCTGGTGGAATATTTGAGGGGGGGCGCTTAGCTGGTGGAATATTTGAGGGGGGGCGCTAGGAAGTGAGCAGATGGCGCGGGCATGGGCGCCGGCGTTGGTTCAGCAATGGGTTTCCTCGAAGAGAGGGATGAAATGACGGCCTGGTCTGGCTCTGCTGTGCTGGTTTCTGGTGGAGAGATTGATTCTATTCCTAAGCCTGTCATGGTGAACGATTAAGACTGTCTTAGTTTCTCATTCTCTTGTGTGGATTCAATGCGATTGATATGTTTCGACGGCTTGTTTCCCTGAAGAGCACCATCCTCAATGACAACCATTCTTACTTGTGCTAGCGGCTCGGAGTACCGGCCCGTAAGCCGCTGCCTTAAACTTCCCTCGAGCATCCCATCCAGTGCCACTGTCAAAGCTAGAGGAAGGATTGAGAAACAGCACCTACAAATGCATCAGAAGACTCAATGGGAGCATCACTATCCTGTTGATTGCTGTGGCTTGCTTGAGGACATGAAATGAAGCCATCGTCGAGAGAATAGAGACTATGGCTGACGAAGAGACTTCTAGACCTTCTCGCAAGCATCAGTTCCGACTATGCCATGACGGTAAGGCAATCTCTCACAGGGCACTCAGTCCTGGGAAGTCGGAGGGGATGGCAGTGGAGATGCATGTGGGTCAAGGCTTTAAGCACCAAAACCTAACGCTTCCCACATTACTCTTGGGGGTTCCTATGCACCCCTCGCCACCACTTGCTGGAACGTAGAGGCAAAAGCTTATGTAGGCACTACTTGCATCAGGAACCTACTCTGTTCTCCCTAGTGTCCTGAGCTGGTCAGGAAAATGACACGCAACTGAATCGGGAAATAGGCATGAGAACATCAAGGCAAGAGACGTCAAGGCGACAGCTTTCTAGAAAGATGGGAGATGTCTAATGATGTTATACTGGATTGGACTCTTCTCGTTTGCTAGACCAGAACCAGCCGTCAGTATATCTCTCCGATGAAGCCCCAGAGGCATCCATATCCCGCTGGCTCTTCACCGACACCGAGTTCTGGCACTCGCTCTTTGCGCAACAGGAGGGCGGATATCTGGAATCGAATGCTTTATCCCGCTTCTCCGTCATGGGAGCCTGGCAATTGTGGCTCCTTGGCTGAATCGGAAAAGTGGCATCACCTCGCTTCTCTGGCTCACAAGCCTGGCAGTTACCCGATTTGCAACAATTCTGTCCGTGATCGGCGGCTTCCTTTTTCTGTTCCTCCCGCTGCCGTCTCATAGCAGCTTCATCCCTCTCTATTTTCGCGGCCACGTCTCTCATCGTGTCACCGTCTCGCTGCATAGCCCAGCGACGAAGCTCGACTGTTGACATCTCGGTCGATGGGCACAGTGGAGGCACAGTATTGATTTCCGTTTTCAGCCATTGGCTGAGAACGTCATCGACGTCGATGCCTCTATCATAGGCCTCACAGCGAGCATCCAGCCACGCATCGAGACTGACGTGGCGTTTCCATTCTCGCCATTCTATGCCCTTCTGACATTCTCGCCAAAACTCTTGGAACTCCAATTTGTCGAGTTTTTTCTCTGTCTTTAATTTAGCCTTCAAGAAAAGAGAGAAAGCGACATTGCCATCATCAGGTTTTTCTCTGGTTCTCCACAAGATCATACAGAAAAGCCCGAACATCGCTGCCCGAGTTAGAAACCCAGCAACATCGGATTTCTCGCCGCTGGAATTTGAGCTCTTCTCCTTGACCTTGATACTGATTCCCGACTTTCCGTCGCCGGAAGCTGAGCTCTTCTCTTTGACCTTGATACTGATTCCCGGCTTTCGGCCAGAATCTGAGCTCTCGTCTTTGACCTCGATACAGTGTCCCAACTTTCCGTTGTGGACTTCTGAGCTTTTCCCTTTGATCTCGATACCAATTCGCAACTTCCCGTCGCCGGAATGTGAGCTCTTCTCTTTGGCATCAATACTGAATCGCGACTTTGCGTCGCCAGAACCTAAGCTCTTCTCTCTGACATCGATACTGATTCGCGACTTTCCGTCGCTGGAATATGAGCTCTCCCATATAACCTGGCCACGGATTCCCGAGTCTCCGCCGCCCGAATCCGAGCTCTTTTCTTCTAGCTCCATTACAATTGCCGACGTGACGCACGCTTCAGCCTCGATACTGAAACGACAAGGCGCATCGGGACCTTTCTCCGTACGCAATATCGGACACGACGGTCCCTTTCGTGACGGAGGTCTACGCGGAGTAGCAGGAAGGAAATCTTTCGAATGCGGTCGCGCCCGACCTTGCAGCTTTGGCAGCGGATGAAGGTTCCTGAGGTGCGTGGAAAGGCCTATAGCCCCAGGAATCGGCGCGCGAAGCAGGATCGGCTGCTTCAGGACGCGCAGGCCCGCTGAGTATTTGCGTTGGAGCATCAACATGAGGAGAACAAGTATTGTTTTCTACAGTATATTGGAGAACATGGAAACAGGGACATCTTGTTTTCATCCCTTGCATGGACTGTCTCACAACCCACGTGACCGCACGAGATTTCATACCCCGCCAGTTCTACTTCGGGGGTCAGATACACAGTTGCGTTCCCGTGCAGTCGCGCAAGCGATCTGGCATACTCATTATCTGCTTGTTGACATAGGATTGCGAAGTATGAGGGGGTGGTGCCAAGAGGATTAGTGCGGACTATTTTGGCCACAGCGAGGGGGCTCGACCCCAAAAGTCCTGGCAGGCAGGGGCACCAGGTGCTGACGAAAGTCGTGTGGCTTACTGCACGCTTAGATTGGGTGACTAAGCACAGCAGTAAGCCACACGACTTTCGTCAGCACCTGGTGGGGGGTAGTGCAGGGCTGGATTCGCAGGCCTCTTGGCGAAAAAGGGGTGCATATACGATATGCACTGGCCATTTTCTATGGCAAATGCTAATAATTCTCCCAGTCTTCTTCGTCGTCAACCCGTTTCCCCGTTTTCTTGCTGCATACGCAGCTCGTCGTTCCTCACTATTGTAGGGACGTATATCACCCCCCCTTCGTCCCTCTCTATACTCATTGTCGCCACCTAAAGCGATAACATGCTCAATATGTATAGGCATTCGCTCAATCCAACTTTTTCTCGCGAGTCAAATGGGTGATCACTTTCTCGATTTCGCTACAGAAACCTGCTTGGCACGATACTAATGATTGCGAACTTCTCTGCGAGTAGAAGTCAGTGTCCTTCTCAACACTATCTCCCTTTCCAAATATGGTGGTCCTCTTTAGAGCGACACCTCGATGCCAAAAGGAGCTAAGGCATCCTGCGAAGCCTTACGACCATCCATCCTTTTGAAGTACGCGGCAACGTTCTTGCGACCAGGCGACAGAACCCATTCCGCAACCTGCATGACCATCATTTTCATGAGACCATAAAAGTGGATATCGGCAGCTGAGAATCTATCACCACACAAGTACTCTTTCCCCTCAAGTTCGTCGTCGAGTAGATTCAGAAACTGATTGATCACCACCTTCTGAATGACCCGTGCTTCGGGGCAAGGTATGCGGTTGCCCTTGTAGAAATCAACCGTCGCAGGGTCGTTCCGGAACCACGCAATGACGGGTTGGGCAACCTCCAAGTCCATCCGTCGAAGCCACATTCGTGTTTCTGCACGCTGGGCAGCGTCGTCGCCGAACAATGACTTCCCTCCCGTTGCTACCTCATCCAGATACTCGCAGATGGAGGTGACTTCCGTGATGATAGAGCAATTGTCGAGCTGGAGTGCAGGCAACTCGCCGCGCGGATTAACAGAAGTCCTATACTGCAAGCGGCGGTTTTCGAGGTTCATGATGTCAATAGATTCCACATCGAATTTAAGGTGGCCCCGCTCCAGTACAAACAGACGCACCACAAAGGGGTTGGGTGCTTGAGCGTCGTAGAATTTCATTGTAAAGAGAAATTGATGTTGCAAGACTTGAATTCAAATTCAGCAGAACGGAGGTATGGTTGGTGTCACCTTTATAGAGGGTGCATTGGTGGTATACATATAGGTTTCGCTGTGGAACAGCTCCTGACGGACTTTTGTTGACTTTGGACGTCATCTCTTCTCCGGTGTCCTCGGGGCGGCCTAGCTGGATGTACCTAGTATCCGATCAAGGCCGCAGAATTGATTCTTGAGTCTTGAGACACATCATCAAATTTACCTTGACCGCGACTAAGCCAAAAGAAGAATGCGATGATACTCCGAAATCGGACGTTTCGAGTGGGGATCGTTGAGAGGAGGTATTAGTGATCAGAGTACATGCATGCAAATTTATGAGAAGTCTGACACACATCATCAAAGTTACCTTACCCGCGACTAAACCAAAATAGGAATGCGATGATACTCCGGAATCGGAAGTTTCGAGTGGGGATCACTAAGAGGCGGTATTAGTGATTACATGCATGCAAACTTACAGTACCCGGACAAAAGTTTTCGCGAAAACGCGGAAATTCGCGTCACGCATTAAATTTCCCTTCCAAACCACCTACTTTCTTCAACTACCACACGATGATCCGCAGTCCATTAGGTCCAATTTCTTCAAATCGCGTTCACAAACAGGAATATACCCCCTATCAAAGAGGACTAATTCATGGGGCCATTAGTGGTGGTTTGACGCCATCAAAGGTTCAACGTCTTCATGGGATCCCAAAAAGCTCCGTTCGAGGCATTTGCAACGCCGTCGTTTGGCAACACCACGATCAATCTAAACCTCGTTCAGGACGTCCTAAAAAGCTTTCATTACGTGATGAACGTCATGTCATCAGAATTGTGCGTTTAGATTCAAAGATTACCTACAAAAATCTTCTTACAAAGACGGGGGTCAACGTTTTCACTAAAACCATCTATCGCATACTAAAAGAGAAGGGTATTACCAATTGGCTATGCAAAAAAAGACCTCTATTGACGCCTAAGGTTGCGGGCAAACGTTACGCATGGGCGTTGGCTCACGAACATTGGACTTTTGACGATTGGACGAAGGTTATATGAAGCGACGAATGTTTCGTCGAAAGAGGCACGAGCAAACGACGTCAATGGTGCTTTCGTACGCCTTCACAAAAGTGGAATAAAGCCATGATTCAACCATACAAAAAAGGACACGACTTTAGCATCATGGTGTGGGCTTGTTTTTGGGGTTTAGAACGCTCAAACCTCTATGCTTTAGAGCGCGACTTTGAGGCGAAGAAGCATGGATACTCCGCCAAGTCCTACCTCAACATACTCGACGATAACCTCCTTAGTGTCTATCAACCAGGTCTTATTTTCATGCAAGATAACGCCCCTATACACACAGCAA
>JAABUO010000128.1_pt1 | contig 208542 bp, 181 predicted proteins | sample 5559291 | NCBI WGS metagenome assembly JAABUO01 (sample SAMN10711878, study PRJNA513372) | rock metagenome | isolation source: Antarctica rocks | place: Antarctica: Victoria Land, Finger Mt sud
CGCTCTTTCGGCATCGGTCAACTTCAGTGCTTCTGGATTCGGGCCTCGCATGAGCTGAGTCCTCTTTCATTCATTCTTGCTTGAGGTCTCAGTATACTCCAGATCTATTTCAGCCGCTATGCACTAGCAGCACTCTTTGCTCAGAAGGGCGCACAAAATGTCACAACGTGACACAAAACTCATTGGCGGTGTCTACCGTGCAGGGCAAGTAGTTTTCCATGAAGGAATGCTTACCACCTACACGGCCTATAACCGCAACACAAATGATGTGGTGGGACTCTTCGTTCTCGAAGTTCCACCACAGCTTCATCCGCAAACAATACAGCAGATGTTACAACCGCTAACACGTCGTCAGCTAGTACAATCTCCTCATGTCCTTCGTGTTCACGACTGGGGAGTGGATGGTACACATGTATATATAGTAACTGACCCTCCGCGCGGCGTCACATTACATTATGTTCTAAACAACGAGGATATTGACTTACAACGAATACTTGACCTGGCACAACAAATGGTGCGTGGCCTGCAAGTCTTGCATGAACAAGGTATAGCGGGCATTGATTTACGCCCACAGCTTCTTACGGTTGATACCATAGGAGTTGTGGACCGCGTTCAAATCGACGATGTGGGACTTCGTACTCTAGTAAGCGGTTTTGGCATGATGAATAATCGACCAGGCAATGAGTATGGTTCGTTTGATCCACGTTACGCTCCACCTGAATACATTACAGGTAGCCCCATAGGACCCTGGAGCGATATTTATCAAGTAGGTCTCCTGCTCTTTGAAATGGTCACAGGACGCCTACCCTTTGTTGGACGCAATGCTGCGGAAACTGGCATTATGCAGAGTAATGACCCAGTGCCACGTATGAGTAGGTTTAAGCATGATGCATCTGTCGCGTTGCAGGAAGTTGTCGATAGGGCACTTGCCAAAGCTTCCACACAGCGTTTTGCCAGTACAGATGCGCTACTAAAAGCACTGGCGTCAATACAAGTTCCTCAGATTGGCTCTCGTCCTCTGCAAGCGACGAACGGTATGGCGGCAGTACAGCCGGGAGTTGGCTTAACAACTGAGATGCCACCTGTTGCCAAAGAGGTGACAACTCGCGCCACTATCTCTAAAACGCACGATACTACTCTAGCTCCAATCAATAGCTTGCCCTCAAGAGAGGGAATCTATGCATATTTGTGTCACGAAAAAGATGGCGTCGAGATGGAACGTATCGCTATTACCAAGAAAAGCGTCGTGGTGGGACGACTTGACCCCAAACGAGGACTCAGCCCGGATATTGACCTCAGCACATTTGACCCGCGCATGACGATTTCGCGCCAACACGCGCGTATACGCTTTGAGGAGACATTTTTCTATCTCGAAGACCTTAAAAGCCGTAACAAGACGCGACTCGGTGAACTTACGCTGACGCCGTTGCAAGCGGAATTGCTGCAACATGGCGATCATATCCGCTTCGGTAGCGTCGCGCTCGTCTTTAAAATTCCAGGAATGGCTGATGTTCCTGTATTCAAAGACAAAAGTAAGTGATCCTACCTTGTGGTATTTGCAATTGCAATGAGATCGGAGAGTAATCCCTGCCCTGTCTCCAGGCGCCCTGCGCCAGGGCCAATGATGGTTACAGACGATAATGTGTCTGTTTGCAAAGTGAGGGCGTTCATCGAACCATTGACCTGAGCAAGAGGATCGCTTAACGATAGTTCGACAGGTTTGACACGTGCCTCAAGTGGTGTGTTGCCAAGTTCAGAGGCAACTTTCAGTGAGGCTATCAGCTTGACGCGAGCATTGTTATGAGCTGCGTGTTCCATTTGCTCTTTCGTGATAGAGGTAATACCTTGTCGTAGCACCTGATCGGGTTTGAGCGAATGACCAAAGGCAAGAGCGGCGAGAATAAGTATTTTCGCGACAGCATCATAGCCTTCGACATCGGCGGTAGGGTCAGCTTCGGCATAGCCCTGCGCCTGTGCCTCTTTCAGCACCTCGGCATATGCATGCCCCTCTGCCATCGCAGTCAAAATATAGTTTGTTGTGCCATTGAGGATGCCGCGCACAGCCCGCACCCGACTACCCGCCAGCCCCTGCTGAATGGTGCTGAGAACAGGAGTGCCAGCCATGACCGTTGCTTCCATTCGTAGTTGGACATGGTGTTGTTGTGCTAAAGCAAGTAGTTCATTCGCGGCAAGGGCAACAGGTCCTTTATTGGCAGTAATTACATGCATCCCTTTCATGAGAGCGGCACGAATATGACTCATCCCCGGCTCAGCATCGCGCAAATTTGTTCCCGTTGCCTCAGCAAGCATATCAGCCTGCGTCGCCTGTAATCCTTCAAGAGCATATTCCCAATGTTGCACATCTGGATGCCGCGTGATTGGCTGACGGGCTGCTGCTAGTTCCAGCAGCGTTGCTATATCCAAACCATCTTCTTTGTAGACAAAGCCGTGCCGTGCATTAGCGACACCGACAAGTGTCACAGCAAGGCCGAATTGCTGTTGCAACAAGTCTTTTTTTGTATGCAGCAGTTCAGCAAGACCTTGACCAACAACACCAAAGCCGATAATTGAAAGACGTATATGTTTCATACAGCTCACGCTCGAACCCACTATTAAATCCACGATAACCTGAAGCGATCCAAGAGACGTTTCACCGGCCCCAGTTCTTCTATACTCAGAATACGCGCTACACGCACGTAGACAATCACACCTGCAAGCATTTCAATCACCAGTTTGATGAGCGCAACAAACGTACCGAGCAAACCCAGCGATTGTGTACGCGTTGTGTCAAGCCAGATAAGAAAAGGGACATGCGCGATTACACTAAGCATGAAGTCAAGCACGCTACGCGCAATAAGCAGTGCCAGCCCCATTGCCAGTGATGCGAGCAGCACACGGCCTGTAAACAACGCCGTTTCGCGCACTTGTAGACCACCTACACGCTGATGTAAGAGCCAGAACAATACAATAGCCTCAATCAGTGCTGCAAGTGAGGTTGAAAAGGCTAACGCTGCCATGCCCCATTGTACACCCCATGTAGCCGCATTGATGAGTACAAGGCTCAACGCAATCTTAAATATAAATTGTCCAACGCTCACTATAACAGGAGTGGTGCTATCACGCATGGCATAGAACGAGCGTGTCAGAATTTCGACCGCTGACAGTCCCGCCAATCCCAGAGAGAAAAAAGCGAGCGGGAAAACAGTTGATTCGGCATCGGCCAGACTAAAACGCCCATGTTCAAGCAGAACTTGAATAATAGGCAAACCCAGCACAATAAGGCCAATACTTGAAGGAATCGCCATAAAGAGGATGCTACGTAGCGTCTCCAAGATGGTGCTACGCACACGATCAAAACGTCCTTTGGCGACATTTTCGGCCAATGTTGGAAAGGCAGCGGTAGAGACCGCCATACCGAAAACTCCGAGTGGTAAGAGGACCAGTTGTAGCGATTGATAGTATTGTGTTACCAGACCATTGACAGCCGCCTGACCAACAACAACAATCAGCAAAAGAATTAAAGCACGATCAACAAAGATTGAAAGTGAAAGCATAGCCGCATTGATAATGCGTGGAACCATTTGCCGCCCAATTTGTATTACGCCTGGGTGTCGCCAATCGAACGACGGCGTGTAACGCATACCAACCTTGAACAAACCAGGAGCCTGTATCGCTACCTGCAATAAGGCTCCGAGTACTACGCCCCATGTCGCAAAAAGAACCGCGACACTATCGCTCCGTTGCCCACGAAAGGCAAAGTATATTCCGGGCAGCAGACCAGCAATCAAGCCGAAGTTGTAGAGTACGGTACCGGCGGCGGGAAGCAAGAAATTCTGTCGTGCATTGAGAACTGCGTTCACGATAACTCCACCGCCTAAGACGATGGATTGCAGCAGCATAATACGTGTCAGGGTCGCAATGAGATCAAGATGGGCAAGATATTCTGGATATAGTTTACTACCTACAGGAGGTCCGGGATTGTACAGTGGTACCAGTTGACGTGCAAAGATAATGGCAATCAGTGCCAGCACAGTCATAATCGCAATTGCAAGATTCAATGCGGAACTGGCAATATGCCACGCGGTCTTTTCGTCATGCTCGCCAATCATGTATTTGGCAAAGACAGGGATAAAGGCAGAGCTAAGCGCACCACCCGCGACAATGTTAAAAATGGTATCGGGAATGAGAAATGCTTGCAGGTATGCGTCCGAGGTTGGACCGGCCCCGAAGACAAAAACGAACATGGAGGTTCGCAAGAGACCCAGGATACGGCTCGCGATAAATGCACCCGTCAAGATTAGCGAGGCGCGTCTGATGTTCACACGCTGAAGCATCCCTGTATCTTGTGATGACGCGGCGGACTGAACCAGTTCTTTCTCTTGATTTTCCAGATTGAGAGACGCATCTTGTGCTGGTACGGGTAGCGCAGGCGATAGCAAGGGCGATGCTTGTTGTACAGGAGGTGCTACCTGTGAACTACCTGCGGATGGCGGTAATGGTTGAACGCCAGACCCCCATAGTGGTGCGTTTTGAGCTCGTGCCTTCGAGTTTTTATTGCGCCAGGGAATAGCCGTTGTGATATCCGGTCCCATACGCCGTTGCTGACGACGCATACGCTCCTCACGAAGCTGTTGCAGTCGCTCTTGACGAAGTTGCGCCATCGGTTGCGAAGGTTGCGGTGCGTTGGAATACTGGTACTCGCTTCCCTGGTTATAGCCAAGTGAAGTGCCCATATCTGCAATAGGCTCTTGATAGCGTGCGGATGGATAGACCCCATTGATGCGTACAGGTTGTTGTAGAGCGTTCGATGGCACAGGCGGTGCAACGGGTGGTTGCTGAGGTGCCATTGCCGGATGCTCCTGATCGTATTGCCAACCGTAGTAATTCGGCGTCTGCCCTGGTTGCCCCTGCGGTGGCAGAGGTGGTTGCTGTCCTTCGTTTCCCAACTGTTCCCACTTTATAACATGAATGTGCAGTGCACAGAAAAAAGTCGTTCCATGGATATACTACGTAGAAGTACGACAAAAGGTCTCGTTGTGTTTGTGAAGCATACCATACTAACCAGTTTCTGACTACTGAGACTCACCCGAATGGGTAGTTCTTGCTAACGTTTCATCTCTTCTACGCGACCATGATGATAGCATAGCTCTCGACAAGACTTTGAGACATGCGAGCTCTGGCACGAGGAATACCCGTGCTTCGGGCGACGAACTCTTCTTCATGGCTTCCTTTCTGTATGTACTTTGGTATGCGTATTAAACACCTTTATAAGAAAGTATGTCAAGTAAGTAAAAAAATGAGTAAAGACAGACAATAGTTAGTTATCTCAAAGCTCTCCTCCTCGTGCAGTAACATTTTACTTGAGGGAATGCGGATAGTTGACCAAGCATTTTCCGTATGGTATCATTGCCCCATACAGGATACAGATTATTATTTTTGGCGCATATTTTCTCGCGCCGCCAGTTCGGAAAGGAGGTGCAAAGATGAGCAAAAGCGCACACCGCGCAACAGCGATACCCAGTATGAAGGTATGGAGTTGCACCGAAGATGCCTGGGGAACGTAGACGCTGAGATATCATTTCGCGTCATACTGTTCTCGATCACTAGAAAAAGCATCCTCCTTTCAATCTCCATAAGCCACGTCTCCGCCAAGATGGTGTCTTGCCTTCCACGTAGCTTCCTCTCTTGCTGGTGTTCCCTGTCGCGCATCCTCGCCCATTGACTCCGCTCGTCTGTTTTTGATGCGGAGTGAGATGTTTGTGCCATTTGCGATTGCTTGAACACTACCATGAGGAGTATCTCTTTGTTTCCAACCGATTCGACCACGAAAGAACCATCAGCGGCGAATGATCTTCCCGTGACAAAAGCTGGCTATGTATCCGGTGCGGCTGCGCCTACTCGTTCGCGCGGTAAGAAATTCTTATCGTACTACAAACCATACCTGGGCTTGTTTTTCGCGGATATGGCCTGCGCGCTTATCGTATCGACGACTACACTGCTGCTCCCGCTATGCGCGCGGTACATCACCAAAAGCATCTTAGAAGGTAATACGCCTCATGATCTCAACCAGATCTATCTGATGGGCGCGCTCATGTTGGCGTTGGTTGGTATCCAATTACTGTGTACCATGTTCATCGACTTTCAAGGGCATATGATGGGCGCCAGGATGGAAAGCGACATGCGCAGTGAATTATTCGAGCATTATCAAAAGCTCTCGTTTCGCTTTTATGATGAACAACGCACCGGTCAATTAATGACCCGGCTTACCAATGATACATTCGCAATGAGCGAGTTATATCATCATGGTCCTGAGGATATCGTTGTTACCAGTTTGACGGTCACTGGTGCCTTTATCATCTTGCTGAAGGTCAATGTTGCGCTTACCTTGATTGTCTTTCTCTTTGTGCCAATTATGGCTGTGCACGCGCTGTATTTCAATAAAAAGATGAATAGGGCGTTACACAGCAGCAAGGATAGAATCGGTGATATCAATGTGCAAGTTGAAGATACGCTCGCAGGCATCAGAGTGGTAAAATCATTTACCAACGAAGACGTTGAAGAAAGAAAGTTCGCCTACGCAAACAATGGTTTTCTAGCCAGTCGCAGAGATGGCTATAAAAGTGAGATGTACTTTTCCAGCGGATTACTTGCCTTCACCCAGCTTATTACCATCGCTGTGATTATATTTGGTGGCGTCGCTATTGTTCATGCATCCTTGGATGTAGCTGATTTGCTCACCTATTTATTATGTGTCAGTATCCTCATCGATCCAATTCAGAAATTAGTCAATTTTGGCAGGCTCTATCAGGAAGGAATTACTGGATTTCATCGGTTTATGGATATCATGGAGGTAGCACCCGATCTACAAGACGCGACAGATGCGATTGATCTGACACAGGTTCGGGGTAATGTGGAGTTTCAAGGTGTCAGCTTCAAGTATAAAGAAGATCATCAGTATGTCGTGAAGAACCTCTCGCTGGAGATACAAGCCGGCGAATACGTTGCCTTAGTTGGGTCTTCCGGCGTTGGCAAAACAACGCTCTGCTCGTTAATTCCGCGTTTCTACGAAGTAAATGCGGGAAAAATACTGCTAGATGGGCGGGATATCCGAGATGTTACCTTGCGCTCATTACGAAGGAATATCGGTATTGTCCAGCAAGATGTCTATTTGTTTGCCGGAACCGTAGCGGACAATATCCGCTACGGCAAAAGTGACGCTAGTAGGCAAGAAATCATTGACGCAGCCAAACAGGCGCACGCGCATGATTTTATCATGGCGTTACCGGATGGCTATGACACGGATATCGGTCAACGTGGCGTGAGACTCTCAGGCGGGCAAAAACAACGGTTGAGTATCGCACGCGTCTTCATCAAAAATCCCCCGGTGATCATTTTTGATGAAGCGACAAGTGCGCTGGATAATGAAAGTGAAAAGGCGGTGCAGGATTCATTGGAAAAGTTAGCCGACAACCGCACAACGCTTGTCATCGCCCATCGTTTGTCAACCATCCGCAATGCCCAAAGAATAGTGGTGTTATCTGACAACGGGATTGGTGAACAGGGTACGCATGAGGAGTTAATCGCATTGAATGGCGTCTATGCGAACTTGTACAACATGCAATCAAAAATATGAGTTTTTTTGAAAACTCATGAAACAAAGTAGCGGATAAAAGTCTCCTACTAACAGACCACCTGAAAAGAGTGTGATGGAAATATTATTCCGTGTGAAGGGTGGAGTCAGTTTCTCGGAGGTTCAATGAACACTAAGACCATCTACAAGGCTATTATCCTTTTGGTCGTTGTAGGTCCGCTACTTGCTACTGTTTACGCTATCAATCTGCTCTGGCAACGTGCTGTACATCCAATAGACATTGTGTTGCTACTGAGCATGTATATCATCACTGCTCTCGGTGTCACGGCTGGTTATCACCGCATGTTGACACACCGTAGTTTTCAACCGCATCCCGTCATCAAATTTCTTTTCCTGGTCATGGGATCAATGTCCTTAGAGGGGTCCGCACTGGAATGGGCCTCGACGCATACCAAACATCACGCTCAAGCCGATAAAGAGGGCGACCCACATAGTCCTGTCGAAGGTTTTTTTCACGCACATATTGGCTGGCTCTTCAACGATAATACAGCACCACCCGAAATATATGCGCGTCATTTGCTTAAAGACCCGATTGTCATGTTTGTGAGCCGCACCTTCTTTCTATGGGTAGGGATTTCGCTGCTCATTCCGTTCCTGATCGGCGGCTGGCAAGGTCTGCTCTGGGGCGGCCTTGTGCGTATCTTCCTGGCGCACCATGTGACATGGAGCGTTAACTCGGTCTGCCACACCTTCGGCAAGCGCGACTTCGAGACAAACGATCAAAGCCGTAACGAATGGGTTGTTGGCTTGCTCGGTTTGGGCGAAGGTTGGCACAATAACCACCATGCCTTTCCACGCTCAGCCTTTCACGGTCTACGCTGGTGGCAGTTCGACTTTTCGGGTTATGTCATCTGGACCCTTGAGCGCGTCGGCCTCGTGAAGGATGTGTACCGCGTCTCACCAGAGATGCTCGCACGACGCTCTATAAAACACGGAGCGGAGATTGCTGTAAACAGCATGGCTCCTGTAGAGATCGAGCGAGAACAGGTCGCTTCACGCTAAATCGCAAACTTCCTCCTGGCAAGACTACTTGATAAAGCTTTATCAGGTAGTCTTGCCAAGAAAGTGCTATTTTCCTGTTTTTTATGTTATGATAATAACGGAAAGTAGTTTATAGAAGTGCCTCTAAAAATCAAAAAACTTAAAGCAGCCCTCTCGAAAGCAGGATTTTATTCGAGATCAGCTAAAGGGAGTCATACTATATGGAGGCATCCGGCATTTCCTGAACTTCGCGTTGCTCTTTCTGGAAAAGATGGAAGTGATGCTCAACTATATCAAATAGATGATGTTCGAGATGCTCTAAGAAAGGTGGGCAAAGACCTATGAATCCTGAACACTACTCAATGGTCATCCGCTGGGATCCCAGAGATGACATCTACATTGTTGATGTCCCCGAACTTCCAGGTTGTAGAACACACGGCAAAACGTATGCAGAAGCAATCAAAAACGCACTCGAAGTTATCGAGCTTTGGATTGAAGACGCCATAAAATCAGGAGAACCCGTCCCTCCTCCACTCGTTGCCGCCTAATCTCTAGCTCACCTGAGAGATGCTAGCTATCGCTTTCGGTCGTGTTCGTGGCATGGTTCGTGTTCACCTCATTCTGTTTTTGCTTTCATTGTATCAAAGGTTTTCGGATAAGCTCTAAGTATTCAAATTCGCAATCAATTGACAGTAGATCGTTCCCATGTCCTCGGCGGAAAGTGAGACCTCTTGATTGAGCCACCAGGAGAGTAAGCCAAGCAGTGACCCTGCTGCATGGACCGCGAGTATCTCGCTACTCATCAATGATGGGCTTTTCATTTGCAACAGGTTTTCTGGCAGAAACCGCTGGCACAGTTCGGTAAAATAGGTCCTCATCACGTCCTCGATAGTTCGAGTTGGTCCCGCTTCTTTGAGCATTGCTTGATACAATTGCTGCCGTCGCGCGACGTGCTGGAAAATACGGATACTTGTCATGTGACAGGTGCATGTTTTTTCCGTTTCAGGCTCCACATCCAGATGCATGTCGTACAGCAGTGTTTTGATACTTTCCTGCAGTAGATGTTCTTTGTCTCGATAGTGCAGATAAAACGTAGTGCGGCCCAAGTTGGCCTGCTCTGTAATGTCGGCAATTGTGACGTGTTCATAGCCACGCTCAATGATCAAATGGAAGAGTGCTTCCTGAAGCAGTGGTCGAGTGCGCTGAATACGTCGATCTAAAAGCTGGTTTCCATTCATCTTTTTAATTCCTGTGCATTAGTGAACACATAGCGTCCTTGTGTTCGACAACTTCGCCACGCTCATTTTTGCTTGCTCTCAAGCGGAGGGGTACGATACAATAGGGCAGTCAGCAAGAGTGAACACGATGTTCATTAGTGATTGCTCTGTCATTAAGTATAGCACATCTAAGTTCGCTATGAGAGAGAAAATAGAGTTAGCTAGAAATACATAGTGCGAAAGGACAATGTTTATGAGTTTAGAAAAAGACAATTTGGTAGCATCAGCCACTTCTGCCTCCCAGGGAAACTGGGTAGGAGCATGGTATGCTGCGCCTGCACAAATGATTCCAGCCAATCTGAGTGGTCGCACTTTACGGCAAATCGTTCACTTGAATGCTGGCGGTGAGCAAATTCGTCTGCGCCTGTCCAACCGCTACGGAGACGCACCAGTCACACTCCGCTCGGTCTCTGTGGGACAGGTTGCAAACGGGCCGTTTGTGCGCCTAGACACCAAGAGTGTGCTGTTCGAGGGGCAAGCGATGGTGACATTGGAGCCTGGGCAAGAGATGGTCAGTGATCCGGTGATCTTCCGAGTCGAGGCAATGACCAATGTGGCGATTACCCTTTTTCTTGCACAAGGAGAAAGCATGACTGGACATACCAACGCTCAACAAACCTCGTATGTGACAGGCATAGGAAATTATACTGCTGCACCTGCTGAAACAGCATTCCTTGTCTATCCTCTTATGACTTCCTGCTGGTACCTCATTACTGGAATTGATGTCTTGCCAACATCCAACCTCAATGCGGTTGTGGCCTTTGGCTCTTCCGCAACAGAGGGGTATGGCTCAACACTGAATGCGAACAACCGCTGGCCCGATTACCTCGCTCGTCGCTTAATGAATGCTGGTGGGACACGCATCATGTCGGTCTTGAATGCTGGCATTGGTGGCAATCAACTTATCTCCTCCGATGTCCCTCAACTTTTGGGAACAGGAATGCCGCATCTAATCTTTGGAGAGGCAGGAAACCGACGTCTCGCATGGGATGCCTTGACGCAACCAGGAGCAACGGACCTGATCGTCAATATTGGTGCTAACGATCTGCGCTTTGGCGTTTCAGGAGAAACCTTGATTACAGGCTTTCAACAGCTTGTGGAGCAAGCGAGGACTCGCTACCAGAAGGTCTTTGGGACAACACTATTACCAGGAGGCTTCTCTCCTGAACAAGCAACACAACGACAGATTGTGAATACCTGGATACGAGAGCAAGGAAGTCAATGGTTTGATGCAGTCTTCGATTTTGCTACACCGCTGCGTTCGCTTGAAGATGATGCTGTCCTTAATCCAGCATACGATTTTGGGGACGGTATGCATCCCAACGATGAGGGCTATCGCCTAATAGCTGAAACCATCGATATCAACCTGTTGACTGGTAGCCCTGAGCGATAACAAGAGAGAGAAAAGCAGATGAAGCAAGTTCTTCTCACACAAACAGGAGAGCCACAAGAGGCTTTCTACGTCGTCGAGGCAGCACTGCCAGAGCCAAAGACTAGTCAGGTACGCATCAAAGTTCTGGCAAGTGGCGTCGCATTTGCGGATGTGATGATGCGGCATGGAACCTACTTAGGTATGCCAAAAATGCCCTTCACACCAGGATATGACATCTGCGGAACGGTAGACAAACAAGGTCCAGGAGCCTCGAAGTTTCGCATTGGACAGCGCGTGGTGGCACTCACCGTCTATTACGGCAATGCACAGTATATCTGTCTTGATGAGAAACGCCTTGTGTCAGTTCCTCAAGGAGTTGATCCAGCAGAAGCAACGAGTCTCGTCCTGAACTACATCACGGCCTATCAAATGCTACATCGCGTTGCAAAGGTCAAGCCAGGAGAGAAAATTCTGATTCATGGTGCTGCTGGTGGTGTGGGAACTGCCTTGCTCCAACTCGGTCAATTAGCGGGTGTGCAGATGTATGGCACGGCCTCTCGTGCGAAACACCAGCTACTCGAACGGTATGGAGCAATTCCCATAGATTACAAAGCAGAAGATTTTGGAAAGCGCATCATGACGCATACAGGAGATGGAGTTGACGCGGTGTTTGATCCGATTGGCGGCGTCCATCTGCGCCAATCGTTCAAAACGCTACGGAAAGGTGGAAGATTGGTTGCATATGGCGTTTCCTCGGTCGTCGCTCAGGGAGGCAATACGGCAACGTTTCTTGTCCAATCGCTCGCAATGTTGGGACGACTGCAGTGGTGGTCATTGCTGCCCAATAGCAGACGCGCGAGCCTTTACTTGGTCGAGCAGCACCCTAAATGGTTACAAGAAGACTTAGCAAAGCTCCTGGCACTACTTGCGGAGGGCAAAATTAAACCGATAATCGCGCAACGCCTTCCACTTGAGCAAATTGCCCATGCCCATGAGTTGCTCGAAACATCTCAAGTGGAAGGGAAAATCGTGTTGCTACCAAATGAAAGTGCCATGTAAAAACATGCACCACCTCATCTTGAAATAAAAACTAGCTATCACTTTTCATCCTTTGCATAGTTCCTGGCAAGTGGCTGTACCAAACCTGAAACCCATTGGGATACTCCTGCAAGCTGAGACGCCGCACTGGGTACAAGCGTTTCGCAAGCCACTTTTGCGCTTTTTGCTCGACCTCTTCAGCCGAAAGCGCGTAAAAAGGAACGTAGTAGATGGGCGTCCTCCTATCGTCGCTACCATCATCGTAACCAAGTATCCACAACGTCATCGTTTCTTCCAATTTATCGCCCACGTTTGATCCCCTTTCTACACGTTTCGCTTTTCAAAACGTATTGATGAACGTTACGAAATAGGGGCATTGGCAACTTCACCGCCGACAAGTAGCTCTAATCGTTCCTGTGAACTTGCGATGTGCCCAATACATGAGCGAATAAGCACATAATGCCCTTCCTCTAAGTTCGGGTCATTCAGAAGATAGCGCATCGCTTCAAAGTTTGCTTGCATATGCTGGCAGAGAAGCGCAACCTCGGATTGAGCCATAGATGATTACCTCTATATTGCTTTACAGTAGAGCGCATGATACACTCAAAGAAATTGATGCCGCTTCATAAAGCGGGACGCTCCGAGGATGATGCGTATTGTGTGTAAGACTATACGCGCTCTATCTTGTGCTTCATGCACTCTCTGTATCTAGTATCGAGTCAAAGTGAGAAAGACATATAGACATTTCTTGCAAAAATACGACAAAGAGAGGCAAACATTGCATGAGTGAGTTTCATCAGGGGAAAGTAGTAGCACAATATCGCAAACTGAGGAATTGGTCGCAACAAGACCTGGCAGACGAACTGCACGTTGACACACGCACTGTACAAAGAATAGAGCAGCAGGCGATGATCAAAGACATCAATAGACGAAAATTTCTTGTCGCATTGCTCGGCATCCCCGCAAGTCTTATGGCTTTGGACGAAGAGGTACAGAGAGGGCAAATTGTCGAGAGAGCCGAGGTAGCTTTTAACGATGACCCTATGTCCTTTTTAGAAGACCAGATGCAGACACGTTGGGAAATTCACCTCATTGGAGGCCCGATACGTGCGGCTCACGGTGTATATAGATGGCTTACAGAAGTAGATACATTCGCAGCTTCAACAAAAGGAACGGCATGGAATTCTCGTGCTTTGAGCTTGTTGTGCATGAGTTACCAATTAGAAGGAAGCGTCTCAGGCGATATGATGCACTATCAAAAAGCTCATTTAGCCTATCAACATGCTTATCGCATTGCCCAAGAACTCGAAGACCTCGAAATGATGGCTGCCGTTAGAGTTCGGCAAGCTATTGTGTATATGCGGCAAGAAAAAATTGCAGATGCACTTGTATATCTCAATAATGCCTTTGATATCATACAAGGGCACGGCTATCAGCTACTAAAAGGGAATATTCTACAAGTTCGTTCGGAGGCGTATGCCAAAGCACAACAAAAACAGGAATGTTGGCGCAGTATTGGTCTCGCCGAAAACATGTTACAGTACAAAAGCCAATTGCAGGAACATAGCTATAGATTATTCACTCTCGCCTCCGTCACCGCTCATAAAGGGACAGATGCATTGCTGCTTCACGACTACGAGCGTGCTATTTCACTCTTTGATAAGAGCTTGACAACCTACAATCCCACGCTAACTCCTGGACGTGCGCGACTACTTGCCCGTAAGGCTGAGGCGTTCTACGGACTCGGCGAGATTGATACATGCGTTGCAATTGCTGAAGAAGCGTTGAGCCTCACGCATGCAGTAGGCGCAAACAATACGTTGACTCGCATAAAAGATTTACACATATCGCTACAACAATCTTTGTGGAAGAAAGAACGTAGTGTAGCGCGTCTCGGAGCAGCAATCGTCAGTAGTCATTGAGAAAGATTCTGTAATGCTCATTAAATTCCCTTGATTGACAGCACAACAAAACATCTATACAATCGCCTCGTGCGATGCAAACATCGCAAGTTTGCGTTATATATACAATGAAATAAAGTAGACAAAAAGTTCTGAGGAGAATTGTATAGATGAACCATTTACATACCGTTATTTTGGCTGGGGGCAATGGCACACGCTTATGGCCGCTCAGCACGCCGACATTTCCCAAGCAATTTCTACCGCTTCCCAGCGGAAAAAGTATGATTCAAGAGACACTTGCGCGTGTTGCATCATTGACGACGCCCGACTGCTCATGGGTGGTGACGGGTCGTAGCATGGCAGACCTTGTACAGGAGCATCTTCCCTCTGTTCCGGCACAGCATATTCTACGTGAGCCGATGGGTCGCAACTCCGGTCCCGCCATCGCATGGGCAGCCGCAACGATTGCGAGAAAAGACCCCCAGGCAGTTATGGCTATATTCAGTGCTGATGCGGTAATTCTTAACGTCGAATCTCTTCTCAAAACACTGCACCTTGCTAACAACTTAGCAGAAAAAGGTCGTCTGGTGACAATCGGTATCAAACCAACCTCACCCGAAACTGGCTATGGTTATATTCGCTTCGCAGATGAGGTCGATGAGGGCTACGAGCATCAGGCATTCAGTGCCGAACGCTTTGTCGAGAAACCTAATTTGCTCACTGCACAAAGCTATCTCCGTGATGGACATTATGTATGGAATGCAGGCATATTTATCTGGAGAGTTGAAGCGGTGTTGGCAGAACTACGCGAACATCTGCCCGAACTGATGCGTAAAATCGACACCATCGTCGCTGCAATGGAGACACCAAACGGGCAAGGCATACTCGACGAACTCTGGCCTACGCTGCAAAGTATCTCTATTGACTACGGCATTCTCGAAAAGACACACAATCTCGTGGTTATCCCAGCCCATCTTGCCTGGAATGACGTGGGCAACTGGGAGCAATACGGCGCACTCTTTCCCGCAAATGAGCAAGGTGTGCGTGCGGTTGGCAATCACACGGGGTTAGGTAGTCAGAACATCGTGGTCTACAACAATACAGACCGCCTCATCTACACAATTGGCATGGAAGATGTGATCGTGGTCGAGATGGAGAACACTACTGTTATCTGCCACAAAGATCATGTGCAGCGTGTCAAAGAGCTAGCGGAACAACAAAAGGAAAAAGCATAGCAAGATATCCTCTATAGGCGTGGACTTTAAGCCACGCCTATACGCTTGAATGCTTAACGCGACGTTTCAATTGCCTTGATGCGTATTGACATTGAGCCTCTTTTTGTCGGGACTAGACAAGCACAGTTGCTGTCACTGAATAAATCGGTGGTAAGAAATCAGCGATCAGGCTCCAGCTATCACCCCGGTCCCGACTGGCAAAAAGTTGACCAGTGTTCGTGCCAACATACACGCCGCAGGGGTTTACAGAATCCGTACACATCCCATGTCGTAACACACCCAATACCACCCCATTACCATGAGGTAACCCTTTGGTAAGTGGCTCCCACTGCTCACCACCGTTCTCAGTTCGGTAGACTGTGAATTGCGGACCAACGTTTTGCCGACCATCTGGATCCTCTACTATCACGTACACTGTATTGGGATCATGGATATCAAGCGCGATGGGAAAACCAAACTCGGAGGGCAAATCCTGTTGGATGTCCGTCCACTCATCACCAGCATTGGTACTCTTATAAATACCGCAATGGTTCTGCTGATACAATACATCCGGCTGTGTCGGATGCTGCACGAGTCGGTGGATGCACTGGCCGAACTCTGGATATTTGTCCGGCTGAAAGCCAGCACGAGTATTCTTATTAGCAAACACCCATGTATCACCGCCATCGTCCGTTCGCATGCAGCCTACAGCAGAGATACCAACCCACATTCTGGATAGATTTGAGGGATCTGGCACTATGGTATGCAGACACAGCCCACCCGCTCCTGGCTCCCAACGTGCGCGTGTAGGATGATTGGCGAGACTAGTATTCAGTTCCCATGTTATCCCACTATCCTTGCTCACCCATAGGCTAGCTGGATCAACGCCGACGTAAACCGTGCCCGGTTCATTGCGGCGGCCCGGCTCAATCACCCAGATGTTGTTCAGCTTCTCACCGCTTTCCCGTGGAAACTGGATGCCTTGCTCCGGCTCGTGCCATGTTTGACCAAAGTCATCGCTATAGCGCACGAAATTGCCGAAGAAGTCGCCATTATCGGCGGCAAACAGCCGATGACCTTGGCGTTGATCGAGTATGGCGTTGAAGATACGATGTCCCTTCAAAGCAGGAGCGGAAACCTCCCATCTCTCTCGATCTTTCGTACTCAATATGAATAGGCCACGTTTCGTTCCAACCATTACTAGTATAGTGCCAGGCGTATACGATTTCGGATCGGTCATACAGCTTTCCTCCTAACGTTGATACCGTTCTCAACCGCCTGCAACAGACTGCAAAATGTGTAAAGTTGCTCCACTCTGTACAGGTGTGTCAAGACCTTGCAAATAGCGAATGTTTTCGCGATTCAGGAAGATGTTCACAAAGGGGCGTAGTTCACCTGTTTCGTGACACAGGCTGAAGCGCACGCCAGGAAAATCATGATCGAGCGCGTCGATAATCTCACGAATAGTACGACCAGTTGCCATTACAGTGTCTCGATTGCCAACCTTTGCACGAAGTGCAATAGGAAAGGAAACTTTCGTATGAAGCATGGCATCGGCTGAATCCATCACAACTATCTCTCCTTCCCTTTCGCTTGTCGGATAATAGAACGTCCGTTCATCAGCAAAATATATTCCATTTTTTGAGTTTTGTCAATAACTTATTGAGGGATTTCGAGAAGAAAATGTGGATACTCAGGTTTCAATTTCACAACAGGCATCTTCGTTTCTCTATGCTATAATATATCAAAGCTATTACTAACATCTAAACAATAGAGAGGACTCCACAATGTTCTTCCAGGAGCCTGTCCTCAGTACATGGCGTGGTAGCCTGCGCTCATTATCTCGCGGTATAGGCCATTCGCATTTATCCTCATACCCATGTTTTTGAGGGAGGTGCCGACCCAAGCTGCGATGGACTCGCGCTGGGTTGGTAGTTGTACCATTGTGGACAGAATTTTAGCGTAGTTCAGGGAGGATAGAGAAACCCATATGACTACCCATTCATTTCGTCATAGTATCCCCGAAGAGATACTCGCCCTCTCGCATGAGCGCGATCTCCTGCGAAGACGTGGACAATATGACCGTGCCGATATCTTGAAACGCCAGATAGAGGATGCTGGTTACATCATTAAAGATAATCCGCGTGGTGGACATCTTGTCACATTACCAAGTATCGAGATTGATGGGCAGATCTACCGCACAGCACGCCAGCTACCATCGTTGCTCGATGAAGCAGATCGTTGCACGTTTTCGGTGAATATCCTCTCTCGCAATAATTATGAGCAAACGGTGCGCTGTATCGAAAGTGTACTACGTTTTGCTGACACTACTGATATCGAAATTGTGCTTATCGACAATGCATCGCAAGACGGTATAGACCTATGGGCTGAGGCGTATAAATATCAGGAAGCTCGTCTGCGTGTGCTACACATCACGCGCACGATGGGCGAGGCGGAGGCACGCAACGTTGGCCTCAAGCAAAGTCGTGGCCGTTATATTCTCATATTGGATACGAGCATCGAGCTTACAGGGGATATTTTCACACCACTGATGCAAACGCTTGAAGATGGTAGCGTGGGCATCACAGGATTACGCGGCTTGCAGGCCGAAGATCTGCGTAATTATGAAGAGAGCCAGAATACAGAAGTCGATGTTATTGACACATTATGTATGGCTTTTCGACGTGTCCTACTGAAAGAGGTGGGGCTGTTTGACGAGCGCTACAGATTTCCGTATTATATGGATGTCGATTTCAACTTCACAGTGCGTGATCTGGGAACTACGCTCGTCGTCACGCCGAATTTACCCATTCTTCGCCATGCCATCGAGCCAGATGCCAAGTTGTCTGATGCTGAACGAACGCGCCTCATGAAACGAAACTTCTACCGCTTTCGCGAAAAGTGGGGAGCGCGCGACGATTTATTGCCAGAATATGATGAAGACGAAGAATAAATCTCGAAAGGTACTATCACCCTTGCAAACACTACAAAAAAGACAGGATATTGCGAAAGACTATACATGGAACCTCGAAAGCATTTTTGCCAGCGACGAAGAGTGGGAGCATGATTTTCAGACTCTACAGCAAAGTTTGCCGGAGTTAGAAGTTCTCAAAGGTACACTTTCACAGAGCGGGCAGGCACTCGCCAACGTACTGCAAAAGCGTGACGACATGTCACGCTTGCTTGAGAAGTTGTATGTCTATACGTCCATGCGTCGCGACGAGGATACCACCAACGGCAAATATCAGGCAATGGCCGACCGCGCGATGCAACTGGTTGTTCGTGCGACAACTGCGCTCTCGTATATCGAGCCGGAAATCCTAGCACTGCCACAAGAGACGCTTGACCGTTTCGTGCAGGAAACGCCTGTGTTGGCGATCTATAAGCAGCAGCTCGCTGATTTGAACCGCAAACGTGGGCATATTCGCTCTGCCGAGGTAGAGGCAGTGTTAGCAGCTACTGGTGAAGTTGCCGACGCGCCCGACGCCATTTTCTCCATGATCGACAATGCGGACCTCAAGCTGCCCACAATTACGGATGAGGTGGGTAGAGAAGTTGACGTGACGAAAGGGAACTATCTCACCTATATTCGTAGTGCGAACCGTGATGTACGTAAAGCCGCATTTGAAGGTATGCAAGGTACTTTCTTGAAGCAGCGCAATACGCTGGCGGCAACGTTATCGGCACAGGTAAAGACTGATCTCTTCTATACGCGGCAGCGCAATTATACTTCTTGTCGTGAGCGTGCGCTGGCAGCTAATAATATCCCAGTGAGCGTTTATGACAATCTGGTCGAGACGGTTCACGAAAATATTCCGTTGCTCAATCGCTATATGCAACTGCGAAAGCGCATACTTGGACTCGATGAGATGCACATGTACGACCTCTATGTGCCGATTGTCGAAGAAACCACCGACGAGATGACGTATGAGCAGGCGCATGATACCGTGATCGCGGCACTTGCACCACTTGGCGAAAACTACAGCAGCCTTCTGAAAGGTGCATTTACGCACCGTTGGATTGATGTATATGAGACGCCTGGAAAGCGTGGTGGTGCTTATAGCGGCGGTGCCTATGCGACACAGCCGTTTATTCTGCTCAACTTTCAGAACAAACGGGACAGCATGTATACGTTGGCACATGAGCTAGGGCACTCGATGCATTCGTACTTCACGCGCACAAACCAGCCTTATCAATATGGTGACTATACCATCTTTGTTGCCGAGGTCGCATCTACGCTAAACGAAGAATTGCTGACCGAACACCTGTTAAAAAACACGAGAGACAAAGCAACCCGTATCGCGCTCCTCAATCACTCATTAGAGGATTTTCGCGGCACGCTGTTCCGTCAAACGATGTTCGCTGAATACGAGCAGACGATTCATCATCTGGCAGAAACAGGCGAGTCATTAACTGCGGATGTGCTGAGCGAGCAGTACATGGAATTGAATCAACGCTACTACGGTGCTGAGACGATTGTAGATGATTTGATTGGCATCGAGTGGGGACGCATTCCACATTTCTATTACAACTTCTACGTGTATCAGTACGCCACAGGCATTTCAGCCGCATCAGCCCTTGTACAGCAGATATTGCAGGAAGGACAGCCAGCGGTCGAGCGTTACCTCAAGTTCCTCAGCTCTGGCTCCTCTGACTACAGTATCGAGTTGCTCAAGAAGGCTGGTGTGGACATGACATCACCGGAGCCAGTACGTCAGGCGTTCCAACTTTTCGACTCACGCCTGACACAGATGGAGCAACTTCTAGGATAGAACAAGAGAAACACGTTGAGGCACAATACATAATATTGTATCTCAACGTGTTTTTTATTTACAGAAACAAGCTCTCCTTTTTTGTATACGTTTTACTCCACGAATGAGTGTATATACATAGAAGGAACATCGATGTTCCGTAAGTTTGTAACGATAGAGAAGGAGAACACAATAATGGCTGATGAGAATAAAGACTTAGGAACTCAGGGACAGGAAGATACCCTCAAGGGTAAACTGGATCAGGCCACTGGCAAGGTACAGCAAAAAGTTGGTCAGGCCACTGGCAACACTGAAATGGAGACCAAAGGTAATGCCAAGCAAGTTGGTGGCACCGCAAAGTCCACACTTGGCAATGCAGAGCAGAAGGTAGACAATGCTCTCGATCCAGACAAGAAGTAAATAGTTTCTATCAATTTACTAGGTAAAAACGATACAGGGCACATCCAATGGATGTGCCCTGTATCGTTTTTACTTAGAGGGATTATCCCAGTGACGCCCATCATTCTCAATGAGCGCATCGGCCTCTTTTGGTCCCCATGTACCAGCGACATAAGGATGTACGGCAGGCTCGCCCGTCTTTTCCCACACCTTCGTAATGCTGTCGATTACGCGCCATGATGCTTCAATTTCGTCACGCCGTATGAACAGCGTCGAATCGCCCAGGATACAATCAGCAATCAAGCGCTCGTATGCCTCGGGCGACTGAATGCCAAAAGCAGCTTTGTACGAAAAGTTCATATCAACTGAGGCAAGGTGTCGCGCGGCACCGGGAATTTTAGCCGCGATTTTCAGCGAAATACCTTCATCCGGCTGAATACGAATGGTCAAGCGGTTAGGCACAAGTCCCTTTGTATCGTCTGGGGTATACAGTTGATGTGGAACACGTTTGAATTGGATTGCAACCTCAGTGCTACGTGACGGAAGGCATTTGCCAGTACGAATATAGAACGGCACATCGGCCCAACGCCAATTCTCAATAAACAACTTGAGAGCGACGTAGGTTTCTGTCTGTGAATTAGGGTTCACGCCTTTTTCTTCACGATAGCCAATCGTTGGTTTGCCATCAGTAACACCCGCCGTATATTGTCCACGTACCGTTCGCTCATCAACCTGCTCAGGTGTAAGCAGTGGAATAGCGCGAAGTAGTTTCACCTTCTCATCACGAATTGCGTCTGCATCATAGGCCGCAGGTGCCTCCATGCAGGTGAGACACAAGACTTGCATGATATGGTTCTGCACCATATCACGAATCGCCCCCTCTGATTCGTAGTATTCTGAGCGCGAGCCAATGCTCAAGCTTTCAGCAACGAGAATTTGGACATGATCAACGTAGTTCTGGTTCCAGAGGGGTTCAAAGATGCCGTTGGCAAAGCGAAATGCCAGGATATTTTGTACCGTTTCTTTGCCCATGTAGTGGTCGATACGGAAGATCTGATCTTCACGGAATGACTTACCAATATCCTCGTTCAATTCTTTGGCCGACTCAAGATCATGTCCAAAGGGTTTTTCAATAATCAGACGAGTCCAGCCATGCCCTTCTTTGCCCTGCTGCCATTCTGGTTGTGCAAGACCAGCACGTCCCAGATGTTCGATAATTACTGGGTCCATTTCTGGCGGTGTAGAAAGGTAAAAGAGACGATTGCCCTGTGTGTCTTGCTCTTTGTCCAACTTTTCGAGCAGGTCAGACAGCTTTTTGTAGCCTTCATCGTCGTCCAGATTAGCCTGACAATAAAACAACTTTTGCGCGAACGCCTTCTGTGCATCGGCATCCAGTCGATCATCTTCCGGCATATATTTGCTGAGCGCCTCAAGAGCCATTGCACGCCACTGATCGTCATCCATCGGACGACGCGCATAGGCGACAATGCTAAAACCTTCCTTTAAGGGATGATCGTGCATGAGATGTGCAAGAGTAGGTAATAATTTTCGTTGAGCAAGGTCGCCCGTTGCACCAAAAATGACGATAGCGCATGGTTGTGGCGTATGGCCGTCTAGCCATATCGAATGTTGGCTAGGCGAAGTCCCAACTTGAACACCCTGTGTCATAAAATGTTTCTCCTAAGTTCAAAATTTTCCAGTTCCTACTACAGTACACGGTGGAAAGGGCACTTTCAGATAAATTTCATAAGGATCAACAAACATTTGTGCCACATACTCTTTGTATCAGACACGCTTTCCTCTGCAAAATAGTTGCCGGTCCTTATCTCATACAGATGAGAGCGAGGCGTACATATCGTACAATATATTTGCACTGTACAGATACAGCTTTTTCTTACAAAAATCTTGCAAAGAGAATTATAAAACTAGGAGCGTAAAGATATGGCGCGTACACAATATGATATGACGATTATTGGTGGTGGATCGGGTGGACTCACAGCGGCACGAATAGCAGCTTCGCTAGGGGCAAAGGTGCTGCTTGTGGACAAAGAAAGATTGGGCGGCGACTGCCTGTACTATGGGTGCGTACCCAGTAAGAGCCTTATTCACGCGGCTCGTATTGTACGACAAGCACAGGAGGCCATGAGCTTTGGTCTAGCATCTACACATTCGAGTGTGGATATGGCAAAGGTGAGCCAGTACGTTCAGGGTGTTATCGGACGTGTAGGAGAAGCTGAAAAGGTCTACGTTGAAAATGTGATGGTGAAATTTGGCGACATCACCTTCACATCACCGACAGAGCTTGTCTTGAATGGTGAGACATTCACGAGTCGCAACACGATTATCGCCACTGGTTCGCGTCCTGCCGTTCCAGATATCGAGGGTCTGGAAGAGACAGGCTTTTATACCAATAATGACCTCTTCGACCTGCAACGTCTGCCAAAGTCGCTTATCGTGATTGGTGGCGGTCCTATCGGTGTAGAGATGGGCCAGGCATTTGCACGACTTGGAACCCAGGTGACGCTGATTACGCGTGCCAATCGCATCTTGCCAAAAGAAGATTACGATGCATCGGCCACACTTGCAAATGTATTTACTTCGGAAGGGATTCATCTACTGACAGAAACGACTCCAGTCAAGATTGAACGTCGTGGTGATAAAAAGGTGGTCACGGTACAACATGGCGAGGGACAGAAGACATTCGAGGCGGAGCAAATTTTGATTGCACTTGGACGCAAACCGAATATCGAAGGGTTGGGGCTGGAAGCGGCCGCTATCAAATATGAGAGCAAAAGTATCGCTGTTGACGAACATCTACAAACATCGGCACCGCATGTGTACGCCATTGGTGATGTTATCGGTGGCTACCTCTTCACACATGTAGCTGCATATCAAGCGGGTATTGCGGTACGTAATGCATTGGTTCCTGTAAGCAAGAAAAAGGTAGATTACCGTGTTATGCCATGGTGTACCTTTACCGATCCAGAGGTTGCGCGTGTTGGTATGACATATGAAGAGGCGGAGAAGCATTTCAAGGATATACGCACGGAGGTCTTTCCTTTTACCGAGGTTGATCGCGCTCAGGCCGAAAACGAGACGAAAGGCTTTATCAAGCTCATTCTAGCAGGAAAGAAAGAGGAGATTATTGGCGCACATATTGTTGGTCCACAGGCGGGCGAACTGCTGGGTGAAATAACACTTGCGATGCAGCACAATATGACCGTCAACGACATTTACAATACCATCCATGCTTACCCAACAATGGCATCAGGGATTCAGCAGGCAGCGTTCGAGGCATACCTCAAAAGTGATGCTGCCGCTAGCAATCGCAAGGTTGTACGTACATTATTGAACTTTCGCTAACAAACGTTCTAAGGGCTTTCAGGTGAGATTCAGCCTTTCAGTATATAACACTTTTATGATGTGTTATCACAGGCGCATGCACTTCTCTATGCATGTGCTTACAAACAGTCAAGGAAGGTTGAAGTCATGCGTCGAACAAGCTTACTTACAATCGTACTCTGCGGATTGCTCATTGCTCTTACTGCGTGCGAGTCAACATCAGCAGGAAGCACACATTCTTCATCACCCATCGTCTCCCAGAGTGAAAATCTCTATGTTCTTGATGGGTATGCCTCGGCGAATACTGATGGACAACGAATTGTTGGTTTCCATCCAGGAACCAGCGCATTCACGACTCTTCCAGCAGGCTTAGTTTCGCAGGATCACCAACGTATATACACAGCGACTCCAAAGGGGATACAAACACAAATTACTGTTACCAATACGAAGAGTGGTGCAATTGTGCGACGATTCACCATTCCTGGGTCTTACTCTACAACAGAACAAGACTATACGAAATCCGTTCTCTCATCGAATGGACGGTGGCTAGCACTAAAGCCAGTTGGAGAAGAGTTGAGGGCTAACAGCACATTTGTTGTCATAGACACCGAGGCTGGGAAGGTTGTCAAGATTATTCACCTACAAGGAACTTTTGACCTTGATGCAATCTCACCTGATGGAAGTCGTCTTTACCTGCTTGAGCGGTTGCATGATAAGATGGGGCATTATTATGTGCGCCGCTATGATGTGAACACGAATCAACTGTATCAAACTATCATTGCCGATAAAAGTGAGATCAATGATCCTCGTATGATCGGTTCAGCCTTAACCCGTCAAATGGCGACAGATGGTACAAGAGCGTATACACTTTACATGGATACGCGTAGTAATATTGCCTTTGTTCATCTTTTGCCACTAGCCAGCGATCTTAATCTCGCACGCTGTATCGACTTACCGTCAGGAACATCCGCCGATTTGCTTCACTACTACACGCTAGCGCTCTCAGCGGATGGTTCTACGCTCTACGCAACAAATGCTGCACTTGGCGTGATGGTCGTAATCGATGTTACAGATAAAGATACTCTTAGTGATAATATTCGCGCGACTGTTCACTTTAGTCCAGTAAATATGCAAGTGACACATACAGAGAGAATGCGTACATTATATAATGGTGCGGCACTCTCCCCTGACCAATCAACGCTTTATGTGACTGGTATGCGTGGTATAGTAGCGATGAATATTGCTGACACTAAAATACAGCAGAGGTACGTCCCGCAACAGATATTCACAGGTGTTGCGCTAAGTGTAGATGGTCAAACATTGTATGCGGTTTCGCCAAACGATGGCATCACACTCATCGACGTTCACTCTGGGCAAGCGCAAAAAGTAACACAAAGTTCGGCACGCGCCCCTTGGGGTATAGAATGGGTCAGTAAGGCATGAATGAGCGTATTCTTATTGTCGATGATGAGAGCCATATAACAAGTGCACTACGGCGCACACTCGCTTATGAAGGCTATGCCGTCTCCGTAGTAGCCGATGGCGAGAGTGCGCTGACATTCGCACGCACAAAAGTACCTGATCTGATTATCCTCGACCTTATGCTGCCAGGAATTGACGGGCTAGAGGTTTGTCGCCGATTAAGAGCGACTGGCAACGAGGTTGCGGTACTCATGCTTACAGCGCGTGACAGGGTGATGGACAAAGTAGTAGGACTGGAAATGGGGGCAGACGACTACCTTATAAAGCCGTTTGCCCTTGAGGAACTCCTTGCTCGCATCAAAGCCTTGTTACGCCGACGCCCCCCTGATGAGAACAGCCATGAAGTATTATGCTTCGCGGACCTCGAATTAGATACCGCCACGCGTCAGGCGAAACGAAGCGACAGCATCATCGACTTGAGTACAACTGAATACGAGTTGCTCACATTATTCTTACGCAATCCACGCATTGTTCTAACGAAGGGCATTATCATGGATCGCATCTGGGGTTTAGATTTTGAAGGCGGCCCGAATGTACTCGAAGTGTATATTGGTCATCTTCGTACAAAGCTAGAACAGCATGGGGCAAAAAGGCTTCTGCAAACGGTGCGCGGTGCTGGCTACGTACTACGTCTCATAGAGTAAGGGATGATAACATGCATATTCCTTTGCCAATTCGTCTCACTCTTTTTTATGCGCTCGTATTAGGGGTAGCACTCTGGTCGTTTGGCTACATTGTTTACACACAAGCAGAGGAGCGAGTTTATCGCGACCTTGATACGACACTCAGTAGTCGCGCCGCTAGTGTGAGATTGGGGAAAGATATTCTTGCGAGTTATGCAGGTAACAGTGATAGTCCTCGTATACTCAACAGTGTTGACGCTCTGGGTACAGGTGGAGTGGCGATAGAAGTGTTAGATAACCAGTTTCATTTGTTAGCAACGACCACAGGAGATCAAAACAATATAGTATCGAGTGTTACCAGTTCTATGCCTAGCCCTGTTCCCTGGGATACACAAGCAATACATTCTCTTGCAGCGCACACTGGAAAGCTGAGCAGTCTCTATAGCACAATTTCCTATCAAGGTCAGCAGATACGTGTGTATACACTCCTCAACACAGACTTCGGAACGTCCCATTTCATTCAGACGGCACGCTCGGAGCAAGACATTGAGCAAACACTGAGCGATCTACGCCTCCTACTGTTGCGTGGAGCTATACTTGTGATGATTTTTGCACTCGTCGGTGGGTGGGCCATCACATGGGGAGTGTTGGCGGTGGTGCGTCGTATGACGCAAACGGCTCAACATATACGTATTTCACAAGACTTCGGTAAGCGCATATCAAGCACATCACTGTTAGGTCGTGACGAACTCACAATACTTGCAGACACGTTTAATCAGATGCTAGCAAGCCTGGAAGATGCCTATCAACAACAACAGCGTTTCATCGCTGATGCCTCCCATGAGCTACGTGCCCCCATTACCTCTATTAGTTGTAACCTCGATCTGCTAGCAAAAGCGTCTCGTCTTCCTAGCGAGGAAGTAGAAGAGGTACTGGCGGATGCACGCATCGAAACAGCACGCATGGGGCGGCTCGTCAATGATCTCCTCGTTCTAGCTCATACAGATGTAATTCAACAGCATGGAGTATCGCTAAAAAGCGGTAACAAGAATATTCAAGATGTGGACCTGGATAGTCTCTTACTAGAGGTTTTTCGTCAATATCGCCCCTCCTCCCAGGACGCGAAGCAACAGGGTCCACGCCTTCTGCTGCGACACATCACACCAGTTCAAGTTCGTGGTGACGCCGATTTGTTAAAGCAAGCACTCGTGGCACTAGTAGATAACGCGCTCAAATACACACCTCGCGAGGGATACGTCACGCTTTCTCTAATAAACGAAAATGCTCATGCAGTGCTGAAAATACACGATACAGGATTGGGTATTGCTCAAGAAGATGTACTGCATATTTTCGAGCGTTTCTACCGCTCTGATCGCACTCGCACATACAACTCAGGAGGAAGTGGATTGGGCCTGTCGATTGTACAGAGCATTGTACAAGCCCATCAAGGAAGCATTGAGGTAGAAAGCGTCTATGACAAAGGCAGTACATTTACAATAAGATTGCCTGCGCTAAAAACGAGGTAAAGGCGAGTGTAGTAGTCGATGAACATGCATCGACTACTACACAAAAACAAACCCTTATAATTTACTACACATTCTTCTTGCGCGGCGCACTCTTATAGAGATGGCGCATTGTCGAGAGAGGACGAGAGAACACGGCGGCAACAATCACACAAACAACAATAGGTGCGAGCAGCGATAGCGAAATTGTCGTCGAAATGGGTACTCGAAACAGAAAGAGGAAGAGGTACTGCAAGACGACGAGTAACAGCAATACACTTGTCGTTACAAATGCCAGAGCCGCAACCCAGCGAGTGCGAAGATGCGCTTGCAGAGTTTTGTGGCGTAGTTCTGCCTGCTCACGTGCCGAATTTTGCATACGTAACAGTGTTTGCCGCTCCTCTTCCAAGTGCGACTGCTCCTGCTCAAGGTGTGTCGTAATGCGTCGCACCTCGTCTTTCAGGTAATGAGCCTCGACAAGATGTTGAGCTTCGCCCTGCCTTGTCTGCAATTCAATTGTCTTCATCGCTCCACGCAACACGGCGGGAGCGTTTTCAGGCGAGAGAATAAGCGTTTGAGCGGCTTCCGACAACATTTTCTCGGACTCTTCCTCTACGGCAACCTGAAAATTGCTGTAGAGTTCTTGATAACGGTGTTCCATCTTGCGGTACGATTCTTGAAAGCGGTTGCGTTCACTCGTCACGTCTTGCAGGTGGCTCTGAACTTGTTCCAGTTCTTGCAACTGCCCACTGTGAATAACGGTCACTTCACGCTCGAAATGTCCCTGCATCGCTGTATGTTCAGCGACAAGGCGTTGCATTTCGCCGCGTACCTCTTCGAGTTCATGGCGCATACGTCTGTTTTCTTCACGTAATTGTATGACCTGTCGCCATGCTCCTTTTGCATGGAGTGTAGCCTGTTCCGAAGCTTCCTTTTTCACAGTCGGCAAAGCTTCGGTCTCACGCTCACTCTGCTTCTGTTGTAAGATGTTTTGTCTACGTTCACTAAAAGCACTACGATGATCGAATGTACGTTGCCCGTTAGCATTGGTATTTTGCGTGGTATCATCCGACAGCATTTTTCTCTCCTCAAACGCTTCCCGAACGTTGCTGCAAAAGACTATCTAGCCGATACTGCACGTTATACAAGACGCGCGAATAAACTCTCTATTGCAAGTATGCCCAAAAGCTGCGTAAGATGCAAGGGTTTTGGGAAGATTTTCGGGCTATATAGCCAAAAGATGCCAAATGTTAGTTACTTGATAACAAAAGGGTAGGAATGAAGTCGAAATAGAATAGTGTTTCTCATAAAAAATGTCTCTAATGCAAGCTTCAGTCTTGGCTATTTCTGTAGGCCACACTCAAACCCTTACCTACAGGAATGATGAGATGATCGAACAACATCGAGTCCTTCACTGATTCTAAGTATCCGGCAATCTCCTCTGGATGAGAAAGAGCGTTATCGGCCAGCACTAAGGCGTCGGAGGTCAATTTAGGAATAAGTGATTTTAATTGTGCAGGGGCACTCAGGCGATCAGCATCAAAAAAGACACAATCAAAAGGTCCTGCTAAGCTCGCTACAATCTCAGTTGCATCGCCACATATGAGTTCGACTGCTTGACGAAGACCAGCACGTTGCAGGTTTTCATCAGCTAACGCCTGCTTGTGCATATCACGGTCAATACTGATAACATGGCCGCCAAACAGGTGTGTAGCCCAGGCTAACCAGATCGTACTGTAGCCGTTTGAGGTTCCAATTTCAAGCAGATTTTTTCGGCTACCATTGCGAATTAGTATACTGAGCAACTGTGCTGTCTCTGGTTCCAGATTGAGCATTTTGTTGCGGCGCTCCTGCTGCTGTACATCATTCTGTTGTCCCGCCTCTGCCAGTTCTTGCAGTAGAGTACGAAGTTGTGTGTTCATAACTAGCACAGCCTCCTTTGGCTCTTATATAGACATAGACAGACATGTAGGGGCCTTTATTCATAACGCCCTCGTCCCCATCGACCACGTTTTGCTTCCATCGAATACATTCTTCAACCCTTGCTAACTTGGTATGTCGCTCACAGGGCGTTATGAATAAAGGCCCCTACAGGGAGCGTTCGCGAATCTATTGGGAACAATGCATGTAACATACACGCATACTTCCCATCGACAAACGAAACGACTAGGACTGTCTAATTATGTGTACCAACAGGAGCAAGTTTTGTCTGCTCCTTTGCAGAACGATTGGTACCAATCATATCCGCGACAATTTTACCGGAACTCATGACGCCGGGGAGACCTGCTCCTGGATGTGTGCCAGCACCTGCGAAGTAGAGATTGGGGATATCTTCGCTCTGGTTGTGAGGACGGAACCATGCCGATTGTGTCAGCAGTGGCTCAACCGAGAAGGCACTACCGAGATAGCTGTTCAGCGTGTCGCGAAAATGCAACGGATCGATATAATGCTCAGAGACGATGTGCTGCGAGAGATCGGGCAGATACCGCTCTTCGAGGTAGCTGATAATCGCATCTCTATAGGGCTTTGCCATCGTCGTCCAATCGGTATCGCCGCCCAGATGCGGCACTGGCGAAAGAACGTAAAAGCTGTCACATCCCTCCGGTGCAAGTGAAGAATCTGTCGCGGTAGGACGGTGCAGGTAGAGTGAGAAGTCTTTGGCGAGCTTTTTGTGTTTGAAGATATCTTCAAGCAAGCCTTTATAGCGCGGTCCCATCAATATTTCGTGGTGAGCGATATGCTCGTACTTGCGATTTGTGCCGAAGTAGATCACGAAGAGCGACATGGAGTATTCCATACCCTTGACACGCCTATCAGTGTTTTTGCGACGGAAACGCGACGGTATCATATTGAGGTAGGTATAGGCAACATCGGCATTACTCACCACAATGTCTGCCGGGATAAACTCGCTTGCCCCTATTTGTACGCCCTTTGCGCGACCTGTTTTCTCATCAATTCCAATCTCGGAGACTTCAGTATTGAGAGTCATCGTGCCACCGATATCTTGAAATAGTTGGGCAAGCGCACGCACGAGTGCACCCGTGCCACCCATTGCATACCAGACGCCAAATTTCTGCTCTAGCGTATGAATCAAGGCATAGATAGAGGTGCTTTGGAATGGATTACCACCAATCAGCAAGGGGTGGAAACTGAAGACCTGGCGCAGATGTTCGTCTTTGATATATTGGTTTACAAAGGCCGCAACAGATTTCTGTGACTGCAAGCGAACTAAATCGGGGGCAACCTTCATCATGTCTGAAAAGTTCAAGAATGGGTGGTCGATGAGTTCAAAGCCGGTTTTATAAATTTCTTCACCAGCTTTAGCAAACTTTAAATAACCCTCGACATCATCAGGATTGAACTCGCGAATTTGCCGAATGTTGTTCTCGCGATCCCCACTATAATGAAAGACAGAACCGTCCTGAAAACGAATATTATAGAAGGGGTTGATGGGTACTAGCGTCACATAGTCTTCTGTCTTCTTGCCACAGAGCGCGAACAGGTCGTGAATGAGCCAGGGAGCGGTAATAATGGTGGGACCACCGTCGAAGATAAAACCGTCTTGCTCATAAACGTATGCACGACCACCGGGCTTGTCACGCTTCTCAAGCAGCGTCACCTCGTGACCCTGTGCTTGCAGGCGAATGGCGGCGGTCAAGCCACCGAAGCCACTACCAATAACAACAATATGCATGAAGATTCCTCGTTTTCAGAATTAGCAATCATCCTCAACAGGATTTTTGTGTTTACTATAGGGACGTGTTGACGTGCTAAAAGGGGTATCCTTGCTCCTGAAGCTGTATAAAATTTTCATTAAGGTATCAGCAGGGAAAAAGCCTACCCTGTATGATACAATATACACTAACTTCTCTATTATTGTATCATGTACACTAAGTAAAAATATTGTAACGGAAAGGCAAAATAGCCATATGAATCGTCGGGCACCACACCTTCATACAGGATTGATGACAGACATGTATCATCCTGACTCAGCATATATCGCTTGGATAAAGGGTATCAACGGGCTTACCACGTTCGACCTCTATACACGTAAGGCTCCCTTTGGTGGTGCCTACATGCTTGTTGCGGGCGTCGAAGATGCTCTGGAATACGCGCAGGCATTTCGTTATTCATCCGAAGAATTAGAGTTTCTTGCACGTATCCGAGACTATGACGCAGGATTTCTCGATGAACTCGCCAACATCCGCTTTACTGGTGAGATTTTAGCTCTGCCAGAAGGGTCTATCGCCTTTCCTAATGAGCCAATTCTGCGTATCACAGCTCCGTTTCGCGAGGCTATCTTGCTTGAAGCAGGATTGCTACAGGCGATTGGCCTCTCTACGCTTATCGCAACAAAGGCGTCACGCATCGTTTATGCTGCAGGACAGGACGGTCATCCACGCCGTGTCGCAGAGTTTGCATTCCGCCGCGCTCAGGAGCCGTTGACGGTAGCACGCGCCTCGTATATCGGAGGTTGTGCCAGCACATCGCTACTCAATGCCGCCTATGAGTTTCGCCTGCCTGCCACTGGCACTATTCCCCATGCGCTCGTCGAGGTTTTTGCCTCTGAGGAAGAAGCGTTCGAGGCAACGGCAGAGGCATACAACCGTTATACACTACTGCTGGATACCTACGATACGCGACAAGCCATTCATACAGCCATAGGAGTTGCTCTTCGTTCACAGGAAGCTATGGGTCATACGCTTGCGGCTGTCCGGCTGGATAGCGGTGATTTTGTGGCGGATAGCATCTATGTACGCGAACAACTCGATAAAGCGGGTCTTACAGGTGTACGTATTCTGATCAGTGGCGATCTCGACGAGTGGAAGATAGCAGATATACTCAAGGATGGTGCTGTCGTTGATTCATTTGGTGTAGGTACGTCGCTAGGTAGCGGTGCAGGTTCGCTTGAGCACGGTGTCGAGGGTGGCTCACTTGGAACTGTGTATAAAGTGGTGTGGTATGTTGACGAGGCGGGAATGGAATATCCGAAAGTCAAGATTGCTGGCCCCAAGAGTACATGGCCGGGCAAGAAAGAAATTTATCGCCACCCTGAGTGGAAAGAGGACATTATTCAGCTTGCTCAAGAACCACGTCCAGATAGCTATCATCGCCTGCTACGCCCTGTGATGCGGAATGGCGAGATGATTCCTGGCAGCATGCCACCACTTTCAGAGATACGCGAACTGGCGCAGCAAAATTTGCACGAACTGCCCGCGAAATATCGTGCCTTGACCGTCGAAGAACCCTATCCCGTGCATTTCAGCGAAGGATTACAGGCACAACGCAAGCAGGCGGCGCAACTGGTAGGGAAAAGCCTGGATGCCAATGGTGAGACGACCAACTAAAATCATAATGTATACTGTGTAGTATAATGCTTGCACAGGGCAAGTCGTGAGCGTCAGTCTGTCTATCACGCAGGGAGAAGATCATCCATGACCGAAACGCTGAAACAAACCCGTAGCATCTGTTCTATTTGTGCAGAGATTGTACCTGCCGCCTATGAGGTGCGCGATGGTGAACAGGTTTTTTTCACAAGAGCATGTCCTACACATGGTGTCGTCGATACCGACCTCGGCTATCACGCCGCCTTCTACCGGAAGTCGTTTCAAGTAGAGAAGTTGATGATTGCACGCTATGGTGATGGTGGTGATACTGATATTTCGCAGGGACTTTCGCCTTTCCCCTTGCGAAAACCTGCTGGTCTTGCCATCATCGAGGTTACTGAACGCTGCAACTTGACCTGCCCTATGTGCTATGCGTATTCGAGTCCATCTGAACGTGACTACTCGTTGGAAGAGATCGAGACGCGCCTCGACCAGCTTATCGCGGTTGAAGGGAAGGGTATTTCGCTACAAATCTCCGGTGGGGAGCCATCGGTACGTAAAGACCTGGACCAGATCGCGGCGATGGTCAAACGGAAGGGATTTGGGCAGTTAGAGATGGTGAGCAATGGCATTCGCCTCGCACGCGAACCGGAGTTCGCGCAAAAGCTTGTTGACTGGGGCTTTACCTCGGTCTACCTGCAATTCGATAGCACACGACCAGAGGACATCATCAAACTCCGTGCCAAAGACCTGTGGGATGTACGCGTAAAGGCTATCGCCGCTCTTGAACGTGTACATCTACCCTCGACGCTTGCCGTCTCGCTCTATGATGGTTTGAATACCGACCAGATTCAACAGGTGATTTCCTTTGCATGGCAACATCCCGATACGGTATGCGCGATTGCGTTCCAGGCGGCAACGCCTTTTGGTCGTTTCCAGGTTGACAATACAGATGAAGGTGAGCCAAAAGAGCAACCACCGCTCCGCAAACTACGAATGCCCGAAATCCTCAAGCTTATCGAGGAGCAGGCTGGAGTGTCGCAAGACCTGTTCTTTCCGGTTGGTGAGGGATCACCGCTCTGTAACACCTTCTCGCTGCTCAAACATACAAAAGATGGTTATAAGCCCATCGCACCAAACTTCACGTTGAAAGAGTTCATGGATGTGATTGGACCACGCCCAAACATGACTTTGCGTATGTTAACGCGCGGACGTGCGGCTATCTTGCCACAACTCGTCAGCAACATTGGCGGTAGTCTTAAACTGATGAAGACGCTCTGGCCTCATGTCGGTACAGACCCATCGTTCTGGACGAGCCGCAAAACATTGACGCTGTTCGTCAAGCCGTTTATGGATGAGAGCGACATCGACATGAGCCGCATCGAGCGTTGCTGCTTCCATAACGCGTCACCACGCGGTGTCATGTCGTTCTGCGCCTTGAACGCCAGGATGCGTCCAGCACAGCCGCATGCACAGGAGAGCGCGTTCGTACCATTACCAACGCGCCGCGCCAAACAACCACAACCGATAGCACCCTAACAATGAGTGAGTTTGACAGGGACAGACCACCAAGCCAATTTGTGATTTTGTTGGAACAATTGTATGGTGGTCTCCTGTTGTCTCTCGACTACAACTTTTTGTCCTCAACAAAGATCATTGATGAAGGGTCGAAGTTTTCCAAATCTATATCATTGGCCTCAAGTATTTCTGCCAGCATCCGTATCGGCCCCTGTTCGAGCGAGACACGCATCAGGGCGCGAAGAAAGGGCTGCTGCTGTGGAGAAACTTGCGAATTTGGATGGAGCATGGCGGCAACGGCGAGCGCAAGCTGCGACTCTGCTTCGCGTGCGGTGAGCTGGAGAAGGGATGCTTGACGACGCAAACGGCTCTCGTACAACAAACGCCAGATATCATCAATAACAGTGCCAAGTGCTTCATCAAGTAATACATCTATGAGTTCCTGCGGTATCCTGGGTTTCCCACTGCGGCTACCTTTACCTTTTCTGCTAGCACGACTGGTTGGCTCTACAATTTCCTGAAAACGTAGCATATAAGGATGAAGAGTGGCAAGCGGCTCATACATCCAGGAGAGAAATTCGTTCAGAGCATAGAGTTCGTCGCCCCGTAATGCCAATGCACGTGTCTCTTCATCGAAGGGATGAGGTGGAAGTGTGGTTGTAACGGGAAGATGTGCCTCATCCGTTTCTATGCTCTCAATGAGTGGACGCCAGACGAAATAGGCCATTGGCAATTTGTGGCGTGTACGCTTGTTGAGTGTGCGAGCATCTGTAAAAAAAGTTTTAGCATAGGGAAAGGGTATGGAAAAACAACCGAAGCTTTTCGCGCCCATGCTGTTTACGAGTTCATGCCAATGCTTGATATCCATTTCGTCAAGACCATAGCAATCTTTTATGCCCCACTGGTCTTGAAAAAACAGGGTGAAAACTTTGAGTAGATCATCAGGTCGTTTCCAGGCAAGCAGCATGATTTGAGAGCCAGAACCATCAACAAAGCTTATTTTTGCCTCATAGGGTGGGAGATGTTGCTGTGCCTCTGTCATCACGGTGTCTTCCATGCCAGGGACGCTCTGCATAGTGAGGCGTCCCAGCGTAGCACGGGCGGCCTGTTTCAATTGACGATTTGAACTGTTGGCGAGAAGATAGTTGAGTGCTGGAATCGTTTGTGCAATTGCGATAGGTCCAAGTATTTCCAGGGCATCAATAATTGCAAGTGCCATTTTTCCTGTCTGGTTTTCCAAAAGTGGTATTAGGAGGGCGGCGGCTCGTGCGTCGTTACTGCTGCCGAGCCATTGTACAAAATCCAGGCGTTTCTCAACAGGCATAGAGACAACATCATTCAAAATGGCCTCTACACCCATTTCGCCCTGTCCTATAGCATCGAGCAGTCGTAGTTGCATCTGCTGCATAGCAGAGGTAGGATCATTGAGGTATTCTACAATGCCTTCATCGCCCATCTCCGACCCCAATTGTTTGAGCAAGGGAGAGAGTGAAAGTTTTGCGATATCGCTGATGGTCGGATCGGCAACGAATTCCTCCAGTTCGCCCAGGTCGGAAACGGTTGCAAGTTCACCGAGCAGATGGAGTGCCGCACTTTGCGCGGCAGTGTCACGGCTATTTAGCAGATGGAGAACCTTTTCGCGTGCGCCATCCATCCATTCTTCCTGTAGACGACTAAAGTAATGTGCGAATGTGCCGGGATCAATCGTATCGCGGCGGCAGACGGCGAGCAAAATGCTGTCGATGCTATCCTGTGGGGGACCATTGCGTTTTCGTGGCATATGAATATGCTCCTTATCAAAGGTGGGAGATGCGATTTGTATGGGTCGGGTAGATGCCTGTTGTATGCAACGCATTGTAACATGTTGTGCTGCTTCTGGGTAGGGGGTGGGGAATAAGGGGAAAAGAAAGAGAGATTGGGGGATGGGAATCTCTTTTTCTGGCACGAAATAGTGCTTGCTTGCTATTATACCATGTAATTGTTCTTTTAGCAATGGTACTAAATGGCCCTTTTAGTTGCAAAACATGAAGGATTGAAAAAGAGTGGGTAAAGTCACTGCTGATGGACGGAGGAAATGTTCATCGTTCTATTTTTCCTGTTGGAATATGAAAGGGGAAGCAAACTCATGGACCTGGAACAGATTAAGTACTACTCAGCAGGCGACGAAGACGCGATCTTAGTTACCGACATTGACGAGACGACACCTTCGACCGATGATGACGGAAATTTGCAGTATTACAGCACGGGAGGCCGCTATGTCTTCTCCGTTGACGAGGATGATTAGTAAATTGTTTTTGTGTGTACGCTGTGAGCGTACAGTTGAAAGAGGGGTAAGCTTCATGAAGCTTATCCCTCTCGTTTGTTTGTGGTACTAGTCTACAACGCTGTAGCCTGGAACGACGTAAATGTTGCGGTCCCTCCTTGTGTCAGAACACGAATACCACAATAGCCCGATGTAAGTGAGCTATCATTGGCGGTGAGAGTCCACGCGCTCGGCTCGGCACTTCCCGTTGCCCAGACTTTCGCGCTCAACGTTGAGCCGACAACCTGGAAACGGAGAGTGTACGAGGTGTTCGCTTGCGCGGTAAAGGCAGCACTGGCAAGGAATGTGCCGTTCCCTGCAATCTTCTTCTGAATGTAGAAGGTGTTGCCACTAATGTACGCCTTGTACCAGTTGTTGCCATCGGTCCAGCGTAGTACCGCACCGAGGTTCGAGTTGTTGTAGTTACTCAACGAACCACTCACGACAACCTGAGCATCCGTCGCGGATTTTCCTAGTACCGCACTGTAGTTATTGCCACCACTGTTGACCACACCAGCGTTCCCCGTGATGGAAAAACCACTGGATGTATTGGCATTGCCACTCCATACCTGCCCATCGGAGGCAGTGCCCCAGGATAGCTGGTTCGCTCGTTGGAAGGTATCGCTTCCAATTGGCTGTCCAGATGTTGGCGTTGTGGTGGGTGTAACACTTGGCGATGGCGTCGCCGTGGGTGTCACGGTTGGTGACGCGCCGACAGTTGGTGTTACAGTCGGTGAAGTGGTGGCGATAGGCGTTGGCGAACCTCCTCCTGGCTGGGTTGCGAACGCGAGTTTGTTGATGAACTCTTCGTTGAACCAGATGCGGTTCTGCTTGTCCACGTTCAGCCCATCATGCGGATGAGCATTTTGTGATGGCGTGCCGTAGAGAGCAAAAGAGCCGTTACCATTGGCTGGAAACGAGCCGTAGATGCTCTGCAACGAGTCATCGAACCAGACGTTGCCATAACCATCGACGCTGATGCCAGAGGTGTGCTTGCCGCAATTGGTGCAGATGGGTGTGTAGCCATACTGTGCGATACCATTACTGGTACCAGCACTGGCAAGGTTGGGCTGCAACTTGCCAATCTTGCCAACCCAACCTTCGGACCACCAGATGTTGCCGCTGAGATCGACGACAATAGCGTGTGGTGTAAGGCTGTTAGAGCCACCCGTTGGCACAGGATACTCGCGTAGATTTCCTCCATTCGCTGGATATTCAGCAATCATAGGATTTGCTGGATTGTTCTCGGTAAACCATACGTTATCAGCACTATCGACAGTGATGCCGTAGGGTTGGCTGTTTGCGGGAGTTGTCGAGATTTCGTTAAAAGTTCGCGTGACAGGATTGAATGAGCCGATCTTGTTCACATAGTGTTCTGTGAACCAGACGATGCCCTTCGAGTCAACGGCTATACCCCAGGGACCCGATGAGTAGGTGGGGACGCTCCACGACTGAAAGGTATTCGTTGACGGATTGAACATGCCGATGGAATTGGTCATTGGCATGGCAAACCAGAGAACACCATTTTTGTCGAAGGCCAGGAAGAGCGGCTGCCCATAACCGGAGGGCAACGAGTAGGAGGCAGGCCAATATCCTGTACTGGGGTCATAGACATCAATTTTGCCAGGAGGGGTTCCGCCCTGGCATTGCGGCGAAGGATCACATCCTGGCATAGCAAGCCAGACGCGCCCTCGACTATCGAAGGCTGTTCCCCAGGGGAAAGAGCCTCCTGCAGTATAAAAATCTGTGGCGGTAACGTTCGTTGCCGAGTGGGCATGGACTGCAGACGTGCCGCCAACACTTTCACCAATCATGACGATGCTGGCAACAAGTGTTGCCAGCACAGCCAGACTCAGAAAGACTTTTTTACGATCAATCATGAACGTCTTTCCTTTTTGTTCATTATCCATAGAGCCAATAGTGTCAGATAGAAGCATTTCCTTCCATCTATTTACGCGTGCTTTTACACTCCTTCCTGTTCGTTTGCAATGTTTCCTCGATACAGGAGAACACAAGGATACAATGGTTCTCTTCACACTATCGGCTTTGTTGTGTGGCTTCTTAAATGCATGACATGTGTGCAGCGAGTTTATGCAAGAGCGTCTCTATCCGAAAAGGTTTACCCACCCAGTCGGTGGCACCAGATGGCAGCGAGCGTAAATCTGTGACGCGAGGATCGGCAGTCATGATGATAACGGGTATATGGGCGGACCACTCATGCTCGATCAGCAAAGCGATAATGTCATAGCCGGAGACGGAGGGCATCATCAGGTCCAGCAGGACGACCGATGGTAAACGTCGCCTTGTTGTATGTATCTCTTCGAGCAAGGGGAAAACGGCACTACTGGTAGAAATGCCTAGATTGGCATACCCTTCTGTTTCTAATAACAGCATGACAACGGAGAGAATCGAGTGGTTGTCGTCCACAACAAGAATATATGGTGTTTCAGGAATACTGGATAGAAGTGTTTCTTTTTCCATTACTTGTGTTTGAGCATCAGGATACATTACAAACCTCCTCCACATAAATAAAAGCGCAGATCATATACACATTTCTATAAATTCAGTATAGTGTCGATACCAAATAATAGATGTTTCTCTATTTTCGTCGGGTACTTTTATGCTACCTTGATGATATACGGCGTTTTCTACGATAGAGAAAACCGGCAAGCCCTAACATCATCATGGAGAGCATGTAGCCGATAATGGCGACCCAGAACCAGGGACTCATTGAAACATGGCCGTCGGCACTTTCGGTGTAGAATGCGTTTTGTAAAGCTAGTGATGGATGGGTTGGTTGTTTGATGGTCGTAGGTGTGGTCGTTGTACTTGCCGTTGGTGATGTGAGTGGAGTTGGCGAGACGGTGGGTGTTGGCGATTGTGTTGGAACAGATGTAGGTGACACAGCAACGGTAGGCACAATGGGTACAGGCGTCTGACGCACTGGTTTTGATGCGCCACCATGACTTCCACCTGCACCAGTTGTAGGAGAATTTGCACCAGACCCAGATTGCCCATATGGTGGCGAAACAATCTTTCCTGTTTGTGCTGCGGCGATATTCACAGTGACCTTGACGGCATGACTACTCGCCATATCAAGTGCTTCGATCTGGTGCATTCCGGCTTTTACATCGACGCCAAGCAGGAGCGAGACGGAAAATGTACCCTTTGCATCGGTCTGTGTGATATTTGGATGGCATGGGAGTTGTGCATCATATGTAAAGGCTACTGTACCAGCCGCACTAAAACCCCGTCCACGCAGGTAAATCGGGGTGTCGGCAAGTAACACGCTGTTATCAACAAGCGTGAGTTGTAGACCAGATGACGAGACGGTGGTCGCGTGACACTGTGGCGGCTTTGCATTGCTAACGGTGCAAGGTGTTTGTCGCACAGAGGGTGTATTCTGATGCTGCTGTTGTGTGTTACTGACACCTGTAGCACTTCCGACATTCATCCAGCCAACACTCAGGATTGTCGCGAATAAGAGCAAAAAGGTAATGGCAACCAGAACAATAGTACCACTGAGCCAGAGCAAAAATTCGATACGCCCCGGATACAGGAGCCACCAGCGCAAACGCTCTACAGGGTTGAGAGAAAGCGTACTTTTGCGTCGTTTTTTGCTATCTTTTGCAACAACACGCTGTGCAGTTGTCCAGGAGATGCCTTCTATATCTTGCCGCGCACTATCTCCAACGACTGGCGAGACGCTTGCAGCTAGATGACGATGTTGCACCTGTTCATGAGGAACGCGCTCAGGGACAAGAGTAGGAACATCGTCGCGAAAAGATTGGGTTAAAGATGGACTGAGCGGCTGTATCACTACCGCTGATTGTGCCAGCGAACTTTTCATCTCATTCTGCCCAAATAGCACTGGGGATTTTTGCACAACGAACATACTTTTCTTGCGTGGCGGTTGTGTATTCAGTTCGTCAATCGCTGGCGATAGCGACGGTGGTATCGTATCTAATTCGTCAACAGCAGGTGGGTGCGGCGGCACTGTAGCAAGCTTAGCAATTGCTGTGGCCTCGGCCTGTGCGGACGTGCGCGAGGAGATGCTGCTTTCTACCTCGAAATTGGGCGACTTGTACTGGAAAATCGTGGCGGCAGGAGGCGTGGTTGGAATGCGCGTAACGTCGCTCTGGCGTGAAATTTTGCTGGTATAACGTGGCTGCACCTTCATATGTGGTGCTATCAGGTGTGCCGAAGCTCGCGCGGGGATAGGCGTCTGAGGATTGAGAATACGTTGCTCTCTGATGCTATTCGTAGATGCAGAAATGGTGCGCCTTACTATCGGGTCAACCCAAACGGAGGCACGGGAACGTAGTGGGTGAGAAGGAGCCGCCTCAGCCGGGTCTTCATATTCTTGTTCGATGTGTGTAGGCCATCTATCAATCTGCATGTATTTCATTCCCCTATTGCTTGCACTATCTGAACAGCATAAGGCTCGGTCTGGATTTACCGACCTCGTAGAAGTATTCTAGTGGAAATAAACGGGCTTTAGTTGTGTTTTTGCCTGTACCTGCATGCCTGGACGTAGTGAGTATTTTTCCGCACAGGGTGGAAAAAATTTCAGGGTAGCAGGGCAAGGAAAAAGTAACGCATGTCTTGTCCCTTACGCACAATAGCACGGAACGAACACATATCTTCCTCTCGTTTCATGATTGGCACGTTTCCTGCACAAAGAAAAGATAGGGGGTATTCCCGAAATTTTTTTCGGATGCATGCTGCATAGACTAGTTCAATTTCATGGTACTAGTTGTGGCGGCGTGTATCTCCGGTTACCAGGTTGTGGAATGTGGATTTGAGGAAGGTTAAGGAGTACGTTTATGGTAGCCATTATGGAACCAATTACAGCATCACAGCGAGCGATGGGGCGGCTCGCGACATCTGCACAGAGGAGGGTTTCAACATATGGGTCTCTCCCCAGGCAACGGGGAGCAAAAAAAAATGCTAATGAGTATGATTCTTCTACCTATCAACATGAGCATGAGGCGCACTATTCTCTTGAGAGCTATGACGACTATATAGAAAATGCAACAGATATTGATGATGTTTCTCTACAATATGATGAAGAGGAGGAGGTATACGGTAGTGAGGTGGACAACGCCATTCGGCAATATCTCAGCGAGATTGGTCGCTATCCCCTTTTAACTGCCGAGCAAGAGATGCGTATCGCGCGGCGTATGGTGACAGGAGACATGCGAGCACAGCAGCAGCTTGTGGAGGCGAACCTACGCCTCGTCGTAAGTGTTGCGAAACGCTACAACAATCATGGGATTTCCCTGCTCGACCTGGTGCAGGAGGGCAATCTGGGCCTCATTCGAGCGGCGCAAAAGTTCGATCCCACACGCGGCTTTCGTTTCAGCACGTATGCAACGTGGTGGATTCGACAGGCAATTAGTCGGGCGGTAGCAGAACACACGCGTACCATTCATATCCCTGTACATGTCGTAGAATTGATCTACAAGATGAAGCGTGTGACGCGTCAGTTGTACCAGGATTTAGGCCGTGATCCCTTGCCGGAGGAGATCGCGCTGGCAATTCATGTCACAAAAGAGCGTGTGGTCGAGCTACAAAGCATAGCAGAGACACCGATTTCGCTCGATGCCCCCCTGATCGAGGACGCGCAATATCATCTAGCGGACACGTTGGAGGATGTGCAGGCGACAGCACCTGCCGACGTGGTGACGCATCAGGTGTTGCGTGACCAGATTAGTTGTGCGCTAGAGGTATTGAGCCAGCGTGAACGTCAAATCATTGAACTCCGTTATGGTTTGCAAGATGGCTACTGCCATACGTTAGAGGAGGTGAGTGCCTACTTCAAACTGACACGTGAGCGTATCCGACAGATCGAGGTGAAGGCATTACGAACACTGCGTCAGCCCATCCAGGTGCATCTATTGCGGGACTTCGCATAAGTAATGCAGGACATGTAAGGAGAGCGTGTGGCATTGAATGGCAAGCCATTCAATGCCACACGCTCTCCTTACTGCTCTCATGCCGCCAGGGGAATGAGTACCGATCCCATGATGTCGTGAGTGTCGAGGACCTTGAGGAATGCGGCCACAACGTCCGGGTCGTATTGGCTGCCGGAGCAGCGTTGCAGTTCCTGGCGAGCCGCAAGGGGTGACATGGCAGCGCGATAGACACGGCGCGAAGTCATGGCATCATAAGAGTCGATCACCGTCAGGATGCGGGCGGCAAGGGGAATGGCTTCTTGTTCAAGACCAGCCGGATAGCCGTGTCCGTCCCAGCGTTCATGATGGGAGACGACGATGCTGGCAAGGGCGATGAAAACGCCGCCCGCCTGCGAGAGAATTTTCTGGCCGATCTCTGGATGGAGGCGCATCACAGCCCATTCCTCCTCTGAGAGAGGGCCGGGTTTGTGCAGAATGGCGTCGGGAATACCAATCTTGCCAATATCATGGAGGAGTGCTCCAAGGCGCAAAAGATGTACCTCCTCCTCTGGTCGATGGAGAGCGCGGGCTGTTGCCTCCGCGAGTGCGACCATACGATGAGCATGTTCGTTGGTGCTACGATCACGCGCAGCGGCTGCCGCAGTCAACACCTGCAGAGTGGTTGTTTCGACATGCGGCGGCGTTTCTGTGTTCATCGCTGTGGTCGCTGACTTTGTGGCTTCGTCTTCTGGTAAGTCGGCGACGCTTACACGATTACGCCCACTCTGTTTGGAGCGGTACATCGCATGATCAGCTTGCTCAACCAGTTTCTCGCGTGTCGCGCCATGTATGCCATAGACAGCAACGCCGATGCTAGTGGTAATAGGAATGGTCATATTGGTTGAACCATCTTCTACCTGCCAGACACACGGTTCGTCCGCGATAGCATGGCGGAGGCGTTCAGCAGTCTCACTTGCGCCTACGATATCGGCATCGACGAGGACAATTGCGAACTCTTCGCCACCGTAACGACCAACGAAATCTTCGAGACGTAACGTAGTTCGCAGACGTGTCGCCACTTCGTGCAGTATAGCATCACCTGCTCGATGGCCCCAGGTGTCGTTGACATGCTTGAAATGGTCCAGGTCGATAAACAGAATCGCACAAGACGTTTGTGCTCGCTCACAACGGGCGAGTTCTTCATCGACACGACTCATCACAGCGCGATGATTTGGCAATCCAGTGATGGCATCGGTGACGGCAGCGTGTGTTTGCTCTCGATACAGGCGATCAACCTCTGCAAGTAATTCTTGCTGCTGCTCAATAAGAATTTGCTGTTCTTGATGCGTTTCTTGCATCTGTTCGTGAGCAGCCTGTAACTCCGCGCGCAATGCGACCTCACGATTATTCACACGCCGCAGTTCACTTAGCAGTGATTGTGCGCGTGGTAGTTCACTACTCAGCCAACCAATCGCAAGAAAGAGAAATGTCGTTCCTAATACAATGATTGCCCAATGTTCATTAGAGAGAAGGTTTGGAATCCAGGAGCTAGAAGCTGTACTCCACAGACCTATGACTGATGCTCCAATACCTGTACACGCTACCACCCACAGGAGGATGCATGCATTTCTCGCTACACGCTCTTGCTGTTTCGCATGATGTAGAAACCACAGGGGTAGTACAAAAAGCTGGACACTAGAAACAGTCAGTAGCGTTGCAGCTACCGCTTGTAGAACGTTATAAATCTCAAAGGCGAGATCGGCTGGTTTAACGAAAGATGCAAAGAAACTTGGAACAATAATATAAGAGAGCAACGCGACTACAGCGATAACCGTCATCTGTACAATGATACTACGAACAGGAACGCCATAACGATTGATCTTCGTCAAGGCCATAGGCAGGTGAGAGTCTTTGGCGACGATAGTAAGAATACGTGAAAAGATGAGGAGATATGCAATCGCAATGCCGAGATGCCCCAGTGTTACAAAGATCGCTGCAACGTTGCCAATGGCTGGCCCAAAGACCATTTGAATAACTTGTATATTTGCAAGTGGTGCGCCTGCCTGAGCAGGTGGCACGACGGCCATCACACCAAATGTTCCAGCGATATACGCAAGAAAAGAGAAGCCAATTCCCCACCAGACATAGTGTCTGGCACGAAGCGCACCAACGTTACCACCACGAATTTCGCCGCCGAGGACAAGCGGTGTATTTACGCCAAGTAGTGCAAGAATGATAATGCCGTATACTGCAAAATTACTGGTGTTGAGTTGCCATTGAGTAGGGGTTGCGAACGAAACAGCCGCATGATGACTCTGCAATAGCCATACTCCTCCTGCAACACCTTGCAATATACACACGCTAAAATATAATACAGTCAAGGCCAGCAGTACGCGAACAAGAAGGCGTAGTGGTAGACAGGTGATAGCCGCCGCAAGTAACAGAATGGCGACAATCGCCAGGCACAATTGTAGAGGATCAGTGAACCAAGTTGGGGCGAGGTACTGAATAAAGACAGTACAACCTTCAGTTGCAGAAACAACGGCGATAGTACCGGAGAGCCACACGCAAAAGGCAGAGATGAATCCCCACTGAGGACCAAGTATTTGCACAACCCAGAGATAGATACCTCCTTGACCAGGAAAACGCTTCGCAAGCCATTGTGTTACATAGGCAGTGGGAAGCAAAAACGTCAGCAGACTCAGCGCCCAATAAGGAAATGCTGCGGGACCTGCGAATTGTACACCGTTGACGTTAGAGACGAAGACAACCGTAAGTACCATGAACACTGTTAAATCGCGCATTGTTAACACTGCGGGTAATCGCTGTATAGCTCCAGTTTCATACGCAGGGTGCTTCGGCTCTACAGATGAACCAGAAGTGACAGCCGATATATAAGATGTTGGAGAAGAGGCCATGTTATACCCCCAAATATCTTGTTTACAATCCTGACTAATTTTTAGCACACACTACTCGGATACGGGCAGTATGTTCTTATTTATTCATCGACACAGCATCTTTATTTCTAAAGGTTTAGCCCCTCGACATTTCAGAAAAAAGGAAGTATATTTTATGTAAGCAAGCGGGCAGAGAAGATTATGCATCTCCTATCGTTAGCATACATGTAACCAAAAATCCTCTCGTTGTCCCCGTGGTTACACGCATAAAGCTGAGTCGCTAGCATTCGCTAGTTTCTTGGAACTATATTCAGTAGTACATTTATACCTTTTACTTGACGCCATACATCAATAGATTTACATTTACTTATGTAGAGAGATGGAAATATATATTGCTGAGGTAATAAAGTAGAAAGAGCCACGTCAAAGCTCTAAAGCAGGAGTAATGCATACACGACACAAAGCCAGGCAACGAGGAGCGATAGTGCAGAAGGTATTCGTATCCTTCTGCCTTCTTTTGCTGTTCGCCTGTTTGGGAACGGTGCTATTCGTGACATCGAAGACGCATGCACAAGACGCGACGCAACGCCCGGCAAGAGACCACGTTATGCAACCGACAGACCTGTCACCAACCATCGTTCCCACTATCGCACCGACGATTGCACCTACCATCGCGCCAACAGTTGCACCGACTATCGCACCCACCGCCGCACCTACGATTGCGCCAACGGCACCGAAAACTGTACCAACACCGGCACCACCAGTAATTTCAACAGCCACCAGTGTTGCAGGCGTACCACCACCTGTTGGCAACCCTACAACACAACCCACAGCGATTCCTATGGTAAGTCCGACAGCAACAGCAAAAGAAACCGCAACGCCCAGTACGGCTAAACCAACACCCGTTGCTACGAACTCCGTGTCATCTTCAGTCACCAATCCAAACTCGTCATCAATCACTATACAGCAAGATGCAACTAAAACATTTACGGGGGGCGCAACTAAAACATTTACGATCCTGCAGGTAGCACTCATCATAGGTGCTGCGATCATCATAGGTACGGTACTATCCCTGGGTCTTGTCTGGCAACAACAACGAGCCAATGATGCAGCTCAAATCGACGCACTGCAGCAAGCAACACCTTTTCAGCAACAAGGCAAAGTAGTAACCGAGCTTCTCTATCAAGAGCCGCAACCAATGGTACTACACACGATACAAGAGGCATTGCCTCTACCCGTTATCCCTTATAGCACTTCTCATACGCAGTATGCACAGCCAACACAAGTAGCCGCTAACCAGAGCTTGATACGAGAACAGAAGCTATCCTATCAAGAAAATTCTCCAACGATGCAGGTAGCTGAAACACCAATCCTCCCGCAAAAAACTACCAGCGAAGCCGATTCATTATTGGAATCCATGATGCGACAGGCGCAGATGGGCATCTTCGCACTCCCTGATAAAACGGAATAGGCGACAGGGAAGAAAAGAGCAATATGGATAAAAACACATCCCAAGGCAAAAAGCATGAGGTACGTTTACACAAGAAACATCATGAGTCGCAACCCTCGCAATGGCAGGTAGCGATAGCAACTGTGTGGAAATCTCTGGTCGCGCTGCTTCTGCTGCTATTACTCTTTGTATGTACTACCATGTTCTCACACGCTACGAAGAGCATTGCAACACCTGTAGACGTGATAGCAACACCGATACCAACGGACACAGATACCACAACGCCAAGCCCAGGTCCTAGCCCTACCGTCGTCGCAACACCAAGCCCTACCGTCGTCGCGACACCAAGCCCTACCGTCGTCGCAACACCAAGCCCTACCGTCGTCGCAACACCAAGCCCTACCGTCGTCGCAACACCAAGCCCTACCGTCGTCGCAACACCAAGCCCTACCCCCAGGCCGAAGCCGACTGCCACGCCTATACCTACGATAGGGGTGACACCAACGGCAGGAGTAGCTCCAACAATTGTGCCGACACAAAAAGCTGGTACAGCACCCCAGCCCGTTGCAACACCGCAACCCACGAAAACACCACAACCTACAGCAACACCTTCACCTGTTCCAACGTTGCGTTCAGTTGCGACTGCAACGGTCAATACGAAAAGAATAATAACAGCTAAGCAGGAGACACATAGTGAAAGTCTGTCAGTCATACCTCTTGTTCTTGGTACACTACTAATACTATGTCTCGGTGGAGTCAGTTTTATAGGTTTTCGTCGTGTACATACTGCACTCTTGCCTGCTATATCAGCGAAGCGACTGGTAACAGCGCAAAATACTCGTCCGTGGCAGCGGATTCGCACAGCACCACAGCCAGCCGCACAGTCTATACATGAGCAAGCAACATCTCATATTGCGCCATTGCCTGTGTCACCATCTCATTCAGAGCCTCTTATGAAGGAGTCAAGAACGGGAGCAATGCGCCGTCTTGGTCGTGTGCATCTACAAGCGGTCGCACCGCAAGAAACTAGCGACGAGTGAGCATGACTGGGCTTGCCCAGTCACTACTATACACCGGGTCGCGTGGCAAGCCACGCAGTGGTGCACAGTATAGTAGTGACTGGGCTTGCCCCTGTCATGCTACTCTCCCCTGCATTTCGACTATAGCTCTATTTCGACAGGCTCTTTTACAATGGTTTGAGTCGGCTCAAGCAGAAGACGTAGACCGTGTTTGGGACGAAGCGTTATAAGCGGTTGCAATTCTACCTGAAAACCTGGGACGAGTCGTGGCCTGTAGTGTTGAAGGATAGTGATGAGCAACACCTTCGCCTCTAGTTGTGCGAAAGGCATGCCAATACAGATGCGTGGACCACCACCAAAGGGAAAGTATGCCCATTGGAGTGCTTTCTTTCCCGATGTCGGATCCCATCGTTCCGGTCTGAATGTATCAGCGTCATCCCACAATTCCGGCGTATGATGTAGAACCCACTGGCTCATACCGAAAAACGTTCCTGCCGGAAAGGAATAGCCGCCCATCTCGAAATCTGCTATGGCCCTTCTGCCCATCATCCAGACAGGAGGATACAGGCGCATCGACTCGCTCACCACCCATTCGGTATACGGAAGATTCGGCATATCGGCGACGGTTGGGATACGGCCAGCAAGGACCTGTTGCAGTTCCACCAGCAGTTTGTCGCAGACAATAGGATTTTGCGCCAACTGATACAAGGTCCAGGTGAGGGCGTTCGCAGTCGTTTCGTGACCAGCCGCCATCAATGTCATAACATTGTCGCGCACCTGCGTATTGGTCAAGCCGTTTTCCCCATCCTGCGCCGTCAGCAGCATCGACAACACGTCACCTTCATCGCGTCCACTTGCTCTACGTTCCGAGATGAGTTTATAAATCAAGGAGTCGATGTTGCGTCTTGCCCGCATCCTCTTTCCATAGAGCGTAAAGGGCAGGTCGAGATAGATGTTGAGGATACGCGCCAGTACACCGCGCCGATGCTCGATCATATTCGTAAAATGTGTACCGAGGGCGTCAATCTGGCTAGAAAGCTCGATGTTAAAAAGGCTTTTCGCCACGATGCGTAGCGTCAACGCTTGCATTGCGCGTGCGATATCTATCTCTTCGTTGGCCTGCCATGTCTCAACCATATCCAGCGTGAAGCGTGCCATGTCGTCCGCGTAGCCCTCGACACGCTTCCGATGAAAGGCAGGTTGCACGAGACGACGTTGCTGGCGGTGCGCCTCACCTTCAATCGTGAGCAATCCCTCGCCAAGCACTTCGGGCAGATCACCGCCACTTTGCAGCGTCTTGAAATTGCGTGGATTTTCCGTGAGCAGATAACGTATATACTCCGGTCGGAACAGCAGGACAAAGGGGCGTTTGCCCATGTGAATTGTCGCCATGTCGCCATATGTGTCGTGCAGACGTTGCACAAATTCAAGTTGACCACTCCTGAAGTCGAGCAAGTTTCCAAGTATAGGTAAAGCTTTCGGACCAGGAGGCAAAGACGTTTTTTGTTGGATGTTAGCCATGTATGTTGTTACCTTCGTTGATTAAACACCTTTTGTTATGTATTGTAACAGATGAGAGAATGTCGTAGGGACCAGATTGATCGCGTCCGTGTATTTTCACTAAAGCAATAATTCTTTCCAAAAATTAGAAAATAAACGTTTTACTAATTCTTTGAAAATATTTGTACCTTATTGCATATAGTTAGCGTGTCCTCAATATGTACTAATTGTACATTGTTTTACTTACACGGGATTATCTATTGCAAAGGAGTTTTCATGAACATTCTTAACGCTGTCATCGCGTCATTTCAATCGGCACTGGCACTGCTCTTTGATTTTGTGCCCCGGCTAATTGGGTTTCTGGTGATTATTCTGATTGGCTGGATCGTTGGCACAGCGGTCTCCAAAGCCGTCACCTTCTTGCTCAAAAAAGTCGGATTTGATCGCCTCGCTCAGCGCATTGGCTTACACCAGGTGGGTCAGCAGGCCGGTGTCTCGCTTGACGTTGCTGACATTTTGGGCAAAGTCGTCTACTGGTTCGTCTTCCTGATCTTCCTAGTTCCAGCAGTGAATGCGCTTGACATTCCCGCCGTCAGCAATATTCTGACGCAGATTATTGCCTATATCCCTAACGTGTTCGTCGCCATTCTGATCCTCTTCCTGGGGATGTTTGCCGCTACCATTGCAGCGGACGTTGTGCGAGGAGCGGCTGGCAGAGCGGGCCTGGGCAATTCTAACCTCATTGCCAATATTGTTCGCTACGCGATTATCGGCTTTGTGGTCCTGGTTGCCCTTGAGCAGCTAGGAATTGCTCCCGCTCTGTTGAACATCTTGTTCACGGCTGTCGTCGGTGCTGCTGCCCTTGCCGCTGCCCTGGCATTTGGTCTAGGTGGACAAGATACGGCACGCAAATACCTTGATCGTACTGAGAGTACCGTCAGTCAAGCAGCGTCACAAGTTCAGACGCAGCAAGCAACATCACAGTTTCAGGTGCCGCAGGATGTAAGTCAAGGAAGAACACTTCCACCTACACGTAACGACGTACCACGAGCAAGATAACACGTATCATCCTCGACGTTCCACAGTAGGATGAATATTCATGGAGGAAGCGTTCTCTGAATGCTTCCTCCATGAACAAAAATAAGGAGAAATTCTATGGCAACTCAAGACTCTATTGTCGCTGGTGTATTCGGGCAAGAGTCCCAGGCCCGACAGGCTCTTGCAGCCTTGAAACAGGCAGGATTTGGCTACGATCAAGTTGGCGTCGCGGCACCGGGACAGAAAGGTATCAATCTGAAGAGCGACCTTCTCGGTTTAGGTGTTTCAAGTGAAGGCGCGAACTACTACGCTCAGGAGTTGGGAGCAGGTCATACTGTAGTATCTGTCAGACCAGATGGTCATGAGCAGGAAGCGCACAACATTCTGCACCAGTACGGTGGCTACGACTATGAGCATCAAACGGCGGAGACCCAGACTGCTGCCGGCTATAGGCAGAATGCGGCGAATGTTTCTTCTCAGACTGCTACCAACACTTCTCAGACTGCTACCAACGATGTGCAGGATGATTTCCATCAACCGCGTTCGCTCAGGTTACGTGAGGAACGCCTCAACGTAACCAAGGATCGCGAGCAAACAGGCGAGGTGGGTCTACACAAGGAAGTCGTTGCCGAACAGAAGACGGTCAATGTTCCTGTCACGCATGAGGAAGTGGTGATTAGCAACACGCTGTAACAGGCGGACAAGTTGATAATACTCCTATTGGGGAGGGCGAGACCATTCGCGTTCCCGTGAGTGAAGAGCAAGTCAACGTCAGCAAGAACACGGTCGTAACGGGCGAGGTCGCTATTGGCAAACGCGAGGTTCAGGAGACACAACAGGTTACAGATAATGTCAAGCGAGAAGAGGTGCATGTCGAGCAGGAGGGTGATGCTCCCATTCATGGCACCAAGAGTGACTACCTCCATCCCGACAGTGAGAACAAAGACCCTCTCTAAACTGTTCTGCAAAAACATGGTTGAAGAGATATGACAGTGCGCCGCCTAATAAAAATAGGCGGCGCATTCACTAATCAGCTCCCTCACTCTACATCAACAAAATCACCTGGTGTACTCATTCGTTGGAATTTAATGCCTCGCGTCGAGAAATATTTCTCGTAGTTATCATACCGTTGTTTCAGGAAAAAGTCTTTGGCATAGCCATCATGCACAGGAATAATTATCTGAGGAGCTATTGCCTCGGCAAATTGGGCTATAGTCAATTCGGTGTTCCAGGGAGCCATGCTTGGTAAGGCCAACGCTCGTATACCCTTCAAGGCAAACAGGGAAGACGCGAAAGAATCACCTGGATTGAGAAAGGTATCATTGATCACATACGCGGTATTTTGCGGAATTGTATCGGACAAAATCTTTTCGTGTGCGGCAGGAAGGGCACGAATAGTAACATTTTTGGTCTGATAGTCGCCCTCCTCAAGCACCCGCGCCTCGATATTTTCCTTTGCAAGAGCAGTTTTCCCTTCACTATTCGTGATCACAGATGCCCCACTCAATGCCAGAATACTCTTGAGGGCTGAGATATCGACATGATCGGGATGCTCATGCGTAAGAATGACGGTAGCTACGTCTTTGAACGTGTCAGGACGAACCTTCCCCTCGATAAAAGAAAAGGTACCTGGATCAAAAAGAATTTTCTCCGCACCCTCTTCCACAAGAAGACACGAATGGATATATTTGTAAATACGCATAGTTTGTGTAGTAAGCCTCTACTTTCGCAAAAATGTTTTTCACTATCGCTTACACGATAAGCACATGAAAAACGTTTCAGGCATTAACCCCATTCACAACACACTTCACACATCTCTCGTATAGAAGATGAACCGTTTATCACAAAGGAGGGACCTCATGAGCTTTCTTGCTGATCTCTTTAATCGTGTCTTCACCTACCCCATTTTCAACATGCTTATGATGCTGTATAGAAATTTCCACGGCGCGATAAATAAGACGGACGGGCGACCACAAGGGTCGCCCCTACTATAGACGACATGTTCCACATGCAAACACGGTGTATAGTAGGGGCGACCCTTGTGGTCGCCCGTTGGTCCCAATCACCCCAACGGCCAGCCACCGTGTTCCTCGATCACCATATCTACCTGTTCCATCAACGTGATCGTCTCGGCAAGCGCACCGACAACGCGCTGGTAATGCTGGATATCGGCAAAGGTAAGGGCGCGACCCTTGCGATCCTTGAGCCATTTGTGGCACACCTGATAGCCTCCCACATGAAACGCCCACGCATCAGCGGGTACACCGCTAAAATATTGCGTCTTGTTGATGTATACGCGCCCTTCATTTTGTGCTGTTTGGGTTGGGGTTGGGGGCATGACTATACTAGGAGAAGGTTCCTGGTATTCGACCCTTTCGACGACATTATTCCCCTTCACGGGAAAACCTGACACAACGCTTTTGCTGAACGACTCCATAAGGTGTAGCGCGACGAGACGTTGCCCCAGACCACACAATGCTCGAAACAGGTCCACATCCGACGTGAGAGGCAGGCGCGGAAAATCAATCTTGAGAAACTCGGCATAGCGAGCGCGATACGTTGGGGCATGGAAAACAGCGTACATATAATCGACCACATCCTCCGGCACGAACTCATGCACAAGGTCGCCCTTGCCATCCGCCACAAAACGCATGGAAAGCTTCTCCGATAGCGCAGCGATGAACGCTGGCGACAGGTTGGGGCGGCGTCCACCTGGAGCTGTCGATGGCTCGTCAGTGTCGAGTAGCGATTGCTGCAGAGAATCGGGATAGAGATAAAGTGGAAAGACAGTACCTCCACCACGTCTGTACACATTTTGATCTGTAAGTGATGCTGTAGCAAATAAAACATCCCAATCATCTGAACCTGTAGCATCACCTTGTCTTCCTAAAATGATAGCAAGATTTTCCTGTTGCATGTGTTGCATAACACGTTTATTTTGTCGCGCTACTAATGATTCATGATAGTAAAGAGAACGTTGGTCAAATGGTCTATATACAAGAGTTTCTTTGTATTCAGATGACAAAGTTTCAGTAACAACTTGTCTTGCCTTCTTTAAGTTCCACTTATCTTTATCACTGAATGGTAAATCAAATTGTACAGCACAGTCATCATCTGAAAGTGATTTGTTCACAAACGCTCGAATTTTTTTCATCACATCTACTTCGTCAAAATCAACAACTAGATGATCACGTTTTGTTAAAACTCCAAGTGAATACGTAGCCATCACCTGCTCAATTTTCCATCCTTCTGCATATTCTATTTGCAGGAAAACATCTTGCTGCCGGAATAAGTAAAAAGGTGCATGAGGTTCAAGTCTTGTCCACTTTGTTGTACCTGTGTCGTTTGCAGCTAACCAATAATATTTTCCATCTACAAGCCGTCGCTCTTGTCCAGCCTTTTCGTATATCTCGCGCTCTCCCCATAGGTGGGCGTGATAGACGTTTGCTAGCTTAGACACGCTGGGCTTGACTTGCTTTTTGACAAAGATACCTATAGCAACGCCTTGTTGAATATCGAAGACGTTTTTGTCGTTGCCGCCATCAGGTGAGTGTTCTTTCTTTTTGGTGTTGCCGTGTAGGTCTAGCACGTAAATATCATCGAAGGTTTGCATGAGACTTTGGCGCATGCCTCTAAAGGTTGGGTTATCGAGATAGCCGTGATTGGTGATGAAGGCGAGGATGCCATAGCCCGTTTGCTCGATACGCCATTGCGAGAAGCGAATGAATTTGACGTAATCATCGTTGAGCCATTTGGTGTTGCGCTCATTGAGCGGCTTGCCATCGACCTCGAAGTAGTTGCCGATTTTCTTGCCTGTCCTGCCATCCATACCGTGTAGCAGTTCATTGATCCATTTGCCTTTGTTGGCGGAGTGTCCAGAGTACGGCGGATTGCCGACGATGACCATGACGGGATAGTCTTGCTTGACTTTGGTAGCTTCGTTGGCCTCGTCGGAGATGAAGCCACCGAGCAGGAGCTGGGCGGGTCCTGTGCCGAGCGTCTGTTCGAGCGTGTTGGTAAGGTAGACGCCGAGTCGCTCGTCGCTAGCAAAGTCGTAGGCCCAATCCGCACGCTCGGCGACTGGCAGGTCGAGGGCGGCTAGCTGCATGCCGAGCTTGAGGTGCGCGACGGCATAGGGTGCCATCAGCAGTTCAAAGCCGAACAATCGCGGCAGAAGATGCTCACGCACATAGCCCGACCACATGCCTGCGTTGTTGCTCTGCCTAAAGGTCTGGCGGATATGGTCGATAATACTATACGAGAATGTGCCGGTACCGCAGGCAGGGTCGAGCAGTAATACACGCGGCACGCGCTCGGTTCGCTTCTCCCCCTGCTCGTCGGTGAAGCTGCGAAGAACCGTCGCGGTATCGGCAAGTCCCTCTTCACAGTCGAATTGTTCACGTAAGAGAGAATCCACGGAGCGCACAATATAGGAAACAACGGGTTCGGGTGTGTAGTAGACACCGCGTAACTCACGCAGTTTGGGGTCATATTGCGCCAAAAACGTTTCGTAGAAATGCACTATCGGGTCTTCCTGCCGTGTGCGCTTACCAAAGTCCGCCAGCACTGCGTCCATATCAGTGACGCCCAGCACCTGTGTCAGTTCGTTGACGAAGCCGATAAAGGGTTCATCATCGAAGTCTGGCCCGGCAATCATGGTGAAGAGTTTACGCAAAAACGGGTTCGTCTTAGGTATCTCTTTGGCAGCATCGCGTCTATCGAAGGGAGTACGAGCCTTATGGTTATAACGCGCGGCAAAGAGGCCATAGGCGAGGGTCTGAGCGAACATGTCGGCGAATTGTGGTATGGGCAACTCCGGTAGCAGCACGGATTTAAAGGCTTCAAACAGACCTTGAAGCGTCTCCGAGGCTTCGCGTTTATCGAAGGCTTCCTCTACAGTATCGCGGATAATATGCGTCAGGCGAGCCATGCGTTTCGCCAGTTCCGAAGGACCCTTGATGCTCTCAACGGGTCGTCCCAGGAAACTCTTCAGCAGCGACTCGACACTTCCGATACCGTTCTTGTCGATTTGTAACGATCTATTCGGCTGCACAGTGGCGAGACGTGCTGTCATCGACTGCTTCTCGCCCTTGATGAACCAGCGAAATTCAAGGTAATCGGTCAGCACAAGGTTGTCGAGTGCGCGTTTATAACGTGCCATCTGGTCGCTCTGCTCCACCTTGTCGAGCGAGACGCCGACAATATCCTTCGCCTCCACATAACCAACGGTGAAGATGCCATTACCCGTATTGCGTGTCAGCACATAATCAGGTGCCCCACACTTCACACGTTTCGGTTCATTGGTCGCCGTAATCTGCGAACCCCCAATGCCCTCCAACAGGTCCTGCAATGCCGGACGAAACGTATGCTCGGTAGCATTGCCCGCCCTATGCAACTGCTCGATCTTCCGCAAATAATCGCGTACCAATGCCTCGCTACTGCTCATATCTGTTCTCTACTCCAACCCATTCCATAATCAATCATCAACACCTGTCCCTCCAATATAATGTATGACAGGGCATAGGGCAAGGGGTAGGGTGAAATTGCAATGTGTAATAATGCCCTCGCCCCCATCGACCACGTTTCCCATCCTTGACCACGTCCCTCAATCCTCGTCCCCATCGACCACGTTTCCATCCTTGACCACGTCCCTCAATCCTCGTCCCCATCGACCACGTTTCCATCCTTGACCACGTCCCTCAATCCTCGTCCCCATCGACCACGTTTCCCATCCATTGATTCCGTTCCTCAATGATCGTCCACATTGTGTATCGGCACGAGGGCGTTATAGAATAAGGCCCCTACAATCGTTCAACACCTGTCACGTGAATGATGTTGAACCCTGTAGGGGCCTTATTCTATAACGCCCTGTTCCCCATCGATCACGTTTCCCATCCATCGAACACGTCCCTCAACCCTCACCACCATTGTTCATTGCTCATAGGGCGTTATAGAATAAGGCCCCTACATTTGTTCAATTTCTGGAATGTGTGTGGTGTTCAACCGTGTAGGGGCCTTATTCTATAACGCCCTCGTCGCCATCGACCACGTTTCCAACCATCTCATACGTCCCTCAATCCTCGCCACCATTGTTCATTGCTCACAGGGCGTTATAAATAATGGCCCCTACACGTTCTCACGTCCCTATCATTATTCGCATCCCCCACACCACAATAAAACGCCCACCTTGTCGGGATGAGCGTTTTAACTTTTATAATATCAAATCATCAAATCTGCTTAATCGTAATGCGACATGGAAATTTCCCTTTCGATTACATCTTACAAAAACCACCAAATGTATCGCTGTGTGTACGTATGTCGTAACTACTCACTAGAAACCCACACACCATTTGTCTTGCCTGCATACGCCAGTTCACAATGAATAGCAGTACGCATGAGTGTGGAGCTAAGGCCAACGGACCCAAACGTCGGGGATGATGCCCGAAGATAAAATTGAGTGCAGAATATTGATATGCCAGACAGTAGATAGCAGGGTGAACGTAAGAATAATGCATGTTAAGAGTGCGAGAGCTACAAAGGTAATCATTTGCTGGCGGCTTAGTGTTACACTCATGCGTCGTACCCGTCCTTTCGAGATGCGGCGTAGAATTTTTGAATGAGTGCGAATTACTCATTCGTTGACTAAAGAATACCTGTTTTTGCGAAAATTTATACAAAATCTTTATATAATTTTAATGGGCGCAAATTGCCTGTGTACTAGCACAGACGAAGCAACTTTGGACGGTATGATAAGGGGATGAGAGGCAGGACACATTTTGCGGTGGACATATCAGACATTACAGAATTGTGCGACGGAGGCATACAATTTCGTGGGATACATTGCGAACATCTGAGGCTACAACAATGCAGCAACATGTGACCCGATTTGCCTTGAAATTTGTGAAAATAAATGTTACGATTGTCTGCGGGGTTTTGAATTCACGGTAATTTTTTATGATACAAAAACGCTATTTCTGTATGCAACAGGGGAGACAGGGGAGTATCATGACTTACGAAGAATTTTTCAATCAGCAGGACGTACACGCCATCAAATATCACCATTGTCCCTACTGCGACGAGGCGGGACGTATTTTGGTCGATATCGAAACCGACACCATGCCAGAACTCGACGAGCAGAAGCGCAAACAATATTTCTGCCTGCGTTGCCTCGAACCCTTCTCTATCGGCACACCCATAATTCCTATCCATTCGTAGGGGCCTTATTCTATAACGCCCTGTTCCCAACGAACAACCTCGGCAAGAATTGAGAGACGTACCCAATGGTTGGAAACGTCATCCATGGGGACGAGGGCGTTATAGAATAAGGCCCCTACATTTGTTCAATATCGCGAACATGTCGATTTGAACCCTCATGCCTCCACACGTTGCTCATGCACAGCAAGGACACGTTCGGTGATCTGGCGGTCAAGCTCCGCGCCACGCTCGCTGAACATGCGCTGTGCCTCGTGCAAATCGTGCAAAGCCTTACGCCTCTCCTCCGCGCTCACCCCTTCGCGTTGCAACCATGCCACGCTCCGTTCGCGCAGAGTACGCGCCTCCTCCAGGTACATGCCACGCTTCTGAAATGTGCGTAGAGCCTGCTCGAAATACTGTCGTGCCTGCTCCTGCTCATGCAATGCCGCCATGATGCTACCTAGCACTCTTTGTGTACGCGCAACCAGCCACATTAGCTCATCTTGCTTTGCCTCTTGCAGCGTTTGCAACGCCTGCTGTTGCGCCACCTCTGTCTCGCCTAGCATCAATGCAACCTGTGCCAGTAGCAATTTCCCTTCGGTCTTCGTTTCGGCCTCGATCTCTTCCAATATGAGAACCCGTTGCAGCGCAGTCCTGCCACGTTCAAGAAGCTGTATGCGCTCTTTATCGCTTTCTACTACCATAGCTTGCGTTGTATACATAAAGCCCGATGCAACAAGCGCGAGACCAATACAAGGAGCAATATGCATAGAGCGACCAGCATGTAGTGAGCAATACGTGCTTTTTCTAGCCTCGATAAACTTCCCCTGTTCTTGCAAAGCAAAAGACAAGTATGCACGAAATATACTTGCATACACAGGGTCGTTAATTCGTTCCGCTAAATCAATACTTTGTTTGAACCAATCTTCGGCTTCTACGAGTTCTCCTAAACGCATCGCTAAAATGCCCAAGTTTCCACGGACAACACATAACAATGGAACATCTCCAATTTGCTCTGCCACGCTTAGAGAACGACGTAAGGTAGACTGTACCAAGTTATATTCTGCCTTGCGAAGATAAACATCACCAAGATTACAAGAGACAGATGCAATCTCTCGATGTCGCTGATATTTTTCGTAAATAGTTAGTGCTGTATTAAAATGTGTAATAGCTGTAGCTGATTGACCAATAACAATTGCAAGTGTGCCAAGCAGGGTATGTGTTCTTCCAAGATCAACGGGATCACCGACGAGGGTACGCCTTACATTTGTTGAACTGTGAAGTTCGTTAAGATTAGATTTTTGTTGTTCAACTGCACTTTCAAAAAGCTTGAGTGCTTTATAGGCATTTTGTTGAGCAACCTCGTATTTGCCTTCTTGTCTACTAATGTAGCTTTTTTGCAAATAGATTTTAGCCCACGCGGGACCTTCAACTACATCAGCATTGTATAAAACCTTTCTTCCATGTTCATAGCATTGCCGTGTTTTCTCAATATTTCCTGTCGTGTACCATGTCCAACCAATTTCGCACCAGAGCAAAGCTTGTATTTGTGCCTCTTGTTGGGCATCACCTGAAAGCACCGAAAGATGTTGCTTGCTACGAATGTCTAATACACGTTCGTAAAAATGGCGTGCCTCTTCCGCCTTCCCTTGCACAAAGGTACACTCCCCCAATCGCTCTAACAAATACGCTATATGCAATTGCTCTTCGGCATCGGTGGGTTTGCGGGCGATGTTTTCCAGGTGTTCGACGGCGGTGCGGTAGTGCTTCTCGGCTTCGGGATAGGCGGAGAGGGCATAGGCATGGTCTCCAGCAAGTTCTGCGTAGTGGATGATGTGTTGTGGGTCGCCCCCACCGAGGACGAGGTGGTGCGTGATGATGGCGGCTCCCTCTTCCTCACGGTACTGGTAGGTCTGGCGCAGGATGTCGGCGGCGCGACGGTGCAGGTTGGCACGACGCGCCGCCGATAGCCCCTCGTACAGGTGGCTGACCAGCAGGGGGTGCCAGAAGAGGTAGGTGATGCGCGTACCGACACCCTCTTCTGTGAGCATGCCAGATTTAAGGCCCTCTTCGAGCAGGTCGAGGATGGTGTCTTCGTCGGCCTCCTGTGTACCCGCTGCCCCCGTTGACTCCATCGCCTGAATCAGCGGAAACTCGAAGGAGCCACCCAGCACGGCGGCCTTGCTCAAGAGACGATGACAGGCTTTGCTCAAGTGGCTTACGCGCAGGTCGATAGCGGCAGAGATGCTCGCAGGCAACGGTATGGTACCACTCCGTATCTCGACACCACGCACCAGTTCTTCCGCGAAGAAGGGGTTGCCCGCAGCACGGTCCTGGATAACCTCCACTATCGGCTCTAGCAGGAAGAGAGTGGGCTGGGCAATTTGCGTGACGAGCGTGGCGATCTGCTCCTTGCTCAGTGGCTCTAACGAGACGGTTTCAACGACGCGCTCGCGTTTCAGGTCGGTGAGCAGGGGCCGCAAAGCATGATTTGCAGGTAGTTCTTTGTCACGGCACGTCCCAATGATGATAATGGGGTGTCCATAGATACGACGTGCGAGGTAGGCTAGCAGTTCGCAGCTACTGCCGTCGGACCATTGCAGGTCATCCAGCACGATCAAGAGTGGTGTGCCCTCGGCAACATTGGTCAATAGAGTACGCGCCGCCTCCCACAGGCGTAGCTGCTCCTGCTCGGCTGGCATCTGCGCGGAAAACTCGACCTGTGGCAAGAGGCTATGCATTTCCGGCAAGAGCGTGTTCAAGGGTTGATAGACGAGTGGACGTTTGCTGATCTCCTGTCGCTGCACCATGCCATTCGTTATGGCCTTGCGTAGCACCTCGATCCACAGGCGATAGGGGATGCCGCTCTCCTGGGCATAGACACGGCTCCACGCAACAAGCCAACCACGTTTACGCGCCTCGCGCCCAATCTCCTCCGCGAGGCGCGTCTTGCCAATGCCGACCTCACCCATCAGCAGCATACATTGTGGTGTGCGTTGCGTATCGAGTGCCAGCGACGAAGCATGTCTGCGCTGCCCTGGAATCTTAAACTTTGCCGCCTGCTCCGCCATCCCCAGCAACGTCTGCAAACTCTTCAACTCCTGGCTACGTCCCACCAGTGGACTCTGATGTGTACGCCCAATCTGTGGTGCTGGCATCGTCTGTGCCGAGTTTGTCGCGCCCTCTTGCACGCCCTGTTTCGCGTTTCCAGCGGTTCCTGTAGCACGTACCGCCTCATAGATCGTGCGTGTCGCGGGCAACGGCGCAATCTTATATTCTTGTGCCAGCACAGTAGCAAGTCGCTTATAGGCGCGGATAGCCTCACCACGACGCCCAAGCTGTGCCAGGACACGCATCAGCAATTGTACGGCGGCCTCGTTCGCTGGGTCAATCGACAACAGTTGATTTAGTGGCTCAATGGCATCCGTGACGGCATCGCGTGCGATACGCAGTTCCGCGAGTTCGATCAACAGTCCGGTGAGGCTTCTTCGCAGACTTTCACGACGCGTCAATGTCACCTCGACTTTGCGCTCTTCGGGTAAAAATTCGCCGCCGTAGAGAGCCGCCGCCTCTTCTAAAAGCCGCTCTTTTTCGGCGAGGTCTGTACTCTCATGTGCTCTAGTGAGAAAGTGTTCAAAGGCGTCGGCGTCGATCCAGATGGATTGTTGGTCTGCAAGCACCAGCAGTTCGCGCTCGGTGAGCAGAAGCGGCGACGTGGCAAGCTTGCTGCGCGACGGTTCAAAAACCTGACGTAGGCTGTGTACGGCGCGGTCAAGACGACTGCCCGCGTTCTCGCTCTCCTGATCGCGCCAGATGGTATCAAGGAGTAGCTCACGTCCCATACGGCGACTTGAGCTACTGATAAGACAACTGAGCAAAGCACGCACACGTTGTTGCTGCCACCCGGCGTCAGTGACGGTCTGCCACTCGGAGCCATCGCGTCGTTCCAGGCGTAACTGTCCCAGCGTATAGATACGCAACTGCTCATGCTCGCTTGACGCAGGCATGGGCAATTCACGCATCGGCAACATCCCCTCCATCTCAGCTTGCACGTCTGGTGGCAGATGTTTCCCGATATATGTGCGTGTGGTGCGTCCATCTACGGTCTGATAGGCATACCAGTAGGGACCATGACCAATTCCCTCGCGACAACGCCGACAACGCTGTTTTCCACAGTAACTTATCTGTTGATGATAGGTAGTCTTGCTATTACTACCATTCATGTGAGCGGCCTCCTCAAAAATACAAGCTTCCAACTTCAAAGGCACCCGCATACAACATTCAAATGCCCTGATAAATCAGCATAGACGATAGAGTGTACCATCTCTTTTCTGTTTCTGCATATTTTCTGCATCATTGGACGTAGCAATCATTGTGTAACAGCAAAACCGTAATGTCAACTATATTCACAAGATTTTAATACATAAGACAGGTATAAGACAAATTTCAGGGTACTGATGTCATCCACAAAGGGGGCAAGGCATTTCTCATGAAAGAACTATACCTCAAAGGGAATTTCGCGGACATTACACCATCACCTCATACACATATCAAAAACAATATATGTTGATACACAGGAAGAAGGATAGGAGATAGCACAAATTGCGGTTGCGTATACTCACTCCCATGAGACGGATATGTGGAGCGGGCGATGAAACAATATCTATTTGTTTGGCAGACACGAAGAAGGGAATGACTATGACGACCTACGCACACTCAGGAATGACACGAACAGACGCGGCGACGATAACATTTCGACCACGCATCGACGCAAATCCTGATGAATTGTTTCAGAACGATCCGACCCGCTTTTACCGCTATGAGATTGGGCAGGTCGATATGCTTTCGACCGAGAAGGTGACAGAGTTAGCCCGTTGTATCGAGCGCGGACGTATCGAGCGCAAACGCCGCACTCCACGTTATGTAAAAGGCTTTCGCGAAGCTCCCGTTGAGACATGCACCACCCGTGAGGCGGACGAGGCACGCCAGCAGCTTATCGAGGCCAATCTGCGCCTCGTACTCCATATCGCGCGTAAGTATCGCGGCTTCGGTGTGGACCTGATGGACCTGATTCAGGAAGGCAACATGGGCTTGATGCACGCCGTCGAGAAATTCGACTATCGTAAAGGCTACAAGTTCAGCACCTACGCAACATGGTGGATTCGCCAGTACGTTACACGCGCACTGGCAGAGCAGGCTCATTCTATCCGCGTTCCCTTGTATAAAATTGAAGAGATCAAGCGACTGGCTCGCGTGCGTCGCACATTGCAGCAGGGTCCAGAAGGCGAGCCAACGCTAGAAACGCTAGCGGAGCAGATGGATATCAGCGTGCAACAGGTAATTGCGCTCATATCCACTAATCAGGAGACGATCAGCCTCGACATGCCGCGCAAGGGAGGCGACGACGAGATTTCGCTGAGCGAGATATTGGAAGACGATCCGCGCTACTCGCCCGAAGGCGTTGTCATCAAGCAAACGCTACACGATCAGATACAGGACCTTTTGAACTTTCTGACCGAGCGTGAGCGCGACGTACTGAAGCTGCGCTACGGCCTCGATGGTGAGCGTGAGCATAGCCTGACCGAGGTCGGTAAGAAGATCGGCCTGAGCCATGAAGCTGTGCGCCAGATCGAGTTCCGCGCCCTCCGAAAATTGGACGATCCGAGCCGCAACCGGATGCTCCACGACTTCCTGGTATAACGCCGATGAGCCATTACGATGACGAAAAACAGGACGGGTAGGCGGGATATATTGCTGTAGTTGAGCAGGTGCCAGCACCTGCTCAACTACAGCAATATATAGAATTATTTCTGTTCGCCGCCATACCATTTCAAACGCAGATCGCGCAGAGGCAAATCTGTCTTCTTCGCGATCAGTCATTAAAAATTCGAGGCTGTTCCGCTGCTATACGACCTGGTACACCACCTTGAAGTGCAGTGGTGTATTGTTGCACCACATTTTTGAATGTTCTCATTGACATAATAGAAACGAAAAACATAATCAATAGAAAAAACATCAAAAAGGATAACACAGCATTATAGTTACTCAGAGTTTGTGCCTCGATAGGATGCCAGAAGTGATTAATAGCGTAGAGGACAACGAAGCCGCCAATAACAACAGTAGCCCCCGCCGCTATTATCATTTTCAGCATCTGTAGCCGCCTCACAATAGGATCATTGATTACCATATATATCCCCCTATATACGTATTGTACAGGAATTGAACAAATGTAGGGGCCATTATTTATAACGCCCACGTCCCCATTGACCCTGTTTCCCATCCGTTGAACACGTACCTCAACCCTTGCCTGATAGGTGTATTGCCAACAGAGCGTTACAGAATCATACCTCTACAGCACCTATTTAATTATGTTACGTATCAGCATGCAATTAGTGATACAAACCAAAATAATGTTATAGCCAAAAGAGAGAACAAATAGATTATTCTCTCTTTTGGCTATATTGGGTGCAATAATGGTGTTGATATTGCTTACCCCACCCTCACCACGATCACGCTCACATTATCGGCACCACCACCACGCAGAGCCGCGTGTACCAGCATGTCGCATACCTGCGTTGGCTCATGTCCGCTACTGAGGAGCAGGCGTATATCGGGGTCGCGCACCATCTCCCACAGGCCATCGGAACAAAGCAGGATACTATCGCCCCTGCGTAGTTCGCGGGTGAACCAATCGACCTCGACACCATCTCTATTGCCGAGACTGCGATACACCTTGTTGCGCTCAGGATGCGTATAGACCTCTTCGGGCGTGATGGCACCAGCCATGACGAGGTTCGCGACCAGCGAGTGGTCGCGTGTAACCTGCGTGAGGCCATTCGCATCGTCATAGAGATAGGTGCGGCTATCACCGACGTTGACAACGTAGGCTTTTATGTCAACGATAAGGGTGGCGGTGAGCGTCGTACCCATGTCCTTACCCCACTCCCGACAGCGCTTGCAGATAGCAGTATTGGCCTGCTCCACACCGTTGACGAGGAGGTCGATGATGATAGTGTCGTTGAGAGAATCACTGGCAACGATATCACGTAGCACTCCCTGCATCATGCTCTGAATGGCGATGTGGCTAGCCTCTTGCCCAAAATCATGCCCACCCATGCCATCGGCAACGACAAAGAGGCCGAAGGGTACTAAACGATCATTGTAGGTGCAGGTTCCCTGTAGCACAACGAGGCTATCTTCATTCGGCTGCTGCTTGCGCGTAATACCACTATTCCAGCCCACACCCACTTCTAGTTTTGTCCTGGTACGAACCAGCGTTCCCACACTCCCTGCACGCGACGGACGTTCCGGCGTTGTTGGTATATCATCTATTGGTCGGCTCTTCTGCTCGCGCTGCCAACTATAGTTGGAGCGTGGAGCAGCCTGCACTTGTATATTAGGGGGTAATGGTGTCGTAGAATGTACCCGTTGTGTCTGTCCAACCGCAACAAGGGCAGGACGTGCTAATGTGCGGAACTGCTGTTCATCATCGCGAGTGGGGGTATTGTTCATGTCTTTGCTGGCACGTATATCACGCAGAGATCGAGGCGTCATATGCTTTGTAACGGGTATGTGTCGTACAGGGCGCGTTTCATCAACCTCTTTCTCAGGACGCACTGCATTGGTCTCGCTTCGCTGTGGTAAACGCAGTTTGGGGATACTCACAAAATCCCCCTCTAACGTGCTTTCGTCCATAGCTCCCTTGCGCGTGCGAATGCCAAGGTTACGCGACTCCCGCCACGCGATATACCGTGCATCGCGCTTATGCGGCCACAGCAGCGTTCCGCTCACCCACAACACAAGTCCCCAAGAAAGCAGCCACATCAGAGAAAGCAAGCCAAGACCGCTCAATGCAAAGAGGGCAGTTGTTCCCCTCGTCGCCCATGCATGAGGAAATTGCTGCATAGTATGCGCGAAAACGCGCCATACCGCAGGTGGGAAGCCCCCCTCGGACCAGAGCAGAAGTAGTGTTGCACCACCAAGTCCTAACCACGTGGCATAACGGACCCAGTGCCGCTGGTCATAGTGTATTGTTCTAAATTCTTTTAGCATAGCCATCTTCTCTACATCTCCTGCTCCCACGAAGGATATAATTCCTACGGCATTCACAGCTTTCCACAATGGTAAGTATAGACAAGATGGCTTTATGTAGACTCCCATTATCCTTTTCCAGGATAACAAAGAACATGACAATTATTAGGAGGTATTGATTTTTCGGGAGGTAAAAACTTGTAGGGACCTTGTTCAGAACGCCCTCGTCCACATATACAATCGGAACGGGGATTGAGCAACGTGGTCAATAGATGGAAAACGTGGTCAATGGGGACAAGGGCGTTCTGAAGAAGGCCCCTACATGGTTCAACATCACACACGTTCCAGACATTGACGAATTGTAGGGGCCTTCTTCAGAACGCCCTGTGAGCGTACACAATGCCAGCATAGATTGAGCAACGTGTTCAATTTGCGTTGACACATTTGTCTTATATTTCTTATACCATTGTCTTCTAATTATTGCAGGTTACTGCACACGGACAAGAGTGCGGCCTCGTATCTCCCCTTTCAGGATCGCAGCCAGGACCTGTGGCAGTTCTGCTAATGTAGCCTCTTTGCCGATGCTTTCAAGCAGGGCATCGGGTTTGTATTCGGTCGCGAGTTGCTGCCACAGGGTGCGGCGTAGTTCCATCGGGCAGTTTACAGAGTCGATACCAAGCAGGCTTACACTCCGTAGAATAAATGGAAAGACGGTCGTGCTGACATTGACACCACCCGTATTGCCACATGCGGCAACAGAGCCACCATACTTTGTCGAGCGTAGCAGGTAGGCTAATGTTGCACCGCCGACAGCATCTACCGCGCCCGCCCAACGCTCTTTCTCCATTGGGCGTGTGCTTTCCGCCGAGGTTTCATCACGCCCTACAATTTCGCTGACACCAAGATTTTTCAGATACGCATGTTCCTCGGCCTTACCCGTACTCGCAGCAAGTGTATAGCCAAGCTTTTTGAGAATGCCGATGGCAATACTACCAACACCGCCCGTTGCACCCGTAATCAAGACTGGCCCATTGGTGGGTGTAAGACCGTTTTTCTGTAACTGATGCACCGAAAGTGCAGCGGTAAAGCCAGCCGTACCGAATGCCATCGCCTCTTTCAGCGTCAAACCCGTGGGCAACGGCACGATCCATTCAGCCTTGACACGTGCATATTCGCTGAAACCGCCATAGTGCGAGACACCCAACCCGTAGCTTGTAGCGATAATCTCATCGCCCACTTTGTAACGGGAATCGCTCGACTCGACAACGATACCAGACAGATCGATTCCCGGCACAAATGGGTAGTTACGTACAATCTTGCCATCGGGTATCGACGCCAAACCATCCTTGTAGTTGACGCTCGAATAGGCAACCCGCACCAGCACCTCACCATCAGGCAGGTCTGCCTGCGTCAGGTCTTGAATGCCCGCCGTAAAATTATCGTTCGTTTTGTTGACAACAAATGCTTTGAAGGATGATGGCACGTAATTTCTCTTTCTAATATATTGAGAGACCGTTGAGAGACCGCACATTGCTTCGCTCGTGCGGTGGGCGTGATACATCAGGCCCCTACATTAGTTGATGCGTTTTTCGTGGCCTGCCCATTCTTTTTCGCGCAGGACATACTTCTGTACCTTGCCTGTCGAGGTTTTAGGAAGATCGCCAAAGGTGACGGAGGCAGGACTTTTGAAGTGTGCCAGCCGTTCACGACAGAAAGCGATAATCTCTTGTTCGCTCACGCTCTGATTTGGCTTCAGCGTGACAAAGGCTTTGGGACGCTCACCCCATTTCTCATCGGGAATAGCAACAACGGCACATTCCATGACAGCAGGATGCTGCGCGATGGTCTGCTCCACCTCGATGGTCGAGATGTTTTCACCACCGGAGATAATCACGTCTTTGGCACGATCACGCAACTCTACCGAGCCATCGGGATACATGACACCGATATCGCCAGAATGGAACCAGCCACCCTCGAACGCAATCTCGGTGGTTTTAGGATTGTCGTAATAGCCCTTCGCCACGTTGTTGCCATGCATCAGCACCTCGCCCATTGTCTGTCCGTCAGGCGGCACATCCTGCATATGGACATCGACGACCCGTAGACGCTCTGCCACCACGTTACCCTGCCCCTGTCGCGCGGAGCGGCGTGCCCGTTCATCTTCCGACAAATTTGCCCATTCATCGTGCCACTCGTTGACGGAGTAGGGGCCGTAGGTTTCGGTCAGACCATAGACATGTACTGGACGAATGTTGAGTTTTTTCATCTGTCCCAGTAACGTTGGAGATGGTGGCGCACCTGCAACGGTGGCAACTAACTCATGGTCGAGACGATGCGCGTTGGCATGATTCACCAGCAAAATTTGCACGGTTGGGGCACCGCAATAGTGCGTTACACCCTCACGTTCAAGCGTATCCCAGATCACTACGGGATCAAGCTTGCGAAGGCAAACATGCGTCGCACCAACGGCGGTCACGGCCCACGTGAAGCACCAACCGTTGCAATGGAACATCGGTAGCGTCCATAAATACACACTATCGCTGCGGATGTTGCTTTCGATCACTTCGGCAAGTGCGTTCAAATAGGTGCCGCGATAGGTGTACATCACGCCTTTAGGGTTGCCGGTGGTGCCCGAAGTGTAGTTGATGGAGATGGTTTCTTCTTCATCCTCCGACCAACTTGTTCCAGGCTCTGCAGAGCCAGCCGCTAAAAAGGCTTCGTAAGGATCATCGCTCGTACCCGTGTCGTCGATACGTACAACCTGAATATCTCTTAAGTCAACATCTGCAAGCGGCGCATAGAGTTCCGCATCGACAAACAGATATTTCGCACCCGAATGGTGCAGAATAAACTCTACCTCGCGTGCGCTTAGACGCGTATTGACCGCTACGAGAATACCACCTGCCGCTGGCACGCCATAATGCGCTTCTAAAAGTGCTGGTATGTTTGGCGCAAGAAAGGCAACTCTATCATGTTTTTGCAGACCCATTGCTCGCAGATGCGATGCGAGACGGTATACGCGGTCCGCGAACTGGCGGTAAGTGTAGCGTCTCTCACCATGTACGACCGCGACCTTATCAGGATAAATCAACGCGCTCCGTTCCAAAAAACTGAGCGGCGTAAGCTCTGTACGATACACTCTTTCATCGTTCATGTCGATTTCTCCTTCCTAGGAGGCGATGGAGCCACCATCCACAACGAGAATCTGCCCCGTAATGTAGGCGGCGGCAGAAGACGCAAGAAAGACAATCACACCCTTGATGTCGTCGGGTCCACCGAGGCGATGGAGTGGGACCGCAGAAGTCATAGCCTCTTCGTATTTGCTAATGAGACCACGTGACATCTTGGTGGGGAACCAGCCGGGGGCAATCGCGTTCACCCGAATGCCATACTGCGCCCAACCAGTGGCAAGGTCACGGGTCATGTTGACGACTGCACCTTTGCTGGCATGATAGCCAACGGCCTGAATGTATTTCGGGTTGCCACCAACGAGACCAGCGACGGAAGCGATATTGACGATGGAGCCACCTTTGCCATGCGCTATCATAGCTTTTCCTACTGCCTGCGACATGATAAAGGTGCCTTTGACATTGATATCGACAACGCGCTCGAACTGCTCAAGTGGCATATCTTCGGGCGCGGCCCCCCAGGTCGCACCGCTATTATTGACGAGGATGTCGATTGCGCCAAAGGTTTTCTGCGTCTCCTCGACGACGTGTGCTACATCGTCCGGCTTTGTGATATCGCAAGCAAAGGCTAGTGCTTTGCCGCCGCCAGCTTCGATATCCTGCTTGACGCCTTCACACGCTTCCAGCTTACGCGAACACAACACCACATTGGCCCCAACATCGGAGAGTGCGTGCGCCATATACTCACCAAGGCCACGCCCACCGCCTGTAATAATAGCCGTTTTACCATCGAGCCGAAACAGGTCCAGAGTCTTCATGTCTCATTATCCCTTGTGAACACTGAATAGGTCTTTCTTCAATACTCTATGGTATCACTTTTTTACGACGGTATGCTACGCATACTCAACTGTACACGGCCTCGTTGCATATCGACTTTGAGGACACGCACCTGCACCACCTGCCCAACGGCGACAACGGTTAGAGGGTCACGCACAAAACGGTCGGCTAGCTCTGAGACGTGAACGAGGCCATCTTGTTTGACGCCAATATCGACGAAAGCCCCGAAATCGACGACGTTACGTACCGTTCCCTGCAAAATCATCCCTGGTTGCAGGTCTTCGATTTTGAGAACATCGTGACGTAAAATGGGGGCAGGTAGGGCATCGCGTGGGTCCAGGCCAGGTTTTTCGAGGTTCTCCAGGATGTCGTTAAGCGTGGGCAGACCGACGCCTACTTTCTCAGCAATATCGCTCCAAGCCGCCTCTTCGTCTCCATTAGTTGTACTGCGATTGCGACTGCTAGAACGACCTAACGTGTTTTGTAGTTTGATACGTTGACGGAAAAGCGCGATACGCTCCGCTGGTCGTATTGCCTTGCCGTCGCCCTCTGGCAACAGAGTAAGTAGCACGTGAGTAGCATTATAGCTTTCAGGATGGATAAAAGTGTTGTCGAGCAGTTCGACACCATTAGCGATTTTGAGAAAGCCAGCCGCCTGCAAGAACGTCGATGGACCCAGCCCCGGCACCTTTTGGAGTTCTGTACGCGACTTGAAGGGGCCATGCTCTTCGCGGTACCTCACAATGGAATTGGCGACCCGCGTGTTGACGCCCGATACATGTTTGAGCAAGGCGGCAGAGGCCGAATTGACCTCGACACCCGCGAAGTTGACGCAGGAGACAACCACACGATCCAGCATATCGGCGAGATCTTTCTGGTCCACATCATGCTGGTAAAGGCCAACTCCAACAGCCTTGGGGTCGATTTTGACAAGTTCCGCCAACGGGTCCTGTAGCCGCCGCGCGATTGAAATGGTGCCTCGCTGAGTCACATCCAGCGTGGGAAACTCTTGCCGCGCCGCCTCCGATGCCGAATAGACCGAAGCCCCTGCTTCGTTGACGAGAACGTAGCCGATCTGCTGGCCTGTCTCTTGCTCAAGTTCGCCGAGAAGTCCAGCCACAAGTTGCTCCGTCTCACGCGAAGCAGTACCATTGCCGATAGCGATCACGCTAATCTTATGGTGTACTAACAGTTTTCGTAGCGTTTGTTGCGCTTTACCGGACTGATAGAGATAGAGGGTATCCGATTCGAGGTATTTTCCAGTCTCGTCGATAATCGTGAGCTTACAACCTGTACGAAAGCCAGGGTCGATGCCGAGAACTTTCTTACCCCGAAGCGGCGGTTGAAGCAGAAGATTACGCAGGTTCGCGGCAAAAATAGTGATGGCGTGTTCCTCTGCACGTTTGGTCAGTTCCACACGCACCTCGCGCTCCATCGCAGGAGCAAGCAAGCGTTTGTAGCCGTCCTCCATTGCCTCAGAAAGCAGGCCAGAAAAAGGCGATGTTGCCCTGACAGGGTAATGCTTTCTAACAACTGTTTGCGCCTGTTCATAGGGTAGGTCAATACCGACACGTAGTACGCCTTCATGCTCGGCACGATTCAAGGCCAAAATGCGATGTGGCACAAGCTTGAGAACAGGTTCATCGAAATCGTAGTACAGTTGATAGACGCCGTTAGGGTCTTTCTCAGCGATTTTTTCGGGGTCGCTTGCCTTTGCACTCAAGGCAGACTGTTTGAAGAAAACGGCACGAACACTGCTACGTACATTGGCATCTTCGGCGATCACCTCCGCCACAATATCGGAGGCCCCCGCATACGCTTCAAAGTCGGTATCGACACCTTTTTCAGCGTTGAGGAAGGGACGCGCATATTCCTCTAACTGTGCCGCGCTATCGCCCGTTAGCTCAGGTTGTTGCAGGATAATCTCGGCAAGCGGTGCGAGACCTTTTTCACGCGCGACGCTGGCACGGGTCTTGCGCTTGGGACGATAGGGTAGATAAATGTCCTCGACCTGCTGTAGGGTGGTTGCGGCAGCAAGCGCAGAAGCGAGTTCTGGTGTGAGCTTGCCCTGCTCGTCGATGAGTCTGCGTACATCCGTTTTGCGTTCATGCAATGCACGAATCGAGGCCACTTTGTCGGCGATAGCTTGAATTTGTACCTCGTCGAGGCTGCCTGTCACCTCTTTACGATAGCGAGAAATAAAAGGAATGGTGTTACCCTCATCGAGGAGCGCAATGGTTTGTTTCACCTGCTCACGGTTCAAGCTCAGTTCGCTACTGATGCTCTGTGCAATATCGCTAAGAGACAGCGTTATTTCTGGTGCTGTCGTCGAGGGTGTTACTGGTGATGCCTGCTCAGCCAAAGATAGTACCTACCTTCCACATAACATATAAACTGAAGAGTGCTAACTGCTCAGAATCGTATCACAGCGGTCAAGGTGCGTTTGATGGAAACCAGGGCACCCGCAAGGGGATGCCCTTGCCCTGCGGTCAAGGTACATTGACAGCCTGCTGCTGCTTTTTCGCCATCTTCTCCTGGTGCTTCGCAACACCAACCCTGCCACCTAACCACCCTAGAAGAGAGGCAGCGAGTATACCACCAACAATCAACAAAATTAGAGTGGTGAATGATGACTGGCTGGAAGTCGCGGCATGGCTTGGATAGATAGGCTGTATAGCTCGCCACGCACGATCCAGCTCAGTGCGCGGTAGTGGCATACCACGCTTCTGAGCATTCGTCGTATCGGTCTCAATATGTTGTGCCAGTAAAATGAACAGGCCAATAAAAAGAACGACCCAGAACATGATCGCGCTGGTAATGCCTGCCCATAAGCCAGCCCAACCGCCACGCAACGAGCGACCTCCACGCCACGTCGTCATAAAGCCCGCTAGTGCATAGAAGAGAAAGCCCATAGCGGTTGCAAGATAGAACGAGGCTTCCTTCTTGAGGGCAAGCACAAGCAATGTCGCAAGAATAGCCTGTATCAACCCGAACAGGCAGCCCTGGCTGAATGGCGTGGGCAACGGGTTCGTCGTGACAACCGACGCTTGCGGTACCATCACATAGCCTGCTGGAAGAGTGAGAGGAGGAGGTACAACAGGATACACGACTGGTGGCATGCGCCTATTAGCCGATTGCTGAGGTGTACCTGCATACACGCGAGCCGCAACGGGCTGCTGTGATGATACTGGTGTATGCAAAGGATAATTGGGACTTGGCGGAGCAATTGGCGGAGCAACCATTGTCGTATCCGCATGTGCGTTAAAAGTCGGGGCATGCAATGCCTCGGCAAATTCGTGCATAATCTGATAGCGCTGGTCCACCTGCACCGCTAATGCCTTGAGCAAGGCACGCTCTACATGCGGTGAAAGTGTTGGATTGAGCAGGCGTGGTGCGATAAGTTCATCATGTACACTGCGCTTGAATGCCGGGGGGGGCAGGCGGTTGGTAAGCAACAGGTACATCGTCGCCGCCATTGCATAGATATCTGCCTGCGGCCCCGTTCTACCCGTATACTGCTCAAGAGGACTAAAGCCTGCGGAGACGGCGTGTACTAACGTTTGCGTATTGGCACTATGAGCATCGTATAATTTGGTCAAGCCGAAATCGACAAGAACAGTGATATGGTTGGGCGTGAGAAGAATGTTCGCTGGTTTGATATCGCGATGCACAATGGCGCGACTATGCAGTTCTTGTAGCGTATCCATGATGGGAAGAAGCCAGGACAACACCTCTTGCTCGCTACATGGTCCTTGCGTTGCCCGGTGTGGCTCTTGCTCACCGACGTTCGCCAAACCACGACTTATAGTACGGTCCTTGAGGAGTTGTAGCAGGTTCTGTCCCTCGATCAATTGCATAACAAGGTAAAAGCGACCATTGGCTTCGAGCGCATCGTACACTTGTGGGAGATGCTCATTCTTGATAGTAAAGAGAACACTTACCTCCATCAATTCCTGGCGACGTGCAGCAGGAGTGACATCATACGTCTCTTTGATCGCACAGGGACGGTTGCCCTCACCTATATCGACAGCACGATACACGGCTCCAAAACCGCCGCTATTGATGAGCGAACCAATGATATAATTATTGCCAATAACCGTTCCCGGCGTTAATGCAAGTGGTAAGGTCATCGAAGAACACATCCTTCTTTCTTCCAAAACATGTATCCCTATTAAGGAAGACGTGCATTACATCTACGAATAAAAGAGCATTCTGTTACACATGGTATTCTTCGCTACCTACTCGTCTTACCCAAATGTCTTACTGGATGAAAACCTAGCGAGAAAATATATTTTGCCGACGTAATTATATTACAGATAAAAGTCCGAGTCTGACGGTGACGAAGCAACGAAGCAGTTGCAATCGTTTCCCTGTATGATACAATAAGTCAGGAATGAACTCATCTAGTATGTGTTGCAGAAGAAGAGAGCAAGCACTTGGAACGAAAAGAGATGTTTGATGCAGACCATGACCGTGACAAGGTGGCTGACCTGGAACGCGATACGATACAGGAGGCCGATATCAGTGGGCTGACACAAAGTGACAGCTTACGCCTGTATTTGCGCGAGATAGCGCGTATTCCTCTCCTCAACGCGGCCAAGGAAGTAACCCTCGCGCAGCAAGCCGAACGCGGCGAAAAAGAGGCACGTGACCACCTCATTGAGGCAAACCTGCGACTCGTGGTAAGCATCGCTAAGAAATACGTCGGTCAAGGGTTATCGCTAGAAGACTTGATCGGTGAAGGCAACATTGGCCTTATTCGTGCAGTAACAAAGTTCGACTATAAGAAGGGTTTTCGCTTCTCTACCTACGCCACATGGTGGATCAAGCAAGCCATTACACGCTCTATCCTTGAAGGCACGCGTGTCGTTCGTCTTCCTGTCTATATTATGGAAGAGGTTATGCGTGTCAAGCGCACGACTCGCCAACTCTATCAAGAGATGGGACGCGATCCGACACCAGAGAATATCGGTGAACGCTTGAACATGTCGGCGGATCGTGTTAACGAGTTGCTCATATGGGCCGAGAAGGTCTTTTCACTGGATGCTCCCCTGTCTGAAGAGGAGGAGAATACGCTCGGCGATATTATAGAAGATGTGCGCGAGCGAGGTCCTAGTGAGCTAACCGAGCAACATCTCTTGCGTGAAGAGATTCGCAAGGTGCTGAATCAACTCACGTTACGGGAACGCCAGGTTATCGAGCTACGTTTCGGGCTGGTAGACGATCACGACCATACATTGGAAGAGGTCGGTAAGAAGTTAAAGGTAACACGCGAGCGAGTACGCCAGATCGAAGAGCGAGCGATTCGTAAACTGCGCCATCCACAGGCCAGCCGCATCCTGAAAGATTATCTCGATTAGCAAGCATAAAGAGGAAAGAGTCGAGCAATGGAAGAGCATAATGTCTATCTTCTCTTGTTGCTCGCCTCTTTCCTTGTACAAGGTACCTTTGGGTGACATATACTATTAACGTAGACACTGCACGTTTATACATGAGAAGGCTGCATATAAGCTAGCTTTAACAGTGAGTTATGAGCTTGAGGGTAATGATTTATGAACGAATTGGCCGGTCAGAGCCTCGGTGGATATCTGCTGGAAGAGGAGATTGGTCACGGCTCAATGGGAGTCGTTTATCGTGGCAAACAGATTGCGCTGGGACGTGAAGTTGCTATCAAAGTCTTGCCTAAAACGCTTGCACGCGATACTTCTTATGTCGCACGTTTTATTCGTGAAGCACAAATTATTGCAGGTCTTAACCATCCCAACATCGTCCATATTTATGATGCAGGTCAGCATAACAAGCTCCTTTATTTTGTGATGGAATACGTGCAAGGCCCTACCCTCGCAAACCTGCTCTACCTGGATGGAACGATTCCCCAACGTCTTGCTATAGAGTATGCAACACAGATCGCCGATGCCCTCGATGTGGCTTATAAAGAGCGTGACGTTATTCACCGCGACGTGAAGCCTGAAAACTTGATGCTTGATCGCTGGGGAAAAGTCAAAGTCATGGACTTTGGCCTTGCACGTGCGACAGGTCATCAGCCAATTACGGTTGCGCGAACATTGGTCGGCAGTATTTACTATGCATCGCCGGAACAGGTATGGGGTCATATGTTAGACAACCGCAGCGACGTATACGCATTAGGGGTTGTGTTGTACGAAATGGCGACAGGACAGCGACCTTTTACGGGCCGTACAATGCCCGAACTCACAAAGGCAATTATTGCAGGTCCACTACGCGCTCCCACCACGTTTAGCGAAGAGGTATCAGCAGACCTGGAGCGCATCATTCTTACCGCAATGGCGAGGAATCGTGAAGAGCGTTACAAGGATGCGAGCTTAATGGCTCGCGCTCTACGAACGTTGCAGCTACAGTCGAAAAGGGAAATGCCAGCATCGCAATCGACAAACGAGTTAGCACTACGTCAGATTCAGCGCGAACGTTCAGCAATTCAACTCCCAAAACGTCCACAGGCGCAACGACCAGACTATCAGAATGCTGTCGCCTCGCCAACGCCAGCAGAAAACACGGGTACACAGCCATACGCTACCACGCAAGAGTCGCGCATGCTCCTGGTTCCTGATCGCCCGACACTGCCAATGATCGTCTCACAAAGCCCCCTTACACCCCAACTTGAGCAGCAGGTGACGGTCAAAACAGCTTCACAGCCATCAACCAGAACAAAGCGGACATTTTGGAAGCAGTTACAACGCTTCTTCGGTGATTCTTCAAAATAGCCAGCATATCTGGAAGTTGCATAGAACTGCTTGGAGGTCTATAGTATAGGAAGACATCATTCTCAGGAGTTTTTTTGCAACATGAATCCTTCACAGATCAATATAGGTGTCGCATTTGTAGCAGGGCTGGTATCATTTCTCTCGCCTTGCGTTTTGCCACTTGTACCGATTTATTTAGCGCAACTCGTGGGTCAAAGCGTGTATCAGTCGGTGGAAGAGAAAAAAGTGCGTTCGGCGCGTCTTGTTACATTTCTCCATGCAGCATTCTTTGTACTCGGCTTTACACTGGCATTCGTGGCATTAGGAGCGACGGCTAGCACTTTGGGCGGCTTTCTACACGCACAGCAGATTTTGCTACGCAGAGTTGGCGGCGTACTACTTATTCTTGTCGGGCTACACCTGACAGGCATATTCAAAATACCGTTTCTGTACTGGCAAAAACGCTTTGAGTTTCATCCAGTACGCCCAAGTTATCCGGCATCTGCACTCACTGGCGTCGTCTTCGCCATTGGCTGGAGTCCTTGCGTCGGCCCTATTCTCGCTGTAATCCTGGCACTGGCCGGGCAAGCAGCAACGTTGCGACAAGGGGTGCTACTCTTGCTCATCTATTCGCTTGGACTGGGATTACCATTTCTATTGCTCGGCCTGGGTCTTAATCAAGTAAGTACAATATTGAGGTGGCTCAAACCGCATTTGGGTAAGATCGAGGTCGCAACAGGTGTATTGATGATGGTAGTCGGCATTGCGATTTTCTTCAATATGCTGCTGCAACTCAATACCTATTTTCACTTCGGCATAAATTTATGAGCAATGCATACACAACAGGAAGACCACAGAGAAAGCGTTCCGCACCGTGGCTAGCAAGTGGAATAATCTTTCTTACTCTGGGCATACTGGCAACGCTCGTCTTCTTTCCAGGAACGTCGCTACTTAATCGCATGAGCTGGCTGGATAGTGGCATATGCGCCCAGATCGCCTCGCATTCGTTTTATCCTGGCGGAGAACGACTACCGTTGTGCGCTCGTAATACGGGTATCTACCTGGGTTTTCTGGTGACGCTCACTACTCTCTACGGGAAAGGGCGAGGACGCGCACAACATATTCCGCCCTGGCCTCTGCTGATAGTGCTCATTGGAGGAGTTGCGGCCCTCGCGGTTGATGGCATCAATTCATTCTTGCTTGATGTGGGGTTGCATTATCTCTATCAACCAAATAATTATCTCCGACTTGCAACCGGGCTTGTCACAGGATTAGCAATGGCGTTACTGGTGTTACCATTGCTCAATCGCTTGTTCTGGTGTGGCTTTAACGAAGAGCGAAGTGTTACCTCGTGGCAAGAACTTTTACAGTACATACCAATGCTCATCATCTGTTTTTTTATTGTTGCATCACAAAATGCGCTGATTCTCTATCCGATTGCCTTGCTGAGTACAACGGGCATTTTAGCAGCTTTAGGTAGTCTTAATCTTATCGCATTAGTTGGTATAAGCAGACGTGACGAGACATTTGAACGCTATCGAGAATTGCTACCATTTCTGGGGCTTGCGCTGCTCTTTGCGGTGGGGGAAATGCTTGTACTCGCACAATTGAAGCTTACGCTTCTTTCCGCCATCGGTCTATAGACTGGTGGTGGGAAGAAGCATTAGCGTTCTTCAAGTTCGGTACGCATTTCGGACTCTAGCTCATGGTCGATTACAAGAGTATCAGAAGACGAATGTATCAGATGTAACACAGATTCACGCAAATGGTCTGGGGCACGCTCAACAGCACAACGCTCGTGAATGAGGCGTTTGATTCTCATGTCGAAGTGAAAACGACACTCACACTGCCGACAATCTACAAGATGCTGTTGAACCGTAACAATTTCTTCGTCGCTGAGTTCGCGATCTATATAAAGATGAAGGCGAGCGACGGTCTCGACGCAATCCATACAGTCCATAAAAATTTCTCCTACACAAGTGCTTTAACCTCTCTGCACATTCTAACATATTACTTATAAGTTTCTATTCCCCTAGCTTACAAACTATAGAGGACCTTTAGCATAGCCATTTCTATAGCTTTGAAAGCGATATAACCTTTAGGCATCACTATGTCTTTTTCGTTGTTTCTAGCTTTTTTCGCTGTTCTATGTTATGCTATCGTCATAAACTGTTGTCGGAGTAATTCAGATGAAAGAAAAAAAACCTTACTATTCAACGGAGGAAGTCGCAGAATATTACGATGTCAGTCCCGACCTTATCCGAAGACTGTGCAATCAAGGGAAAATACCAGGAGCTACACGAATAGGAAGACTATGGAGAATACCAGCAGAGTTTTTGGACAAGAATAAAAGTATTGACACCAATGAGGGCGACCAATCTAATGAACCAAAAGATTAGCGAAAGGAGGACATGTTGAAAATTTTGAAGCGCTCAAGTATGGTTAGTACTTGAACGCTCCAATGGCCTAAACCGTTGGGTACTGCCAGCCTACCAAGCATATACAGTACACTACGGACGCTCCAAGCCTGACAACAGTTACGAAGTCAGCGCAGCACATTCATAGCTACTCGCTTGTTTATGCTGCAAGGCTAGGTTCGCGCCCATTGTCGCATTACCTAGCTACCCTGTCAATTGCGTACAGAAAAGAAAGGTTATGTTCTGATGATATTACCTATCAGGCCAGAAGGTCCCTGTCTTTCAAGCATGGGGATGAATGGCCCTCCCTTACAGGGCGAGATGGGCGCGGGTCCCTCCCCTTGAACTATCCTACCGTTTAGGCTATACAACACACATGCTTAAAAACTTTCAGTATCGGATCTATCCGACAAAGAAACAACTGAAAAGCCTTGAGTCAACGCTCGAAGAGTGCCGATGGCTCTATAACCATTTACTTGAGAACCGTAAGAATGCGTATGAGCAAGAAGGGAAGAGCTTGACGTGCTACAGGCAACAAGTAACGTATCCGATACTGAGAGAGCAACGCCCCTCGTTGAATAGTGTCCATTCCCAAGTCTTGCAGAACGTGGCCGTTCGCATTGACCTTGCCATGAAAGCGTTCTATCGTCGCGTCAAAGCAGGGGAGAAACCAGGCTACCCACGTTTCAAAGGGTATGGACGCTATGAGAGCTTTTGCTTCCCTCAAAGTGGATTCAGTATCACGCACGATAACCGCGTGTCTCTCTCCAAAATCGGTGCCGTGAAAATGGTGTACCACCGTCCCATCAAGGGGATCATGAAGACGTGTACTATCCATCGTTCCTCTACGGACAAATGGTACGTGACCTTTTCGTGTGAGACTGAGCCAGAACGCCTTGAGCCAACGGCTACCCAAGTAGGGATTGACGTGGGACTCAAGACGTTTGCCACGCTCTCCAATGCAGGAGCGATTGACAACCCGCGCTTCTTTCATCAAGAAGAAAAGGCACTTGCAAAAGCACAACGTCGTCTCTCCAAAGCGGAGAAGGAAACCTTCCGCTCCGATTGCCTGAGCGAAGCGAAAACGAAGTTTGTTGGCAATCGGAATACAGAGTCCCCCCAACGCAAGAAGAGACGCGAGGTGGTAGCCCGTGTCCATGAGCGTACTCGTTTCAAGCGCGACAACTTCACGCACCAAGAGTCGCGGCAGATTGTAGACCGCTTTGGGGTCATCTGTGTTGAAGATTTGCACGTCAATCGGATGGTACATAACTATTGCCTTGCCAAGAGTATCAGTGACGCAGCATGGTCAGCCTTTTTTTCTCACCTATCCTGCAAAGCGGAAGAAGCTGGCAGACAGTTTATCAAGGTCAACCCTGCCTATACGTCCCTAACATGCAGCGCATGTGGACATCGGCAAAAGATGCCGCTTTCTGAGCGTGTCTACCATTGTCCGTGTTGCCACCTTTCGCTTGATCGGGATGTAAACGCCAGTAAGAACATTTTGAGACTGGGATTAGAGTCTCTCGGTATCCAATCCGTAGAAGCCCCCGCTTTCTAAGCATGGGGAGTAATCACAAAGACTTTCATTCCCTATACGTGTGCGATATACTATTATCATATTCTCTTAACGAGAAAGTGCAGGTGTCATAGGGGCATCTGACAAGAGGAGCGCGTGATGCCGGAACAGTCAGCATTTGAAGAGAAACCATCAACGGGACCATCTTCATCATTGAATACCACTCAGCCAACGTCTATAGTAGCAGAAGATGAACAGGAGCCTACAACGTCACAGGAAAATAATGAGGAAGAGACAGCGCCAACGAACGCAAAGACCGCACCAGTAGCAGAAGATTTTGAGGCGGGTGTTCTTGCTCAATTAGATAGCTTGTATCGTACAGCCTTACGTATGACAAGTAATCGACAGGAGGCAGAGGACCTCGTGCAGGAGACGATGCTCAAGGCATTTCGTTTTGCTCACACATATCAGCCTGGTACAAACTTGCGGGCATGGCTTTTCCGCATATTGAATACGTCGGCGATCAATCGTTACCGCAAACAGGCGGCACACCCAACACCAACGCCATTACCAGACGGCGAGGAATTTTACCTGTATAACCAGATTCGGGATTTAAGCGGACAAGAATTAAGTGCGGGTGCGGAAGAAGAGGTACTCAGCAAATACCTGGACGAGGATGTGTTCAAAGCATTGAATGATCTACCACCGAATTTTCGCATGGCGGTCATCCTAGCGGATATCGAAGGACTCTCCTACAAAGAAATTGCAGAGGCACTACAGATTCCGATTGGTACGGTGATGAGCCGTATCTCGCGTGCGCGACGCCAACTGCAACAATCATTGTGGAAGTATGCACAAGATAAAGGCTACGTGAAAGCAGAAGCATCGTGAAGACGACGTACCTTTTGGAGGCATCGTGCTATGCAGCGAAGGCGCAAGCGAAACTCCCTGAGAGGAGAGGGCTTGCGCTCCATTCCTAGTCATCAACCGACGAAGCGTTACGAACAATGTCGCTCCCAACGCGTGTGATACGAACATTGACGCAACGTCGATCCATCATATCTATTGAGCGTGTTACCAGTCCTTTGCGCTCGAGGCGAAGAATCGCCTTTGTCGCAGCCGCAGAACTAACTCCCAGATTTGATGCAATTTCACCTACAGACCAGTGTTCGCGTCGCGCCAAAAATGTCAGCACCTCAGTCTGGCGTGGAGTGACACTAATAGTTTCTCCTTGTATAATAGTCATGCTTCTCTCCTACAAAGTAATGCTTTTGGATATAAGGAACAAGATATGCGTTCCTTCAAAAGACGTTATGTAGAGAGAAGTCGGGTATAGTTCTCTCTTTTCCATCTATCCTCTTGCTATCGTAAGGAGAGATTTTGCAATGTTTGCATATCAACTTGAAGGTCTGGTACGGAGCAGTGCAGGGTAAAGAAAAAGAAACTTCCTTCACCTTCTTGACCGCTACTTTCCACCCAGATGGTGCCGCCCATCGCTTCGACCAGTTGCCTACAGATAAATAGCCCTAAACCAGCACCGCGCGTAGGGCTATTCATGTCACGTTCGAGGCGTACAAAGCGTTCAAAGAGCCGTTTTTGCTCTTCCAGGGGAACACCAGAGCCAAAGTCGTGCACACAGACAGTTACGTATTGAGCATCACTTTTGGCAGAAATCTCTATATTTGTGCCATGCGGAGAATATTTGAGGGCATTGCTTACAAGATTGAGCAGCACCTGACGTAGACGAATGGCATCGGCCATCACAGAAAGCGTCGGAGGAATTGCAATAGACACAATTCGTTGTTCACGCCTGGATATGGCTTCAATAATTTCCACGATGTGAACCACCGACTCTACAAGCAAGACTGGACTCATCTTTGTATTTTCGGCATCCACCTGTACACAGTTCGCATCCATAATGTTGTTGACCATTAACGTCAATTCATCACAGCCGCGATGGGCTTTAGCAATGAAGTCAGCACGCATATCGGCATTAAGCGTCATATTGTATTCTTCTAAGAGTTCGATATACCCAAGAACAGCGGTCAGAGGAGTACGCAGTTCATGTGAAGCGGTCATAATGAACTGATCTTTCAGAGCATCAAGTTCTTTCTGACGTTCATACGCTGCACGTAGTTCTACAGTAATCCTGGTGTTTTCCAATGTTGCAGCACACTGGCCGGCGAACATTTCCAGGACGTGTATTTCCTCTTGAAAAAAGAGATGTGGTCGTGGATAGGTGACAATGAGGATACCAAGGCGTTTCTCACCTTCACTAAGAGGAAGCCACGCAAATGGAAAATTTGGTTTTGTATCCAAACATGGCGGGATTGTAGTAGAACCTTCACCACGCGGGTAGACCTTTTGACCCGTATAATAGTACGGCAACCAGTCCTTTGCCAGCATCTTAACCTGTTGAGAGAAGTGAAGCCGTATGTTGCTACCCGCACAGGTTGTTCGTTGTAAACGTTGTTCTACTGTATCATATAAACATATTTCCACGCCTGCATTCATAGCTTCGGCAGCAATTGTAGCAAACAGGGACGCAACAGTTATAAGGTCAGGTTGCTCACTGGAAGACAGAGTGCTTGTTTTGTAGAGGTCGTTCAGCAAGACGGCGTGCGTCCTTGATCGTTCCTGTAAACGCGCGGTCTCTAAAAGATAAGAATAGCGTGCAAGTAACAATTGTACGATTTCAAAATCGGGACCAGCATATGACTGTTGATCGGCACGTTCACCCAACACAAGTAGACCAATCATCTTGCCCTGTGAGCGTATAGGCACAAGCAAGGGATCATTTTGTTCTGTGGGGTCTACAGAGGTCAAATAGCGGCCTAAACCAATAGGCATGTCCTTCTCTGCTCGTATGACTTCATGCAATAATAGGGGACGGTTTGAGACGGAAAGTCGTTCCTCTACATTTGTCTGTAATGCCAAAGCATTGGCCCCGGCAAACGATGTTGTGGTCAACTTTGATGTAAGAAGGGTCATAAGTACACGACGTGGCGCATCATTTTGCTTATCTGTTACGGGTGGAAACATATGATAGCAACCAGTATCTTCAATCAGCACAAAGAGACCAACCTGCATTGTTTTGAACGTTTGTAGAGCGGCAACGGTGATAAGTTGTGCGGCTTTCTCCAAGTCGAGAGATTCATTACCTTCTTTGATAGGTTCATCAATAAGCCGACGATAACGCAACGACTCTTTGAAGAGAACACGCTCGGTGAGTATTTTTGCCAACCACCATATCGTCGGTGCCAGCACAGCCATCGCAATAGCAATCGCGATGACGTAAAATGGAACGCTTGCACCCCACGATCTGCCTCCTACAATAGCGACAGCATAGACCAATATCGCGAGAAAGATAATGCCAATAATCCAGTTCACGGTACGACGAATATAGCTATCGAATACAAGGATTTGATAGCGCAAGATGGCGTAACCGAGTGACAAAGGTAGTAAAATGACAGGAAGGGTTGTGATTTGGGCATCAATAGCATAGGGAGATAAAACGTCGATTGTTTGAGGTATTGCAGTCAAAAGTAACAGTGGAGCAATCGCGAGAACTACGCCACTCACAAAAAAGCGTAGTTGCTCACGTTCTCTAGGAGTAGATTTGCGGAATGAAATAATAATAGTGATTAGACTGCTGACAAGAGCAAACACATCAGCGAGCAATGTTAATGTCGAGAACCAAGCAGGAAGAGTGAGAGGATAAATTATATATCCTACAAAACTAACGCTTGTCTCAAAGCAAAACAAGAAAAGCAGAAAGAGAACATACCAACGTATAGGAGAAAAACGAATAGATTGCCAGAAAGTATGCACCCATTTATACGAAAAAGTAATACTGGGTAATATAAGATGATTTTTGGGGAAAGCTAGTAGTATTGCGGCAAAGAGGATGAGTGCGAGTGAACTTGTTAAACCTGATAATGCAGGTATCAGTTGAGTATTTGGTAGTATAACAGAAGAAGCTGTTTCCAGCTCAAAAGTTATCATCATAGCACAGGAAAACGCGAAGAGGAGGAAAGATACCTGGCGATCATGTGAATAAAACCATATCAGAGAACCAACGGTAATAAAAATAAGAGCGACCGTCAGCGAAAAACCAAAAGACACCCATACAGGCAAAAGAAAAGAGTGGAACGCTGTTATATGAGAAAATGTTTGCTCAGCATCGACAAAGGCCAGCACAAAAAATACTATCAATGCCCCTAAAATAACAGCTAGCCGATTGGCTCTAAAACGTTTCCAAACGCCATGTTTCATATCCGATCCTCATTCCGCCGACCAACATCTTTGCTTATACTACGTAAAGTTCAGCAAAAGACGTAGCTCCTGAGAAATGGGCTGCTGAACTTCGATTTGCCGCAAAATATCATGAGCACGTTCACGATAAAGCAGGCTGATCCCCCATGTTGTTATTATACCCTCATGCAAAGCATCATTGAAGACCCTCTTCTTCTCTTCATCGGTTGTAGGAAGAGTATGCTGAAGAGTCATGAGCGTATGGGCAGCAAGAACAACGGGCAGAGTCTTTTTTTGGCGCACGAGGTCTGTCTTCACAATACCCTGACTCTCGCCTGTTTGCTGATATTGAAGGATATGATATAGGTCATGGCTATCGTTGTCAAGTTGATGGGCTATGCCAAGCAGTTTTCCTAATTCTGCAAACTGTGCAAGTACCTCGGCGTTGGCATTCGCACATAATGCTCCAACGCGACATGCCAGACTCATGAGCGAGCCAGCCTTGCCTGCCGCAATTTCTATACATTCTTCCGATGTAAAGCTCTCTGCAGGTCTCTGCTCCGCCAGAATATCCCGATGTTGACCTGCGGTAGCGGCAAGAGCAGCTTCCTCGAACGCATGTAGCAGAGACATTATCCGTGTGGGAGGCACACCTATCTCAGAGAGTGAAAGTAGCATGTGGTGAGTCAAAATAAGAAGTGTTGTCGATATGTTCAGGGCACGCGCAACGCCAATACGTGTGATAAGGGGTGTTTGATCGCCATCCTCGACATCATCCAAAATGTCGAGGGCGCATATGAAGCACTCAACAGCAACAGCAATGTCACAAGCTGAGCGAGTATCTATGTCAGAAGCAAGGTATTGAGCGATGAGCAGGGTGAGTTTAGGCCATACACCTGTAGATGATGGTTTTTCCATATCCTCATCTTGATCGAAAAGAAGTTTTCCAGGTTCTGCGAAAGCATTTCTGAGGTCTTCTCTGAGTACAGGATGTAACGTATTCAAAAAAAATTGTAGCCGCTCACGCAGCACAAATTGATTTGCATCGAGCGGCATTTGAGATTTCAACCTACCTCAATTTTATAACTAGTGCCACCACGAAAAGCTTGTTTTCACGGCATTGTCTAGTGCAAGGTGTGGCACCAAACGCATGACCACCTGCGCGACGCGGGGTGAGAAGCCTTCGCGCTCGATCACGGCTTCGGGATTGTTTGCTAGTTCTGTACGGAGGGTCTCCTCTGTCGAAACACGGTGGACAAAATTTTTGATTTGCTGTTCTTCCATGATGGGTCAAATCCTTTCGTTCGCTAAAAGCTGGGATGGCACGTAAGGATACGTACACTACATACCAACACGCATTACGACAAGCAGGCATAGTAAATTCCATTACTTGTACATACTTGCTGGATAAGCTCCACGTGTAGTAGTAATGATACACGGAGGCTATTAGATAAAGCAAGGGTTTTGTGTGAAAAATCTGTGATTTTTTGGTATCAAGCGAAAAAGTTATATATATCAATCGCATGAGATATGGGCTAGAGAGATTGACGGATACGCTCAATATCTGTAAAATCGGGAGGAACACAAGAAGGGGACAGCGAATATGGAAGATATTTCGACATGGCAGGACGAAGAGATATATGCGTTGCCTGAGCAGGATGAGTTAGGTGTGCTTAGCAGTACACGCAGTGTGCTTGAGCAAGGCGAATATGCCTGGATTGTGCTTGAAGGTGTGGAACGTTTAAGCAATCAATGGGTATACGAACATACGCCAGTGCAAACAGCACCAACTCCGCTCTGGGATAATACGTATCATTTTTATGATGGTACAGAGCGAACACTTAACTGGTTGCTCTTACTTGACGCGCTCAATTTTTGCTTCTGGGCGGAGAAGGGCAGAGAACGGTGGCGTATCTCTTATAAAGGGGAGACGCTCAATGGCTACTGGGCAGAGGCTGCCGCACTCACACGTGCAGTTGAGGAAGGTGTTCCTTTGTGGAATGCGGATTATCTGAGTACGATCAGCGAAGAGGTCATGGCCTCTATCTTCCGACCTGTTGAGGGTTCGGACGCTATCCCTTTGTTTGAGCAACGTGTTGCGAATGCCAGGGAGGTCGGACGAGTTTTGCTGGAAAAGTATCAAGGGCAATTTGCACAGGCGATTACACAGACCAACAATAATGCCATCGCACTTGTTCACTTGCTGGCACGCAACTTTTCTTCATTCAACGACGTCGTATCCTACAGAAAGCACGAGGTGTTTTTTTTCAAACGCGCACAAATTTGTGTTGCCGATATATACGGCTCGTTTGGGGGCAAACACCGGGGAGCATTTACCGATCTCAGCAAGCTTACTATTTTCGCGGACTACAAGCTACCACAGATATTGCGCCACTATGGAGTGATCGAATATCATCCAACATTGGCGGAACGTGTTGATAAGCAAGAAATATTGGTGGCAGGAAGCGAAGAAGGGGTGGAGATACGTGCTGTAACCATCTGGGCTTGTGAATTGTTACGACGCTCACTAGAGCGACAGGGATATCCAATGAACGCACTGGAAATCGACCAAAGGCTGTGGACACTCAGCCAGAAAAGCGAGGACATGCGCCCCTATCATCGTGTGCGAACACAATACTACTAATATATTTTATTGCTTGACGAGAGAAACGGATAGAATGTCAACACATATTCAAACGCTACAAGAGTTGCTTGCGGGGTTAGAGCATCTCCCACTTTCGATACCTGCACAACTGAGTCCTACACTTGGAGTCAAAGGGGTGGCATACGACTCGCGCACAGTCGAAGCAGGATGGCTCTTTGTGGCCGTACCAGGAGTTCATACCGATGGGCGACGTTTCATCGTGGAGGCAGCGCAGCGTGGAGCAATTGCCGCATTAGGTGAGCCGCTTGCAGAAACGTTTCCTATTCCTTACATTGAAGTTCCAGATGTAGGGACCGCGTTAGCCAACCTCGCCTGTACGTTCTACGAGTATCCAGCACAACACCTCTGTACAATCGGTGTCACTGGTACAGATGGCAAGACGACAACCAGCAATCTCATTACCATTATTTTTGAGACGGCAGAGATACCAACTGGACTGATGACTACCGCGAATTTTAAGATGCTGGGGCAAGAGTGGGAAAACACAACACGCCAGAGTACACTTGAGGCGGTTGAAATACAGCAGTTGCTGCGGCGCATGGTGGATGCTGGCGTGACGCATGCGGTCGTCGAAGCAACCTCACACGGCTTAGCATTGCAACGTGTGCATGGTTGCGCCTTCGATGTAGGTGTTGTCACAAATATCACTCACGAACACCTGGACTTTCACAAAACACTTGATGCTTATCGGCGAGCGAAGGCGCAGCTCTTTGAAATGCTCGATCCAACGCGTGACAAAGGAATTGGTGCTCATCCAGTAGCGATTTTGAATCGTGATGATAGCAGTTACGATTTTCTCAAGCCATATTGCCAGGTTCCTATCCTTGATTACGGCATAGACACACCAGCATCAGTTCGCGCTGTTGATGTGATTTTGCAGGCTCATAGTACCCGTTTCCGCGTTGTACTTCCCGATGCAGAGCAGATCATAGAAACGCAGCTTGTGGGACGGTTCAACATCAGCAATTGTCTCGCCGCTATTGCAACAACGTATAGCCAAGGTGTGTCGCTTGAGCATATTGCACGCGGACTGGCAACAGTGAAGGGTGTGACGGGGCGTATGGAAAGCATTGACGAAGGGCAGTCTTTCGCTGTGATTGTGGATTATGCACATACACCTGATAGCTTGCAGAAGGTATTGGCAACGCTACGTCCCCTTACAAAAGGCAAGCTTATGGTTGTGTTCGGCTCGGCGGGCGAGCGAGATATACAAAAACGTCCTGTTATGGGCCAAATTGCCGCGCAGATGACGGACTTCTTCGTTATTACAGATGAAGACCCACGCGAAGAGGACAGGGAGAAAATTCTGCATGAAATCGCCGTTGGTGCCGAGGCAACGGGCAAGCGACAGGGAAAAGACTTTCTCTGTATTGCCGACCGTACAGAGGCAATTCGGGCAGCAATAGCGCATGCGGCAAAAGGTGACACACTGGTACTGGCTGGCAAGGGGCACGAGCAGAATATTATTGTTGGACGTACAAAACTGCCCTGGGATGATAGAAAAGTCGCACGAAAACTGTTAAAAGAATTACCTATAAATGAGCGAAAAAAAGGGTACAATACGTAAGGGGGTTGCCTCTTACGACTATATACGGTCCTGTCTATACATATATCGCGTTTCAAGATGTGAGATGTCTAGGCGCTATTATGACTCACTCTGGGAGATATTATGATGCTAGTATGGTTATTGATCATCTTTATAGTTTGCACTGCTGCAAGCCTTGTATTGTGTGGTGTAGCAGGAAAGCTATTTCCCAAGTTTCGTAGTGGTGAGCATAAACCAGGAATGCACAGGCTTGATGTGCCAGTTGGTGGACGCGAATTCAGGTCGATAGAGCTTCCCCTTGTTGGTGGTCCCGCGTTTACGCTGGCAATGGTATGTGTAGGTGTCGGTGCAGGCTATCTCCTCAATTTCAAGCAAGATCAGTGGACGTTGCTCTTTATTGGTCTGGGTGCGACTGTCGGCTTTATGATTGTTGGTTTTATTGATGATTGGAATAAGGTATATAGTCAAGAGGGACTCTCAGAGCGTAACAAGTTCCTGGGTGTCTTTCTGGTATCAATAGTGGCGGCGGCTCTCTACTTTTTCCTTCTCCCCGGTGGCCGGGAATCTTATAGCCCTTATAAAGACCTGCCATTATTAGGCAACCTTGTGTGTACTCATCGTCCGGCGAATGTCGATAATCCCTGTCCTGTTGAAGCTGGGCAGATTGCCTATTTCGGTTGGCTCATCTTTCTCATGCTCATGACAGGCGCGATTGGTAGCGTCACGTCATTATCCGTTGATTTTAGTGATGGTCTCGATGGTTTAGCAGGTGGCCTGGTATTCAGCGCGGCACTAGCCTTTGGTATCATTGTGACAGGTCTGATCGATCCCAAACACTCAGGCGGCATCGTGCTTGAAGTATTGGCAATTCTCTGTGCAGCAGGGGTACTGGGCTATCTTCCCTGGAATTGGCCTTCATCGTGGGCGGCACGCAGAAAGGGAACCGCGAAACGACGCTCCTCTATCATCATGGGTGATAGTGGAGCACTGGCACTTGGGGGTATTCTTGCCATGATTGCGGTCTTTTCGCGGCAGGAGATCAATTTGTTGATGATTGGCGGTGCCTTTGTACTCGAAGGTCTCTCCGCACTTGTACAATCGCGCTTGATGACACGTTTCTTCCGTAGACATCTCAAAGTTTTACGTTTTGCCAATACATCCACTCGTGTACCACATACCGAATTTCCATTACCATTTCTCGCAACGCCACTGCACTGTCACTTTGACCTGCTCGGCTGGGATCGACGACGTCTGGTGTACGGTGCCTGGGCATTGGGAGCTTGTTTTGCCCTGCTCGGTGTTATGGCAGGTGTAGCACCGCTACCCTGGGAACGTTACCTGGGTCGTATCCTCGCGCTCGTTCTTGCGTGGCTTATCTGGTCGAGCGGCTCGTGGTCGAAACGCTACTTTATCGGTGAGTATCCAGCGGAGCGTACACGCCGTCGCAGGCTCGCATTATACTATGGTTATCCCTATAAAATTATGGGGCTGAGCCTTTGCCACCTCGTCGAAATCATTGAGGCCAGCGAAAATGTGATCGAGACACCAGCTGAAGACTTGACATTGTGGCAACGGATGAACATTTTCGATGCACGATCGATGTTAGGTCTCTACTGTTATCGTGCAGGCTACTATCCGGCAGCACTCGCGCAGTGGACACGCATTCCAGAGAGCAACCGCGCACTCCGTCCTGAGATTTCGCGTCTGCTAACAGAGGTCGATACCCGTATTGCGCTTGAGAAGCAGGAGACTCAACCAATGCGGCGTATTACGCGCGTAGAACCAATATTGACGGGTAACTTACCACCCGCCGATCTGCCAAATCCATATGAGCCAGTTCGTAGCGAAGAGAAAATTGATGAACATGCTGGTGGCTGGACACCATTACAAACACAGACACTACCATATGAGTCGTATGAGGATGACGATGAGGGACGACAGGCAACAGTACCATTGAACAATGAGCAAGCGATGGTGTCTTCTCAAAACGGAAGAAGCAGTACGTTAGGGTTTGTAGCAGAGCCGCACACTCGGGATACGCTGTCACCGACAGCGTCGGTATCCACAACACATCAAGGCTGGCTATCACGCTTGCTACGTCTATCATCGACAAAAGAGTAAGGGGAACAGGGAGAACCTTATGGTCTCCCTGCTATGTGACTTTATGGGCAAATGTTCCGCTTATTTACTTGCTGCGTACTATTGAAGCAGTAAGGTTAGCGGCCAGTCTGAGCAAGTTCCACTCGCCGCAAGAAGAAATAGGTAATGCCCGCGAAGATAACGCCAAGTTCAAAGCCAATATCCATACCGTAGGGTGGATTGAACAAACGAGCGACAGGGCCAACAAATATTACCTGAGCAGCACCAAGGTAAACGCCTAGCAGACCTAAAGCCATAGCCACCATAGCGGCCCAACCGATAGGGAGTTTCCCCTGAGTATCCCAATCGTCAACGTTGTACCGCCCTCTACGGAAAAGAAAGTGTTCCTCTATAAGGATAATCCCCCACGGACCAAGCCAATAGGCAATAATTAGCAAGAATTCAGTCAGGGTTGCGTTGAAATTGGCGACAGCCGGTATAGCGATCAGCATATAAAATACCGCCCCATACAACGTCCACATAGTGCGGTTGACGCGTTGAAAGGACTTACCAAGCACCTGCATGGAGAGTCCGATGCTGTAGGCGTTAGGGATATTGTTGGCAACAATACTCAACGCAAGCAGAACCAGCAGAACGCTCCCAAAGCCGCCTAAAGGCTTAGCCACCGCTGCCAGTAAATCACCGCCACTCTCCTTATAAGCGGTGGTCAAAGCCATACCAAATATTTCTAAGACAATGCAAGGAAGAGCAACACCTAAGAACGTGAGCCAGAAGACGCGGCCTGTCGGCGTCTCTTCAGGCTGTCTGACATTGTAGTCAGCTGCATAGGAACTCCATCCTGTGGCGAAACCATAGACAGCACCACCAAAGGAGATGAACGATGCAATCTCGGCAATGCCTAGCACAGGTGTAGGAATAATTGACACTTTTGGCCCTGCGAGGATTATCAGGATCAGGAATATAGCTGCTACGGGTATCCATGCGTAACGCGCATAGCTATGGATATACTTGTACCCATAGATACCAACAATTGTTGTTAATGCTGCAATGACGAGAATAGCCACTGGTAAGGCAATAGTTCCCTGACTCAGTGCTGTTACTAGCTGACCACCCACAATTGCGTTGACAGCAGACCACCCTGTAATTGCCGCTACGTTGAAGAGGGCCATGATTATCGCGCCGACCCAGCCAAACGAGAAACGCGAAATTACCATTTGTCGCAAGCCTAGTTTGGGACCCATAGTCGAGAAGAATGCCACCGGAAGAGCACCAAGAACATTAAAGAGAATGATAGCACCAACACTATCCCAAAATCCAAGACCAAAAACGGGAACAGCCAATGCACCAAGGGCAACAGTAGAAATCACCAGGTTCGCCGACAACCAGAGCGTGAAGTTATCGAAGATATGTATATGTGACCTGGTAGCCGGAGAAACACGCTCGATACCCTGAATCTCAATGCCTCGTTCACGTTCTGGAACGGAGATTGTATTAGAAGCCATTGAAGAAATTCTCCCTTATAGAATACTTACACCATGTTGCTTTGATCTTCCCAAGCAGCTTCACTGTTGGCTAGTATACTGGCTATAGCAGCAAAAACTAACCAGAGTACAGTGAGACCACCAACCACATATCCCCACGTATTTGTTGGAATCTGCTGTGCTATCGGCGAATTGGAAAGTGTGACAATAATAGCCAGCACGCAAGCAAGAGGAGCAACGATTATACAAGCCCACAGAACTGGCATGGGAAAGATGCGCTGCGCGTGAAAGCCTCGTCTATCTCGCACGTACAGTACGAACAGATTGAGAAATAAGAATAAACTTGAAATTGCCCATATCATGCTATGTGCATAGAGAGTCACCGTGAACAACTCATTTACAAGATTTACAGGATTGCCAAGCGAGATAAGGTATGGTAAGAGAAAGACAATCGCGGCAAACAATACGGCAACAGTGGTCTGGAACATGATAGCATTGATAGGAACGCGATTTTCATCAAGCCTCCCAAACCATGTTGGTAGCCGCCTATCAATAGCACCCACCAGGAGAAGGCGCCCAAAGATACTACTGAGGAGAGCCGTGAAGACGATAAAGAACGCAACAACACAGGCACAAGTGATGCTGCCCACGAACTTTCCAAACACCTGGTCAATAGTGCTGATGATAGAGAAAGGACCTTGAATCGCGGCATGCGGTCCCTGGACGACGAGCAGAGCAATGGTAACGATCATATAACTGGCGATGACAAGTAGCCCACCTCGGAAGAGGTGCTGTGAAACTACTCTACGGCTAGTGATCTCACCCCCCATCGTCATTGGAACATTCACACCTAAGAACGCAAAAATAACAATACTAAAAAGCACATAGTTACTTGGGCGAATAGCTAGATCACTGACAGTTGTAAAGCTCGTAACCATAGGATGGCCTGTTACCAGCCAAATAAGTGCTGCTAGCCCTAGAAGGGTAATCACACTAAGCATCAGAAGCATAGTTCTGTTTACAAGAATTTGCACCACACGAAACTGCTGCATAGATAGGATCAACGAGAAAATCAGAATGAGAACGATGAACACGCCTTGAAGCCGGGGTTCTGCAAGCCATGTACTATTCAGCCCCTGAAGAAAGGTCACAGCGATACCTGCGCTACTGACCATCCCCAGGATACCAGCAACCCAGAAAGAGGCACCGACAAAGAAACTCCAAAAACCGCCGAGTGCTTTCTGTGTCCAGTTGTAGATAGAGCCTTCATTGGGAAACATCGTTCCCAACTGATTTGTTGCAATGATACAAGGAATAAAAAAGACGAGAGCACCGATAACCCAGTAGGTAAAAGTAGCAACTCCTGCTCCAACCGTTCCAACCGGATTATTGATGAAAAACATAACCATCAGGAAGGTCATAGTCATGTCGAACAGGCCTAACCTGCGCGGCATTGCCTTAGGTATATAGCTCTCTGATGGGAGTACTTCTGCTTCTATGAGGTTGCTCCTGGTCGCGGTCTGAACCACCACTATATTTCCTTTCCACTTTTGTATTCATTCACATACATTCGGACACAAAAAAGTGTACATCGTATGAACAGGAGAAGCAAGGAATTTCAAACCATATAGTACTAATTACAAATTAGCTAGATAGACGACGATATGGTGAAATTTCGCGCTACTAACCAACCTAATTATAGTAAACTCTTTCAAAATGTGAGGCAGGTTGCCTCAATGAAACAACCTGCCTCTACGACTAGCAAGGACAAATCTCGCTTATGAATACTTACCTAAGCAGCCGTCTTCTCCCGTAGCCGGTTGTTCAACTCAATTCTTCTCAAGATCAGGTAAGAAATGGCCGCCAATACGACGCCAAGCTCAAAACCAATGTCGGTGTTGAGTCGTGCAGCAATAGGACCAGTAAAGAGCGACTGCGAGGCGCCAAGGTAGACACCCACAAGGCCGATTGCCATAGACGCTATTGCAGCCCACCCAACAGGCAGTCGGCTACGAGTATTCCAATCTTCGACATTGTATCGTCCATGACGGAAGACAAAGTGTTCTATGATAAGAATGATGGCCCAGGGACCCAACCAGTAGGCAATGAGCAGCAGGAAATTATTGAGCGTTGTAGAAAAATTGCTCGAACCAATGATCGCGATAGCAACGTAAACTACTGCCCCGATAAGAGTCCAGACGTATCGCTTCACACTCTGAAAAGTTTTTCCAAGCACCTGCATGGATAATCCCAGGCTATAATCATTTGGGATGTTGTTGGCAACCACACTTAGGGCAAGTAAGACGAGGATAAGGGTGCCAAGGCCACCGAGCGGATTGACAACAGCGGAAAGCAAGCCACCAACATCGCCAGTAGCCCCAAAAGCCTTATTCCAGGCTGAAACGCTACTCAAAGCTGTAGTAAAGGCTATGCCCAACGTTTCTACCAACACACAAGGGATAAAAACGCCCAGGAAGGTCAGCCAGAAGACGCGACTCGGTGCAGTCGTCTCAGGCTGATTGACGTTATAGTCCGCCGCGTAAGAACTCCAACCAGTGGCGAAACCGTAGATAGCACCACCAAAGGTGATGAAGGCAGCCACCTCAGCAAGGCCAGTATTCTGTGTAGGTATAGCACTAAAATGAGGAGCGGCGATGATAAGTAGGCCAAGGAATATGATTGCCATAGGAATCCAGGCATACCGCTCGTAGCGATGGACGTATCTATATCCATAGATACTGACAATGGTAGTAATAATGGCGATTACTAGAATGCCTACCCAGAGAGGAATCGCGCCATTACTCAGTGCAACGAGCAATTGACCACCAACGATGACGTTCACTGCCGACCAACCGATACAAGCAGCAACGTTAAAGAGCGCCATGATGATGGCTCCAACCCAGCCAAATGAGAAACGCGAGATGGTCATCTGACGCAAGCCCAACTTAGGACCTAATGTGGAGAAAAAGGCGGGAGGTAAAACACCAAGCGCATTGAAAACGATAACAACTGCTATGCTATCCCAAAAACCAAGCTTGAAAACGGGGATAGCGAGAGTTCCAAGAGCAAAGGTCGAGATCACGAGATTGGCGGAGAGCCACATGGTAAAGTTATCGAATATGCGGACATGGGTACGGGTTTCAGGCGAGACACGTTCAATACCGTGTGTCTCTATGCCACGTTCTTCGGGAATGGTTACAACGTCGGTAGCCATTTCTTCATCCTCCTAAAAAATAACTAATGATATCCATTTTACATCTCAGCGAATGATGCATAGAAAGTATAACACAAGGAACACTTTATAGGTATCACTTTATAGCCTTTTAGTCTTTTGGTAATTCCGTTATGTGAATGGCTTCATTGATGAGTGCCTAGACAAGCATAAAACAAATAGCTGAAAAACATTTATAAGCTTTTCTTGCACCTCGTGGCCCTAACGGAGTTCCCTACGTACTAGCGCATATGCAATGGCATTATGGCGTTCAATAAGTAGAGGTAGATCGACATCAAGTAGTCTGCTATTATAGACGCGAACCCGTCCATTGATGACGCTCATATCCACTTGTGGTGGATGACAAAAAACAAGTGCGGCCAATGGGTCGTGAACGGCTCCTCCCGCCAGAGCTAATGTATCCAGACGGTAGCCAATGAAATCTGCCGCCATCCCTGGCGCAAGATAGCCGATATCGTCGCGCCCAAGCACATTAGCTCCTCCCCGCGTTGCCAACCACAACGCCTCATTACTGCTCATCGCCGCTGGATTGCCCGTTACACGTTGCAAAAGTAATGCCTGACGTGCCTCAGTAAGCATATGTGAACTGTCATTGGACGCTGAACCATCTACGCCAAGGCCAACGCGCACACCTGCCTGCTGCATTTGTCGTACTGGAGCGATACCCGAAGCGAGTCGCATATTTGAGCTAGGACAATGCGCGATACCTGTGCGAGTTCGTCCTAGACGGATTATTTCATCTGTCCCAGGATGTACCATGTGTGCATGCCACACGTCAGATCCTACCCAGCCCAGGTCTTCTGCCAGTTCCACAGGTGAGCGACCAAAGGTCTCGGCACAGTATGCTACCTCATCTAATGTTTCAGCTAAATGCGTGTGCGAATGCACACCGTAGGAGCGGGCCAACGCTACACTTTGCCGCATCAATTGAGGCGAGACAGAGAAGGGTGAACAGGGAGCAAGCACGATGCGAAGCATGGCATAACGGCTCGCATCGTGGTACTGCTCAACTACCCTCTGCGAGTCGCTAAGGATTGCATCCTCGTCCTCGACCATGCTATCTGGTGGCAGACCCCCTTGCGTTTCACCTACCGACATGGAGCCGCGAGCAGCGTGAAAGCGAAAGCCCATCTCCGTAGCCGCTTGAATCTGGTCATCGAGACGGGCACCATGAGGCCAGATGTAGCAATGATCGCTCGATGTTGTGCAGCCGGACAGCATCAATTCGGCCAGAGCAGTCTTAGTGCTGATGTAGATAGCTTCAGGCGTGAGACCTGCCCAAACCGGGTAGTGAACACGCAACCAGTGAAACAAATTAACATTTTGTGCTTCGGGTAGATTGCGAGTTAGAGTCTGGTAAAAGTGATGGTGTGTATTTATCAGTCCAGGAAGGATGAGCATATTTCGCGCGTCTATCACCTGATCCGCAGACTGTGGAAGTTGAGCAGTGGCCCCGATTTGCTGGATTATGTTGTCTACGACATATATACTCCCATTTGTCCAACGATGATCGTCGTCGTCCATTGATACGAGCAGTTCCGCGTGCTGAATAAGCAACGATGTCATGCATCCTCCTTAAAGCCCCTCAAACACGATATCCTGTGCGCCTTCCCAGAGGACCAGGCGACCCAGTTCCCGCAGATGCTCATTACCTGACATAATGGTCAAGAAGTGATTGCCTGCTAACTGTCCAAGCTTACTGGCGAAACGTGCTCCTCCATAGGGGAAAAGAATTTCCGTCTCGCTGAAGCCTCCTGGATAGAGCAAGATTTGACCTGGGGCCGGGTAGCTGGTGTGATTCTCGTAACCTACTCCTATCTGAAAATCCCCCAGTGGAATCCAGGCCGCTTCTCCGCTCCATCGCGCGTGTATGATTTTGTTGCGAAACGGCAAGAGTTGTGTGAACGCCGCACATGTTTGTGGTGCATCCTCCTCTTCGAGCTTTGCGGTAAACTCCAAAGAGCCAACGGTAACGCGTAGCATATTCAAGATTACTTTCCTTCCAATTTTGCCAATTTTAGAGGCATGCGTTCCTACTAGTTTTACAGCAAGTGAGACTAGGACTTCTGCTTTCAGAGTATGTTATGCCTGATGAAGTGCTGCTAATACTCGCTCTGGCGTCATCGGCTGTTGAGTGACCCAGACGCCAATTGCATCGTGAATGGCGGTGGCAATGGCTGGTGCGAAAGGAATCAGCGGCATTTCGGCCATACCTCGTGCGCCATAAGGTCCATTGGGGTCTGCTAACTCCAAGATAACGGGAACAATCTCAGTCGGCATATCGCGAATAGTTGGCAATAGATATGTACTAAAATACGGCGTCAGGACGTGACCATCGCGCACCTGGAAATGCTCTAGTAGTGCATAACCAAGTGCCTGAGCCAGACAGCCCTCAATTTGGCCCTCTACCTGCTGCCAATTGATTGCCCGTCCTACGTCATGAACACTAATAATTTTTAGTACCTGGACCTGCCCGGTCAACACATTCACCTCGACTTCTACTGCCTGTGCCGCATAGCCATAACAATAGTTTGGCCTGCTTGCACCCGTTGTAGGATCGAGTTGCGTAGTGACTGGCGGACGATATTGTTTTGTGACGACGACATGCTGGTCATCCGTGTAGCCCCATTTCCTCTTGGCCTCTGCTGCCGCCTCTTGTACTGCACTTCCCCCCATCAATGTCATGCGCGAAGCCGAGGCACTGCCTGCGTTCGGTGCTTCACCGCTATCATCGCAGATCATCGTCACTTTGTCGAGTGACAGACCAAGGGTTTCTGCCGCGATTTGACGCAGAATAAGATGAGTTCCCTGTCCAACATCTGCCGCGCCTACACGCACAATAGCACGTTCCAGGTCGGCCTCGCCAAAGAGTTCTACCGTTGCCGTTGCTTGCTCCGGGTAGCCGAAAGAGTAGCCAACATTTTTAATGCCACAGGCAATACCTATTCCTCGGCGCACATGGGGTGCAGTCATCACATGCAGCTCGTTGGTCCCATACCCTATGCGCTTGCGAGCCTCCTCAACACAGCGTTCCAGTACAGCCAGTGCGCTCACACCGGATGGAAGTGGTTGTTGCGTCGGCTCAATGCTGCCCTCACGATAGATATTGCGTCGCCGCATCTCTATTGGATCGATGCCCACTGCCTGTGCGAGGCGCGTCACCATAACTTCACTCGCGAATTGAGCCTGTGGTGCCCCAAAACCGCGAAATGCGCCACACGGAATGTTATTTGTGTAAGCGACATACCCATCAACAACAATGTTGGGAATCTCATAGCAGCCACTGACAAAGAGCGTAATGGCTTTGAGGACTTCTACACTCGTCGAGGCATACGCTCCTCCATCAGCGATTACTTCTGCCTTGACCGCTGTGATGCGACCATTTTTCATCGCGCCCCAGCGACAGCGAATATTCACTGGATGCCGTTTGTGGTGAGCAATCATCGACTCTTCGCGACTCCATACAAGTGTGCATGGTCGTCGAAGCTTCCAGGCAGCCAATGCTAAAACATGCTGGATGGATATATCTTCTCGTCCACCGAAAGCACCACCAATGGCCGCGTACCGAATGACAACCTGTTCTTCTGGAAGTTGCAGTATCTCGGCAATCTGACGACGGTCTTCATGTAACCACTGACCCGCTGTTTCGATAATCACACGGTTACGGTCATCCACATAAGCAATTCCCGCCTCCGGCTGAAGAAAGGCATGCTCTTGCCAGGAAGTTGTAAATTCCCCATCGAGTATGACATCGGCCTCGTCAAACGCACGAGTAACATTCCCCTTGCGTATGGGTACATGTAACAATTGATTGCTTCCCAGATGTGCATGGACGAGGGGTGCATCGGGAGCGAGTGCCGCACGTGGATTCGTTACTCCAGGCAAGTCTTCGTAATCGACCAGCACCAGTTTCGCGCCTGTTATAGCGGCATCTTTATTTTCAGCCACAACAAGGGCGACTTTATCGCCTTCAAAGCGCACGATATCATTACAAAGAACGGGTTGATCCGCATCAATCAAGCCAAAGGCATTATGTGGTATATCTGCTGCCGTCAGGACTGCTACAACACCAGGAGAATTTAACGCAGCTTTTGCATCAATTGAGCGAATACGAGCATGCGGACGGTGTGCAAAGACTATTTGCAAGTGTAACATACCCGGCCTTACTAAGTCCGCAGGATAGTTGGCCTTGCCTGTCACTTTGTCCAATGCATCCGGGCGAGGTTGTGATGTGCCAATAAGCGATGTCATGTTTTTTCTCCTAGCCGCTATTCGGGGAATGATGAAGGCACACTCAAAACCGCGTCGAGGATTTTGCGGTACCCTGTGCAACGGCAAATGTTGCCGCTAAGGGCGGTCTGAACCTGATCCTGAGTAGGCCGGTGATGCTCCTGAAGCAGTTTTGCGCCCGCCATCAGCATGCCAGGAATGCAGTAGCCACATTGCACAGCCGCGGAATCGATAAACGCTTGTTGTAACGGGTGAAGTTCATCGCCGTTTGCCAGTCCTTCAATAGTGGTAATGATGGCATTATGCGCCTGTGGAGCAGGTACCAGGCAGGACATAACGGCCTGCCCGTTTAACCAGACTGTGCATGCTCCACACTCACCCTCAGCACAACCCTCCTTCGTCCCTGTTAAGCCAGCATCTTCACGAAGAGCATTGAGCAATGTCTTATGTTGTGCATTAGCCAATTGATACGTTTGACCATTGATAGTTGTGGCAATCGTGCCATCAAATGTAGCAGGCACTATGGCATCTTCAGCAGTGTCAAGAAGCACAGGCTGTATTACCTCAGCCTGTGTATTTGCCGCGATGCGCTGTAGTCCTAGTGTCATCAGGTTAGCCAGAGTTTCTCGTCGATAGGTTCCTGAGCCACGCACATCGCCGATTGGGTTAACATCTTCGTTGGCAAGCCGTCCAGCTTCAGCGCACACAGCAGCGTCAAGTGTTTTCCCCTTGAGAATTGCTTCAACGCTAGAAGCATGTACGATGGTTGGTGCCAAACAGCCGAGAGTAATGCGTGCATCGCTGACATATTCCCCTGAGAAGGTCAGCACAAATGCTATGTTGATCACCGAAATAGCTTGTGCCCGCCGTAGCCCCAGTTTGAGGAAGAGACCTCGCTGATCGGGCTGCATAGCAGGAATACGGATTTCGCACAGCAGTTCATCCGGTCTGAGTGCCGTGCGTCGGAAGCCCGGGTAAAAGTCGCGCAATGGGACGATCCGCTTCCCTACAGTGCTGATAAGGACCACTTCCGCATCTAGGGCCATGAGCGGAGTGATGGTATCGTTAGCGGGCGAGGCCGTGACGAGATTGCCTGCTATAGTGGCACGGGTACGAATTTGAGGGGCGCCCACTTCCCAGCATGCCTGTGCCAGTGGCAATGCGTATTGCACACAGTGTGGCGATGCGATGATATCGTTGTGAGTAGTCAGGGCACCGAGCGAGAGATATCCTTCTTCAAAACGAATGTACTTTAGTCCATCCAACGCAGTGATATCAATTAGCGTCTTAGTCAACTTAACGTCACGCTGTAACTCAACCAGCACATCAGTTCCTCCAGCAACCAAACGCGCCTGTCCTGCGAACTCATGTAGGAGTGCTAATGCTTCTTCGAGACTTGTTGGACGCAAATACGTTTGCAACATAGATACCTGCTTTCTACCGCTTGTATGACGAGCAAGGGTTGTTAGGATTGTGTAGCACAGTCTACATTATAGAGGGTCTTAGCAACTGCCCAATAGGTGCAGAGACGAAGCTTCCCTCGCGAAAAATTGTGTTACCTCGCACAAGCGTCTGTACAATGCGTCCACGCAGCAATTTGCCGACATAGGGACTATGTTGATGGCGGTAGAACAGGTCGGCAGATTGTAACACATTACTGCTTTGCAGGTCCACAAAAACCATATCAGCATCGGCCCCCAGAACTAGACGCCCTTTGTGGGGAAGTAGCTCAAAACGTCTTGCGACATACTCGGCGGTCAGTGCTGGAATTCTATTCAGTGATAGAGAACGGCGTTCGTAGCCATCCGTCAAGAGCAACGATAATAGGGACTGACAACCAGATATCCCACCCCAAACACGGAAAAAGTTGGCGTCAGTTTTCATGTCAGCAGGTGCAGGGGAGTGGTCAGAAGCAATCATAGGCACGTTGCCAGCGAACACTTGCTCCCATAATGCCTCTCGCTCTTGTGGTGAACGGAGGGGCGGGGCGCACTTCGCAACTGCTCCTAATTCTTCCATATCATCTTCACTTAGAACGAGATAATGGGGACACGTCTCACAACTGACATCAACTCCTCGTAGACGCGCTTCCGCCACAAGGCGCACGCCACGCCCGCTACTGACATGGACGATGTGCAGGGAACAGCCGGTCGCGCTCGCCATAAGAATAGCTCGTTCGATGGCCTCAAGTTCCGCGATAATGGGGCGAGAGGCAAGATAGTCACGTTTGCCTGTTCTTCCCTGCTCGATGGCTCGGCGAGCAAGGCTGCTGGTAATTTGGTCGTTTTCGGCATGTACGGCAACGATCTTTCTTAATTTGGCCCCCTGTACCATGCCTTCATACAGTGTCAGGTCGTCAACCGCTAAAAAATCGTCGATGCCACTGTTACTCATAAAGGCTTTAAAGCCAATCACGCCCCGTTCTGCCAGTTCCTCCATATTTGGAACATTGCCGGGTACCAATCCACCCCAAAAAGCGAAGTCAACAAGAGATGAAGATTGAGCGGCTGCCAGTTTTAGATCAAAACTTGTTGCGTCAAGCGTCGGCGGATGAGCATTGAGCGGCATATCGAAATATGTAGTGGTTCCTCCGGCAGCAAGTGCTTTTGTTCCTGTAGCAAATCCCTCCCAATCAGTACGCCCCGGCTCATTAAAATGGACATGGGCGTCGATAACCCCTGGAAAGATATGTAAGCCTGTGGCGTCGATCTCCTCTTTGCTCGTTCCTGTGAGTTCAGGGGCGATTTCAATGATACGACCATCGGCAACAGCAACATCAGCTGGCCTCGTCTCCGAGGGGGTGACAAGTGTGCCATGACGCACAATGAGATCATAAAGACTCATGGCTAGTACTCCTGAGCTAAAAGTGCAAGAAAACGCTCTACTACTGCAATGGCGACCGCTACATCCTCTGTTGTTACTGCTTCAGCTGGATTGTGGCTAATGCCTCCTCGACAGCGCACAAACAGCATACCTATATCAGTAAGCTTGCTTACTATAACAGCATCATGCCCTGCGCCACTCGCAGTAGAGAGTGGTGGGTAGCCTATCTCTTCAATAGCCTGCGCCAGCAATTCCCTCATGTGTGGTGAGCATGGTACAGCAGGATGTTCTTGTAACATTTGCCAATTGGCAGAAACGTTTCGTGCAAAGCCGATTTGACGTGCTTGTTCCTCCAACTGACGACAAGCCTCTTCACATACGTTATCGTCCTGGTGTCGTACATCTAAACTGAGTGTCACCTGTCCCGATATGACATTACTTGCGCCAGGTTGTACGTCGGTCTGTCCAACGGTAGCAACGAGTCCTGGTAGATTGCGTGCAAGAGTTTCGACAGCCAGTATAAACTCTGCGGCGGCACAGAGCGCATCACGTCGTAGAGACATTGGTACTGTACCAGCGTGCCCAGCTTCACCTGTAAAACGCACAGTAATGCGTTTCTGACATGCGATAGCCGAAACGATACCCACTGGAAGATTCTGCGATTCAAGAATCGGTCCCTGCTCGATATGAATTTCACAATAGGCCAGGAGTTCATCGCGGTGCCAGCGAGCGGTGGGCAGTGTGCCAGGATCAAGGCTGCCACCAAAGGAACGAATAGCTTGCTCCATAGAAATACCGTCGGCGTCGATTAAGTGCAGTGCTTCTAAGCCGAGCGTGCCCGTCATAGCTTTGCTTCCGATATAGGCACTATGATAGCGCAGACCTTCCTCATCGGCAAAACCAAGCACTTCAATGGCGAACGGGAGCCGTTCCTTACGTGCATGCAAACGTTCGACGCATGCAAGTGCAATCATCACCCCAAGGGGACCGTCGTATTTACCTGCGTTCCGTACTGTATCGAGATGCGAACCAAGCAACAAAGTTTTCGCGCCAGCGGAATGTGCCTCATAGCGTCCTATCAAATTACCAACAACATCCTGCTCGACGCTCATACCCGCACTACGCATCCACTGTGCGACAGTCCCATTGACCTTGTGCATTGCAGGTGATGCAAACGGTCTTGTGAGACGAGCAGACTCTTCGCTATATGTGCCAAGAATATCGCACCGCTGCATAACAGTGTGAGCAGATGTTTCTGTAGTCATAAACTAACTCCCCCGGTACGTACTGTATGCCCAGGGTGAAACGAGCAATGGAACATGGTAGGAAGCGGTTGCATCTGCGATTCCGAATCTGACAGGAATACGATCAAGAAACGGAAGGGCCATGCTTATTCCTACCTGTCCAGCAAAATACTTCCCCACGATAAATACGAGTTCATACATACCAGCTATCATCTCTTCATTTGCTAGCAGCGGTTCGTCAGTGCGCCCGTCGGCATTGGTAGATACAGTCTTCAACAAACTATAATCCCCGTCTTCCGGGTTGCGTCGCCGTAACTCAATTGTCACTTCGCATGCTGGACAACCGCGTGCTGTATCAAGTACGTGGGTAGTAAGACGACCTGCCATCTCATCCCCTCTCGCCTGCATCATGCATTTACGTCCCTGGTCATTTTTAGTTTGATCATACCATAAGCTGGGAATGGATCGCTGTACACTTTCTGTTTCGGGTCGGTTTCTGACACACCCATTGGGTCACGTGTGCGATTTTGTCCGTCAAAGGACACCTCTGCCATTTGAGGGAAGCGTGTCAAGAGTCGTAGTCCCATCTCATGCACCAGGTGTTGGATTGACTCACTCACAAATTCATGGAAGACAACCTGCACCACATCGCGTACCTGCTCACCTGGGATAAAGTGTTCCTGCATATCTACAACGTTCGTGTATTTCCAATAAATATCGAGGTAGATAAATAAGGGGCGGTCTATCCGTTCAGGGAGTGTCGTGTAGATGTCGCGAGCAAAATTGGTAAACGAACTGCCAGTGACCTTCAATAGTTGTAGTCCCACACGTCCACAACGATGATTCGTCATCACGAAGTTTCCTTCATCCGCTACAAAATCCATACTCGCCATGGAGAAATCGTCATTCGAGTGGCTGAATAGCACGTTGCTATCGCCAAAGAGTGTGTGCTCAGTAAGAGGCACCTGGGCTGGCTGGAAGGCAAGTTCTCTTCCCGTCAACCGTAACTGTTTCATGATAGGATACGTTGCGAGGAATTGCCGACCAAGTATCGTAAGAAATCCTTCGAGTGTCGAGCCACTAAACGTAAGTGCTTGTTGCAGGATGAAGTTTTTCATCGTGTCGGTCGCTACCACCATACGATTGTCACCGCGCGTATATGCTGGCAGAAAATTCTTCCCAAAGACCTCGACATCTATTTCCGCGGCAAACAGAATATTTTCTCTGCCAGTGAACGGCGACTCAGGCAGAGGTGTCACGCCTACCAGTGGAGTAGCATACGTTCGATATATAGGAACGCACGCTTTACCATAACTAATATCGTAGGTGTACTCTGTATTCATAGTTCCTCCTTCTCAGTACGCATGTGGCTAGCAACCTTTAAGTTTCGTCCTGAATAGCAAGATCATGTAAGCGGAAGAAACAAATCTTGGCAATCTCAACCAGAGCAACCTCAATCTCTTGCATACGAGAATGCTGCAAACGGCTGGAAAAGCCAGTTAGAATAGCAGCTTTCTTGTTTTCGCGCACACAGATTACAAAAGGGAAGCCGAAGCGATCATGGTAGGTCTGATTCAGTTGTGCAAACGTGGTGATTTCCGCAGGCGAAAGTCTGTCCAAACCGGCAGATGCCTGTTCATTCGTTGATGCAGGGGTAAGCGTACCGGCTAACGCGGCCCGCCCAACTAAATCAGGGTGCGCCTGAAGGTGTGCGATCTGCTGCTCAATAGGTGCATTGTACATAACATCACAAAGTGTCTGGTACAATTGTGCAAGTGAAACAAATGGACGAGCGTGCCAGCTTTGCGTCACTATCCAGGGTGGCCCCTCGAAAAGCACACCCAGAGTTGCAACGAACTGCTCCTGATTCAACGTATTGATCTCTTGCAGCGTTATGTGGCGAGTATTCATATACGTTCCTCGTTGATCGTATCAAAGTCACCGGAAATAGGCCAATCAAGCAGTACAGCATACAATCATGGTGGAGCTTTTCACCTGCCAGTACTTCCATCACGAGAGTAGAGAAAGCGAAAGAACAACGACACAATTGATGTTTCTTTCTATCTGTCGTTGCTCTTTTTGCAAACACTCTGTTACAAGGTATGAATCCTTACCTTACTTCTTTATCAACTCAACCACTGGAATCTTGCGCGTGGTCGTCTTCTCGTACTCCGCAAACTGCGGGGACAATGCTGCCTGCTTAGCGTACATCTGCGCTCGTTCCTCTTCCCCCACAACGACGCCAGTCGCAGGAAATTTCTCTGTTCCAATCTCGACGGTGACTTCTGGATGCGCGACAATGTTGTGATACCAGTCCGGGTTTGTTGGTGCGCCCGCCTTGCTAGCGAAAATGAAAATGCGCCCATTCTCACGGTAATACATTAACGGACTTGTACGTGGCTGCCCACTTTTAGCCCCGGTCGTATAGAGCAAAAGCAGAGACGAGCCTGCAAACGGCCCACTCATTTTCCCCCCGTTGGCATGAAATTCTTCAATAACCTTGCGATTCCAATCGCCCTGACGATTCCAATCAATCTCGCGATTCCCAGCGTTGACATTCTGTGTCATTGTTTCTGCTTTCTTTCCATTATCAGCATGATAGCCGACATGGACACTCAAAGGTGAAATAGATTTTTTCACGATAGAAATTACTAACATAATAATAGCACCTGAGTTTAAGAACATCAATGGCCCCTGACTTCAAGGTTATTTAGAAGCCATTTTTTGCTCAAATGAGAAACGAGCTGTTCCTACGTTATTGGCGTTTCGAGCCGACCGAGGCCCTCGATTTCTACAACCATTGTATCTCCTGAGCGCAGATATTCCGGCGGATGCTTCCCGTGTCCGACCCCGGCTGGTGTCCCTGTGGCGATGACATCTCCCGGCTCCAGTGTCATAATGGAAGTCAAGTGTTCTATAATTTCCTGCACGGAAAAGACCATATTTGCGGTCGTCGAGTTCTGCTTGACCTGTCCATTGACGCTCAGAGTCATGGAGAGATGCTGCGGATCGGCAACAAAGGCTGCAGGAGTAATCAGCGGACCCATCGGGGCAAAGCCATCGAAAGCTTTTTGCATAACCCAATCAATCCCCACTGGCGGTGCCTCAGCGATCCAGTCACGCGCGGACACATCGTTGAGAAGACTATATCCTGCAACGCATGCCATCGCGTCCTCTCCACGTACATGTCGTGCTTTTTGACCGATCACGACCGCTAATTCCGCTTCCCAATCAACCAGTTTCGCCTGCTCTGGAAGCTGAAGAGAAGTCCCTGAACCGATCAGCGTGGTTGTTGCGGGCTTCAAGAAGCTATATGGATACCTGGGTAGTTTGCTTACCCCCATCTCGGCAATATGGTCTCGATAGTTGGTGCCAATGCAAATCAGTTTACGTGGATAAAGCAATGGGGCAAGCCATTGCAATTCATCTTGACTCAGAGAGCCTGAAACCTCTTGTACCGAGCGGTTGGCAAAAACAGCATTCACAACCTGCACGAGTTTCTCGTTCCAGTATGCCCAATCCTCTACCAGTTCAAGCAGTGAAGCGGGTAGTTCGCGCACTTCGAGAGAAAGAGTGTTGTGCGCTTTCACTTTCTGTAAGAGGCTACGTAGGTCGAAAAACTTCTCTTGAGAAGCGAGAATTATGCTCTGTTTGCCAGAAACGAGAGCAGTTCCTAATTGATACTTTATTACGCTGCTTTGACTCATATGTGTTCTCCATTATCGTTGAGGCGAAACCTATCCCTACTCACTCGCCCCTTGTATACTCTCAAGAAACGAGTACATCGCCGAGACATCCTTTTCCCCTAAACCAGACGAGATCGCATCTTCATAATACTGGGCCGCTTTGTCAAGCAGAGGCGTCGGACAATCCACAGCGTCCGCAAGCTCGTTAATGACGACGATACACTCCTCTAGCTGGTGAATAGTGCTTAATGCCGGTTCATAGCGATGCTCGACCATCATCGGTGCCCGTGCCACGAACTGCGCTGAACTCGCTACACTGGGACTGAGTACCTGGATAACTGTCGCCGGGTCAAGTCCTGCTTTGGTGCTGAGTACCATTGCTTCCGCGGCTGCAAGTACATGAATACCGACTAAGAGATTGGCGACACATTTCATCTTGGTTCCAGCACCAAAGTCACCCAGGTAAAAAATCGTACTGGTAAAGCCCTCGAACACCGACTTGCAGTGCTCAAAGAGATGCTTCTCGCCACTTGCAAAGAGTACAGTCTTTCTCGTAAGGACCTGCGGCGGAATACCACTGATGGGGCAATCGAGCATATGTGCGCCTACCTGTTCAAGCGAGTGGCGTGCCTGCTCTTTGGCTTGTATCGAAAGCATACCAATATCGACAACTATCAGTCCAGGATGTGCCCCATGAATGAGTCCATGCTCGCCTGAAACCGTTTCGAGTAACGCACTGTCTTCTGGAAGACAGGTAATCACAACATCGCATTGTTGAGCGACCTCCTCACTGGAATGTGCAGGTGTACCTCCCATGATGATGAAATCGTCGATCATATGGCGGCGATACCCGATCACAGTAAAACCATGCTCAAGCAGGTTTGCCGCGATGGGCAAGCCCATTTTTCCTAAACCAATGATACCGACAGTCTTCTTCATCGCCGAACCGCTGACCGTATGGTAGAGACGTGAGTCTCGTTGCGGTTCGGAATAAGGATTCTTCATTCTCCTGTCTCCTCTCCTGCTTCAGGAGTGAAGCAAGAACATATACGTTGCATGATGCAACGTTACTCAATAGAATAACTGCCGTCAGAGTAGTGGAGAGTAAGCGTGTAACTGCCCTCGTTCAATTGCCATTCCCGTATCTCGAAGGTACGCATGCCAGATACGTTGAATGGGTCTTGCTCGGCGATTGCTTTCGCCTCTTCAAATGAGGATGCGCGAAGAATTGTCATACCGCTTCCAGGAGCTACCTGTTCGCTTGCGAGAAATGGACCGGAAGCAAACAAGACGCCCTTTTTTTCTAACCCGATCATATAGTTCAGATGCTCTGGAAGGAGTGTAGCGAGTTCGCTCATAGGCTTGAGTGGCGTAGTCAGCACGACATAGAAACGTTTCTGAAGCATACGAGCAGTTAGCTCGTTCGCCTTCTCCTGTAATTCAGACATGATTCCTCTCCTGAGATAGCGTTCTGCAAAGAAATCAGCAATATTATGTACGAGGCTGGTACGGACGACAAGGGAAGCGCCCGTACCAGCCTTGCTTAATAGTCCATGAACATGAATTCTGGTGATGGCATAGGTCCCCAGTGATTGGTTGCATCCAGACCATCTTTCCATACCTTAGGTTTTTGTGGAAACTCTTCGTGCCACGGTCGAGGTTCAAAGTATCCCAGGTCTTCGTTCAGCATGATATCCAGCTCGGTGAAAAGCTCGATAAATTGTCCATCTGGATTCCGATGATAGGTAAAGATGTTGTGCCCTGCTCCGTGACGACCCGGTCCCCAGACAAGCGGAATATGCTGGCTGTAGAGGTGATCACAGGCACGCTGCACATGTGACCAGTCTTTTAACTGAAAGGCGATGTGGTGCATCTTCTGATACTTGGTGCGTAAGAAATTCATGGTGTGGTGATCGGGGCCGCAACGCAAGAAGACGAAGAAATCCTCGATCCAGTCCGAGACACGAAAACCCAGGACAATTTGATAAAAATCAGCACTTTTCTGAACATCATGTACAGCCATCGCGACATGTCCTAATTTCTCAGGCACAATGCCCACTGATGGAAAGGTGTCATGTACCTGCTCCATCGACGAGTAAAGATGGAGTGTCGTGCCCTCTGGGTCTGTGAGTTGAAGTTGTTCGGCTACACCCGGTTGTGCATCCGATTGTGTCTCGACGGCAATGCCTTGCTCACGCAATTGGGTGGCTGCGTCCTTGAGCGTTTGACCGTTTCCGATTTGAAAACCAATATGGCGGATACCTTGCTCTTTCGCTGGATACAAGACAATGGTGTGGTGGTCGAGTACACTCCGCAGATACGCAGCTCCATCGCCGCCACGTTCCACAAGAGTAAAGCCGATAACATTCGTATAGTAGGCGAGCATAGCTTCTACATCAGGTGTGTTGAAGCCTGCATAGCCAAGTTTCGCGATCTGCATTTTCGTAATGTCCTTTCCTCTGGTCTTTGAGGATTATTGCCACAACGTTCATCATTGAGATACCTTATCAGGTACCCAGAGTCGCTCCTGCTTTTGTTGCTTCCTCCTTGTGTATAATTCGACGACAACAAAACGTGATCGACAGGCTAGTTATCCACCTTCTTGACGAACTCTCGTGAGACGTTCTTGCCTTATAACTTGGTCACTCATGTCGCAAGCTCCTTCGCTTGATTCTCCGCGGCCAATATGTCCGATATCTGCTTCACAAGCACGTGTTTGGAGACCTTGCCAAACTTTGACAGGGGAAAATCATCGACAGCTTCCAACCGTTCAGGAAGCTTGAACCTAGCAATGCCCTTGTCTGACAAAAAGTCTGTCAGTTCTTTGAGTGTCAGAGTCGCATCTGGTTGAAGGATGACAAAGGCACAGGTACGTTCTCCAAGCACTGGATCAGGCATGGGAACACATGCCACGTTCAGCACGGCTGGATGGAAGAGAATCAAGTTCTCGATCTCCTCCGCGCTGATCTTCTCGCCGCCACGATTGATAAGGTCCTTCTTGCGTCCCTCGACAATGTAGTTGCCCGATGGATGAAGCCGCATCAAATCGCCAGAGCGGTAGAAACCATCGGGTGTGAAGGTCCGTGCATTGTACTCAGGAACGCGGAAGTAGCCACGCAAAGTATAGGGACCACGCACCAGCAGTTCACCGATCTCGCCAGGGGCCACTTCGTTGTCATCCTCATCCATGAGTTTGAGTTCATCGTCCGGGCAAAGGGGTCGTCCAACCGTCTCCATGCGTATCTCGTCAGAATCGTCAAGTCGCACAAAGCACAGTAGCCCCTCAGCCATGCCGAATACCTCCTGTATTTTGCACGAGGGTATCAATTGCTCCGCTCGTCGTTTCACCTCTGGCTGGAGCTTTTGCCCGCCCGTATTGATCACACGGAGAGAAGAGAAGTCATACTCCTTTATGTGTGGATCGTTGATCCAGCGAATAAGCACGGCTGGCACGAGTTCGATATGCGTAATGCGTTCGCGCTCAATTAGTGGGAACACGTCGGCTGGTCGAGTCGAATTGCCAATGACGAAACGCGCCCCTCGATACAAAAAGCCTTGAATACCTGGACATGCTAACGGGAAGTTATGTGCCATCGGCAAAACAGCCAGGAACGAATCATCGTGCCCGATATCGTTGAACGCTACGGCTACTTTTGTGTTGTAGACGTAATCATTATGCGTGCGCGGAATGAGCTTTGGAATGCCCGTCGTTCCACCAGATAGCTGGAACAGTGCTGGCTCAGTGGGGTCAATCACCAGTTCGGTCAATCGCTCTGGAGCAAGTCCACTTTCCGTCTGTAAAAGATCGGTAAGGGAAATGGTGCCTAGTAAAGATGTGGAACCTGCGACGAAAATCCAACGGAGAGAAGGATGTTCATGGCGTATACGCTCGGCCAGTTCCGCGAAGGCAAAGTCGCCAACGCGGTCGGGAATAACATATCCGACTGCTTGACTCAGCTCAACAAACTGGTGAATCTCGCTATAGCGATGAGACGACATCGCCATCACAGGAATAGCCCCAACCTTCTGGAACGCGAAGTAGAGGTACACAAATTCAGAACCATTGGGCAGTTGCATCACAAATCGATCCAGTGGTTGCACACCAAGCTTGAGCAAGTGTAGTGCCAGGCGTTCCACTTTTTGGGCGAGCTGGCGATAGGTGACACGCTCATCACCAGCGAGAAACGCGACTCGCTCTGGATACTGAGCGACGATCTCATCGAAAAAGCGTCCCATGGTAGAATCTTCCCAGTAGCCCTTCTCGCGGTAGCGAGCAGCGAATTCAGGTGGAAACGGGACGACACCCTCAAGTGGAGTCATGACGATACCTCCTTTCCGCGCTGCTGACCGTCAGGTAGAGGCGATAGACTCGTTGCAGTGTGGGATAAGGATTCTTCCTTTGTCACCTGTGTACCAGGCTGACCAAGATACTTCGCAGTCAGTTCAGCCACCAGGAAGTGGTCTTCGACCGTGTGCCCATGCCGCATGATGGGGTACATAATAGGATAGACACCCAGGTCCATCATCCAACGGAGCTTCCTGGCGCGTTGCTCTGGCGAACCCATCACCGCGAATTTCTCCACAATATCATCCGTTACGAGGCGACTAGCGGCGGCATAATCACGCGTCTGCCAGACGGCCTGAATCTCTTTCGCTTCTTTTCCATAGCCAGAGACTTCAGCGATGGGATGATAATGGGGTGAAGCAAAGTAGAAGGCGAGACCTCGGCGCATGGCTTCCACACTCTCATCATCTTCGCCCGCGATCATGGTCAAGCTTAAAATTTTGACGCTCTTAGGATCACGCCCAACAGACTCGGCCTCTTTTTTAATGATATTGTAGTACATTTCATAGGACTCTTCGGTGAGCCAGTTGGTGATCAAACCATCGGCCATACGTGCCGCTAAACCCACCATCTTTGGTCCCAGTGCGGAAATATAGAGGGGCATGGGTTCGGGCAGAGGTCCCTCACGCAAATGGAAGTTTTTGGGGTTGAACCATTGTCCTTCATATGAGAACCGCTCACTGGTCAGGTAGCCCCGTACAATATCAATCACTTCTTTGGCACGTGCAAGAGGACGTTCCATTTTGATGCCGTGTCCCTGCTCCATAAAGCCAATACCACCGCTTCCAAGACCAAAGTGCTTAAAGCGACCATTGCTCATGCGATAAATCGTACTCGCACCCATGGCGAGCAACATCGGTGTACGCGAATAGAAATTCACAATACTTGTTCCTAGATTGATGCGTTCCGTCTCGCGTGCGAGTACACCCAGGATAGAGAACGCTTCTTTCCCCGATTCCTCGGTGAGCCAGAAGCCCTCATATCCCAGCGACTCAACAGCCCTAGCAAAGCGCACAATTTCATCTACAGACAAATCGCCCGTGTGGAGCATAACTCCGATATCTCCCAGCATTGCATTCCCCTTCCGGTTATGGTAGCCCTAGAATGCGTTGTGCATTCTTATAAAACACTTTTTCCAGGATTGTATCTGAATAGCCTAAAGACTCCCAACCTGCAATTGCGCGTCGGTGTGCGAGACTCGGATAGTCACTCCCAAACATGATCTTATCCTGAAGACGACGGCTGATATCATGCTTGAGTGAAGCTGGAAAGTATTCCGGTCCCCATCCCGACAACTCCCAGAAGACGTTGCCCTTATGCAACGCGATCATCATCATTTGATCGGTCCACGGCCAGGCAGGATGTGAGGCAATGATCTTCAGATCAGGAAAATCTGCCGCAAGGTCATCGAGCGCGGGAAACGGATTCGCGTACTTCAGGTGCCTTCCCATGCCTCCTGGCAACCCGGCTCCCAGGCCCGTCGTCCCTGTGTCTACCATGATCGGAACTCGTAGTTCGACCATTTTCTCCCAGAGAGGATAGAACTGGCGATCCCCTACAGAGAAATCGCCCATAATTGGGTGAAAATGAAACCCAATTAAGCCCAACTCTTTGACCGCTCGCTCCGCCTCACGGACCGCGATTTCTCCCTTCCAGGGGTCAACGGACCCCCACGCCTGAAGCACTGTGTCTGGATAATCGTCGCGGAATTTTGCCACATAGTCATTTGAGCAAGGAGGAAGACCACTAACCGTCTCCGTATCAAAGGCAACAAGCAATACCTGAACCCCCACATCACGCAACTCTTGAATCACCTCGCCTTCGGTCTTAGGCTCCCACGGACGATGCCAATACTCACGGAGCGCATCAGCATAGGGCTGAATCGCTTGGAACCATGCCTTTGTGTTTGGATGGCAATGCAGATCAATTCTTCTCATACTGTTTCATGTTACCTTTCGTTTCTTCCATCGCGCAACGCAAAGACTTGACGAAATGTTAAATATCTTGTATAAAATACTTTAACATAGAAATTTTAGATTGTCAATATTATCAAGTAAAAACTTATTGTTTCTAAGTATTTGCCGTCTCGCATGTATGCATAGTGAAGAAGTGGGCTATTGACAAGGAGAGAGAACATGGCCGTTCTGAATGAGGAGACATGACCATGACAAAGCACACACATATAGGCAGAGTTTGCACGATAATGCTATTTGTATTATACTTTGCTTCAACATCAGATAGTTATATATGAAAGGAATTATGGGAACACATTACAAAGGAACGCGTGATGAGATACACGCCATCGATGCCTATATCAAATTACAAAGATCGGCTGAGTCGTCGTCGGCACGAGCAACACGACACCTCACCTCCGCTGGTTTGACCTTCAGTCAGTATGGAGTGCTTGATATTCTCTATCACCTTGGTCCACTCCCTCTTGGGCAAATAGCAGAGAAAATTCTTAAAAGCGAGGGCAATATGACGACAGTCGTCGATAATCTCGAGCGACGAGGATTGGTGAGGCGCGAGCGTAGTGAAAAAGATCGTCGCGTCGTCACGTTATCGTTGACCGAAGCAGGACGACGGGTCATCGAAGAGGTTCTTCCACAGCACATTCAAGCCATTGTTGAGGAAATGAGCATCTTGACACCTGATGAACAAGAGACATTGAGTCGTCTTTGTCGCAAGATCGGCAAACAGGAACACTGCGCGGACGATCAGCAAACGCTCATAGAAGATTTGAAAGAGCAGCAAGTCGGGTAAGAGTTACAGAAGATAGCAGATATCAGGGGGCGTATTATGAGTGATGGACTTATCATCCCACCTGGGCAGGGCAAAACTCTCGTGGCGGGTGGGGCGGAGATCACATTTAAGGTGACCGCTGGGTCTTACACACTTTAGGTGAATGATGAGTTTATCTCATAGACATCGCCTTCTCTTTGAGCGCAAACCGAAACGTCTCCCGCATCTTACAGAAGAGCTTTCACCTAAAGTGTGTAAGACCCGACCGCTGAGCAGGCAGCAAGCACCTCCAGTTTTGAGGTGCTTGTTCATCCCGGATACGACGTGGGTGCTCATGTGCATGGGCATCAAGAGGAACTGTTCTATATCCTTGAGGGTGAGCTTGATCTCTTTGCCTTTGAACCTCTCGTGAGGACCGAGGGAAATTGGCGCACCTGGCAATCACGTACAGGTACTCAGGTGTTCCGCGGAGGTCCTGGAAGCATGATGTTTGTGCCACCCGGCTGCCCTCATGCATTCGCAAATTTCGGAACGACATCTGCTCGGATGCTCTTCCAGGCTACCCCAACAGGCCACGAGGGGTACTTCGAGGAACTCCTCGCTATTCTGAGGAGAGGTGGACCACCTGATCCCGAAGTTATTGTCGCCTTGAGAAGGCGTTACGATATCGAGCAACTTACGCCGCTCGTTCCGGGGCAAAGCACATCCTCCCATGAGTAGCTACGTTCGAGACGATGGCCGCGAACATCTGTCCATCATCAGCCCCATCAAGCTCCGTCTTTATGGGCGGAGCTTGATGGTTCGTGATCAGACAGTTGGACGAGGCGTCAAGCCTATGGGTAGCTTACCACCGTGACCGGGGTATCGGGGTTGGCGGAGGTAGACGAGCCACCGGTGTCGTTGACCACATGCAGGATACCGCCGGACCCGGCTGTGGAGAGGAAGATTGTGAACAGATCGTGGAGACTCGACGCCGGAAGGGTGGTGGGGACCTCAAACGCGTGTGCGGCATAGATGGTCACACCCTGGTTGAAGAAGCTGTAGCTACCCATACCGTATCCGCTGAAACTGGTCGCAGTGTTGGCAAGCTTGAAGGCCGCCCAGCCATCGACACCGGGAGCCTCCATCCACGCTGCCTGGCTGGGTGGATCGTAGGGCATCTCGTTCTGGAAGAAGATGTCCGTGCCGCCATTCCCGTTCCAGATCACCTCGTACTTCTGGTAGTGTTCGACGAAAAGGCCATATGCGGTCACATTGTTACCATTGACAATGACGCCGGTGTCGGCAGTGTTGCTGGTCCAGCCGACACCCTTGCCGTGGTCGGCTCGCCATGCCCAGATGTTATCGAGGATAACGTTGTCGCTGTTGACGACCAAGCTGTTCGTCGCGCTGCCCGGTTCCGCTCCGCCTATGCGGAAGAACACATCCTGAAGGGCCGTCGGATCGGAGGTGTCATGGTCACTGCGCTCGCCGCGGCTTCCAACCTGCAGCAACATCGGAGAGTTCGTTGTGCCCGCATCGAACATCATCCCTGAGATCGATACCCCCTTTGCACTGGTGACTTTCATTGACACAACTCCGTTTTCAGGAATCAGAGTCGGGAAGCCCAGACCGAGTACGACGGTATCGGGACGCGTAACCTTGATGCTCTTGTCCAGATGATAGATGCCCGGAGCCAGGATGAGGTCCCTACCGGAATCTAACGCACGATTGATTCTCTCTGCTGAGTCCGTCGGCTGGGCAATGAAGAACCTCTTGATTGAGACGGACGAACCGGGCGTCGCACCGTTGGCCCATGTTGTGCCAACAGAGTTGCGCTGCACCGAGGGCACGAAGACGTTGTAGTGCCCATGTGAGTCCATATACGGGTATGGTGCCTCTCGTGTCACCGGGCTGGTCGCGAGCGTGGTATACGGACCACCGCATGACGTCTGGGCGGGGAAACATTGGGCGGGCGCACCCACGACGCCTGAAAACACCTGGTTCCAGACGCCATTGCTCCAGCCAGAAAGCTTGCTGTTCCTGACCAGCCACTGTTGCTGCGAGCCGTTGACCACATTGCCGTCGAACTCTGAATCGGCGATGAAGCCACCACTCGCGAATGACGGGGAGGTGCAATAGTCCATAAGGGTGGTTGGCCCGTTGACGTGGACCCGACGCATCGGCGCGGCCTGCGACACGGCCCAGAATTCGCCGCTATAGCAACCGGAGTTCGGGGTGGTCACGTTGATGCTCAGATTCGACAACGAGCGCCAGAAGTTATCGAGCGCGATGCAGTTGTTGGCACCGAAGCACTGGTTGTATACGTCAATGGACCCATTGATGACGACATCGTTCGGGGAGAGGCCGAGACCTGCTACGGTAGTGTAGTAGCCGACCTGAAAGTTGAGTGGAGCGGTACTAGATCCATATGTGCCAGGCTCGAACAGCAACGCATAGCGCTGAGTTCCGAACTGGTTGGAGACCTGTTGGTTTGCCACCGAGTTGACCGTCGCTTGGATCTCGCTCTGCGGCATGCTGGGATTGAAGATATAGACGTTCGGGCCGAAGTTGGGTTGGCTGGACGACGTTGAGGGGGTCGCCAGTGTAGTGGTGACGCCTCTACCGTTGGTCTGCACGCCTTGTGCATGAGCATAAGCAATAGAAGGATTAAAGAGCGGAGGGGCTGCGAAGAGTCCGATCATACAACAGAGTAACACGATCAATCCAATCAGCCGTTGAACAGGTTTCCGGTGTCCCAGAGCACCGAGAGGACGCGCATCCATGACATCTCCTTTTTTCTCTCTTGCATACCTGGTGTTTGGAACACCGAGAGTTTAGCCAGATGCTGAAATAAGGGGTACTCTGGCTACGCTTCAAGGGAGTTTCAACATACCAGTTTCGATATTTTTCGGAATTAATATCGGTCAATATTCCAAATATAGCTTATTTTCTGGCGATTGTCAAGAAAGATTCATACCTATTCAGCATGTTTCTTTCTTATTTACTTGACTCAAACGAGAAAACACTGGATATTTTCTCAATTTTTCGTTGATAATAACAGAGAATCCGGCATTTTCTCGAAAATAGAGTCCTACACGCTCTATATCGGAATGTTTTTCGTAAATTTTCGTTATTCATCTGCCCGATAGCTCTGCTGAGTTGTATCTGGTCGTGGAGTAATAGTAAAGAGATTTCGATGTGCCTGTAATTACCCGCCTTGCTGAATTCAAACATCTTCTGACATAATAAGCAAAATAGATTCCATTTACCGTAAAGATAGGATATCCCTACGCATGTCAATGACTCCCACATCACAGCAAGCTCCTGAAACAAAAACGTCCAGGAAAGGTATACAAACTTTTCAAGCATTGCGCTATAGAAACTTTCGCTTGTTATGGATTAGCCTTGTTGTGTCCTCAGTTGGCACATGGATGCAGATTGTAGCACAAAGTCTTTTAGTACTCAAAATCACAAACAATTCGGCATTTGCACTAGGTACGGTTTCACTAGCACAGGCGGCATCGTTTTTTCTCTTCGCACTTATCGGCGGCAGTATTGCGGACCGCACAGATAAACGCAAGTTTCTACTGGTTACACAGAGCCTCTCCATGCTACTCGCGTTTGTGCTCGGTACGCTAGCAATTACGGGAGTGATTCAGGTTTGGATGATTGTGGTGCTGGCGTTTTGTTCAGGCACGATCCTGAGTTTCGATCAACCTGCTCGCTCCTCGCTCATCCCGACTCTAGTGCCAAGAAAAGACCTGATGAATGCGATTTCACTGCAATCAGTTGTCTTCAATGGTGCCGCCGTCTTTGGCCCTGCACTGGCAGGTATTACCATTGGGCTGTTTAGCTATGCTGGTCAAGCTTTTCATATCCCAGGTAGCTTTCTTGGATATGCAGGCAACTTCTACCTGAATGGCATCAGCTTTCTAGGTGTGCTGGTGGTGCTATACCAGCTTCGCATACCAAAAGAGGCAGAAGAGCAGGGTGTAGAGAGAAGAGGACCACTCCTGGCATCAATTCGCGCCTCGTTGGGAGCCGTGGGACGCGATGCGGCACTACCTTGGGTATTGTCCGGCTATGGTGCGCTGTTATTCTTTGGCCCTTCGACCAGCTTGATTCTCCCGATTTTCGCAACGAAAATTCTGCACATCGACGCATTCCAGATCGGGCTACTTTTTTCAGCATCGGGCTTGGGAACGATCATAGGTGCGCTGATCGTCGCTTCATTAGGCGATTTTAAGCGCAAAGGTGCATTGCTGATTGTCTCGTTTCTGCTGTGGGCAGGTGCATTGATTTTGTTTGCGCTCAGTCATGCGCTCTGGCTTTCATTTATAGCACTCTTGATATTTGGCATTGCTCAAAACGGCGTGGGAGCAACCACCATTACGCTCATGCAAACACGTGTCCCACCACAAATGCGTGGGCGCGTAATGAGCCTGAATACGCTGTTCATTATGGGCGTGCGTCCACTGGGAGACTTTCCAGCGGGTGCGCTTATCGGTTTGATCGGCGGTCCATTAACCGTTTTGATAAGCGCAGGCATCGTTGGTGGATATACGCTGTTCTTGCTCTTCACACGACCTGTAGTACGGTCACTCTAGGGTGGGGGCAAGAGCACTCGCAAGGGGATGCCCTTCCATACAACGCACGCAGACACACTCGTCTTCGTGTATGGAAGGGCATCCCCTTGCGAGTGCCCTGGCGTGAGTTACGAACTAGTTATTCGCAGCCCATGCCATATTGCTTACAGAACGTCGAGTAAGCTTCTTTTAAGCGGTGTTCCTCGACCATGTTCGCAACATCCGTTTGTAGATCTACTCGTGTTGGATGACCAATTCGCGCATCAAGTGCAAGAGCGTGAACCCAGGAGCCAAGGGCATCTTTGAAGCGTCCTTGCGCTTGATAGAGTAGACCCTGGCGTTTGAGAACCGCTCGTTGCTCAGTGGAAACATCGAGTTCAACGGCAATGGTGAAGGCATCGTGATAGTAACGCTCAGCATCTTGAAAGAGGCGCATGACACGCGCCACATCGCCAAGTCCACGTAGAGCGCGACCATCTACCTGCTTCGCTCCCTGAGCATGGGCAAGGACTTGCGCCTCCTCATATTGCTCCTGAGCATCGGGATACTCACCTTCGTCAAACGAAAGTGCCCCTAGCGATGTCAATACGCGAGCGCGGTCTACACGGTCGCCAAGTGCAGTAAATATCGTTTCGGCTTTTGTGTAGTACACACGTGCTTTCTCCAGGTCACGTCGATCTCGCATAGTATCGCCCATAGCACGCAATGCCCACGCTTCACCACGTTGAATGCCTTGTTCGTGGAAGATTGTAATGGCCTCATTACACAATTTCTCTGCTTCGTCTAACTTTCCCTGTTTATTTGCCATAACGCTTTTATCAGCAAGAACCCACGCCTGACTCGCACGTAACCCTAACTCGTTAAAAATATGTAATGCCTCGGTATAGTCGGTAAACGCTTCGGGGTATTTACCAAGTACCTCGTACACGGTACCGCGATCTCGGAGTACGGAGGCAATACCTTCTTTGTTATGTAACGTTGTAAAACTTGTTAAGGCTAGTTCAAAATGTCCTAAAGCATCGTAATAGGCGGCATAGCCACGTTGTATCTCACCGAGCACCATTTGCAGCCATGCTTCACCTTTTGTATTGCCAACCTCGCGAAAGAGCATCAAAGCCTCCTGTGCATGAAGCGTTGCCTGATGAAAATTGCCCACTTCGCGACAGAGCATCGCCAGTTCGTACAATGACCACCCGGCTTCATCACGGTTTTGCTGTTCTTTATGAAACTCTAAGCTACTATGCAAGCAGGCTTCGGACTCAGCATATTGTCCCAACTGACGTAAAATAGCACCAAGACAACATTGTATCTGCCCCTCACCCGTTTTATTGTCCGATAGAGAGGCATGAACACTGGCACGACGCAACATAGCGAGCAGTTCCTGGGCATGGCCGCGTCCGCCAAGTGCCCATGACGCACGAATTGCTACCTGCACCGCCTCTTCCAAATCACATGGTTCAGCCGCGCTTTCCAGGTGTTCTACAGCGACAAGCCATTCTTCAGGACTGGGTTGAGGCTGGTTATAGTAATATGCGGCAACCATGCGATGCACACGGCGGCGCTCCTCTAATGGAAGGTGCGAAACCGCAAAGTGACGCACCTGTGGATGAATGGTATAGACACGTCCATCAAATTGAATAAACGAAGCCTGTACCAGTTCATCACGGGCCGCACGCCAGTTGACCGCCAGGTCGGAGGGATACACCTCTTCTGCTGTAGCTGTTGTATTGTATTGTACCTCTTGTCGACGAATTAGCCGTACCGCTTCTTCTGTGCTTGCAGGCGTTTCAGGTGCAACTAACATCACGATTTGTTCACGACTAAATGGTAATTTGAAGGCTGAAAGATACGCAAGTAAGAGACGTGCCACAAGCGATAGGCGACGATAGGAGACATCCAGGACAGCAAGAATACCGGCAAGGGGAGTATTTCGTAGTTCGTCACGGATTTCCTCTAAAGATCGGGTTGCCGCTTCTGGCGCAAACATTTTTCCATCGATGGAGCGGGTCGCGCCAAAAATAAGCTCTGCACCAAGTGGATAGCCAGCGAGCAGAGTACAAATTTCGTGCAATACAGCTTGTTGTATAGGATCGTCCAGGTGAATATACTGGTCAAGACCGCTGGACGAAGCAAGGTCAACAAATAGATTGAACAGATCAACATCTGTCATTTTTCCTACATGGTATTCATACCAACGACACTGTACTCCATTTACGACAATCATTGCCTCTGGACTGACACGAGAGGTTACAAGGACAACAACCTCTGCTGGAAAGGCACTCAGGAAGGAGAGCCACTGCTCCAACTCACTCTGCTCTTTCACTTCGTCGAAGCGGTCTAAGAGGAAAAGACAGGGAAGTTCGCGGCTTGCCAACGAACGTAACGTATTCAGTACAAGCCGAGAGCGATGCATCAAATCGGCTGTAGGTCCCGACTTTAATGGCACATGCAGATAGTGGAGTATTTCAATGAGCGCATCGCCAAAGGATTTCCCACCTTGAAGCGAGACGCCAACTATACTCCCAGAGAACTTTTCCCGGTTACGCCATACAGCTTCACATGCCAGTGCACTTTTTCCAATACCTGCCGATCCGGTTATAGCGATATGATGTGTACCGGGACGAAGTTTGAAATGTGTTGCCGTTACAGATAAACTTTTGTCTTGAAGTGCTAAAGAGAGCAGTTCGCCAAGATCGTACAGTTCTTGTTCTCGTCCAATATATGGTGTAGGAACACCTAAATGCTCCAGTGGATGTGCATGCTCCTCTAGTGCGTCTTCATCATCCTTTACAATCAGGGAGACAGGACCTTCTTTCCCTTCGACAACATGTCGATAGAGAACAGGAATAAACCAACTTCTCTGATGCGTCGGCAATAACGCCTGTCGCGCACGTGCGAGAGCCTCTTCCAAAGTGCGCCCATCAGCGACAGCTTCATAGAAATGATACATAAATGTCGGGCTGATATCATCTTGCAGCGAGAACGGCATGGCAACAACGGCTGGCACTTGAGACATCACCAGTGCCGTTGCTAACGTCGCATCAACGGCAGCACGCTGGCGATGCGACTGTATATCTGTCACCTTCGCCGTTTCGCAGGCTGAGAACACAGCAAGACGTACATCACTACTGAGAAAGAGTTCGCGCAAAGATTGCGTATCAATATAACGATTACAGCCCGTTTCATTGCAGAAACACAGGTATGTTTGTGGCTTGACACGCATAAGGGAGGCATCACAATCGACACATTTACGAGCAGATGCGTCGTTCAGCTTTTCGCAGTTATTTTTTGTGCAAAGGCGCCCGTAAGCTCCGTGTCCATCGAAATGAACAACATAGCAGGGTGTAGTCATGTCACTCTCATCAAGTGTACCTGCACCACCATAGGAGTTGAGATAGCGCACCAGCTCGTCAAAGGTCGCAGGTTCTAGCCTGTCCAGATAGACCTGTTCACTTTCCAAAAGCGGCGTGAGGGCATTTTGTAGTGCCTGAAAACTGCGCTCCGTCTCTAGTTCAGCACAATCATTAGGAGTAGAGCCGATATACAGTACGCGCATGGGGAGACGTACTGGCAGTTCGCAACCGAGAGGTGTATCTGGTTGCAACAAGGCTCTTGAAAGCGTAAAGATGCCTGACGCAAGTAAGAAATGGTCGCCGCTATGCAAGAGTTCCCAGGGGTAGCGCACAAACTCATCGCATTCTGGCTCGAAACAAAATGTCATTGCGACAGTGCCACGTCGGCGCAGAGTACGCTGGATAACGCTACGCAGCACTGACTGCACCGATTGCTCAGAAACTTCATGATGACCACTATCAGTATTTTCTGTGCCACAGAGCGCGGAAAAGAGACGTTGACCGATTACACGTAATTGTTGGTCGTCGCTCTTCAAACTATTCAATTTTTTTTGCAGGGCATCAATTTGTTTACTTGAATAGGGTGGGGTAAAGCTGCCAATCACCGTGCGACCAGACCAACTCTCCCTCACCTGTACTTCATAGACCGCTTCTCGGCGCTTCCGAAAAAGAAGCGTAAGTGTTTCTCCCATATACCAGCAGGACCCGCATTCTACGGTATGAGCAATACTACCGATTTTGATCAAACAACACACACGAAACTAGTGATAGTATACCATAATTCTTGTGTTACGTGTTGTCTCTTCTTCGCGTAGATACGCGTTATTCGCCCCACAATAGTTCGACCTTGCCAAAGCGCACAACATCACCTACCTGCACTCCAGCAGCCTCCAGTTCTTTTGTGACACCCATCTTTTCGAGGGTGATTTGCAGGCGGTCCATGCCTTCTTCATTGTCAAGTTTGGTCATACCGACAGCACGTTCTACACGCTTGCCACGCACCACGTACATACCTTTTTCTTTTGTCACAGTAAAGGCATCATCGGGTTGAGGACGTAGTACAGGACCCTCCATATCAGTGATAACCTGGGCAGATTGCAAGGCGGCGCGTTCCGCCTCTTCTTGCTCGATCTCACCAAGTCGCTTCGAGGTATACTGCATGAGTTCCTCGGTTCCTTGATGCGCGGCAGCAGAGATTGCGAAAACGGGATAGCCAGCCTTTTCAGCTTTTGCTTTGAGTTCAGGCCAGCGTTCCTGCGCTTCTGGCAGGTCCATTTTGTTGAAAACGACAATCTGTGGCCGTGTAGAAAGTCGCTCATCATACTCATGCAACTCACGGTTGATGGCCTGAAAGTCTTCCCAGGGGTCGCGACCATCCACCGACGCACCATCGAGAACATGTAGCAGCAGACGGGTACGCTGAATATGACGGAGAAATTCATGGCCCAGACCAACGCCCTGTGCCGCACCTTCGATAAGCCCCGGAATATCAGCAAGCACAAAGCCATAGCCATCACCGTACTGTGGTTGACCAACTTCGACAACGCCGAGGTTGGGGGCGAGCGTGGTAAATGGATAATCGGCTATCTTTGGACGTGCAGCAGTAACAACGGAAAGCAAGGTAGATTTTCCGGCATTGGGATACCCGACAAGCCCAACATCTGCAATGAGACGCAGTTCAAGTGTGACCCAACGCTCTTGTCCGGGTTCGCCCTGTTGCGCTTCTTTTGGAGCCTGATTGGTGGATGTGACAAAGTGAGTATTGCCAAGACCACCGCGTCCACCACGTGCAATCAGAACACGCTGCCCATCTTCGATAAGATCAGCGATTACTTCCTGCGTGTCTGCATCGCGTATAATTGTGCCAAGAGGCATAAGCAAGACAACATCTTCGCCTTTCGCACCGTGCATTTTCTGACGTAGACCCATAACACCGGAGTCGGCTTTGAAGCTGTGACGATAACGATAGTCGATAAGTGTGTTCATATTGTGTGTGGCTTCAAAGTAAACACTACCACCGCGTCCACCGTCACCACCATCGGGTCCACCATAGGGAGCAAATTTTTCATGACGGAAATGTGATGAACCATCACCGCCATCGCCTGCCTTTATATGAATTTTTGTGTGATCGTAAAGCATAACATGTCCTTAACATCGCAAACGCGCAACAAATCAGGGATAATTTTTGTATAGCGCGATGTAGTATATCATATTACAGGACAGAGTGCTATTATTTCCAACACATGAGAGGAAATAAACACAAAGAACGTCCTGCACAGTGGTTGTGCAGGACGTTCTTTGTGTAAAGGCTATAAGAACTATGCTTTCGCCCCACCACTCATATTCGACTCAATCGGAGTATCAACGAGATGTTGAGAGACAAACCAGACCTGCAATTCATGCATTGGAAGAATCCGTGAACTAAGAAGATCGTTTGTTGCATAATCTTTATTGTCATCGGTCTGCTCAATGCCAGCACGAATCGTCGTGATGACGGTCGCATGTGCGTTGACTGTCCGTGCGAGCAGAGCTGGCACATCTTCTTGTCCAGTGGGTGGATGCTCGATCTTGGTCATCTCGGCAACCTCGAAAGGCATACCAGTTGTCACGCCACCAAGCGTTTGAATACGCTCAGCGATCAGATCAACTGTTTCCAGAACTTCGCCAGCATGTTTATCAAGCAGCAAGTGGAGTTGATAGAAGGTTGGACCAGTCACTTGCCAGTGATGTTTTTTGTACAGGTCATATAATGTAATTGAATCGGCCAATAGCTGATTAAGCATACCAACGTTCTGCTTGAGCGTCTCTTCTGGCATACCCAGCGGTACAGCATGTACCATCCCATAACGCTGAAGTTCATACGATTTTGGATGATAATTTGGCTGTGCGCCCGTCGTTGTGCTAGCACCCCGGGTTGATTTGTTAGTCGTTGTCATAAATTCTCCTATTGACTACTGCCTGTACTACAGTGAAAACATCGTTGTTATTTATAGCAATCCACCGCCGCCAGTATTTCCACCAAGGAATTGCTTAGCAACTAGAGCCGCAATACCTGCAACGGCTAGCTTCGCGCCCGTGCTTCCTAATGGACCGCCAGGACCCATAATTTGATGGAGAATATCGGGATTCTGCTGCTGAGCATATCCCGTGAGGCGTGCGCCTTCCTGTGGTGACATTGTTTGTGGGTTGGTGTTTTGAATTCCTGCCTGCTGTGGATTCAAGCCTCGTTGCGTTAAGCTACTGAGAAGTCCTTGCATGAGGTTTCCGCGTTGCTGCGGTGGCATTTGTTCATAATATTGCTGATGAACTTGTTGGACCATCTGTGGTGGCGCATTCTGCACAAATTGCTGATAATTTTGACGTGTCTCTTGTTCAGGTAGTTGAGAGTAGGTACCTTGATCCCATGAATTCGCATATTGTTGATACATTTGTTGGTTGTTTTGATCGTAAGGATACATTTTACAGTATCTCCTTATATTCTTAATATCGTGTCATGCTGTCGAGAAGACAGCATACACTTAACACGACGCTTCGTACTCTCCTGATACGAAGAGTAACGAAGAGAAGTTTCAAAGGTGAAAAGTTATGCGGAGGGAGGATTTACGGACCAGGTACCATGCCCCTGAGCAGGATTACATGAGTTATCAGGATTCGCAGCGCAGTACCTGCCCGACATACTCCTGTCTGCTGCTATAGTACCGGTGAAGAGAAGTGGCAAAATACCACTTTCCTGAACTTTAAATTGGATGGTGTGATTGGTAGACACACTACCAGTAAAATTGCCACTTCCTTGCAGGCCATAACCAGGTTTCACGTAGAAATAGCCACTTGTGATGTCGCCATTATTCTGGACAATGCTATTCAACTGTATTGGAGCAGTTTCATTAGGTGACACAAACGTATTTGTAACTTGGCCGTTATAGGTTTTTCCCAAGATTGGATACGTAGCAGACACTACGGTTGGCTGAGTCGTAGGCTGTGCGGTTGATTGTGGTGTCACTGTAGGTACAGCCGTGGGTGATGGCGTTGGTTGTGTCTTGGTTGCGGTTGCCGTTACCGCTGGCGTCGTGGAAGTTGCTGTAGGGCGTTGCGTAGCAGTTGCAGGAACGTTTTGCCCAAAGTATTGCACGTTGAAAATGTTTGTGCCAAAGACGACACCTGAGACGAGTACGAGCAAGGCCAGTAACGCGAACAGTATAGGTAGTATTCTGCGTCTCCTTGTTCCGTTAGCCTCCACTGATCGAGGGACTTCTGGGCGAGTGGCAGTAGTTCTCATGGATACGGGAAATGTTGCTGGAGCTTTTTGTAGCGGAGCAACAGGTACAATTGTGACGCTAGGTTCCACAATCGGCTCTGCATTCAATGCCTGCCAGAACTCTTCAACCGTTGCGAAACGCTCGTTGCTATCAATTCTCATGGCACGGTGAATCGCATCGGCAACATGCTGCGGTACAGCAGGGGCAAGCTCTTTTACGTCTTCGAGAGGATCGGTATTTTTGCTACCCATCTGCGTGAGACGATAGAGCGCGTCAGTCGGAATAGTACCAGTTATGAGTGCGTAGAATGTCGCCCCAAGCCCATAAATATCGGTTCGGGGGGTCGTGCCACGCGCATACTGTTCTGGCGCACCATAGCCCGGCGAACAACGACGGACAGCAGTTGTCGTACCATCTTGCTCGTATTCTTTCGCAATCCCAAAATCGACGAGTACGGAATGATCTTCCTCATCGGGAACGATGATATTGGCGGGTTTGATGTCGCGGTGAATAATCGGCGGTTGCTGCTTATGCAAGTAGCCGACAGCATCCACAATGGGTGCCATAATTTTTATGACATGAGGAAACGGAAGACGCTTTTCAGGCTGACGCTGCCTGAGTATCTCCAGGTTAGGACCAGCCACGTAGTCCATAAGCATATACACACGAATATTTTTATTGTCTTCAAAGACACGATATACGCGCGGAAGTGCTGGATGATCCAGCCGTTTGAGCACTTCACACTCAAATGCAAACCGTTCGCGCTCTTCTGTATTTGGATCAATGACCTCTTTGAGGGCGAACTTGTTACCCTTGACACGCTGATCTCGCACGCGATATACGGCACCAAAGCCACCCTTCCCCAGCAGGTCCTCCACGATATATCGGTCTTTTACAACGCTATTTATTGGAAGCGTTACTTGTACATATTGCACCCCTGCACCTCGAAAAGATTTATAGTATTCAGGAATTATAGGCCCAGCACAGGTGCGATAGCAAGCTCAAGTGCTATACAGGCTCTTTTACCACTTCCTCAATCAATGTTGGAATTGGTAATGTTGTCGAAACAGTGTCTTGCACAATCAACCGTGCCCCGCGCTGAAATGTAAGGTAGGCCCATGCCCATTGAAACATAACCAGGGAGCGGCTGCGGAAGTCGATCAGGAAAAAGATGTGGACCACAAGCCAGAACGTCCAGCCAACAGGACCAGTCAAGCGCAGAAAGCCAAAGTCAGCTATACTATACGCACGACCAACAGTTGCGAGATTGCCTTTATTTCTATAGTGGAACGGTTTTGTGTGTCGCTTGTCAGCAACACGATCAGCAATAACCGCCCCCGCATAGGTACCTTCTTGCATGGCGACAGGTGCAACACCCGGCAGAAGCTTGCCATTCTGCGTCAGGCTGCCAGTGTCACCAATCACAAACACATTTGCGTGTTCTGGGATGGTTAAGTTTGGTTGTACTTTTACACGTCCTGCGCGATCTACCTCTACATTCAGCCACTTACCAGCAGGAGAAGCGGCAACGCCAGCCGTCCAGATAACAGTTTTTGCCGCAAGGTGAGCATCTCCCAGCGAAACACCTTCGTCATCAATATTTGTTACAGCAGCATGCGTCTGTATCTCTACGCCGAGTTTTTCCAGTGCCCTGTGCGCCTTTGCTGCCAACTTTTCAGGAAATGCGGTGAGTATTCTAGGACCGGCTTCAACAAGAATAATACGTGCAAGTTTTGGATCAATGTGACGGAAGTCACTGGCAAGAGCTTTATGCGCGAGTTCTGCAATAGCACCGGCCATCTCAACGCCTGTTGGACCTGCACCAACAAGGACAAAGGTGAGGAGAGCCTGAAGCTTTGTCGGCTCGGTCTCTATTTCGGCGGCCTCGAATGCAAGCAAGACTTTCCGACGAATGGCGGTCGCATCTGCAATGGACTTGAGGCCCGGCGCAAAACGTTCCCATTCATCATGCCCAAAATAGCTATGTGTTGCACCAGTTGCGATAATCAAGTAGTCATAATGGATTGAACGCAATGGAGTGTGTACATACTGACCCACCACGTCCACCCCTGTCACCTCCGCCATCATTACCTGTATGTTGCGTTGCTTGCTGAGCATATGACGAATTGGGCCGGATATGTCGGCTGGCGAAAGTTCGGCGGTAGCAACCTGATACAAGAGGGGTTGGAATACGTGATGGTTGTTACGGTCAATCAACGTGATATCGACGGGCGTGTTAGCTAACGCGCGAGCTGCTTTTATACCACCAAAGCCACCACCAATAATAACAACGTGGGGTTTTGCCGCAATACGCAGTTCATTTTCCTTTGTGATATTTGTCTCGTGTGTGTCCATGCTCTCTGCTCCAAACATCTCAACGGAGAGGCCATGTGCTGTTCGTCATCGAACGCTATTCTCTATTTAGTACCTTAATTATAACACAACCACATGACTTTGTATGAGAGACGAAAAGAGTAGAAACTCTATTTTTGTTCGAGAAATGCAAGCACAGAAATTTCTTCAGGATGTAAACCGTGTAATGCTTCAACAACGGATTGTTCGTCACCTCGTTTCAGAGCTTTGAGCAGAGACCCATTGAGATAGGCATCTATAATTTCTGGATGTACATAGCTTTTACGACAAATCGCAGGCGTGTTACCAAGATGTTTGGAAGCAGACTCAATAGCACGTACAACGTTTTTCTTTGCTTGCGTCTGCGTCTCATATACACCGAGGTCCTCTAACGCGCACGTTGTCGTGATGGTGCCGGCCCATGTACGGAAGTCTTTCGCGGTAAATTCTTGTTCAGTGATCTGGTGCAGATAAGCGTTTACGTCGTCTGACTCGATGACATGAAGGTTATCATGTTCATCGTAGTACTGGAAAAGTTCGTGTCCAGGTAGGTCTTGACATTTTTTGATGATACGTGCGAGTTGGCGATCTTTGACATCAATCGTATGTTCCTTTCCACTCTTGCCGCGAAAGTGAAATTCGACGTTTGTCCCTGCGACATCCACATGGTCATCACGCATGGTTGTCAAGCCGAATGAATTGTTCTCGCGTGCATATTCTTCGTTGCCGATACGGATTGAAGTTGTATCGAGTAGACGTACAATGGTGGCAAGAATTTTTTCGCGTGGTAGACCTGTAAGTTTGAGATCATGCGCTACACGCTCACGAATAGCTGGGAGAGCTTTCCCAAAGGCAATCATTCTATCATACTTGGTTTCGTCCCTAATCTCACGCCACCTGGGATGATAGCGATACTGTTTGCGCCCCTTCGCATCTCTGCCTGTAGCTTGAATATGTCCGCGCGGATTGGGACATATCCAAACATTCGTCCATGCAGGAGGAATCCCAAGTGAGCGAATACGTTTCAATTCTTCTCCGTCATGAATTGGTTTTCCATCCAAACCGATATAGCTAAAATGTTTACCGACTCGTTTGCGACCCAGACCTCGCATTGTATCAGAGACGTAGCGCAAGCCAGCATGTTTCGCGGCCTCAACTGATGCTGCAACATCCTTATCTTGTGGTTCTTGTGAGATTATCGACGACATACTTCTTGCTCCCAATACTTCATGTTTTTCTCCGAAAGAATAGCGCATTATATGGTTCACGTTGGAAGAGATACGATTGTTGACAAACGCTTACAGGACGGTTCACAAAAGTATCTTCAAAGGCAATTATCCAATTTGCAGAATAAACATGTGCATTAGAAAGCTATATTCACAATTTACATAACGTTAACATCTAATCAACTTTTTTTCCGTATTGCTAATAGTAAAAACTAGACAAACAAAAATTCATGTCGTATACTCCTGAGTGGGTCGTCTGGCGCGGAACGTAAGCGAATGCATTTTACGATGTTTCCGTCAATGTTCGTGTTGTCAATATCGCCAGATCAAACTAACGGCTTCTGGCATAGCCCATCGTTAGTATATAAACAGGTTGGCATAATGGCAACCGTGTTCAAATCTTGTAACTTTAGGAGGTTTTGCACATGTCGAACCAGGATTACAATCAACAAGATCAGTCCGGCAATCAAGGTGGCTATGGTCAACAAGACCAAAGCAACCAATACGGCAACCAGAGCAATCAGCAAGACCAGTATGGCAACCAGGGTGGTCAAGGTGGCTATGGTCAGCAAGACCAGTATGGCAACCAGGGCAATCAAGGTGGTCAGGGCAACCAAGGTGGTCAGGGCAACCAGGGCGGCTACGGTCAACAACAAGACCAGTATGGCAACCAAGGTGGTCAGGGCAACCAGGGCGGCTACGGTCAACAACAAGATCAGAGTAATCAGGGAAATTATGGGCAGCAGCAGAACCAGAGCAATCAGGGGCAGGGTGGCGCATTAGATGGCGCACGCAACGCTGCACAGAATCAGGTCGATCAAGCGATTGACCAGTTCGGCAACAAAATCCCTGGCGGTTCGCAGTATACTCAGCAGGCGAAAGATGCAGCACATGGTGCCCTCGAAAACCTTGAAAAAGAGGGTGAAAACCGTATGGGCAACCTCGGCGGAATATTCGGTGGTAACAACCAGTAAATAGCTGCTTTACAACTCCAAACTTTACGCGAAAAGCTCATAGATATGATACATATATCTATGAGCTTTCCTTTTTTCATTACCATATTTAGTACTCTTCAAAAAACCTGCTGTCATCATATCATGCTTTCTATACGTACCATTAAATATAGGCTCCTTACTATTTATCGCTCTTGTAGCAGATGTAGTCTTCTTCTACAGTTAATGAGCGTTCGGATACGAATGAAACATGCGAGAAATTTATGATACGCAACTTAGTTGGCAGAAGCATTGCATATATAACTCGACTTCTTTGGGCGATTATAAAAGTCGCTCTCTTTATCGTTGTGCGTGACATTTTAGTGAGTAAACAAACTGATGCTCGCAACGAAGAGATGGCAAAGCGTGAGGCGCAGCGGCGCATGAACGAGTTTTTGAGTGTCGCGAGCCATGAACTGAAAACACCTCTTACCAGTATTAAGGGGAATATTCAATTGATGGGGCGCAAACTGAAAATGAATCCAGCATCCTCTACTACAGAGAAGATAAACGACCACGTAGATGGAAAGCAAGAAGATTCAACAAAGAAACTACTGGGTGAAGCAAGAGAATTACTGGAACGCACCGACAAGCAAATTACGCAGCTTAGTCGCCTGGTCAATACGCTCCTTGAAAGTTCGCGTATTAACGCCAACACAATAGATTTGCTTTTGGAAATGTGTGAACTGGACACGTTACTGCGTGAAGTCGTACAAGACATGCACCATATCCCCAAAGAACGTATTGTCCATGTGGAGATTCCCTCACAAGAGAGTATCCTGGTGATGGCTGACGTAACACGTGTGAAACAAGTGGTCATTCATTTATTATCTAACGCTCATAAATATTCTCCCCTCGAAGAGCGTATAGAGATTTCACTGCACATAGAAGGTGATAGGGCGCGTGTATCTGTTCATGATGCGGGGCCGGGTATTCCTGCCAGTGAACACAACAAAATATGGGAGCGCTACTATCGCGTACCAAGTATTGCAATACAAAACGGCAGTGAAATTGGTCTGGGCTTGGGGCTGCATATTAGCCGCACGATCATAGAGCAGCATCACGGGAATGTGGGTATTCAGAGTACCCCAGGCTCTGGCTCAACCTTCTGGTTTACGCTACCACTGCATAACAAGGGAGCGATCTGAAATCCTATCGCTTGCTTTTCGTTGCGATATCACACAGCTTGCTTCCCACCAAATATTAATACCACATTTACAAACAGATGCCCCATGTGCTAATATATCCTCAGCAATTACACCTCAGCATCAATATTACACTCTAATATTGATACATCATGCTACACTTATTTATATATTAAAAGGAAACTCCTAGACTTAGGTCTCTTTTAATGCCTGGAGGAATGTGTGGAATTACTTGGAAAAGGTAAACGAGATACAAACGCTATCGGAGATATTAGCGAGTCCGCAATTGTGACTCGATTTTTGCAACTTGGTTATGTGGTGCTTACTCCTCATGGAGGAAACCAAAGGTACGATCTAATTATCGAAGATAGTGAAGAGAAACTTTGGCGTACTCAATGTAAGACAGCAAGGCTAGAATATGAAGATACGGTAATTGCATTTGACACTGCTAACCATAATGTTACAGGGAAGAAAAGGGATTGGCGTCAGTATCGAGGGCAGTGCGACTATTTTGCCGTATATTGTGAGAAACTCGATAAGATTTATCTTATTGCAGTAGATGAAGTTGGCACGACAACCGCAAATCTCCGGCTTACGCCACCTAAGAACAACCAAGTAAAAAATATACGTTGGGCAAAAGATTATGAGTTGTGAAAATGGGCCCACCTGGGATCGAACCAGGGACCAACCCGTTATGAGCAGGCTGCTCTAACCGCTGAGCTATAGGCCCTTGCAGAGAGGATTATAGCATACCCTACTATCTCTGTGAAGGGGGTAATTTACGAAGAGTTTCCCCTGCACGTTCATACACACCCTATGTGTAGGGCATCTCCTTGTGTTCATTGATTCCAATACATGTGTGAAAGAGAGACGTGAAGACTATAGGGACCTCATTTATGACGCCCAAGCACGAGCGGAGCAACGTGTGAGTCTTCTCGGAAATGTTCGAGAGACATGATGTATTGGAAAGATGGAGTGTTTGTAGAAATCGTATCACGCCGAGACTCGCACATTGCTTCGCTCGTGCGCGGATGCGATAAATCGGACCCCTACAATCTCTCACATGCTCCTTTTCTGTGACGAATTTGTTGGAATCAATGTCCTTGGTGTCTCCCTGTTCCCCCTAATCGACGGAGACCTATGTGCAAATTAAAAAGAGAGTCGCGGATTGGCAGGCGACATGTGTATCCTCTATACACAATGCCAATCCGCGACTCTCTCTGCATCTTGTCGAGTTGGGTGGCTAGTATTTAGTAGCCGACGGTGTTCTCGAATGTGGATGCAATAACACTGTAGCCGGTATCGGTGGAGTGAATATCGTGGAAGATGCTGCACTCCCATGTATAGCTACAGATGTTGCCGTTGGGCGTTGTAGCACCACCAAAGGCACTGAATACATCAGCAACCCTGCCATAGCCATTCACATCGCTGGTAATGTGCTGGTTGATGATTTGACTATACGGAACGGTGTTGGGACAAATGTTTTGATAGGGGTCGTAATAGTTCATTACAACCAGATCGCCTGTTAGGGTGCCGTTGACCATGAGTGCGTTATGGAGTTGCGGCAGAATGATTTGCGTGAGGTTCGCATCGAGCGTTGCTAAATCACTGGCAAATTTCGCGGTATTGATGGTACACGTACTCTTGTTGATATCGGGCGAAAGGTCGTTGGCACCGATATCGAGCGTAACGGGACTGACCTGACCCCGGTAGAACGCGAGATAGAGCAGGGCTGCGTTCAGTTGTGAGCCAACATAAGGGAATTTGCGTAGAATGGGCACAGGGCACTTGCCATTAAGGAATGTGACACTGGTCTCACCGGGACAACCCAGATTGGCGATAGCTTTGACCCCGTGCCCTTGTAAGTTGGCATAGAAATCATCGGCATAGCCATCATCATAGTTGAGGTCTGGCTGATAGCCAAAGGCGAGCGAGTCGCCCAGCGCGAGATAGCGGTGCCCGGCACCAACAAGCGAGATGTGCGGACGAGGACTGGCGAGTGCCGCAGGTGCGACAATCATAAATAGGACAACAGCAAATGTGAGGGGGAGTAGAGGTTTGACAAAACGTTGATACCGGAACGATTTCTCCTCGGACATACGGCCCTCCAGTTGTAACTACAACGTAACGATGAGGAAGCAACTCATCATCGTAATTGCTCGCAACATACATAGACAGAGGAAAGAGTCGAAGTCGCCTGTACTAAGTATACACTGATAACTGAATATAACACAAGGGTTATATATCAGAAATTTGGGACGAACGTGTTCTATAATTTATGTAAGTCGTCGAGACGTTCACAAAGGCAATCAAAATGTTTCAACATTGCACAGTCCTATCATTCGGAGCAGCAGAAATGTAGACGTTCGCATGCATGTGATATAGTGAGTACAAGCCATAAAAACGATACTTGACACACAACCATGGGACGTGTTGCGCTTCATATGCGAGCAACACGTTACTACTTTATTATCATGTAGGTGATGGGCGTATGACGACAGGGCGTAGCGGTAGCATTCATCTGGGTCTGCTACTCCATAATCATCAACCAGTGGGCAATTTCCCCTGGGTATTTCAACAGGTCTTCGAGGAGTCGTATTTGCCGATGGTGGAGGCATTGGAGCGACATCCTGGCGTGAGACTCGCGCTTCACTACACAGGCTCTTTACTCGATTGGATGGAGGAGGCGCATCCTGAGTTTCTACAACGGATTGCCGCTCTGGTCAAACGTGGGCAGGTCGAGATGGTGAGTGGTGGTTACTACGAACCAATTCTACCTTCGATTCCCGATGATGATAAGCTGGCACAAATCCGCCGCTTGACGAAGCGCGTGCAGCAAGACTTTGGTGAGAAACCAACGGGTATGTGGATTGCGGAGCGCGTATGGGAGCCGGAGCTACCACGTTTCTTGCGTGAGGCGGATATCGAGTGGACGGTTCTCGACGACGTACATTTCAAGAACGTCGGGTTGGAAGATGAAGACCTGTACGGCTACTACGCCACGGAAGACCAGAGTACGGTGTTGAAGGTTTTCGCGACCAGTAAGACATTGCGTTACACCGTTCCGTGGCGACCGGTTGGCGAGACGATTGAGGCGTTGCGCTCCCTGGTAACACTTGACGGTAGCCGTATTCTAGTCATGGGCGACGATGGCGAGAAGTTCGGTAGCTGGCCTGAAACTGGCCCTTATTGCTGGGGTACAAATGGTAAGAACGGCTGGGTTGAGGAGTTCTTCACCGCGCTTGAGCAGAATAGCGAATGGCTCAAGATGACACCATTAGGCGAGTATGCCCGCACCTATCCAGCGTTGGGACGTGTCTATATTCCGACATCTTCCTACATCGAGATGACAGAGTGGGCGTTGCCGTCAAAAAAGTCGTTTATATTTGGTAAGCTCTTGCATCAGTTAGAGCAGGCCAGACAAGACGAGATGCTGCAATTCATGCGCGGTGGGTTCTGGCGTAATTTCCTGGTGCGCTACCCCGAAATCAACAATCAGCACAAGAAGATGCTTCGCGTGCATGATAACGTCTATTCGTCAGCAGCGGCAGATGATGAAAGTGGGCATGTCCATTTGTGGAAGGCGCAGGCCAACGATACGTACTGGCATGGACTTTTCGGTGGTATTTATATGGCACATGTACGCACCGCGATCTATCATCATCTTATCGAGGCAGAAAACATTGCCGATGCCACGCGCTACGGGAGCGCACACTGGCAACATTACGAGTTTACCGACTTTGACCGCGACACGCAGAATGAGTTATTGGTGGAGAGCGATCAACAAAACGTCTATCTCGACCCACAGCGCGGTGGAACGCTTTTCGAGTGGGACCTGCGCCGCAGCACACACAACATGATCAGTGGTATGACACGCCGTTTGGAGAGCTATCATCAGACGCTCCGTGAGCATGAGCAAGAGCGCAGACGTAAGAACGGTGCTACATCCGAACAAAGTATGACACAGACAGTTGGACAGGGGGAAAGTGAACCAGCATCACCACATACGACGGTTCGTACCAAAGAGCATGACCTTGATCGCTATCTCATCGTAGATCGCTACCGTCGCGCTAGTCTCATTGACCATTTCTTACCTTCCGGCTTGACTCTTTCCAGCTTTGCGGAACTGCGTTTTGAGGAACAAGGCAATTTCGTTGAGCAATCCTATCAGACGACAGTTGAGCAAAATACGAGCGGCCTCACAGTTACAATGCAGCGAGATGGGCAGGTACGCCGTGCAGGTGCGTTAAGCCCTCTGCCCGTTTCGCTTACCAAAACAGTGTTTTTACCACCTGGCGAAGAAAAACTGGTTGTACATTATGCGATAGAGAATAAAGGACAGTCGCGTCTGCAAACGCAATTCGGCTGCGAATGGAATGTCAATCTACTGGGTGGTGGCAGTAACGAGCAAGCGTATTACTATGTCGAAGGTCAAGCACTTGAAAATACACATTTTGATAGTACAGGTGAAGTAGCAAAGGTACGTGAGGTACATATTGGCAATAGCTGGCTACAACAAGATATGAGTTTCGCACTAAGTGTGGAGGCGACGTTGTGGCGTTTCTCCGTAGATACCGTGACAGGCTCCGAGGCTGGCTTTGAACGTACTCATCAGGGAAGTTCCCTTACCTTTATCTGGCCTCTCTTACTTGATGCGGGTCAGAGATGGCATGTCGAGATTGTGTGTACAGGAAGTAAACCATAGGGTGTGATAAAATCAGACCCGTACAACAGGGGTCATCGCCTCTTAGAGACTGGAACAATGGAAGGAACTCAAGGAGTATGAAACGTGTTCTGGCTATTCTCAATATAGGAGATGACCCGACGGGTTATGTGGGCGAAATTTTAGCGAAACATGGTATCGCGTGTGATGTTATCAACGCTTCGCAAGAGACAATTCCCGCTCCAACGTTGTATAATGCGATGATTGTGTTTGGAGGACCACAAAATGCGAACGAGGACGACAAATACCCGTACTTTATACAAGAAAAAGCAGCACTACGTCAGGCAGTTGAGCAAGAGGTTCCAGTGCTAGGTATCTGCCTGGGAGGACAGTTACTGGCTACCGTACTTGGTGGCACGGTGCGAAAACATACGTTGACCGAGATTGGTTTCTCTAAAGTGCAATGCACCGCCGAGGGATTGAACGATCCACTCTATGCAGGACTTTCCGGGCAGCAAATGGTCTATCAATGGCACGAAGACACCTTTGATATTCCGCTGGGGGCGGTTCGTTTGGCAACAAGTGAGAAGACGGCGAATCAGGCGTTTCGCTACGGCCGAACAGCATATGGACTACAGTATCACATCGAACTGACGCCACAGATGCTCGACACATGGTTACATGAGCCATCGCTAAAAGAAGAGATTATCAGTACGCTTGGGAGCGACGAGTATGAGCGGATTATGCGTGAGCGTCCTCAGTACGAGCGGCTGTATCGAGAGCATACGCGCGTAGTGGTTGAGAATTTTTTGCATATTGTGGAAGTGATTTAAGAAAAATGCATAAAACTCTTTTCATTTACCTCCACTTTCTGCTATACTGGCACGTATACCCTACTTTCTGAAAAACTGGGATAATGAGCATTATATTAACCTGTCAGGAACCTGTCCCCTAGAAGGGGACGGGCTTGCAAACTGTTCACCGCTTGAGGCGAGGCTGTTACAAGTCCCCCATTGAATGGGGTAGGTATCCAGAAAGCATTTTTTATGATGATAGTTACAGAGAAAAAAAGTGATAATAAATTCTGAAAGGCAGCATTCGACGCAGATGCCGCAAAATAACATGAGCCAATATACCAACCATAGTCATCACAACACACAGAATGGGCATCATCTCCATGTGCCTTTATCTAACCAGACGACATATCACACGGCTGAACTCGCCCCATTTCTCTTTGCACGACACACTATCGCGTGTGAACGTCATCCTGAGCGTAACGAAGATAGTATCGTTGTTGATGAACATAGCGGACTCGCTGCAGTATTCGATGGCGTTGGTGGCAGTGCAGCCGGACAAATTGCCTCACAAACGGCGGTACGTGCGACACAGCAGAACTGGCGACGTGTGCTTGAGCAGATACAAAAGAAACGTAAGGTGTATGATCTGCTCGATAATCCCGGCGAAAACTTTCTCTGCTCCGTCCTGGAACGTCTTGTACAAAACGCTGATGATCTCGTTCGTACCGAAGGGGCACAACGTGCCGGCACTGATGACCTTGCAACAACGGTTGCAATGGCTGCTGTGTGCCGTGAACCCAAGTCGCGCGGCTACACACTTTTCTACGCTCATGTTGGGGATAGCCGCGTCTATCTTCTCCGTGGCGATGAGCCACTCAAACGCTTAACGAACGACGATGGGCTACTTGCCAAACTGGTCGAAAACCAGGTCGTAAAGGATGAGGACGCACATCGTATCGATCAAGCAATGCGAGCAGATCAACTGAGCGATATGGAATTTAGCTACTTCCGATTGCGCGGTGGCATCACACAGGCACTCGGTGGTCCTGTTCCGCCGATGATTCACACGAATGAGATTGCAGTCAAGCCCGGAGACCGTATTCTGCTCTGCACGGATGGCATTCATGATAACCTGACCGATGAAGAAATTGAAGACATTCTGCGGAATAGCCCTCGTACATCGACAGCACGTGTGCTTGTAGAACACTCTCTGCTTCGCTCTCGCCAGGGGCGAAGTGAGACAGTAAGAGCAAAACCGGACGATATGAGTGCCATAGTCATGACTTGTCGCTTCTAAAATAGCTACACGGAACCCCACAAAAGTACCAAAATCGGTGCATTCATGTGAATGTACGGCGAATATGTGTTATCTTCCTATAAGTCATGTGCTTTGTAGTGCAACACATATAGGAGGGTCTGTACTGTCGTGGGTAGAAAACTATACATCTTGCTGGGTTTACTTACTGTTATTGTTTTGAGTGCTTGCGGCCCACAACAGAGTGGTTCGTCCTTGCCGCCACAGACATTACTCTCGAACAAAGTGAGTTCAGATAATCCGCCGACAGCAACACCACAAATTGTTATTCCCAGGCAGGTAGCGACAAAAAAACCCAAACCGTCGCCAACTCCAACTATCAAGGCAACAGCAACTATCAGGGCAATAGCAACGCCCCTTGCTACCATACCTCCAACACCTACTCATACAGTCTTGCCACCGCCACAATCGACTCCGCCTACGAACGTTCCTGGTGGTGGCCTCGGTAACTCGCCCTATGGCCCACCTCCAGCAATTACGGCCAAAGAAGTACAACTGACACAGCAACTCTTTGGCCTGATGAATAGTGATCGTGCGGCGCGGGGCCTGTATGCTTTTACGTGGAATGCAACCCTTTCGGCTGGTGCGCGTCAACATGCATGGGACATGGTGCATTGCGGTTTTAGCCATACTTGCCCCAGTGGTCTTGACCAGTGTACGCGTATCGCGAATGAAGGCTTTGCAGGCTTTACCGACTGCGGAGAATGTATTGGTCTGGCAGGTCCCTATCCGACAACCTGGGGTGGAGTTTACAATGTGCAGGAAAGCATGATAAACGAGCCACCAACAGGCTGGCATCGTATCCACTTGACAAGCACCACTCTGCATAGGGTAGGTGTCGGCCTCTTCATAGACTCACGAGGCTGGATATGGTTTGTCGAAGATATGGTAAGCTAAGCAGTAAAAACATAGGGTAAATAGGTATGTTTCATTGACAAACTCCTCATCATCATTCATTATAGTGGTAAGGAGAAAAAATCAGCGAGAAAGTGAACATAGAACGTTCTTTAGAACTCACTTTCTCGCTATCTCCATACAGGCAATGTCGCTTACTACGTTTCTATTTTAACTGACTTCCTGGCAGACGTAATATAATTGCTTACAGGACATTTATGGTGTGGGATAAAACGTATGCAATACACAAAAACACACGAAGTTTCCTTTTCTTTTGAAGAGCCTGACAAAATATTGGATGCTTTACGACTTTTATTTCAAGAAATTCATGTTCATGCAAGAGCAAAAGCCGTTGCACCAACGCCCCTTCACGCCCACACTATTCTACTTCTTGATAGCAATAGCACGCGAGCAAATGCTATCGCCTATCTCCTCTCCTCGGCTGGCTACTATCCTTTTATCGCAACAAATGCATTAGAAGCATTTACGCTGTTCTTACGTGGGGCTTTTGTACCGTTTGTTATTTTGTTAGGACAAGAAGACACAAATAAGCGCTTTTTCCTCTCGCGTCTCTTGCAGCAAGTTACACAGAAATACCAATGGGATACACCACTTATCAAGGTATACACGCAAAATCCAACAATAGCAGCACCAGATACAGAAAAATTATCACCCAATAAAAGAGCATTATTTGAAGTTTCTTCTATCTCAGAAGGGATGCATTCTTCACTCTCGACACAAACAACAGCACCGCTACCTCGCGTGCCAGAGACACCTCGACAACTACCTTCGGAGGTCGAGCGCGTTGCCCAAATGCCTTTTCCACCAGAACAATATTCTCCACAACCAACAAGCGTCATACCGCATGAGGCAGTGATTAATATATCGACGCACGATATACAGCATGAACCGGGTATTGCCGCTAAAATCTCGCTAGAAGGGTTGAGTATTGGACGATACCATATGAAAACATTCCTGGGTAGTGGTCCTCTTGGTCAAGTCTATCAGACATATGACCGTTTACGTGAACAGGATGTAGCTCTCAAAGCGATTCAGATGAATGTACTTCCACCGACTATGAGCGAGAATATCAGCACCGAGACCAACTTTTTTCAAAAAGAGATTGATCTGTTGAGAATGCTCGACCATCCGCATATTCTATTGCCGCTCAACTGCGGTAAATCATACATCAGTGGTTCACCATTTATCTATAAAACAATGCCCTATCTGGCTGATGGCTCTATTGCTGAATTGCTGGCTCAGTCGGGCATGTCGAAGCCATTATCGCCTCAACAGGTTGTGGCTATAGTTGTGCAGATCGCAGAAACGTTACAGCATGCACATTCACACAATATTACCTACCAGAATTTTAAGCTCTCTAATTTTCTTGTTCAAATGCAGGGGAAGAAGAGAAACATTATACACATCTTCTTGACTGATTTCGCAATTGCCCAAAAGGAAACGTTTTTAGTGAAAGAGCCTGCTGTCTTTCCTTATATGGCTCCTGAATGCTGGTATGGACAGTCGCTACTCGCATCTGATCAGTATGGATTAGCGGCTATCACATATGAGCTACTTACTGGACGAGTTCTTTTTCAAGGACAATCTGAACAAATCATGCGTCAGTTACACTTGTATATGCAACCACAGCCGTTGATGCTCTTTGCGCCACATCTCTCACCGCGCCTGAGCAATGTTGTACTGCGTGCGCTCTCAAAAAAGGTCGAGGATCGTTTCCCATCTATTATAGATTTCGCGCACGCACTACAGCAAGAAAGTGCATAATAAAGTGCTTTGTACCACAAGATGGGCATACAGCAATGCTGCATGCCCATCTTGTGGTACAACTTCATCTACTGTTTGAGATGCTTAGCCATCGCTATCTGGTGCAGACCTTCCACCGTTGCTACCGGGGTAAGCACTGCTCGCACCTTTGACCGTGTGCCAGAGAATCTGATTCAATTGTTGGTCTTGTGAGCTAATATCCGCGACGTTGAAGTTCATCGCCGCCGATTGCTTTGCGCCATAGGATACCATTGTATTGACCTGATCGGGGCCATACTTTTCTGGCAGAGCTGTGTATGATTTTGTGTCAGCATTCTTGTGGAAATCGCGCCACATTGGGGTCGCGGCATTATCGTACTGGCTCAGTGAACGTAGGCCGAGGATCAACTCAAGAGTACGCACCATAGCGGCAGTATCATAGAGAGTATGATCGACGAATAACGATGAGCGTTGTGTATAGGGACTGATAACAAGGGACTCAGTACGATGTGCATCGACGTGATCGGGTCCGTTCTGTGCATCGTCCTCAGTAACGACGATTGCAGTACTCGCCCAATACTTGCTGTGGCTGACGATATCTACTACTTTACCTACGGCCAGGTCGTTCTCAGCAACCGCTGCTTGCGGTGTGAGACGGCCAGGGGTAGTGCCAGAAGTGTGATCATTAGGAAGACGCAAGATTTCCAGTTGTGGCAGATCATTGTTTGCAACAAACTGGTTATATTCACGTGACCACTCAGTTACGCGGTCAGCTTCGCGATAACGAGTATCGAAGGTACGGAAATGATTGTCAAAGTGACCGACCAGATTTGGCGTTGATTTCGGATTGACCGTCTCAGACGGGAAGCACAACACATCCCCTGCTGGTACAGTCACTCCACTATACGAGTTTGCCACCGCACCAGGACATGTGCTGGCCTGACTTGCCGGGATGATCTTGACATTCTTGGCGGAGAAGTTATCGACGATGAACTCGCCATAGTCACGATAGGTGATGTGTGCCTGTGCAGACGCATCCCACAGGTAGCCACCCGCCGAGAGATTGATATTGCTGCCACCTTCAAAGTCATAGCCACGGTTGCGACCAGCACCAGGAGAGTAGTCTTGCGGCCACATCTTCTCGTTATAGTCGCTTGCATTGGCCGAGTTAATCCAGTTATGACCATCGGCACTGACTTCAGCGTCGGCGTAGAAGTTATCGAAGATACCGAACTTCTCGGCCAGCGCATGCAGGTTCGGCGTGTTGTCCTTTGGGAACAGGGTCAGCGAAGGATCGCCATTACCCGCTGGCAAGTCACCGAACACCTGGTCATAGGTGCGATTTTCTTTGACGATATAGATGACGTGCTTGATGGGAGACGTACCACCAGGAAGTGGAATTGGATTGCCCGCGTCACGTTTAAGAACCGAGTTGTCGCCAACGTGGTCGTTACGCATGACTTGATCGCTGAACAGATTTAGCAGACCCTTGCCAGGAGCAGGAATGGTGGACAGCGTACCCACAATCATAGAACCAGAATATTGATTGAAGGTACAGTTACAGTAGCCATCGTTGTAACCAGTGATGCCGTCTACAATCGGTGGGTTTTTACGTGTTGGGTTGGGATAAATCTTCTTGTCATTTGGACCTGCTCCACGTCCCTTGGCGTTGGTAACGTACAAATTGCCATCTTTACCGATAGAGACTGAGGTAGGGTACCATGCCGTAGGAATTTGACCAAGAATCTTTTCTGGTCCACTTGTGCCGTGCAACCCGATCACAACAACATCGTTGTTGCCCGAATTGACAACATACAAGTATTGATTGTCTTTATCGACTGCAAGACCCTCCGGGCTACTGCTCAACGGCGCATTTGGATACAGAGAAACGGAGATGGTGCGAACGGTCTTGTTGCTCTTTGTGTCCACCACAGAGATTGCATCGCTGTTCGAGTCTGCGACAAAGAGAAGTCCATTGGAACTAAGTGTCATTGCAGATGGATGCTTGCCGACGGAAATGGTAGCAGTTACAGTTTTGTTACTTGCGTTGATGACAGAAACGGTGCTATCGCCCCAGTTAGTGGCATACACCGTCTTGCCATCCTTGCTCACTAAGGTCGTGTAAGGATAGCCGCCAATAGCAATAGTACCAGTGATGGTCTTTGTCTTGGTAGAAATGACCGAAACCGTATTGGCGAGGTTGTTGGCAACATACAGGGTAGAACCATCCGGGCTAATGCTCAAACCTGTAGGATAGGGATTCTGCGTGGTTGTGCCAATGGTGATATCACCTGCGGGCGACAGGAGGCCATTGGAGATTACATCGAAGGTATGCACAACATCGCTACCACCACTTGCAGCGTAGGCATGAGCACCATCGGGGCTGTATGCTAGACCGACAAAGACACCATTCGGAACGGTGTATGGAATGGTTTGCACAACACGGTTGGTCGCCGTTGCCACGACTTGCAGTGATTGAATACCTGCACCGTCGTTAGAAACGAGGAGGTAACGGCCATTTGGCGACAAGACGGAGTTGAGCGGCAAATCACCAAGCGCGGTCTGCGTACCTGCTGGGGTGATCGTCCAGTTATTGACAAGACGAGTAGTGTTCCCTTTCGTTCCAGGCTGGTCAATTTGGGTATGATTCGTCGCTGCCAGGATTGTCGAGGGAAGAATAGTCGCGGCTATCACGAAAATGATGCCGACAATAGAAGCCTTACGGTGCTTTTGAAAGAAATGCCTGAGGTTGAACAACATGCTATTATCGGATTTTTGCATGCGGTCTGCCTTTCTTCATACAATACAGACATGGGGAAGCACAATGTCTGTTCTACAGCAATACGGAAACATAGATGATGCGAAGGATGTACAACAACATTCCTTCTCTCATCATAACATATTGCATTTCAGATGACGTGGTACCGATGCAAGCATAAGCTACTATGATTAAACGACTCTTGCACAATCATTAAGCAACTGTAAAATTTTTGTAAAACACCTCAAACTTTATAGTAAAGGTTACATTTTCTCATATTTCTTGCAACAAGAGAACACAGAAGAAATGTATTATTGTATATACACTTCACCTGTGTTCTATATTATCTACTTATATTGGCTACACGAATAGTGCTTCAAATTGTGTGCGGTCAATTTGCTCATGCTCCATAAGTGCATCGGCCAGACATTGAAGTTGGTCACTATGTGCAGTAAGAATAGTTCGTGCCATTGTACGACCTTCAGTGAGAATACGTTGCACCTCAGCATCAATCAACGCATTCATCGTCGTGCCTGTAAGTGCGCGTGCGGCAGGAGCAGACATAGCAAAGGAGTGATGGTGGAAGCGGTGCGTGGGCACTTCGCCATTATGACGAATACTCCCATTGGTATCTGCAACAAGTGTATGAGCGTGTGTATACACCTCGTCAGCATCAATACGACGCATATTTAAGGAGTGGGTCCCTTCCGCCTGATAGTCTGCGAAAACAACACCAATCTCTTCACTCATACCCCAGCGCGTCACCATACGCCGTGCAAGGTCGGTGACGACTTGCAAATCGTTTTCGGCTCCGGTAGTGATATAGTCCGCACCGAATGTAAGCTCTTCAGATACACGTCCACCAAGGCCAACGGCAATTTTCGCCATAAGTGCATGACGGCTGTAATTGTAGCGATCCTCCTCAGCAACAAAGTGCGTCACGCCCAGACTTTGACCACGCGGTAAGATAGTGACACGATTCACGATGTCGGCCTCTGGCAGATGATGAGCCACAAGCGCATGACCGCCTTCGTGATACGCAATGATACGCCGCTCTCGCTCACTCATTACAAGTGGTCTGAGTGCGCCAAGTTGTACACGAGCAAGTGCATTCTCGAAACATTCGTGTGTCACCTGATTAAGATCGAGGCGTGCGGCAGAAAGAGAGGCTTCATTTACAAGGTTCGCGAGATCAGCTCCACTCATACCTGTCGTCAGACGCGCCAGTCGAGGTAAGAGTACATCCTCATGAAGTGGTGTGTTGCGCGTATGGACCTTGAGGATAGCTTCACGCCCCACACGGTCTGGCAAAGAAACAGGAATACGGCGATCAAAGCGACCGGGACGGAGCAATGCTTTGTCCAGAATATCAACACGGTTTGTTGCCGCAAGTACAACGACAGCATGACGCTCATCGAAACCGTCGAGTTCAACTAGCAATTGGTTCAGCGTTTGATCACGTTCATCGTTTCCACTCATGCGTACCGAGCGTTTGCGTCCTACCGCGTCGAGTTCGTCGATAAAGATGACACACGGTGCTGCCTGACGTGCTTTATTGAACAGGTCACGCACACGACTGGCACCCACACCGACAAACATTTCCACAAACTCTGAGGCACTCATGCTGAAGAAAGGCACCCCTGCTTCACCCGCAACGGCACGTGCCAACAAGGTTTTGCCTGTTCCAGGAGGGCCAACAAGCAAGGCGCCGCGTGGAATATGAGCACCCAACTTCTTGAAACGCTCTGGACCTCGCAAAAGCTGTACAATTTCTTCTAATTCTGTACGCACTTCATCAATTCCAGCAACGTCAGCAAATGTGACAGGCGGAGCAATATTGATGGGCGAATCTGCCTTTACAGGAGTCGTAGATGTTCTCGTGGAATGCTCAGATTTATTTTGTACTTCTGCTTCTTTCGTCCGCACAAATCGTTTCGCTCTGCTCTGCCCGATCTGTGTAATACGTTCGTCCATACGTTGTGTAGAACGTGGTCCTCCATTACGTAGCCTGAGAAGGACAAGTAATGCAACAACCATTAAGAGCAATGGTGCAAATCGCCATACGAATGTAAAGAGTACAGAAGATTGTGCAAGAGGAAGCGTCGTTATCTTCACCTTATTTTGCAGCAGCAGAGGTGTTAGCTGTACGTTCCCTCCCGTCGGTAGACTTGTATACACGAAAGTCGTTGTATTCAATGCCGTCGGGGACACACTCAGGTCTGTATTTCTTACGCTAATATAGTGAAACCAGGCACTATACGTTTGCGATGCATCTGTATGTTGCACATTTTTCGCTGTTGTCACAGGCGTTTGTGAAAGCGGGTGTTGTAGTAAGCCGTTCACATCATTCCCTTGAATTACAACGGCGACCATATTTCCTGTCTTCACCTGTTGCAAAAATGTACTGTAGTCAAGAGTTGTGACGCCATTGGGAGCCGCATGAGTAGATGGTGCACGTAATTGACTGGCGATTCCGAAGAGCAGTCCGACAACTAACAGAAGTAAAACACATGTAATCATCGTCGTATACTGATTTGAAAGAAATTTTAGCAGCTTACGACTCTTGCTTTTGCTAGCAGTAGGTCGTCGATTAGACTGCTTAGAAGCCTCCGACTTCTGTTTGCGGTTCGTAGAATTGTCCATTTATTTACCTTGCTTGTTCAGGTTGCCTGAATAAACCACCATGTTCATCCTCATATTGTGACAAGCAGGAAAATGGTAGAAGCTACCATAAAAAAAGGCATTTTTACCTTTTTTCTGACACGCATTCCAGTTCCATGTTTCCCTTTTTGTCCTACGTGATACATACCATTCCTTCGTTGCCATCATCACGCTACATATCCCCCTCATCTCGTCGTCGTTACCACTTGTCAACCCGCGCCGAAAGAATACCTCTTTGAAAATTCCTGCGAAAGAAATGCAGGGAAGAGACCGAAAGACAATTTCAAGCTAAGAAAACAGGCATCTTCGTTATGGACATATGAGGATAGTGTACAGCTTTCAATGGAAAGTACCGAAAATGCTGGCTGCATACGGTACTTTTTTCTTAGATAATAGAGACACTTACATGTCTCTAACTATTTTTATTGTAGTCTTTTGATACAAGGAGGTACGAAATGAAACATCTTAGCAGAGCGCTCACTATGCGAGTACATATGTAGAGCGGCTCTCTATTTTTATCACGTTGCATTTTGCATAAACTAATACACGCCCGAAACATATCTCTTTTTTCTCAGTAAAATCTAATATTTGAGGGCAAGTACACCAACTCACAACGAATTCGTGATACAATCAAATTCGCGTTTGTATCATGTAAGCTGCAGAAAGGCTGACATTTGATGAAGGCAATTCGTATCAATGAAACAGGCGGGCCAGAGGTTATGCACCTCGAAGAAATAGAGAAACCAACACCGAAAGCTGGTGAAGTGCTTATTAGAATAGCGGCGGCTGGTATCAATTATGCGGACCTTGCACAACGACAAGGAGCATATTTGACACGCACGCGTACTCCAATGACAATGGGCTTCGAGATTGCGGGAACGGTGGAGGCACTTGGAGATGGTGTATCGTCACCACAAGTGGGGAGTCGTGTTGTCGCACTAACCGCTGGTGGTTATGCGGAGTACACAACGGCACCCGCGAACACTGTCATTCCTATACCCAACAATCTCGACTTTGCAAGTGCAGCAGCATTTCCAGTACAGGGCGTTACTGCCTATCAACTGCTACACGAATCAACACGGCTACAGTCAGGAGAAAGCGTACTCGTTCATGCGGCGGCTGGCGGTGTAGGAACGCTCGCTATTCAGCTTGCAAAACTCATGGGAGCAAAAACCGTTGTTGGAACCGCCAGTAGTGATAAGAAGCTAGCACTGGTGCGCGAGCTTGGAGCAGATGCCGCCATTAACTACACGGAAGATACATGGGCGGAACAGGTCAAGCAAGCGACTAATGGCAACGGGCCTGACGTTATTTTGGAGATGGTCGGTGGAGATATCGCTGAGAAGAGTCTGCAAATCCTGGCACCTTTTGGCCGTATGGTAGTATATGGTGCCGCCGGTGGACAGGGAGTTCAATTCTCAGGTGTTCAATTGATGTATAAGAATCAGTCCATCGTGGGCTACTGGCTTACGTCCTGGATGAGTCGCCCCGATAAAACTGCGGAGGCGGCTCAAGCGTTGATACAGTACCTCGCAAGTGGGCAACTGCGTATTATCGTTGGTAGTACCTTCCCTCTTGAGAGTGCTGCTGACGCACATAAAGCGATTGCAGAACGCAAAACAATTGGCAAGGTGGTACTCGTCGTGTGATGCTTTTCCTGGACCAGTAGTAGTCATTTCACATGATCGCTGGTTTATCGAACGTTTCGCAGGTGAGCGGTGGGAACTAGGCGAGGGCGTACTGAAAAAACATGAGCAAACCGTAATAAAGAGGGCATATAAGTAGTTGACGTGGAGTGTTATAGCGATTGTAATAGGCTTCGGACTATATATGGGAGGAAGTATCCTTGCTCAAACATTTGTGCATTGAAACAGGGATACTCCCGTTTTATGGTCAGTCTTGTGGTATCTGTCGAGACATAGAAAGAAACTCATATTCACTTCCATTTGTTTGATGCATAAATGTCTCTTCAAGTACAAAGCCTGCTTGCTGATAGACACGAATGGCTCGACGGTTAAACGTCGCAACGCTCAAACGCACCTGGGTCGCCGAGAAGTGTGTTTGAGCAAATGTGACCCCCGAACGTACAAATGCACTTCCAAACCCTTTTCCAGTGCTATCAGGACGCAAACCTAACCCCATCTCAACAACCTCACTATTTATCCTTCGATAGCTAAAAAAACCAATCAATTCATTCTGTTCACTCTGGACGGAAAAGTATGTATCCTTCCTACTTTGTGGATTCAGCAATTCAGCGAGGTCTTCTGGATCGTGATCCATATTGTAAAAATCGTATGGGGCTTCATAGTGCCAAGAGGCAATTCGGTGAGCATCCTCTTTCGTCATAGGAACGATGTGCCATTGCATGAAAGCCGCTCCTTTTCTCTCAGGTTTAGTTAGCGCATGTGTAGCAGCAAAAGGTTCGGGTTTTCAAGCGATGCAACGAGAGTATTTAGAAAGCGCATCGCTAACTCACCATCTATGAGCCGATGATCGGCGGTGAAGGAGAGCGGTAGCACAGAACGCACCTCGACACGATCCTCAACAACCCACGGACGCTTGACAATTCGGCCTAGACCAAGAATCCCTGCCTCACCGGGGTTGATGATTGGCGTAGTGAAAAAACCACCGACAGTACCATAGTTGCTAATCGTGAAACTGCTACCCCGTAACTCTTGTAGCTGTAATTTCCGTTCACGTCCGGCCTCTGCCAGTCGGTTGACCTCGCGTGCAATCTCAAGCATAGTGAGTTTGTCTGCAGAGCGCAAGACGGGGACAAGCAAGCCGTCAGGAGTCGCAGTGGCAACGCCAATATGGTAGGTGTGTTTGAGAACAATCTGCTCTTTGTCGATAGTTGCATTGACATACGGATAGAGGCGTAGGGCGTGGACAAGTGCCTTCACAATGAAAGGCAGGTAGGACAGTTTCACACCCTGCGCTTCTGCCTCGCCCAGAATTGAACGCCTGAGAGCAACTAGTTCCGTTGCATCTACCTCTATCAGCGAAGTCACCTGTGGAATAGTGCTTGCCGAAAGCACCATGTTCTCAGCAATACGGCGGCGCAAACCACGTAAGGGTATGCGTTCTTCATCTTGTTCCGCCACTTCTACATCCAAAGGCTGCGTAGTTACAAACGTTGGTAGTACAGCGTTCTCCTCATCGCTCACGAAAGATTGTATACTTTCGCTAGCAGGAGTAGCACTTGCCGTGCCATGCGCCGCTATTGCTTGCACGTCCTGTGTACGAACGCGACCAGCAGGTCCACTACCCTTAATCGTTGTGATATCAATTCCCAGTTCGCGTGCCATGCGTCTCGCTACAGGTGTTGCCAAAGCACGACGCCGCTGTTGTGCATGAGTGGCTCCATTCGAGTGCGATACAGCAGTAGGAGATGGTGCAGTATCAACAAGAGCATATTCTTTCTGTGGAGATACCTCGCTTTTTGCTGCTTGCAGACCATTTGTTGGCGTCGCTGCCCCTGTAACGGGTATATCACTCTCCTTTTGTGTATGGTCATCAAATGTCAGCAAGACCGTTTCTACTGGCACGATTTGACCTTCTGTGACGTTCAGTTCTAGCACGGTTCCTGCGACAGGTGAGGGCAATTCAACCATCGCTTTATCGGTTTGTACCTCAACGATCTCTTGATCTTGTGTCACGGTGTCGCCGACTTTGACCAACCAACGAACCAGTTCGGCCTCGGTAATACCTTCTCCCAGATCGGGGAGTCGAAACTGCACAATCATACACAATTCTCCACGCTCATATTTGTAGGACCAGATTGATCGCGCGAAATCCTTGCTGACCCATCCCAAGATGATTAAAAGCATATCTCGCGCAATGAATTGCGCCTCGGACGCGATCAATCTGGTCCCTACGAAACGTTATATATCTAAGGCTTCATCGTCGTTCGTACAGCCTGTACGATACGCGACAGCGAGGGCAGATTATAGTCTTCTAACACAACGGGTGCAATGACATCATAGCCAGTGACGCGAGCTACCGGAGCTTCGAGCGAGAAGAGCGCACGATCATTGATCGTCGCCACGATCTCGGCACCAACGCCTGCCGTTCGTGGAGCCTCATGGACAACAACGGCACGTCCAGTCTTCTCGACTGAATGCACAATCGTCTCGGCATCGAATGGCGAAAGAGTACGTAGGTCAAGCACCTCCACCTGTATGCCCTCGTCGGCTAACATCTCCGCGGCCTCTAATGCAACCGAAACCATCGCACTCCAGGCCACAATCGTCACATCTATCCCTTCGCGCACAATTGCCGCCTTGCTCAAGGGAACAGTGTAATGTCCCTCTGGCACTTCGGCACGACCAGTACGATAGCGACGTAACGGCTCAAGAAAAACGACTGGATCAGGGTCTTCGATTGCAGCAAGCAACAGACCTTTCGCGTCATAGGGGTTGGCAGGTGCTACGACCTTGAGGCCAGGAGCATGTACAAAATGAGCCTCAAGTGCGTCACTGTGTAGCTCGAAGGCGCGTGTACCACCACCAAAGGGAGCGCGAAGAACGAGAGGACATGTGAAACGACCTCGCGAACGCGAACGGATACGCGCAGCCTGTCCGAGTAACTGTGCAAAGGCTTGTACTGAGAAGCCGAGAAACTGTATCTCCGCTACAGGACGCATGCCATAGGTGGCTAAGCCAATGGAGGTGCCAACAATACCCACTTCTGCCAGCGGCGTATCGACGACCCGCTCTTCACCAAAACGCTCGACCAGACCATCAGTCGCACGAAAAACGCCACCGTTACGCCCGACATCCTGACCCAGCACCAGAACACGCTCGTCGCCGTTCATCGCGACGGTCAATGCATCGTTGATTGCTTCAATTATGTTGCGTTGTGTCATGGGAAGGTCACTCCTTTCTCGGTTGCCTTGAGATGTTGCAGTAACTCCTCACGCTGGCCCTCAAGTAAAGGTGATAGTGTGGCGTACACCTGCTCGAACATAGATTCTGGTGGCGGCACAGGTTCGGTTAGAGCATTTGTCACAGATTGGGCAACTTCTGCGCGAAGCTCTTCTTCCAGTGCCTGCTGCCGTGTTTCGTCCCACAGACTCTCATGCTCAAGGTAGATACGCATACGTGTAAGTGGATCACGTTGGTCTTGCCACTCGGTCAACTCGGTAGTCGAGCGGTAACGCTTGGGGTCATCAGCGGTAGAGTGTGGACCAAGCCGATAGGTGACAGCCTCGATGAGTGTTGGTCCCTCGCCAATCCGCGCTCGCTGTAAGGCCGCGCCCACCTCGCGATACATCGCCAAAACGTCATTGCCATCGACCAGTCGGCCTGGAATACCATAGGCAACGGCTTTTTGCGCTATCGTCTCACTCGCTGTCTGTGCTGAGCGCGGTACCGAAATAGCCCAACCATTATTTTGACACACAAGTACGACAGGTGCATCTAGCACACCCGCAAAGTTGGTTGCTTCGTGGAAGGCACCCTCTGAGGTCGCACCTTCGCCGAAAAGCGCAAGTGTGGCACTATGCTTCTTTTGTAATTTCATGCCCCACGCGAATCCAACGGCATGCGGTATCTGCTCAGCGATACCGATTTGTTGCCCAAAGACGTTGACGTTTGGGGGAATAACACCAGCCTTTGGATGACCGCGAAAGAAGAGGAGAACGTGTTCAAGGGGAAGCCCATGTGCTGTACTGGCGAGGCCATCACGGTAGGAACCAAAAAGCCAATCATCCGGCTCAAGCGCAAGGCTACTACCCACTTGCGCCGCCTCTTGACCAGCAATTGGCGCATAGGTGAATAGTCGCCCTTGCCTCTGTAGATTGGTAAGGCGTGTATCGAAAATGCGACCAAAGGTCATCCAACGATACATCGCTAGCAAAAGTTCCGAAGGCTCTTCAACACGTGCCCCCGGACGTATAGAACCATCAGGGGCCAGTATGCTAATCGGCTCCGGTGGCCTCACACTCTGCTCCTGAATTATACTTGTCATAGTATTTTTCCCTTCTACAGGATACCGTATAGAGCATCATTGCTTCTCTACTGGCATCAAGTGCAGCCTCATTCGCTTCCCTACCACATAAACATTCCTTTTTGAATGGCTAGTAAAATGGTACAAGATGCATGCTAAAATGTCAATGTCCCTTCCATTCTTATTGACTCTATGGTAGAATTTTGGGAAATGAATGTATTGCCAATATGACACAAAGAGGTGCCTTTTGGGTTGAAATAGGTGGCACATAAGAAAGAGTACAAAATACATGAATCAACCAATAGAAATTGCACAGACAGAGAGCAAAAAACGCGAAAAGACGGGTAAGGCTAAGCGTACCCGACTAACGCAAAAAGCCATTGTTACGACTGCCGCCACGCTCTTCGCGGAGAAAGGGTTTGGCTCCACAAGCCTTGACGGTATCGCCGAGGTGCTTGGTGTCACCAAAGGAGCACTCTACTATCATATCAAGAACAAAGAAGAGATTTTGCGCCTTATCTATCTCAGCGTGCTGAACGTCGCAGAGGAACCATTGCGCCGTATTGTCGAGTCTGATTTGCCTTCTGCCGAGAAATTACACAAAGCTATCGAGCATCATATCGAAGTTTCGGCGGACAGATCACCTGCAATCACCGTTTTTTACCGTGAACATCCACACTTGACAGGACCATTTGCTAGAGAGATCGCTCTACGCCAGAAAGATTACGAACACCACTTTGAATCCATCATCGAGGAAGGCATTGCAACGGGAGCCTTCAAAGCAGGTAGCGATCCAAAGATTATTATGTTTGGTATCCTGGGTATGTGCCACTGGATTTCACAGTGGTATCAGCCTTCAGGCCGTTATACACCACAGCAAATCGCCGCGATGTTTACTGGTATGGTCGAGAATGGTCTACTTCCCTCAGAATGCTAAGCAAATTTTTCTACCAATCGGTCAAATTATGGCGAGAAAACATTGACTTTTGACAGTTTCCCAAGTATAATTATACCAATCGTTCAAAAATGTATTTGGTTAGCATCATCGGTCTCCGATTACCTTCTCAGGAGTTTCTACTCGAAAAGGAGTGTCTCATGGCAATAGAATTTGAAGAGGTCAGCGTCGAGCAACGCACCGAGCAGTTCCGCGACTATGTGAAAAACGGCGGGAAGGTTGAAGTAACCGACTGGATGCCCGATGAATACCGCTTATCGCTCATTCGCTTCATTGAAATGCATGCGAACTCAGAGCTGATGGGCGTCTTGCCTGAGCGCGATTGGATTATGCGTGCCCCTACCATTCACAGAAAACTCGCTTTGACGGCGAAAATTCAAGATGAAGCCGGACATGCTGAGTTGCTTTATCGTCTCGTTGAAGACCTGGGCAAGTCTCGTGCGGCCTGCCTCGACGATCTAGTTGCGGGCAAGGGCAAGTTTCACAATACCTTTCACTACAATACAAAGTCCTGGGCCGATGTAGGTATGATCGCCTGGCTGGTCGATGCAGCCGCTATCGTTTCACAACATGCACTTCGCGATAGCAGCTATGCTCCCTATGCACGAACGATGCAGAAGATTTGCTGGGAAGAGTCGTTCCATATGATGCATGGGCGAGATATCGTCATCACCATGATGAACGGCACGGCACAACAGCGTGAGATGGCACAAGAGGCACTCACTCGCTGGTGGCCTGCACTGATGGTGTTTCATGGTCCCGATACTCCTGCTGAGAAAGATAAAGACATCCAGTGGCGCATCAAGTCGAAAACAAACGAGGTGTTACGCCAGGAGTTTTTGAATACACAGGTGCCACGTTTACGCGAAATTGGCCTTATCATTCCTGACCCCGAACTCCACTTCGACGAGCAGCAGGAACGTTGGGTATACAGCGAGCCACAATGGGCGGAGTTGCGCGCGATTGCACGGAACCAGGGACCGGCCTCGGCAGAGCGCATCGGCTTCCGTCGTATGACCTACGAGGAAGGTGCATGGGTACGCGACCTTATGCAGCAACGCCGTTCTGCCCTGACAGCGAAAGTTGACTAATACGATGAACAGGGCTGACGAGGGCGAAGTCTTCGAGATTTTTCAGCAAGACCAGAAGGACCCGGCACCACATCATGGCGGCAACTTGCTTGCACCCGATACTGAGCTTGCGATTCACTATGCCAAAGAGTTCTACGGCAGACGCCAGGAGAGCCAGAGGTTGTGGATTGTGCCACGCTCAGCATTATGGGAAGCAAGCGATCCGACACATCTTGCAGCCTCGTTGCATACACTCAACAGAGGAACAACTAGCGACAAAGATGGAGTGCAGTCTTTCGCAATCTTTGCACAGAAACAGGCGGGCAAACCTTTGATGTGGCTACAGGATATAGAAGAGGCTGACCCACAAGCCGCGCTAGAAGCGGTAGCGCAGCTTATACAGAAGAGTGGAGAAATATATCTCCGTTTCTGGCTTTGTCCACGCAAGGCTATTCTCGAACTTAGTAATCCCGATCTTTTGCAACCACCACTAGATCGTTCATATCGCCGCCTGGATGGATACAATATTCGTGAGAAGTTGCGTATCGCACGTCAAAGAGTGCAAGCACAAGAAAAGGGATAGGAATGGAGAAGATTATTCCAGGACCAGAGGGTGTAGCACCAGAACTCAAGCAACCACTGACGGACATGTTGCTCTCATTAGCGGATGACGAGTTCATACTCGGCTATTGGGACTCCGAATGGACAGGAGTAGCACCGATGTTGGAAGAGGACGTGGCGTGCAGTTCGATTGCTCAAGACGAAATTGGTCATGCTCGCCTGCTCTATCAAGAAGTTGAGGCACTTACTGGAACATCTATCGACCTCCTCGCCTATGGACGACAGCCCATTGAATATCGTCATGTGCAACTGGTTGAACATCAACGCGGCGACTGGGCATTCACTATCGCACGCCAATTTCTTTACGATACCGCCGATCAAATTCGCCTGGAGTCTCTGAATTCTTCCGCATACGAACCATTAGCACAGGATATCGTCAAGATTGAGCGAGAAGAGGTGTATCACCAGATGCACGTGCATGCATGGCTGGAGCGACTTGCGACCAGCACTCCTGAAGCACGGGAACGTCTTGAGCAAGCATTCGAGCGTTTGTGGCCCGATGCATTAGGAATGTTCGAGGAGTTTTCAGGCGAAGACGCACTCCTACGTGCAGGTATTCTCACAGTATCTTCTGCTCAGTTACAGCAAGAGTGGTTAACGGCTATTGCGCCAGTCTTCGAGCGTCTACACCTACCATTTCCAGTATCACGTACTGAGTACGCTTTTGGCAAGGATAAAGCTTCTCTCATCAAGAATACAACCTATCAACCGACAATCGCGGCACGGACTGGTGGGCGTCGTGGCGAGCATACGCAAGACTTCTACGGCCTGTGGGACCAGATGACGATGGTTTATCGCCTGGAACCTCAAGCGCAGTGGTAATAGTGTGTGTGCAGAAAGAGGAAACCATGTCAGACATAACCACAATACTCGACGAACAGCAGGTATGGGAAGTCTTGAAGGATGTTCCCGATCCAGAGCTACCGGCCATATCCGTTGTCGATATGGGCATCGTGCGCCGTATCCAGGTGAATGCCAAGACCTCTTCCATACAGGTAGATATCACGCCAACGTTTGCTGGCTGCCCTGCACTATCTCAGATACGCTCGTCGATTCACACATGTTTGTTGCAACTTGCAGCACACGTCGAGGTCAACGTCACGATGAAGCAGGCGTGGACAAGCGATCTTTTAAGCGATGAGGCACGAAAGAAGTTGCACAACGTAGGAATCGCACCACCGCCGAAAGTCGGTCGCGGACGGGCTATCCCCATGTTGATGAGCCAGCCATTGACCTGTCCCTACTGTGGCTCACAACAAACAACGCTTGAAAACGCCTTCGGTCCCACACCGTGTCGAGCCATTGTCTACTGCGCCAACTGCCACCAACCCTTCGAGCAGTTCAAGCCAATTTAGCATTAGAAAAAGTCGTCCACCTCATGTAGTATGAGGTGGACTTTTTGTGCTGGCGGAAGATGTTTTTTCAAAGCCTAGAAAGAGCAAAACGCAGACAGCAATGAAATTATTGACGACTATGTTCAGCATCATTTCTTGTCAATAAACGCGCCCTAGAGATTTTGTTATTTTTATTGAACAGCTAATTTTATTTATGACTTTATAGTCATCATTCTATGTAAAAAGTGGTTGAGTTGTCAAGGGAAAAATATCTCCTGCCCTCGGGGGAATTGTGCAAGATCCGAGAAGTTTTCCTAAGCCTGATTGGGGTATACTGAATCCGATTGGGGATACGTAACCCAGTCGGTATACGTAGAAACGGCTACTGACGATCAAAAGAAAGGTTGGAGGAAACATGTTCACGAAAATCGGTACCATCACTCTAGGCGTCAGCGATCAGGACAAAGCCCTGGATTTTTATGTTAACAAGCTCGGCTTTGAAAAGGTAGACGACCAGCCCATGAGCGAAACGGAGCGCTGGCTTGAAATTGCTCTTCCCAGCACACAGACCCATCTCATGCTCGGCCTGCGCGGACAGAGCGGCGGCAACAAAACGGGCATGACTGGCTTCGTCCTGCATACCGACAATATAGAAGAAACCTGCACAAATCTCAAAGCTCGTGGGGTCACTCTTACCCAGGAGCTCACCACTGAACCCTGGGGCAAATGGGCCCAGTTCACCGACCTCGATAACAACGAATTTGGCATCTGGGCACCCGCCTGGTAGATTTCCTTTCTCTACAAACCAACCTTCCATGCTAGAAGGTTGGTTTGTAGAGATTTTCTCCATCAGACACACGTTCTCAATGCGTGATTACTATAGCATAGAGGGCGAGCACAAAACTTCTTCGATCTTGCTCAAATCTTCTATCACAGTTCCTTTCGCTCAGAGAAAAAGACGTAGCTTCATTTTTCTGTGCATATTGCACAATAAAAAAGTGTTCATTTTGGGCAATTTATCTAAAATTCCCTTTACAAACAGAGCTATTTTCTGCTATCATAGATTGTAAGATCACGTTTCCGTAAGAAATTGGTTAGTGTTGATGTGTTCATCACCCGGCAAAGGAGCAGGAAGTATGACTACGAAGCCTTTCAACAACGATGTGAAGGTTGAGACGGACAGAACGCATATAGGACCGTACAATGCGTGGATCGAGAATGGTGCTCTTCACATCTATGGTCATCCAGTTGGTCAGGCAACTGGTTCAAGTCTGAGTATGACTCCACAAGAAACGCTCCGTTTCTTGGATTGGCTCTCTCACAATCAAGAAATGCTCTCCCATATAACGCACGTCATGTAGGTGAAGTAGAGGCTGTTATTCGTAACAGCCTCTATAAATTGTGTTTCTCCCTAATTCCTGTACCACGTGCAACAACCGATCAGATAGATAACAGCAAATAAAAGGTCGAGCCACTTCCTTTAACGCTTTCCACCCATATGTGCCCTTCGTGACATGTCACGACCTCCTTCACCAGATACAATCCTATCCCCAGTCCACTCAGTGAGCGATCAACGTTGCTGGCACGGTAAAAGCGATTGAAGATGTGCGGTATCTCATGTGCAGCAATTCCAATACCTTGATCTTTGACCCAGATGAGGGCTTCGTGTGTTCGCTCTGCTACAAGGCGGAGCCCTACCTCAATCTCGCCACCAGCAGGACTATATTTAATGGCATTACTGATCAAGTTGTGGAATACCCGTCCGATGCGTGCATCATCAAAATCCCCTGTAAGAGTCTTATTAGCCTGAAGACCCTCCACAGTTAAACGGATATGGTGTTTATTGGTGGTGATGCTCTGTCCCTCTATCACCTGAGTCAGAGTACGAAGTAGGTCATGAGAGGCAATATTCAACGTCAATCGCCCCTGCTCGATACGAGACACATCTAGCATCTCCTCTATCAAACGTGTGAGTTGCTGACTTTGTTCACTAATCTGGGTCAGTGCATATTGAGTAGATGCATCCACCCGTCGTTCTTCCCCTTCAAGTTGCAGAATTTCTGCAAACCCCTGGATAATAGTAATTGGAGTGCGGAGTTCATGGTTCGCCATCCATAGAAACTCACTTTTTTGTTGTTCTAAATTCTTGCGTGCCGTAATATCCTGAAAGACGACCACTGCTTCTGTCATTACGCCACGCTCCGTCCATAATGGGGCACTTGATGTTAACGCGACAATCGTGCTGCCATCTGGTCTCGTAACGAGTGTTTCCTGGCTTGTGACGGTCTCTCTATAGAGGGCTCGGATGACGGCGAATTGCCAGGGTTGGAGGTGCTGCTCATTGAAAGGCGTTCCTTCATGAGTGGCTTGAGGGTGTCGATGTAGTGGAGTTCCTATTAGGTTCAGAAGAGAGATACCCAGGATGTCTGCTGCCGCTGCATTCGCGTAGCTAATTGATCCTGTAGAGACGTCGGTGATAAGAACGCCTTCGGGCAACTGATCAAGGATGGCATGGAGGCGGACACGTTCGTCCTCAATTGCAGTGGAAGAGACAGGTGAACGTGCATCGCAAAGCGTTTGTAGCAATTGAACAATGCGGCCATCGCTATCACGTATAGGAGCGAGAGTCCAGTTCCAAGAGGACTTATGTGTTCCAGAAGCCAGAAAACGATCTCCTTCTACCTGGTAAGAGGTTCCCATTTCTACTACTGTGCGGAAAATCTTCGCGACACGTGCTATCTGCGGCTGATATCCCCACTCTGTAAGTGGATGTCCAATAGCGTATCCAGCATGCCAGGAGGGAGCAAGGAACGTGTCGAGGCTCGACAGGAAGGCGGCATTCGCCTTGAGAAGGCATAGCGTCTGTGCATCATATAACGCAACTCCCAGAGGGAGACACGCTAGCATTGTCTCTGCAAGTGATGTCATGTCTCCATCAAGCTGCATAACGCATACCTTTCTCTCTTCTTTTCCTAGAACTAGAGCTACATGTGTTGTAACACTTGAATAAGAGTGTAGTTGACATGAAAGGTTTCTGTCAAGCAGGAGGAGATACGGCCTATTGCAGTACATCAATCGTCAGAATATAATAGCTATGACAACGAAGAAGCTACTTGGAAAAAGAATGCATAACTGCACTTCTTTCTTCCTTGATACTATTTTAACCAGCACACTTTCATCGAATTGGACGAAAAGGAAGGATATATCACCTATGTCAACACCGCCGCCCTCATCTCAGAGCAATCATCCCTATTTCATTGAGGCCGAAAACGCAGCAGAGATGGCCCGGCTTATGCACCAGGATCGTCTGCTCACGAAGAGCATGGGGGGGGCGTTCCCTGAGCAGTTAGATCTCTCCAACGTCAATTCCGTTCTCGATGTTGCGTGCGGACCCGGTGGATGGATTCTCGATGTAGCACACTCCTATCCAAGAATGAATGCGGTCGGCATCGACATCAGCACAATCATGACGAAATATGCACAAGCACAAGCATCGAATCAAGGATTAAGCAACGCTAGATTCCAGGTTATGAATGCACTCAAGCCGCTCGAATTTCCTGACAATTCATTCGATCTGGTCAATGCACGCCTTCTAGTTGGATTTATGACACAAGCATCGTGGCCCAAACTCCTGCAAGAATGTTGGCGCATCACACGACCGGGAGGAATTATTTGCTGGACTGAAGGGGATCAGTTTGGCAATAGTAATGGTTCTGCAATGCAAGAAATAACGTCAAAAGCATCACATGCGATGTACCTAGCAGGTCAAACGTTCTCTCCTGATGGGCAGAACTTTGGCATCACCCCGGTATTGAGTCGATTGCTGCACGAGGCAGGCTACCAAAACATTCAGCATAGAGCAGAGGCTATTGATTATTCAGCCGGAACAGAAGCACATAGTGGCTGGTATCAAAATTTCCAGGTCATCCTCAAATTATTGCAGCCCTTCATTGTAAAATCCGGTTTAACGACAGCGGAGGAAGCGGACCGATTGTATCAGCAGGCTATGGAGGAGATGAGGTCGGACGACTTCTGCGGTATTTTATATCTTCTTACCGCCTGGGGGCAGAAGCCTGATACGTCTTCTTAACAAGGTGTCCGCACAGTTTAACAAGATTATCCGCAAGAGGTTCGCAACCTACCATCACTTTTTGATGTTTGCTTTATTACATAGCTTAACATGGGAAGTGCGGATGAGTTATTTCTGGGGGGACATTATAGCATCATCCATTTGATTTTTGAGTACGAATGACGTTAAGTTTGTTAGTGTACAAAATATGTCTTTATTGTAGCAACAAGTGAAAGAACAATATTATGCCATTCTTCCATGGACCCGAACTTGTTATTCTGCTCCTATCTGCTTTTTGGATATGGATGCTTATTGACTGTCTACTAAACAAAACCCTTACAGGAAGTCAAAAGATTCTTTGGCTGCTTCTCATTTTCTTTACTCACATCTTAGGTGCGATTCTCTACTTTGCTATTGGACGCACTGCAAAAAGATCACAACCTCAACCTACTAACCAAAAAAGACAAGAGCCATATCAACCTTATCTACAAGGGTATCAAACACAAAGAGAAGTAGCACCATATCAAGAAAGTGTACAGCCAAGCCATGCTGAGCCGTCCCAGGATGAACATTACGAGCAACCTCAAGTATCATATCCTGAACCACCTCAAGAGAACACCCATTAGTCTCTCAAGGTATATCGAACCAATACATCGGGGACGCTATGGCTTTTCCCCCAAGGCAGTGAGCAGGTACATAATGCCACGGAAATTATCCAGCATCATCTCGATCTGCATCTGCTCGTAGAGCTGGTCTACTTCCTCCTGTGTCGTCACCCCTGCTTTAATAAAGAACGACTGTGATAGCTTGTAGACCACGCGCCAGTTTTTGCAGATGCTTGCGTGAGCTTCAGTTCCAGCGGAAAAATCGATCACATAAGGCACTTGACGAATACTGGTATAGCCCGCATCGCGCAGTATCCCACCAAGCATTGTCGTGATACCGTGCCTCCGTCCATCCAAGGAAAAGCTTTGGCCTGCCGCCTTCAACGCACGGAAAAATATCCAGGTTATTGCCTCCAGCGCAGGACTGTTACTAAAACTCCATTCACTTTCAGTCAGGCGGATGACACCCCCGGGTCGCATGATCCGCATGCACTCCTTCATAAGTTCCGGCCAGACCGACGTGGGAAGAAAGCCAATGGTTCGCGCATTAACCAGGTCAAACGTACCATCGGAAAAGTTCAGAGGCTTGGTGGCGTCCATCACAGAAAAGTGCGCGTTGTCCAACTGGCGCACGCGTGCTTGTGCGCTTGCATACTCTATTGCTTGTCGGCTGATATCAATTCCCACAATGTCCTTCTCCTGGTACGCAAAGGCCATCTCTTGTACCCAGTCACCCGGCCCACAGCCAATATCAAGAACACGCCGAATACTGGAGAGATCAGTCAGTTCTGGCAACAATCCTCCCATAGACTTGGTGAGCAAGCTGCCCTGGTCCATGACTCTAGCCATCTCCGCGCCACTCTCAGGATCGGTGAAATACGAATTAGTGTTTTGGGTCATAGCTACCTTCTCCCTTTACTCAAATGTGCTTATTGCTACCGTTGTTCCATGACAGCAGCTTCTCCTCGATTTGCTGCCAAACCGCTTGCTGTGCCTCCAAGATGTTCAATGATTTTCCGCTCCTCTGCGCCTGGATCATTGTCTGTGCGACCTGTTGCGAAAACGTAAAGAAATACGGCAGTTGCACCTCACTAGGAGGAAACGAGGCGAGTTGAATGCTCTTGGGATCATAGAAGTCCTCCGGGTCAAAGGTTAGTGCGACCAACTCGGCATAGCTTTCGATGAGCGCACAGCGGGCGGGCAGAAAGTAGTCGGGCTGGGTACTCGAAACCAGGAAACTCCCAGCGATCTTCCCTAGATGCATAATTGGGGCTGCCACGGCACTCTCTTCCTGATTCCCTCTATAGCCAAAGACGACGCCAAATTGCTCTCTGAGACGCTGGTTGGCCTCAAAGATGACCCGAACTGACGACATGTCCAGCTAGCGACTCCGCTCCTAAGAGGATAGCTTGTTGCTCTAAGTCGCGTTGCCATGGTGATGTGCCTCGACCCGTCCTCTCGCGCAAACTGCGAACTATCGTAGAAGAGGGAGGCATGCAGCAGGTCACGATGATTGCCATGCCAAGCCGGTTGGGATCGAGCTGTTCAATGGCCTGCTGTAAGATGAGGTCGCAGAGCGACGGGAAACGCAGCACATGGGGAAGAACTGGAAGTGTGTGAAGGACACGCTTATAAAACGCAGCGGGAATCGATATACTCTCGTCCCACATTAACCCCTCCTCTCGTTCAAAGGTTGAGAAGTTAGGAAACTCTGCTTCGATCAGTTCGCGCATGGTCTCACGGTATTTTGGCAAAGCGAGAAGCAGGCGGAGTAAATTCTGTGGGCGTGGACTAGATTCACCACGGACCCAACGATTTAGAGTAACCTGATTAATGCTGAGTTCGTTGGCGATACGTTGCCTCTCCCTTGGATCGTGGATCAATTCACCCAAGAGCGCGCGCCATGTTCGCACTTTTTGCATGCTTGTACTCAATACAATGTAGTCACTTTTTTACGTAGTTTCAGGTCTATGATAGCAGATAGAAGCTAGCCTCGTCAACGGTTCAAATTTTGGGTTGCATAATACCAAGTAGTGAAACCTCGAGAGAAAGTAGGACGTGTAAGTGCATAAGAACACGAAGGAAATTTTCACGAAAAGATGTGCCAAGAAAACAGGCGGCAGTGGGATGATTTGCTTCAATGCTCAATCGACATCAACCGACTTGAGGGTGAGGCAGACGATGTGCTCGACTTGGCACTCGCTGAACAGTTCAATGACGTGAGTGATATTTACGGTCTCATCAAAGCTATACGCTGGGGAGAGATTTATCAGCAACTAGAGGACGCCGCCGACCGCGCCGAGGACATTGCCGACACGTTGGAAAGGATTGTGGTGAAGAATGCCTGACTCCGCACTCTTCATGCTTCTGCTGATCGTCGCCATTGGTCTCATCTTCGATTTCATCAATGGCTTTCACGATACAGCGAACGCCATTGCAACCTCTGTAGCGACACGAGTCCTGAAACCCGGTACGGCTGTGCTGATGGCTAGTGTACTCAATGTTGTGGGAGCCTTGACCGGCACCACTGTCGCCACCACCATCGGCAGGGGAATTGTTCTCCCTACCGCTACCACACAACTTCTGGTCGTTGCCGCGCTGCTGGTAGCCATTCTCTGGGATCTGATCACTTGGCGCTTTGGCATCCCTTCGAGTTCCAGCCCATATGCAACACGTCGTCAGGATTTCCTACGAGTGGAAGGTATCCACCACAAACACGTCCTCACTCAGACAGCCACTCAAGAGTTCTCTCGCACCCTCTGCGGCTCTCGTTGTTCGGTTCCCAAGCGCAACTGCCCAATTTCACGACCTAGCAAGGCCGAGAGCAACCTGTCCACCACCAATCGGATCCGCTTCGTCCACGAGGGATTACGCAGCAGGTACGCAAGGTGCCACAGCAGAAAGGCAAGCGGTCCGTCAAAGGTGAGCGGTCCCATCTCTGCAACACCAGTGTTGCGACCGAGCAACGCGAGGTGACCAAGCGTTGTGTAGCGGTAGGGGAATGTTGGTTTCTGTGCATATTGTGCGGCAATGGTCTTGCCGACGTAATTCCCCTGTAACCGTGCCGCCTGCGCTGTTGCAGGAACAGGAGCACCTGTTGAATCATACGCCCAGGCAATGTCACCGATAACGTACACCTCTGGATGGTTAGCGATACGGAGGTGGTCATCGACGATGATCGCACCATTGGGAGCATGGTGCGCTGGTACCTGGCGAACCACGTCGGAGGCCGCGATGCCTGCCGCCCGAAAGAATGTGCGTGCTGGAATGGTCCCTGCACTTGTCTCCACCGTGGTCTCTGTCACTCCTGTAATTGCCGTTCCTGTGAGGACCTCGATTCTCTCTCGTTCGAGAACTTGATGGACTAAGCGGGAGGTGTTCAGCTTACTGGAGGGAAGGACGCGCTCGGAGCGTCCAATCAAGACGATATGGACGGACGCATCGGCAAGCCAGGGATAGGCGCGAAAGAGTCCAGTGGTGAGGTAATCGTGAAGAATGGCTGCCAGTTCGACCCCCGTGTCTCCTGCACCACCAACGACGAACGTCAGCCAAGCTTGTCGCTCCTGTGGGTCCTCCGTCTGATGAGCTGCTTCAATCGCATCAATCAGCTGATTCCGTAATTGCAGAGCAGGAGCAGGAGTATGGAATGGGAGAGCATAGGTTCGCACACCAGGGAGGTCTGGCATTGCGGTATGGCTTCCTAACGCGATAACGAGCAGATCATAGGGAGGATGCCAGCGGTGGTCTGATGCGTTCTTCTCTTGTAGCACGCTTACGCTGCTCAACTTGTAATGGAAAACACAAGGGATTCAGAGGACCATCAAACGTGTACAACCATGTCATGGCAGAGGGTGTTCAGCGTTTTACCAGGAGTCGAGCGTTGTGTAGAGACAAGTAGACTGATAGCACCCATCATAATGCATACAAGAAGAGAGAAAAACACGAGACGTTTCCACCACCTCTCCACTCTAAGCACAGCCGAAGAATGATTTGGAGGATGAAGAGGAGTAGCTCGGCCTCACGACCGTCCATTCTTACGTCCAGGAGAATAAGGTCTGGATGGAGATGTTCAATCTCCCTGGCGTCTTCGCTGCTGATTCCGAAGCAGTTTCTCCCACATGTCATAACTTACAAATTCTGTACCACAGTCTACACAAGCCCATGTACCAGTGTCTGAACCCTGATCAGATTCTTTTTCAAAGGTCGAGTAATTGACGATTGTACGCCTTGACGTTGCACTGACCACTTCCAACAGTCAAACCCTTGAACCAGAAGAGGCCCCAGTCGAAGACAGTCTCACCTTGTTTGCTCAGTTGGTCAGCACTGCCGGGGTCCTGGGCACGTAGACGGCAACCACGCCAATCGTCCCAGTGAACTTGACTGACTGGACGAGGTTGTTGAGAGTCATGTTGTTGTGTTCGTAGCCGTGCGGGTCGTGAGCCTAGTAGCCCACGCACTCGCAACCTCTATCGGCACCCTTGCCGTCTGTCAGTGCCATGACCTGATCGACAGGTGAACCCTTCGAGTCGTCGATAGCAATCGCACCAATAGATTCGGCCAGCCGCAGACGGTCAGGATGGCGGTCAACGATCATAACTTTGCTGGCACTCTTGAGGGTTGCGGAGTAGGCCGCCATCAGCCCACCGGGTCCCGAACCGTAGATGACGACGGAGTCGCCAGGTTGCACGCAAGCAAGCTCGGTCGCGTGCCAGCCAGTCGGAAAAATGTCAGCAAGCATGACGTAGTCGTTTTCCTTCTCTCGCGCATCCTCTGGCAAGAGGAGACAGTTGAAGTCAGCGTAGGGAACACGCAGATACTCGGCCTGTCCACCGTTATAGAGTCCCATGGCGGATTTATCATTACCGCATCGGCCATGAGTGTGTTCAACATATGTGTTCACAAGCCAATTGACACATGACCACCTGCCTCCCTCAGTGTGCAAATCACCACCGACTCATTCATGTGCGGACAAAAGTGTTCGCTTTCTCGCCAAGGCAGATTGTTTGTGACTGGAACTGCTTACGAAGCGAGTGTAGAGCATCTTTTCAAGAAAATCAAGTGAGGCAGGTGTCCACGCTAAGCCTTTTTCCCAAGTTAGGTGGCACTCTTTGCCTTCAAAGACTCGCCGAGAATATATACTTTGACAACCAGCAAGTTTCATAATTTACTAGGAAAATCACACCTATATTGTGATTGGAAGTAGGTCCACATGGCTCTTTCTTATATTTCAGAAAAAATCAACATCTTCTTCTCAGTTGCCTCTACGCCTCAGGACAGAAACCTGTTCAATGAATTGCAAAAGCACCTGAGTCTTCAGAGGCGACTGGGCCTTATCGAGTTCGTCGCCATTCTGCACTTGCCTATGTCAGCCCGGTTGCGTATGAACAATTGCTGTGTTAACCCTAACCTTTTGTGTCTCCGTAAAATCGGGTCAAGGTCATTGTGAAACGAGAGATCAAATGACTCGCCTCATTCCTTCTCAACTTCGTACGTGACATGAGCAACTTCTTGAGAAGGGACAACCTCCCTTATTTTCACCTTGATATCGGGATTCATGTTCGCAAAGAGCGGTATGCCGTGACCAAACAACATCGGTGCGTAGTGGATCGTGAACTCATCAATCAACCCCGCGTTGAGATACTGCTGGATAGCATTGGCTCCTCCCGCTATTCTGATATCTCTGTTTCCGGCAACCTCTCGCGCTTGACGAAGCGCACTTCCTATGCCGTCATTGACGAAGTAGAACGTCGTGTCGCCCGGGCGCTCCCATGGTTTGTGCACTTCGTTGGTCAAGACAAAGACGGGGGTATGGAAGGGAGCCTCCTCGGGCCAGAAGTGCTCGCCGCCACTGAACATATTCTTCCCCATGATGCTGACGCTAGTGCGTTGAAAGGTTTCTTCCAATATGCTGTTGTCTTGACCTATTTCGCCACCTTCGCCGAGTTTGAGATTCTCGAGGAAGAATTTCTGCTGAGAAACCCAATGCATGAGTTCCATCCATTTTTTCATCCACTGTTTGTATTCCGGGTCGTTTGCATGGGTCATGTCCATCCCTTCTGGGGCGATGAAGCCGTCCAGAGACATCACGACATCGAAAAATACTTTGCTTGTTTGCATAGCCTAAAGACTCCTCCTGTTTTTGATAATCATTTAGTCAGACTGGAAGCGCGCGGGGAGGGGATGAATGGACGAGCCGTCTCAAGAATCGTGTCAAAATCAACGTGCCATTTTCGCCCTGCACGCGATGAGTATCTGAGACAAAAAGCAGAGTTTATCTGGACACCCAGAAAAAACCGTTTCTCTCGCCTCCGCATTGATAGCACTTTCCCAATTTACAACCGTCGAGCGCGGGAAACTGTACATGCAAACTTTAAACTGGTCGTTTTTACAACAATTATTCTGGTGAACCGCAGATGAGACAGAATGATAAAAAACTCGTTTTTTAGACCCATATCTTTTCGTCTGGCTCACGCGAGGTGGCCCTATATGCCAAAAGATGAGTAGTAGGACTATTAGTGTGATAGTGACGAAAAAGTTAGAAGCCACTTGATGGTTAGCAAACTCTTCTAGATTTTACAACAAGAGAGAATGGAAGAGCAATGTATTTCCTTCCATAGAAGCGTCTTCTGGGTGAGAACAACCGAGTTTGAAATGTATTTGAAGGAAAACAGACTATCTCAACTGTATTTCTATGGTACGTCGTATTTTTTCGTCACTAGCGCACTGTTGGAGTCATAACATTTTTTCGCAGCATTTCCCCCACTAAGATTTCTCATGAGGCAATGCGTCGAATCTTTATTAGGGATGGCAAAATTGTATTCCTTGCGTCTCTGTCACTTCACTCTTTCGTCTGCACTCTCTGCATCCCCATGATCGGTTCCCAATACCTGTACAAACAGACGTTCATTTCACGCACGATTGCACGCTGCTGGTCCCCGTCACCCTGGAGGACGAGTGGAAGTACAGCAACAAACAGACGAGACGAGACGAGCAGAGGGAGACGCCGTTGCTCCTGCGTACTGTGAGGCCACCGTGCTGCAAACATTGCATCGAGGTGAGCCTGGATACCTTGATGTAAATCTGCTACGACAAGAGCCAGTGGCGAAGAGAGCGTTGCTCCAAGCTCAAGTGCGAGATAGCCAGGATAGGTCCGATTAAAGGCAACAAGCCTGTCAATGAAGGTCTCAAGAAAGGCTTGGAGAGGCAAGCTGATCACCTCGGACGAAAGCATGGTGGCATACACTTGGTGGAGGTGATCGGTCGCGTCTGCTGCAAATGCCTGCGTAATGGCTTCTTTATTCGGAAAAAACTGATAGAGCGACCCCGGTGAAACTCCTGCGCGTGCTGCGATCATATTGGTCGTTGCCTTGTCGTAGCCGATCTCAGCAAAGAGGTCTCCAGCCGCGTGAAGGATTTCCTCCACGCGCAGCAGACCGCGCTTCTGACGATGCGCCCGCCGTCGTTCCTGATTTTCTCCCATAGAGCACCTCTTCTGTACACGGAAGGACCTTCTTTCCAGAGCCCTTGACAAAACGACATTTTGCTCGTATACTTACATTGTGATTACGATATAGTACTCGTAAGTATACCAAGAACTGGGTCCGATGTAAAGAAAGGAACCACCGATGTCTTCACTGACCAATAAAGACCTCTGGAAACCCTGGGCAGAAATCTGGAATGGAAATCTGTCCCTCGCTGATGAGATCATCGCGCCGACCTTCGTCGCGCATTTTGCTCCCGCTGGCACAAGTCCTGCTGAGGTGCGCGGCCCCGATGGGCTGAAGCAGTGGATCGGCGGGAATATGGCCGCCTTCACCGACTACAGCTTTACCACCACTGTTGGTCCTCTCGCTGATGACGACAAGGTTGCTGGCCGATGGGTCTTTCACGCCACCTATCAAGGTGGTATACCAGGTGCATCGTCTGCTGCCATTGGCAAAAGCGTCGAGTATGCGGGGATGGACCTCTTTCGCGTCGAAGCCGGAAAAATCGTCGAATACTGGCTGTGTGCAGACATTCTGCAATTGCTGCAACAAGTCGGGATGATCCCTTCCTAAGTAGGCTCCCTGCCTTCCCACCGGGAGAACGTGATGGATATTAACACTGCTGCGCCGGTCGTTACCCGCGACGAGATAGTAATTCATGCTCCGATTAAGACCATCTGGGACATTCAGACGGACGTTGCTTCGTGGCCTTCTTGGCAGCCCGGTGTTGACAGCACCCAGACCGATGGCCCACTCACGGTGGGCTCTGTGTTCCACTGGAAGGCGGCGGGCCTGGACACTACCTCAACGCTTGAGGAGGTGGACGCCCCACATCGCATCGTGTGGGGCGGTCCGGCGCAGGGCATTGTGGGCATCCACGTCTGGACCTTCGACGAGCAAGACGACGGCGTCCTTGTCGGCACCGCCGAGTCATGGGACGGCGACATGGTCAGAGCCAATGTTGGACCGTTGCAGGCCGCACTCGACCAGGGACTGTGCAAATGGTTGGAAGACCTCAAACGGACAGAGGAAAACCGTTCCTGAGGCATGAGCCTTTGCATCACTGAGACGAGGACGGTGTTGTCACCGGTCGAAGCTTGATCTGCTCGACTGTAAATCCCAACATTAAACGGATCTGGGCGGCGTTTTGATTCGCCCGATGATCCAGAAGCGCGTTTTGGCAATCAACGCTCAATTCCCTGGACGGGATACAAGGTTCATCTCACCGAAACCTGCGAGGAGGATGAGATGAACCTGATCACCCCTGGAGAAACGACCGCAGCCGGGATCAGCGAGAGTGAGCTTTCGGCCCCTATTCAGGACGCTTTAGCCAAGAAAGCGTTTCTCCCAAGTGAGCCGTTCCTGGCTTGGGGCTCTGTGGATGCCGATTTGATGGGAAAGAGTCACCCTGATCTGGGCCTTGAGGTCATCGGACCTATGAGGCCCGACTCCCGTTGGCAGGGGAAGGCTGAGCAGGGCTATGATCTCACCCATTTTACTGTGGAGTGGCAAGCCCACCAGGTGGTCTGCCCTCAAGGGAAACTGAATACGTGCTGGACGCCTCACCTGGATGGCTGGGGGACCCGTAATATATGCCGCAAGATGCTTTTTGCACAATCCTCGCCCTGGCGTGCGCCGTTCTCTATGTATGTTCTCGAAAAGCAAGATGCTTTTTTCTGTTGTGGTACTTTCCTCTTCACAAGCATCCAGTATATGGTGTGTGGCGTATACCATAAGGAGCCTCTTGCCTGTGGGTTGACGTTAGTGTCCACTATGAACCTTCACAAGCAAGATGCTTTTTAGGCTGTTCGCATAGTTCTGCAAGGCAAGTTGCTTTTCGATGTGAGAGGGTCACTGGAGGCACTTCCCTTCCCACTACAAAAAGCAAGATGCTTTTTCCTATAATTACAACAAAGCGAATACTCACAAGAGTAGCCACTATTTCATCATGATATTATTGCATATTTAAGAGGTGAGTTTTCTCTTGGAAAGAGGGTTTTGGTGAAATGTCAGGGGAATGTCAGGGGAATGTCATGGTGTAACTCTTTCTTTTCAGGTATACTTCCTTGTGTACGACTTGTACGTGTTTATCGGATTTTTATTGTGCGGTGCCCTATCGCATATTTCCGTAGTTTCTTCTTCAATTACCAGGAAACTACTTTTATCAGCTATTGTATACTTCCGTAAAGTTGATCCTTTACGAAATTATTCTGTGACTCACACAGATTACAAAGGTAGCTGTACTCCCCCATTTACTACGTACACATCCTTGTGCGTCATATCCCTTACCTGTGTAAGGGGTCGAGTAGGAACAATGGAATAGAGAATCTCTCATGATTCGCAAAACGTTAACCCTCTTTGGTGTCTTGGCTCTCCTGTTGTCTGTGTTTGCTTTCAGTGGTGGAAATGCTCATGCGAAAAGTAGTGTTCGTGAAACCGTTTCCTCCACAACTCCAGTTCAGTTTGGTGTGCCTTTCACTGCTCCTGTGGATTTTGGTGCAGTGCAGAAAACCTGTCCTTATGTCTCCATCCACTTGAATGGAGTACAGCACACACTTATCTGCCACAAAACTCAAGGAGTGCATCCCAACTTATATCGAAGTGCCTGCAACTCTTTTCAGAACATCTTCATCAGTAATTACAATGGTAACGGTGTACTGTGCTTTTCTGGTTCAGGGTACTTAGGGGTAACCATCTATCAGGTCGATGAGGTGTTTAATATAGCGGGCCAAGGGTATGCTCTCTCTATGTGGATGAGATACTATCAACCTTCAGGCGTTACCTGTACCCTATATGCATATAATGCTAAGTACTTTAGTAGTAGTGCAAATGTCACAGTAACACAGCTTGACTGGGGTGGCCATAACGGCCCGACCTGTTAAAAAATCGGGGAAGTGCTGTTCCAGGGTTCGTGGGGCGGAGTTAATTTTAGTGTGACTCAGAACTATGGAATTACTGAATCAGCAGATGCACCTGTGAAGTTTAACGGCTCGACAACCCTTTATGTATTCGCGATTTATGACATGTACTATTACGAGGTGTGGGATAGCCCGTGTATTGGGAATGATTTCAAAGTGGGGACAGGTTGGACTGAGCGATACGATCACATTCAATTCTCTACGGCAAACAGTTATTAAGTTTGGTTCTCATTCGCTCAAATCTGACAGGAAGCGAGACTAGAAGCCACCTGCTTCAGTCATTCTCCATAGTGAAGAGAGGATTACCTGTGCTGAGAGCAGGATGCGACTCGGAGTACCAAAGGAATGATGACCGCGGTATCGAGAAATCTCGATACCGCGGTTCCATGTGAGAGCCAAGTTCGTGGAACCATGACAAAGAGTTACCACCTCACCAACCATACTCCGAAGCAGAGAAGTTGGATACTTCAGCTTCTCCAGGAAAGCGCGTGTCGCAATACTCTGAGAACCGTGAGGTATAGCCAGTTCCCGATGTTGCTCGTGCAATTAACCCTTCTTCACGGAGCACTGTTGTCGTTCTATGACGAACGGTGCCTAGCTCGTAATGCAGGGAGTGAGCAATCTCTGGATAGGAGAGGTCTTGCCCTTCATGGGTGAGCAACAGAATCACCAGCGCACAGTGGAATGGGGCATTGGGAAGATGCGTGACCGTTTCAATCAGCTTGTCCAATTTTCGCTGTTCGCGGGGACGCAAGTGCGTTTCTCCTCCATCCTGCTTTTCGGGTGCAGGGGATGCAGGCGACTGATGTGTCAGGCGAGCAAGGTTCTGCTTGGCTTGCGTGAGAAAATACTGCTTTGCCGCGGTGCGCTCGCGCATTCCACAGAGCGTGAAATAGCCCGTATCCCCGACGAAGAGCGAGCCTTCGGGCAGCGGCATGCTGATCGGTTCTCCACTGCGTTCGGCCTGCTTCATCGGTTGACCCATAGCCCCGCGAGGTGCCCTGTGTTCATCTCCATACGCACCTGCACTCGCATCCCTGCTTGCTGGCCCTCGTGTCCGCCGGCAGGCCACTGTTCGTGCAATGCGTCGGGCAAACTGATGACGGTACCATCTTGCAGATACACCCCCGCGAAGCGTGAAAGGACCTCCACCCCTGTCGGCTCACTACTGATGAGGTGAGCGATGCCTGCTTGCTACACCTCGCGTAGCAAGGCGACACTTGCCGTGCTAAAGCGTTGCTCGATGGCCTGCTGGCTCACCTGGATCCCCAAACTCGCGGCAGTGCGCTGCAAGGCCGAATAGCCCGCATCCGCCTCGTGCATCCAGGTCAACACCGTCGTTTGGGCAAACAGCGGTCCATCTAAGACCGCCGTGCTACGCTGGACGAAGCCAGTGCTGCGCTCCACCTCTTTGGCTCGCTGAAAGTGAGCAGGTTTGGTCCTCAAACGTGAGCACTGGTACGAACAGACCTGGAAAAACCGCTCTCCATCTGGGATGTGATCGGCGGTTAAGGAAATTTGACGTGTTCAGGGCAAGTGGAGAAAGGTGTGACACACGGCATGAAATAGCCACCAAAAACGGCATACGTTGGCCGATACGTGAAGATTGTCTGTACATTTTGCGCCATTCGTGTCCCTCTTGACTTTCACCCTACCTGAACGTTGTATGCTTGTGACAAGAGCTGTTCACCTATCTGCAAACGGCAGGAAGAGATGAGATGAGATGTTAAAGATTCGCGATTTTGCCAAACTCGCCGAGGTGTCGATGACCACCCTGCGCTACTACGACGAGATCGGACTCCTCAAGCCGATCCATGTCGATCCTGAGACCGGTTATCGGTTCTACACGATGGATCAGTTGCCGCACCTGCATCGCATTCTGGCGTTCAAAGAACTCGGACTGGGACTCACACAGATCGTTGAGATTCTGGACGAAGGCATTTCTCCTGAGGCATTGCAAGGGATGTTGCGGCTCAGACAGGCACAACTCCAGCAGCATATGCAGGCTGAACAGGAGCAACTCGTGCGCATTGAAGCACGCCTACGATCCCTTGAGCAAGGCAGTTCTATGCCGGTCTATGAAGTCGTGCTCAAAGCGGTCAAGCCGATTACAGGGGTCTCTATGCACCTGACGACGACTGACTTGGCGTATCAGGCGCACTGGATTGATGCAATCGGTACCACTTTGAAGCGCTACGGGGTCAAACCCATCGATCATCTGCTCGTCCTTCATGCTGAGAGTGAGGACGAGCATACCCCAGGTTCAGTGGAGATTGTCGCACCTGTTGACTGGAGAGACGCCAATGCCCTGATAACGCGCAGTGAGGGACGGCTGACACGGTGTGAATTGTCAGCTTTTCCCCGAATGGCGAGTACTCTCCATCATGGACATCCCTCGCTGGTGCTGTCGGCCTATCAAGCGCTGGGAACCTGGATGGAAAACAATGCATACACCATCGTTGGACCACGCCGCAAGATTCGCCTGCGCCGGGGAGAAAATCTTGACGACGCTCTCACCGAGATCCAGTTTCCGGTCGAGAAAGTGGCCTGAACGAGAGGTGGCCTGACATGTGAGCAACTAGAAGGAGAGAAGAGGAAAAGACACATTCCGTCAACGGATTCTATCGGCACAAGACGGCTCGCCTGGCGTTTACGTCAGCGATTGAACTATTCTAGACATGAGGAACCTGTTTCCTCAAACAGAAACAGAGACAAGTAGGCGCGATGTTTTATACAACACGCTTGATTGAACGGAGAAGAAGATATGACGACAAGAGCAACACGTTGGTCAAATAGAGTGAGAAATGGATTAAAGAGCAACAGGAGGTTATCATGATCATCGTCACTGGAGCCAACGGCAAGCTTGGCCGGGGGGTGGTGGAGCAGCTACTCGCACGCGTTCCCGCCGAGCAGGTCGGCGTGAGCGTCCGCGACCCGGAGAAGGCGCAAGGACTCAAGGAGCGGGGCGTCCGTGTCCGTCTGGGTGATTTCGACGACCCCGCGAGCCTCGCCCACGCCTTTGAGGGGGCGTCGCAGGTTCTTATCGTGTCATCCAATAGTAGCGGCAAGGCAGCTGTTCGCCATCATCGCACGGCGATTGATATAGCCAAGAAGGCTGGTGCCCATCGGATCCTCTACACCAGCCACATGGGCTCATCCCCGACATCGCTCTTCCCTCCTATGGTTGACCATGCCGCCACCGAGGTGGTGCTCCGGGATTCGGGCGTAGCCTTTAAGTCGCTCCGCAACGGCTTCTACGCGGCGTCGGCACTCTTTATGCTCGGCAACGCCCTCAAGACGGGTGAGCTGGCTGCCCCGGAGGACGGGCCGGTTGCCTGGACGACCCACTCTGACCTGGCCGAGGTGACGGGGATCATCCTGAGTGAGGAGATCCTGGATGGCGTGACCCCGAACCTTACGGCCTCGGAGGCGATAGACCTGGACGGCATTGCAGCCCTCGCCTCGGAGCTGGCGCACCGCCCGATCCGCCGGATCGTTGTGCCGGACGCCGAGTATCGGGCAGGTCTGGTCGCCCAGGGCTTCCCAGAAGAGAGCGCTGATATGCTTCTGGGCATGTTCCGCGCGAGCCGACAAGGCGAATTCGCCCGGATCGACCCGACTCTCGCCCGCCTCATCAAACGACCGCCGACGCCCTTGCGGGACGTCCTGAAGGCGGCGATCTCATCGGCTGAGTGATGCTCGGGCACGGTAGAAGTGCAGAGGTTGCACTGGTAGGGTGTAAATGTGGGTACTTACTAGCGTAGTTTTTTGATAATTCTATGATGTGTATCGCAGATAGCCTTCTCAAAGAGAACGCTCTTAAACCAGCCTGCAAAGACCTTTCCATCACGAAGGAAAGGAAAAGGCAACACCAGTATTACATCAAATAAGTATCAAATTTTGCCGTCATCTAGTAATCACATTTACACTACCACTCTGCTCTTTTCAGATGCTATTTTGCGGCTGATGACAGCACCCTTAACTCCACCCCGACAAGGACGCGGCGACTGCCCGTTGCGAGCCGATTATTTACACCATTCTCTGCTGATACCCAGATGTGAAGCGGTTCGTACCAGTGCTCACATTTGAGGGCAAGTGCTCATGCTTGAGGACCAAACCTGCTCACTTGGAAGGGAATTTACCATCAACCTTTCGCAGTGGGTGCCCATTAGAGGGCTGCGTCAGAAATGATCGGAGGACTCCTCTCAAGAGAACTGGCTGTTCTATCCATGGCAGATGTCCCACAAGAGGAAGCTCAAGGTAGCTGGCGGATGGTACCAACTTCGCAAAATGCTGAGCTACTCTGGCAGGGCGCGGGTCGAGCGCACCATGAATGACCAGCGTCGGTATTCGCAAAGTGGCAACCTGTTCAATCATGATCGGTTGCTGAGTGAAGCGGTCGCCATCTTTCCCAAGAACCCGATTGACCTGGAAATTGATGTGTAGGCCATCGACAAAAAGCTGTCGAGCTAATTCTCTCGCACGTGAGCGATCGGCGATGTCAGTTGACCAGGACAGTTCACAATACGCTCGCTCAATTGCATCAAACTCGGCTCCTTGCACAACAGAGAGCTGCGCGCGTAGATCGGCAAGTTGACGCTGCTCGGGAGGCGTGAGCTGCGCGTCTTGATTGCGGTGATATTCCTCCTTCCATGACGCATCAATGCCTGTACCAGAGAGGTAAATCAACGCACGGACGCGGGAGGGATATGCGAGACAATATGCAAGTGCCAGCGTGGCTCCCCAGGAATGTCCCAGGACGATCCATTGCGGAAGATTCCAATGGTCACGTAAGGCATCAAGGTCGGCAACGGCTGTGGTCACGTCGTAGGGAGGTCCTCCGGTAGATCGGCCACAGGCGCGTTGATCGTAACGGTAGACCGTCATCATGTCATCGACCATCTCTGCCACTGGCGCAAGGTAATCCCACAGTCCGGGTCCGCCATGACAACACACTAGCGCGGGTCCATTTCCCTGATGGGTCGTCCAGAGTGAACCATCAGGAACGCTGACGATTTCACTTTCCTGCATGAATCTGCACAGACCTTTCTAGATTCTACTTGAATATCTTCGTGAAACAACCTCTTTTGCTCAAGTAGAGCATATCATTACCTCAAAATTGAGGCAAGCCGGGGATGTGCTGCTTCAGAGCAGCATCACAAATGCTACTTGCAGATGTCTGTTTGAGGCTTCAAAAGGAGGTCTCTGGCCGCTGTACCCGTAACAAAATTTTTACTCCACCAAAGCCATGATGTGGCCACAAGTCGCTGGGCTGACAGTGATGCCTATACGCAGGAGAGCCGTATGGACACTATATTCACCCAGCAAAGGATTCTCTTGGAGTTTGCGAATCTCGTTGCGAACCGAAAGCGTCGCTTTGTGCACTCCCTTGTTGGTCTTTGGCTTCGCATCTAAGCTTGCAACCCCCTCATCTGCCCAGTGCTTGAGGGTATCATAGACGGTGCGTCGAGAAGTTTGCAGGTAGTTGGCAATGGAAGTCATTGACCACCCCTCACTGTGCAGCCGGATGACGGTGAAGTTGCGTTCTGCTGGGCTGGCAATCAGATGCCAGGGCTGGTAACGTCTCGCTTCTCGTCTTGGCGGGGAAGAGGTCGTCGCAATGCGTTTGATGGGAGTTGGGAGAGTTTGACTGGTGTATCTGCTTCGTCCAATGGAGTATACACACTCACGTTGAGAAAACCCAACCAGAATCAAGGCCACACCCTCGATGCCTCGCACGATGGGATACCATCTCGCGCAGACGACGCCTCTGAGAATCTGGTGCCAAACACATGCAAGCCAGATTATGCTGGCGCCGCACATGATGAAATTGGCCTGCTGTATCCAACCACCTGGTCCTAGGCTGAGGGTACTGATGGCTTGCTGCCAGGCATTATAACCGGGGCGGGTGGCACACTCGATCAGATAAATGATCGGGAAGAGTATGGTTCCTGCTACCCCGTAGGTGAGCCACATGAGCAGCCTCCGAGGAACGGGTACGGGAAGAGCTGGATCTGCTGCCACACCCCCGGATGAGGCTGATTGGTTTGCTGGGGATGCTTGAGGGAAAAGCTTAAACATAGTATCATGTGTTTTCCAGATGAATGATGAACATGAGCGAGCGGAACGGAGAAGCGTTTTCATCTCTGTGAGAGTAGGGCATAGGTCCGAGCCTGAAGGAGCACGTTCTCACCTTCACATTTCGCGCTTGTCTCTTCCGTACTCTGGCAGAGAGTGAAATGGCTTGAGAACGTACCTGGCTGTACATACCCTCAGTTCTCAGTCAAAAGCTGAGGATGTTATTACAATTTGCTCTATTTCTTACTATTTCGTTATCCGTAAGTTACCTCTACATTACGTTACGTCAACGTGAACCACTATTACACTAGGACTATCACTGTCTTCCTGACGAAAAAGTACGACGTACCATATAACTATAATGAGGGATATTTATCTCATTGTGGTAAGTGAGCGGCTTGCAAAATAGCAATATTTATCACATACTATATCTACAAGATCGTGGATCTCTTGCATGGAGCAGGAGACGTGTGCAAACCTCGTCAACTGTGTGTAGACGCCTGTGGGCAATGACGTTGACACAAAAATTGATGATGTGAGTGTTTCTGTTCCCCTGCTTGTGCTCACAAACGACGAACACAAGTAAGCGAGCGGTGCCATTCTCACTGCCCACGGACATCTACGATATCCTGGCGAGATTTGACGTGTATCTTGACGATATTTCGTCAGGCTCATACCTCAATGAAGAGAAAGGGAGAAGTAAGCATGTCTAGAGTTCCTTCAGAGCAGGATGTACAGCGACAGATGGTGCCGGTTATCTTCTCAAGTATGCTTGGCACCGCAGTAGAGTGGTACGATTTTTTCCTTTATGGGACCATGGCGACCTTGGTCTTCCCCAAAGTCTTTTTTCCAAAGTCCGATCCACTCATTGGTACCCTCCTCGCTCTCTTAACATTCCTCGTTGGTTTTATTGCCCGTCCTTTTGGTGGAGCGTTCTTCGGTCATTTTGGCGACCGTATCGGTCGTAAATCTACCCTGATTGCAACCCTCTTGCTCATGGGTATTTCAACATTAGTTATTGGCTTTCTTCCTGGTTATACAGCTATTGGAATTGCTGCCCCCATTATTCTCGTGTTCCTCCGTTTGGGACAGGGGCTAGGAGTTGGCGGCGAATGGGGTGGATCTGTTCTGCTTGCTCTTGAGTATGGACATAAGAGCAAGCGCGGATTCTGGGCCAGCTGGCCGCAGATGGGAGTCCCTGTTGGTCTGATCACTTCGACCATTGTGGTCAACATCGTGCAGGCTGCTACAGGGAGCAGTTTCATCACCTTTGGATGGCGTATTCCGTTTTACGTGAGCGCATTGCTGATTATTGTCGGTTTGTATATCCGCTTACGTATCCTTGAAACACCCCTCTTTGCTCGCATCAAGGAACAGAAACAGGTGGTAAAGGCACCGGTTCTTGAAGCGTTCCGGCATAGTACGCCTGAGATCTTGATGAGTGCTGGTGCACGCTTTGTCGAGCAAGCTCCATTTTACCTTTTCACCGTGTTTGTCATTACCTACGGCATATCCAAGACCATTCATATTGAGAAAGGAACCGTCTTAAACGCTATCACGGTAGGAGCCATCCTTGAACTTTTCACCATTCCGCTCTTCGGCTACCTTTCCGACCTCGTCGGACGAAAAATGTGGTATCTGATCGGCTGTGCTCTCATGGCGGTTTTTGCCTTCCCATACTTCCTCCTCATGAATAGCAAGAATGGGGTCATGTTCGGTTTGGCTGTTGTCCTCTCACTTGCTCTCTTCCATGCCTGGGTGTATGGGCCACAAGCTGCTCTTATTGCAGAACGCTTCGGGACAAACTCACGCTATAGTGGTGCCTCGTTAGGGTATCAGCTTGCTGCTCCCTTTGCCGGTGGTTTGGCACCAATTATTGCCCTTCTCTTGCTGAATGGGAAAACCGACCTTGCTGCTCTCGGTCTGACAAATGTCACTGTCCATATTGGGGCTGGCTCCTGGCAGGCCGTTGCAATATACATCGTTGTAATGGCGATTATTTCGTTCCTCAGTGTATTAGGGCTGAAAGAGTTAACAAGGGCTGATATCTCAGATGCCAACTCATACAAGGGAAACGAGGCTGCTCTTGTAGCCGAAGATTAAGAGGGGCATTGCATTACAGAGAAAGAGAATATGAGTACTCGTTGTAAATTTTGGGATGAGGCTGGTGATTTCATTCTCATTCTTCTGGTGATTTAGTGACTTTCATGGACAACGCAGCGAGCAAGAGCCTAAGTGCCACGTTCTAGCGGTCTCTCAAAGAGGCCGAATCATCAGGGTAATTGATAAGAAACTACCAGTTTCATCTCGAAATTTACACGAGGAAGGACGCAGGAGGAGAACAAGTATGCAACCACTTCAGGGAATACGTGTAATTGACTTGACCCGCGTGCTGAGTGGTCCTTTTTGCACCATGACCCTTGCTGATTTGGGGGCAGAGATCATCAAAATTGAGTCCCCTACTGGTGATGATACCAGGTACTGGGGACCTCCCTTTGTCAACGGCGAGAGTACCTATTTCTTGAGTGTGAACCGGAGTAAGAAAAGTATATGTCTCGACCTCAAGACCGATCCTGGTAAACAAATCCTCTGGGACCTCATTAACACAGCCGATATTGTGGTCGAGAACTTTCGTCCCGGCACGCTTGGTAAATTAGGTTTTGCGTGGGAAGAAATACACCGACGAGCTCCTTCTGTCATTCTGGTCTCTCTCTCTGGATATGGTCAGACTGGCCCTCTTGCATCGCATCCCGGCTATGACCTGATCGCTCAGGGTGAGGGGGGATTAATGGGAGTCACGGGTGAAGAGGGGCGTCCGCCAGTCAAAGTGGGGTTCTCCATTGCAGATATTGGGACCGGTATGTGGGCCATCATTGGAACACTGGCAGCACTGCGTGTACGTGAGCAAAGCGGGATAGGCGATCATATTGATGTATCACTCCTGGAAACCGTTATTTCGTGGCAGACGTACCTTGCAGAAGCGTACCTGGTCACAGGGGACATCCCACGCCCCCTTGGGAGTGCTCATCCGACGATTGCACCATATCAGACGTTTAAAGCGAGTGATGGCTATTTCAACCTTGCAGTAGGAAATGACTCATTATGGAATCGGCTCTGCGACGTGTTGGATACCGTCTGTGAAGAAGACCGTTGGTATCGTGAGCCTACATATGCTCACAACGCTGATCGTGTTCAGGTACGTGAGGCACTCGCTCAGGCACTCAACACGCTGTTTTATAAGCGACCACGTAGTGACTGGCTGCAATGGTTGATAGACGCAGGAATCCCGGCTGGTAGTGTAAATACAGTGGCAGAGACGTTTGAAAATCCGCAGGTTCAGGCCCGCGCTCTCTTGCATTCTATTGAGCATCCGACCGTAGGGCGAATCTCAACTGTAAAGATTCCTATCACCTTTACCAATACAGAAACCGCGTTTCCAACTGCCCCTCCACTTCTAGGAGCGGACACATGCTCTATTCTTCAAGAGCTTGGCTACACAACAAAGGAGGAGGAATGAAAGTCGCCTGCAAATAATAGAGGTGATATAAGGAGCAGACTGAGAAAGCGGTGAGGAACCAAAGATACAGCGGAACCTGTGCCGCAAGACCCGCATCCCATGGCCGTGAGCTACACTGCCCGAAGTCCAATTCTCAGAAGGAGTATCTGTCCTCCCATCGGAAATGTCTCTGAAACCGATGTCTGATTGGGGAAAGAGATGGCGCGAAGCTCGCTCCCACCAGTGCAATCAGAGCGATAACCAATGAGGTCATGCAAGGGAATGAGTGGACTGCCTACGAGGTGCTCGGACGTATTTTCAGGACGGAACACGGGATCACCTTCCTGTTGCGAGACAGGTGGTGACAGAGCCTCGATATTACTCGTGAGAGTCACGTCTCACCAGGGAGATCGGGAGAACCGATTACAGGGGAAAGTGAGGCAGGAAGACAACAGCGAAAGGGGAAAGGGCACGATATGTGCTTTTGCTGAACTTTCATTGAGGCATGTTCGACAGGTACCTCTACCCACTCTTTCCATGGACGGCCTTGCTGTGAAGGATCAAATAGGTATGCGCCTGGAAGTGCAAGTGCCGTGGCGTGCTAAGGAGTGGTGGCCCGTAGGGAGGGCACATCTCTAGCCCTCGTCCCATATTGAACGTTCGACGGGTGTTGAGTCGTGAAGTTATTCACGAAATCACGCAGGATGGGGTCTTTCATGGCATTGAAAGTGCGTATGATTTGGTAGATCGCTTAGAAGTGTTGTGGGTGTATGCAACAGGTCAAGTAGGTGGCGGTCCTGATACGGAACGGCCTGATGGGTGGTTACGATGTGTGGTGCCAACGGAGGATGATAGCAACCGTTCACGCTGGCCGACGCATCCCAATTGGACTATCGTGCAGCAAGCGTTTACGGTTCCGTGTACGGTTCCGGCACAGTTTGGCAAGATTATTCGCAAGCGCAAAGAGCAACGCAATATCGACAAAGCAGTTGAGTCGATGTTTGGCTATGCAACGTCAATGGCAGCGTGGGAGGGCGATGAGTTATCCGAACTGGATACCGATATCACCACGTTTTTGTCTCGGTTTGTCGAGCGGTCTCTGGCGTATCAAAAACACTCGAAGAAAGATTTTGCAGCAGAAGTGCGACGGAAGCGGGTTAAGCTTGGATTGCAAGCAGCATAGGTTGCAAATTTTCATAGTCAGATTAAAGCATTTTTACAAGACTTAGGCATATATTCCTGTTCAATTTTTTGTCAGTAGTAGACGTGTCTCAGAAAGAAAAAGATGCTCCTCGCCAGCGTTTCCCCATTCGGAAAGCTCCTCTTCATCAGCTCGGTAGCGGTCTAGGTAGTACAGCAAGTTACGTAGGCAGTTGTTGCCAAGTGCCACGCGCCCGTTCTTTTGAACCTTTGCCTTTTACTATAAGCATTCCATGTTTGCGGTCAAAGTCTCCTAGCTTGAGTCCTAGCAATTCAGAGAGTCGTATTCCAGCATCATAGAGAACCCACAGAATAGCACGATTTCTAGCGGCTGCGCGGTCTGCAAGGGGTCCGACTTCTCCTGGAGGGGTACAGGCTAAAAGCAGTCGCTCAAATTCCTCTGGTTCAATAGGGCGAATAAGCGGCTTGCCGACCTTTGGAAACACAACTCTGTCAAAGGGATTGCGGTCTATGGTCTCGCGGCGTATGAGCCAGTGGAAGAATGCGCGAGCGGAACGTGCATAGGTTTGAATGGTGCGTTCGCTTCGGGTCTTTCCGTGTCCTCCTGGTGTCTTTCGCTTATAGACGAACCATGCGTTGATGTCTGGTGCGTCAATCTCTCCTACCAGAGTGATATCACGTTCGCTGAGCAGAAAGCTCTGTAAAAGGCCGAGGGCAATGTGATGCCATTCTAGCGTTTTCTTGCTATGGTTCCCGCCTTCGTGATCTGAAAGGTAGTCTTCAACTGCGCGTTCGATTGTCGTGTTTACTCTGTGAGTTGCGAGTAGCTGTCGTTGGTCTTTCTTCGTTTCCGATTTCTTTGGTTGGGTCGTCTCTCCTCGGCCTGGGCGTCAAGTTTCGCACGTTGGGCGGCTGCGCGTGTGTCGGTGACATGCTTTGAGGGTTTACCAGTGCGTTTTGACTCCATTGTTGGATGTCTCCTTGCGTTACAGAAGACAATCAAGTAGTGATAAGGGGAGAGGCAGGCTTTTACAACACCTAGTAGGCGGGCTTTCGTTGTGCGCCTTTTTCCCAAAAACAAAACCGCCCTCTCAGTTCTTTCTCACCGCTTGGTTGTCGCCAAGTGGCTTAAGAAAGGCCTGTAGAGAAACGGTTGTGAGTGGAAAGCGGGAGACGAGGCTCGAACTCGCGACAGCCTGCTTGGAAGGCAGGTACGCACTCAATCGCCGCTCGCTTCTTACGAAGTGGCTTCACACGTGGTTTTATCATTACCACATTCAGTGTGAGCGCACACAACAAAAGTGTTCACAAGCATTTCAACACATGACCACCTGCCTTGATCGGATTGCGAACCCCATCGCGCACTCTCTGTTCTGACAAAAGTGTTCGCGACCTCACACAGGCAGGTTGTTCGTGACTGGAACTGCTTACCAAGCCACTATAGCGCATCTCTTCAAGAAAAACAAGTCAGGCAGGTGTTCACCCAGGGCTTTCCAATTCTACCAAAGGAGGTGAAAAAGAAGAGACTTTCCTGTAGAATACAAAAAAATCACTCTCTACAAGGAAATCTCTCACATGGACTATACAACATTGCCCTCAAAGACCGAATTGGCGATTGATGAAGCCACCTTTCCTTTAGTCTCACTGTACGAAGCCCTGCAAGAACTTCCCGATGCCCGTCGCGCTCAAGGCAAACGCTATGAACTCGCCTTTATCCTCTGTCTGGTGCTGGTTGCAAAATTGGCAGGACAGAAGAGTTTAAGTGGAGCGACACAATGGCTCCGTCATCGCCGCGTCACTCTAGCTGAGCGGTTTGGACGAAAACGAACGTGCTTGCCTTGCCAGATGACCTATTGCAATGTCTTAGCACGAGTCGATGGGGTCCACCTCGACCGCATTCTCTCCGCGTTTTTTCTACGCTGGGAGGCACAAAGTCGCTGCGGTGAGGAACCTAGTCGGTTGTTGACGCCGCAAGGCCACGCTGATCATTCCCATGTAGCCATTGATGGTAAGGCCCTTCGAGCCACCAGCAAACAAGAGCATCCTGTTCATCAACTCAGTTGTTACGAAGTGACAACTGGCCGAGTGCTGTGGCATTGTAATGTGCAAGAGAAGCACAATGAGATCAGTGAACTCAAGCCCTTCCTGACAACGGAGTTCGTCAAAGGGCGCATCCTGAGCTTGGATGCCTTGCATACGCAACGAGCGTTCTGCGCTCAGGTGCATCGGCTGGAAGGAAACTACGTGCTGATCGCCAAAGACAACCAGCCCACGCTCAGAGAAGATATCGCCGATTATTTTGAAGACGCTCGTCCTGACCGACGACGATGGCAGGACGCCGAGACGTGGGACTCGCGGACACGGGCGACTCGAACACCGTCAGATCGTGTGCAGTCCTGATTTGAACGACTGGTTCGCTAAGGACTGGCAAGGCATTGAGCAAGTCTTTCGGATCGAGCGGACCGTGCGCCTGCTCAAAAGTGGAGAGGTGCGCCACGAGGTCGTCTACGGACTCAGTAGCCTTGCCTTGAGTCAAGCTGCTGCCGCACGTATCTTAGCTCTTGTCCGCGAACATTGGGCGATTGAAAACCGACCCCATTGGCGTCGAGACGTGACTCTAGGAGAAGATGCCTGTCAAACGCGCACTGGTGCCACTCCCAGCCTACTTGCTCAACTCAATAGTACCATCTTGACGTTGATGGATCGCATGGGGGTTGGCAACGTCGCTCGGCAAATGCGGTACTTTGATGCACATCTTGAGCAAGCTCTCGATCTGCTCCTAATGGGTCACTGTTTGGTTTATTAGAATTGGAAAGCCCTGGGTGTTCACCGAGGCTTTCTCCCAAACTTCGTCGCCCTCTTTGCCTTCTATAGGCTCATCGCAAACACATTCGCTGCCCGTAAAAAAGGCCAATAGTCCTTCATCTGAGAGGTCGAGAGTTTGTCTTTGTAACGGAGTCATATACTCGACGATCAATGAGTATATTTTTATCGAGTCTATTACTTCTTATGTTTTGACTAGAAGAATATTTGAGGCTACGCAATCTCACACCTTCGTTTCTCGATCTCGTTGTTTTCCCTGATTCAGTTCATGACAAAACTAACTTTCATCCCATTGCTCCTCGAAGCCTTTTTTCTGCTCGAGGACCTCGCGTCGTGTGTAAAGACCCATTCCCCCTGCCATCTTCTTCCTCGTGTGGTGAGGTTCCCAGTGAGACCGAGATGTCACAACGACAGCTTCGCGTGCCTCATCAGAAATCTGCCTGTTTCCTCTCGTGGTAGCACCTCCATAGGGTCCATGAAAAGTGGCTTCTCTCAGCCTTCCGTCAGGCAAAACACGGGTTCGAGCTCGTCTCCATCCTCACCATACTGTCAATCCAAAAGCAGATTTCTGATGAGGCAATGCGGAGGAAAGCAGGAGAACTTCTCTTGACGTGTTCTCACAAAACTCGTACACTACCTTCAAGAGGAGAAAGCTATGAGAACACAATCCATCGATACGCATCCAGAGATTGAACGCGTCCTCATCGACATGATCCGAAAGGCTCCGATGTCCAAACGCTTCCGTTCTGTTCAATCACTGACTCAAACGCTGTTGTGGGCCAACATTCATGCCTGGCAAATGAGTCACCAAGAGACCAATGAACACGAACTTGTTGCCCATGTCCTCTCGGATGTCTGTCATCCTGTGCTTATCCAACGCGTCGTGGACGCGGTAAGGATGCGTGAAGGCTGGCAGATTCAGCGTGTTGACCTTGGTGCCCTTCTCTTTTCTACTCTCCACCGATTGGAGACACTTGGCATCCCGTCCTATCTTGTAGGCTCGATTGCCAGTTCTGTTTATGGAATGCAACAGTTGGCTCAGGACTGCGATCTCGTGGTGCATGTGGATGAGCAGACCATTCCCTCCTTGAAAACATTTCTCAAGCAGGACTTTGTTGTTGATGAAGAAGCTCTTCAGGTGGCAGTGCAGCATCGCACAGCATTCTCGTTGATCCATTTGGACTCGCTGATGAAGATTGATGTGATTCTTCCAAAACGAAGTGCATTCGATGTAGCAATGCTTTCTCTCGTAGCTCCATATGCCCTTGATGAACGCTATCCTCCCTTTCAGATGGTCTCGGCACCCGAAATGATTCTCTTCAAGTTGCAGAGGTATTTCCATAATGAGCAATCACGAACCGATGGTATGAATGATGATGCCGAATGGAACGATATCCTAGGGATGCTCAAAGTGCAGAGAACCAGCCTCGATCTCGCCTTGCTTGAGTCCTGGATCACCTCACTTCATCTGGACGATCCCTGGCAACGGGTACTCGTCGATGCGGGACTTCAGGATGCATAACCATGACGATCAGTGATCGAGAAGAAAGACAAAGAAGAGCATATTTTCTTGGTCTTCTCTATACGAATACAAGCGTTCACCTCTGCAAGAAAGGGACGAGCCTGCATGTCTCTCCATCACTCCATCGTTGAAGCTCTCGCGCCTTTGATTGAAGCATTTGAGCAACTTGGAATTACCTATTATATCGGCGGTTCTGTTTCCAGTTCCGTGCATGGAGTAGCTCGTCAGACACAAGATGTTGATGTGATTGTCGCTCTCCAAGCTGGTCAGCAAATCCACCAACTCGTGCAGATGCTGCAAGGCCAGTACTATCTGGATGAGCAAGCCTTCCAAGATGCGGTGCGCCGTGGGACACTTTATGGAGTGCTCCATCTGACGACAATGATGAAAGTGGATTTGATTCCGCTCAAGCAACGTACCTTCTCTCAAGAAGAGGCACGTCGTGCTCAACCAACACTGCTCGAACCAGGCACACGTCCGCTCAGAATTGCCTCCGCAGAAGATGCCATTCTCACGAAATTGGAGTGGTTTGAGATGGGAGGACGGACATCCACGCGTCAATGGAATGATATCCTGGGCATCATGAGACAGCAAGGAACTGCCCTTGATCTTGCTTACATGCGTCAATGGGCTGACCCGTTGCAGGTCCGTGACCTCCTAGAAGACGCTCTTGTTGAGGCAAGGCTTCATCAGCCCTAATTTCTCTCATGTCTTTGTTTGCCGATTTCTTTCCTCCACGACAGAGACGGCATGAGCTTGCGACGTGACCTTCGTCCTAGTGCTGTAGAAAAGGAGAAAACTGTTTACCAACTTGTTAACTTTAAAAATTCACGAGCGCAACTGAAATATCATGATCCAGAGAACTTTGATGCTGGAAAAGGAAAAATTGTTCTTGATTTTCTGCAGGGATTCCTTCGCAACCTTGCAGAGTTAGGGATTACTGCTCATTTACGAACGCGCTTTGTTAAACCTGCTCCTTCCCCTGAAGTAGCGATACCATCCCGAAAGTTGTGTACAGATGAGGAGGAGACAAACAGGTAGAATACTCTTCTGACTCCCATTGTCCGAACGGCAACATGCCGTTCCGATTTCCATGACTCATCGACAAAAGAGACTTCTTGCAAGACTCATCTTGCCCAAAGAACACGACAAATTCCACCTTCCCCTATGCCAACCTTAGTGGTTGGTTGCTTGTCTTTTGCCCACGATATGAGAAGCACTCAGCTGCTAGCTCACTGGAATCTTGGGTAAGCGAATATCCTGCATGACTGCCCAGACGATGGTCACACAACTCGTTTCCGTGGTAAAGGCATCAATCTGATCGGTTCGCTGTCGTACATTGCTAAAGAAGCTTTCGATGGCATTGGTGCTACGAATAGAACGGTGCATCACTTGTGGGAACGCATAAAAGCTCAAGAGATGTTCGCGCGTCTTCCATCAGACTCCGTACCGCTTCGGGATACCTCTGCCGATATTTTCCTTTGAAGGCTTCCCATTGGGTATGCGCCTCCTCTTTGCTCACCGATTTCCAGATGCCCGCTACCTCAGTAGCGACCGTATTGTGCTCGCGTTTAGGAAGAGCGTTCATCAGCGCTCGGGTGTTTATGCACCACGCACCGTTGACGAAGCGTCCCCGTAAAAAGTGAGGAAACCGCTGCCAGCAATCCATCGTGTCCGTCGGTCACGACCAGATCAATGGGGGTTGCCCCACGTGTCCGTAGATCGTGAAGTAGGTCCATCCACCCATCCTTGCTTTCTTCGGCGCACGCCCGTAACGCCAACACCTCTTTGTTTCCTTCCAAATCTACACCTAGTGCCGTTAAAATGATCGTCGAATCAGCTTGATCTCCGTGACGAACGTTGAAGTGAACACCGTCTAGGTACATGATACGGTAGTGCGCTTGCAGAGGACGTTCACGCCACGTCTCAAATTGTTCGGTGAGCGTTTGGTTCAGACGGCTGATCGTACTGGCACTCGGAGCCACTCCCATCAGCGTTTGAGCGACTTCTCCTACTTTGTGCGTGCTGACTCCGGCCACAAACATCTGTGTGAGTCCTTCGGCTACCTGCGGTTCATATCGCTTGTAGCGATCAAATGCCTGGGTATGGAACTGCCCTTCTCGATCTCTGGGAACTTCCAGACCTTCAATGGGGCCAGATGAGGTGGCAAGATCACGGGTGTAGGTTCCATTGCGGTAGCCTTTGCGTTCAGGCGTACTCTCTCCCCAAGCGGCTCCGAGGTCCGGCACTGTCCCGCCTTCTGCTAGCGAGTGACACGCCAGAAGTAACCGCTCCCATTCCTCCGTTTCCAGAGGACGCATCACTGGTGGGTCCTCTTGGGAAAGGGTGATTGCGGCAAAAGGCGTTCGCCTGAGATATCCAGCATTCACTACCCACTGGCACCACGCACGAGCAGAGCAAGCGTAGGACCGTCTCGTGTTCGCTGAGCGCACCGCACCTCGTGCCGTCGGTACGTGCAGAGATTCCAACCATCCAGACACGTGCCTCTCTGTCATTTCGACAAGCAGAATACACTGACACTCGGTTCGCAGATACTGCCCGAACAACCCTAACGCCGTCTGGTGCCATTCCATCGTCTTTGGTCGTCGCTTGGCTCGCTGCTGAGCCGCCAGATAGTCTCCAATCGCCTCTTCTATCGTGATGCTCATGGGGTGCTTGCAACGTGTGCTTGGCTCGGAAGAAGGGTCTGACACCGCAGAGGCATCGAGCACTGGCTCTTCGTTCGCTGAAGAGGTCTTCTCAGCAACACTTCCAGACGATGGTTCTTGAACAGACGCTGGCTCTTCTGCTGGATCAAAAGAAGACGAGAAGGATTGGGTGCAAGCAGGCACCACCAGCACGAAGCCTGTGATGGCACTCCCCTCGTGCTCGTCCGCATCGCCGGTGTGTTTCTCCTCTTCTCCTCCCTTCAAAGCGGACGCCTCTGCATCCTGTACGCTCTCCGGCGGCTGTTCATGCTCTTCTGACACCTGAGAGACAAATACCTCTGCATTCTGCGCGTTCTCCAGCGGCTGCATGTCCACTTCGGCAAGTCGCACTCGTATCTTACGCACCCCTCGTTGCAACGTTCGCAGATGCGACGGTTGATAGCGGTCAGGAGTCAATCGTCGGAATTCCTCAAACATCGCTCGACAACTTCGCTCAGGATCAGTATGCACCCACTCGACAATCACCTCCCACTGTTCCTGAAAGGGATCATTACGGGTTCGATGCCACGCAAGTAAGGCATCTCGTTGAGACACTTTCTCTTCTCTTGATGCAGGAGCAGTTCCTCCGCTCAGTAGTGCATCAGCACAAGGCACTTGTGGCTTGCCCTCCATGCGAAATCGCTCTGATAGAACGAGTCGCTCCGGCTTCTCGCTCTGTGGGAAGAGGCTTGTCACCGAGGCAAAGAGGGCACGTTGGGCTTGCTTCACCCGCTCAACAAGGCACACGATATCCAGCTCCTCGAACTGTTTCCTCAGAGTAGCATCTTGCTTCTCCGACAGCACCCCTGCTTGCAGCAGTCTCGTCAGGGGCGTCTTGGCTTCGTCATAGATACGTTGCACTTTTCTTCCCTCCCTGAGCTTTGCACACAGCTTCATCGAAGGTTGGAAAGAGTTGACGTACAGACTCAGGAAACGATACAGCTTTTGAAGACACTGGTACGCTTGCTCTCCCACCAAGCGAGCATAGCCCACCACTTGCCGCACAACATGCCCATTCTTCTGTTCCACGTAGCACTGATCGTTCTTGAGAGCGGGACGACCTCGTGTGAAAGTGATCTGCTCTTGCTCACAATACGCCAAAAGGAGAGCATTGATAAACTCGGTGCCATTATCAGTATCCAAGCCGGGGATCGGAAAAGGAAAGAGATGACGTGCATGCTCAAAAGCAGCAAACACCGCTTCGGCACTCTTGTTGAGTAAGGGAAGGCATTCAGTCCAGCCTGTCGCAATATCGGTGAGGGTCAGCGTGAAGAGATAGGTTCCCTCCACTGAGGAGCCGCAGTGGGCCACGAGATCCGCTTCCACAAACCCAGGTACTTGCTCATCCTATTGCTCAAAGGTGCGAATGGGAATGGTGCTCTTGAGCAAGGTGCCTGCTCGCGTCGTACACAGACCGCGCATCGCTTGCTGTCGATGGGAGTGCAAGAGGCGATCTGCGGTTGCTGCACTCATGCACAGCAGTTGCCTTCGACACTCTGGCATGAGATGAAGGCGATCATGCCGCTCCATCGCCGCAATCGCGGTAGGCAGAAACGGGATCAGCCGTTTGCTACACATCCGATTGGTTTGCTCCCACACCTGCACTAACGCCTCTTCGACCTGGGCACCGTACACACAGTGCGAGGGACGTTTCACCGTCGAGTGCTCTTCTTGGGCATGGTTCAAGAGCCACCTGGCGTAGGTGCGGTGGTAGCCCGTCAAACGAACGAAGTCAGCAAGCACCACCCCTTTGTGTGCAGAAGATGCCTCTCGATACTGTGGGGCCATCTGTCTCAGGACTTCGCGCCGCATGTGCAAACTCGCTGCCACCTCCACCTGCCTCCCCCTCTGCCGTAGTTGTTGGGGAGGCACGGGTGCCGAAACGACAGCGACATCTGCTCGTGCCTCATCCAAAATCTTGCTTATTCTTGTCATACTACCACCTAGGCTCCTTGGTGAAATCCTAGGTCAGAGTGCTCACGAGTCCGCGTCAAGCAGCGAAAAAGAGGCCCGTTTCAGAAAGATTTTGGATGAGGCAATGCGACTCTTACGCAGATTTGTAGATATTAAATGTGATATATGCTAAGAGGTTGGAGTATTTTTGCCTTCTATCTCTATTCGTCTAATCTGAGAATAAATTCTTCTGCATCCTGACCTCGTGCATTGGAAAATCCCTTGTCCTCGCCAATACGAGTGAACCTACATTTTTCCAGGACACGCAGAGAGCCACTATTGTCTTTGGCTACACGAGCATACAAGGGACGTGCGTTGATGTGCATGAGAAATGCTGAGAGTGCCCTAGTGGCAACTCCCTTGCCCCAGTAGAACCTTCCAATCCAGTAGCTCACCTCTGGTCCACCAAACTCTTCATCTTCATAGCTCAGGATGTGACCAGCAACCTGCCCATCGAAGAGGATGGTTTGTATGTTGATCGTCTCATCTTCCAACATCTTGTTCCAGTGTCGCATAAAGGCATCCCTGTCCTCTGGATTCTTGGACGTGAAAGCGGCCATCTGGTTCGCCTCGGGGTCCAACTGATGCTCGAAGAAGAGTGGGAGATCACTCGTCCTCACGTCTCGCAGGACAATGTCGTAGGTTTCAGGGTTAGATACTACTCTTTCCATGTCGTTCTCTCCTTTCTTCCTCCCTGAGATGATTGAGAGGAAATATGTTCACTGGCTCAGATGGTTACGACACTCGAATGAAGAAGTGGTTGGTACCCCTCCCGAAGGATCAGAACGATGCTCGGCGGTGTTAGTACCTCAACCATCAGGGGGTCAGTCCAGTGTTCAGCATGCCTGTAGCCAGCATGTGACCATTCTAGGAGCCGATCATCGAGCTTGAGCCAGGCTTGGTGGGAAGCCCACGATAATACAACGAAGGTTCCATTGGGAAGCGTACCAAGTTCCGCCTGCCAATGCTTTCTGCCTCGTATGCGCGAGACCCGCTCCTGGTGAAGTGCTGTATCAAGAACAGATGCACGTGCAGGCGCACGATATATGCCTGACCAAGCATTTATGAAGGCATGGTAGGCTGTGGGACGGCAAAACGCGCAAGGACGATGCCCAGCAGCAAAGGCGACTGCTTCGTCAAGGAAGAAGAGTTCGGTATATCGCCGTGGCTGCATGAGTTCTCGTCGTCTGTTCTGAAAGCTCAACGCGCAGATAAGCCAACTTTTGGTACGCCACCCTTGTGAGATGAGGTGCCTATTGTCATCGTGCAAGCACCCACGATTGCCCATAAAAAGCCCATAATGAGGTGTGACCTCAATTGAGGAGAATGGCGTCACGCGATTTTGCAGGGTCATGGTGCTCTTTCCTCCTTCACTATTTGAAACATCGAAAGGGCCTGCTCTAAGAAAGCAATGCTATTTCTCTGTGGATATTCTCTCTTGCCTGCCCTTCCAAGGCAGCATAGATCAGTTCCGTCCAATAGATCCTTTTTCTTTGCAAAAACGCTTGCAAAACCTGCCTTCTTCCAGTTTTGTACGCGGCTTCTGCAACCCAACTATATTCTTGCCGGATAGCTTGCGCGTAAGAGTCATAGTCCAAAGCTGGAGCACCAAGAATCGCGAGATCGGCATCAAGAAGGATATGGCAATCTGTGTTGCTTTCTTCCGTCTGGTGAGTTTTGGTACTCAAAATCATCTGAGAAACAGCAGCGATGGTTGTGGGAGGAAGGGCGAAATCGGACAAGACGCGTTGTGCATAAGTGGCACTTTGCTCTTCATTGTCTCTGGCGGAAGAATCGTAGACGCTATCATGAAACCAGCAGGCGAGCTGAAGCGTTGGAAGATCAAGAGCGTTGTCGCGTAATCTGTCAATCCATGTAAGCATCGCCTGAATATGCTCAAGGGTATGATACACTCGTCCTGGACTGCTGTACATATGAACAATAGCGGTAAATGTCGTTCCAGCCTTTGCCTGTTCAATCCCAAACATCTCCAGAAGTTTTTCCCATTGGTGCTGAAGGTGATGCATCGTTTCTCGTATCCCCTCTTAAAGGACTAAAGTTGCTGTGTATTTTTTCTCATGTGCCTCTTATGAAACGTCGCCATAGTAGACATGCACATCCACACCTTGATAGTCCTCGTTCAAGAGAACAACATCGACGACAAGAGCACCTGTTTCCCGTCGATACACAATCGTCATTCCATCCACTCCCATCAGCACATCCACCAACTCAAAATGGAGATGAGGAGCACGTTCAAGCCCACGCTGGAAATGCTGGCGCAATGCATCCCGTCCAATCAAAACCCCGTCAGCCTTGCTCCAACGATTGATAACCGTGGGAGCGCTGAAATGGACCGAGGGGGTATAATGCTCCATAATTGCATCAAGGTCCCGTTCATTCCATGCTGCTATCCACTGTTCTGCATGGATACGAGCTTGCTGTCTTTCCATTGTGACCATCTTTCTTGATACTTTCACACCTTCTCTATAAGAGTGCAATAGAGAGATATTTGTTCCGCCAGGCTTAGGCGAGTGTTTTTCTTAGGAAGACACGGCGATAGCCATCTTCGGTACCGCGTTCTTCTTCATCAAATCCAAGGTGATGGTAGAAATCGAGATTTTCTGTCATCAGTTCATTTGTATACAAGCGTATTTCGTCCAACTGGTACATTCGTGTCTGTTGTTCAACAAAGTTCATGAGGATACGCCCCAAACCTTGTCTTTGAAAGCGGGGATCGATGGCGACATTTTCAACAAACATACTTCTCTCTTGAAGCATCATGACCAGCACTCCGTGTATTTCTTCTTCGTTCGCAAGCACATACACAGCTTCTTGAGCAATAAGGAGCGCGTAATTCGCCAGTAGAGGTGCTGGCTTCTTCCTAATACGTGCCGTATATTTCGCATATGCGGACTGAACACACGTCTCGATAGCTTGTTGATCTGCTAGTTGAGCCTGTCGAATAGAATGTATCGTTGACTTCATAACGCTTTTCCTTGAGACGCTTTCGCTTCATGAAGAACGTTCCTCATACACTAGAGAGATGCTAATGTATCATCTCCCATACATACAGTATGTGAAAAGAGATATAGGCGCAAGGTCCACTTTCTGCTTCATCACCATGCCACGAATGGGTTTGGACTCACACAAGAGGCAAAGAGAAGATGGCGAAACAAAGAGCTGTTGTGACACTTCTCAAAGGAGAGGAGGCAATAGCATTCCAGATGCATCCATTGGCTCTTGTATCACGACACGCACTTGGGTATGCTTAGGGTAATAAAAATAGGGGAAACAAGGAGAACTCGCGTTGGAGATTGCCCGGTTTCTCGCGACTCAACCAGAGGTCGTACACGTGCGCTATCCTGGCCTTCCACAGGACCCGGCTTACGCTCTTGCCTCTCGGCAGATGAAACGGTATGGACCTGTGGTGAGTTTTGTCCTGAAAGGAAAACGCAGGCTGAACACTTCTTGAATGCATGTCATCTCGTTTTGCAAGCCACAAGCTTTGGAGGAGTGCATACCACTGCGGAACGGCGAGCACGCTGGGGAGGTGATGCGATTCCTGAAGGCTTCATTCGTTTGAGTGTTGGATGCGAGGATACCCAAGACCTGCTTGAGGATATCGCGCTGGCATTCGCGAGCATTTCCACAGAGGACGAAGGTCGCCCTTAAATACAACTAGGGTCACTCCGTTGCTTTCAGGAATGGGAATGGAGTGCCTCCACCTGTTGAATCACCTCTTTCACTACCATTGCTCCCTGGATAATGTCGGGGATATCAAGACTTGCATAACCGAGCAGGAGACCAGATCGGTCAGGAGTTCCTGTATAGTAGGCATCAAGTGTGGTCACGATGACATCGTGCTCGCGTGCCAGACGTGCGACGAACGAGGCATCGAGATCAGAGCGCAGTTCCAGGTACGCATGAAGACCTGCTTCAAGCCCTCGTAGTTGTGCAAGAGGTGCAAGGGGTGCAAAGATGTTTTCGAGTGTCTGACGTTTCTCGGCATAGAGATGACGCATCCGTCGAATATGGCGTCCCATGTGTCCATCCGCAATGAGGGTGGCAAGCATCTGTTGAACTGACCATGAAGGATGTTCGTTGGTCATGTCCATGAGATGTTCCACGCGCTCACGGAGAAGAGGGGGTGCGACAAGATAGCCAACGCGCAAAGCTGGAGTCAGAACTTTTGAGAATGTCCCAATATAGGCCACACGTCCGGTCTTGTCGAGGCTTGCCAGAGAGGGCAACGCGGGCGCATCAAAGCGGAACTCACTGTCATAATCATCTTCTATGATGAGGCTATCATTCATCTCAGCCCAAGTCAGTAAGGCCATGCGTCGTGCCACACAAAGTCGAGCGGCAAGCGGGTATTGATGCGATGGTGTCGTATAGACCAGCGGAGGTGCAGACGGTCCACATGGCAACCTCTCGACCTGCATCCCATGCTCATCAATAGGGAGAGGAAGAATGTGCCCACCGCGCCCTAGCAGAACATGGCGAGCAGCAGGATAGCCAGGTTCCTCAAAACCAATGGAATCACCCACGGAGAGCGTTGCTCTCGCTATCAGGTCGAGTGCGTGCGTCGCCCCTGCTGTAATCACGATATCGGCAGCCGTACATGCGAGACCACGAGAACGGCCTAGATACATTGCGAGAGCCTCCCGAAGTGCGGAATTGCCATTTATGGGGCCATATTCGTTTGGCGGCTGCTGATGCGTTATAGGTTTCCATGCTTCCCGCCAAATACGAAGGGGAAGGGATGCAGTGGAAGGCGTTCCCAAGCGAAACGTGATGACATGCGAAGGAACTGGCTCCTTTTGTGATACGGCTAGTGCATGACTTAGCCAGCGCGAAGAAGTGCGCGGCACGGAATATGGAAGGCGGCATGGAAGCGGTGGAAGGTCACACCCGATATATGTCCCTGAACCACGACGACTTTCCAGGTAGCCTTCAGCAAACAGTTCATCATAGGCTGCACTGGTCACAGTACGTGAGACCCCAAGTGTCTGTGCTAATACTCTGGTCGATGGGAGCCGTGTTCCCGAAACAAGGCAACCATCGAGAATAGCTTGCCGGAGTTGCTCACACACTTGCATATGTAATGGTGAATGGGCAGCACGATCAATACTTATTGAAAAACCGAGTTCATATGCATCGTGTAGTATTTCCATGATAGTCTCACGAGTAACTTTTCTTTTTGCACGTATGTGACACTTTTCTAGTAGTAGAGCAAGCGTTATCCTAGCACTTCCAGAATCATCTCAATTTCGACAGCTGCGTTTGCGGGAAGTTGAGCGACTCCGATAGCGGAACGCGCATGTTGACCCTGTGTCCCAAATACTTCGACGAACAGGTCTGAAGCCCCATTGATGACAAATGGTTGCTCAGTAAAGGCGTCGGTGCTATTCACCAGTCCTAGCAGTTTGACGAGACGACCGACACGATCCAGATCGCCAAGGGCATCATGGACCGAGCCAAGGATGTCAAGAGCGATCTGTCGTGCCGCCTCGTAGCCTTGTTCCTTGGTCACATCCCGTCCAAGCTTCCCTCGTAGGGTGGTCGAGATATGCCCTGAGACAAAGAGGAGATTGCCAGTCTGAACCGTCGAGACGAAGTTCGCCACAGGAATGGTGCCACGGGGTAAGGTGAGACCAAGCGAGGTCAATTTCTGTTCAATATACATTATTCTTCTCCATTGTAACTGCTTCTCATATTATTCGTGTGTGCCAATCTCAAGGACACCTTCCCCGATGAAGACACAATGTCCGCCAACACGGACACCGCTGATCTCCTGATCCACATGGTCTATCGTAATAGACATCAGGCTTGGACGGCCCATCTCAAACCCCTGTTCACTGAGGAGTGAAATAGTGGGTGTCTGAGAAGGAACGAGTCCATAGCGTACCAGATAGGCTCCAAGAGGTCCATTTGCCGAGCCTGTGGCTGGGTCTTCTGCTATTCCTAGGGCAGGAGCGAACATACGACAGTGGATATTCGCGTCTGGAGTCTGGGTCTGCTGCGTAAAGACGAGTATCTCTGGCGTCAGATGTGCAAGCTCTCGCTCCCAAAGACTCTGTTGAAATGAAATACGCTGAACCGCTTGCAGCGTCTTGACAGGGACGATCAAAAAAGGAACGCCACATGAGACAACCTCTATTGGTACGTTGAACATCAAATCCGCAGGCTCAAGAGAGAGGACTGAGGCTAGAATATCAGGGTTCTCGAAACGTGGTCCGAACGTAGGAAGCGGTTGCCGCATGGTGATTTTTGGTGCTGGAGGCGTATCCCACACGAGCGTGACAGGTATGATCCCAATTCCCTCTTGAAGCGACAAGGTTGTCGGCGGCGGTTGCTGTGCCTTCATCCGCTCCCGTGCTAGCACAAACGCGGTACCGACGGTGGGATGTCCTGCCATTGGCAATTCTGCTGTTGGCGTAAAAATGCGCACTTGGTAGTCGGCACCTTTCTCTGTCGGAGGTAAGACAAAGGTTGTCTCTGAAAGATTGAATTCTTTGGCAAGTGTCTGCATCGTCTTCGCGTCAATTCCTCGCGCGTCAGGAAAGACCGCGAGAGGATTGCCGCCAAAAGGACGATCGGTAAAGACATCGAGTAAGAGATACCGATAGTTGTTCATACTGTCTCCCTTTTTATGAAAATTGCAGATGGTTCTTTTCTCATCATTCCTCGCTTTCGGCTCATAGAGTTGAAGATACAGCACATTTCATGAGGTCACAACAGCCAATGAAGGAAACACTGAAAAGCCAAATTCCTTTCTGCATTTGTGGTATACGAGATTACGCCTGTGTTATCTGCACATAGGGACCGTCTTTCTCCGTGATCGAACTATCCTGGGTGGTAATCTCAATTGAGGAGACTAGACGAGTATCATCGGGGGACCACGCCAAGGCAAAGATCGGCAAATCGATGTTAAAGCTGAAATGCTGCTGGGTAGAGGCATCCCATTCTAACACGACACCACAACTATCACCGCAATAGACCTGCGTGGTTGCCGCAATACGTTTCCCATGATGCGACCACGCAACCGCAAGGATAATATCAGGCAGCACACCTTTCGAGGGATCGTATCGTGCAACCTGCACGTTGTACCCTCGGTACGTGTAGGCCCGTACACCCGTGAAAGCATGCCACACCTGTACCGTTTTGTCCCATGAGCCAGAGGCGATGAAAACGCCATCGGGGGACCAGGAGACAGAACTGACAGTATCAGTATGTCCACGATAGATATATACTTGCTTGCCAGATGTAGCGTCGATGATGTGGACGGTCTTGTCTGAAGCACCAGAGGCGATAGACCGACTATCGGGCGACCACACGAGCGAGTTGATGCTTGCGGTATGGCCTCGATATACATACTGCTGTTTCCCTGTTGCAACATCCCACATCCGCACCGTGCCATCGGCAGAGCCAGAGGCAATGGCGTGCCCATGTGGAGACCATGCGACTGTCATGACACTCGCGGTATGTCCCTCATAAAGACCTCTCTGCTCGCCCGTCAGAGCGTTCCACACCTGCACGGCTGTGTCGAGAGAACCTGAGACAACGCGGCTCCCATGTGGGGACCATGCCACACTTTGTACTCCGGCAGTATGACCCCGATATATAAAGGGACGGATAGAAGTGCTGGGGTTTGCCGCCCACACGTAGACCGTCTTATCTAACGACCCTGACGCAATATATGTGCCATCAGGCGACCATGCCACGGTTATAACACGGCTGCGATGACCCCGATAGCTATACAAAACACTGCCTTGAGGACGAGTCGTTGGTACGGGAGTTGGAGTTGACCGGAGGAAAAGAGATTGAGCACAGCCTTCCAGACCGAGTATGAGTAGTACACCAGCCACTCCTCGGAGAACGTCACGGCGAGAAAAGCATTCTTCGGTCTGTTCCTGATAATGATGAACCATTGGTGAAGTCCTTTCCTGATGAGCAGCGTGACAGAACAACGAGGAGGTTCCCTCTCTTCACAAGGATACGCGATGAGCTACGTAACTGTCAATACTATTTAAAGCGTTACATTTTCTTTCCCATCGTAGATGTTTTATGAGATAATAAGCATGGAGAAGATAGAGTATTGTTGGTAGGATTCTGTGGAGATGGAGAGAACAATGGATGCCCTCTACCTTGATTTCGTCAATAGTGAGTTTCGTGATTTCCGTGGTCGCTGGATACGTGATGAGCTTGAACAACCAGGATGGGTGGAAGCGTTTCTGCTCAAATGGGAACTCCACGTTGAGAGTCCACTTGATACAACAACACGAGCAATACTTGTTGCGCTCCGTTCCCTTTTGTCTCGTGTGATAGAGACTCTCACGAAAGAGAGACAGATTTCAGAACAGGATCAAGTTGCACTGAACGCGGTTCTGCTTAAAGTACCTCTGCATCGTCATCTCAGAAAAGAGAGACAGGGCTATCAGGTGGAAATGGTGCCTGTGAAAAAGGATTGGGAGTGGGTGCAGACTGAGATTGTGGCTTCGTTCGTGCATATGCTTGCATCGCACGATGTGCAACGACTTAAAATATGTGCCAATCCTAACTGCCGTTGGGTCTTCTATGATGAGAGCAAAAGTCGAACCAAGCAGTATTGTACCTCCGACAAGTGTGCGAACCTGATGAAGGTACGTCGTTTCCGAGCACACCATACAGAATCGCTTTCATCCTAAGCAGAACTTGGACTGCTTCAACGATGCTTCGCTCAGAAACCCACTCTCCTTTCGCGCGTCCATTTTTTCAGTCCCTCAGATTTCTGCTCATTTTTGGGTCACATCTCATGCGCTCTAATGCCTATAGTACTGAGAGGTTCTCCGCGAGATTGGAAAGGCGCAGGAATGGAAGACACACAAGAGACACTTGAGTTCTGGGTCGAGCGTGCCAAAGAGGGCGACAAGGGCGCTCTTGAAGCCGTGATACGAGGTATTCAGGATCGTGTGTATGGATTGGCACTCCGTATGCTCTGGCATACCGCAGATGCAGAGGATGCCTCCCAGGAGATTTTGATCAAAGTACTCACGCATTTGAGCGACTTTCGACACGAGAGTTCCTTTCTCACCTGGGTCTCCCATATTGCATGCAATCACCTGCTCACGAAACGCAAGCAGTACTCCGAAGCCAAAACGCACACCTTTGAACAATTCAACGAACAACTTCAGACGGGTTTGCTGACTCCCCTGTTTCAAACCGAAACAGAGCAAGGAGAGGATTGGCTCTTCATCGAGGAAGTCAAAATTGGCTGTACACTGGGTATGTTGTTATGTTTAGAAAGGGAGGAGCGCATTGCGTTCATCCTGGGCGACATTTTCGAGGTGAGTGGTGAGGAGGCAAGTGCGATTCTCTCGCTTCCCGTCACGACATTTCGCAAACGCCTGTCTCGTGCTCGTATGCGCCTTCGCACCTTCATGGAAAGCTCCTGTGGCCTCGTCAATCCTTCCGCGCCCTGTCGCTGCGCACGCCAAGCAGCCTACAAGAGTACAAAATCCAAGACCAATGCAAAGCGATTGCTCTTTGCGGCTCCTCTCATGGTACAGGGCAAAAACCCGGAAGTCATCGCTGGGATGCAAGAACTGACCGAACTTGATCGCGTTGCCGCTCTTTTCCGCAGTCATCCCGATTACCGAGCACCACATTCATTCGTCGAAGCGATGCAACAACTGCTCCATTCAGGCTCATTTGCTCTGCTTGACGCAGAAGTTCCATCGTAGTGTGTCCCCTCGTGCCAGCACACGCGGAACGAAGGAAAGAAACGCAGAGACAAGAGGATATGTGAAGAATACATACAGAAGGAAGGGTACTTTTCTATGAATGTCGCTTGGTTAGATACCGTTCGCTTATCGTTCGTACAACGACGCTCGACACGTCAATGGGCGCAACACACACGACCAGGAATGCAGTCTATCGAGCTTTCCTCCGCTCAGGTGCGCGTGCGGATAGCAGGACAGGGACCAACGACGCTTGTGTTTGTCGCTGACCCTCCTAACGTCATCGAACACTATAATGCACTTTTTGATCTGCTCACTCCTGTTGCTCGCGTACTATGCTTTGAGGCTCCTGGCTTTGGGTTTTCAATGCCCAAACGAGGTTATAACTTCACCCTTGAGCACCAGACGAAAGCCGTGGTAGAACTTTTAGAGGCAGTACAGATGGGACCATATACCCTCGCGTTTTCCTGTGTTGCCGTGTATGTAGCACTCAAGATTGCAGTAGAGTATCCACATCTAGTAGAGAAACTGTTCCTGATGCAAGCACCTTCATGGGCCGAAGAAATGCTCTGGGGAAGGCGTATTGATCCCCAAGGATGGATGAGAACTCCTGTCATTGGTCAACTCGCATTTCCTGCCCAAAAACGAGCAGTTTCACAAGGATGGTACACCATTGCAGTAGGGAAAACGGTACCACCTTCACACTTTCTTACACCCTGTCTACAGGCTTTTGATCACGGAGCGTGGTACTGCCTTCCCTCACTGGTGCAAGAACTGTTCGCGGGGAAAGAGGCCAGCTTTGGGGAGGTTGAGCAACCAACTCTTGTCCTGTGGGGAGACGTTGACCGCTCACATCGCCGAACGGACAAACGCTCTGTCCTCCGTTACGTCCATGAAGCGCCTTTCATCACCTTTGAACATGCTGGTCATTTTCCAGAATTGGAAGAGCCAGAGCGATTTGTGCAACTCCTGCAAGAGCACGGAATTTTGCGTGGACAAAAAACATCCTAAAGAAAGGAAAGGGTCGTCTGAATAGCCTTCAGCACCTCATCAGGAGCCTCGAACGGGACAAAATGACCAACGCCAGGAAGGTAGGACAAAGAAAGCTGAGTAAAATACTCCGGCAGTCGATCAGCCCATTCCCAACGACTCACTGGATCGGCTTGTCCCCACAGCACTGTTGTTGGCTGCGGAATCTGAAATGTTTCAGGTACAATAGTGGCTTCTTGTAATCGTCTCGCAGCTCTAGCTCGATAGTACAAAATACTGGCTCGCATCGCACCCGAACGCGCATACATTTCGACAATCGTTTCAAACTCACGAGCATCGAGGGCCTCTTGACGCCCAAGCCAATGCGTGTAGAAGTGACGAAGATACAAACGAATAGTCTCTTTATCATGCCCGATGAGCTGATCAGACCACGGCAAATTGTGAAAGTGTTGATACCAGAGTTCAGCTTGAACACTTGGCTCAAAGCGTCTCATCCCCACTCCTCCATAGGGTGGATTCAATAAGACAAGGGCCTTTATTGTCTCAGGAGCTAGCCGTGCCAGGACCTGTGCAACAGTGGCGCCAAGATCATGAGCAACCACAACCACCTTCCGCACGTTGAGATGGTCCAGTAATGCAAGGATGTCCTGTGCAAACATGGTAGGTGTATATGCCTCTAGCGGAGGAAGATCAGGTTTCTCGGACTCGCCAAATCCTCGGAAATCTGGAGCAATGACATCTGCCTCTCGTGCAAGACGAGGAAGAACACGTCGCCAGTCGTACCAGAAGCCGGGCCAGCCATGTAAGAGGACGACTGAGGGTCCCTGACCTGCTCGAATGTAATGAAGTTGCACGCCATTTGCTCCAAGGCCAAAAGCATGCTTCAAGTGCGTTCCTTCAAGGGAAATAGGATGATCTGAGCGTTCTTCCATCCGAGCCTCCTTACATGACTATGCTGCTTGCTTAAAGTATAAAAAGAGAGACTCAGCTTGTCAATATATCGCAGTCTATCAGAAGAAAAGGGATAAACTTCTGACATCCACTTCCCTCTTTCTTGTTACAATGTTATATTATTAACAATATAACATTGTAACAAGAAAGAGGGAAGTATCATGGGTCAGGTTGAAGAAAACACAAGTCTACATGGGCAGCATATTTCCGTTGAGCGGGTGCAAATTGGCGCACGGATGGAAAAGAATCTGGTGAAAGTCCTCAAAGCTCTGGCAGAATATTTTGACATCTCATTTGGTGATTTGCTTGAAGGGATAGCTTTACATGCTTTCGAGCAAACACATCCTTTTGGTGAGGAAACCCTCAAACGCATTGCCCTACTCAAGGAGGTCTATGGAGTGGACTATGATGCCAGAGCAAGTCATGGATTTATCGAGCAGATAATGCACAAAGAGGAAGCCTGAAAGGTTCTTGTTCATCTCCCACGTCCAAATATTCTCGCGCTCGTAAAACTGTGCTTTGAAAGGATGATACTACTATGTCAATGTTTGTTGCTCAGCACATCACACGATCTCACGTAATTTCTCTGCCTGCCACGCTCCATCGCGTGTTTCCACTATTTGAACCTCTTGGTGAAAAACACTGGTCAGCAGGCTGGAACCCCGAAATGCTGTATCCTCCCTCTGGAGTAGCTGGAGTCGGAACTGTTTTCACGACGCAGCATGCCGACGAACCGACCAAGGTCTGGACCATCATTGCTTATGAGAGAGAGCAGGCGCATGTAACATATTTCAACGTCTTGCCCCAATCTCATACGAGTTGGATCGATGTCAGCTGTGAACTTGCAGGAGCACAGGCAAGTAGTGCGCGTATTACCTACACCTTGACAGCACTCTCCCCACAGGGGAATATCTATCTCAATGCGTTTACTCACGAATATTATCAGACCTGGATTTCATCCTGGCAAACGGCGATCTCTCACTACTTGCTTCATGGGCAGATGCTTTCTCACAAAGAAGGGTAAGGCACGGCAAGTGGTTCTTTCTTTTTGTACGTGGTGGCTATTTTCTGCTCATTCGTTGTGCTGTAACATATCACTTGTCTTGCATAGACGCAGAAATCGTGAATAGCCAGGCGTGTTACTATACACCATAAGCAGGAAGGATTTTCTATGAAGCAACCATCTGGAGCGCACGAGTTTGATTTCTATCTCCACACATGGACGGTTCTTAATCGACGGAAGAAGATGCACTCACTCATCGATACCCCACAAGAGAACCAAGATGCTGTGTGGGAAGAATTTCCAGGGATTGCTGGAATGGGGACCAAACAACTCGATGGTCGGGTCATGATCGATCACTACGAAAGTACGTTTCCGAACGGACAACATGTGAAAGGACTCAATATTCGGACCTTTGATGATGAACGCAACACATGGTCATTGGTATGGCTGGACAATCGCAATCCAGCAGACTTTACCCCTCTCGTTGGAGCATTCGAGCAAGGAGTTGGAACGTTCTATCAAGTGCTTACTCCACCTGATGGCAAACCATTTCACGTGCGTTTTATTACGTACAATCGTACCACTGAGACAGCACATTGGGAGCAAGCCTTCTCCTTTGATGCAGGGAGCATTTGGGAGACCAACTGGACGATGGATTTCACGAGACAAGACTAATCAACTTGTTGAACCATATGAAAACGGAGATGAAGAGTTGAAACAGTCGCTTCCTTCATTAGTCAACCTGGGAGACGTTCCCAGGACGTATGAATACTATCAAAAACAAGTCACTCCTGGAAAAGAGCTTCGCATTCCACATGCCTACTTGAAATGGTACGACATCTACCGGAGTGACACTCCACCTTCTCAGGAATTGCGGCAAGAGAGCCGTGCGTTTGTCCAGGCAGACGTGGAAACGGGGAAGCTGAACATCGAAAACCAGTTAGGATTCGTGGTACTGCATTCCTGCGAGAGCGTTATTTTTCTCATTGTCGCAACGTGGCAAAACACCAATGAACTGTGGAAAACTGTCTATTGCAAGAGTCCTCTTCAGAAAGAAGACTTTGCACTTTTTCCGCTTGGTACTCATGTTCCCACCTTTTGTGTCTGGGAAATGGCTCCTGTCTGGCATGAACAGCAAGCGTGGGTACGCTACCTGCTTTCCACACGAGATGAGAACGCGAAAGTTACGTATGTGAATGATCGCTTTTCTGGTCTAGTATAGCCTTTCCTCATCAGTCTGAAGCAAAGAGAGAGAAAAACAGAGAGGTGAGCTTGTAGGGACAATTTGAGTTGGAAAAGGAAGAGGCGTAGATAGTAATGAAACGAGAAGAGAGCGTATGAACCAGTTCCCACCCATTGATCGTGTGCGCATTACCCACATTGGCGGGCCAACCGTCCTCATTGAGATCGGTCATCTGCGCCTGCTGACCGATCCTGCTTTCGACCCGGCAGGAAGTCGATACGTCGCGGGGCCGAAAGAGCTGATCAAAACGAGCGATCCAGCACTTGCTGCCTCCGCGCTCGGTTCAGTGGACGTTGTCCTCCTCAGCCACGATCATCACGCCGATAATCTTGACCGAGCTGGTCGTGCTTATTTACCACAGGCCAAACATGTCCTTACGACTCCCACAGGAGCACGACGACTGGGCGGAGAGACTCGCGGCGTAACCACCTGGGAGACGGTCGAGCTGACAGGAACAGACAATCAGCGTATTCGTGTGACCGCCACGCCAGCGCGTCATGGTCCAGAGGAGATCAAGGGTGCAGTCGGCGACGTGACAGGGTGGATAGTTGAGTGGGATGGGCAACGTCGCGGTGTGCTCTATCTATCAGGGGACACGGTTCTCTTCGAGGATATCGAAGAGATAGGACGGCGTTTCCAGATTGGGACTGCTCTGCTCCACTTCGGAGCGGCTCAGGTCGCTGTGTACGGCCCGGTCTATCTCACATTTACAGCAGAGGAAGGTGCGCAGTTTGCGAAGACGCTCCGCGATGCCACAGTCATTCCCATCCACTACGAGGGCTGGGCGCACTTCACTGAGGGCCGCGCCGAGATCGAGCAGGCATTTGCAGCGAATGGGATAGAGAAACAATTGTGCTTTCTGCCTTTCGGTCAACCTATTCTCATCGACGCGTAACGCACGCCGACCGACGCAAACCGCTGGAAGAATATACCTACTTCCGAGAAAAATGGCAGAAGTGGGGTTGCTTGCGGTAGCTTGAATCCAACATGTAGAGGAAAGTTATGAACACACTTCTAAACACCCTGTTCCACTTGACTACAGATATCCGCTATGTTTCTGTCTACTCAGCAGGTCAGTTGTTCATACGACAGCGACCAGATATCCTCCATGCCTCCGCATCGGACTCTGACCGATATGAAGAACTCCTCGTCAATCCCACACTTCTGACACTCACACGGCAACGAGGCGAGATCGACTGTGGAGGATTGATGTACATGATCATTCGCTATGGGTTCTTTTTTCAACTCGTCATCCCTCTCAAAGAAGGTCACATTTCGATTGCATTCGAGCCACAGGCTGATCCTATGAACTATGTTGAGCAAGTTACCCACCTCTTACAAGATCGCGCTCTGCTAGCCAGTGGTTAATCGCATACAGGTAGGCAGGCATGTCGTGATTATCAAGAACGGCAAAGGCGAGATAGGTATTTCCCCTGCGGAGTGAGTATTCCTAACAATGGAAACTGCAGTACTGATACAAGAGAGCAATATTCTGCAAGCAGCCATTGAACCGAAAAGACAAGAAAAAAGAGAAAGTGAGATGAAGCTATGCTCTTAGAACATCGAGGTAAGCGTCCTCAAATCCATCCCTCAGCCTATATTGCGCCAACAGCCACTCTTTGTGGCGATGTCGTGATTGCTGAGAACGCTTGTGTTCTCTTTGGAGCGGTCATTACTGCAGAAGGGGGAGAAGTATCTATCGGTTCTCGCTGTATTATTATGGAGAACGCGGTCATTCGAGGAACTGGAAAACATCCTGTACGCATTGATAAGAATGTCTTAGTTGGCCCTCATGCCTACCTGAGTGGATGTACGATAGAGCAGAATACCTTTCTTGCTACTGGCACCCGTATCTTCAATGGAGCCATCGTCGGGAGAGGAAGTGGGGTACGCATCAATGGAACTGTTCATGTAAATACAACGCTTGCAGCAGAGACGGTTGTCCCAATAGGATGGATTGCCATTGGAAATCCTGCACAGCTTTTCCCTCCAGAAGCACATGAGCAGATAGGGCCCATTCAGAAGGAGCTTGATTTCTTAGGAACCGTATTTGATATGCATGTCCCATTACATAGTGCTCCTATGGAGGAACTAGCAAGACGCTATACACGAGGAATGAGCAAACATTTTACGGACCGCATTCTTCAAGGAGAAGAAACTCACGACATAGACCATATCTGAAAATAGAGCGAGCGGATTCCTCGGAACCGTGTTTGTTGAATGAAGAAGAATTGAGAGACGACGGTATAGACACCCGACGACGGGGTATCGTTCATCCAATAGAAAGAGACGGAAATACATGCTTGCATATCTTTTTTGGCATTGGCGTGAAGCGCAGGTAGACCTATTAGAGCCGATGGTATACTGAGCCGGAGTTAAATTGACCGACCCCCAAGAACGCTGTAAGCTGGAGGATATCTAAATCCAATCTCCAGGAGGACAGCAATGCTTAGGAGCCAGACCGTGAATACG